>Ga0207844_100007_pt1 | contig 412706 bp, 369 predicted proteins | sample CeladaPassaB1F10_FD_187487 | JGI IMG/M metagenome (GOLD analysis project Ga0207844, IMG submission 187487) | Cellulose-adapted microbial communities from the Joint BioEnergy Institute, USA - Passage B1F10 (SPAdes) (version 2) | ecosystem: Engineered > Bioreactor > Continuous culture >... | reverse complement strand
CGGGTGCGCGCAACGAAGGAGGACGGCAGCCGCATCGAGTTCCGCGCCACGGTCCGCGTCGACACGCCCCAGGAGGCCGAGTACTACCGCCACGGCGGCATCCTCCAGTACGTGCTGCGGCAGCTGCGTGCCGGACGCGAGCGCCCGGCCGCGGTCTCGGCCCACGTCGCGGCAACTCCGGTGGCGGAGACGCTCAACGAGCCCCCGCCAGAGATCGTCGACGAGGGCTCGATCGAGTCGTTCCCGGCGAGCGACCCACCCGGCTACTGACGCGCCCGGGACGCGGCACCGCCGCGGGCCCAGCGCGGACGAGCGTCGTTCGAGGCGCGGTATTCCTCCGTCCCAGCGCCGGGATCCGGGGGTCAGCGCGACGGGCCCGCGGCTCAGTGCCGGAACACGCGGCGGCCGGTGAACACCATCGCCATACCGTGCTGGTCCGCCGCCGCGATCACCTCGGCATCGCGCACGGAGCCGCCGGGCTGGATGATCGCCCGCGCACCGGCCTCGGCGGCCGCGTCCACGCCGTCGCGGAAGGGGAAGAACGCGTCGGATGCCAGGACGGCGCCGGCGATGTCGAAGCCCTGGTCGCGCGCCTTCATGACGGCGATGCGGGACGAGTCGACGCGGCTCATCTGACCCGCGCCGATGCCGACCGTGCGCTCGTCGCGCGCGAGCACGATGGCGTTCGACTTCACCGCTGCCACGACGCGCCACGCGAACCGCAGGTCGCGCCACTCCTCTTCGGTCGGCTGCCGCTGCGTGACGACGCGCCAGCCTTCCTCCGGGAAGTCCATCCGCAGCCGCCGCTGCACGAGGAAGCCGCCGCGCACGCGCTTGTAGTCGAGCTCCTCCGGCGTCCCCACCGCGATCGGGAGCTCGATGAGCCGCAGGTTCTTCTTCGCGCGCAGGACCTCGAGCGCATGCTCGTCGAAGCCCGGGGCGACGATGACCTCGAGGAACGTGCTGGCCATTGCCTCCGCGGCTGCGCCGGTCACCGGCCGGTTGAAGGCGACGATTCCGCCGAAGGCAGACACGGGGTCGGCGGCGAGGGCGCGGCGGTAGGCATCCTCCGGGTCCGATCCCAGCGCAACGCCACACGGCGTCGTGTGCTTGATGATCACACACGCCGTCCGCTCGTCGGTCGCCCACGCAGAGACGGCGAAGACCGCCGCGTCGATGTCCAGCAGGTTGTTGAACGACAGCTCCTTCCCATGGAGCTGGCGCAGGTGCGGCAACGAGCCGGCGGGCGCATCCGCCTCCGCGTAGAACGCAGCGGGTTGGTCCGGGTTCTCACCGTACCGCAGGTCCTGCACCTTGGTGAGCCGCAGCTCCCGCGTCACCCCGAACGATGCGGCCTCGCCCCCCGCGGCAGCGGCTCCCGACTCGCCGACGACGCGCGCGAGATAGGCGGCGATGGCAGCGTCGTATTCCGCCGTCCGGGCGAACGCCTTCTGGGCGAGGCGCCTCCGCAGCGCGATGCCCACGCTCCCGGCACGCAGCGCCTCGAGCACGGCATCGTAGTCCGCAGGGTCCGTGACGACGAGGACCGACTCGTGGTTCTTGGCCGCGGCGCGCAGCATGCTCGGCCCGCCGATGTCGATCTGCTCGATCGCCTCGGCCAGCGTCGCGCCCGCGGCCACGGTCTGTTCGAACGGGTAGAGGTTGACGGCCACGAGGTCCACGGTGCCGTAGCCCAGCGCCTCCAGCGCACGCATGTCCGCTTCGACGGTCCTGCGCGCGAGGATGCCCGCGTGCACGGCCGGGTGCAACGTCTTCACCCGCCCCTCCATCATCTCCGGGTGCGACGTCACGTCGCTCACGTCCCGCACCTCGATCCCCGCCTCGCGTAGGGTCCGCGCGGTGCCGCCCGTGGAGACGATCTCCCAACCCAGCTCCACGAGCCCGCGCGCGAACTCGGCAATGCCGCGCTTGTCCGATACACTCAGAATCGCTCTGGGCATGGTCGTCCGATCAATCGAGTCCCAGTGCGCGCCGGATCTCTTCCGGCGCGGGCGCATCCGCCTCGCATCCGCAGAACGCCGTGGCCAGTGCCTCGGCGTTCGGCTCCACCCCGAGGATCAACGCCTCGAGGGCGGCCGGGTAGAGCCGGTGCTCGATGCGCAGCACCCGTGCGCCCAGCGTTTCGGGCGTGTCGCCGGGCAGCACGGGCACGGGCCACTGCGCGATGATCGGGCCGGTGTCGTACTCCTCATCCACGAGGTGCACGGTAGCGCCGCTGACCTTGCAGCCCGCCTCCAACACGGCCCGGTGCACACGAACGCCGTACATCCCTTTGCCGCCGAACGCCGGCAGCAGCGCCGGGTGGATGTTGGTCATTCGTCCATGGTAGGCGCGCACCACGTCCGCGGGAACGCGCCGCAGGTATCCCGCGAGCGCGACGAAGCCGATCCCCTCGCCTTCGAGCGTGGCCAGCGTCTCGTGGACCACGTCTTCCTCCGGCCGGCCCGCAACCCCGATGACGCGCCACGGGACGCCCGCGCGTTCGGCGCGTTCCAGTGCGCCGATGCCCGGCCGGTCGGTGATGACGAGGGCGACACGCGCCGGCGTGGGCCCGTCCGGGCGGTTGAAGTGGTCCAGGAGGGCCTGGAGGTTGGTCCCGCCGCCGGAGGCGAACACGGCGATGCGCGCACTCATGCGAGGCCGCCGCCGAACTGCGGCGCGAGGAAGGGGTTCGCGATGCGCTCGTGGCCGACGGTGGTGGCCGGCCCGTGGCCCGGGTACAGCACCGTCTCGTCCGGCAGGCTCAGCACCTGCTCGCGGATCGAGCGCATGAGCTGCGCGTAATCCCCGCCCGGCAAGTCCGTCCGGCCGATGGAGCCGGCGAAGACGACGTCGCCGACGAACATCACTCCCGCATCGGCGACGTAGAGCAAGACGTGACCCGGAGAGTGGCCGGGGGCGTGACGCACCTCGAAGCGGAGGCCGGCCATCTCGAGGATGTCGCCGTGCGCCAGCGCATGATCGGGCGGAGGCGGTGGCTCGACGTACATGCCGAACATCGCGGCCTGCTGCCCCGCGTGGTCGTAGAGCGGCCTGTCCGCGGCGTGGAGGTAGATCGGCGCACCGGTGCGCGCCGCCAGCGTCGCCACCCCTTCGACGTGGTCGAAGTGGGCGTGTGTGAGCAGGATCGCCTCGAGCCGCAGCCCACGCGAGGCAAGGTCCCTGACCATGTCCTCGGCAGCACCGCCCGGGTCGATCGCCACTGCGGCCTCGCTGGCCGGAGCCCGAACCAGGTACGCGTTCTCGGCGATCCCCTGCGACACGTAGACCCGTACGTCAATGGCATCGGAAGACATGCTCGGAAGCTATCACCGTTCGCACGGCGTGCGCTACCCCGTACGCCCATGAGAGCGCCGGGGCCTCCGCGTCCACCCGGCAGCCGCCACCGCGCGGCCCCCATGGCGCCGAAAAGCGAACCGGGCCCGCGGGACGGCCCCGCGAGCCCGGTCGCGTGTTCGAGGTTCCAGGGCGCTCGTCAAACGGTGAACGAGCTGCCGCAGCCGCACGTGCCCGTGGCGTTCGGGTTCTTGAACGTGAACCCCGAGCCCATCATGGTGGTGACGTAGTCGATCTCTACGCCATCCAGGTACTGGCTGCTGAACGGATCCACGAAGAGACGGAGCCCGTTGCACTCGATGATGTTGTCATCCTCCTGGGCTTCGTCCTCGATGTTCAGGCCGTACTGGAAGCCCGAGCAGCCACCGGGCAACACGGCCACACGCAGACCGGCCGTCTCAGCCGCGCCCTGCTCCTGCATGAACTTCTTCACCTCGGCAACCGCCGCCGGTGTGACCGTGAGGTTCATCTCTCCTCCGTTGGGAATCTCTGCCTCGGCCCGCCTCTGGACACGAGAACCAGTACACGTCACGAGTCCGCAGGTTTCAGTATGAACGATAGATGCATTCGTCGGGCCGTGTCAACCCTGCATCGCCCTCCTCCGCCCGTCCGGCGGAAGCGCCGGAAAACGGTCCCGCCTCCATTGTCAACCCCTTGCGAGCACGGCCCGGGCGGCGGCCTGGAGATCGGCCTCGATCCGCACCCATTCCGGCGCGTTCGGCGCCTCTCCTTCGCCGTAGCCGGTGCGGACCAGGATCGCGGCGGCGCACCCGAGCTGCCGCGCCGGCAGCACGTCCTTCAGCCGGTCTCCGATGCAGACGGAGCGGGACAGGTCGAGTCCGAGCTCCCGTGCGGCCCGCAGGTACAGCCCGACGGCGGGCTTGCGACACTCGCACGGCCCCGTGTAGTCCGGATGGTGGGGGCAGTGATAGACGCCGTCCAGACGGATGCCTTCCCGGGCGAGCAGTTCTTCGATCCGCCGCTGCACGGCACGGAACTCCCCTTCGCCGTACAGCCCGCGGGCGATGCCGGACTGGTTGGTCACGACGACCAGGGCGTACCCTGCCTCGGCCAGGGCCCGGAGCGCCGCCGCCGCTCCGGGCACCAGCTCCACCCGCGCCGGATCGGCGAGGTAGTTCCGTTCGACCACGATCGTGCCGTCCCGGTCCAGGAACACGGCCGGGCGGCCGGGCGATGGCCTGCTGCCGCGTGGCGTGTCGGCGCCGTCGCCAGCGCGTTCAACCACACGCATCGCACACCGCCCGCACCAGCGGGGCCTCCTCTTCCGGCGCGACGGTGCGGAGGTCCAGGACGACCCGTCCGTCCTGGATTCGCGCGACGACGGGCGGCGTCGCGCCGCGCAGCCTGCGCACCACTTCGTCGGCCGGGGTCTCCACCTCCAGCGCGACGAGGGTGGTGGGCAGCGTGGCCTCCGGATACGCGCCGCCGCCCACAGCGGATTCGCCCGGCAGCGTCGCGGCGCTGATCCCGGCCTGACGGAGGCGTTCCGCGACCCCGTGCGCCCGCGCGGCCAGCGCTTCCGGCTCCAGGGCGAGCATGCGGAGTGTGGGCACCTCGCGCCTTGCCTGCTCCGGATCGCGGTACAGCGCGAGCGTCGCCTCCAGGGCGGCGAGGGTGAGCTTGTCCACCCGCAGCGCCCGGCACAGGGGGTTGCGCCGGAGCCGCAGGATCAGGTCACGCCGGCCGAGGATGATGCCGGCTTGTGGCCCTCCCAACAGCTTGTCGCCGCTCATGGTGACCAGGTCCGCGCCGTCACGCAGCGCGTCGGTCGGCGTGGGCTCGGCCGGCAAGCCGAAGCTCCGGCCGTCCACCAGCAGACCGGAACCGAGGTCGTTGAGGACCGGGACGCCGCGGCTTCGGCCGAGCTCCGCGAGCTCGCGCAGCGGCACCTCACTCGTGAACCCGCTGATGCGGAAGTTGGACCGGTGCACCTTGAGGAGTACACCGGTCTCGGAGGTGAGGGCAGCCTCGTAGTCGCGCCGGTGCGTGCGGTTGGTGGCGCCCACCTCGACGAGCCGTGCGCCGCTCCGCTCCACGATCTCCGGGATGCGGAACGAGTCGCCGATCTCCACGAGTTCGCCGCGGCTCACCACCGCGTCACGCCCGAGGGCCAACGTGTTCACCGCGAGAACCAGCGCTGCGGCGTTGTTGTTGACCACGAGCGCCGCCTCCGCGCCCGTCAGCTCACACAGCAACGCGGCGCAGTGGTCGTAGCGAGAGCCGCGCTCGCCCTTGTCCAGATCGTACTCGAGGTTCGAGTACGCGCCGGCCACGCGTTGCAACGCGGCCCGTGCGGTCTCGGCCAGGAGCGCGCGGCCGAGGTTGGTGTGCAGGACCACGCCCGTCGCGTTGATGACGGGTCGGAGAGAAGGGGCGGTGCTGCGCGCGATGCGGCTCTCGACGCGCGCGGCGTACCAGCCCGTGTCCGTGGGATCTGCAGGCAGATCGCCGCCGGCCGCCAACGCCTCCCGCACGGCCGCCAGCTCTTCCCGGAGCGCGCGCACGACGAGCGGCCGGGGGGTGCGTTCGAGCAGTGCGCGGAACGGCTCGCTCGCGAGGAGCCGCTCGACCGCCGGGATCGCACGCCGCACGTCCGCCACGGTCACCTCCGGGGAGGGAACGCCGGGTCCGGCGGGATCGTGTCCCGCTGCGCACCGGCGTCCGCCGAATCCGGCGGGATGGTGTCCGGCGGTGGTGTGCCGGCACGCGCCGTATCGGGTGCTGGCGGCGCCGGCGCGGTGAATTCCGCGGCCCCTCCTCCGCCCCGAACGCCGTTGATGTTGACGATCCCGCTGAGCTCGATCCGATATCGGGCGCTCGCGCGGAGCGGCCGCGCCGGGATGACCACGAGCTCCCGCGTGGGCAAGGGAGCGGCGGCCGAATCCGAAGGGGCCCCGGACCACGTCGGGCCGGGCCGCGGCGTCGCTGCACGCGTCAGGACATCCCGCACCGCGGAATCCTGGGCCGCCTGCCCCACCCCGCTCCGGGCGAGGCTGTCCGCGTACGCGCTGTCCGCCGTAGCCCGCAGCCGGCGCTGATGCTCATCGAACTCGTGCGGCAGCATCACGCGCTCGATCGGCCACGGCGTGCTGTCCGGCAGCAGCCGGAGCGCCACGGTGACGCCGGCCGTGACGCCCGGCGCGGCCGGGTCGATGTGGTCGTCGAGATGGACACGCACATGCAGGGAGTCGGGCGCCTCGGCGCGGATCACGTTCGCAGGCGTCGTGTCCGGCACCAGCAACGTCAGTGTCAGGACCGCGGTGTCTCCGTCGGCCAGCTCGATCGCGGCGCTGTCCTGCGCCTCACGGAAGTTCGCCTGGCGGTCCCGGTTCTGGTCCATGAACGCCCGGAGGCGGTAGACCCCAGGCGGGAGGTGGCGTAGCGCGAACAGCCCCTCCTCGTCCGAGAGGGTGCCGTAGGCGACGGAGTCGGGCTCCCGCACCGCCGCGATCCACGCCCCCGCCGCCGGCTTGCCCGTCAAACGGTCCGTCACGAGGCCGGCCACCGCGGTCTGCGGGATCTCCGGGCCGGTCGAGAAGACCACCTCCAACGGATCGGTCATCAGGTTGCCGAAGAGGTCCTGCACCACCGGCTGGACGACGACGTGGTAGATGCGGTCCGGCTCCCACCCGCCACGCAACCAGATGCGCAGCTCCGAGCGGCCGCGCTCGACCCGCAGCTCGCTCGTCAGCGGAGACACCACGACCGCGTCCCGGATGCCGCGCTCGCTGATGCGCTCGTCGAAGCGGATGATGACGCGCTCATCCCGCGCCACGCCGACACTCAGCGGCGCCGGCGTGATCGAGACCACCCGCGGCGGGAGCCGGTCCGCTTCACCACCCGGCGGCGGGTACGGCCGCGCGCACGCGAAGAACACGGCGACGGCGGCCGCCCCGAACGCCGCGAACTCCCTGAACCTCACGTCAGCGCCGCGATCTTCGCCGAGAGGCGGTCGCGTTGATCCCGCAACATCTCCGCCTTCTCGCGCTCCCGCGCGACCACCTCCTCGGGCGCGCGCGTGATGAACTGCTCGTTGGCCAGCTTCTTCTCCACCGCCTCCAGCAACTTGGCGATGCGCTCCAGCTCCGCGCCGAGACGCTGACGCTCGCGCTCGAGGTCGATCACGTCGGCAAGCGGGATGAAGACCTCGGCGCCGCTGCGCAGCACGGCATGCGCGCCCGGCTGCTTCCCTTCCCCGCCCCTGCCGCCGGCCCCATCCATGCGCAGCGCGCGCACCCGCGCCAGACGACGCACCGCGCGCTCTTCGACGTCCAGCGCGCTGCGCAACACCTCGGGCACGCTGGTCAGGTGCACCTCGAGCTCCTCGGCGGCAGGCACGTCGTACTCCTTGCGCAACCCGCGCACCGAGCCGATCAGCTCGATCAGCGCATCCATGCGCGCCTCCGCGTCCGGCGCGTCCCACGCCGGGACCGGCTCCGGCCAGCGGGCCACGACCAGCGACTCCTCCCTCTGCCGGCCTTCGGGCACCGGCAGCCGCAGCCACAACGCCTCCGTGACGAACGGCATCACGGGGTGCATCAGCCGGAACGCGCGGTCCAGCACTTCCACCAGCGTGGCCCGCGCCGCCTGCCGGCTCGCCTCACCCGCCTCGCCCGCCAGACGCGGCTTCACCAGCTCGACGTACCAGTCCGCCAGCTCGCCCCAGAAGAACCGGTACAGTGAGTCCGCGGCCTCGTGCAGCCGGAACGCTTCCAGGTGCCGCGTCACCTCCCGCGTGGCGTGGGAAACCCTGGAGAGGATCCAGCGATCGGCCAGCTCGAGCGCGCCCTCGACCTCCTCGACCGTCTGCACCGGCTCGTCCCCGAGCCGGAGCAGCGCGAACCGACCCACGTTCCACACCTTGTTGGCGAAGTTCCGGCCCGGCGCGAACGTGGACTCGATGTCCTCGTAGTTCATGTAGAGGTCGGTCCCCAGGCCGGCGCCCGAGACGATCGTGTAGCGGAGCGCATCCGCGCCGTACAGCTCGACCACGGCCAGAGGGTCGATCCCGTTCCCCAGCGACTTGGACATCTTGCGCCCGAGGTGGTCCCGCACCGTGCCGTGCAGGTACACCTCGCGGAACGGCTCCTTCCCCATGAACTCCAGGCCGGCCATGATCATGCGCGCGACCCAGAAGAACAGGATCTCCGGCGCGGTGACCAGCGTGCTCGTCGGGTAGAACGCCTTCAGGTCCTCCGTCTCGTCCGGCCAGCCGAGCGTCGAGAACGGCCACAGCCACGAGGAGAACCAGGTGTCCAGCACGTCCGGATCCTGTTCGATCTCGGCGGAGCCGCAGCGCGGGCAGTGCGTCGGGTCCTCCCGCGCGACGATCGTCTCGCCACACCGATCCGCGCGGCAGTACCACACCGGGATGCGGTGACCCCACCAGAGCTGGCGCGAGATGCACCAGTCCCGGATGTTCTCGAGCCAGTCCTCGTAGACCTTCGTCCAGCGCTCGGGCGTGAAGCGCACCCTGCCCTCGCGGGATGCGGCGAGCGCCGGCTCCGCGAGCGGCCGCATCCGCACGAACCACTGCAACGACAGCCGCGGCTCCACGACGGTGTCGCACCGGTAGCAGTGCGGCACCGAATGGGTGTGCTCTTCGATCCGCTCCACGAGCTGCTGGGCCGCCAGCGCCTGGATGACACGCTCCCTCGCCTCGAAGCGGTCGAGCCCGCGGAACGCCTCGGGCGCGTTGTCGTTCATCGTCGCCTCGGCGGTCATCACCTCCAGCGCGGGCAGCCCGTGGCGCCGGCTCACCTCGAAGTCGTTCGGGTCGTGGGCGGGCGTGATCTTCACCGCGCCGCTGCCGAACTCGCGGTCCACGTACTCGTCCGCGATGATCGGGATGCGCCGGCCGGTGAGCGGCAGCTCCACCTCGCGCCCGATCAGTGCACGGTACCGCTCGTCCTCCGGGTGAACGGCCACGGCAGTGTCGCCGAGCATCGTCTCGGGCCGCGTCGTCGCAACGGTGAGGTAGGCGCGGCCGTCCGGCAGCCTGGGCAGCTCGACGCCCTCCGGCGGTTCATCCACCAGCGGGTAGCGCAGGTGGTACAGCTTGCCGACGGTCTCCTGGCCTTCCGCTTCCTCGTTCGAGAGCGCCGTGAGGCAGCGCGGGCACCAGTTGATGATGTAGTTGCCCCGGTAGATCAGGCCCTTCTCGTACAGCCGGACGAAGACCTCGCGGACCGCCCTCGACAGGCCGGGGTCCAGCGTGAAGCGCGTGCGCGACCAGTCGCACGACGCGCCGATCGCCTCAAGCTGCCGCAGGATCGTGGATCCGGTCTCACGCACCCATGCCCAGACGCGCTCGACGAAGGCCTCACGACCGAGGTCGTAGCGCGTCTTGCCTTCGGCGGCGAGTTGGCGCTCGACCACGTTCTGCGTGGCGATCCCGGCATGGTCCGTTCCCGGCAGCCACAGCGTCTCGTGGCCCTGCATCCTGCGCCAGCGGATCAACACATCCTGGACCGTGTTGTTCAGCCCGTGGCCCATGTGCAGGACCGCCGTGACGTTGGGCGGCGGGATGACGATCACGTACGGCTTGCGGGCGCCGCTCAGGACGGCGCGGGCGTCCGCGTGGAAGTAGCCGCGCTCCTTCCAGGCGCGATAGAGGGGCGCCTCGAACGCCTTCGGATCGTACTGTGGCGCGAGTGGCTCCGTCATGACCCGAACGTTGGTTGGTCTGGGCGCAAGGGTAGCGGCGCGGCGCACGCCTCGTCAACCGCCGCCCCTCGGGGCCGCTGTCCGCGATCGGCACGCGCTGCGCCCGCGAGGGGAGTTGATACCCCGTGAGCGGCCGCGATGTGTCGGTGTGGACCGGAGGATCGCGAAGGCCGCCGCGCCCGCGGCGGTCGCGCGAGAGGGGATCGGGCGCGCGGTGGCGGCGTGAACGAGTCTCGAGCCGGCGGTGGCGGCCGGTTTGCCGATTCCGTTCAGCCGCCCCCTCGGCTCCGACGCTCCTCGCCCTCCTCGCCGAGACCGGCCTCCTCGAGGGTCAGCTCCGTCCCCTTTTTCACGTTCTCGTGGATTCCGGAGCGCGGGTTGAGGTCCTGGAGCGGCTCCTCCGGCACGTTGCCGAGTCGCCGGTGCGGCGCGGTCGCCACCAGGCCGCGGTCGATCGGCGCCGCTGGCGCCGTCGTGTGCCCCTCGACACCGGGCGCGAGCTTGCTGATCCCCTCGCTTGTCTGCTCGATGGCGCGATCGACGCCGAGCGCCCGCGAGACGAGATCCACCCGGTCATCGGGCCGATCGGCGTCGGTCCCGGCGCTCTGCCGACGCCGTCCCGTGCCGACGCGGATGCCGTACCACTGCGTTTCGGTCAGCTCGGGGGCGGCCGCCTCGAAGCGACGCCGGGTCTCGGCCAGACGGGAGCGGACGAGATCGACGTCGAGACGGTTCAGGACGGTGGCCACGCCGGGAACGCGCTCGGCCACGTGCACGGCCCGATCCGCCTCGTGCTCCGTCCGGACGGTGCCCGTCAGCTCGACGATGCCGTCCGAAAGTGCCCCGACCTCGATCGGACGCTGGCTCAGGACCGGGTCTGCGAGGAGCGCATCCACGACGCGCTCCTCGAGACCCGCGAGGTCGGCGGACAGAGCGAGCGTGGAGCGACGGCGCCGCCTCAGCCACCACCCGGCCGCCACGCTGGCGAGCACGCCGGCGGCGATCATCCAAGCGTGATCAGCGAGTCTGGATGGCCGCGCCCGCAACATCCCGTCCCCACCCCCGTTCGTGGACACTCCTGTTGCAAGGGGTGCAAGTCGCAGACCAGAGAGGCCACGGCTGTCGATCCTGGCGGCCGGGGGCTGGCGGTCACCCCGAGGGCGGCTTGGTTTCCTGGGGAGGATCGCTCTGCCGGGACGAGCCCTGTGGGTCCTGCTTGCGCTCCTGCCGCTCCCGGTCCTTGCGCTCGCGCAGCTCCCGGGCCCGCTCGTCGAACCGGTCTCGGATGCGCGCCCGGTCCGCCTGGTCCTGGATCTCCTCCCAGTCCCGTTCGCGCTGGGACTTGGGACCGAGCGACGGCGCGGGGAGCGTGATGCCGCCCAGGTGGATCCCCTCCGGCGAAATGCCCCACCGCTTGCCGTCCTTCCCCTTGATGGTCCAGTCCATGGCGCGGCGCGCGGCGTCCGCCTCCAGCGCGAGCGAGTCGTTGAGCTCTCCGAGCCGCCGGGCGAGGTGTTCGGTCGCCGCCTCCGCCGGGCTCACCGGCTTCTCCACGACCAACGGCAACGGCGCCCACAGGCGGTGATCGCCGAGGTCCCGGGGACGGAGCCGTTCCGCAGGGCTCAACACACGCCCTGCCGGCGCGTCGGTCGCCTCCCCCCGCGGCGCCGCCTCCGCCTGTGCCCCCGGCGTTGAAGCCGGGACGGGCGCCTCCTCGGGCCGGTCCCGGGCCACTTCTTCCGATGGCGCCGCCCCCTCGGCGACGGTCCGCAGCTCGTAGACCCGAAGCCCCGGCGGCGCCGTGGGACCCGTGGGAGACGCAGGAGCGCCACCATCACGGTACGGCACAGCGACCGTGATCAGGTGCCGGGACAGCAGCACAGCCAGGCCGTGGAGGATGAGCGAGATCAGGAGCCCCGCAGCCAGCGCTTTCCGGTGCGATCGGCGTCGCCGCAACGCCGGCCACCGTGCCGGTGCGGACGGCGGGACAGGCGGCGCGCCAGGCGCCGGCGAGGGCTTCAGGGCGGGCGAGCTCATCGCACGACTTGTAAACCACGAACGGGAAACCGGTTCCTGCTCACAGCAACCGTCCCAGTCGCGTGGCCGCCTCCCGCAGCCGCTCCGGCCCCTGCGTGAGCGCCAGGCGGAGGAAGCCTTCCCCGCCCGCGCCGAGGGCCGCCCCCGGCATGACCACCACCCCCTGCTCGTGCAGGGCGCGTCGCGCGAATTCCTGCGAGCCGTGCCCGCCCGGCACCGGAACCCAGAGGTACATCGTCGCGCGCGGCCTCGTCGCCTGGAAACCGTTCGCGCACAGCGCATCGACCAGGGCGTCGCGCCGCTCCCGGAACGCGGCGACGTTGCCCGGCACCCATTCGGCGTACGAGGCGAGCGCCGCAGCGGCCGCCGCCTGCACCGCCAGGAACGCACCGGTGTCCACGAAGGACTTCACCCGCGCCAGCGCAGCGATCGCCTCCGCGCCGCCGACCGCCCAGCCGATCCGCCACCCCGTCATGTTGTAGGTCTTCGACAGCGAATGGAACTCGATCGTCACCTCGCGCGCCCCCTCGATCTCGAGAACGCTGGGCGGCCGGTAGCCGTCGAACGCGATTTCGCTGTACGCGTTGTCGTAGGCCAGGAGCGCGCCGTGCGTACGGCAGAACTCCACCGCCTCCGCGAGGTACTCCCGCGGAGCGATGGCCGCGGTCGGGTTGTTCGGATAGTTCAGGTACACGATCCGTGTCCGCCGCACGACCTCCCGGGGAACGTCGCCGAAAGGAACGAGGAACCCGTTCTCGGGCCGCAGCGGGACCAGGTGAGGCACCCCGCCAGCCAACAGCGTTCCGCCCAGGTACGGCTGGTAGCCCGGATCGGGCACGATGGTCGCGTCGCCCGGGTTCACGTACGCGAGCGCCAGGTGCGCGATGCCCTCCTTGGAGCCGATCAGCGGCAACACCTCGCGATACGGGTCCACCTCCACGCCGAACCGCTCCGCCATCCAGCGGGTGATCGCTTCGCGGAACGCAGGCAGCCCGCGCTGGAAGCCGTAGCGTCCCATCGCCGGCTCGGCGGCTGCCTCGAGGAGCGCGCGCACCGCCGCGGGCGGCGGCGGCAGGTCGGCATCGCCCGCACCCAGGTCGATCACGTCCACTCCCTCCGCCGCCAGCCGCCGCTTGATCTCCGGCACATCCGCCAGCGGGTACGGCGGGAAATCTCGCATGCGGTCCGCCAGGCCGAGCATTGCCTTCCGCTCCACCCACGAGGCACCGGAGGGATCCATGCGGCAAGACGTGCACCGGCCCGGCGCCGCTGGGCCCGCCGTCAGGCGCCAAACGCGCGCAACCGCCGCGGTCCAGGCCTCGCCGCAGGCGATGGCGGATCGGGCGGGACGGATCCCGCGCGGCAGGGCGACACGGCGCGCCCCGCTAGCTCGGGCCGCGCCTCGTCCAGATCAGGATGACCCCGCAACGGGCGTCCGGCGTCATGTACTCGGGCGGAGGCTTGCTCAGGCCCTGGTACACCTCGATGCCTTCGATCGCCGAGGGCTTCAGGATGTCGTCGAGCGCCACATCGGCGCCGCCCCCGCGCCGCCCCCGCCCGAGGCCGCCGTTGAGGAGGAACCCGTCCACGTAGATCAGCGCGGGGCAGTCGCCTCGCGTGTACGGCACACGGCTCCGTCCCGAGCGCCGCAGCCAGACGCCCGGCGCCATGGCCAGGACGTCCGTCACGGCGGTCGCCCCGCGACGCCGGATCTCCTCGCCGGTGATGAACCACCCGCCCCCGCGCTGCCGACGCCGGTCGAACCCCGCCAGCAGCGGCCCGCGGTCCGGAGCCACCACTTCCAGCGGCGTCAGCGCGATCCCCCGGGCCTCCATCCGGATCTCGACGCGGTGCACCGAGGCCCCGGCCAGGTCGATCAGCGGCGTCACCGCCGTCTCATAACCGATGTGCTCGACCTCGAGCCGCACGCGCCCGCCCTGCCGGACCGAGAAGTCGAACACCCCGCCTTCGTCCGTCAGCCGCTGTCCGAGGTCGCGGCCCGTCGTATCCCGGAGCGTCACCACCGCCGCCGGGATCGCTCGCCCCGAGCTGTCGTCGATCACGCGCCCCAGGAGCTGGACCTGGGAACGACCGGACGTGGGGACGCCGGAGAGGAGAACCGCGAGGAGCCACGGGCCGACCGCTCGCATGGGCCCCGCCTGTGGGGAGTCAGGCCAACCGTCTGAAGGTATCGGGCCGCACGACGGCCTGCAATCGCACGAAAACGGCCAGCGGCGCACCCGCCTCGCGCCGCTGGCCGCATCGGCGCGTCGGACGCGTCAGGGATCGAGAGGTTTGTCCGGGACCACGAACAGCGATGGCGCCTGGTTGGCCGGCGTCGACCCGCGCGTCCCAGGGATCGTGCCCGGCGCCAGGATCACGGTCAACACCGATCCCGCCACCCGCACGCCCGGCTGGGCACCATAGATTTGCCCCTCCGGCGTCGGGATGCCGGGTCTGTTCGGCGTGGACGCGAACAGCTCCGCCGTCGAGCCGGTCGCCGCGACCACGAACCGGTACAGCGCCGTGCCCGTGAGCGCCGGGACGTTCACGTACGAACTCTGCTGGAGGTATCCGACGTTCCGGATCACCCCCGCGTTGCTGGTCGCGAAATCGTCAGGCGTCGGATCCGACTCGGATTCCACCGGGACGATATAGACGTCCACCGGCCCCGTCCCGAACGCGCCGTGCAGCGCCTTGAGCGCGATCTGGCCGTCCGGCGGCGTCGGCGGCTCCGGATCCTCCAGGACGACGAGTTCGTCGTCGCCGGTGCTGGCCCGCCCCGCGTAGATGAACGTGTAGCGCCGATCCACCTCGAGCGTGACCTGCCCATCGTAGAGCATGATCCTGGTCACGTCGATGTCGTTTGAGTACGGGAACACGCGCAGCGGGCGCGACCCCGGAGCCACCGGCTGGTACATGCCGCTCGAGGACGCAAAGGGGACTCCCAGCAGCGTCGGCAGGTTCTCCACCCGGTCGATGAAGCGGAAGTCCACGGTTCCCGTGTCCACGTTCACGTTCACGACGCGCACCAGCGCCGAAGGTTCCGGCGGGTTCACGCTGACTCCATCGTCATCGCACCCCGCGATCACGAGGAGCAGCGCAACGGGGATGATCGATTTGCCGTATCGCATAGCACCTGTCCGCTCGCGAATGGGATCTCGAACGCGCGCTAGTAGACGACTCGAAGAGCCTGGTTGTCATCCGGAGGTGGGCGGTCGCTGGACGGCTCGGCGCCGAACCCGGTGAGCGCGATGTTCGACGCGGCGACGGCCCCGGCGATCATCAGCCCGGCAAGGATCCAGCTCCGCCGCTGCGACAGCCGGCGCTCGCGCACCTCCGCGACGAGCTCCCGTCTCAGCGTCACGCGCTCGCCGGACCAGCGCACCGGGATGGCAAGGTCCAGGTGTTGAACGGCCTCGACCGCCAGCACCATGGCCGAGTCGGACACTTCCACCACACTGCCCTCGATGGACTGCACGCCCGGCCCGACCTCCTCGGCCAGGTCCACGCGGCCGCGATCCGTCACGGCGACCTTCACACGGGTCCCGGCCGGGATGTCCATCGTGACGGCGGGCACGTAGTGGTAGCAGCCCGCGAGTTGCACCGGCAGCAGGAGAGCCGCCGCCATCCGTGTCCAGGTTCCGGTCCGCATATGCGACTCACCTGTTCCCATCGCCGTACCCGTACGTGCTGCCGGCCGAGGATCGCGGCCCGCCGACACCGCCCAGGTTGTAGAACGGGATCCCACGGGCATCCGCCTCCTGGTAGGGCAGCGGGAACTCGAGCGCCGTCCCGACCGGCAAGTCACCCCACCCGCGAGCGTCGAAGAACCACACGCCGTAGGTGGTGAACGCCGTCTCCATCCGCTTCTCCCACTTCATCGCCTCCATGATGTTGCCGCACACGGTCGGGCCGTTCTTCGTGGGCACGCGCGGCACGCACTGGTCTCCGCCCGGCACTGGGTCATCGATGCTCGTCACGACGCCGCTCAACGCGGGCAGGCCGTTCTTCGTCCGCGTGATGTCGATCAGCGCCGCCGCGGCCGCGATGTTCCCCTGCCGGATGTAGCCTTCGGCCGCCAGCATGTCGTTCTCGGCCTTGGTGAAGAAGGGGAGAGGACCGACCCGGCCTGCGTCCGAGAGCGCCCGGAACCGGTAGTGATCGTACTGCGAGTTCGCCCAGCCGGGGGTGAGGTTGTCCAGCGACGCCAAACGGTTGCGGAAGTACTTGCCGCCCGTGGGGGCACCCTGCCCGCCCCGATCCGCGTTCTGTTCCTCTCTCGTGTTCCCCTGCGGGAACCGCAGGTCCGGCGTGATGATGAGGAAGTTGGTCCGCTGGTCGCGCGGCGTCGCGAGCCACTGGTCGAACGCACCGCTGATATCCGCCATCCCGATGATGTACGGCGTCATCTGGTGCCAGTTCGTGTCGCGGAAGTGGAGTGTGCCATCCAGCCACTCGTAATCCCAGCCCGCCCCGGGATCCAGCATGACCTCGAAATCGGAGGTGATCCCGTTCGTCGCGTCCGCGATCACCGCGCTCCAGTCCACCGCCGCCCGCTCCTCGGGATCCCGCGCCACTGACGCGCGCAGCCTCGCCCGGAACGACCGGATGATCTGCGCGAAGCGGGCCGGGCTCACCTGCGGCCCCCCGGGGCCGGTCAGCCAGCCGGCTGGCAACGCGGTCATGGCGGGGTGCATCGCGTAGGCGAGGGCCGAGTCGAGCTGCGCCAGGGCGTACGCGTTGACCTCCTTGTAACCCTCGAGCGGGGGCACCTCCAATGGACCATCCGTATCCCGCGGCACCCCCGCCGAATCGTACACGCACGAGAGGTAACCGAGCGCGACGCCGGCCGTGAAATGCGCGAACGCCTTGAGCCGGATCAGGTCTCCCTCGCGCCCGGTGCCGAGGGAGAAGTCCTCCTGCTTCGCGCGCTGGAGGATGTCGGCGGAGTTGCGCGCGACGAACGACAGGAACTGGAAATCGGCGTACCCTTCCGCGGAGTACGCATTGCCACGGCTGTTGTCGATCACCTGCCGCGGGATGGCGCCTCGGGGCATGCCGTTGTTCGCGAGCCCTGTCGCGGCGTTCTCGAACGACATCACCGCCATGCTCGTCTGGAGGCGAGCGATGTCGCCGAGCGTCGCGTTGATGATCGCGCCGAACTGCGCCGACGCCAGACCCTCCACGTCCGCGGGGTTCCCCAACGTGCGGCCGCGGTCCGGGTGGTTCGGGTTCGTCACCTCCAGGGCGTCGTCGCTGCAGGCCTGGAGCGCCACCACCAGGGTGATCCCTGCAAGGGATGCAACCAGTCGCCTGAGCATATTCCGAGCTCCTTCCTCGTCAGGGATCAGAATCGCGTGCTGATCGCGAACGAGACCGTCCGCGGCTGCGGGAACGTGAACGCGTCGATCGCGTTGATCAGACCGCTGCCGGCAGCGCCGCCGGAGCTCCCGATCCCGACCTCCGGGTCGAACCCGCTGTAGTCGGTCCAGGTCTTCAGGTTCCGGCCGATCACGCTCACGGTCCAATCGCCGAACCCGACGCGACCGAGCCGGTACGACAGGGCGACCTCCCGCAGCTTCACGAAGCTCGCGTCCTCCGTCGTGCGGTTGTTCGGTGCCAGGATGTCGTAGAAGCCGCCGATGCCGCTGCCGCCGCCGGGCCCCGGGCCCGCGCGGTAGTAGTAGCCCACGGGCTTCGCGGTCTCGACCGACTTGCCGCCCTGATCCACCTCGTGCGAGAGGAAGTCCAGGTAGGACCAGTGCTTGCTCTGGTTCCACACGCTCTGCCCGAACGCCCCTTCCACCAGCGCGTAGAGCGAGAAGTTCTTGTATTCGATCGTCTGCGAGATGCCGATCCGGTAATCCGGCAGCGCGTGACCCACCGGGCCGAGCTCCGGCGACCCCGTCTCCGGATCACGGATGAGGATCGGCAGCCCCCAGCCGAGCGGCACGCCGTACGGCGCCTGATCCGCCGGCAACACCGCGTTCCACAGGTTGTGCGTGATGCCCATGCCCGGGTTGTTCCCTTCACCGACCCACACGAGCCAGCCCTCGTCGTTCTTCTGGAACGCCTTCCCCGGACCGCACTGCGGCTGGAAGTCCACCGGCAGCTCCTTGCAGCTCCGCATGAACCGCCGGCCGAAGATCGTGCCGTACCGCAGGCCCTCCTCGATCCGGATGACCTCGCCCGTCGCCTGGAGGTTCGTGCCGATGAAGAACGGCGGGACGTCCAGCCTCTCGATGACCGTCCGGTTGCGCGTGTAGTTCGCCCGCGCCGTCCACCTCACGCCGTCCGGGTTCGTCAGGATCGGCACGGTCAGCGACGCCTCCCACGTCTTGCTCCGCAGCGCGCCCGCGTTCTGCCACTGCCGTGGGAAGCCCGTCGCCACGGAGGTGGGGACCGGGAGGATCTGGTTGTCCGTCAGGGCGTTGGCGTAGGTGACGCTGAGGTCGATGCGGTTGAACAACTGGAGGTCCGCACCCAGCTCCACTTCCTTCGAGACCTCGGGCCGCAGCTCCGGATTGCCGAGCGTCTCGGGCGTGAGCGCGCCGCCCGGCTCGATGTTGTACGTCTCGTACTGGGCGTAGTAGTTGGGCGCCTGCCCCGCCGTGCCGTACGATGCCCTCAACTTGAACGCGCTCACCTGATCCGCGGGGAACCACGGCTCACGGGAGACCAGCCACGCCGCCGAGGCCCGGCCGTAGGTCTGCCACCGCCGGCCCGCGCCGAACCGGGAATTGCCGTCCCGCCGAACGGCCAGGTCGAACTCGTACCGGTCCATCAGGTCGAAGAACGCGCCGGCCGAGAAGGATATCTGCCTCGTCCGCACCCTCTCGGACGAGATCTCCTCCACCAGCGTCGCGTTCTCCCCCGTCTCCACGTCCTTGACACGCAGGAACCGGCCGGTGAAGTCGCGGGCGTCGATGTCCTCTTGCTCGAACAACCAGCGGGCGGTGAAGCGCGAGTGTAGCCGGTCGAGCAACTGCGGCCGGACCGTCCCGCCCACGCTGGCGTTCACCGACTGCGTGTTCCGGGTGCCGTTGAAGATGAGCCCCTCGCTCGTCCGCGGGTTCAGGTTCGTGGTCCGGAATCCGCGGTTGTGGAACTGCTTGTAGTTGAGGTTCAGCCGATCGAGGTTGACGTTGGCATCGGCCTCGAGCCAGGGCAGCGGCGTGTAGCGGACCGTTCCGCCCGCAAGGATCCGCCAGCGCACGTCCTCGCGATCCCGGTTCTCGAACGAGTAGAGCGGGTTCTCGTTCTGCACGCCGCCCGAGCCCAGGTTCGTGCGGATGTACAGTCGGCCGTAGGAGTCACGCTGCGTGATGTCCACGATGGCGGGCGTGCGCGTCAGCCGGAACCACCCCGTGCCGCCCTCCTCCTGGTCGGTTCCGTCGAGCGTGGCGCGCGAGAAGTACGAGCTGACATCCACCGTCCACTCGTTCCCGATCCGGTGCGTGACGTTCAGCCGTCCGCCCAAGCGCTCGTAGCCCTCGAGTCCCTGGATGGCGCCCGCGTGCCTCGTGTGGCCCACGCTCGTGTAGAAGCTCGTGGACCCCACTCTCCCCATCATGCTGACGTCGTTGTTCACGAACGGCTTGGGAACGACGAGCTGCGCGACCGCGTTGTAGGTCTTGCCGGGCCACTTCGTGGCAAGGAACGCGCGTCGGAGGATATCGCCTTGCGTCGTCGACCCCAGGTCGATCGGGAAGCTCACGGGCGTGAGCGCGAAATCCCCGGGCACATCGTTCACGCGCTCTTGCTCCGCGCGGTAGTCCACGGTGCGCGAGCAGACGAAGTCGCGGTCCGCCAGGCCGTCCTGCACACAGAACCGGGTCCCCGTCGGATCCAGCAGATAAGCGTGGTAACGGGCGATGCCGAAGTCGCGCTCGATGTCGTTGAACCCGACCTCGGAGCGGACGTTGAACGTGACCTGGTCCTGGAGACCACTCGCGCGCTTCGTCGTGATCGAGATGACGCCCGCAGCGGCGCGCGAGCCGAACAGGGTCGATGCCGCAGCGCCCTTGACGATCTCGACGCTCTCGATGTCCGCCGGGTTCAGGTCCGCGATCCCGCCGCTGATCACGATGCCGTCCACTACGTAGAGCGGCTCCTGCCCACGATCCTCGCCATTGATGGACGTGGGCCCGCGGAGGATCACCGCCGGCGCAACGCCGGGGCGGCCACTGATGGACGCAATGTTGGCCCCTGCCACCTTGCCCTGGACCTGGCTGAGCGGGTTGACGGCCGGGACCGGCATCTGCGAGACGTCCACGCGTTCGATGCTGAACGGCACCTTGAGTTGCTCGATGGCGCCTCCACTCACGCCGGTCACCACCAGCCCCTGGAGCAGAACGGCCGTCTCCTCGAGCGCGATGTTCGCCGTGACGATCTGCCCTTCGGCCACCTCGACCCGCCGCGTCGTCGTCGTATAACCGAGTAGCTCCACCTCGAGGACCTGCGGCCCGACGGGAACGCCCCGGATCAGATAGCGCCCCTGGTCGTTGGTGATCGCCACTAGGTCGGTCCCCTGGACCACGATCCTGGCGCTGGCCAGCGGCCGCTGTGTCGTGGCATCCAGGATGATCCCCTGGATCGTTCCGGTACGCTGCGCCTGCGCCGTGCTTGCGCCCGGCCCTCCGAGCAGAAGGACCGCGGCAGCGCCTGCGATCAGCCAATGGCCGATCCGCCCCGTCATAGGACCTCCCGAGGGTTGGTGGGTTGGCTCCACGGCACCGCGCCGGTGCGGTGACGCTCTGTGAGACCGATTGGAGACGGACACCCGACACGCTCTGCGCAGCCGCGTTTCACGTCGCGATCACGCGCCGCGCGCTGCGCCTGCGCGTCGTGCCCGCTCCCCGATGCGCGCATGTTCCCCTGCAACGCGGCTCCGTCACCGCACTGGATTCGAGCGGACCGTTGACCGGTGGGACGTCCAGGGCTACCGTTGTCGGCACCCGACGACTGCCCTCTCACGCCGCTCCCGCTCGCGAGGTCCGCCATGAAACGCCTGCTCCTCCTCTGCATCCTTTCCGGGATCGTCGGCGCCCTCTCGGGCTGTGCGTCCGGGAGCGCCTCACGCGGAACGGCGCCCGACCGGAGCTTCATCGGGATCGACGAGATCCGCCCGTTCGCGCACGGCACCGCGTACCAGGTGATCCGGGCGCTGAGGCCCGAATGGCTCGAGGTGCCGCCCCGCACCCTGGCGCTCGGCGCGTACCGCCGCGTGTACCTGGACGACCTCTTCCTCGGCGGCCTCGAGGCGCTGGAGCAGATCTCCGCCTCTTCGATCGCCGCGATCTATTTCTTCGACGGCCCTCGGGCCACGCAGCGCTGGGGGACCGATCACTCGGCCGGAGTGATCCAGATCCGCACCCGGCACTGACTCCCACCCCGCCCCAGCACGGCGCTGGGGAGGCCGGGGCCTACCCGTCCTTCGGCAGACGTGACCTCGGTTTCTGGCGGATCCGGACTCGACGTGCGTCGAGGTCCGGCCGTATCGCTCGTCCTGCGCGCCGATGCACCGCGCCCATCGGCGCGGCGCATCAGTCGTCGCGTGGGGAGAGGACTGGAAACCCGACGGCGCAGCCCCACGTCCGTCATGGGACTGCCCCAGGGATGCAACCGAACCCGGCGGCTCGACCGGGCGACATGGCGTGTTCGTGAAGGAGAACGTCCGAGATCACGGAATCGTGACAGACGACGTCTTAGAGAGGCGCGAGACGCGGTCCAGTTCCGCCCCGTCGTCTAACCTGGTGGTTGTCACAACCGTGGAGCGCTGCGCAACAGGCAGCGGCGCGCGCAACCGCGCCCTAGCGCCGGGGCGCGCGGTAGAAGGCCTCGATCTCCGTCCGCAGCGCGTTCCAGGGGCCGGTCCGCACGGGCGCGGGTGGGAGCGATTCGAGGAAGTAACGCCCATAGCTCCGCGTCACGACGCGGCGGTCCAGCAGCACCACGACGCCCCGGTCGGCCCGCGACCGGATGAGCCTGCCGAAGCCCTGCTTCAGCCGCAACGCCGCCTGCGGAAGCATGTACTCATAGAACGCGTTTCCGCCGTTGCGCTCGATCGCCTCGACCCGTGCTGCGGTCAGCGGCTCGTTCGGCACCTTGAACGGCAGCTTGGTGAGGACCAGACCGCGCAGCGGCTCGCCGGGGACGTCAACGCCTTCCCAGAAGGAAGCCACGCCGAGCAACACGCCGCGCCCGCTCGCCGCGAACGACTGCACGAGCCGCGAGCGCGGGCCCTCTCCCTGGACGAACAACGGCCACCGTCCGTCCACCCCCCGGCGCCTCAACTCGACGGCGACGGCCCGAAGCGACCGGTACGAGGTGAACAGCACGAAAACCCCGCCGTCGCTCAGGGCGATGAGCTCCTCGACGATCTCCGCCGTGGCCAGGTCGAACGGCAGGTGGTCATCCGCATCCGGCTCCGGCACGTCGGTCGGGATGACGATCCGCGCCTGCGTCGCGTAGTCGAACGGAGACTCGAACAGCGCTTCCCGCACCCGCATCCCTCCGCCGTCCAGGCCCAGGCGCGAGCGGAGGAAATCGAACCCGTCCCGCGTGGCGAGCGTCGCGGACGTCAACACCGCGCTGTCCATCCGATCGAACAGCGCCTCTCGCAAGGTGTCTGCGAGATCGATCGGAGCTGCGCGCACCAGCACGTTGGGCTCTTTCGCCCCGCCACCACCGCGTCGCTCGAGCCAGCGCACCAACGGCACCGCGTCGCGGCCCGGCAAGAGGGCCACGCGGAGCGCCTCGGCCGTCGCACGGATGCGGTCGGCCGCGGCCTGGAGCTCGAGGAGCTGCTCCTCGAGTGCAGCTCGCCACCGTGAATCCAGTTCGATCCGTTCCCTGAGCGCGTCCAGTCCCGCCGCGAGCTCGGTCAGGAGGAGCATCAACGACTCGAGAGCGTCTACCGTCGCATCGTCCGTCGCTCGCTCATCGAGCCGCAGCATGCCCTCGTCCACGCCCGCCACCCGTGCCTCGAGCCGGGAGAACAGTTCTGCCGCCCGACGCAGCGCCTGCTCGACGCCCGGCCGGAGCTGCCGTGCGATCCGATCCAGCGCGTCCTGCTGGAGCAGATCGCTGTCGCCGGCGAGCAGCGCCGCCTCCACGGCCTGCAACACCCCGCGGCCGCGCCGGTCCAGGCGCGTGAGCAAACGCTCGATCCCACGCCGCGATACGTTGACGCCGAGGTGCGTCGTGGCGGCCTCCTCGAGGTTGTGGGCTTCGTCGAGCACGACGCGGCGATACGGAGGCAACACGGCCGGCGCCGTGTAGTTGTCCGCCGCCCTCCGCACGGCCAGGTCCGAGAAGAGGAGGTGATGGTTGACGACGAGAACATCGGCCGCCGCGGCATCACGCCGGGCGCGCTGGTAGAAGCACGCCTCGAAGTGCGGGCACTTGGCCCGTAGGCATACATCCGATTCGCTCGCGACCTCGTCCCACACCTCCGGCGAAGGCGTGAAGGGCAGGTCTTGTAGCGAGCCGTCCCTTGTGTGCTTCAGCCAGTCGAGGATCGCTTCCAGCTCGGCGCGCTCCGCGCCGGCGAAGAGCGAGCCCGCTGCAGCCGCGGCGAGGTTCGCGCGCCGGATGGACACGTAGTTGCGCCGGCCTTTGACCAGCGCGAAGCGGAACGGCTCCCCGAGCGCGCGCCGGAGCAGCGGCAGGTCCTTCGTGACGAGTTGCTCCTGGAGGTTGATGGTGTTGGTGGAGACCACCGTCCGCTCGCGGTTCAGCACCGCCCACCGGATCGCCGGCAGCAGGTACGCCACGGACTTCCCCGTTCCCGTCCCGGCCTCCGCGAGCGTGATCCCGCCTTCGTTGTAGGTGTCCACTACGAGCGCGGCCAGTGCGCGCTGCGCGGGTCTGTCCTCGTAGCCCGCGTGCCACCGGGACAGCGCGCCGCCCGGTGCGAGGTCCGCCTCCACCGCCGCCCGGTCCAACCGCACCGGCTCTCTGGGCCTGGACGGCTCCAGGACCACGTACAAGTCGCGCGCATCGTTGTCCGTGATCGCCAGGCCCACGCCCCTTGCGTGCAGCGCCGCCGCGATCGCCAGGTCCTCCTCCGACGGATCCAGGTCCCCGGAGGGATGATTGTGCACGAGCAGCATCCCCGGCTCCGCGTCGCCGGCAGCGGCGGGCACCGCCCACGCGTTGCCCCGGGCGACCACCCGCGGATCACGCACGTCGCCCGCGTCGCCCACTTCACAGAGGAAGCAGACCTCGTTGCCGCGGGCAGCGGCGATCTCCTCGCGCATGCGGCGCGCGGTCTCCGGTGTCAGGAACAGGATGCGACTCACGCCGGGGTCCTGGGCGGGGATTTCCGTGGCCGTGCTGCCGTTTGTCGACGGCACGCGAAGATACACCGAGCCATCCCGGCCGTGCCAGGCGCCGGCCGCCGCAACGAACCGGGGGCGCCGAGCCGGCGCCCCCGCGTACGCTCACGTCTTCAGCGTCTTCTTCTTCGCCGCCGGGAAGAGGACGTTGTTCAGGATGAGACGATAGCCCGGCGAGTGCGGGTGCATGTCCAGGTCCGTCGGCGGATCGCCGATCTGGTGCTGCGGGTCCTCCGGATCGTGACCGCCGAGGAAGGTCCACGTGCCCTTCCCGTACGTGCCATGGATGTACTTCACCCAGCCGGCACCTTCCTCCTCGGCAAGGACGATGACGCCGGGCTTCAGACGATCACGCCGGAACGAGGTGGTCAGGCCGTAGAAGTCGGGCAACACGTTCTCGTGGTTCTGCACCAGCATCGAAGGCACCGGGTCGAATTTTGCGCTGAACTCGAACAACACGAACGCGCCCAACGGCTGCCGCCACGGCGTGTTGACCTGGTGCCCGTCGATGTCGCTGAACGCGTTCACCGCCGGATTCGTCTGGATCTCGGCGCCCTGGAACGCCATGGTGCGATCCCACTGCATCTTCGCGGTCGCGTCGGGGTCCACCGGCGTGCCGTCGCTGAACGGAGCCGCGATGTCCACCCCCACGGCCGCGAGCGCCAGTTCGATCGTCTCCGTGGCGGTGCACATGGCGAACAGGAAGCCGCCCTCGGAGACGTACCGCGCGATCTCGTTCGCCACTTCCTTCTTGAGCGTGGGCACGTCGGGGAAGCCGAACTTCTCGGCCATCGCCTTGTTCCGTGCGACTTCCTCCTGCAACCACGGCTGGTCCGCGTAGTTGATGTAGAACTTGGAGTACTGGCCCGTGAAGTCCTCGTGGTGCAGGTGCAGCCACTCGTACTCCTTGAGCCGGCCCTGGAGGACCTCTTCGTCCCAGATCTTGTCGTATGGAATGTCCGCGTACGTCAACGCGAGCGTCACGGCATCATCCCACGGCGGCGTGTTGGGCGGCGTGTAGACGGCGATCTTCGGGGCCTTCTCGAGGATGATGCTTTCCATGTTGTTCTCCTCGATGGTGGCCCGGATCTGGGCGAGCTGACTCGCGTTGATCGGCTCGACGTAGACCCCCCTCAACGCCGCCTCACGCCTCACCTCCGGGCGATCCCGCAGCAGGAACGACCCTGCCCGGTAGTTGAGCAGCCACTCGGCGGAGAGGCCACGCTGAAGCGTCCAGTAGGTGAGGCCGTACGCCTTGAGGTGATTGGTCTGTGCCGCGTCCATCGGTGCCAGCAAGTACTGGCCGTACGACGGCGTGGCCGCGACCAACGCACTCAACGCGAGCAAGATCGAGGAGACGAAACGCATGAGACGACTTCCTTACGACTGCCGTGATCCGTTCCGGGGACGTCACGAATGCGGGATCCGGCCCTGGAGTCGGTTCAACTCGCGCCGCGCCTGTGGGACCAGGGCGCTTCGCGGGTGCTCGAGGATGAGCCGTTCGAGCAACTCGCGCGCCTCCGGGGCATCGGGATCCCGTGCGCTCACCATCATGGCCAGCGCGAGGAGCGCCGCGGGCGCCTCCGGCGCCTCCGGATGGTCGGTGATGATGGCACGCCGGATCCGTTCCGCTTCGGTCTCGAGCTCCGCGCGGTCCGCCAGTCGCGCAGCGAATTCGAGGATGGCGGGGCGTTCGTCCGCCGTCAGCTCGCTCGATTCCGCCCAGAGGATGGCGACGGCGTCCTGCGTCCTGCCCAGCGCCAGCTCGGTCATGGCGCGGCTGAGCAACGCCGCGCCCGCCGTGGAAACACGCCCGAGCAGCGTGGCCAGACCGATGGTCTCCGTCGCTTCTTCTCCGTGCAAGGCGGGCGCGGCGGCCAGCAGGGCGGCACGTGCCGCGGCCACATCTCCGCGCCGCAGCGCGATGTGGCTGCGCACGAGGCTGGTGCGAGGCCCGCTCACCCGTCCCAGCACCTCCTCGGCACGCTCCACCTCGCCCCGCCGGAGCAGCACGTCCGCGAGCGCCGCGGCGAGGCGATCCAGTTCGGGCGCTTCCTTGTAGGAGCGCTGGAACTCGGCGAACTCCCGGATCGCCTCCTCCAGGTCGCCTTCCCGGGCGGTCAGCTCGATGCGGAACGCGGTCGCCTGCCTCCGTTCCGGTGAGCCGGCGTCGAACGCTTTCTCCAGCGCGAGGTAGTTCTCCCGCGCGGTGGCCGTGTCCCCCAGCGTGAGCGCGAGCTCCGCGAGCCGGCTCCGGACCGCGAGCATCTGGTTCGCGGGGCCATCGTAGGCCAACAGCTCCGAGTACGCCCAGTAGGCCAGGCGGTGCAGGTGGACACCTTCCGCTCTACGCGCGACCTCGACGAGGAAGGTCTCGCGCTCGGCCGGAGGCAGCTCCGCCGCGACCGCTCTCGCGATCGCCTCCGCCCGGGCGCCGAGCCCCGCATCAATGGCCAGCTCGGCTGCGGCCCTCCGCCGCTCCGGCGTCGGTGACGAACGCGTCAGCGCATCGATCAGCAACGGCAGGATCCGGGCGCCGCCATCCGGCAGCATGGCGAGACGGCGCCGGACGAGGGAGAAGCCCCGCGCGGTCGGCCCGATCGCGCGGTCCCACTCACGCGCCGCGCGCTCGAAGTCGCCCGCGTGCGCGTACACGTCGCCCAGCTCGAGCGCCAACGCATCCTTCCGTCCCACCCGCGAGCGGCCGCGCTCGAGCACTTGGATCGCTTTCTTGTACTCGCCGCGCGCCTCCCAGACGCGCGCGATCTCGCGATACGGCGTCTCGACGCGAGGCATCCGACGGATCCACGCGTCTGCGGCCCGCTCGAGTTCGGGCAATGCGTCGAGCGCGGAGTAGGTCCGCACCAGCATATGATGCCCGACGACGGACGACGGATCCTCGGCGAGCAGCCGCTCGATCGGCGGGATGATCTCCGCGAGGCGCCCCTGGATCCGCAGGATGCGTTCGAGCGAGAGCAGCGCGCTCACCGAGGTCGGGCGACGCTCGAGCACTGAACGGAGGATGCGCTCCGCACCCTCCAGGTCGCCGGCGGCCTCGCGGACCGCCGCCTCACGGAGCTGCTGGATCTCCTGTCCGCCCTGGCCGTTGATCTGCTGCGCGGCCGCAGGCCCGGCCCACAGCAACGCGCAGGCGACCGCACAGGCGAGCGGTCGCGCGCGCGCCAACCGTCGGTTCGCGCTGACCGTCATCACCTCCGCTCTCCGCGCGGTTCCTCGCTCCGACCGCGGTTCAAACGATCGAAGTACTCGAGCACCAGGCGGCGGTACGCGGGCGGCAGCATCCGGAGCTGCTCCGCATCCGGCGCCGGGAAGCGCTGGGAAGCGTCCACGAGGCGCGTGTCCAGCGGCCGGCCCGTGGACGGCGTCACGTTGCTCGGCCGCTCCGCAACCCGCTCGTCGCTGACCTCATCGCGCTCGAGGGTGCGGCCGGCGTCGAGCAGCCGGTGGAACAACCGTTCCTGGCGCGCGAGCACGTCGGCGTTCAACCGGCCGCCGCTCAGCTCCCGCGAGAGCTCCTCGGCCTCCCGCGCCAGCTCGTCCAGGCGGCCGAGCAAGTCTCCGCGGCCGCCCAGCATGTCGTTCATGCCGCCCAGCTTCTGGGCGATCTCCTGCTGTCGCCGCGCCAGCTCCTGGAGCTGCTGGCTCATGACCTGGGGTGCCAGGTCCAACGGGATGAGCGAGCTCGTCTGGTTGTTCAGCGAGCCCTGCTGCCGCGCCAGACCGGCGAGCTGCTCCAGGGCCTCCTCGACGCCCGTCCCCGACTGCGACTGCGCGATCTGCTGCCCGTTCGCCAGCAACGCCAGCGCCAGCCGGTTCAACGCCTCGACGGACTGCGCCGCCTCCTCCGCCGGGATCCGACGGGCGCCATCCTTGCCTTCCAGCGCGTCGAGCGTTTGCTGCATGCTGAGGTTGGCCCGGCCCAACGCGGCCCCGACCTCCCGATTGATCATCGCAGAGCGCTGGGACGCCTCGGTCAGGTTCCGGCCCAACGCCTGTAGCCCCTGCTGGAGGGCGGCCTGCTCCGAGCGCATGGCCTGCATTTCGGCCTGGCTGAGCTGGCCGCCCTGCTGCTGCGCCTGCTGCATGCGTTGCGCGAGAGCGTTCTGACGCTGCGCGAGCGAGAGGGCGTCCTGCGTCGCACGCTGGACGGCTTGCTGCGTCTCCTGCTTCCACGCCTGCGCCATTCCCTGGCGCGCCGACTGGAGCGTCTGCGCCGCCTGCTGGGCTTGCTGGGCCGCCTCCTCGCCGGCTCGGCCGGCCTGCTCGCCCTGCCGCTGGCCCATTCGCTGGGCCGCCTGCTGCATCGCCTGCAGCGCCTGCTGCATCTGCTGCGCGGCCTCGCCGGTCTGCTCCGCAGCCTGGGTTTCGCCCATCTGCTGGAGCTGCTGCTGCAACTGCTGGAGCTGTTGCTGGAGCGACTGCGCCCGTTCCGCCAACGCCTGCTGCTGCTCGGCCCGGCGCGCCGCCTGCTCCGGCGAGATCTGCTGGCCCGACCGCGCGGCCTCGGCGCTCTCCCGCTTCATGGCCTCGGACAGCGCCTCCTGCTGTCGCGCCAGCTCCTGCGCCTGGTCGGCGAGCGCGTTCATCTGCTGCTCGGCCGCGGCGCGCCGCAGCAACTCGAGGCTCTGTTCGAGCTGCTGGCGGAACTGCTCCTGGTGCTGCGCGAGCTGCTCGAGCGCCCGCTGCATTTGCTCCGGGTCCAGCTCGTTGAGCGCCTGCCTCAGCTCGGCCAGCTGCTCCTTCAGCTCGGGCGTGAGGATCTGGTCGTAGAGCTGCCGCAGCTCGCGGAGCCGCTCCTGGAGCTCCGGGTCCCGGAGGCCGGCCGCCTCCATCGCCCGCTCGAGCTCGGCGACGCGCTCCCGCAGCTCCTCGACCTGCGCCAGCATTTCCTCGTGCCGATCCAGGAGCTGCTGCGCTTCCTGTACCTGCCGGTACTCCACCTCGCGCCCGTCGCTGCGCCGCTCGCCGGGCCGGCCCCGCTGCTCCGCCGAGCCGCGCCCTTGCTGCCCCGACTGTGCGCTGGCGCTCACGCGCCGTCCCAGGTCCCGGGACCGCTCGCTCAGGCGTCGCGCAGAGCGGGCGAGCTCGGACGCTTCGTTCACCAGCGTGGCGGCATCCTCCCGTACGACCTCCCTGAGCTCCGTCACGCTGGGCAGCCGGACCTTGTACGTCCGGGACACCCCCGTCTGGCGGGCCGGCGAGTTGTCGGTCACGCGCACGTAGTAGTAGAGCGTGTCGCCCGGGAGCAGGCGCCGCTGGCTCGCGTCCAGGATCGCGCGGATCGCGGCGTGGGTCCGATCGCCCTCCAGTTCGAGCGGCTGCTCCACCGGCGGCTCTCTGTCCCCCAGCGCGCTCACGCGCCAGCTCACCAGTGCGGCGTCGCGGAGGCCGTAATCGTCCCATGCGTCGGCCGTGATCGGCAGGCGCAGGTCCGGGCCCAGCAGCGTGTCGCGACCAGGATCCGTGATCTCGACCTCGGGCGCGGCGTCCGGCACGACGGAGATGTCGAACGCGGCAGGCGTGGCAACGGGTTCTTCGCCCTCGGCCCCACGCAACGCCCAGAGGTAGCGGCCGCTCGCCCGCGGTGTCCAGCGGCCCGTGAACCGGTCCGCCTGGACATCGAGCCGGACCTCGCCCTCACCCTCCTCGGCCACGAGCCGTGCGTCCTCGAGACGCCGGGTGGCCCGGCCGCGGATGTGGAGCTGGGTCCCCGCAGGGATCTCGAGCGGCGGCGCGTCGCCCTCGAAGCGCTCAGCCGCGCGCTCGAGGTATGCAGGGTACACCACGTCCACCACGAGGTCGGAGACGAGGAGCGGGTCCAGCGGCACGATCCGGAACGTGTCGCTGGCGGCCCCGTCCGGCGCGGTCACCCAGTACAGCATCGGCACGTCGATGCCCGTGAGGGTGCCCACCGCGCGCTCGCCCGTCACGGCGAGGACCCGCTGCCGGGGCACGTCGCCCGCGGCGCGAGAGTGGAGCACCACCTCGCGCCGGCCCGGCGCGACGACCCGGACCTCGAGGTCGGCGCCGCGCGGGACTTCCGCGTCCCCCGGTTCGACGACCAGCGCCGGCAACGGCGGGGGCGTGAGATGGGCTACTGGGTTGAGGAGAGGCGACCACGCGGCCCTCGCCCGCTCCGGGGAGGAGAACGCGAGGGCCGTGGTCACGGCAGCGAGCATCAGGAACAGGACCAGCGCGCGCTTGCGCCGCGCCCGCGCCAGCTCGCCGAGCTCGCCGCTCAGCTCGAGGACGCTCGCGTCCGCGAGCTGGCTCTCCAGCGTGAGCTCGGCGCGCCGGAAGAGCGCACTGGAGGCGCCGGCCGGGAGGCCGTGCGCCAGCTCCAGCACCCCGCGAAGGCTCCCCGCGGGAAGGCCGCGGCGCGCTTCGGCCGCTGCGGCCACGCGGCGCTCATCCACACCGAGGACCCAGCGCGCGCCGATGAAGAGCGCGGTGCCGGCACCCACCAACGCGAAGAGCTCCAGCACCAGCGGAGCCGGGCTCGGCGCCACCCACAACCGCACGCCGCTCACGAACCACGCAGAGAGCAGCACGGTGGCCAGCACCGCGCCGAGCACGCACGCCGCGGCCACCAGGCCGTCGCGGCGTACCCGCCGCGCGGCCGCGTGGACCATGGACCTGAGCCGTTGGCCTGCCGGACTCATGACACCACCTGCGAAAGCGCGTAGAGGAAGAGGTTCACGCCCATGCGGAGCGCGGCCTCGCGGAGCTCGGGCGGGTCGCCGTGGACCTCCGGGTCCTCCCAGCCATCCCCCAGGTCGCTCTGGTAGCTGTAGTAGACCAGCAGGCGACCCTCATGGAAAATGCCGAACCCCTGGGCGGGCTTCCCGTCGTGCTCGTGGATCTTCGGCAGGCCTTGCGGGAACTCGTAGAACGTGTGGTACACGGGGTGATCGGCCGGCAGCTCGACCAGCTCCTTGTCCGGGAAGACGCGCCGGATCTCGCGCCGGAAGCTCTCGTCCAGCCCGTAGTTGTCGTCCGCGTGCAGGAACCCGCCGTTGAGGAGGTAGCGTCGCAGCAGCACGACCTCCTCGTCCGTGAACCGGATGTTGCCGTGGCCAGTGATGTAGATGTAGGGGTACGTCCAGAGCGCCGCGTCCGTGAGCCTGACGTGGGCAGGCCGGTCCGCGACCGGCAGGCCGGTCCGCTCCCGTATCGCCCTGAGGAGGTTGGGCAGCCCGGACGGGTTCGCGTACCAGTCGCCGCCGCCGCCGTACTGGAGCTGTGCGATGGTGAGGAGTCGCTCCGCCGCCGGGGGCCGCTGCAGGGCCTGCACGCTCGGCCCCGACGCCGCACTGCCCACGGCGGCCGGTGTCGCGAGCAGCAGGACCAGGCTCAGGATCAGGGCGATCAAGGGTTGCCTCCTCTCCGCTCCCCCGCCAGGGAGAGCGCGATCTCGTACGCCCGGTTACGGGCCATGCCGAGCCGATGAGCGAGTTCACGGGCGACCGCGCTGGGGCGGAGTCCTTCCTCCAGCAGCCGGGCCGCCAGCTCACGCGCCGCTGCCTCGTCTTCTTCTCGGGGGCCGGGCGCCTCTGCGCGGCCGGCCAGGACCACCACGATCTCGCCGCGCGGCGCCGCGTCAGCGTAATAGGCGGCCGCTTCGGCTAAAGTTCCACGTATCAACGACTCATGGACTTTCGTGAGCTCCCGGGCGACCACCACCCGGCGCTCCGGCCCGCACACCCGTTGCAGGTCGTGCAGGAGCCGGACCAAACGCCCCGGCGCCTCGTAGATCACTGCCGTGTGCGTCAGCGCAGCGATCTCCTCCAGCCGCTCCCTGCGTGCCCGACCCGAACGGGGTAGGAATCCGAAGAAGGTGAACGGCGCCGTCTCGAAGCCGGAGACCACCAGCGCCGCCAGGAGCGCGGATGCGCCGGGGATCGGCACGACGTCGTGCCCCGCCTCGATCACCCGCCGGACGATGCGCGAGCCAGGGTCCGACAGCAGCGGGGTGCCCGCGTCCGAGACGAGGGCGAGGTCTTCTCCACGATCGAGCCACCCGACGACCTGCTCGGCCCGGGCGGCTTCGTTGTGCTCGTACGCCGAGACCAGCGGCGTCGAGATTCCGTAGTGTCGGAGCAGGATGGCCGTTCGGCGCGTGTCTTCGGCGAGGATGCGGGACACGCTGCCGAGCACGTCCACGGCCCGGTAGGTGAGGTCACCGAGGTTGCCGATCGGTGTGCTGACGATGTAGAGGCGCGCCATGGATCCCTGCCAGGCGGGGCCGCACCCGCCCTCGCACTCCCGCAGACGGCGGGGCCCGCCGCGTCCGTCCCGCCGTCCCTCTACCTTCCCCTCCCTCCCCTACGGCCCCGCCCCTGGCACGGAGGCCGGGTCGCTCAGCGCCCCACCGGCCAGGGCAGGTGACGGTAGAAACCCTGCGCTTCGAGCGCGTAGCGGTTCTCGTAGGTGACCCGCTCGAGCAACGTCGCCGGGTCAATGCCGTCGGAGAGGCGGCTGGCCGCCGTCAGCGCTTCCAGGAGCCACGCCGCTACAGCGTCCGTCAACGCCTCTGCCTCCGCCACGGATTGCCCGCTCACGGCGCCGTCCGGCCCGATGCGATAATCCGCGAGCGCGACGTGCTTCTCGCCCGCGCGCAGCCGCGCCTCCTCGAACAAGCGAATCGCGGTCTCCGCACCCAACGTCTCGCGCAGCGCCTCGAGCGCGCCGCCCACCGTCCGCGCGTAGAGCTGGACCAGCGCAGGCGCCGCCTGGATCGGGAGCGACCGCACCGGCGGATACGCCTTCACCTCGAACGCCCGCACGCGCTCCGGGACGAACAGCCGCTCGAGCCGATCGGCCACATCGCCTCCCGAACCGTCATCCGCGACGAACGCGTGCTGCGGCGTTCCGCCATCGAGCAAAACGTAATGCACCGCGTCCCCTTCCCGCACCTCCAGCACGCCGTCGAACCGCTCCGCCTCCAGTCGCGCGAAGAGTCGCCCGGGTTGCGTCACGTCCAGGTCCGGCAGGTCCAGGGGAGGGTGAGCGACCGTCGCGAACATCGCGCAGAGCTGCGCCTCGGGCGCGCCGTAGAACGCCACGTCGCCGCGCTCGCTCTCCTGCGTGGCCCGCTCGACCACGGTCGCGATCGGCACCACGCTCCGATGGCCGGGCCGCAGACACAGCGCGTTCGCAGGCTCGCCTGCGAGCAGGAGGATCAGATCGGTCTCGTGACCCAGGAAAACCGCGACGAAGCCGGGAACACGCGACGCGCGCTCACGCTTCCCGTCGTTGAGCAGCTGGAGGAAATGGACGTAGCGGAGGCGGGTCCGCTCGAGGAAAGGCCGCTCCCGGGGAAACCGACGGATCATGACCCCTTTTCAACTCAGGAGCCCCGCACTCCCGGGGTAGAGGCGGGGCTCCCTGGAAAATTGACGTCGAGGCGTCCCGTGAGCAAGAGGCTCAGCGGAGATGCTCCTCGATCTTCCGCTCCAGGTGCGCCTTCGGGACCGCCCCGATCACCGTGTCCACGTGCTTGCCATCACGGAAGAACAGGATGCTCGGGATCGACCGGACGTTGAAGCGGACCGCCGTCCGCTGATTGCTGTCCACGTCCAGCTTGGCCACCTTGACCTTGCCGGCGTACTCCCTCGCCAGCTCATCGATCACCGGGGCCACGACCCGGCACGGCCCGCACCACGCGGCCCAGAAGTCCACGATGGCGAGGCCCTTCGCCTGCTCGATCTCCGTGCTGAAGTTCGCGTCCGTCACCTCCACCGGCTTCCCGTTCTCCGACATCTCGCTCTCCTCTTCCGCCGCCTTGGCTCGACAGCGGCCCTCGTGTTAGCTTTCCAACCGATGACGCGGCTGCAAGAAGCCGGCCCCAGGACCTTCCACTCGCCAGCCCGCGGCGCGCCGCGGGCCGGGAGCACGTCCATGCCAGGACTCCCGCTCGACCACGTCGGGATCGCCGTCCGCTCCATCGCGGAGGCGCTCCCGCTGTTCCAACTCATCACCGGCGGGGACGGTTCCCCGACCGAGCAGGTCGCCGACCAGGGGGTCGCGGTCGCGTTCGTCGGCAGCGGGCCGGCGCGCCTGGAGCTGATCGAGCCGATCACGCCCGACTCGCCGGTCGCCCGGTTCCTTGAACGCCGCGGCCCCGGCCTCCACCACCTCGCCTACGCGGTGCCGGACATCGCCGCCGCCCTGGATCGGCTGCGCCGTGCGGGCATCCGGCTCGTGGATCAGGAGCCGCGCCTCGGCGCACACGGCCGCCGCGTGGCGTTCCTCCACCCGGCCAGCACCGGCGGGGTGCTCATCGAGCTCGTCGAAGCCCCGGCCGACACGGAGACCGCCCCGACTACCGCCTCGCCGTGATCGCCTCGAGGTCGATGGACTCGACCAGCCACCCGCGCTTCTTCGACCGGACCAGCGTGTAGGCCACGGGCACCTGGCGCTCGCCGATCTGCATCCGCACGATGATCTGCTTGGCCTCCGGCCGGCCGGGCACGATCTGCTCGCCCTGGATCTCGAAGTCGTCGTGCTGGAGGATCAGCGCCGTGGCAAAGAGCCGCTTCTCGACTTCCGCGCGCGGATCCCTCTCGATCACCAGGCCTTCGGCCGTCCCCCACAGCCGCGCCATCGTTTCCAGGTCCTGCCGGTTCGCGGCTTGGAGGAAGCGCTCGACGACGAGCGACGGTGCCAGGCCTGCGGCGTCGAACGAGCGGCTTGGCTCCGCACGCGACGCGCACGCCGCGAGAACCAGAAGCGCCGGCACGAACAGACCGAAGCGTTTCATCGGATCGGACTCCATCAAACGGAGCACGCCGCTCCGCAGGCCCGGGGAGCGGCGTGAACGTTGATCAAAACGGGCGGCGGTGTCAAGCAACCGCCGGCGAGGGCGCCCCGTGGGCGGCCGGCGCCTCGGCGCGCCGGAACACCAGCGTGGATGCGCCGGGCTCCCGGTCGACGATGACCGTGTCGCCGTCGCCGAACCGGCCCTCCAGGATCTGGAGCGCGAGCGGATCCTGCACGAGCCGCTGGATCGCACGCTTGAGCGGCCGTGCACCGAACGCCGGGTCGTAGCCCTCCTCCGCGATGAGCTCGCGGGCGGCCGGCGTGACCTCCAGCGTGATCTTGCGGCCGGCGAGGAGACGCTGCACTCGCCCGAGCTGGATGTCCACGATGCGCTCCAGCTCCTCCCGCCCGAGCGGCCGGAACACCACGATGTCGTCGATGCGGTTCAGGAACTCGGGCCTGAAGTGCCGGCGCAGGATCGCCATCACCTCCTGCTCGACGATCGCCCAATCCACGCCCTTCGCGCGGTCGAGGATCTCCTGGCTCCCGAGGTTGGACGTCATGATGATGACGGTGTTGCGGAAGTCCACCGTCCGCCCCTGGGAGTCCGTGAGGCGGCCGTCATCCAGGATCTGGAGCAGGATGTTGAAGACGTCCGGGTGCGCCTTCTCGATCTCGTCGAAGAGCACCACCGCGTACGGCCGGCGCCGGATCCGTTCCGTGAGCTGCCCGCCTTCCTCGTAGCCCACGTAGCCCGGAGGCGCGCCGATCAGCCGCGCCACCGCGTGCTTCTCCATGTACTCCGACATGTCGATCCGCACCAGCGCGTCCTCGTCATCGAAGAGGAACTCCGCCAGCGCGCGCGCCGTCTCGGTCTTCCCGACTCCCGTGGGCCCGAGGAAGATGAAGCTGCCGATCGGCCGCGCCGGATCCTGCACACCCGCACGGCTGCGCCGCACCGCGTTCGCGACCACCTCCACCGCCTCGCGCTGGCCGACCACGCGCTGGCTGAGCAGCTCCTCCAGCTTCACCAGCCGCTGGCGCTCGGACTCGAGCATCCGCGAGACCGGGATCCCCGTCCATCGCGCGACGACCTCCGCCACGTCCTCCGCGTCCACCTCCTCCTTGAGGAACTTCCCGCCCTTCTGGAGCTCGGCGAGACGCGCCTCCGCCTCCTTCAGCTCCTTCTCCAGGCGCGGCACCTCGCCGTACTTGAGCTCCGCCGCACGGTTCAGGTCGCCCACCCGCGTGGCGCGCTCCGCCTCCACACGTAGCGCATCGGCCCGCTCCTTCAGGTCGCGGATGCGCATGATCTGCTCCTTCTCGGCCTGCCAGCGCGCCTTCATCGCGTTGGCCTGCTCCCGCAGCTCGGCCAGCTCCGCCTCGATCCGCTCGCGCCGCTCCTTGGCCTCCGGGTCCTCCTCCCCGGCCAGCGCGGCACGCTCGATCTCGAGCTGCGTGATCCGCCGGAGCACCTCATCGATCTCCTGCGGCATGGAATCGATCTCGATGCGCAGCCGCGACGCCGCCTCGTCGATCAGGTCGATCGCCTTGTCCGGCAGGAACCGCCCGCCGACGTACCGGTCCGAGAGCCGCGCCGCCGCCACGATCGCGGCGTCCGTGATCCGCACGCCGTGGTGCACCTCGTAGCGCTCCTTCAGCCCGCGCAGGATCGCGATCGTGTCCTCGACGCTCGGCTCGCCGACGTACACCGGCTGGAACCGCCGCTCCAGCGCCGCATCCTTCTCGATGTGTTGACGATACTCGTCCAGCGTGGTCGCGCCGACGACACGCAGCTCGCCGCGCGCCAGCGCCGGCTTCAGCATGTTCCCCGCGTCCACCGCGCCCTCCGCCGCGCCGGCGCCGACGATCGTGTGCAGCTCGTCGATGAAGACGATGAACCGCCCCTCCGCCTCCGTCAGCTCCTTCAGCACCGCCTTGAACCGTTCCTCGAACTCGCCACGGTACTTGGAGCCCGCGACCATGGCCGCGATGTCCAGCGCGACCAGCCGCTTGTCCTTCAGCGACTCCGGGACATCCCCGCTCACGATCCGCTGCGCCAGCCCCTCCACGATCGCGGTCTTCCCCACCCCGGGCTCGCCGATCAGCACCGGGTTGTTCTTGGTCCGCCGGGAGAGGACCTGGATCACCCGCCGGATCTCCTCGTCCCGCCCGATCACCGGATCCAACTTGCCCTGGCGCGCCAGCTCCGTCAGGTCCCGGCTGAACCGCTCCAGCGCCCGGTACTTCTGCTCCGGCTCCCGGTCCGTGACCCGATGGGGCCCGCGCACCGCCGCCAGCGCCTTGAGCAGCGCCTCCCGCGTCGCGCCCTGCGCCGTGAGCATCTCCCGCGTGTCCGACCGCGGGTGCGCGGCCAGCGCGATCAGCAGGTGCTCCGTGGACGTGTACTCGTCCCCCAACGCCCGCGCCTCCCCCTCGGCGCGGTCCAGGATCAGGCCCGCCTCGCGGCCCAGCGCCGGCGACGAACCGCCCGTCTGCCGCGGCAGCCGATCCAACGCCCGCCCGAGCTCCTCCCTCAGGCGGGCGACGTTCACGCCCACCTTCTCCAGCACCGGCACCACCACCGTTTCCTCCTGGTCCAGCAGCGCCTCCAGGAGGTGCAGATCCTCGATCTGCGGGTTGCCGCGCCGCTGCGCGGACGCCGCCGCCGCCTGGATCGCCTCGGCGGCCTTGACCGTCAAACGCTCGAAATTCACCGTGTCTTCTCCGTTTGCCGTACGTACCGGGAAACTGCCGCCGCACGGCCGGGGGCAAGGCACATGCCCCCCAAACCTGCCAAAATGGCTGATACCCCGCCCCAGGCGTGGCGGCGCTCCGGGAACCGCAGGCCGCGCCGACCGGCGGTGCGCCGGCGCGGCCGGGAACCCGCGCGCGGCCTGGACGATAGAATCTCGGCGCCGACGGCCGGAGGCGGCGGCCGGGAGGCGATCGGGCCGCGGTCGGGACGCGGGCGCGGCCACGGTGGCGCGGGAACGGGGGTCGGTCACCCGGACCACTGGGAGGCGGCGCTGCCGACGCAGGCAACGGCGAAGGGAGAGGCGGTCCATGGACAGTGGACAGCGGCGAAGGGGGCTGGCGTGGGTGGCGGTGGTCGCGGGACTGCTGGTGGTCGGCTGCGGCGCCGACCGGCCGACGCGCGACGGCAAGACGATCTCGCCCGAGGTGTTCGTCGAGACCTACGTGGAGCTGCGCCGCGCCGCGCGGACGCTCGATGATCCGGCCGCGTGGGAAGCGCGGAAGCGGGAGATCCTGCAGGCGCGGGGGGTGACGGAGGAGGAGCTGCGGGCGTTCGCGGAGGCACGCAGCGCCGATGTGGTCTTCATCAAGGCGTTGTGGGACACGATCGAGGCGCGGCTGGCGACGATGGAGTCCGCGCCGGGCGATTGACCCGCCTTCGCCGCCTCGGCGTTCCTGCGGAGGTGAGGCGGGCCTCGATGGCGCGCGGGCTCGGAGTGGCGCCAGGACGCTCCGTGACCGCAGGCGGCTGCTTCCAGGAGCCCCGATGCGTGTACGTGCCCCGTTGTTCCTCGTGCTCTCGTGCTCGTTGGCCGCGTGTGCCGACGTCCCGCGGCCCACGGCTCCCGAGCGCGACGACCCGGTGCTCCTCGAGGTCGAGGTCGTGGCTCCGGTGATGAACGAGATCCTGATCGCGGGCAGGACGTCGCCCGTGAACGTGCGGGCGCGGGAGGCGGGTGGCCGCGTGCACGGCGTCGGCTTCGTCGCCCGCGCCGCCGGTGGCGGTGCGACGACGGCGGTGGACTCTGCCCTCGCCGAGGTCGGCCCGCTGGCGGACACGACCATCGCCTTCCAGTTGCGCCTCCCGCCCACGCTGCCCAACGGGATCCAGGTGGACATCTACGGGTTCGCGCTCGGGCCCACCGGGCAGAGCACCTTCTCCGCTCCGCGTCACGTTCGCGCCTACGTATGCCCACCCGGCGCGGCGTGGTGCTGATCGCTGCGTCGTCCGGCCTCGAGCCGGACGGATCAACGCCCCTGCCCGATGCCCGGGGCCTCCCCGTGTCGGCGGAGCCAGCTCGCCACCACGTCCGCGCCGCGGTCCATCCCCTGCGCGCCGAGCAGGAGCACGAGGTCGCGGCGTGCAGCCCTGCCGAGCGCCAGGCCGATCGCATCATCCAGTCGAGGTCGGTACTCCACTCCCGGGACGTGCGTGCGCAGCACGCGCAGGACGACGTCTTCTTCCTCCGCCTGGACCCAGTTGGCCGCGTCCGTCGCCTCTTCGCTGGCCGTGACCACCACGGTGGCGGCGGGAACGCGCCGCAGCCAGATGGCGATCGCTTCGGCGTCGCGGCGGTTGATCTCGACGCCGCGGCGTCCGCGGATCGCGTAGACGATGTGGAGCCGTCGGTGAGGCAGGCGAGCCGCCCCCTCGAACACCGCGCTGATGGCGTCCGGGTGGGCGACGGTGTCGTCCAGCACGGTGAAACGGCCGCGGTGCACGATCTGCATGCGGCGCCGCGGCGTGGGCATCGACGCCACCGCGGCCTGGACGTGCTCGATGTCCGCACCCGCGCACAGCGCGGCGGTCGCCGCCAGCGTCGCGTTCCTGAGGTTCGGACGCCCCAGCAGAGGCAGATCCAGTGTGAACGCACACGGCGCGACACTCCCGCCGTCGAGTCGCGGCAACGGCCGCCGGACCGTGAGGATCACGCGGCTCTTGCCCAATGCAGGGGCTCTCCGCTCCACGCGGACCGACACGGTCCCGCCCGGCCCGCAGCCGATCGGCTGCACCGTCCTGCGGCCGCGAACCAGCGCCTGGAGCACGCGGTCACCGGCCCGGTAGACGAGGGGGGCTCCCCTCTCCAGATGATCGAAGTAGCGCAGCTTGGCTTCGACGTAGCGGCGGAACGTGCCGTGGTACTCGAGGTGCTCGAGGAGCGCCAGGTTGGTGAAGACGCCGAGCCTGAACCGAAGGCCGTGGACGCGGTGTTGCACGAGCGCGTGGCTCGTCACCTCCATCGCGGCGAGGCGTGCGCCTCCGGCGAGCATCTCGGCGAAGGCGCGGTGGAGCGTGAGGGCGTCCGGCGTCGTGAGACGGGTGGCGTGTACGGCGTCGCGAAAGCGGATGCCCAGCGAGCCGATCGTCCCCGCAGGGATGCCGGCCCGGGCCAGGATCACATCCAGGATGGATAGGACGGATGTCTTGCCGATGGTCCCGGTGATACCGACGAGGGCCAGGCGGTCGGCGGGTCGCCCGTACCACGTCGCGCCGAGCTCCGCCAATGCGATCCTCGTGTCGGCGACGGCGAGGGCGGGAATCCCCGGCGGCACGTCGGCGCCGGCCTCCACGACCGCCGCCAACGCGCCGCGCGCGGCGGCCTCGGCCACGAAGCGGTGTCCGTCCGTGCGGGCGCCTCGAACCGCGACGAAGAGGTCGCCCGGCCTGACCTGCCGCGAATCCGCGACGACGCCGCGGACGATCTCATCCCGTGGCACCGTCCCGCCGACGGGCCGTGCATCGGTCAGCCCGGCCACCAGGTCTCCGAGCCGCATGAGCGGTGCGCCTCCGGCCCTGCGCCCCAGCGAGTGCCCCGCCGACGCGCTCCATCCCGCCCTGGGGATGGCGTAGAGATTGCACCTGTGGCCTCGCGGGGGGCGGTCGAAACCGACCGCCGGCTTCGGCCACGCGAGGGGTACAATGGCGTCGCTGGAACACGCGTATGGCGAGTGCACGGGGAACTGGCGGCTGGTCGGAACCGGGGAGAAGCGATCCATCCGCTGCGACCGCTGTGACGCCCGGTACCCCGCCACGCCCGAGAACCGGCTGGCGGCGATCGACGAGAACTACGCCGGGATCTACTTGCGCCGCCTCACCGCCGAGGGCGCATCACAGATCGACTCGGAGCGGGATGCAGCCTGAACTCCCGCTCTCCGGCTGATCTCCGCGCCCACGGTCCGACGTACACGGCGTCGGCCGTCCGACCGCCGCGCCCCGTCCTCACGCCGTCGCTCGCCTCAGTACCGCGGCACTCACTCCCACTCGATCGTCGCCGGTGGCTTCGAACTCACGTCGTAGCACACGCGGTTGACGCCGCGCACCTCGTTGATGATGCGCGACGCGATCCGGCCCAGCACGTCGTGCGGGAACGGGAACCAGTCCGCCGTCATGCCGTCGCGGCTCGTCACCGCGCGCAACGCCACCACGGACTCGTACGTCCGTGCGTCTCCCATCACGCCGACGCTGCGCACCGGGAGCAGCACGGCGAACGCTTGCCAGATGTCGTCGTAGAGACCCGCGGCGCGGATCTCCTCGAGGTAGATCGCGTCCGCCTCGCGCAGGATGGCCAGCCGCTCCTCCGTCACGGGGCCGAGGACCCGGATCGCGAGGCCCGGCCCGGGGAACGGGTGCCGGCCGATCAACTCGTCCGGCAGCCCCAGCTCCCTGCCGACGCTGCGCACCTCGTCCTTGAACAGCTCGCGCAGCGGCTCGATCAGCTCGAAGCGCATGTCGGCCGGCAGGCCGCCGACGTTGTGGTGCGTCTTGATCGTCGCGGAGGGGCCGTGCACCGAGAGCGACTCGATCACGTCCGGATAGAGCGTCCCCTGCACCAGGAAGCGGGCGTCGCCGCACTCCTCGGCCGCGACCCGCTCGAACACGCGTACGAACGTCTCCCCGATGCGCCGGCGCTTCTCCTCCGGGTCCTCCACGCCCTTCAGCCGCTCCAGGAACTGCGCCGCGGCGTCCACCACGATCAGGCGCATGCCGAGATGCCGGCGGAACGTGCGCTCGACCGACTCGCGCTCGCCTTTCCGCAGCAAGCCGTGGTCCACGAAGATGCACGTCAACCGGTCGCCGATCGCGCGGTGGACCAGCGCGGCCGCCACCGCCGAATCCACGCCGCCCGAGAGTGCGCAGATCGCGCGTTCATCCCCCACGCGCTCGCGGATCCGCTGGACCGCTTCCTCGATGAACGAGCCCGGCGTCCAGCTCGGGGTGCAGCCGCAGATCCGGAACAGGAAGTTCGAAATGATCTCTTCGCCGCGGACCGTGTGGGCGACCTCGGGGTGGAACTGCACCCCGTAGATCGGCCGGTCGGCGGCGCGGAACGCCGCCACCGGGACGGTGGGCGTGGCGGCGAGGGTCTGGTAACCCGGCGGCGGCTGGACAACGTGGTCGCCATGGCTCATCCAGACCGTCGTCTGCTCGCCGGGCGCGAAGCCGTCCAGGATCTCGTCCGCCTCCAGGACGGTGATCTCCGCTCGGCCGTACTCCCGCCGCCCGTGCTCCACCACACCACCCTCGAGCTGCGCCACGAGCTGCATGCCGTAGCACACGCCCAGGATCGGGATCCCCAGGCGAAGGAGGTCGGGGCTGGCGGTGGGCACGTCTTCACCGTAGACGGACGCGGGGCCGCCCGAGAGCACAATGCCGCTCGGCCCCCACGCGCGGATCCAGTCGAGCGTCACGGTGGGCGGATGGATCTCGCAGTAGACGCGCTGCTCGCGGATGCGCCGAGCAATGAGCTGCGTGAACTGCGAGCCGTAGTCCAGGATCAGGATCCGGTTCGTAGCTCCCCCTCAGTCCAGCAGTTCGATTTCGCCTCGAACGAGGTCCTCGTACGTCTCACGACGGCGGATCAGGCGATACGTCTCGCCCTCCACCAGCACTTCCGCGGGCCGGGGACGCGCGTTGTACGTGGACGCCATGGAGAAACCGTAGGCGCCCGTGGTCTCCACGACCAGGAGCTCGCCCGGGGCGGGCCGCTCGATGTCCCGATCCAGCGCCAGGAAGTCCCCGCTCTCGCAGATCGGGCCGACGACATCCGCGCGGATCCGCCCCCGCTCCGGGTGCCGCACCACCGGCCGCACTTCGTGGTAGCTCGCGTAATGGCTGGGCCGCAGCAGGTCGTTCATGCCGGCGTCCGTGATCACGAAGGTGCGCTCACCCATCTCCTTGATGTACAGCACGCGGGTGAGGAGCACTCCCGCCGGCCCCACGATGAAGCGCCCGGGCTCGAGCACCAGCTTGAGGCCGCTGGGCGCGACGAGCGGCGCGAGCAACGCCGCGAGCTGGCGCGCATCCATCCCGGTGTCGCGCGCGTCGTACGCGACGCCGAATCCGCCGCCGATGTCCAGGTACTCGAGCGCGATCCCGTCGGCCCGCAACGCGTCCACGTGCTCGAGCACGTGCAACAGTGCCTGGCGGTACGGCTCGGGCTCGACGATCTGGCTGCCGATGTGCACATCGATCCCGCGCACCTCGATTCCCGGCAGGTCGGCCGCCAGCCGGTAGAGACGGGGCGCGTCTTCGCTCGGGATGCCGAACTTCGTCGCGCGGTGCCCCGTCCGCGTGTAGTGGTGCGGCGTGGGGCTCTCGATGTCCGGGTTGATGCGGAGCGCCACCGGCGCGCGTACGCCCATCGTCGCGGCCAGCTCCGAGAGCGCACGCAGCTCGCCTTCGCTCTCCACGTTGAACCCGTAGATCCCGGCTTCCAACGCCGCCGCCATCTCCGTCACCGTCTTGCCGACGCCGCTGAAGACGATGCGGTCCGCCGGGACCCCGGCGGCGAGCGCGCGGTACAGCTCGCCGCCGCTCACGATGTCCGCCCCGGCGCCTTCCCCGGCGAGCAGCCGGAGGATGGCGAGGTTCCCGTTCGCCTTGACCGAGTAGGCGATCAGGCGGTCCAGGGGCGAGAACGCCTCGTCCAGCTCGCGGAAGCGCTGCACGATCCCCTGACGGCTGTAGACGTACAGCGGCGTGCCGAACTCGGCCACCAGTTCCTCGGCCGGGACACCCTCGCAGTGCAGCCGACCGTCCCGGTAATGGAACGACTCGAACACGCTCCCCCTCAGTACGCCCGTGCCCACATCGCTTCGGCAACAGCCGCGCCGCCGCACACCACACACGACGTCGGCCGCTCCGGGGTCCGGAACTCCTCGAACGGCAGCACCCGGATCGTCGCGCGGGTCTCCGTCTTGACCTTCTCCTCGCAGGCCGCGCTGCCACACCAGCCCGCGTAGACGAACCCGCCGGTGTCCTCGAGGATCTCCCGCATCCTGGCGTAGTCCGTGATGCCCCGGTACGAGTTCTCCTCACGCCGCGCCCTGGCGGCCTCCAGCAGCGCGCGCTGGTAGACGTCCAAGCGCCGCCGCACCTCCACGCGCACCAGGTTCTCCTTCAACGCCTCCTTGCGCGGCAGATCGGGGATCTCGCTGCGCAGCACCAGCACGAGCTGCTCCTGCGCGACGTCGCGAGGCCCGATCTCGATACGGAGCGGCACGCCCTTGCGCTCCCACTCGTAGAACTTGGCACCCGGCGTGAGGTCGTCCCGGGCGTCCACGTGGACGCGGATCTCCTCCTCGCCCAGCGCCTTCGCCACGGCCGTGGCCTTCTCCATCACGACCTGCCGGTCCGCGTCTCCGCGGTGGATCGGAACGATCACGACCTGGATCGGGGCGAGCTTCGGCGGGCAGATGATGCCGGTGTCGTCACCGTGCGTCATGACGAGGGCGCCCACCAGGCGGGTGGACACGCCCCACGACGTGTTCCACGCATACTCCTGCCCGCCCGTCTCGGTCTGGAACTTCAGGTCGAACTGCCGCGAGAAGTTCTGGCCGAGCATGTGCGAGGTGCCGGCCTGGAGCGCCCGCCGGTCCTGCATCATGGCCTCACACGAGTACGTCCGCACGGCCCCCGGGAACTTCTCGCTCTCCGACTTCTGACCCAGCACGGGCGGCATGGCCATCCAGCCGTCCATGAACTCGCGGTAGAGGCCAAGGATGCGCCGTGCTTCCTCCTCGGCCTCCGCCTCCGTCGCGTGCGCGGTGTGCCCTTCCTGCCAGAGGAACTCCGCCGTACGCAGGAACAGCCGCGTCCGCATCTCCCAGCGCACGACGTTCGCCCACTGGTTGATCAGGAGCGGCAGGTCGCGATAGCTCTGGACCCACTTGGCGAACATGGCGTAGATGATCGTCTCCGACGTGGGCCGGATGATCAACGGCTCCTCCAGCCGCGACGCCGGATCGGGTTCGAGCCCCCCGCCTTCCGCCGCCCGGAGCCGCGTGTGGGTGACGATCGCCATCTCCTTGGCGAACCCTTCGACGTGCTCCGCCTCGCGCGCAATGAAGCTCTGCGGGATGAGCAGCGGGAAGTACGCGTTCTGGTGCCCCGTCGCCTTGAACATGGCGTCCAGCGCGCGCTGCATGTTTTCCCACAGCGCGTAGCCGTACGGCCGGATCACCATGCTGCCGCGGACCGGCGAGTAATCTGCGAGCTCGGCCCGCAGCACGACCTCGTTGTACCAGGCGGCGAAGTCCTCCGCCCGCGCCGTGAGTCCTTTGTCCTCCGCCATGTCGCCTCAGTCGGTTTCGTCCACTCCCGCTCGCGGCTGCCCGCTACCGCCGCTGCCGTCGTTCTCCCTCCTGCCGCGCAGACGCTGGAGAGCCAGCCCCACCGCAGGGACCACGAGGATCAGTACACCGGAGACGAGCCAGGTCTCCCAGAACGGCAGGCCGGTGGGGCGCAGCAACCACGCGATCAGCGCCGCCCCGCCCAAGACGGCCAGCGCTGTCGCTGCGACCAGCGCATACGTGTAGACGCGCATCTTGCGCCGCAGCCGGCCCAGCGCTTCGGCCGTCCGCGCGAGGTCGGCGTCCGTCACCACGGGGGCGCAGTCCGGTAATAGGTGTAGATCCGATGGAACTGGCGGCGGCTCTCCGGCGTCGCCCCGTCCCAACCCTGGGGCGGCACCCACTCGCCCCAGGCCGTGGGCGTCAACTCCACCTCGCCCGATCGGACCGGCGGCAGGACGTACGCGACCGCGCGCACCGCCAGCAGCGTCGTGTCCTCCTCCGCCGTGCGCGTCAGGATGTCGGTCAACGCCTGACGGACCTGCTCCTCGGTCGCCCCGGGCCCCACCAGGACGTGCAGCATCAGCCGGCCGGGGCCCGCCTCGGGAACGAGCGTGCGCCGGAAGACGTGCGCCTCCACGGGTTCGACGTCGGGGAGGTCGCCCCAACTCACCGCCGGCCCCGGGGAGCCGAGTTCCGTCGAAGTCGTGGGCGGCGGCGACGCGTCCTCGGCGCAGGCCGCCGCCACCGCTACGCTCAGGAGTCCGATCAGGTACCGCCTCACTCGATCAGCTCCTGCAAAGGAACGCGCCGTTCCGTGCCTGTCGCCATCTCACGCACCACCGCCACGCCCTCCGCCGCCTCCGCGGGCCCGATCACCACCGTCCTGCTCGCCCCCCGTGCATCGGCCTCCTTGAACTGGCGGCCGACGCTCACCGGCGTCAGCGCGTACAGGACGGACCTGCCCGCATCGCGGAGCTGGTGCGCGAGGCGCCGCACGAGCGGCCGCTCCGCCTCCGTGACCGCGACCAGGAAATAATCCACGGGGCGCAGCACCGCCGGTATGAGGCCCCGCTCGCGCAGCAGCTCCGTCAGGACCACGTCGCCCATCCCGAAGCCGATCGCGGGCAGGTCCACGTCGCTGATGGCCCGCAGCAGGTCATCGTACCGGCCGCCACCGCACACCGCGCGCAGCTCGCCACGCCGGTCGAAGATCTCGAACACGATGCCCGTGTAGTAGGCCAACCCGCGGACGATGGACGGATCGAACTTCACGAAGGCGTCCAGCCCCATGTCGCGCAGGTGCTCGAAGTAGCGCGCCAGCCGCTCCAGCTCCGCTTCGACGCCCTCCGCGTGACCATACGCCGCCTGGAGCGCGTCGAGATCAGCGTGGTCGAAGATCTCGAAGATCGCCCCGACCGTCGCGTCGTCCAACCCGGCTTCCGTCTCGAGGCGCTCGCGGATGCGCGCTTCCTCTTCGCGGCCGAGCTTGTCGATGATGGCGTACACTGCGGCGAGCGCGTTGCTCGGCACGCCCACGTGCCGCAGCAGCCGCTCCAGCAGCCGCCGATCGCTCACGCGGGCGACCACGTCCTCGGCGGTCAGACCCAACAGCCGCAGCGCGTCCAGCGCGACCGCCAGCACCTCCGCGTCCGCGCTCACGTCCGCCTCGCCCACCAGATCCACGTTCCACTGGAAGTGCTCGCGCAGCCGCCCTCGCTGCGTGCGCTCGTAGCGGAAGAGCTGCGGGATCGAGAACCAGCGGATCGGCTTGCGGAGGGAGCGCGCGCGTGCGCCCACCATGCGCGCCAGCGTGGGGGTCATCTCCGGCCGCAGCGCGACCTGCCGGCCACCCTTGTCCTCGAAGTTGTAGAGTTGTCGGACGATCTCGGCACCGCTCTTCTCGACGTAAAGCTCGAGCGGTTCGAGCGGCGGGCCGTCGTATTCCTCGAACCCGTACCGTCGCGAGACCTCCCGCCACGCGGCCATGATGTGCTCGCGGACGGCGAGGTCCTCGGGGTAGAAATCGCGGAATCCCGGCAGACTTCGGAATGTCGGCATGGCGCGCGAATCTAGGCCGCGTGTGTCGCGTCCGGCAAGGGCTCATCCGCGCCGAACGGGGCCCGTCCCAATGCGATGAGCGCATCGCCCACGGTGTGGAACGAGCCGGTCACCACCACCGTTCCCCCCGGGCCCGAGCGCTCCCGTGCCAGCTCGAGCGCGGCCAGGAAATCGGGCACCACCTCCGCGACGAGGCCCGGCGTGGCGCGCAGCGCCTCGTGCGGGTCCCAGCGGCGGTGCGCGGGGGCGGTCGGCGGAACGGTCAGGATGCTGTGGTCCGCCGGGCGCGCCAGCGGCGGCAGCATGGCCCCCCAGTCCTTGTCGCCCAGGATCCCCACCACGAGCACGACCGGCCGGGGGAGCGAGAGGGTCTCCAGCGTCGCGGCCAGGGCGGCCACGCCCGCCGGGTTGTGCGCCACATCCAGCACCCACGTCCGCCCGTCCTCGTGGAGGATCTGCGCCCGCCCCGGCCAACGCACCGCGGCCACCCCGGCCAGCACCTCGGCGACATCCGGCCGGAGCTCCGGCGCGAGGTGCTCCAGCGCGCGCACCGCCAGGGCGACGTTCACGGCCTGGTGTGGTCCGATCAGCGGCGTGAACAGCTCGAGTTCGCCCCACACGGCGCTGGACAAGCGGAACCGCGTCCCTTCGCGGGACACGACGACGTCACGCGCCTCGTCGACCTCGAGCACGGTCAGCGGCGCACCGAGCTCGGCGGCCCGCCGGCGGAAGATCTCCCGGGCCTCACCCGCGGGCTCCGCCGTCACGACGGGGACACCGGGCTTGATGATCCCCGCCTTCTCCCGGGCCACGGCCGTGATGGTGTCCCCCAGGTACTGCGCGTGGTCCAGCGCCACGTTCGTCAGCGCGACGACGTCGGGGCGGATCACGTTGGTCGCGTCCAGGCGCCCGCCGAGGCCGACCTCCACGGCGGCGATCGCGACGCCGGCGTCCGCGAGCGCGAGGAACGCGATCGCGGTCGTCGCCTCGAAGAACGACGGCTCTTCGCGTCGGATGTGGGGCCACAGCCGGGACGCCGCGGCGACGACCTGGTCCTCGCCGATCGGGACGCCGTCCACCTGGATCCGTTCCCGGAACGTGCAGAGGTGAGGCGAGGTGTAGAGGCCGGTGACCATCCCCGCCCGCTGGAGCACGGAGGCCAGCGTGGCGGCGACCGATCCCTTCCCGTTCGTCCCGCCGACGTGGAGCGTGCGGTAGGCGAGGTGTGGGTCGCCCACGGCCGCGAGCAACCGCCGCGTCCGCTCCAACCCCCAGCGGATCCCACCGCTCAGGCGCGGGAAGAGCTCGCGGACGATCTCGTGGTAGGTGAGGGCGCTCAATCCTGCGAGGCCCCCCGGCGCAGCGACCGACGGTCCGGCCGCCCGCCCTCCTCGGCGACGGACGCCCCATCGCCACGGCCGCGCGACCGCGCCCGTGGCCCGGTGGCTGTTGCCGGCTCGGCCGCCTCCGCGCCGGCGCCCTGGCCGGCGGGCAGGCCGAGCATGTGCCGCAACAGCCGCGCGAGCGTCGCCTTCAACTCCCGGCGGTCGACGACGCAGTCCACCATGCCGTGCTCGAGCAGGAACTCGGAGCGCTGGAACCCTTCCGGAAGGGCCTGCCGGATGGTCTGCTCGATCACGCGCGGGCCCGCGAACCCGATCAGCGCGCCGGGCTCCGCCACGTTGACGTCTCCCAGCATCCCGTACGACGCGGTCACGCCGCCGGTGGTCGGGTCCGTGAGCACGGAGATGTAGGGGATCCGCGCTTCGTGCAGCTGGGCGAGAACCACCGAGGTCTTGGCGAGCTGCATTAGCGAGAGGATGCCCTCCTGCATCCGCGCGCCGCCGGACGCGCTCACCACGATCAGCGGCTTCTGCTGCTCCAACGACCGCCGCCCCAGCCGCGCCAGCTTCTCCCCCACCACCGAACCCATGCTGCCGCCGATGAACTCGAAGTCCATGACGCCCAGGTGGACGTCCAGCCCGTCCAGCCGTCCCGCGCCGGTGATGATCGCATCGCCGCGTCCGCTCTTCGCCTCCGCCGCCTCCAGCCGCGCCGGGTACGGCTTCAGGTCCACGAACCCGAGGGGGTCGGCGCTCCTCAGCTCCGCGTCGTACTCGACCAGCTCGCCGTCGTCCAGGAGGATGCGGATGTACTGCTCCGCGGGGATCCGGAAGTGGTAGGCGCAGGACGGGCACACGTTGAGGTTCTGCGCCAGCCGGGCACGGTACAGGATCGTCGCACAGCGCGGGCACTTCTCGAAGACGTCCGCCGGCAGCTCGCGGCGGTCCGCCTTCTGGAGCTTCCGCTCCGGCTTCTTGAACCAGGGCATGGTGAGGAACGCGACTCCTTCCGTTGCTCGCGGGGCGCGGCGGACGCCCTCAATACTTCCCCTGTTCGGCCGCGATCCGCTGCACCATTCCCAGCGCCAGGAAGGAGGCCAGCAGGAACGATCCCCCGTAGCTCAGGAACGGCAGCGGGATCCCCGTGATCGGCATCAGGCCGATGGTCATGCCGACGTTGACCATCACGTGCGCGAACCAGACCCCGAAAATACCGAAGACCACGATCCCGGCAAAGGGGTCGCCCTGCCGCTCGGCGATCCGCGTCAGCCGCCACAGGATGAGGCCGAAGACCACCAGCACGGCCACCGTGCCGATGAAGCCGAACTCCTCGCCGATCACGCTGAAGATGAAGTCCGTGTGCTGCTCGGGCAGGAACGCCAACCGTTTCTGCGTCCCGAGGGTGAACCCCTTCCCGAAGAGTCCGCCGCTCCCGATCGCCACGCGGGACTGGATCAGGTGCCACCCCGCGCCGCGGGGGTCCATGCCCGGGTCCAGGAACACCAGCAGCCGGGCCCGCTGGTACGGCTCGAGGGAGTTCCAGAGCGGGAGCGCGATGGCGCCGGCGGCCAGGTTGGCGCCGATCACCGCCACGCTCTCGCCCAGATAGGCACGGTAGAAGCGCAGGAAGACGATCAGCGCGACGATGTAGATGCTGAACAGCAGCGAGTGGAAGGAGAGGAACAGCCCGATCACCGGGCTCAGCAGCATGAACATGAGCCCGATGGGGGTGCCCGCCCAGTACAGCGCAGCCACGAGCAGGGCGCCGAACACCATGGCGGTGCCCAGGTCCGGCTGGAGCATGACCAGCGCCATGGGCAGCGCCACGATCGCGACCGGCGCCCATAGCCCCCAGACGGAGCGAGGCGGCTCGCGCCACCTCCCCAGCACCCGCGCCAGCATGAGGATCGTGGCGAGGTTGGCGAACTGGGCGGGCTGGAACATGACGGGGCCCAGGTCGATCCAGCTCTTGGTACCACGCGCCGTGCCGAGGCCGGTGCCGATGACCAGGGTGGCGGCGAGGAGCGCGATGCCTGCAATGTAGGCGGGGACGGCGACCCACTCGAGCCAGCGCGTCTGGATGTGCACCATGACCAGCAGGCTGGTGACCGAGACGCCCAGCCACAGGAGCTGCATCTTCCAGGCGCCCGCCACGCCGGGGTCGGGGACATCGAGCTGGCCGGCCGAGTAGACCATCGCCACGCCGAAGAGCGAGAGCCCCACGACGAGGACCGCCAGCACCGGGTCGCCGAACAGGTTCCGCAGTCGTCCGATCACTGCCACACCGCCCAGGGCGCCGGGCGCCCGACCATCAGGTGCTCGCGCAACGTCTGCACCGAGTCCACGGGCATGCCGTACTTCCGTCGCAAGTAGTAGTCCGCCGCCTTCGCCACCAGCGGCGCCGCGGTGCGGGAGCCCGATTCGCCGAATTCGACGATGGCCGAAAGCGCGATCTCCGGCGCACCCCCCTTGGGCCCGGCGATCCCGATGAACCACGCGTGGTCCTTGCCGTGCGAGTTCTGGGACGTGCCGGTCTTGCCCAGGAGCTCCCAGTGCTCGAGCGAGGAGAGGTACGCCGTTCCGCCAGGCGAGACCACCCGCCGCATGCCCTCACGGATGTGGGCCAGGTTCTCTTTGGAGATGTTCAGGTTGATCCCCTCTTCGGGGTCGGGCGGCGTCGAATCCACGGCGATCCGGGGCGGCGGGAGCCGGCCGTCGCTGGCGAGCGCCGCGGCGAAATGCGCCATCTTGAGCGGCGTTTGGTCGTTGGGCCCCTGGCCGATGGCGAGGCTCAGGACCTCGGTGGGCGTGGCGTTGTAACCGAACCGCCGGCGCCACCAGCCGGGTTCGTCCGGGAACGAGCCCGCCACTTCCAGCTCGGACGGCAGATCCACGCCGGTCTTCCGTCCGAACCCCAACCGGGACGCCTCCCGCAGGAAGCGCTCGAGCCCGATCTGGATGCCGACCTGGTAGAAGTAGACGTTGCAGGAGTGGGCGATCGCCTCGGCGAGGGTCAGGTAGCCGTGCCCGCGCGACTCCCAGCACCTGAAGTACCGGTTGCCGTACTGCATCCCGCCCCGGCACGGGATGGGCATGACCGCGTTGGGGTCCAGAAGCTTGAGCTCCAGGGCAATGGCGGCGGTGGCGAGCTTGAACGTCGAACCGGGCGGGTACAACCCTGCCGCCGCCCGGTGCAGCAGCGGCCGCCCCTCATCGGAGTTGAGCTCCCGCCAGTAGGCCGGGTCCGCTCCCCCCACCAGCGCGTTCGGATCGAAGCCCGGGCTCGAGTACATCGCCAGCACGTGCCCCGTCTTGGGCTCGATCGCGACCACCGCCCCGCGCATGCCCTCCGGGAAGATCTTCGCGATCCACTCCTGCAGATCGAGATCGAGGTACAGCCGCAGGTCCTCACCCGGCACCGCCGGCACCTTGGTCCGGGGCATGTACTCCCCGACGATCCTCCCCAGCGCGTCCACCTCCACGTACCGGACGCCCGGCCTGCCCGCGAGGCGGCGCTCGTACTGCCGTTCGAGCCCGGTCTTCCCGATGAGCTGGCCCATGGAGTAATCCTGGAACTCCGGCCGCGCCAGCTCCGCCTCGCTGATCTCCGCCACGTAGCCGATCACGTGGGCGATCGCCTCCCCTGCCGGGTAGTGGCGCTTCGGGCGCTGGTCGATGTAGACGCCGGGAAACATGAAGTGGCGCTCCTCGAGCGCCGACACCTGCTCGAACGTCAGGTCGGAAGCGACGAGCAGCGGCTGCCCCGGCAGGGCCCGCTGTCTCTGCATCAGCTGCTCGATCCGCGCCTCCGTCAGCCCCAGGATCGGCGCCAGCCGCTCCAGCGTGCTCCGGATCGTGTCCCGGGGCGCCGGCAGGATGGATAAGGCGTAGCCCGGGATGTTCTCCGCAACGATGCGGCCGTTCCGGTCGAAGATCGTGCCCCGAGGCGCCGGAATGGGGATCGGCCGCAGCCGGTTCGCATCCGACTGCAGCACGTAGGTGTCGCTCCGCAGGATCTGCGTCTGGAAGAAGCCGTACACGAGCACGCCGAGCCCGGCCAGGAGCACCGCGACCGCTCCCCGGGCCCGTCGCCGTCGCGCGTGGAGGTGAAACGGCTGCATCGCTCGCCCGTCGTCGGTACCGGAACCGCCCGCCGTGGGATCCGTGCCTGTGGGGGATCGGCCGTTGTCGGCGGCGCCTCGGCGGAAACGTCGTCTGCGGGAGCCGTTCCCGCGGACGCCGACCCGCTACCGCTCTCCGCTCACCGAACGGTACGCCGCCACGGCCGTCACGCCCGCCAGCGCTGTGTAGACGGCGGCCAGCGGAGCGAAGACCAGGAGCCACGTCAGGGGCTCAGCCTGGGCAGGCACACCGGACAGCGCGTAGACGATCACGTCGTGGAGCCACTTGCCCAGGAACAGGTAGACCAGCAGGAAGACCGTGCCGTCCCCCACGAACAGGTCCCGCGAACGCGAGCCCAGGTATCCGAGGAGGGTCAACGTCACGGCCTCCGCGCCGAAGGCATCCAGCGAGAGCGAGTCCTGGAGCAGCCCCAGGACCAGCCCGAGCCCGGCCGCGACCGCGCCCCGGATGCGCCGGGCGGCCAGGAGGAGGGCCGGCGTCAGCAGGTCCGGCGCCGTCGCCCCCAGGCCGATGGCGAGATGCAGCACGAAGTGCCCCACCACCAGCAGCCCGACCAGCACCCAGAACGTCCAGCCCCGGTCCGACGTCATGGGCGCTGCTCCCCCGCGCCGGGCTCCGCCGCCGCACGGCCGGTGTCCGCCGGCTCATCCGGCTGCCAGAGCGGCGAGAGGTCGCCGCCCTGGCCCTCCCGCTGGATCGCCACGATCACGTGGGTCACACCCTCGGGTCGCACCGCCGGCCGCAGGAGGTAACTCTTGCGCCACCCCGTGTCCGCCTCGTCGATCCCGACCACCGTCCCCAACGGAATGCCCCGCGGGTAGATCCCACCGCGTCCGGTCGTCACCACCCGGGTCCCGGGGCGAACGTCCGTGTGGAACGGCGCGCTCGTCAGCGTCAGCAGGTCCTCCTCCCGGAACCGCCCCCGCCGCGGCTCGACGATCCCCGTCACGTCTCCGTCGGACGTCATGGCGCTCGCACGGAAGTTGGGGTGCGTCCAGTCGATCCCCTGCGCCGTGTGCTCGTCCACCTCCGTGATCACCCCCAGCAACCCCCCGGGCGCCAGGACCGGGCTCCCCACCACCACGCCGTCCTTGGCTCCGATGTCGATGAAGAACGTGCTCTCCGCCCCGGGCACCCCCGCCCGGATCAGCTCCGCCGGCCGGAACTCCGGCTGCGCCCGCCCCCGCAACCCCAGCAGGGCCCGTAGCCGCCGGTTCTCCTCCGCCAGGCTGGCCTGCGCCGCCACCACCGCGGCCAGGGAGTCGCGCTCCGCCCTCAGCTGGCTCACATCCTCGCGGCGCACCCGCCGCTCGGTGAGCTCCGCCTGCATCGCCAGGAACGGCCGCAACGCCGTCCCGCGGATCGCACTCCTCAACGGGGCCTGGTAGGACGCCGGCAGGAGGAGCAGGAAGACAGCCACCAGGAGGAACCCGCCCGCGACCGCTGCATCGCGCCTCCGCCCCCTGCGTGTGCCGTCGAAGTAGTTCCCCACTTACGTCGTCAGTACGCTGCGATACTTCTCGAAGTCGTCCAGGATCTTGCCAGCGCCACGCACGACGCACGTCAGCGGCTCTTCGTCCACGTGGATCGGCAGGCCCGTCTCGTGGGCCAGCAACTGGTCCAGCCCCCGGATCAACGACCCGCCGCCCGTCATCACGATGCCGCGGTCGACGATGTCCGCCGCCAACTCCGGCGGCGTGATCTCCAGCGCCCGCCTCACCGCCTCCACGATCTGCTGGATCGGCTCCTGGATGCACTCCCGGATCTCCTGCGAGTGCACCCGCACCGTCTTGGGGATCCCGCTCACCAGGTCCCGCCCCTTCACCTCCATCTCCCGCTCTTCCCCGTTGCTGAACGCCGATCCGATCTGGATCTTGATCGCCTCGGCCGTCGGCTCCCCGATCAGCAGGTTGTAGTTCTTCCTCATGAACGTGACGATCGCGTTGTCGATCTCGTCACCGCCGACCCGGATCGAGGTGTCCGAAACGATGCCGTTGAGGGCGATCACTGCAATTTCCGTGGTCCCGCCGCCGATGTCGATGATCATGTTGCCGGTCGGCGTGTCCACGGGCAGGCCGACGCCAATGGCCGCCGCCATCGGCTCCGCCACCATGTACACCGCCTTCGCACCCGCCGCCATGGCACTCGATCGGACGGCACGCCGTTCCAGCTCCGTGATCCCGGACGGCACGCCGATGACGACCCGCGGACTGATCTTGAACAGCCGCTTCGCCGTCACCTGACGCAAGAAGTGGCGCAGCATGAGCTCGGTGATGTCCACGTCGGCGATCACGCCGTCCTTGAGCGGCCGTACGGCGATGATCCCCTCGGGCGTGCGGCCGAGCATCCGTTTGGCCTCCAGCCCGACGCCTTTGGGCTTGTTCGTCGACCGCTCCACGGCGACCACCGACGGTTCATTCAAAACAATCCCCTCGCCTTTCACATAGACGAGGGTATTCGCGGTGCCGAGATCCACGGCAATGTCGTTGACCGGGAGCAGCCGTCCCGAGTTCAACAGATTCCGGAGCCGCATAGCCTCTTCAGATTCGGCCCGATCCAGGGGCCGGCAGGGGAGCGCCAGCGTCGGCCCGCGTCTTCACGGGGAACGCACCTGCTCGCGTACCACGGGGAGACAAACCAAGTTAACGGCCACGCCCACGCGCGGCAAGCGCCCTGCGGGGTCCCGCCGGGCCCGTCCCGGCAGGCCCCCGCGGACGCCCGCCGCCGGCGCCCCACGTGGGGCGGCGGCGCCTGGGGCGGTGGCCGCCACAGCCGCCAGTTCCGTGCCCCGGCCAGGCGGAAGAGCCGCCTACCGGCCGGTGCTCCCGAACCCGCCCGTCCCGCGCTCCGTGGGCGGCAGCGCGTCCGTCTCCGCCCACTCGATGGTGAATACGCGGGCGACCAGGAGCTGCGCCACCCGTTCGCCGTGCTCGATCTCCTGGGGCTCCTGGTCCAGGTTGATGAGGGGGATCAGGATCTCGCCCCGGTAGTCGCTGTCGATCGTGCACGGCGTGTTGATGATGGTGATGCCGCGCCGCAGCGCGAGGCCGGAGCGAGGCCGGATCTGGGCCTCCGTGCCCGGCGGCAGCGCGATGGCGAGCCCGGTCGGGACCAGTCGCCGGCCCAGCGGCGGCAGGACGAACGCCGGGCCGGCGTTGCGCAGGTCCACCGCCGCCGAGCCAGGAGTGGCGTAGCTGGGGAGCGGCCACTCGGCCGGGTAGTTCTCCAGCCGGCGGACGAGGATCCGGATCGAATCCACCGGTCTAGAGCACCTCTTCGACGGGCGTGTACGGGAGCCCGAACGCCTCGGCCACTCCCGGGTAGGTCACCTTCCCCTTCACCACGTTCAGCCCCAGCGCCAGCGAGCGGTCGCTGCGGCACGCCTCCCGCCAGCCCTTGTTGGCGAGCGTCAGCGCATACGGGAACGTAGCGTTGGTCAGCGCCAGGGTCGAGGTGTACGGCACCGCACCCGGCATGTTCGCCACGCCGTAGTGAATGACGCCGTCCACGACGTAGATCGGGTTGTCGTGGGTCGTGGGACGGATCGTCTCCACGCAGCCGCCCTGGTCCACCGCGACGTCCACCACCACGGCGCCCTGCTTCATCCGCTTGAGGTCCTCGCGCCGCACCAGGTTGGGCGCCTTCGCCCCGGGCAGCAGGACCGCCCCGATCAGCAGGTCCGCCTGCTCCAGTTGCGCCAGGATGTTGTGGCGGTTGGAGTACAGCAGCGTCACGTTCGCCGGCATGACTTCCGAGAGGTAGCGCAGGCGGTTGAGCGAGATGTCCAGGATCACCACCCGCGCCCCCAGCCCGGCGGCCATGCGCGCCGCGTTCGAACCCACTGTTCCGCCGCCGAGGATCACCACCGTGGCCGGCGCCACCCCGGGCACGCCGCCCAGCAGCACGCCGCGGCCGCCGAAGTACTTCTCCAGGTACTTGGCGCCCTGCTGCACCGCCAGTCGGCCCGCCACCTCGCTCATGGGCGTGAGCAGCGGCAGTTCGCCCGTCGGCAACTGTACCGTCTCGTAGGCGATCGCCACCGCGCCGGACTCCTTCACCGCACGGGTGAGGGCCTCGGACGCCGCGAAGTGGAAGTACGTGAAGATGACCTGGTCGGGCCGCATCAGGGGCCATTCCGGCTCGATCGGCTCCTTGACCTTCAGGATCATCTCGGCGTTCGCCCACACCTCCGCCGCACTGTCCACGATCGTCGCGCCCGCCCGCGCGTACGCATCGTCATCGAATCCGCTGCCCAGGCCCGCACCGCGCTCCACCAGGACACGGTGCCCCGCCTGCACGAGTGCCTCCGTGCCCGCCGGCACCAGCGCGACGCGGTTCTCGGCCGTCTTGATCTCCCTCGGCACACCGATGACCATGTCCACTCATCCGCTCATTTCGTGTTCGTCTGATCAGCCTGCCGGACCCAGCCGCAGCACGACCTGCCGTTCCGGGTCCAGGAACTCCGCCGCGACCTCCGCCACCTGCTCCAGCGTCACCGCCTCGACCCGGGCGATCAGCTCGTCCAGTGTCAGGAACGGCTCATCGTACAGCGCGAATCCGGCCAGCCGGTGCAGCCGGGCACCGCTGGATTCGAGCGACAGCATGAGCTGTCCCTTCACCTGGCCCTTCGCGTCCTCCAGTTCCTGCGCGGTGAGGCCCTCTCGCGCGACCTTCGCCAGCTCCTCGCGCACCACCTCCACCGCACGGTCCGCCGACTCCGGGCGGGTACCCACGTAGACGCCGACCTGACCCGAATCCGCGTAGAACGACTGGAACGAATAGACGGCATAGGCGAGTCCCAGCTCCTCCCGCACCCGCTGGAAGAGCCGCGAACTCATCCCGCCGCCGAACGCGTTCGAGAGCAGCACCAACGCGTAGCGCCGCGGATCGCCGTGGCCGAAGGTCCGCGTGCCGAACACCACGTGCGTCTGCGCCGTCGCGCGTTCGACCCGCACCTCGCGCGGCTCGACCGCCGGCGCAGGCGCAGGTCGCCTCGCCCGCTCGCCCGACGGCGCATCCCCGAACAGCTCCGCGACCCGGGCGACCACGTGCTCGTGCGAGATGTGGCCCGCCGCGGCCACCAGGATGTTCTGCCGGCAGTACGCCCGCCGGTGCAGCCTCTTCAGGTCCGCGGCACGCAACGAGCCCACCGACTCGCGCGTCCCGAGAATGCTGAACCCGTAGGGGTGATCGCCCCACAGCGCCTGGGCGTGGAGGTCGAACACCAGGTCGTCCGGCGTGTCCTCGACCGTCGAGATCTCCTCGAGCACCACCTCACGCTCGAGCTCCAGGTCCTCCTCGCGCAGCAACGGGTGCAGCACGAGGTCCGCCAGAACGTCCAACGCGGCATCCACGTGCTCGTCCAGCGTCCGCGTCTGGAAACTGGTGTGCTCCCTCGTGGTGTAGGCGTCCAGCGAGCCGCCCAGCCGCTCCAGCGCCAGCGCGATCTCGCGCGCGGTCCGCTGCTCCGTGCCCTTGAACACCATGTGCTCGAGGAGATGGCTGACGCCCATCTCGTCGGCCGACTCGTACACGGACCCTGCATGGACCCACACGCCGACCGCCGCCGAGCGTACGCCAGGCATCTCCTCCGTCAGGACAACGAGCCCGTCGCCGAGATCGGCGCGCGCGAAACGATCCGCCTCCAAGACCCCCTCAGAGCGCGGCCTTGCGGGACAGCCGCAGCCGACCCTTCTCGTCGATGGAGAGCAGCTTGACGCGCGTCACGTCTCCCTTCTTGAGCACATCTTCGGTCCGCTCCGTCCGACCTTCCTGGAGCTCCGAGATGTGCACCAGCCCCTCCACGCCCGGCAGGATCTCCACGAAGGCGCCGAACGACGTGGTGCTCTTCACCACACCCTCGTAGACGCGCCCGATCTCTGGCTCCTGCACGATCGCCTCGATCATCTGGCGCGCCCGCTCGCCGCCTTCCGCTGACACACACGCGATCGTCACCAGGCCGGAGTCGTCCACGTTGATCTCGGCGCCGGTCTCCTCCTGGATCCCGCGGATCGTCCTCCCCTTCGGCCCGATGACCTCGCCGATCTTGTCCGGGTTGATCTGCATCGTGATGATCCGCGGCGCGTACCGCGACAGCTCGCTCCTCGGCGTCGCGATCGTCTGGTCCATCACGTCGAGGATGTACATCCGGGCCTCGCGAGCACGCTCCAGCGCCTCCCGCATGATCTCGATGGTCAGGCCCTCGATCTTGATGTCCATCTGGATCGAGGTCACGCCCTTGCGGGTGCCGGCGACCTTGAAATCCATGTCGCCGAGAGCGTCCTCGAGGCCGAGGATGTCCGTCAGCACGACGACCTTGTCGCCCTCTTTGATCAGGCCCATCGCCACGCCGGCGCAGGCCGCGCGGATCGGCACGCCCGCGTCCATCAGCGCCAGCGACGCGCCGCAGACCGACGCCATGGACGACGAGCCGTTCGACTCGAGGATGTCCGAGACGACGCGGATCGTGTACGGGAACTCCTCGTAGGGCGGGAGCAGCGGCTGGATCGCCCGTTCCGCCAGCGCGCCGTGCCCGTACTCGCGCCGCGACGGCCCGCGGACCGGCTTCACCTCGCCCGTCGCGAAGGGCGGGAAGTTGTAGTGCAGCATGAAGGACTTGGAGACTTCCTGCGGCACATCGATGCTGTCGATGCGCTGCTCGTCCGCCGTCGTCCCCAGCGTCACCACCGCCAGCGCCTGGGTCTGGCCACGCGTGAAGAGCGCGGAGCCGTGCGTGCGCGGCAGGAGACCGACCTCGCACGTGATGGGACGGATCTCGTCCGGCCGCCGGCCGTCCGCGCGCTCGCCCCGCTCCAGGATCTGGCGACGCATCGTCTCCTTCTCGATCTCGGACAGCACCGCGTCAACGGCCTGTTCCTGCCCCGGGAACTCCTCCACCAACGCCGCCAGCACGTCCTCGCGCAGCGCCGCCAACGCCTGGTTGCGCTCCGCCTTCTCCCTCAGGTTCAGCGACTCGGCGATCCGGTTCCGCGCCAGCTCCTCCACCCGGCGGCGCACCTCCTCGGGCACCTCCAGGGGCTTCCATTCCATCTTCGGCACGGACACCTCGGGCAGCAGCTTCTGCTGGATCCGGATGAGCTCGCGGATGCCCTTGTGCGCGACGAGGAGCCCTTCCGCGATCTCTTCCTCTGGCACCTCGATGGCGCCGCCCTCGACCATCGTGATCGCCTTCTCCGTCCCCGCGACCACGATGTCCACGTCACTGAACTCGAGCTGCTGGAACGTCGGGTTCAGCACCCACTGCCCCTGGATCCGTCCGATCCGCACCGCCGCGACGGGTCCGGCGAACGGGATCTTGGACATGTTGAGGGCGACGGACGTCCCCAGGAGGCCGAGCACATCCGCGTCGTTCTCCTGGTCCGCGGACAGCACGTACACGAAGACCTGGACCTCGTGCATGAAGCCGTCCGGGAAGAGCGGTCGGATGGGACGGTCGATCTGGCGGGCAGAGAGGATCTCCTTCTCGCTGGGCCGGCCCTCGCGCTTGATGAAGCCGCCCGGGATCTTCCCCGCAGCGTAGCTCCGTTCCCGGTACTCGACGGTCAGCGGGAAGAACGGCAGCGACGTCGGCTGGTCGTTCACCACCGCGGTGCAGAGCACCACCGTCTCGCCGTACTGCACCAAGCACGCGCCGTGCGCCTGCCTGGCCACGCGGCCCGTCTCGATGACCAGGCGGCGACCCGCGAATGTCTCCTCGACTCTATGCATACGCTGTCCTGACTGTGTGAAACGGACCGGACACACGTGCACCCGGTCCCCGATCCGCTCAGTGCCGCAAACCCAGGTCCTCGATGAGCTGCCGGTACCGCTCCAGGTTCTGCCGCTTCAAGTACTCGAGCAGCCGGCGCCGCTTTCCCACGAGCATCAGCAGGCCGCGCCGGCTGTGGTGATCCTTCGGGTGCTTGCGGAAATGCTCCGTCAGGTGCTCGATCCGCGCCGTGAGCAGCGCGATCTGGACGGCGGTGCTGCCGCGGTCGTTGGGGTGGAGCTGGTACTTGCGGATGATCTCGTTCTTGTCGATCGGCATGGTACCCGTGCCTCCTCGAGAGTCTACGCTGATCGGGAAGCGAGCGGTGTCTCGTTTTTCCCTATCCCTTTAGTCTAACTCTTGTCGAAACTTCGAGCAAGCGTCGCCCCCGGCGGCCAGGGCCCGGCGCGCCGCCGCCCGGTCGGCGTGCATGGCCTCGATGAGCGCCTCCACCGAGTCGAAGGCGCGGATCTCCCGCAGCCGTGCCCAGAACTCCACCTGGACCTGTTCGCCGTAGATGTCCCGGTCGAAGTCGAAGAGGTGCACCTCGACGGTCGCCTGCGCACCCGTGAACGTGGGCCGGGGGCCAAGGTGCAGGACCCCGTCCACGTAGCCGTGGCGGCGGAGCGCCGCGCGAACCGCGTAGATGCCCTCGAGCGGGAGCAGCTTGTCCGGGTCGTCCACCTGGATGTTGGCGGTCGGGAAGCCGAGCGTGCGGCCACGGCCATCGCCCCGGACGACCACCCCGCGAACGGCGTAGGGGCGGCCCAGGGCGGCGGCTGCCGTGACCACATCGCCTTCCCGGAGCGCACGCCGGATCCGGGTGGAGGAGACGACGGTGCCGTCCAGCTCGACGGCGGGGACGACGTCCACGGGGAAGCCGAACTCGGCGCCGAGCTCGCGGAGGGTGTCGATGCCGCCGCTGCGGTCGCGCCCGAAGGCATGGTCGTAGCCGACCACGAGGTGGGCGAGCTGGAGGCGCCCGATCAGGATGTCCTGGACGAACTCGCGCGGCGTGAGCCGGGCCATGGCCTGCGTGAACGGCAAGAAGACGGCGTACTCGACACCGGTCTCGGCGAGGAGGTCGCGCTTCTCGGCCGGCGTCGTGAGGAGCCGGGGCGCTGCCTCGGGGCGGACGACGCGGAGCGGGTGAGGGTGGAACGTGACGACCACCGCCGGCCGCCCCGCGGCGGCGGCGTGCCGGCGGAGCTCCTCGAGCACCCTCCGGTGGCCACGATGCACGCCGTCGAACGTCCCGACGGTGATGGCCGCGCCGCGCGGGAGCGGGGGCAAGCCGGGCTCGGCGGGCAGTCCCAGCGCCGGGTCAATCATGGGGGAACACCTTCCGGGGAGCCAGGCGCCCGCCGGTCGGCTCCGCAATGGCGATCAGTCGGCCGGCGTGGAGGATGCGCACCGGTCCCGAGGCCGGCGATCCCGGCGGCGCCGGCACGGGCCTCCCGGAGCCCAGGGCCCGGAGTGCAGCCTGGTCCACGGCGACCGCCGGCAGGTGCCGGAGCGCTTCCGCGGGGGAGATCAGGGCCCGGGCACGGGCAGCCGGATCCTCGAGTCCCGAAAGGGGCAGCGCGTCGTCCACCTCGTGGGGGCCGATGGCGGTCCGCCGGAGGGAGACCAGGTGAGCGCCGGTGCCCAGGGCCTCGCCGACATCGCGGGCGATCGCCCGCACGTAGGTGCCGGCGCTGCAGCGCACCCGGAACCGCACGTCCGGGAGGTCCAGCCCGAGCACGTCCAGCTCGTAGACCGTCACCTCGGCGGGCGGCGCCTGCACGGCCTCGCCCCGCCGGGCGAGCCGGTACAGCGGCACGCCCCCCACCTTCTTGGCGGAATACTCGGGCGGTCGCTGCAGGAACGTGCCGACCTGCTCCCGGAACACGCGCACGATCGTGTCCGCGTCCAATTCACGCCACCGCTCGTTCTCGCCGGTGACCGTGCCGGTCGGATCACCGGTGTCCGTGGTCACGCCGAGCCGCGCGACCGCCACGTAGGTCTTCGGCAGGCCGGTGAGGTACTCCGCGATCCGCGTCGCCCAGCCGATGCAGAGCAGCAGCAGCCCGGAGGCGAACGGGTCGAGGGTGCCGGTGTGCCCGATCCGCCGGACCCCGAGCGCCCGCCGCGCCAGGGCCACGACATCGTGGGACGTGGGGCCCTCCGGCTTGTCCACCGGCAGCACGCCCGCAGGCGCCTCAGCCGTCATCGCTGCTCGTCGGCTGATCATCGCCCGCACCCGCTCCACCGGCACCCGATCCCGCGTCCCCGCCCGTCCGCACCTCCCGGAGGAGCTGCTCGATCCGCATGGCGTGCTCCAGCGAACGGTCGAGCTCGAAGCGCAGCTCCGGGACTCGTCGGATGTAAAGGCGCTGGCCCAGCTCAGCGCGAATGAACGAGGCCGCGGCCGCCAGACCCTGCAAGGCCTCCGCCTTGCGCGCCTCGTCCCCCATGATCCTGACGTAGACGCGCGCGTGGAGGAGGTCCGGCGTGACCTCGACCTCGGTGATCGTCACATGGCCGATACGCGGGTCCTTGACCTCGCGCTGGAGGATCTCGGTGATCTCGCGTCGGAACTGCTCTCCCAGCCGTTCGACTCGACGCCGTGCCATCATCCCCTTGCCGTTTCACACCACCCCGATCGCGACCGGTCGTCGCGGCCGGAACGCGATGCGGCGGCCGACCAGCGTCGGCCGCCGCGCTCCCGTTCAGTAGAACGTGCGGTAACTGTCAATGATGCGTGTCCGCGGGTCCGAGCTGACGAGTCGGTCCGCGCTGTCCAGCACGGCTTCTGCGTGCCGCCGCTCCCCGGCGGCCACGCAGGCCGTCAGTTCGGCCCGCTGCCAGAGGTCGTGATGTCCGGTCTCCGCCACCGAGATGTTGAACCGGTCGTGGAGCCGCGCCTTCAGGCTCTTCAAGACCGACCGCTTTTCCTTCAACGACTGGCAGCCAATGACCTCGAGCTCCCAGCCGATGACTCCGATCACCACGGCAGTACCGTCTCCGCTGGTGGACGGGCGGCCGCTGCGTCAACTCCCTTCCCCGCCGGCGGCCCCGGCGAGCGAGCGGGCGACGGACTCGACGCGGTAGCACTCGACGATGTCGCCCACCTTGATGTCGTTGAAACCGGCGATGCTCAGGCCGCACTCGAAGCCCTCGCGCACCTCCCGCACGTCATCCTTGAAGCGCTTGAGGCTGGCCAGCTCACCATCGTAGATCTGGACGCCATCGCGCACGACGCGCACCCGGCCACGCCGATCCATGACGCCCTCCGTCACGTAGCAGCCGGCCACCGTGCCGACGCGCGGGACGCGGAAGAGCTGCCGCACCTCGGCGGCGCCCAGCAGCACTTCCCGCTCCTCCGGTGTGAGCATGCCCTCGAGCGCCGCCCGCACATCCTCCACCGCCTCGTAGATGATGTTGTAGAGGCGAATGTCCACGCCCTCCCGCGTCGCGACGGCGCGGGCGTTGGCATCCGGTCGGACGTGGAAGCCGATGACGATGGCGCCGGCCGTCGCTGCCAACAGCACATCCGACTCGTTGATGGCGCCCACGCCGCGGTGGATCACCTCGACCTGCACCTCGTTGGTGGAGAGCTGCTCCAGCGCGTCGGACAGCGCCTGGACCGAACCGTCGGCGTCGCCCTTGATCACCAGGTTCAGACGCGTGGTCTGACCCTGCGCGAGCATCTTCCCGATGTCCGTCAGCTTGACGCCGCGGCTCTTGATACGGAGCTGCTTCTCGCGCTCGAGGCGCTGGCGCGTCTGCGCGATCTCCGCCGCCCGCTCCGCATCCATGACCACCAACGAGTCACCGGCCTGCGGCACGCCGGACAGGCCGAGGACCTGCGCCGGGACGCCCGGGCCGACCTCCTCGATGTGGTTGCCGCGCTCATCCAGCAGCGCGCGCACACGGCCATCGTAGAGGCCGCACACGAACGCGTCGCCGACGCGCAGCGTGCCGTTGGTCACCAGCACGGTGGCGACCGGACCTTTCCCCACGTCCAGCTTCGCCTCGATCACCGTGCCCACGGCCGGGCGGGACGGGTTGGCCTTCAGCTCCAGGAGATCGGCCTGGAGCAGGACCTTCTCGAGCAGGTCGGCCACTCCCTGCCCCGTCTTGGCGCTGATCTCCGCGCACAGGACATCGCCGCCGAACTCCTCGACCACAACCGAGTGCTCCAGGAGCTCCTGCTTCACGCGCATCGGGTTCGCCGTCGGCAGGTCCACCTTGTTGATCGCCACGACGATCGGTACGCCCGCGTTGCGCGCGTGGCTGATCGCCTCGACGGTCTGCGGCATGACCGAGTCATCGGCGGCGACGACGAGGATCACGATGTCCGTGATCTCGGCGCCACGTGCACGCATGGCCGTGAACGCCGCGTGCCCCGGCGTGTCCAGGAACGTGATGGACCGGCCTTCCCCGAGGTCCACGTGGTAGGCCCCGATGTGCTGCGTGATGCCGCCCGCCTCGCCGGCAATGACGTTCGTCTTGCGGATGTAGTCCAGCAGCGACGTCTTGCCGTGGTCCACGTGACCCATCACGGTCACCACCGGCGGACGCGGAACGAGCTCGCCTTCGCTGTCCTCGATCTCCTCGATGAGGTTGGCGCCGTACTCCTCCTCACGGACGGCGCGATAACCGAACTCGTCCAGCAGCAGCTCGATCTGGTCGAAGTCCAGCCGCTGGTTGATGGTGACCACGAGGCCGAGGTTCTTGAACGCGCTCGAGATGATCTCGGTCGGGCTGCGGCCGATCAGCTCGGCGAGCTCGGCGACCGTCAGGAATTCGTTGACCCGGACCGTCTGCGCCTCCTCTGCGGCGCGACGCTCGCGCTCGGCCTCCCGCTCCAGGCGGCTCGGCGACTCGTCCCGGCGGTGGCGACGCTTCCGGGTGCCGCCCTTCAGCTCCGCCATCACGCGCTGGATGTTCTCCTGCACCGCCTCCTGGTCTACGCGCTGGCGCTTCTTCTTGCGCTTCTCCTTCTTGCGGCGGCCGTCGATCGCAAACCCCTCGGCCTGGATGCGCACCTGGCCGCCGGGGCCCGCACTCGCGGCGGGCGCCGGCACCGGGCGCACCGGCGGCAGCCCTTCGGTGACGCGGCGGGGACGCGGCCGCTCCTCCGGCGCGGCCTCCGCCGCCGCAGCGGCGGGACGCTCCACCACCGGCTCCGCAGGAGGCTCCGGCTGCGGCTCGGGCGCGGCCGCCGGCTCTTCCGCAGCCGCCTGGGGCGCCGTCGGCTCCACCGGCTCGGCTGGCTGCGCTGGCTCCGCCGGCTCCGCCGGCGCGACGGCCTCGGCCGCGGCAGCGGCCGGCGCCTCGGCCTCCTCGGGCGCCGGCGCCTCCGCGACCACGGGGCCCGGGCTCTCCACGACCACCGTGGTGCCGGTCGGCTCCTCGCCGCCCACCGTGACCAGATCGGCGCCTCGCTCCGCGGCCTCCATCGCTGCCTCCGCAGCGAGCGCCTCTGCGGCTTCGGCCGCGACGGAGGTGGACGAGTCCGCCTCCGTCACCGTCACCTCGGGCTCGGGCGCGGGCTCCTCGACCTTGCGGCGGCGACGGCGGCGGCGGGTGCTCGACTGCGCGTCTTCAAGGACGGCTTCGATGGCCGCCTCGGTGTCCACGCGGCCCATGCGCCGCTCCCGCTCGAAGCGTGCACGCAGCTTCGCCACGACGGCGTCGTCGACCGCGGACGCCTCCGTCCGAACGGCGACGCCGATCTCGCGAAGGAGCTGCAGCATCACTTCGGGCGCGACCCCGAATTCTCTGGCGACCTCGTATACGCGCATAACCGTGTGCACCACCTCTCAATGAAACGTCCGCTACTCCGCCCATCCACCGCCGTTGGCCTGCCCGTCCCCAGCGCCTGCCTCCGGTGCGGACAGCAGTTCTGCGACCCGCGCTGCGAACCGCTGATCCGTGATCCCCACCGCACTCAACGGCGCGCGGCCCACGGCCCGGCCCAACTCCTCGCGGTCGAAAGCCACCACGAAGCGAACTCGCCGCGCGGCGAGGAGCGGGAGCAGCTTCTCCCGGCTGTTCGCCGACGCATCCGCCGCGACGACCACGAAACGGATGCGGCCCGCGCGGACCGCCTGTCTGACCTGCGCCGTGCCCGGCACCACCGCGCCCGCGCGGGTGGCCAGGCCGAGGAGTCGGATCGCGGCGTCAGGATCCCGCATCCTCCTGGTCCGCCTTCCCCTCTGCCCCAGCACCGCCCCTGGCGCTGAGGTTCGGCAGCCCGAGGATCTCCGCCGCCACCTCCCGGGCCTCGGCGAGCTCCGCTTCACTCGGGCCCACGCCTTCACCCGCCTCCGGCCCCGACTCCTCGACGGTGAGCTGCTCGATCAGGCGCAGCACCTCGTCCGCATCCTCGGGCGTGAGGCCCGGGATCCGGAGGAGGTCTTCCCGCTCCAAGTCAATGATATCCAAGAACGTAGTATACCCCGCGCTCTCCAGCGCCGCCAGAGTGGAGAGCGGCAGATCGAGCTCACGCAGCGGGAAGTCCGCGACCTCGTCCTCCGATTCGCCGCCGCCGAACAGCGCCTCCTCCGCACCGCGCTCGAGCCACTCGCGGCTGCCATACAGATCGATCTGCCAGCCCAGCAACTGACTCGCCAGCCGCACGTTCTGCCCGTTGCGCCCGATCGCCAGCGAGAGCTGGTCCTCGTCCACGATCGCCGTGATCACACGGCGCGCCGAGTCACTGATCACCTTCGCGACCTTCGCGGGCGCCAGCGCGCGCCGGGCGAAGATCTCCGGGTCCGGGTGCCAGGGCACGATGTCGATCCGCTCGCCGCCCAACTCGCTCACCACCGCCTGGACGCGCGAGCCCTTCAACCCCACGCAGGCGCCGACGGGGTCAATGGACTCGTCCCGCGAGTACACCGCCACCTTCGTCCGTCCACCGACCTCGCGCGCGATCCCCTTGATGTCCACGATACCCTGGTAGATCTCCGGGACCTCCAGCTTGAACAGCGCTGCCACGAACATGGGATCCGCACGCGACAGGATCAGCCGCGGCCCCTTGGGCGTCTCCTCGACCCGCTTCAGCACCGCACGGATCGGCTCGCCCTGACGGAACCGCTCCCGCGGGTTCTGCTCCTTCCACGGGATGATCGCTTCCGCCTCCCGGGTCTTGTTGAGCATCACCACGATCTTGCCACGCTCGACCTGCTGGACTTCTCCGCTCAGCAGCTCGCCGATCCTGTGCGAGTACTCCTCGCGGATGCGCTGGCGCTCGCCCTCGCGGACTCGCTGGATGATCCGCTGCTTGGCGGCCATCACCGCGTTGCGGCCGAACTCCGAGAAGTCCACCGGGATCTCGAGCACGTCGCCCGGCTCGAACTCCGGATCGTCCCACCGGGCCTCCTCGAGGGAGATCTGCCGCGAGGGGTCCTCGACCTCCAGCACCACTTCCTTCAGCACCGTGATCTGGATGTCGCCCTTGTCCTCGTCGATCAGGATCTCCGCCTCGACGTTCGGCCCGAACCGCCGCGCGAGCGCCGCCATGATCCCGTCGCGGATCAGATCGTGGAGCTCCTCACGCGAGAGGTTCTTGTTCGCGATCATCTCGCGGAACGCCGCGAGCACCTGCGTCGCATTCGACATAGGCCTTCCTGCCTGGTGAATCCGCTGCCCGGCCGCTCACGCCGGGTCGCTCCACCGGAACACGAGATTCGCCCGCGCGATCTGACTACGCGGGACCTCGACCTCCTCGCCGTCCTCGAGCCGCAGCCGGACCCGCTCCTCGCCGTCGGTGCTGATCCCGAGCAGCGTGCCGGTCAACCGGCGTCCCCGCCCCGCCAGCGGCCCGTATCCGGTCAAGGCGACCTCCTCGCCCGCGAAGCGCTCAAAGTCGCGCGCCCGCACGAGCGGGCGCTCCACACCGGGCGAGGACACCTCGAGGACGTACCGCTCGGGCAGGCCCTCCACCGTGTCCAGGTACGGCTCGAGCGCGCGGCTCACCCGCGCGCAGTCGTCCAGCGTGACGCCGCGGTCTCCCGCGGCGACGTCGATACGGAGCCGGAGCACCGGCCTCGTCCGGGAGCCGGCCCGTTCCAGCTCGACCAACTCGAACCCGAGGGATTCGAGCCTGGCTTCGAGTTCTCGCTCGAGCGAATCCCAGTCCATGGCAGCCCGTCAATAAAAAAGTGGGGGTACATCCCCCACTTCTCCGGCCACCGATCCGTGGCAGCCTGCACGTGGTGAATATAACTCGACTTGCGGCACGGCGCAAGGGCTCCGGCGCACGGCCGAGTCCCCTCACGGACCCTTCACTCGACGGCTGCCCGCGGCGCCCCCGGCAGCTCACCCGCTCCGCCGCCCCCCGACCCACCGGGTTCATACCCCCGACACGCCAGGACGGGCAGTCGTGGGTAGCGCGGGAACGACGGGTCCGCCGCGGAGCGGCGGCAGAGGTGGAACACCGATCCCCGTCGGCTCCGCACGATCCGGTCGTGGACGCAGGTCGCGCACAGGCCCGCGGCCACGCCGCCGGGGGTCACGTCACCGGCCTGCATGGGTCGCGCTCCCCTCGCCTCCGGGCCCGGCAGCCGCGGCGCTCACCCCCCCCGCCCCCGGCCGAAGCGCCAGGCCGGCGAACTGCCGCCCGGTGTGCCCGGCGCGATGGGAGAAGAAGGGGGACGGGCCACACCGCGTGCAGAACTCGGAGACGGTGATCTTGGCCGGGTCGAGCCCCAGCCGCATCGCCCGGTCCACCAAGACCGCACGCAGGTCCACCGGCGTGGGCCGGGTCGGCGCCGGCAGCCCCAGCGCCGCGTGCACCTCGGGGCCGACCTCGTAGCACTCCCCGCAAATGGCGGGGCCGCAGTGCATGTGCAGCGCGCCCGGCCGCGACCCGGCGCCGACCAGCGCCCGGACCCCCGCCTCCAGGATCCCGGCCGCCGTGCCCCGCCAGCCGGCGTGCAGCAGCGCGATCGCGCGCTCCTCCGGGTCCACGAGGAAAACCGGCACGCAGTCCGCCACGGAGACGGTGAGGAGCACCCCCTCGGCCCGCGTCGCGTGGCCGTCCGCGGCATCCGCGAGGGTCAGCCCAGGCGCGCCCGACCCGTGCCAAAGGAGCCGCGCGCCGTGGACTTGCCGCGCGTGCACCGCCCGCTCGCAGCCCAGCTCATCCCGCAAGGTGCGCCAGCGGCCCAGCGCCGTCCCGACGGGGACGCTGCCCGAGAGCCCGAGATCGAACGGCTCCGGACCGTCCCCCCGGCCGGTGATCCCCTGGATCAACCAGGGGAACCGGGCGGCCCAATCCCGGTGGACGTACCAGGGCACGGGCCCACCCACGCGTTCCTCCCGGACCCGGGCCACCACGGCGCTCCCCGGCATCGGCCGAACCGTCCGGCTCAGGCGCCCTCGACCGGGATCTGACGCGACCGGCCCTCCAGCTCCTCGACGCGCCGGCGCAGCTCGGCCACCTCTTCGCGCAGCGCCTCGAAGTCCCGGCGCGGCACGAAATCCAGCCGCTCCCGCGCCTCGCCCATGGCCGACTGCGCCCGCTGCATCGTGCGCCGCATCGCCTCCCGCGCCCGCTCCGGCGAGGGCGCGCCCCGCTGGCGGATCTCCTCGATCGTCTCGTCGATCGCTTCCTTGAACGCGTCCAGCACGCCCAGCCAGGCGCGCAGGCCCTCCCGGCTCCGCATCTCCTCACTGCTCATCGTCGTCTCCCGGTGGTTGGGTGCTCTCTCAGACCTCGCGCGAGTCCTGTCGCTGGATCCGCGCGCCCAGCATGCGCAACCGCTCGTCGATCCGCTCGTAGCCGCGCTCGATCTGGCCGGTGTTGTAGATGTGGCTCTCCCCCTCGGCGCACAGCGCGGCGATCAGCAAGGCCATGCCGGCGCGGATGTCGGGGCTCTCGACCACGCCAGCGTGGAGCCGCGAGGGCCCGACGACGACGGCGCGGTGCGGATCACAGAGCACGATCCGCGCGCCCATCCCGATCACCTTGTCGGCGAAGAACATGCGCGACTCGAACATCTTCTCGTGGATCAGGATGGTGCCCCGGCACTGGGTGGCCACCACCAGCGCGATCGAGGTGAGGTCCGCGGGGAACGCGGGCCACGGCCCGTCGTCGATCTTCGGGATGTGCCCGCCCATGTCCATCCGGATCTCGCGCTCCTGGTCCGCCGGGACGAACAGGTCGGACCCGCGGATCTCGCAGCGGATGCCGAGGCGCTCGAACGCGAGCAGCGTGGAGTCCAGGTGCTCGACGGCGGCGTCCTCGATCAGGATCTCGCCGCCCGTGACCGCGGCCAGACCGATGAACGAACCGACCTCGATGTGGTCGCTGCCGATGCGGTACCGCGCGCCGTGCAGCCGCTCCACGCCCTCGATCTCCAGTACGTGGGTGCCGATCCCGGAGATTCGCGCACCCATGGCGTTCAGCAAGTGACACAGGTCCTGGACGTGGGGCTCCGCCGCGGCGTTGCGCAGGCGTGTCGTGCCTTTGGCGAGCACCGCGGCCATGATCGCGTTCTCCGTGGCCGTGACGCTCGGCTCATCGAGGAAGATGTCGGTGCCCACCAGGCCATCGGTCTCGATCTGGTAGCCGCGGGTGGCCTGGACGCGGGCGCCGAGGCGACTGAGCGCGAGGAAGTGGGTGTCCACGCGGCGCCGGCCGATGACGTCTCCGCCGGGCGGGGGCAGCATCATGCGGCCGACGCGGGCGAGCATCGGCCCCGCCAGCAGGATGGAGGCGCGGATGCGCGCGGTCAGCTCGGGCGAGAGCTCGGACGCCCGCACCTCCCGGGCCTGGAGCCGCACGGTGTTGGGCGCCACCCACTCGAACTCGACACCGACATGGCCGAGCAGCTCCAGTAGGGTACGGACGTCCCGAATGTCCGGGATGTTCTCGAGGATGACCGGCTCGTCCGTCAGCAGTGAGGCGGCCAGCGCGGGCAGCGCGGCGTTCTTGTTGCCCGCCGGCCGGATCTTCCCGCGGAGCGGGTATCCCCCTTCCACAATCAGCTTCGGCATCTGGCTACTCCCCCTGTGGCGCTGCCCGCCGCATCGCGTCCCGGCCCATCCCCCGACGGGCCGGCCGCAGTGGAGCGGGCTCGGTCCGCCCCGGCCTAACCCTGTGTGATTTACACGACATCGATCCGAACGTTCAGCGGCTCACCCTCCACCTCGAGCACGTTCGCCATGGTCCGGTCGCCGACCCGGTTGAACTGGAGCGAGACGCGGCTCGCTCCCACGGCCAGCCGCAAGACGTCGAGGTAGCGGAGGCGCGGCGGCAAGTGAGGCCGCACGAGGCGCAGCTCCTGCCGTGTCGCCTCGGGCTCGATCCCGAGGATGCCCTGGATGACGGGGAACAGCGCCCCGGCCGCCCACGCCTGGGGAGAACACGACACCGGGTAAGCGACGGGCGCATCGGTCTCGCCCCGGGAGATCCCGCAGAACAGCTCCGGGAGGCGGTGGTAGCGGAAGTGCAGCGACGTGTCGAACAACGCGCCGAGCACCGTGGCGGCCTCGCGCCGCAGACCGTAGCGCGCGAGCCCCTGGGCGATCAGCGCGTTGTCGTGCGGCCAGACCGTGCCGTTGTGGTACGAGAGCGGGTTGTAGACCGGCTGCGTCCGCGCCACGGTCCGGATGCCCCAACCGGAGAACATGTGCTCGCCCAGGAGGACATCCGCCATGCGGCGGGCCTGCTCGGGCGTCGGCACGCCGGCGAGCAGCAGGTGGCCGGGGTTCGAGGTGATGGTGGGGACCTGCCGCTTCTCGCCGTCGAGCGCGAGGGCGAAGTAGTCGAGGTCCTCCATCCAGAAGGCCTCGCGGATGCGTGCGGCGAGCTCTTCGGCTTGGCCCCGGAGCGCGGCGGCGCGGGCCGGATCGCCCAGCACCTCGTAGAGATACGCCATGCCCTGCTTCGCGGCCACGACGTAGCCCTGCACCTCGACGAGCGCGACGGGGGGCTCCGGCAGCCGGCCGTCCGGATACGGCACGCCGTCGTGCGAGTCCTTCCAGCCCTGGTTGACGAGCCCGCGAGGAGAGCGGCGCGCGTACTCGACGAAGCCGTCGCCATCGAGGTCGCCGTAGCGGTCGATCCACTCGATGGCGCGCTCGGCGGCGGGGAGCAGCTCGCGGGCGAACTCCAGGTCGCCGGTCCAGCGCACGGTCTCGGCCAGCAGGTGCACGAAGAGCGGCGTGGCGTCCACACTGCCGTAGTACGGCGTGTGCGGCACCTCCCGGCACGCCACCATCTCGCCGCGCCGCAGCTCGTGCATGATCTTGCCCGGCTCCTCCTCGGTGAACTCGTCCACCCGCCTGCCCTGGTACGCCGCCAGGAAGCGGAGGCACGACCTGGCGATGTCCGGACGGACCGGGAGCGTTTCGAGGCTGGTGATGATCGCGTCGCGGCCGAACGGCGAGGTGAACCACGGAATGCCTGCGGCGATGACCCGCTGGCCGCCCACGTCCACCATGAGCGCGCGCAGGTCCACGACGGCCTGGTCGAGGGCGGCGTTGAAGAAGTCGTCGTCGCTACGGAACCGCGCCGCGCCTTGTCGCCACTCGTCGTAGGCGGCACGCAACGCCGTCACGCGCTCGTTGAACGGCCGCCGCGGCGGAGCCGGGACTCCGTCGACCTCCGCCACGATCCGCACCTCGATCTCGGCCGACTCCCGAGGGTCGAGCGGCAGGCGCCAGAGCGCGCGGCCGGCCTCCAGCTCGTCCGGCCGCGGCGAGAACTCGAGCCGCGTGCGGCGCAGCACGCCGTCCAGGCCCCGGTAGAGCCAGACGACCTCGGATTCGCCCACCAGGGGCCGGTAGTACTGCCCGCGCCTCGGCCGGACGGCGCCGCGGACCTCGAAGATGTCGGCGAAGTCCGCGGCGAAGCGCAGCTCCGCCCAGAAGTCCACCGTGCGGCCGAGGTAGTTGGTGAACACCATCCGGTCGCCCATGCAGTCATCCAGCAGTTGCTCCCTGCGGATGTGCATGAAGTTCTTGGGCTCCCGGAAGTCGCCGCCGAACTCGCGGTCGGTGATGGTGAGATCGATCTGCGAGATGAAGACCCGGGCCGCCTGGGAGCTCAGAACATCGGGCCTTCCGCCGGCCGTGCGCAGCTCGTAATGACTGAGCACGCGCGTGTCCTCGTAGAACAGCCCGAGCTCGCACGCGCCGGCCGGCGCGATGTTGCCGGCGGCATCCGTCAGCAGGAAATACCGGTTCTCCTTGAGGACCAGCTCGGTCGCGGCGAGGGAGCGGATCTCGCACGCGATGCGTTCGTAGCCGAGCAGCTCCGCGCCGGAGACGGGCGTCAGCTCGACGTCTCGCCCACCGGCGCCGCGCTCGGGCCTCCTGGGGCTCGGAGTCGCCATGGGCCGGGTGATGCTCCGCTCTCACGCTGCGGCGCCGAGCCGCTCACCCGACCGGCTGGGCGCGGGCCTGCGACGGGCCTCCCGGTACCACGCCACGTGGTCGGCCACCATCCGGTCGCGGCCGAACCGCTCGGCCGCGCGTCTGCGGCAGGCTTCCCGGTCGAATCCATCGAGCCGGGAGCGGATCGTTTCCACCATCGCGTCCGCGTCGGGAACCAGGAACCCGGTCACACCCTCTTCGATCAGCTCCGGCGCGCTCCCGCGCGGGAACGCGACCACCGGGCATCCGCACAACATCGCCTCGATCATGACGAGTCCGAAGGGCTCTTCCCATGCGAGGGGCATGAGCAGCGCGCGTGCGCCGCGCAGCACCTCGGACTTCTGTTCCATTCCCACCTTGCCGAGATAACGCACGTGCGGCCGGCCCAGCCGTGGCAGCACCTCCCGTTCCGCGAAGCCGCGCGGCTCGTCCTCCGCGTGGATCGCCCCGCCCACCACGATGGGCACGTGGGCTCGCTCCGCAACATCGATGGCCACGTGCGGCCCCTTGGGCCGGGACAGCCGCCCGATAAAGCACACGTAGTCGCCGGCGCGCGTCGGCCCCGCGTACCGCGAGGCGTCGAGGCCGTGGTGGATCGTGCGGACGTGGGGCAGCGGCACCTCGAGCTGCCGCTGCCGTTCGCTGATGGTCACGTAGTACACGTCCGGGAAGAACGGGTAGTACGCGGAGCAGAGCGCGTCGCGCTCGTGATGTATGGTGTACACCATCGGAATATCGGGGGCCAGACGCGCGAGCGCCAGCGCCTCCGCGCTGTGCACGTGCACCACGTCGAACCCGTCCTGCACCACCCGCGCCATCGCCCAGCTGCTGTGGTTCAACGCGGCGAGCGACTCCGGCGGCCAGAACGCGTGCGGGAGCAACCACTCGAGCCGGGCCGTCGTGCGCGAGTCGCCGGTCGCGAACAGGACCACGTCGTGCCCGGCCGCGACGAGGCCTTCGGCCAGCTCGTAGACGACCAGTTCCGTGCCGCCGTAGTCGCGTGGCGGTACGGCCACGAACGGGGTCGATACCAGGGCGATTCTCATCGTTGGACTGGGCCGGGGTCATGCGCTTCCCCGGCCGGGCCGGGGAGCATGGTCTGTCGATGTGGGGCGCAAGAGATGTTCCAGTGGGGGTGACGGATTGCTTGACACTACCGCTGCGACGCGTCTAAGATCTAGCCGAGTGCCGATGCGGGGTGCCTGCCTGGAAATGAAACTGCTCGAGTACCTCCGCCCCGAGCACATCGTTCTCGATCTCGAGGCGCGAGACAGCGCCGAGGTGATCCAAACGCTGGTGCGCCGCATCCCGGAACTGGAAGCCGTCGCCGATCCCGCCGCCGTCGCAGAGGCGTTGCTCGCCCGAGAGGCCGCGCACACGACCGCGCTGGACAACGGGGTCGCGGTCCCCCATGCGACCGTGGCGGGGCTGGACCGGCCGCTGCTGGTGGTGGGGGTCTCGCGGGACGGTGTGCGGTACGGCCCGGCGGGGCTCGAGCCGGTCCAGGTGTTTTTCCTGCTGCTCTCGCCGCCGGAGCGGGCCGCACTGCACATCAAGTTGCTGGCGCGCATCGCCCGGCTCGTGCGGCGGCCCGGGCTGGTCGAGCGGCTGGGGGGCGCGGCCAGCCCGGAGGCGGTGTTCCGGGAGCTCGAACGCGTCGACGCTCAGCACGTGTGAGGGCCGACGATGCAACTGCTGGTCGCGGTCATCAATCAGGAAGAGAAGCTCGACGAGATCCTCTCGGGTTTCCTCGAGCTGGGCATCACGGGGGCGACGATCATCTCCAGTGAGGGGATGGGCCGCGTGCTCTCACACGACATCCCGATCTTCGCGGGTCTCCAGACGCTGCTCGCGCGTTCGCGTCCGCAGAACCAGACCATCTTCAGTGTCATCAAAGAAGACGAGAAGGTCGAAGGCGCCATCGCGTTGCTCCAGGAGATCTGCGGCGATCTGAACAACCCTGCCACGGGGATCGCGTTCACGGTGCCCGTGACGCGGGTCGTCGGGCTCAAGCCCGAGCTGGGCGAAGGCGAGCTTTGACGGTCGAGCGTGTGCGGCGGGGCGCCGTCCGAGCCCGTCGTCGGCGGAGCCCCACCCTCTGGACGTGACGGATGGCACCCCTTCGCCTGGTCGTCTACCAATCGTCCCCGAAGCTGCGGGACCCGGAGGAGAACGCACGGCGGATCGTGCGCGCGGCCGCCTCCGTCGAGGCGGACCTGCTCGTCACGCCGGAGCTCTCCCTGACCGGCTACGGTGTGGGGGACGACGTCGCCCGGCTCGCGGTCGCCGCGGACGTGGGGTGCGTGTTGCCGTTCGGGGGCCTGGGGGATGCGGCGCCCACGCTGGTCGGCCTGGTGGAGCGTGGGGATGCGGGGATCCACTACAACACGGCCGCGCTGGTGACGTCGGGCCGGGTGGTGTTCCGTCACCGCAAGCTCTACCTGCCCACGTACGGCATGTTCGAGGAGGGCCGGTTCTTCGGGCGCGGCGGGGAGCTCACGACGTTCGAGCCCGCGGAGGGGTGGCGCGCCGGGGTGCTGATCTGCGAAGATTTCTGGCACCCGGCGTTGGCGTACGTTCTGGCGGCGGCGCGTGTCCACCTGATCGTGGTCATGGCGGCGGCGGCGGGCCGGGGCGTGTTCCAGGGAGGCGAGGCCGGTGGCCGGTTCGCCTCTGCGGACGTGTGGGAGCGCATGGCGCGGGTGACGGCCCAGCTCTACGGTGTCTACGTGGTGCTGGCCAACCGTACGGGTGTCGAGGGTGCCGTGACGTTCACGGGCGGGTCGCTGATCGTGGGCCCGGATGGCGGCGTCCTGGCCCGGGGGCCGGAGGAGGGCGAGGCGCTGCTGGAGGCGACGCTCGACCCGGAGGAGGTGCGTCGCGCCCGGACGCCGTACGCCCACGCCCGGGACGACGATCCCCGGCTGACGATGCGGCTGCTCCAGCGGGTGGTGGAGGGGACGTGAGCGCGGCGGCCGGGGCCAGGGTGGCGGCCGTGGTGGGCGGGGTCGTCCGCCAGGCCGTGGAGGACGCCGGCGCGAGCGGCGTCGTCCTGCTCGACGACGGGTCCGCGGAGGCGCGGCTGGCGGCGGAGTGGTGCCGCGCCGCGTTGGGTCCGGAGCGGTTGTTCCCTGTCCCGCCCCCCTCCACGGGCGTGGTGGAGGCGTTGCTCGCGGCGGTGCGCGGCGTCGTGGGCGTCGCACCCGAGGCGGCTGCTGCGGAGGTCCACCGGCTGGTGGGGCGGCTCGTGGCGCTGGAGCGGCGCGCGCTGCTCGCCCACCCGGCCAACAAGACGGCTCTACTGCTCGGCGCGGCCGTCCCGCCGGAGCCGCTCCTCCCGCTGGGCGACCTCTACGCCAGCGAGGTGGAGCGGCTGACCGGGAGCTGGAGCGCGCCGCCCGAGGTGGCGGCGCTCGCGGACTTGGCGGGCGGGATCGCGCGCCTGGATGCGGCGCTGATGGAGCACGTGGACCGGCGCAGCCCGGTCGGGTCGGCGCTGGCGGCGCTCCCGGAGAGGGCGCGCGCCGCGGTGCGGGACGCCCTCGAAGCGGGGCGCTTCGCGCGCCGGCGCATCGGCCTGGTCCCCAAGCTGACGACCCGGACCCTGGGGGTCGATTACTTCGCCTGAACCCTCTGCGGCGGGAGGCCCAAGGTGGTGTGGACCGTAGTGACCGGCTCGGCGCAGGCCGCGCCCGACGTGCTGGAGCGGCTGGATCGTCTCGCGGCGGCGGAGTGGGTCACGGCGATCGGGACACTGGTGATGGCGGCGCTCATCGTCGGTGTGGCGGTGGCGGCGCTCCTCGTCCTGCGTTCGTTGAACCACACGGTGACGCAGACGATGCGGGGCGTGGAGCGCGCCGTCGCGCGGCTCGAGCCGCGGGTGGAGCCCATCCTCGACCGAGCGGGTAAGATAGCGGAAGACGCCAGCCACGTGAGCCACTCCCTCCGTCAGGAGGTGGCCCGGGTCCAGGAAATGCTGGCGGATGTGAGCGAGCGCCTGTACGAGGGGCTGGACGAGGCAGAGGCCCGGGTCCGCCGCTTCGGCGCGGTGTTGCGGGTCGTCCAGCGCGAGGCGGAGGACCTGCTCCTGGACGCGGCGGCCGCGGCGCGCGGCGTGCACGTGGCGGTGGATCGGCTGAGAGGCCGGCCGGGATCCGGGCGGCGCATCGCCCGGGCCGACGCGTTCGACACCGAGGCCGACGGGCTCGAGGCACACGGGCCCCGGCGGCGAACGGCGGCGCCGGGCGAGGACTGACCCCGGGACGTGATCGCGAGGGAGGACGACGATGGCGCAGCACGGTGCGAGAGACTTCGTGGCCGCGTTCGCAGTCGGCGCCGCGTTGGGCGTGGGCGCCGCGTTGCTGCTGCGCCCCGAGCCGCCGACGCGGACGGAGCGCCTGCTCCGCGAGCTCACCCCGTACCGCAAGCGGCTGCGCAAGCACGTGCGCCGCGCATCTCGCCGCCTGCGTGGCCGGGGGGACGAGCTGAAGGACGAGATGCTGGCGATCGGGCGTGACTTCCTGAGAGACCTCCGCGCGGAGGCGAACGAGATCGTGGCGCAGGCGCGCGCGGAACTCGTGCGCGCGGTCGAGGACGAGGTCGCCCGGACCCGGCGCGAACGGCGCCGCGCCCAGGCCGAGGCGTGACCGCGAGCGGGGATCGCGAGCGTTGCGCTGGCTCCTGAGCGTCGTCGGGGCGATCGCGTTGCTCCTGCTCTTACCGGACGCCGGGTGGGCGTTCGGGCCGGCGACCCACGCCTTCCTGGGCCACCGCCTGCTGGATTCCCTGCACCTCCTGCCCGACGTGGTGGCCTCGCTGCTGCGCGCCTACCCGCAGAGCTTCCTCTACGGCTCGCTCGCGGCGGACATCTCCCTCGCCAAGAAGTACGTGCCGGCGGGACGCCACTGCCACTTCTGGCACGTGGGCGAGGAGATCTTCGAGGCGGCAGACAACGACCGTCTCCGCGCCGTCGCGCTCGGGTACCTCAGCCACCTCGCGGCGGACACCATCGCCCACAACTTCTACATCCCCAGGCAGCTCATGCTGACGAGTTCGACCCGGGCGCTCGGGCACTCGTACTGGGAGCACCGCCTGGATATGCAGCTCGGCGAGTCCTACACCGCCCTCGCGCGCGAGGTGGTCATGGACTACGACCACACAGAGGCGGACGCCCTCTTCGACCGCGTGCTCAGCGGGACGATCTTCTCCTTCGAGACGAACCGCCGGATCTTCCGGGGGATGATCCGGTTCCAGGACAACGAGCGGTGGCAGGCGGTCTTCGATCGCGTGCTGCAATACTCGCGGTGGGAGCTCCCTCAGCCCGACATGGAGGCGTACCTCTCCCGCGCGTTCGACCTGGTGGTGGACTACCTGGTGCGCCGTCGCGACTCCATCGCCGCTCGCCTCGACCCCACGGGCGACTTCAACCTCCAGCTCGCGAAAAAGGTCCGCCGGCTCGCGATCCGTGAAGGCGCGCTGCGGCGCCCCGAGCTGCTTCGTGAGCTCGCTGACGATTTCTTCCCGCTCCCGTCGTTCGGCCTGAACTACTGGGAGCGGAGCGCCACGACGCTCGCCCCGCCGGCGGGCTGACGCCCGGAGCTCCGCGAGAGGGGACCTACCGCGGAGCGAGCCGGCCGCGGAGGATCGCCGCGGCGCGCTTGGGATCTGCCCTGCCCCGCGACTTCTTCATCACCTCGCCCATGAAGAAGCCGAAGAGGCGCTCCTCGCCCGCGCGGTAGCGTTCGATCTCCGCGGGGTGAGCGGCGAGGACCTCGTCCACCCACTGTTCGATCTGCGCTTCGTCGCTCACCTGCGCCAGGCCCTCGGCCTCCACGATGTCGGGTGCCGTGCGCCCCGTTTCCGCCATCCGTACGAAGACCCTCCGGCCCATGGTCGCCGAGATGGTCCCCTTCGCCACCATGCGGATCAACTCCGCGAGGGCCTCGGGCGGCACGCGCAGGTCGGAGAGCGCGCACTGCCGATGGTTCAACCAGCCGAGCACCTCGGTCATCACCCAGTTGCTGGCGGCCTTCGGGTCCCCCGCCCGCGCCGCGACGGCCTCGTAGTAGTCGGCCAGCTCACGCGTCGCGGTGAGAACGCCGGCGTCGTAGGCGGGCAGGCCGTACTGCTCCCGGAAGCGGCGGGCGCGCGCCGCGGGGAGTTCGGGCAGTCCGGTGCGGATGCGCTCGATCTCGGCGCGGTCCACCACGAGCGCAGGCAGGTCCGGGTCGGCGAAGTAGCGGTAGTCGTGGCTCTCTTCCTTCGAGCGCATGGGGCGCGCCTCGCCGCGCGTCGCATCCCAGAGCAGCGTCTCGTGCTCCACGCTCCCTCCCCGCTCCAGCAGCTCGGTCTGCCGGGCGATCTCGAACGCGAGCGCTTTCTCGACGGCGGAGAAGGAGTTCATGTTCTTCACCTCCGTCTTGGTCCCCAGCCCAGCGGAGCCCGCCGGGCGGACCGAGACGTTGGCGTCGACGCGCAGGCTCCCCTTCTCCATGTCGCAGTCGCTCACCTCGAGGTACTCGAGCACCTGCTTGAGGTGCGTGAGCCATGCCCTCGCGGCGGCCGGCGAACGCAGGTCGGGCTCGGTGACGATCTCGATGAGCGGCACACCCGCCCGGTTGAGGTCGATGGCGGTTCGGCCGGGCAGCCGGTCGTGCAACGACTTGCCCGCGTCCTCCTCAAGGTGGATCCGACGGATCCGGACGCGGTGGACGGCGCCGTCCCGGTCCTCGGCCTCCAGCCAGCCGCCCGTGGCGAGGGGCTGGTCGAACTGGGTGATCTGGTATCCCTTGGGGAGGTCCGGATAGAAGTAGTTCTTGCGCGCGAAGCGGCTGACCTCGTGCACCGTGCAGTTCAGCCCCAGCGCGGCGCGGACGGCGAGCTCTACGGCGCGGCGGTTCACGACAGGGAGCGCGCCGGGCAGCCCCAGGCACACCGGGCAGACGTGGGTGTTGGGCGCGGCGCCGAATTCAGCGGAATCCGCGCAGAACAGCTTGGTCGCCGTCGCGAGCTGGACGTGGACCTCGAGGCCGATGACGGGCTCCCACTGCATGGTGCTCATCCGGCAAGGGAACGCTCGAGTGCGGCGGCGGCGCGGGCCAGCACGCCCTCCTGCCAGCGGTCGGCGATGAGCTGGCCGCCGACGGGCAGCCCGTCCACCGTCCCGATGGGCAACGACAGTGCGGGTACGCCGGCCAGATTCGCCGTGACGGTGAAGATGTCTGCCAGGTACATCTGGTAGGGATCCTCCACCTTCTCGCCGAGCCGGAACGCCACGGACGGCGTGGTCGGCGTGAGGAGCACGTCCACGCCGGAGGCGAAGACCTCGCGGAAGTCGCGGGCGATGAGGCCGCGGACGCGCTGGGCCGTGCCGTAGTACTGGTCGTAGTAGCCCGCCGAGAGCGCGTACGTACCCAACATGATCCGGCGCTTGACTTCCGCGCCGAAGCCCAGCGAGCGGGTGGCCTCGTAGACCGCCAGCGCCGACTCGGCGCCGGATGCGCGGAAGCCGTAGCGGACGCCGTCGTAGCGCGCGAGGTTGCTGGAGGCCTCGGCCGTCGCGATCACGTAGTACGTCGGGATGGCGTACCCGGTGTGGGGCAGCGAGACCTCGCGCACCTCGGCGCCGGCCGCGGCGAGCCGCTCCGCCGCATCGTGGCACAGTCGTGCGATGCGGGGATCCAGCTCGGGCGGGAAGAACTCCCGGGGCACCCCGACCACGAGGCCCTCCACGCCCCGATCGAGCTCGGCGAGCCAGTCGGGCACCGGTATGGGCGCCGCCGTCGAGTCCAACGGGTCGGGTCCGGCGATGGTCTGGAGCAGCAGCGTCGCGTCGTACACGGTCCGGCCGAAGGTGCCCACCTGGTCCAGCGACGACGCGAACGCGACGAGGCCGTACCGACTCACGCGGCCGTAGGTGGGCTTGATGCCGACGACGCCGCAGAACGCGGCCGGCTGCCTCACGGACCCGCCCGTGTCCGAGCCCAGCGCGACGGGGACGAGACCCGCCGCCACCGCCGCCGCAGACCCTCCCGACGACCCGCCTGGCACACGGGTCCGGTCGTGGGGGTTGCGTGTGGGCCCGAACGCGGAGTTCTCGGTGGACGAGCCCATGGCGAACTCGTCCAGGTTGGTCTTGCCGACGACGACCGCGCCGGCGGCGCGCAGCCGGCGCACGACGGTGGCGTCGAACGGCGAGCGGTACCCCTCGAGGATGCGGGAGCCACAGGTCGTCGGGAACTCGACCGTGCAGAGGTTGTCCTTGACGGCGACCGGCACGCCCGCGAGCGGCCCCGGCTCCTCGCCCCGGCGGATCGCTTCGTCCACGGCGGCCGCCGCCGCTTCCACCGCATCGCCCCCCGCCGAAAGGAAGGCGTTCAACCCCGCTTCCGGGTCACCATCCGCATCGCGGATCGCGGCCAGCGACGCGCGCGCCGTTTCCACCGCGGAGCGCCGACCAGCGCCCACGTCCGCGACGATCGCGGGCAGCGAGGGCTCGCGCGCGCTCACGACCCCGACGCTCCTTCCCCGCGCCGCGAACGCGGCAGCGCCACGTCGCCCGCCCGCGCCTTGTCTTCGAAGGCGTCCTCGAGCGCCGCGTCCAGCGCCGGCAGACGCGGCACGGCGAAGAAACCGTCCTCCCACGCCGGCGCCAGCTCGGCAGGCGGGCGGGCGAGCGCATCGGGCGTGCCCGAGTCGTCGCGCTGCGGCGCCGGCCAGTCCACGGGCTCGCCGGCCTCCGGCGCGGCGCCGCGAACACGGCCGAGCACGCTGATGTGGTCCAGGATCGAGCTGAGCTGCGCGGTGAAGAGCTCGACCTCGGCCGGGTCGAGCCGCAGCCGCGCGAGCGCGGCCACGCGCAGCACCTCGTCTCGCGAAACCGCCATCACAGCTCCTTCTGGAGATTCGCGTAGCGCACGATGACCTTCTTGCGCCCGACGTCGTCGAAGTCGATCACCGCCTTCAGGTCGCGGCCGAACCCCATCAGCTCCCGGATCGTGCCGCTGCCGAACTGCGGGTGCCGCACGCGCTCCCCTTTGATGAACCGCGGCACGTCCTGGGCATCGCTGTAGTCCAGCACCAGCCCCCCGTCCCACGAGCCGCTGTCGTCGTCGGAGTCCCCGCCCCAGGACGGCACCCAGCGCGTTTCACCCCGCCCGTACCCCGACCGTGCCCTGCGCACACGCTCCGCCCTCGGGGTCAGGCGCACCTCCAGCAGGTCCTCCGGGATCGGCTGCAGGAAGCTGGACGGCGTACACGAGAGCAACTCCGCGCCCCGCCGCCTCGTGCGGGCGTACGTCAGGTACAGCTTCTCCTTCGCCCTGGTGATGCCGACGTAGAACAGGCGCCGCTCTTCCTCGAGTTCGTCCGGCTCATCGTAGGCGCGAGCCAGGGGGAACAGACCGTCCTCGAGCCCGCTGATGAAGACCACCGGGAACTCGAGCCCCTTGGCGTTGTGCAGCGTCATCAGCGTGACGGCCTGCGCCTCCGGATCGTGCCGGTCCACGTCGGTGATGAGCGTGACCTTCTGGAGGAACAGGTCGAGCGGCGAGGCGTCCGGCGGCAGGTCGTCATCGCCGGCCAGGCGCGCCAGGTCCAGACCCGCATCGAACTCGTGCGCACCCGCGATGAGCTCCCGGACGTTCTCGATCCGCTCCGCGCCCTCGGGGCCCTCCTCTCCCAGCGCGGTGAGGAGCCCGATCTCGCCGACCAACAGCTCGAGCAACTCGCCCACCGGCGTCCGGGCGGCGAGCTCCCGGAACCGCGTGATGAGGTCCGCGAACTTCACCAGCGCGCCCGCGCCTGTGCTGCTCAATGCCTCGCACTCCCTGGCGCGGGCCGCCGCTTCCAGCGGCGTCAGGCCGCGCTCCGCAGCCCACTGCATCAGCCGGGTCTTCGTCAGGTCCCCGATGCCGCGGCGCGGGTAGTTCACGACACGCTCGAACGCTCCTGCATCGCGCGGATTGGCGATCAGACGGAGATACGCGAGCACGTCCATGATCTCGCGGCGCTCGTAGAAGCGCGTGCCGCCCACGATCTGGTACGGCAGGTCATGGCGCCGGAACGCCTCTTCCAGCGCGCGCGACTGCGCGTTGGTCCGGTACAGGACGACGAAGTCCCGCAGCGAGCGCCCGGTGTCCTCCACCAGCCGGCTCTCGATCTCGGATGCGATCCACTCGGCTTCGTCTTGCTCGTCCAGCGCCTCGACCCTCGTGATCCGCTCGCCGGGTCCCGCCATCGGACGCAGGGTCTTCCCCTTGCGCCGTACGTTCTGCGCGATCACGCGGTTGGCGGCTTCCAGGATCCGACCCGTCGAGCGGTAGTTCCGTTCGAGCCGGATGATGCGCGCGTCCGGGAAGTCCTTCTCGAAGTCGAGGATGTTGCGGATGTCGGCGCCGCGCCAGCCGTAGATGGACTGGTCATCGTCACCCACGGCCATGATGTTGCCGTGCTCGCGGGCGAGCAGCTCGAGGAAGCGATACTGGGCGTGGTTCGTGTCCTGGTACTCGTCCACGAGGATGAAATGGAACCGCGCCCGGTACTGCTGGAGCAACGCGTCGTGGGCGAGGAACAGCTCGACAGGCTTGACCAGCAGGTCGTCGAAGTCGACGGCGTTCTGTTCCTTGAGCGCGGCCTCGTACTCCGGGTAGACGGCGGCGACCACACGGGAGAATGCGTCGCGGGCGGTCGCCGCGTATTCCTCCGGGGAGATGAGCTGGTTCTTCGCGCTGGAGATCGCGGCGTGAACCGCCCTGGGGTGCCAATGCTTGACGGAGATGTTGCGCCGCTCCATGACGCGTTTGACCTCGCGGACCGCCTGCTCGGCGTCGAAGATGCTGAAGTTCGACGACCAGCCCAGATAGGCCGCGTGTCGCCTCAGCAGTCGTGCGCCCATGGAGTGGAACGTGCCGATCCAGATCCCGGCGGGCTCGGCGCCGAGCAGCCGCCGTACCCGCTCGCGCATTTCGCCGGCCGCCTTGTTGGTGAACGTGACGGCCAGGAGCGAGGCGGGATCCACGCCGTGCTCCAGGACCAGGTGGGCGATGCGGACCGTGAGCACGCGCGTCTTGCCCGAGCCCGCCCCCGCGAGGACGAGCAGCGGCCCGTGCACGTGCTCGACCGCTTCCCGCTGCTCTGGATTGAGATCGTCCAGATAACCCATCGTCCCCTTCAGTACCCGGCGGGCGCCGTGGCGCTCCGACGTTCGTTGCGCTCGCCGTTCCGCGCGCCGCGCCAGCGCCGCCACCATCCGCCCAGCCGGGCGCGGACGCGGCCACGCCGCGCCGCGTTGCCGGCCGGCAGGTCGATCTCGAAGACGGTGCCCGCGCGGCGACGCGGCCGGGCCGCGATCCGGCCGCCGTGGACGTTGACGATGATCCGCCGCACCAACGAGAGCCCCACCCCCCAGCCCCCCGCCTTGCTCGTCACCCCCGGCTCGAAGATCCGGTCCCGCAGGTGAGGGGGGATACCGGGGCCGGTATCGGCCACGTAGATCCGGATCCACCCGTCGTCGGCGCGGCGCGCGGCGACGCGGATGCGGCCTCCGCGGCCCGCGAGCGCGTCGAGCGCGTTCTTCACCAAGTTCTCCAGCGCCCAGACCAAGAGCACGTGGTTGCCGCGGACCGTGAGCGTCGGATCCTGCACCCGCATCCGCAGGTCCACGCCGGAGGCCAAGCGCGGCAGCCTCGGCCGGATGTAACGGTCCAGCTCCGCGATGAGGTCCGCCACGGCGACCGTCGTCAACGCCGGCGGCTTGCCGATCAGCTCGAAGCGCCGCGAGACGCGCTCCAGTCGTTCCAGGTCCGCCGCGACTTCCCGCGCGATGTGTCCGGGACTGGCCAGCGCATCCCGCTCGGCGGACGGCATGCTCAGCAGCTCGACCCATCCGGCCAGGGACGAGAGCGGCGTGCCCATCTGATGCGCCAGCTCCCGCGCCATCGCCGCCCACATCCGTTCGCGCTCGGCGCGCAGGTCCGCACGGATCAGGGCGAAACTCACCGAGAGCAGCAGGACCGCCGCTCCCACCTGGAGCCAGGGGACCCACCGCAGCCACTGCAGGATCGGCGGACGGCCGAAGTAGATAGCGCCCACCCCCGGCTCGAAGATCGGCTCGTTCTGGCGGGCGAGGCGGCCGGCATACCGCACCACCCGGTCCCTGCCTTCCGGCGTGGTGAGGTCCGCCTCGAACGGCAGGTTGAGCGCCGCCGTCGGCTGGCTCTCCGTGTTCAGGTAGATGATCGGGATGCCCAGCCGTTGCAGCTCCGCCTGGATCGCGGTCAGGGCGCCGAGCGGGCCGTCTTCCTCGGCCGAGAGGAGGCCTGTCTGGACCAGGGCGTAGATCCGCGTATAGATCGCGGCCTCCGCCCGGATCTCCCGCACCAGGTGCTCCGTGTACAGGAGGTACGACCCGAGGATCGCAAGGGAAGCGACCGCGAGCAGGCGGGGCCGAGCGCGACGGTTCATGGCAGCCCGCGAGGTGAGCGACGCCGCCGGCCTCCGACCCCGATCCGGCGCCGGGGCCCGGACCGTGCCGCGGACCGCGACACCGCCGGGCGCCGGACACCGCGGTCGCCGCGGCTCAAACCTGGATCCGGTCGGTCCCCAGGTACGACGCCAACGCTTCCGGGATCCGGACGCCGCCGGACGCGTCCTGGTGCGTCTCGAGCAGGGCGATCACCGTCCGCGGCAGCGCGAGGCCAGAGCCGTTGAGCGTGTGGACGAACTCCGGCTTCGCGCCCGGCGCCGGCCGGAACCGGATGTTCGCGCGCCGGGCCTGGTAGTCGGTGTAGAGCGAGCAACTCGAGACCTCGAGCCACCGCTGCACCCCGGGCGCCCAGACCTCGAGATCGTAGGTCATGGCGTTGGCGAAGCCGAGATCCCCCGCCGGCAACAGAACCACGCGATAGCACAGCTCGAGTCGCTGGAGCACCGCCTCCGCGTGCGCCGTCAGCTCCTCCAACGCCGCCCGGCCGTTCTCCGGGCGCTCGAAGCGCACGAGCTCGACCTTGTCGAACTGGTGGAGCCGGATCAGCCCGCGCGTGTCCCGCCCGTGTGCGCCGGCCTCACGCCGGAAGCACGGCGTGTACGCCACATAGCGGGCCGGCAGCGCATCCGCGTCCAACAGCTCACCCGCGTGAATGTTCGTGACGGGCAGCTCCGCCGTGGGCGCGAGGAAGAGGCCGTCGGCCTCGATCACGTACATGTCCTCACGGAACTTCGGCAGATGCCCGGTCCCCGTCGCGGCGGCCTCGTTCACCAGGATCGGCGGCCACGCCTCCGTGTAGCCGTGCTCACGCGAGTGCAGGTCCATCATCAGGTTGATGAGGGACCGCTGGAGCCGAGCGCCCAGGCCCAAGAACAGAGGGAAGCCGCTCCCTGCGATCCGGGCCCCACGGGGTAGGTCCAGGATCCCGAGCGCCTCCCCCAACTCCCAATGCGGCTTCGGCTCGAAGTCGAACTGCCGCGGCTCGCCCCACTGCCGCACGATGACCTTGTCCTCCTCGCCTCCCGGCGGCACGTCCGGCTCGGGGAGGTTCGGGATCCGCAGCAGCCGGTCGCGCACGGCCTGCTCCACCTCGGAGAGCCGCGCCTCGAGTTCGGCCAGCCGCTCGCCCACGCCCCGCATCTCCACGATCCGCTGCTCCGCCTCGGCCGTCCGGCCCTCACGCTTCAACCGCGCGATCTCGGCCGATGCCTCGTTGCGGCGCGCACGCAGGGCATCGGTCTCCGCGATCAGCGCGCGCCGCTCCTCGTCCAGCGCCAGGACCTGGTCCACCAGCTCGAGGTACTCGGGAGCGCCCCGCCGAGCGAGTCGCTCGCGGACGAGCTCCGGTTCTTCCCGGATGCGCCTCAGATCGAGCATGCTACCTCTCGTCCGGCGGCACTAGGAAGCGGTCGTTGCAGATGGGGTTCTGCACGATGCGCAGGTCCACACGCCCCGCATCCCGATCCGCCGTCACGACCTCCGCCTTCCCGTAATAGACGCAGCCGAACGTCAAGCGCCGATCCGCCCGGACCACGTACACGACATCCGTCCGGACCGGGACCGGCTCCGTCCAGGCGTAGGCAGCCGTGTCCCTCGGCGCACGCACGACGTCCTCGAACGGCTGGTCCTCGATCACGGCGATGCCTGGCCGCAGCCCGATCCCGCTGATCGCGCCTGCGGGCAACAGGACGAACTCGCCGTCCACCTCGCTCAACGCCACGTCCCACGTGCCGCTCGCGCCCGGCAGGTCGACGCGGATGGCTTGGACCTCCCTGAAGTCGACGGCCGCCGGGAGCCCGTGGAGCTCCTCCCGGGCAAGGGAATAGACCGAGACCGTCACCGGGGTCGAATCCCACGGCCACGGGCCGATTTCATCATCGCAGCCCGCAACGCCCACGAGGGCGGCGAGCGCGAGAACCGCTGTCGTGCCGCGCACCGGTCCGCTCACGGCTGAAAGAGAGCAACGCATGAAAACACGCTAGATTATCCGCGCGGTGGCGCGGGTGTCAAGGTCACATCATCCGTTGTCACTTGACTTTCGGTGCCCCGTTGCGCTAACGTGTAGCGCGGTCCCGCGTGTGCCACCGCCGCGACCGTCCGTCGCGGCGGCACGGATCCGGCAACACCCGGCCGGCCGATGCCACGGGAGTCCAGCGGGTCGCAGCGGGGCCGAGTCGATGCCAACGGCCTCTGACCACCGGCGCCGCGTCCTCGTCGTGGACGACGAGCCGCACATCGGCCGGATCATCCAACTCAAGCTGGAGCTCGGCCCGTACCAGGTCGAGTTGCTCCGCGATGGCCGGGCCGCCCTCGAGCGCTTGCGGTCCGATGCGCCGGTGGACCTGGTGCTGCTGGACATCATGATGCCGCACACCAACGGCCTGGACGTGCTGCGCGAGCTGCGCCGGCTTCCCCACCGGCGCCGGACACCCGTGATCGTGCTCACGGCCAAGGGCCAGGAGACGGATCGCGAACAGGCGATGCGTCTCGGTGCGACGGATTTCCTCACCAAGCCGTTCAGCCCCAAGAGACTCCTTGCGCGGATCGACGAACTCTTCGCGGACTGAACCGCCTCTTTGGGCGGTGATCCTGGCTGGAGGGATCGGCTCCCGGTTCTGGCCGGTCTCCACACCCTCGCGCCCCAAGCAGCTCCTCCCTCTCGCGGGCCCCGATCCCCTGATCGCCGACACGGTGGCGCGTATCGCACCGCTCGTGCCGCGCGAGCGGATCCGGATCCTCACGAATGCGAAGCTGGCGCCGGCCATTCTGGAGTCGGTCCCGGGGCTGGACCGGGCCCAGCTCATGATCGAGCCGGAGGCGAAAGGGACGGCGCCCGCGCTGGCCTGGGCCGCCCATACCATCGCCCGGGAGGATCCCGACGCCGTCATGGTCTCGCTCCACTCCGACCACGTGATCCGGCCGGCGGAGGAGTTCCGGGCCCTGGTCGCCGGCACCGCCCGGCTGGCGGCCGAGTACGGACGCCTCTTCACCATCGGCGTTCGGCCCACCCGCCCGGAAACCGGCTTCGGTTACATCCAGGTCGGTGAACGGATCGCGCGGGCGCCGGAGGCGTTCGACGTCGCGGACTTCGTGGAGAAACCGGACCGCGACACGGCGCGCGAGTACCTGGCCCGCGAGTCCTACCTTTGGAACACGGGCATCTTCGTCTGGCAGGCACGAACCCTGCTGTCGGAGCTGGAGCAGCACACTCCCGAGCTGGCCGCACTGCTCCCCCTGCTCGACGCCGGCCGGACGGAGGCGTTCTTCGAACGTGTCCCTGTGCTCAGCATCGACGAGGGCCTGCTCGAGGTGAGCCCGAACGTCGCCGTTGTCGAGGCGAGCTTCGATTGGGACGACATTGGCTCGTGGGATGCAGTCGGCAGGAGGCGGGAGGCGGACGAGAGCGGCAACGTGTGCGTCGGCGACGTCTACGCCGTCGATGCGGAGGACTGCATTGCGTGGGCGGACGCGGGGTCGGTCGTGCTGTTCGGGACCCGGGACCTGGTCGTGGTGCGCACGGCCGGTCTGACCTTCGTCGCGCCGCGGGAGCGGACGGCGGAGTTGAAAGAGCTCCTGCAACGGCTTCCGGACCGGCTCCGCAGGCTTGAGCCGTCCAATGGCTGAGTTCGCGCTGATCCTCTTCGACGACGCTGAGGCCAGGACCTGGATGCCGTTCGTGCTCACGCGCCCGGCCGGCGAGCTCCGGTTCGGCGCGTTCACCCTCCGGGAGCGAGCCGAGCGTGTCCTGGGAGCGCCCTGCGCCGGGCACCTGTGTGGTGGGTGGCTGGAGGCGTACGACGAGCCGTGGGCGCCGCCCGTCCTCGACGCGGGTGCCCTGCCCCGGGACCGGGACCTGGTGCTGCTGTGCTCCCGTGCCGTGCTGGCCTGGGGTCCGCAGCCGGAGATCCCGCGGTCGAGGCCGGCGACGCTCCTGGTCCAGGAGACGGTGTGCGGCTGGTACGTGCCTGCGGGTGGCGAATTGCCCCCGACGGACGCGCTCCTCGACCCGGGTGCCGCGGGAGTGGTCGGCGAGGCACTCCACTTCCGAGGGCTGCTGCTCGCCAAGCCCTGGGACATGATCGCCCGCAACCCGGAGCAGCTCACCCTGGATATCGAGACGCTGTTCAAGGGCACGGCCCCGCCGGCGTTGCCCGCGGGCGTGCATGTGCTGGGCGAGGGGACGCTGGTCGTGGAGCCGGGAGCGAGCGTGGAGCCCGGCGCGGTGCTGGATCTCCGCACGGGTCCGATCTGGCTGGAGACGGGCAGCACCGTGCGTGCCTTCACGCGGCTGACCGGGCCGGCCCACATCGGGCGAGGCACGACGCTGCTGGGAGACTCGGTGAGCGCGGTCTCGATCGGCCCGATGTGCCGGATCCGCGGTGAGGTGGAGGAGTGCATCATCCTGGGGTACACCAACAAGGCGCACGACGGCTTCCTCGGCCACTCGTACGTCGGCGCTTGGGTGAACCTGGGCGCGCTGACGACGACCAGCGACCTGAAGAACAACTACGGTCCCGTGCGGGTGTGGACGCCGTCGGGGGAGGTGGAAGCCGGGGCGATCAAGCTGGGTTGCCTGCTGGGGGACCACGTCAAGACCGGGATCGGCACGCTCCTGAATACGGGAACGGTGGTGGGGGCCGGCTCGTCCATCGTCGGCCCCGGCATGCCGCCGAAGTACGTGCCGCCGTTCACGTGGGGAACGGCCACGGAGTCGGCGGAGTACGACCTGGACAAGTTCCTCTCGGTGGCGGAGACCGTGATGCGGCGGCGCGACGTGGTCCTGACGACGAAGCAGCGCGCCCTGTTGTGCGCGGCCTGGCGCTTGACGCGGGGGCGGCAATGAAGAGCGGTGGGGTGGACGGAGTTCGTGTGGGGGAGCGGCCGCGGCTCGGGCTGGTCCTGAGTGGCGGCGCCGCGCGCGGCATCGCGCACATCGGCGTTCTCGCGGTGCTGGAGGAGGCCGGGATCCGGCCGGACCTGATCGTGGGCACGAGCGCCGGCGCGCTGGTGGGTTCGCTGGCCGCCGCCGGCATCAGCGCGACGCGGATCGCGGCCTGGGCGCAGACGATCCGGTGGTCGGCCCTGGCGCGGCCGGTGATGAGCCGCGCGGGGCTCATGAGCAACGACCGGCTGGGCCGCTTCCTCGAGCGGGTGCTGCCGTGCCGGACGTTCGAGGCGCTGCCGGTCCCGTTCGCGTGCATCGCCACCGACCTCGAGACGTTCGAGCCGGTGATCCTGTGGTCGGGCGACGTGGCGTCGGCGGTGCGGGCGAGCTGCGCGCTCCCCGGCATCATCGTCCCCGTCGAGCGCGACGGGCGGCTGTTGATCGACGGGGGCGTGGCCGAGGCCGCGCCGGCCGCGGTCGCGCGACTGCTCGGCGCCGACGTCGTCGTCGCCGTCAACGTGAACGCTTCGTACCGGCGCGGCGCTCGTCCGACCCACATGTTCGCTATCCTCGCGCAGACCTACTTCACGCTCGGACGCGCCGCCGAACGACTGGCCGCCGAGCGGGCGGACGTGCTGGTCACCCCCGACGTGGGCGACATTGGAGTGGATGAGCTGCACCGCGGGTCCGATCTGCTCCGCGCGGGCGAGGAGGCGGCCAGGGCCGCCCTGCCGAGGATCCGCTCGCTGGTCGAGCAGACCGTGGAGCCGCCGGCCGAGCCGGGCCTGGTACGGGAAGCAGCGTGAAGGTCACGATCCTCGGCAGCGGCAGCGCGGGCAACGCCACCCTCATCGAGGCGGGTGGGACTCGTCTGCTGGTGGATGCGGGGTTCAGCGGCCGCGACCTCGAGCGTCGGCTGCTGGCCGTGGACGTGGATCCCGCGTCGCTGGACGGGATCGTCATCACCCACGAGCACGGCGACCACACGCGCGGCATGGGCGTCCTCGCCCGCCGGCACGGGATCCCGCTGTACCTCACGCCTGTGACCCGGCGCGCCTGCCAGTCCCTGCTCACCGGCGATGAGCGCATCGTGCCCTACCGATCGGGCGAGCCGTTCCGGGTCGGGGCGCTGGAGGTCCGGCCGTTCCTGACGGTGCACGACGCCGTGGACCCCGTGGCCGTCGCGGTCCGGGACGTGGCCACGGGTCTCAAGCTGGGGATCGCGACGGACATGGGCCGCCCGACGGCGAGCGTGCGCCACGCCCTGTCCGACTGCCACCTCCTCGTCCTCGAGGCCAACCACGACGAGGTGATGCTGCGCGACGGCCCGTATCCGTGGTCGGTCAAGCAGCGGATCGCCTCGAGCCGCGGCCATCTGTCCAACCGCGCGGCGGCCGAGCTCGCCCGCGAGCTGCATCACCGCGCGCTGCGCGGTGTGGTGCTCGCCCACCTCAGCGAGCATTGCAACGACGCCGCCCTTGCGGAGGAGGTCGTGGGTGGGGCGCTCGAGCGTGCGGGCTTCAGCGGTCTGCTCCGGGTGGCGCCGCAGGACCGCCCGCTCGAGCCGATCGATGTGGGCAGGCTCGTCGGCCGGGGTGGGGCCACTCAGCTCGAGCTGCTCTGAGGCAAGCGTCCGTTCGCCGGCGGCGGGCCCGGCCGGCCGCCGCGGGGCCTCTCGCCTGTTCCTCTGTCTCCTTACAGCCCGAACAGCCGCAGCACGTCGTTGGCGAGCGCCCAGACCATGATCGCCACGACGATGACGAGCCCGACCTGGGTCAAGCGCATGCGCTGCCGGAGGGAGAGCGCGCGGCCGCGGACCGCCTCGATCGCGAGGAACAGGAGGTGGCCGCCGTCCAGCACCGGGATGGGGAGCAGGTTCAACACGGCGAGGTTGATCGAGAAGATGGCCATGAACCGCAGGAACTCCTCGAGCCCTGCGCGGACGACCTGTCCGCTGAACTGCCCGATCAGGATCGGCCCGCCGATGTTACGGGGCGAGGCGTCGCCGGTGATCAGGTCGCCGAGGAACCCGACGGTGAGCGCGATCCAGCTCCACGTCTCCCGCGCCCCGACGGCAACGGCCCCGAGGGCGCCGGGCCTCTCGCGCAGGATCGCTGTTTCCACGCCGATCCGGCCAACGGCCGGCCCCGACGCGCCGGCGTCGGCCCCCGCCGCCACCCTCCGGGCCTCGGGCACCACGGTGAGGCTCACCCGGCGGCCGTCCCGGACGACGACCATGTCGATCGGTTCCCCGGCCCGCGGCGACACCACGGCGATCAGGTCCTGCCAGACCCGGACGGGCCGGCCGCCCGCCTCGACGATGCTGTCGCCGGCCTGGAGGCCGGCGCGCTCCGCGGGCGAGCCGGGTTCCACCCGTCCCACCACCGGCGCGAGCTCCGGCTCGAGCGCTCGGACCAGATCCGCGCGCAGCGAGTCGTCCGCGGGGAGGTCTATGGTCACGGTCCGGCCGTCGGCGAAGGAGAGCGTCACCGGCCCGGCCGGCGCGATCAGCAACGCGCTGCGGACCTCGAGCCAGTCCTCCGTCCTCCGGTCGCCGACCGTCACCACCTCGGCGGAGGGCGGCAGCGCCGCCAGCGCTTCCGCCCCGGCCGGCAACCGCTCCGCGTTCACGGCGGCGATGCGGGGGGGCGGGACCTTCTGGACGCCCCAGACCGCGGCGCTGAAGGTGAAAACGAGGAACGCGAAGAGCGTGTTCATCAACACGCCCGCGGAGATCACCATGGTCCGGGCGGGCAGCGACTTCGACTCGAAGTCGCGCGGCCCGCGCGCCGGCGTCTCCTGCACGAGCCCCACATCGGAGACGGGCACGGCGCCGTCGTCGCGCTCGGCTTTGCCACCCTCGATCGGCTCCATCTCCTCCATGCCCGCCATCTTCACGTAGCCGCCGAGGGGCAGCCACGAGATGACGTACTCGGTCTCACCCCGCCGGAACCCCCAGAGCTTGGGGCCGAGGCCGATGGAGAAGCGCGGCACCTCGATGTCCACCGCCTTGGCCGCCATGAAGTGGCCGAGTTCGTGGACGAAGATCAGGACCCCCAGGACGACGATCGTCGCCAGAATCGTGATCAGCATCGGCCTGCCACCACCTCCCGGGCCAGGGCCCGCGCACGGCCGTCCGCCTCGAGCACGGCGTCCAGACAATCCACCGGCGCGGGGTCGTGTGCCGCGAGCACGCGCTCGATCACTTCCGGGATCCGGTTGAACGCCAGCTCCTCGGCCAGGAAGCTCTCCACCGCCACCTCGTTCGCCGCGTTGAACACTGCGGGAGCGGTGCCTCCCGCCCGCCCCGCTTCCACGCCGAGCCGGAACGCCGGGAAACGCTTCTCGTCGAGGGGCTCGAACGTCAACGGGCTCGCGGCGATCGGGTCGAAGCCCGGGGCCCCCGCGTCCTCGATCCGGTCCGGGTGGGTCAACGCGTACAGGATCGGCAGCTCCATCGTCGGGAAGCCGGCCTGCGCCAGCACCGACCCATCAACGAACTCCACCATGCTGTGGATGATCGACTGCGGGTGCACGACGACTTCCAGCCGGTCGTACGGGATGCCGAAGAGGAAGTGGGCCTCGATCACCTCGAGCGCCTTGTTCGCGAGCGTCGCCGAATCCACGGTGACCTTGGCGCCCATCTCCCAGGTCGGGTGGCGCAGCGCCTGCTCGGGTGTCACGGTGGCCAGCGCCTCGATCTCCCAGTCCTTGAACGGGCCGCCCGACGCGGTGAGGACGAGCCGGCGCACCTCCCGGTCGCAGGCGCCACGAAGACACTGCAGGATGGCGCTGTGCTCGCTGTCCACCGGGACCAGGGTGCCCCCGCCCTCTCGCACCGCCTCGAGCACCAGCGGCCCGCCCGCGACGAGCGACTCCTTGTTCGCGAGGGCGAGCCGCTTGCCGGCGCGTAGCGCCGCGAGCGTCGCCTCCAGGCCCGCCGCCCCCACGATCGCGTTGATCACCACATCCACGTGCGGATGGGTGACGATGTCGATGAGCGCCTCACGGCCGACGGCCCACCGCGTCCCCGCGCCCCGCACCGCCTCCCCCGGGAGCGGGCCGTTGACCAGGACGGCCATCTCGGGGCCGTACCGCATGACCTGCGCCGCGAGTTCCGTCCCACGGCGGTTCGCCGCCAAGGCCACCAGCCGGAACCGGTCGGGATGCCGCTCGAGCACGGCGAGCGCGCTCCGCCCGATCGAGCCCGTCGATCCCAACAGCGCCACGCCTAGTGCCATGGCGGACCTCCGGCGGGCAGCGTCAGCGTGAGGTACCAGTACGCGGCCGGGATCGTGAAGAACAGCGCGTCGAACCGATCGAGAATCCCGCCGTGGCCCGGGAAGATGCTCCCCGAGTCCTTGACCCCCGCCTCCCGCTTGAACAGCGATTCGGCGAGGTCACCCAGCTGTGCGAACAGCGAGATCACCACCGCACCACCGATTCCGGCGAGCAGGCCGATGGGCAGGTCCAGCCACCGTCGGAAGACCAGCCCGGCGTACACCGTCCCGAGCAGGACGGTTCCGGCGAGCCCGGCCAGCGCGCCCTGCACCGTCTTGCCGGGGCTCACGGCCGGCGCGAGCTTGTGGCGCCCCCAGCGCCGCCCGCCGAAGAACGCGAACGAATCGTTGATCCAGGTGAGCAGGACCGGATAGGCGACGAGGGCGCGGCCGGCCCACGCCTCCCTGGCCGGGTCCGGCACCGGCCAGGCCGCCGGGTCGATCGGCAGGTGCCGGAGATAGAGCGCGTACCCGAGCGTGCCTCCCGTGAACAGCGCCCCGGCCACCGTCACGGAGACCGCCAGCAGCGGGCGCCCCTCCACACCGTGGGTGAAGATCGCCGCGATCGCCCCCGCGAGCAGCAACACCAGCGCCGTCGGCCACAGCAGCGGCGTCGCCAGCGCCGGGGCCGGCCGGCTCGTGGCGATGAGCACCAGTAGCCCGGCGGCCAGGACCCCGGGCAACACGAACGGCCGCACGCCGCGCAGCCCCGCGAGCCGGTACAGCTCGAACGCTCCGCCCGCGGCCACGGCGGCCAGCGCCACGCCCAACACCCAACCACCCCAGTAGACCGCGGCGGCGGCGACGGGAACGCCGAGCAGGACGACGGCAACCCTCTGGGCGAGCTCGCTGCGTGCCATGGATCAGCTCGCCGTGACCCTGCCGAAGCGCCGCTCCCGCTTCTGGTATTCGTGGATCGAGGCAAAGAGGTGCTCGCGCCGGAAGTCCGGCCAGAGGACTGGAGTGAGGTACAACTCGGTGTAGGCGAGCTGCCAGAGCATGAAGTTGCTGATCCGCTGCTCGCCCGATGTCCGGATCAGCAGGTCGGGATCCGGCAACCCCGCCGTGTAGAGATGCGCCGCGAGCGCCGCCTCGTCGATGTCCTCCGGCGCCAGCTCACCACGCCGGACACGCTCCGCCAGCAGCCGCGCCGCACGCACCAGCTCCGCACGGCCGCTGTAGCTGATCATCAGGTTCAGCCGCAGCACCCGGCCGCCCCGCGTGGCCTCTTCGATCTGCCGGACCGCCCGCCGCGGGCCGGGCGCCAGCCGGTCCAGGTCGCCGTAGACGGCGACCTCGACGCCCCGCCGCTTCAGCTCCTCCTGCTCCTTCGCCACATAGCGCTGGAGCAAAGACATCAGCGCCGCGATCTCGCGCTGCGGGCGGTTCCAGTTCTCCTGCGAGAACGCGTATAGCGTCAGGATCTCGAGGCCGACCTCCACCGCCCCTTCCACCGCCTCCCGCACGGCCTTCATCCCCGCCGCGTGGCCTCGCGTCCGCGCCAGCCCGCGCTGCCGCGCCCAGCGGCCGTTCCCGTCCATGATGATCGCCACGTGCCGCGGGATCCGGCCGCACAGCTTGATGTCCTGGAGGAGATCCGATGGCATGGATTCCACGACGTCTCACCCGGCCCCCGGTCGAGCACGGCGGCCGCCACACCGGTCGCCACCCGCGCGAGCCCCGCCGGGCCAGGGACCCGCGCTAGATCTCCATGATCTCCTGCTCCTTGGCCCGGAGCAGTTCGTCGATCTTCTCGATGTACTGGTCCGTCAGCTTCTGGACCTCGTCGAGCTGGCGGCGCGCATCGTCCTCGCTCAACTCGTGCGCCTGCTGGCGCTTCTTGATCTCCTTGTTCGCCTCCTGGCGCACCTGCCGCACCGCCACCCGCCCCTCCTCGGCCAGCTTGTGGGCCAACCGGACCATCTCCCGGCGCCGCTCTTCCGTCAGAGGCGGGATCGGGATCCGGATCACGTTCCCGTCGTTCACGGGGTTCAATCCGAGCTCCGCGTTCCGGATCGCCTTCTCAATGGCGCCGATCAGACCCTTATCCCACGGCTGGACCACCAGCAGCCTCGGCTCGGGAGCACTCACCGTGCCGAGCTGGTTGATCGGCATCTTGCTGCCGTACGCCTCCACACGGATCGTCTCCAGGAGAGCGGGCGTCGCCTTCCCGGTCCGCACCGCCGCGAACTCCCGCCGCACCGCCTCCACGGCCCGCTCCATCTGTGCGCGCGCTTCCTGAATCGACGGCATCGCCCCTCCCTTCAGTGCATCGGCGCCGGCAACCGCCCTCCCTAGACCTGGAATAATACGGTTGCGGCCCTCAGGATACCAGCGTACCCACCGGCTCACCCCGGATCGCCGCCGCCACCGCACCCGGCCGGCCGATGTTCAGCACGATGATCGGCAGGCCATTGTCGCGGCACAGCGAGACGGCCGCCGCATCCATCACACCCAGCTCCCGCGTCATGAGCTGGCGGTAGCTCAGGTGGGGAATGAACTCCGCGTTCGGGTCCTTCGCCGGATCGGCCGTGTAGATCCCCTCGACCTTGGTCGCCTTGATCAGGACGTCCGCCTCCATCTCGATGGCACGCAGCACCGCCGCCGTGTCCGTCGAGAAGTAGGGGTTCCCCGTGCCGCCCGCGAAGATCACCACCCGGCCCTTCTCCAGGTGACGCAACGCCCGGCGCCGGATGTAGGGCTCCGCCAGCTCCTCCATCCGGATCGCCGTCATCACCCGCGTCGTCACCCCCTTCCGCTCCAGCATGTCCTGCAGCGCCAGGGCGTTGATCACGGTCGCCAGCATGCCCATATAGTCCGCGTTCACGCGGTCCATGCCCTGCTCGCTGGCCTGCGTGCCGCGCACGATGTTGCCCCCGCCGATCACGAGCCCCAACGCCACCCCCATCTCGTGGACCTCCTTGATCTCGTCCGTCAGGCGGTCCACAACGCGCGGCGAGATGCCGAAGCCCTGCTCGCCCGCCAGTGCCTCTCCGCTCAGCTTCAGCAGAACGCGCCGGTACTTCAGCCCCTCGCCGCTCATGTCTCGACTCCCGGTCGAAGCGGACGCCCCCCGGTCGGCAGCACCATGATCACTCACCCAACGCGTACCGGACGAAACGACGCACCACGATGTTCTCGCCGGTCCGCGCCGACACCTCCGTGACGAGCTGCTGGATCGTCTTGTCCGGGTCCTTGACGAACGCCTGCTCCATGAGGGCGTTCTCCTGGAAGAACTTCTTCAGCTTGCCTTCGACGATCTTGTCCCAGAGGTGCTCCGGCTTGCCCTCGTTCTTCGCCTGCTCGCGGTAAACCGCGCGCTCCCGCTCCACCACCTCGGCCGGGATCTGATCGGCCGTCACCGCCAGCGGATTCGCCGCAGCGATGTGCATCGCCAGGTCCCGGACCAGCGACTGGAAGTCCTCGGTCCGCGCGACGAAGTCCGTCTCGCAGTTCACTTCCACGAGGACGCCGATCTTGCCGTTCATGTGCACGTAGCTGCCGATCGCCCCCTCCCGGGCCTCACGCCCCGCCCGCTTCGCGGCCTTCGCCGCACCGCGCGCACGCAGGATGTCGATCGCAGCCTCCATGTCGCCGCCCGTCTCCTCGAGCGCCCGCTTGCACTCCATCATGCCAGCGCCGGTCCGCTCGCGCAGCTCCTTCACCTGCTCCGCCGTGATCGCCATGTTCGTCTTCCCTTCGTTACCGCTCACACCGGTCCATACCTCGGGCCGCCTCTCCGGACGGCGTGTCTCCATCATGAGAAAGCGCCGCAGGGCATGCAGGGCATGCAGCGCTGCAGCGCTTTTCGCGCGCTCCAGCGACGAATACCGTGCCGACGAGGCCTCAGGCCTCGCTGCTCTCCTCGTCCTCCGCCCCGGTCCGGAGATTCGCGATCACCTCCGGCCGCGGCCGCCGCTTGCGACGAGGCCGCCGCCGCGGCCGCCGCTCCTCGACCTCCTGCGCCATCCCGTGCTCCGTCGAGTAGGTCACCGCCTCGACTTCCTCGGCACGGCGCCGGTCCTCCGGCGGCAGCTCCTTGCGCGCCTGCTCGATCGCGTCCGCGATCGCCGACGTGATCAGCGCGACCGAACGGATCGCGTCGTCGTTGCCCGGGATCGGGTAGTCGATCAGGTCCGGGTCCGCGTTCGTGTCCGCGATCGCGATCACCGGGATGCCCAGCCGGTTCGCCTCCCGGACCGCGATCAACTCCTTCTTCGCGTCCACCACGAACAACGCCCCCGGCAGGCGGGCCATGTCCTTCACGCCGGCGAGATACTTCTCCAGCTTCTGCCGCTCACGCTCGAGGAGGAGCTGCTCCTTCTTGGTGTAGAACTCGTAGGAGCCCTCCTCGATGCCACGCTCCAGATCCTTCAGACGCCGGATCTGCTTCTTGATCGTGGCGAAGTTGGTCAGCATCCCCCCGAGCCAGCGCTCCGTCACATAGAAGCCGCCGCAACGTTTCGCCTCTTGCTCGATGATGGGGCGGAGCTGCTTCTTCGTGCAGACGAACAGCACCCGCTCTCCCTGGAGCGTGATCTCCCGGGCCGCCTGCTGCGCCTGCCGCAGCAGCTCCAGCGACTTCCTCAGGTCGATGATGTGGATGCCGTTGCGCTCCCCGAAGATGTACCTGCGCATCTTCGGGTTCCAACGGCTGGTCTGGTGCCCGAAATGGACACCGGCTTCGAGGAGCTCCTTGAGCTGGGGGTCGACCATCCGATGGCTTGCCTCGTGCTTCGGGTTCTCGCCTCCACCGCCTTCCTGCGCCCGCCACCCGACGTCCGGGACCCAGGCGGGTGATCCGGCGGTGTGTGTATTGGCCGGCTCGCCGGCCCGGCGATCGAGCGCTCCCGCCCGCGCCAGCGGGCGCAACGGCGGGAGCGAACGGTCCGGGCGTCCGGCCCGCGCCGGCACGGCGCCGAGCGCCGCGCCCGCCAGACCGCGCCTTCGCCTCAGCGCTTGGAGAACTGGAACCGCTTGCGCGCGCCCGGGCGGCCCGGCTTCTTCCGCTCAACCTCCCGCGGGTCACGCGTCAGGAGGCCGCGCTGGCGCAACGTCCCGCGCAGCTCCGGGTCGTACGCGAGCAGCGCACGGGCGATCCCCAGGCGGACGGCGCCCGCCTGCCCGGTCTGCCCGCCGCCCGTGACGTTCACCTTGATGTCGAAATGGCCCTGCAACTGCGTCGCGACCAGCGGTTCCTGGACGTGCTGCTGATGGGCCAGCCGAGGGAAGTACTCCGCCAGCGACCGGCCGTTCACCTCCCACACGCCGGTCCCCGGCCGCAGGAAGACCCGCGCCACGCTCGTCTTGCGCCGGCCGACGCCGTGGTATTGCTCGATGGTGGTTGTCGCCATCCTCAGATCTCCAGGGGCTGCGGCTGCTGGCCCGCGTGCGGATGCTCCGGCCCGGCGTAGACCCGGAGCTTCTTGCGCATCTGACGGCCCAGCTTGTTCTTGGGCAGCATCCCCTTCACCGCGAGCTCGATGACCCGCTCGGGGTGCTTCTCGATCATGCGACGGAAGGGGATGAAGCGCTCGCCGCCCATGTAGCCACTGTGCCGGAAGTACGTCTTCTGGTTGGGCTTGTCGCCGGTGAGGCGCACCTTCGCGGCGTTGATGACCACGACGTAGTCGCCGGTGTCCAGATGCGGCGTGTAGATCGGCTTGTGCTTGCCGCGCAGGATGCCGGCGATGCGGCTGGCGAGCCGGCCGAGGACCTTGCCCTCGGCGTCCACGAGCCACCAGCGGCGCTGAATGTCGGTTTCACTGGGTGTGTATGTCTTCATTCGCACCCCGGCGCACTGTAATCGGCGTTCAGCGGGACAGCATTGTATCATACCGGCTTGGCGGATCCGTGTCAACCCCGCCGGTCCACCCGCGCGCCGGGGCCTGCCTCATCCCAGGAACGTCTCCAGGTACCGGGACCTCGAGGCGTGGCGTAGTCGCGCGAGCGCCTTCTCCTTGATCTGCCGGACCCGCTCCCGGGTGATGCCGAGCAGCGAGCCGATCTCCTCCAGGGTCATCGGCTCTTGGCCGTCCAGGCCGAAGTAGAGCCGGAGGATGCGGGCCTCTCGCTCCTTCAGGGTGCTCAACGCCTCCTCAATGGTGTGGGACAGCGCCCGCTCGAACACCTCGTCATCCGGCCCCCGGGAGAACTGGTCCGGTAGGTAGTCGAGCAGCCGGTTGTCTTCGCCCGGCGTGATGGGGGCGTCGAGGGAGAGGTGCGCCTGGGAGATGGCCAGGGTGCGCTGGACTTCCTCGTGGGGGAGGTCGAGCTCGTCGGCGATCTCCTCGATGGTCGGCTCCCGGCCCAGCTCCTGGAGCAACGCCGAGGAGCGGCGGCCGATCCGGTGCAGTGCGCCGGCACGGTTGAGCGGGACACGGACGATCCGGCTCTGCTCCGCGAGGGCCTGCAGGATCGCCTGCCGGATCCACCACACCGCGTAGGAGATGAATTTGATCCCCTTGGTCTCGTCGAACTTCCGGGCCGCGCGGATCAACCCGAGGTTGCCCTCGTTGATGAGGTCCGCGAGCGAAACACCCTGGTTCTGGTATTTCTTGGCGACAGAGACGACGAAGCGGAGGTTCGAGCGGACGAGCTTGTCGAGCGCTTCCTCGTCGCCCTGGCGGATCCGGCGGGCGAGCTCTGCCTCCTCTTCGCGGGTGAGCAGCGGATAGGCGCTGATCTCCCGGAGGTACTGGTCGAGGGACCCCTCCTCGTACGACCCTCGACGGCTCGGAGAGAAACCCATGCGGCGCTCCGTGATCCGGCGGAGGTTGGCGTTTGAGCGTGACCGACGATGTTCGAATGACGGCGCCTCGTCCGGCGCCCGGCTCTATCGTCGCAAACGCGCACGGTCGCCGGTCGGTCCCGACCGACGAGCGTCAATGGACGGTGCCGCCGATCCGGTCCCAACGGATCCCGGTCAGCCAGGGGAACGGCTTCAGGATCGCGGGATCGAACGAGTAATAGATGAACAGCGGCCGGCCCCGAATGGCCTTGCCGTCAACGAATCCCCAGTACCGGGAATCCTCGGAGTCGTCGCGGTTGTCGCCGAGCACGAAGTAGTGGCCGGGCGGGACGACGATGGGGCCCCAGTTGTCGCGCGTCGGCTGGTAGGTGGCCGGGTCCACGCCGGGCGCCAGGTAGTCCCGCTGCCACATCATGCTGGCGACGGCGATGTCGTTCGGGTCGCTGTGGTGGACGTAGGGCTCGATCTGCGGCTGGCCGTTGCGGTAGAGCACCTTGTCCCGCATGAACAGGGTGTCTCCCGGCATGCCGACGAGCCGCTTGACGTAGTTCTTGTCCGGCTCGTGGGGTGGGTAGAAGACGATGATGTCGCCGAGGCGCGGTTCATCGAAGGCGGGGAGCCGGACCCGCGTGCCGGGGATCTGGGCGCCGTAGACGGCCTTGTTGACCAGCAGGAAATCTCCGATGAGGAGCGTGTTCTCCATGCTCCCCGTGGGAATGCGGAACGCCTCGACGAGGAAGGTCCGGATGAGCAGGAACAGGCCCAGGGCGATGAGAATGGACTTGAGCCACTCCCATGCCCAGCGACCGGTGGAGATCGTGGCACGCGGGTCCGGGCTGACCTGCTCCTGCGTCTCCGACAGCCGGTCCGCTGCGGACCGGTGGACCTGATGCTTCACGGCGTCTCCAGCGAATTCACCAGCGGCGGCCTGCACCCCCGATCGGAACGGCCGCAGGCTCGCTCGCGGTCACGGTTCCCCGCGGGTCGCGTGCCGACGGGCAGCTCTCTGCGCCTCCGTCCGGCACCGCATGGAACGGGACTCCGCCGGGCCGCGTTCACCGTGCCCCGTCCCACCGACGAACGCCCGCACCGCAGGGTCCCGATCGGCACGACCGGCCTGCGTCTCCAGGTGCCGCCGGTCCAGCACGGCGCGCATGATGCGTTCCACCGCCGCCGGCTGCATGCCTCGGCCTGCGGCGGTGGTGCGCACTGCTACCCGGGCGGAGAGGGCCCGTTCCAGCGTGGCGCCGGGCTGCGTGTGGTCGGCGCTGGGCATGGAAGACCTCGGGGGCCGCATCGTGACCCGGTGTGTCCGGGCCCGCCGGGGGCGCCGGCGTGACGGACCGGCGCCCTGATTCTCCCTAATACGGCTACGATGCGTACGTGTCAATCTGCGCCCGCTGGAGGCGGCCCGAGTAGTCCACATAGACGACTTTCGTCTCGGTGTAGAAGTCGTACACCTCCCAGCCGCCTTCGCGGTGCCCGTTGCCCGTCTTCTTCACGCCCCCGAAGGGCAGGTGCGCCTCGGCGCCGATCGTCGGCGCGTTGACGTAGGTGATGCCGTTGTCGAGTTCCGCGATGGCCTGGAACGCTGCGCGGATGTCCTTCGTGTAGATCGCGCTCGACAGCCCGTACTCCACCTCGTTGTTGATGCGGATCGCTTCCTCGAGCGTCTCGAACCGCATCACGCTGAGCACGGGCCCGAAGACCTCCTCACAGGCCAGCCGGCTGCCGGGGCGCACCCCGCGGAGGATCGTGGGCTCGAAGAAGTAGCCGCGCGCGAGCGGGCCGTCCTCCGCACGGCGGCCGCCGATGAGCACCTCGTCGCCCTCCGCCTTCGCGATCTCGATGTAGCGGGCCACCTTCTCCAGCGCCTGCTCGTTGATGAGCGGCCCCACATCGGTCTCGGGGTCGAGACCGTTCCCCAGCCGGAGCGCGCGGGTCCGCTCGACGAGGCGATCGAGGAAGGCGTCGTGGATGTCGGCGTGGAGGAGCAGGCGGCTGGTCGCCGTGCAGCGTTGGCCGGTCGTGCCGAACGCGCCCCAGAGCACGCCATCGAGGGCCAGGTCGAGATCCGCGTCCGGCATCACGATCTGGGCGTTCTTGCCACCCATCTCGAGGCTCAGGCGCTTGTGCATGCGGCCGCACACCTCGCCGATGCGCGCTCCGGTCTCGGTCGAGCCGGTGAACGAGATGACCGGGATGTCCGGATGCTGCACGATCGCCGCGCCTACGTCCTCGCCGCGCCCGTGGACGAGCTGGATGACATCGGGCGGCAGACCCGCTTCGAGCAGGATCTCGACCAGCACCGTCGCCGTGTGCGGCACGTCCTCGGCCGGCTTGAAGATCACCGCGTTGCCGCACACCAGTGCCGGGAAGATCTTCCACGTGGGGATCGCGAGCGGGAAGTTGAACGGCGTGATGATGCCGCAGATGCCGATCGGCCTGCGGTAGCTCATGGCCCACTTGTCGCGCAGCTCGCTCGGCACCGTGTGGCCGAAGAGCCGCCGCCCCTCCGTGGCCGCGTAATAGGCCGTGTCAATGCCCTCCTGCACGTCGCCGCGCGTTTCTTCGAGGACCTTGCCCATCTCCCGCGTCATGATCCGGGCGATCTCCTCCTTGCGCGCGGCCAGGATGTCACCCGCGCGGCGGATGACGTCGCCCCGCCGGGGCGCAGGGGTCCGGCGCCAGCGCTCGAACCCCTCACGGGCGGACTGGACCGCTCGCTCCACGTCCTCGGCACCGGAGAGCGGCCACAGGCCGATGAGGTCGTCCCGGTCCGCGGGATTGCGGTTCTCGAAGTATTCCCCCGTGGAGGGTTCGACCCACTCGCCTCCGATGAAGTTGAGGAACTTCTTGGCCATGATTGCACCTCCAGGCGGCGGCGGTCCGCCGCACGTTGACCCGATCCGTGTTTGCCGACGGCGCAAACTGGAGCGCGCAGCGCCTGCTGGCAAGGCCGGACGGCGCGCTACCAGAAGCCGATGGCGAAGAACGCCGCGCTGCCGAGGGCGAGGAGGGCTGCGTAGAAGGCCCAGAGCCGCGCGAAGGACGCGCCCGGGATCGCGCGCCGCACGAGCAGGGCGAGCACCGCGCCCCCGCCCGAGGCGGCCAGGACCCAGCCCGCGCCGAGGGCGATCCAGACCAGAGTGCTGCTCATCCCACCCTCGAGAGGGGCACGCGGCGCCCGGCTCCCGCCATCAGTTCGCCTCTCTGAGGAGGCGGAACTTTTCGATCTTCTTGTAGAGGTTCGAGCGCGGCATGTCGATGGCGCGCGCCGTCTCGCTCACGTTCCAGTCGTGCTCGCGCAGTTTGGCGAGGATGTAGGCGCGCTCCGCCCGCTCCTTGAACTCGGCGAAGCTCGGCGCGTCCAGCAGGTCCGCGGGCAGCGAACCAGTGGTCTGCGGGCCTGCGACCAGGCGCTCCACGTCGGCCGCCGTCACCTCCTGACCGCGGGCGAGGATGAGGAGCCGCTCCACCGTGTTGCGCAGCTCGCGCACGTTACCCGGCCACTCCAGCTGCGTGAGGCGGTCGATCGCTTCGCTGGTGAACCGGCGCGGCGGCAGACGCTGCTGCCGGACGGCGATCTCCACGAAGTGGCGGACCAGCATGGGGATGTCCTCGCGTCGCTCGCGCAACGGCGGGACGTGGATGGGCACGACGTTGAGCCGGAAATACAGGTCTTCCCGGAAGCGCCCCTGGCGGATCTCCTCCTCGAGGTCCTTGTTCGTCGCCGCGATGACGCGGACGTCCACCCGCGTGGGCCGCTCTCCGCCCACGCGCGTCACGACTCCCTCCTGGAGCGCGCGAAGCACCTTGGCCTGGGCAGCCAGGCTCATGTCGCCGACCTCATCCAGGAACAGCGTGCCGCCATCGGCCTGCTCGAACTTGCCCGCGCGATCGGTCACCGCGCCGGTGAACGACCCCTTGACGTGGCCGAACAGTTCGCTCTCGATCAGCTCGGCCGGGATCGCCGCGCAGTTGACCTCCACGAACGGCCCGTCCGCGCGGTTCGAGAGACGGTGCAGCGCCCGCGCGACCAGTTCCTTGCCCGTCCCGTTCTCGCCGGTGATGAGCACACGCGCGTCGGTCGGCGCCACCTTCTCGATCCGGTCCAGGACCGCGCGGATCGCGAAGCTCGAGCCGACGATCTCGTAGCGGCTCTCGATCTCGTCCCGCAGCCGGGCGTTCTCTTCCGCGAGGCCGCGCTGCTGGAGCGCGTTGCGGATGGTGAGCAGGATGCGGTCGGTGTCGAGTGGCTTCTCGAGGAAGTCGTACGCGCCGCGGCGCGTCGCCTCCACCGCCGTCTCGATGGTGCCGTGACCGCTGATCATGACGACGATGGCGCTGGGATCCTGCTCACGGAGGCGCGCCAGGACCTCCAGCCCGTCCATTCGCGCCATCTTGACGTCGAGGAACACGATGTCGGGCCGGAACTCCGGATAGACGCCCAGCGCCTCGCCGCCGCTGGTGGCCACGCGGACCTCGTGCCCCTCGTACTCGAGGAGCTGGCGCAGCACCTTGCGGATGCCCTCTTCGTCATCGACCACCAGGATCCGGGCCATAGTCCTTCTCGCTCACGTTCAATTGCGGCCGCCGACCAGCACCATGGAGTCGCCGTGCACGTACGCGGCGGTCGCGCCGGCAGGGAGCGGCAGGGCGAACGCGTCAGCCGGCAGCCCCGCCTCGTCCGCGCGGCCGAGGCGGCGGAGGATGAGCGGGATCAGGCGATCCGGCAGCGGCACGCCGGCCACGCTGATGCCAGCCACCGAGAGGCCGACGCGACCGGGTCCCAGCGGTATGAGCTGGCCGGTGGCGGTGATGTCGGTGGTGTCCGGGATGAACGCCGCGAAGTCGCCGAGCTCGGGCAGATCCGGGAGCCGTCGCGTCATCAGCCGGGCCTCGATGCGGATGCGGCCGTCGCGGAGCCGCACCCGCGGCGAAGCGACGAAGCCGGGGAGCGCGCCGGACAGGCGGTAATCCACCAGACTCTGGAGCTCCGCCTCGGTCAGGGTGACACGCTCCGGCGCGCTGTTCGACCCGAGGGCCGCGAGCTTCGATTCCGCGGCCGCCGCCAGCTCGGCGGAGGTCCGCAGGGGCGCGCCCTCCCGAGCACCCCGGAGCTGACGCCACCCGTCCACGATGGCGCCGCGGAAATGCCAGACCGCGGCACCGGCGGCGAAGAGGACCGCCAGCACGAACAAACGGCGCAGACAGCCCCCGATCATCCGCCTCATCCCGGAGCTCCCGTCGTTGCGATCATGGTGAACGGAGTTACCCCAGCGGCGCGGCGCCGATCCGCACGTAGCGGGCGCCGCCGGGCCCGAGCTCGCTGTGCATCAGGTCCAGGCTCCGCACGGGGAGAACCCCGGTGTAATGGATCGTCGCAGCGAGCTCGACGAGGCGTGCGAGCTGCGCGGGGCGCGCCCCATCGCGCACGCGGCCGAGGGTGATGTGCGGCTCGAAAGCCCGGTCCTCCGGCGTGAAGCCCAGCGGCGCGAGCGCCTCCTCCAGCGCGGCGCGGAGCTCGAGGAGCGGCTCCGCCTTCTGGACGCCGATCCAGATGACCCGGGGCCGGCGGGTGGTCGGGAAGGCGCCGATCCCGCCGAGTCGGGCGTCGAAGGGGGCGATCCCCGAGGCCGCGCGGGCTCCGGCTTCCCGGACCGCGGCGACCTTCTGCCCCGGGACCGAGCCGAGGAACCGGAGGGTGAGGTGGAGGTTCTGGGGCGGGACCCAGCGCACCGGCAGGTCCGCGGCGCGCAGGTGCGCCGTGGCGCGGTGCAGCCGCTCCTGCTCCCCGGCCGGCAGATTGATCGCGAAGAACAGCCTCACTCCAGCTCCAGCGCGACGTAACGGAACCCCAGCGCCCGGATCGCGGGAGCGAGCTCCACCAGGAGCGCGAACGACGCCGGCGGCGCCACGATCGCCGCGACCTCGCGCTGATGGCCCGCGACCCCGACCCGCGCCCCGGCCACGCCCCGCTCGGCGAGCAGACGCTCGGCCTCGCGGACACGGGGGTCGTCCACGGGCGGGGCGCCGGCCCCCGGCCCCGCCCCCTCGGCTCCTCGTGCGTCGTTCACGTCGAGTCCGACACCCTCCCGCGGAGGCCGGCCATCGCCGGACCGGCCCATCGCGGAGCGTTTCTCCTTGCGACCGATCTCGGAAGCTAACGGGAGCGCCCAGGCGCGTACAAGCCGGCCAAGATCAGCCGACGCGCAGCACGGGCAGGCCCTCGTTCAGCGCACCGCGCCGGTACCCCTGGACGTCCAGCAGCACGCGGCGGAAGCCCGCGGCGCGCACGGCGGCCGCGAGCGCCGACGCACGGTCGAGCGCGCGCGGGAGCTCCGCGGGCGCGATCTCCAGACGGGCCGCATCGCCGTGATGGCGGACGCGGAACTCTCTGAAGCCGAGCTCCCGGACCGCGTCTTCCGCCGCTTCGACCTGCCGGAGGCGTTCGGGCGTGACGGCCAGGCCGTAGGGGAGCCGACTGGCCAGGCACGGGGCGGAGGGCTGGTTCCAGGTGGGCAGCCCCATCTGCGCGGACAGCGCACGGATCTCGCGCTTCGTCAGCCCGACCTCGAGGAGCGGCGAGCGTACGCCGTGCTCCCGCGCGGCGGCCATGCCGGGTCGCCAGTCGCCGGCGTCGTCCGCGTTGGAGCCATCCACCACCGCAGCGAGCCCCCGCTCCGCGGCCACGGCCTTCAGACGAGCCCACAGCTCCGTCTTGCAGTAGTAGCAGCGGTCGGAGGGGTTGGCCGCGTAGCGCGGGTCTGCCAGCTCGTGCGTCTCGATCTCGAGGTGCGGGATCCCGAACCTCCGCACGCACTCCAGCGCCATCTCGCGCTGCACGCGCGGGTAGGACTCGCTCCGGCCGGTCACCGCGAGCACGCGCTCGGGGCCGAGGACCTCGACGGCCACGCACGCGAGGAAGACCGAGTCCACGCCCCCGGAGTAACCGATGCAAACCGATCCCAGCTCGCGCAGCAGCTCGGCCAGCCGCTCCCGCTTGGCTCGGAGCGTCGCGGCATCGGCCAGCGTCGGATCTTCAGCCGTCGAATCCACCGCCACGGCGACGTCTCCCTCCATGACTACGGCTCAAGCTAGGCCCGCCCGCGAGACGGGACAAGCCGCGCCGGCTCAGTCGAACAGCTCTCTCTGCTCATCACCCGCCGCCGGATAGACCAGCGTGCCGTCCTCACGCACACGCACGTGCTCATTGAGGACGTGCGCCTCCGTGCGGCCCGGGCCGAGGATGTGCGTGACGGGCACGCCGTGCGCCACGAGGGCGTCCGCGATCAGTTGCCGGTGGCAGCGCCACGGCACCGCCTCGGCGCACAGGATCGCCACGGTCTCCCGTGCCGCGAGATCCTCGAGGGCGGCCAGGGCGGCAGCGAACTCCGGCGTCTGCATGTGGTCCGCGTATCCGCGAAAGCCGCTGTCGCGCCACGCCGTATTCGGCGAGTCCGGCCGCGGCGCGCGGCGTCCGCCGAGGTCGGGCGCGTGGACGTAGCGGATCCCGCGCTCGCGGAGGGAGCGCTCCAGCGCATCGCGGCCGAACTGCGGGTGCCTGCGCGAGGCCGGGAACCGGCGCACGTCCACCAGCACGGTGACGCCGTGTTCCGCGAGGAGTCCAACGAGCTCTTCAACGGAACGCGTCGAATGGCCAACGGTGTACACGGGCGGCATCTCTCTGCGCGGAGCGGGTCCTGCCCACGAGCACCGGCACGACCGGTGCCGCGGCGCGCGCCGCGCCGCTCAGGGCTCCGGGACGCGGCAGCCTTCGGTCTGTCGGCTGTCCGCCAGACCCACGATCTTCCACCCCTCCCCGGTGCGGGCCAGCAGGAGCGCATCGTGACCGCAATGGCTGAAGCGCGCGCCGAGGTGGAACGTGTAGTACATCCACACGGCGGCCAGGTTGCCGGAGATGCGGACCTCCGGGTCGTAGAACCGCTCGATCCACTCGTCGCCCTGGGCGGAGGCGACGGCACGGACGAACTGCTCCACGGGCACCGAGCGCGCAAACGGTTCCCCATCGCGCACGCCGGTGGTGATCAGGTGGGCCGACGTGTCGAACACCGCGCGCAGCGCCGCCGTGTCCCGGGTTCGCATTGCCTCGAACAGTCGTTCGACGACGCGGATCACCTCCCGTTCGTCGTCCGGTGCCGACTGCGCGCCTACGGCGGGCGGGAGGCTGGCGAGCAGGGCGATGCAGGCGACCAGCGTCCGCGCGATCATGCGCATCCTTCCCTTCCCCGGTGAGACCGTGCACCGCACGCCCGTCCGGGCGCGGGCCGCCCCGCCCCCGGGGAGCGTGGGAGGGGCGAGGTGTGGAGCGGGGGCACGACCGCCCCGCAGCGTCGCCGAGGCGGATCGGGGCGCGTCGCCTCAATCGCCCGACCCCGCGTTGCCGAAGGCCTCGGGCGCTTCGCCCGTGTCGGACGCCGCCTCCACGTCCGCCGCTGCGGGCGGCCGTGCAGCCCGATCGGCTTCCGCGGAGGCCTGCCCCGGCTGCCCCGCCGCCTCCGCCCGCTCCGGCCGAAGGAGCGACGCCACCACCGACAGCACCAGCATGGTGGCGACCACGCCCAGGGAGAGCCCCACGGGCACGTGGTAAATGTCACTCACCAGCATCTTCCCGCCGATGAACACCAGGACCACACCGAGGCCGAACTTCAGGTAATGGAACCGGTGGATGATCCCGGCCAGCACGAAGTAGAGCGACCGCAACCCCAGGATGGCGAAGATGTTGGACGTGTAGATGATGAACGGGTCCTGCGTGATGGCGAAGATCGCGGGGATCGAATCCACCGCGAACACCAGGTCCGTGGTCTCGACCAGGGCGAGGACCACGAACAGCGGCGTCGCCGCGACCCTCGTCCTCGTCCCGAGCGACTCGCGCACGAAGAAGCGCTGGCCCCGGTACCTCTCCGTGACCGGAAGGAACCGACGGATCACGCGCAGCACCGGGTTGAGCTCGGGCTGGATCTCCTGCTCGTCGTGGGCGGCCATCCGGATGCCGGTGATCATCAGGAACGCGCCGAACACGTAGATGACCCAGTGGAACTGGCGGATCAGGACGACGCCCGCCCCGATCATGGTGCCCCGCATGATGAGCGCGCCGAGTACTCCCCAGAAGAGCACGCGGTGCTGGTATTCCGGCGGCACGCGGAAGTAGGAGAAGATGAGGACGAAGACGAAGATGTTGTCGACCGAGAGGGCCTTCTCGATCAGGTAGCCGGTGAGGAACTCGAGCCCGGATCGGGCGCCGAAGTAGCGGTAGACGCCGTAGTTGAAGACGAGCGCGAGCGCGATCCAGACGGCGCTCCAGATCGCAGCCTCTCGCAGACGAACCTCGTGGGCCTTCCGGTGGAAGACCAGGAGGTCCAGGGCGAGAAGCGTCAGGATCAGGGCGTGGAAGCCGACCCAGAGCCCGACGTGGCTCATGCAACGGCTCCGGTCATGGGCGCTCGGCGATGATCAGGCCATCGCGACGACCCATCATCGTCCCTTCGTGCGACACGTGATGCAAAACGGCGAGACCTTCGCATACGGGCGGGATACCGCCTCTCGTCCGTAGGCGAAGGTCTCGCCTGTTCCTGCGCGGGAACCGACCGGACCGTGCGCGCGGGGCGCAGTGCTGACGATCCGGCCGCACGGCCTGTCTCAGCCGCGTGGCTACTCCCCTTCCAGCGCGGAAATCTAACCACCGAGGGGTCGTGCCGGCAATCCCTGCGTTCGCGGCTGCGGCGCACGGGCGTCCCCCGCTCCTCCCGGGCGCCGCAGCCGACCGCCGACGCTCCTGCTCCCGCCGTTTCTCGATCGCCGGCCCGCCCCCCAGGCCGACGTCAGTACATCGGGGCCGCCGCACGGTCCGGCGTCCGGTACTGGGCGGCTTCGGCGATGTGGGCGGCTGCAACGCGATCCACGCCCTCGAGGTCGGCGATGGTGCGTGCCAGCTTGAGCACCCGGTGGTACGCTCGAGCCGAGAGCCCCAGGCGCTGGATCGCGGCACGCAACAGGGCCTCGCCCGCCGTGTCGGGCCGACAGAACTCGCGGATCTCGCGCACGCCCATGGACGAATTCGCGTAGATGCCCGGCCGGTCGCTGAAGCGGGCGAGCTGCCGCTCGCGCGCCGCCATCACGCGTTCGCGGATCCGCGCGCTCGGTTCCGCTTCTCGGCGGTCCATCACCTCCTGGGGACGCAGCGGCGGCACCGTCACGTGCAGGTCGATGCGGTCGAGGAGCGGCCCCGAGACCCGGGCCATGTAACGGTGCACCTGGCCTGGGTGGCAGACGCAGCGCCCCTCGCCGGTGCCGTAGAAGCCACACGGGCACGGGTTCATTGCGGCCACCAGCATGAACCGCGCAGGGTAGGTCACGACGGAGCGCGCCCGGCCGATGCTCACCTGGCCTTCCTCCATCGGCTGCCTCAGCGCCTCGAGCACGTGACGGCGGAACTCGGGTAGCTCGTCGAGGAACAGCACTCCGTGGTGGGCGAGCGAGACCTCGCCGGGCCGAGGGTTCGAGCCGCCGCCGATCAGCCCCACGTCCGAGATGGTGTGGTGCGGCGCGCGGAACGGACGGGCGACGACGAGCGCCTGACCGGGCCGTAGCCGCCCCGCGACGGAGTGGATGCGCGTCGTCTCCAGCGCCTCCGGCAGGCTCATCGGCGGCAGGATCCCGGGTACTCGGCGCGCGAGCATGGACTTCCCCGAGCCGGGCGGGCCGATGAGCAGGACGTTGTGATGCCCCGCGGCGGCGATCTCCAGCGCGCGCCGCGCCTGGGCCTGGCCGCGCACGTCCGCGAAGTCCACCTCGAACGGCCCGGGCCGCTCCTGGAAGAGCGTGGTGGGATCCACGCGCTCGCGCTCGAGCGTCGCCTCGCCCCGCAGGTACGCGACGACCTCTGCGAGCGTCCCGCCCGCGAGCACCTCGGTGCATCGCGCGACGGCGGCCTCCCGCGCGTTCGCGGGCGGGACGATCAACGTCCGGATGCCTTCCTTGCCGCAGCGCAACGCGATGGGGAGCACACCGCGCACGGGCCGGATCTCGCCGTCCAACCCGAGCTCCCCGACGAAACAGCACCCCTCGAGCCGCCGGGCCGGGACGGCGCCCGTCGCGGCGAGGAGCCCGACGGCGATCGGGAGGTCGAACGCGCTGCCGTCCTTGCGCACGTCGGCCGGCGCGAGGTTGATGGTGATGCGCCGCGGCGGGACCGCGAAGCCGCTGTTCTGGAGCGCGGCGGTGACGCGCTCGCGTCCCTCCCGCACCGCGCCCTCGGCGAGCCCGACCACGTTCATGGTCGGCAGCCCGTTGGCGATGTCCACCTCGACCCGGACGAGGTAGGCGTCGACGCCGGTCACGGCGCCACTGGAGACCTGGGCGAGCATCGGGGTTCGCGTGGCGTGCGCCCGACGCGCGAGCGCGGACGTGCACCGCCGCCGGACGCGTGACAATGATGCCCGCGAGACGGGGCAACGCCATGGTGGGGAGGGACGGGTCACGGACGCCAACGGTCGCCGCGGCGCGTCATCGCCGCTCTCCCCGGCGCCACAACGTCAGATTCCAGGCCTCCACCACCGAGCTGTCCGGGGTCACGCGGGGGAGAGCCACGCAGCCGGGGCCACGAGGAACCGGGAGCAGGGATCGAGCCGCAGCGATGCGATGACTCCGCGCCGATCCGGGTCGACCACCTCGACCACAGTGCCGCGCCAACGATGCACGTCCGAGAATCGACAGCGGTTCCCCGCTGTGTGCGGCGGCCCTTTCACGAGCACCTCCCTCCACCGCCTGTCCGGGATGCCGCTCAGCGTCCAGCGCCGGCGGGCGTCCGTCGGTGTGCCGAAGGGTCGTGGCCTCGATGCGTGGAGCGCTGCGGGACAGCGGCCGGGACGCACAGCGTCCCGACCATCGCTTCCCGCGCTACTCCTCCGGCTCGATCCGGTACACCCGCCCGTTCGAGCTCAGCACGTACACCTCGCCCGCCGCATCCTGGCCGAAGGAGAGGATCCTGCCCGCGCCGCCGGAGAAGAGCTCCCGGTGGTCCACGGCCGCCGCGCCGTCGTAGCGGAAGCTACGGATCCAGCCGGCGCAGTAGTCGGCGTACAGGTAGTGGCCCACGAGGGACGGGATCGCCTTGCCGCGGTAGACGACACCGCCGGTGATGGAGCAGCCGTCGTCGTGCGTGTACTCGAGCACGGGGAGCACGAGGCCGGCCTGATCACACGATCCGCCCGGGTAGCAGTGCGCGCCCTCCATGATGTTCCAGCCGTAGTTCAGCCCGGGGGCGTCGGCGGCGACCACGTTGACCTCCTCGTAGCGGCTCTGCCCCACGTCCGCGATGTACAGCCGGTTCGCCGGTGGGTCGAAGGCGAAACGCCACGGGTTGCGCAGCCCGATCGCCCAGATCTCGCCGCGCGCACCCGGCTCTCCCACGTACGGGTTGCCTAGTGGGATCGCGTACGGGTCGCCCCGGTCCACGTCGATGCGCAGGAGCGCGCCGAGCAACGTCCCCTCGTTCTGGCCGTGGCCGTGCGGGTCGCCCGCAGAGCCGCCGTCGCCCATGCCGATGTAGAGCATGCCGTCGGGCCCGAAGAGCACCAGCCCGCCGTTGTGGTTGGCGTACGGTTGCTCGACGTGGAGGATCGGCTTCGCAGAGGCGGGGTCCGCGCGGTTCGGGTCGGCCGCGCTCACCGTGTATCGTTCGATGCGCGTGTCGCCGGAGCGGTCGGTGTAGTTCACGAAGAAGTACCCGTTGGCCGCGTAGTCCGGGTGGAATGCGACGCTGAGCAGCCCGCGCTCGCCGCCGCTCGCCACCTTGGACACGATGTCCAGGAACGGCGTCGGCAAGAGCTCGCCGTCCTGAACGATCCGGATGCGCCCGGCCTGCTCGACGACGAACAGCCGCGGGTCACCCGGCGGCGCGGCGAGGTGAACGGGGTTGGAGAGGCCGGTGGCGACCTCGACGAGCCGGACGGCCTGCGGTTCGCCGTTGCCGTTCCCGGGTCGTTTGCGGGGTCCCGTCATGCCGTCGCCGCAGCCGAACGTCGCGGCGAGGGCGAGGACGGTTGCGAGCGCGCGGAGGCGTGGCGCGTCGTCACGGCGTGGGGACGGCGAGCGAACGAGGCGCAACGTCGTCGGCGAAGCGGATACAGGCATCGCGGCGGGCCTCCTCGGTCGGCACAAATGCTTGTGCCAGAGGTACTTGCAGTGGTGGCGGCCGCGGCGCCCGGCGCCCCGCGTCCGGGTGCCCCGGGCCGCCGTACGCGTGTCCGACTCCCGACGATCCAGGATCCGAACAGACGTATGCGGCAAGCGGTGCGCAGACTCACGGAGCGCCCCGGCGCGCCCGGGGCCCGACGAAGGGGCCGGGTCACGGCGACCCTCGTGCTGACGATGGTGCTGGGCGTAGCGGGCCTGGTCCTCGCGCTCCGGCTGCGGGAGCCCGCGCCGCCGACCGTCTCGTACACCGAACTGGTGCGAGGGATCGACGACGGCCGGGTCGCCGCGCTGGAGGTCGTTCCCGGCGTGGGGGCGGAGGGGCGCTGGGCCGCGCCCGCGGGCGGAGCCGGGCAGCGCTTCCGGGTGACCTTCCCGCCGGAGACGAGCGAGGGGCTGATCGAGCGGGCGACCGACGCGGGGGTCGAGGTCACCTTCGCCGCGCCCCCGGACCGCGAGCGGTTCAGGAACGCGCTGGCGCTGACGCTCCAGGTCGTGATCGTCGGCGGGTTGCTCTACCTGGTCGCCATGCAGGTGCGTGCGCAGGGCGGCAACGCGAAGGCGGCGCGGCGCAGGGATGGGAGCGTGACGACGTTCGCGGACGTCGCGGGCACGCAGGGCGCCGCGGAGGAGCTGCGCGAGGTGGTGGAGTTCCTGAAGCAGCCGTCGGCGTTCGCGGCGCTGGGCGCACGCGTGCCCAAGGGCATCCTGCTCGTGGGCCCGCCGGGCACCGGCAAGACGCTGCTTGCGCGGGCGGTCGCGGGCGAGGCGGGGGTCCCGTTCTTCGCCATCTCGGGCTCGGAGGTGACGGGGTTCCTGGTGGGTCTCGGCGCGCATCGTATCCGAACGCTGTTCAGGAAGGCGCGGCGCAGGGGCGGCGTGATCTTCATCGATGAGCTGGACGTGCTGGGCGCACGGCGCGGGCGCAACCAGTCGCACAACGAGGACGACCGCACACTGAACCAGCTCCTGGTCGAGATGGACGGCTTTTCGCCCACCGAGGGCGTGGTGGTGATCGGCGCGACCAACCGGCCCGAGGAGCTGGACCCGGCGCTGACGCGGCCTGGCCGTTTCGACCGTATGGTCGCGGTGCCGCTGCCCACGGTCGATGGTCGCGAAGCGATCCTGCGCCTGCACGTGGCGCGGCGCGGGATCCCGCTGGGGCCGGACGCCGACCTGGCGCGCCTCGCCCGCATCACGCCGGGCGCGAGCGGCGCCGAGCTGGCGAACTTGCTCAACGAGGCCGCCATCGCTGCGGCGCGCGATGGGGAGCGGCAGGTCCGCTGGCGGCACTTCGAGGTCGCGCGCGACCGGATGCTGTTGGGCAAGGAGCGAGTCGGGTTCCGCGCGCGGGAGCACGAGTGGCGCGTCGTCGCCTATCACGAGGCGGGCCACGCGCTGGCCGGCATGCTCGCGTGCCCGGAGGACGAGCTGCACAAGGTGACGATCCAGCCGCGCGGCCAGGCCATGGGTGTCGCCCACTTCTCGCCGGACGACGACCGGCACCTCTACTCCCGGCGCTACCTCGAGGGCCAGATCGTGAAGGGTCTGGGAGGGCGCGTGGCGGAAGAGATCGTGTTCGGGCCCGACCAGGTGACGAGCGGCGCGGAGAACGACCTGGTGCAGGTCAACCGCATCGCGCGCAAGATGGTCTGCCGGCTGGGCATGGGCGAGGAGACTGGGCTGCTCGTCGCGGACGAGGCGCTCGGCCCGCTCAGCGCGGAAGCGCGAGCGCGGATGGAGGAGGAGGTGCGTCGTCTGCTGGACCGGCTGTATGCGCGCACCCGAGAGCTGCTGCTCGCGAACCGCGCGGCCCTGGACGCGCTGGCTGGCGCGCTCCTCGCCCACGAGACCATTGACGGCGAGGAGGCGGCGCGCATCGTGGCGGAGCACGGCGCCCTGCCCCGCGCCGCGACCGGCTAGCCCTCGCCGTCGGGTCGGTCGCAGCCCACGAGGACGAGCGCGTTGCCCACCGGCCGCTCGCCGGCGGCGTCGGAGGGTCGGTTCACCACGGCGCCACGCACGACCATCGTCGTGGAGCCGCCGCCGTCCAGGTTGATCGCATCACGGGCGCCGAGACGCTCCATGAGGTCGGCGAGCTCCGCCAGCGACATCCCATCGCTGTACGGCGCCTGGCGACCGTCCACGGCGACCCAGAGCAGCCGGCCATCCGCGGTGATCCCCACGGCGGTGCGCGGATGCCGTTGCTCGCCGAACGAAGGGGCGATCCCCTCGCGGATGTCGTCCGCCACCGCGCCGCCGCGGAGCAGCACCGGCTGACCGCCCACTGCCTCGAGGGCCGGTGCGCCGTCCCCTACCTCCGGCACGAGCGCAACGCGCCACTCCACCGTGTCGCCCGGCGCCATCGTGCCCAGGATGCGCGCGGCCGCTCCGCGCCCCAGCACGACCACGACGCCGCTGTCGAGCGGCGCAGCGCCTCCACGTGTGTCCACGCGCTGCACGACCGCAGTGCCGCCTGCGCCATCGCCTCGGATTCGCGACAGGACGACCACCGTGGCGTCGGCGTCCCCGGGGCTCTCGGCTCCGAAACGGTGAGTGAAGAGTCGGACGACGTCCTGACCGCCGCCGCCGGCACCGGGATCGCTCGCCGCGGACGCCGGCGGCCGGTTGACCTGGGCGATCCGCAGGGTGTCAGCGCCGCGGGCGACGTAGCCGCGCAGGGCCGCGCGCCCGATCCACGCCGCGGGCGCAGAAGCCGCCGTGCGCGTGGCGCCGCGCGCCGTCGTCCCCGACAGCGCGAACACCGGGCGCGCGACCGGCCCCACGAGCACTTCCCGCGCCCGGACCTGCGCGCCCACCGGCGCTCCGGTGGGCGTGAAGAAGTCGGCGTTCACCGCGGCGATCGCATCGGCGGCGAGTTCGCTGGTCCGCGCGCGGCCGTCCAGGCGCGAGCCCGGCATGCGCGCTTCGATGCGTGGCCTGCACACGGCGCCGTCGATCTCGAGCACGTGGATGGCCCACGGTCCAGCCGAGGACCAGGCATACGCGTGGCGCACGCCCGGAACGACCTCGGCGATGCGCAGCGTGTCGGCATCCGCGAGTACGGCCGCGAGATCCGGCTCGATGCGATGGGGCCTGGCGGCCTCGGGCGCGGCCGTGGCCCGCGGCTCCCCGGCCGGCACCGTTCCGGTGCGCGGCGCGCAGGCCGAGAGCAGCGTGATCAGCAGCAAGGGCGTCGGGAGTCTCATACGCCGGATTCTCGCTCGCCGGGTCCGCACAGGCAACCCCCTGCAGGTGCACCGACCATCCATCTACGCGATGCGAGCGCCGGCCCGAGGCGTCGTGATCTCTTGGAACAAATCCCGAGCGGCCGGCGAAGTACTCATTCGAGGCGGAGCGCGCCGACGCCCCGCGGGGACGCGGCGGCGACCGCCGACGGGTGGTTCTCCCCAACGACGATGACCGGACCCAGCGTACCGGATCTGGAGGTCACGATGACCGCGAAGCTACGAGCGATGAAGCGAGGAATCGCCGCCTCGCTCGTCGTGCTGGCCGCGTGCGGCCAGAACGGCGTGGCGCAGGGTGTGGCGCAGGACGCCGCGGAGTCCGCACGCCGGGAGGTCAGGGAGCAGCTCGGCGCGGTGCCGGCCGTTGTCGACACCGTGACGGCATCGCGACTCTCGGGGGCGTTCCGAGCGGCCGCCGAGCGAGCGCTGCCCGCTGTCGTCTACATCCAGGTCGCCAGCGAGCCGCGTCTCGCGCGAGATGCGCTGCGCAACAACCCGTTCTTCTGGTTCTGGCCCCGCTCTCAGGATGACATCCGGATCCAGCCGCAAATGGGCGCCGGCTCCGGCGTCATCATCGACACCCAGGGCCACGTGCTGACCAACCGGCACGTGGTCCGGGACGCGGACGAGATCGTGGTCCGGCTGGTGGACGGACGCGAGTACGCTGCCGATGTCGTCGGCACGGACCCGAGCACGGATGTGGCGGTCATCAAGCTCGCCACGCGAGGCAACGAACGGCTGCCCGTTGCCGAGATCGGCGACTCGGACCAGCTCCAGGTCGGCGACTGGGTCCTCGCGCTGGGCAACCCGCTCGGTCTGGAGTTCACCGTGACCGCGGGGATCGTCAGCGCTCGCGGCCGCACCACGGGGATCCTGGGGCAGGAGAGCCAGTATCCGCTGGAGGCGTTCATCCAGACGGATGCGGCGATCAACCCGGGGAACTCGGGCGGCCCGCTGGTGGACCTGCACGGCCGCGTGGTCGGGATCAACACCGCGATCCAGTCGCCGACCGGCGCGTACGCGGGCTACGGCTTCGCGATCCCGATCAACCTGGCGTACAAGGTGGCCACGGACCTGATCCAGTACGGCACGGTGCGGCGGCCGCGGCTGGGCGTCTTCATCGAGACGCCGAACGAGGCGGATGCCGCCGCCTACGGCCTGGAGCGGGCCGCCGGTGCCGAGATCACCTCGGTGCAGGAGAACTCGCCCGCAGCACGTGCGGGGCTGAAGATGGGCGACGTGGTGATCGCGGTGGACGGCCGCCCGATCGAGACGTCCAGCGAGCTGCAGACGCTGCTGGCGCAGCGCCAGCCGGGCGACCGTGTGCGGCTCACGATCGTGCGTGACCGCCGGCAAATGGACGTCACGGTCGAGCTCGGCCAGTTCGAGACGGATCGCGTCCGGGAGCGGAGCCGGTCGGAACGGGTGTCCGCCGCGCAGCGGCTCGGCTTCGAGGCGCGGGAGCTGACGTCCCGGGATGTTCAGGAGCTCGGTCTCCCGGCCGACACGCGTGGCGTGGTGATCGTGGACGTGCCGCCGCTCAGCCCGATCTACAGGCAGGTCTCTCCGGGCTCCGTGATCGTCAGCATCAACGGCAAGCCCATCCGGACCCTGCGTGACCTCGAGCGCGCGGCCGACGAGCTCGGGCCGGGCGACCTCGTCCAGCTCATCGTCCGGGCGCCCCAGGCCGACATCGGCGAGCGGATCGTCAACTACCGCATCCGCCGCTGATCCGAGCCACGGCACGGCGCAGCGTTGGAGGGCCGGCCGCGACGGAACCGTCGCGGCCGGCCCTCGCACATCCTGTCTGCGCCACGGGCGCCGCCCGGCGCGTTCGCCCCGGGTGTGCCGCGTCACGACTCCGCGATGCGCATCCGGATCCTCAGCACCGCACCACGGCCGCCGTCGCTGCCGGCGGACACGGTGCCCCCCCAGCTCTCGACGAGCCGACGGACGATGGCGAGGCCGAGTCCGGTGCCGGACGAGCGGGTGGAGAAGTGCGGTTCGAACACGCGTGTGGCGAGCTCCTCGGGGATCCCCGGCCCGTCGTCCTTCACCACGACCTCGATCGCATCCTCCGTACGGTAGGCACGGACCTCGACGTTGCCGGAGCCGTTCAATGCCGCGTGCGCGTTCTCGAGCAGGTTGAGGATGACTTCCTTCAGCTCGCCGGCGCGCGCCACCGCGCGGGGTAGCCCTTCCTCGATCACACCCTCGTACCGGATCCCGCTGTCGCCGGCGCGATAGAGGGTCAGCGCCTCGCGGATGACCGTTCCCACGTCCACCGCCTCCAGCGGCCCTGCCGCCTCCGGAGGCGCGCCGTACCGCGAGAACGCACGCGCGATCTCGGTCAGCCGATCGATCTCCGCGAGGATCTGGTCCACGTTGCTCTCGAGGATGGTCCCGAAGGCCGGGTGCCCATCCGCGTACGCACGGCGGAGGTGCTGCACGGAGAGTTTGATCGGCGTGAGCGGGTTCTTGATCTCGTGTGCGACCTGGCGCGCCATCTCGCCCCACGCGAGCACGCGGGCGGTCCTCAGCTCCTTCGCCCGCGCTTCCCGCAGCCGCCGCACCATGCGGTTGAAGACGGTGAAGAGCTCGCCGAATTCATCCGTGCGCTGCTCGGGCAAGCGGCTGCGGAGGTGGCCCGCGCCGACGGCCAGCGCAGCGCGGCGGAGCTGGCCGATGGGGCGCGCGAGCGCGCGCCCGACGAAGACGGAGAGGGCGAGCGAGAGCAATCCGCCCATGAGCGCGGTGAACATCACGATGTGGGCCAGCTCTCGCTGCCGTACCGCCGCCTCGCTCGCGGCCAGGGAGACGGGCACGGCCATCGTGCCGGTGGGTCGGAGCCCGCGATACGCGATGAGATACGGGCGATCGATGAGTCGGCGCTGCTCGATGACCGTGGTCTCCTCCCCGCTCTGGAGGGTGGCGTAGACGTGCGGCGGCATCCACGCGCCGTAGATGCCCATCTCGAACGCCTCACGCGACGAGGCCTCGGCCAGCTCGCCGTGATGGTAGTAGAGGATCTCCTCGCCGATCCGCGCCGCGAGCGCGTCCAGCCGCCGCTCGGATTCCGGGAACGCCGCCGCGGCCTGGGCGACGGCCCGCTCCGCCAGCACCTGCGCAGCACGAGTCACCTCGCCCGCGAAGGCCCGGTACGCGACGGCGCCGAACAGCACCGTCGGCAGCAGGAAGAACCCGAACAGCGCGAGGGTGACGCGTGCGCGGAACGTTCCGAGCCACGTCATCCACCCGCCGGCCGGCGCGGGCGGGTCGCCGCGGGCCGCCCGGCCGCCCGCCCAGAGCAGGATCAGGAGTGCGAGGTCCAGCGCCAGAAGCAGGATCGCCCTGGCGAATCGCACGCCGGGCGAAGGCATGCGCAAGTCGACGTGTGCGTGGTAATCGCCATCGCCCGGGAAATGGACGAGCGTTTCGCTGCGCCAGCCGTGCTCGGTGGCGCGCCAGCGGATCTCGCCCGATTCGACATCGCTCCCTGTTCGGGCGGGGATCAGCGAGAGCTGCGGTCCGCTCCGCGGCTCCGGGTCCAGGAACGGCGAGAGCGCGCTGGTCCGGCCCAGCGTCCGGCGCGGCGGCACCACCACCGTGACCTCGCGCCCGTCGTCGAGCGGCACCGCGAGGATCTGGCTCACCGTCGGCGCATCGCGCACGGCGCGGATCACCGGCGTCCCGGCGAGACGGGCGCTGTCGAGCGCCATCCGCACCAGGCGTGACGGGGTCTGCCCCCGCCGCCCCGCCTCGCCGACGCCGCCCACGGGCAGTTCGACGAGCGCTCTGCGTTCGGGGCTCCAGAGCGTGATCCGCGCCGGATACCCTTCGCGCGCGAGGTCGCTGGCCACCCACGACCGGTACAGCAACGTCAACCCGTCCTCGCCCGCGGCGTGGCGCCGCAAGACCTCTTCGGCGAAGTGCCGGAGCAGGTAGTCCAGCAGCGGGTCCGCACGGCTCCCGAGGGTGGCGATCTCGCGCTCCGCCGCGCGGAGCCGCGCGTCCAGGTGCGCCGTCCAGAGGTAGGGCGTCACCAGCGACGCGGCGAGCCACCCCGCCGCGAGCCACCGCACCAGCCGCCCGCCCCGCCCGCGCCGTGGAGCGCAGCCGAGCGCCAGCAGCGCGAACGGCCCGGCCCAGAGCAGCGGCAGCCAGGGGCTCACGCTCCGGGTGGCGTTCCAACGCGCGAGCAGCAGGAGCGCCAGGACGAAACTCGTCAGTACGCCCGCGACGACGAGCGCGGCGGGCGAGGTCAACCCGGGCAACAGGCGCCGCCGCGCTCCTCCCGCGCTGGCGCTGCCCGGCCGCCCAGGCGGCGGGGCGCCGGCGTCCGCGCCTCCGAGCACCTGCGGCCCCGCCGCCCCCACACCATTCCCCGCCGGCGGGCGGGCGGGCGCGAGCTGCGGCATGGCGAGAGCGGCCACCATCGCGAGCAACAGCACCGCCGCCGGCTGCAGCACCCACCACAGGTATTGGCTCGATTCGAGGAGCGACGGGCCTGCGGCGCCGACCAGCACCCGCACGCCGACGGAGAACGCCACGGCCGTGACCAGCGTGCCGATGACGAGGTGGCGGCGCATCCGATCTCGCGGGACGGGCCGGGACCGTACGGTGGCCGCGAGCGCCGCAACCGGCAGGAGGACCGCCACGAACCGGCCGAGAGAGACGTCGAGCGGGAACGGGAGCAGGAACAGCGCGGGTGAGAACAGCGTCCCCAGGCCGAGCGCGTGGTCCAGGGGAGCGATGGCGAGGGCGACGAGCGCCGCGACGAGCGGCGCCGCCGTGGCCCTGCCGCTGCCACACGACCGGAGCCACGCGTGACCCAGCAGCACGAGGGCGAGGGCCGAGAACCCGAGCACCAGACGGCGCCCCGTCACCGCGGCCGCGGCACGCCAGCGCGCCTGACTCGTCGGCTCGAAGCGCGCATGCAGGATCGAGTCGCCGTCCACGACGAGGTGCCACCCCGCGTTCGGCGAAACACCCTCGCCGAACAGCGGGAGCACGCCCGTGCGCGCGGCGAACTCGGCGGCGAACCCCGCACCGCGCGCCTCCTGCAGCGGCAGGCTGGTCCCGAGCAGGATCGCGACGACCGCCCGCTCCGCCCTTCCCTCGACGGGCTGCGAGAAGTATAGGTAACTGAAGAGCGGGCGCTCGACGTACACCAGATCCTGTTGCGCGCTTCGCGCTTCTCTCGGCACGGCGCCGCGATGATCGCCCGCCCACGCGACCAGTTCTTCGTTCTCGCGGAAGATCGCGATCGCATCCACGCCCGTGCGGCGGCGCAGCGTCTCGAGCTCCGCGAAGCGTTGCGCCCCGTCGCCGACGTTCGCCGCCATCCGGGCGGCGAGGTCCGCAGCCCGCCGGCCCCGGGTGAGCACAGCACGCATGCGCCGCTCGAGCTGCGAGACCAGCCGCGCCTCGCGCGCCTCGACCAGTCGGTCCCATTCGGATGTGATCCGCGAGAGTCGGTAGGCGGTCAGGGAGCCGGCGACGAGGGCGAACCCGATCACGGCGAGCGCGCCGTAGACCTCGAAGGAGACGGCCGAGAACTGGTGCCGCGGGGCCGGCACGGCCGCTGCTCGCCGCCGCGAGGCGCCCTCGCGCCGGGCGAGCAGCAGCGCTGCGGCAGCGGCGACGGCGGATGCCGCGAGATGCGCCGCATCCAACGTCCGCGCCCAGAGCAGCGCGAGCATGACGGCGGCGAAGCCGACCGCGCACGCGGCGAGCATCCGCGCCGCGACCGCATCGCCGCGGACCGAGCCGCCGCTGACCGGCGCGACCGGCTCGGCGCTCGCCGCCTGCTTCACGGCGACCTCGACCAAACGACCTCCAGTCCGGGACCTCGCACGTGGAACGTTCGCGCCCGTTGCTCTCGCTCAGCGAGCTGAGCTGGATCGACGTCGCCGCGCACCTGGCGCGGGACAGTCGGCTGATCATCCCCGTCGGCGCGATCGAACAGCACGGCCCTCACCTGCCCCTCGCGAGCAACGTGTTGATCGCGAGACGGCTCGCCACGGACCTGTCCGAGGAGTTCGGCGTGCTGCGTGCGCCGACGTTCCATTACGGCGTGACCCGGGATGGCGACCACGCCTTCGCCGGTACCGCCTCCCTGAGCAGGAAAACGCTGCACCGGTGCATGAACGAGCTGCTCTCCGACTGGGAACGACAGGGCGTGACCGAATTCGTGATCATCACGGCCCAGAGTTACGAGCCGCATCTGGAGAGCCTCGCCACACTCGTGACCCGGCGTGCGCGCGTGCGCGTCGTCGAGGCCTGGGACGTGGACATCTCGGACCTCCTGGACGCGCAGAGCGGACCGCTCCACGCCGGTGAGGCCGAGACCTCCGTGATGTTGTACCTCTACCCCGAACTGGTACGGATGGATCGGCTGCGCGCGTCATCGGCGCGAGGACAGGGCGGGGACCGTCGCCCGGCGTCGCGCGACGAAGCGGAGCTCGGTGCCGCCGACTTGGCCGCGGCCGCGACGGCGGAGAAAGGGCGGCGCATTTACCAGCGCATTCTCGATGCGATCCGCCGCGCCGTGTTCCTGGCTCCGGCGGACCAGGAGTCCGACACGCTCTGATGCCGGCCGGTGCTGCCGATGCGTCGGGCGGCCACGCGGTGCGCCGAACCCCCGGCCACCGGCGGTGTAGCCAATCAACCAGCGACCCTCTCTCTTGCGGAGGACTGGCCATGCGGCCTCGTTCGCCGTCCCCGGTGCGACTCCCCCGGGCCACACCGTTGCTCCTTTTCCTGTCGGTTTTCCTCGGAGCCACCGGGGCCGACGCCCAGACGGCCCTCGACGAGGGCTCGTTCCGCCTGCTCATCGACGGCCGGGAGGTCGGCCGCGAGACCTTCTCGATCCGACGCGCCGGCTCGGGCCCGGACGCCGTCATCATCGCCCAGGGCCGCGTCTCACTGGATGGCGGCCCGGCGCCGGAGGAAGTGGCGACGAAGCTCGAGGTCAGCGGCGCCGCACTCCGGCCCACGGCGTACGAGTTGGCGATCCGGGGCCAGGATTCCCGTAGGATCCTCGGCCAGGTGGTGGGCGGCCGCGTCAGCGCGCGCATCATCTCTCCGGGCGGCGAAGCGCTGCGGGAGTACCTCGCCAGCGAGGGCGCGGTCCTGGTCGACGAGACGGTGGCCCACCACTACTACTTCCTCGCCCGCCGGCTGGATGCAGCCCCGCTCCGCCTGCCGCTCCTCGTCCCGCGACTCAGCCGCCAGGTCTCCGCGCAGCTCTCCGTGACGGGCGTCGAGTCGGTGATGGTCGGCGACACTCGGCTCGAGGCCCGTCATGCCGTCGTGGAATCGCCCGGCAGCCCCACCCGGCATTTCTGGGTGGATCGAGCCGGGCGGGTGCTGCGCCTCGAGATCCCGGAACGCAACTACGTGGCCGAGCGGACCGCTCCCCCGCCCGGCTGATCCCGGCCGACGGACACCGGGGCGCGCCCGTGTTCCGGCCGGTCCCGGACACGCGTGCCGCAGAACGGGTCGGGGGGTCCGCGGCGTGGCCACGCGGCCTGTCCGGGAGTGGCTGAAACCCGCCGGGTGACCTCTGCGTACGGCCGGGCGGTTGGGCTTTGGCCGATGTCGTCTTGACGTTGGAGGAACCGTGAGCGGACATCGACACACACGGCGCGCGCTGGCGTGCGCGTTCGCCGCGCTGGTGGTCCTCGTCGCGCCCGCGCGTGCGCAGGAGGTGCAGGGCGAGCCGGCGGCGTTGAGTCTGGAGGAGGCGATCCGGATCGCGCGGCGGCAGAGCCCTCTCTACCTCATGGAGCGGAACGACGAGGCGGCGGCGGATTGGGCGGTGCGGGAGGCCTGGGGCCAGCTCGTCCTGCCGCAGGCGAGCGCGGACCTGTCGCTGGGCTACCGGGCGGCGGGCGCGCCGCGCTTCGGCTTCGTCACGGGCGGCGACATCGGGCTGATGGAGGTGCCCGCCTACTACAACTCCTCGTACGGATTCGGGCTGAGCTACCGGCTGAGCGGCGCCACGCTCCTGCGGCCCGGCCAGGCGCGCGCGGAGCGGCGCGCGGTGGAGGCGCGGGGCGAGCTGGCCGACTTCGATCTCGTGGTCAACGTGACGCGCCAGTACCTCGCGGCGTTGCGCGCGCAGGACGACGTGGCGCTGGCCCGGCAGGAGCTCGCCCGGGCGGAGGAGAACTACCGGCTGGCGCGGGCCCGGGTCGACGTGGGCGCGGCGATCCCCCTGGATGCGGCGCGCGCCGAGGTCGAGCGGGGCCGGGCCGAGGTGGCGCTGCTGGAGGCGGAGAACCGGGCACGGACGGAGCGGCTGCGGCTCCTCGAGTTGCTGGGGATCGAGGCGCTCGGGCGTGATGTGGTGCTGAGCACCCGGCTCCACGTCTTCGAACCGCCGTGGAGCGAGGAAGAGCTCATTGCCCGTGCGGCCCAGCAGCACCCGGAGCTGGTGGCGCTGCGGGCGACCGAGGAGGCCGAGCGGGCGTCGCTGCGGCTGGCCAAGAGCCAGTACCTGCCGAGTTTGATTGTGTCGGCCAACTGGTCGGGCTTTGCGCGCCAGGCGGGCAGCAGCCAGTACCTGTTGCGGCAGGCCGAGCAGCAGGTGGCCAGCCAGATCCAGAGTTGTGAGCAGACGAACGAGATCCTGAGGCGGCTCAACCCGCCCATGCCGACCACGGATTGTCTGGCGCGCTACACCCTGACCGAAGAGCAGCGCGCGGCCATCCTGAAGGAGAACGACGTCTTCCCCTTCCGGTTCTCGAGGGAGCCGCTCACGGCGGGGCTGACCATCAGCGTGCCGATCTTCACGGGCTTCGCCCGCGAGCGGCAGATCGAGCAGGCGCGGGCCGCGGCCGAGGACGCGCGCTACCGCCGGCGCGCGGCGGAGCTCAAGCTGAGGACGGATGTGCAAGCGGCCTACGGGGCGCTGGTGACGGCGTATCGCAGGACGCTCCTGGAAGACCGGAACCGTCAGGCGGCCGATGACGCGCTGCGCCTCGCGCGCGAGCGCTACCGGCTGGGTGCTGCGGCGTTCCTGGAGCTGAGTGAGGCCGAGACGGCCAAGGCGCAGGCAGACCGCGCCTACCTGGACGCGCTCTACGGTTTCCACCAGGCGCTGTCCGAGCTCGAGCGGGCCAGCGGCCAGCGCCTGCGCGAGGCCGCCCCCGCCCCCGAGCCCGGCCCGGATGGCGACGCCGGCGGGCCGGCCGGCGATGACGTGGGTGGACGCGGTGAGCCGAACGAGGAGAGGGGACGATGAGGCTGCGAACGGTGGGCATCATTGGCGGCGCCGTCGTGGCGACGGTGCTCATCGGTGGTTTCTTCTCGCAGCGGGCGGGCGGGGCCGTCGAGGCCCGCATCGAGACCGTGGCCCGTCGGGACCTGACCGCGGTGGTCACGGGCAGCGGCTGGATCCGCCCTCACCGCTCGGTGGACGTGCAGGCGGACATCATGGGGCGCATCGTCGAGCTGAACGTGGAGGAGGGCGATGTCGTCCAGCGCGGGCAGATCCTGCTGCGGATCGACCCGACCCAGTACGAGGCCGCCGTGGCACGCGCGAAAGCCGCCGTCAGCGAGGCGCTCGCCCGGGAGGCGCAGGCGCGTGCCAACCTCCTCCAGGCGGAACGGATGCTCGCGCGCTACCACGCGCTCCGGGCGCAGGACTCCAATTTCGTCAGCCAGCAGGCCCTCGAGGAAGCGGAAACAGAGGTCAGGATCCAGAGGGAGCTGGTCGAAGCCGCGCGGCACGGCGTGGAGCAGGCCCGCGCCGCGCTCGGCGAAGCCGAGGACCACCTCGGCAAGACGATCATCCGCGCGCCGATCGACGGCGTCGTCACACGCCTCGCCGTGGAGGAGGGGGAAACGGCGATCGTCGGCACGATGAACAACCCCGGCAGCCTGCTCCTCACGATCAGCGACCTGGGGCTCATGGAGGCGGTCGTCCGCGTGGACGAGACCGATGTTCCGAAGATCGAGGTGGGCGACAGCGCGAGGGTCACCATTGACGCGTTCCCGCGCCGTTCCTTCGTCGGCCGCGTCGTGAAGATCGGCCACAGCGCCGTGCGACCCCAGGGCACCACGGCCACGCAGACGACGCAGGGCCAGGCCGTGGACTTCGAGGTCGTCATCCGGCTGGAGGACCCGCCGCCCGGGCTGCGGCCGGATCTGTCGGCCACTGCGGAGATCGTGACGGAGACCCGCACCGGTGTGCTGGCGGTCCCGATCATCGCGCTCACGGTCCGCGAGCGGGACGCGGTCGAGGTGCTCCCTCAAGAAGACCGCGAGGCCCAGGCCGCGGCGAGGGCGCTGGATCCGGCCTCCTCGGACGTGGAAGGTGTCTTCGTCGTCCGCGGCGGCAGGGCCGAGTTCGTGCCGGTGCAGGTGGGGATCGCAGGGCGCGACTACTTCGAGATCCTGAGCGGCCTCTCGGAGGGCGACTCCATCGTCTCCGGGCCCTACGAAACGATCCGCTCGCTCCGGAGCGGGCAGATGGTGCGACCGATGCGTGGTCCGCGGGCGGCGGGCGGCGGCGCGCGGGAGGCGAGCCAATGAGCACGCGCAGGAACGCCGACAGCGCCACGCCGGTCATCCGGATCGAGGGTTTGCGGAAGGACTATGTGCTTGGGGCGGAGGTGGTGCATGCGTTGAGGGGGGTGGATCTGGTGGTGGAGCGCAACGAGTACGTGGCGGTGATGGGGCCGTCGGGCTCGGGCAAGAGCACGCTCATGAACCTGATCGGGTGCCTGGACACGCCGACGGCGGGGGAGTACTGGCTGAACGGGGAGCGGGTGAGCGATCGTTCGGATGACGAGCTGGCGCGGATCCGCAATCGGGAGATCGGTTTCGTGTTCCAGACGTTCAACCTGCTGCCGCGGGCGACGGCGCTGCACAATGTGGAGTTGCCGTTGATCTATGCGGGGGTGGGGGCGAAGGAGCGGCGGCGGCGTGCGGCGGAGATGCTGGAGCGGGTGGGGCTCGGCTCGCGCATGAACCACCGGCCCTCGGAGCTGTCGGGGGGTCAGCGTCAGCGGGTGGCGATTGCGCGGGCGTTGGTCAACGAGCCGGCGCTGCTCTTGGCGGATGAGCCGACGGGCAACCTGGACTCGCAGACGAGCGAGGAGATCATGGCGCTCTTCGACGAGCTGCACCGCCAGGGACAGACGATCGTGCTGGTGACGCACGAGTACGACATCGCCGCCCACGCCCACCGCATCATCACCCTGCGCGACGGATTGATCGAGAGCGACGTGAGGCGCGTGCCAGTCCCGGCGTGAGGACGGTCGAAGCATGCAGATCCGCGAAGGCATCCGTCTGGCTGTCGGACAGATCCGCGCGCAGAAGCTGAAGAGCTTCTTCGCCGTCGTCGGCGTGATCATCGGCGTCATGTTCCTGATCACGGTCGTCAGCGTGATCGAGGGCATGAACCGCTACATGGAGGAGGACTTCGCCCGCCGGATCCACGGCGTCAACACCCTCACGCTGCGCCGCACGCCGTCGGTCGCGGTGAATCCCTCCGAGGAGCTGCGCCGGCAGTGGCGGCGCCGCCCGCGCCTGACGCTCGAGGATGCGGAGGCCATCCGGTCGCAGTTGACGGTCCCCGCGCTCGTCGCGGTGCAGAGCGATGTGGGGGGCAGGATCAAGGCCGACGATACGGGGATCGAAGTCGAGAACGTGTGGCTCACCGCCGCCTCCGAGGAATACTTCCGCATCCGTGAATACACGGTGGCGCGCGGCCGTCTGTTCAACGCGGCGGAGGCACGGGTGGGAGCCAACGTCGTCGTGCTCGGCCACGACGTGGCCGAGAAAATGTTCGGTCCGCTGGACCCGATCGGGCGGACCGTCCGGATGGGAGGATTCCCCTTCCGGGTCGTCGGCGTGCTCACCAAGCAAGGTACGCTGTTCGGCATCTCGCTGGACAACCTCGCCATCGCCCCGGCGCGGTCCCAGGTCGCTCGTATCGCCATGCCGCGCGGCCACGTGGACGAGATCCTGATCCGCGTGCCGCACGCGGACCTGCTGCGCCAGGCCGAGCTCGAAGTGGAGGCGATCATGCGCGTCCGCCACCGGCTGCGTCCGAGCGACCCGAACACCTTCGAGCTCGAGACCGCGGAAGACTCGCTCTCCTTCTGGACGCGGATCAATCGCATGCTTCTCATCGCTTTCCCGGGGCTGGTGGCGATCGCGCTCGTCGTGGGCGGCATTGTCATCATGAACATCATGCTCGTGTCCGTCGCGGAGCGGACCCGCGAGATCGGCATCCGCAAGGCGCTCGGCGCACGTCGCAGGGACATCCTGCTCCAGGTCCTCGTCGAGTCCGCCGTGCTGTCCGGCACGGGCGCGGCCGTCGGCATCGCGCTCGGCAACATCCTGGCGCAACTCATCGCCGCCGTCTCGCCCCTGCCGGCCGCCATCGCGCCGCACTGGATGCTGGTCGCCGTCGTGCTGGGGGCGGGCGTCGGGATCGTCGCCGGCATCTATCCGGCCGCGCGGGCCGCTCGCCTCGACCCCGTCGTCGCCCTGCGCCAGGAGTGAGCCGTGCGTCTCGCGAGCGTCAAAGAGGGTGCAGCCCTCGCGCTGGATCAGCTCCGGGTCAACAAGACCCGCTCGGCGCTGACGATCCTCGGCATCGTGGTCGGCGTCGCCACGGTCATGGTCATGAGCGCCATGATCGCCGGGATCCGCCACAGCGTGGTGAGCGCCATCGAGGCAGCGGGGCCGAAGAACTTCCTCGTCGCCCGGTTCGACTACAACCAGGTCCAGATCGTGAGCGATGGGAGCCCGCCGCCGTGGGCCGCCAACCCGCCCATCACGGTCGAAGAGGCGCGGGCGATCGAGCGGCTCGACGCCGTGAAAGCCGCCATCGTCAGCTTCGACCTGTTCATGCCGGTGACCGCGGGGAGCGAGCGCGTGGACAACGTCCAGGTCTCCGCAGCCGGCCCGGGCTGGGAAGCGTTCACGATCGGCTCCCTCGTGGCCGGTCGGCACTTCCTGGCGGGCGATGTCGCGGCGTCGCGGCCTGTCGTCGTCATCACGAAGCCGCTCGCGGAAGCGCTGTTCGGCTCGCTCGATCCGATCGGCCGGCAGGTCCGCCTCGGCGGGACGACCTTCCAAGTGATCGGCATCTATGAGCTCGGCGAGAACATTTTCGCCTCGCTCGTCAAGCACATCGCCATCGTGCCCTACACCGCGGCGCTGAAATACCTCGACAGCTCGCCGGAGATGATCGCCGTCGAAGTCGTCACGGCGTCACACGCCACGATCGACGAGGCCATGGATCAGGTGATCGGGCTCCTGCGCGGGCTGCGGGGCCTGCGTCCCGGCGACCCCAACAACTTCGCCATCATCCGCCAGGAAGAGACGCTCGCCACGTTCAACCGCCTCACCGCGGTCTTCTTCCTGGTCATGATCGGCCTCTCGAGCGTGGCGCTCCTGGTCGGCGGCGTGGGCGTGATCGCCATCATGATGATCGCCGTCACCGAGCGCACCCGCGAGATCGGGATCCGGAAGGCCATAGGCGCCACGCGCCGGGAGATCCTGTGGCAGTTCCTCTGCGAGGCCGCCACGCTCACGCTGGTCGGGGGCGCCATCGGCCTCGCCATCGGCGGGGGGCTGACGTTCCTCATCAGCAGCATCACCCCGATCCCCGCCCGGGTCCCCGCGACCGCCATCGTCGCCGCGCTGGCCATGGCGGCCGTCGCGGGCGTCGCCTTCGGCCTGTTCCCCGCGTGGCGCGCCGCCCGTATGGACCCCGTCGTCGCGCTCCGCTATGAGTGAAACGATGACCGAAGCACCCGTCGACCTGCTCGCCATCGCCGCGCATCCGGACGACGCCGAGCTGCTTTGCGGCGGCACCCTCCTGCGCGCCGCCGCCCAGGGCTATCGCACCGCGATCCTGGACCTCACGGCCGGTGAGACCGGCACGTACGGCGACGCGGCCACCCGCGACGCCGAGGCCCAGGAAGCCGCCCGCATCCTCGGCCTCGCCGGCCGGTACAACGCCGGGCTCCCGGACGCCGCCCTCGAGAACACGCCCGCCGCCCGCGCCATCGTGGCCGGCTTCATCCGGCGGCTGCGCCCCCGCACCGTCATCCTCCACGGCCCCTCCACCCGCCACCCGGACCACCGCGCGGCCAGCCAGCTCGGCTACGACGCCTGCTTCATCGCCGGCCTCCGCCGTGCGCCCATCGAGGGCGAGCCCCACCGGCCGGCCAAGGTGATCTTCGCGCTCTCCTACCTCGAGCCGCCGGTCAAGCCGTCCTTCGTCGTGGACATCACCGACGTCATGGAGCGCAAGCTCGAGGCGATCTTCGCCTACCGCTCCCAGTTCGAGGGGCGCACGGCGGCCGGCGACATCTTCGGCGGCGGCCGCCCGCTCCGGGAACAGATCCTCGCCCACGCCGCACACTACGGCTCGCTCATCCGCGTGCCCTACGGCGAGCCGTACATGACCCACGAGACACTCCGGGTGGACGACGTCGTCGCCCTCGAGGTCCAGAGCCTCTAGGGAGCCAGAAGACCAGAGTCGGCAGGGTCCGCCGACGCGATCGGGTATCGTCAGCCGCGGGAGGAGAGGTCTCCGCGCCCTCGGGGCCGAGGCGAGACGATTTGGCGAGGCACTGCCTTCCGAGGGCGCGGAACCGATGGGAAGGACTCAGTCCGTTCCGAGGGCAAGGCGATGTGAAGCAGCGACGGCCGCCCGCGCGCAGGTGCAAGAGCCGGTCCGGCGCGCGCGGATCCGCCCGGCGTCGCCCAACTCATTGAAATCACGACAACTTACATCGCTCCTCTCCACCGCCGCAGGAGGCGGCGCGAGGGCGACGGCTGTCCCATCCACGCCACACTCCGGGTCAGCAACGCCCCATCCATGTCCCACTGACGCCCCTCAGGCGGTGCAGGTGACCTCGATCAGCAGGCGGCGCCAGCTCGGGACGTCGGCCCCCGAGACGCGGAGGACCCGGGCTGTTGCACGGCCGCCACGCTGCATCCAGGGCCCGAGCCACGCCTCGACCTCGGGTGGCAGGTGGCCGAGGGTGTCGCCGTCGGGGAGGTGGACCCAGATGCCGTGTCGGTCGTCGATGGGTGGGTCGGGAATCAGGAGGAGCTCGTCGCCTTCGTGGATGCGCTCGAGGTGGCTGGCGCGCTGGCCGAAGACGAGGCCGTGGACGGTGGCCCGGAAGCGGCGCGGGTGTTGGGGTTCCAGGGGCGGCGGCTTTTGTCTCGTACGCATGGCAGATCCCGGATCGCAGGGGGAGGACACAGCGGGGCGACGCCGGTTCGAGGGCGGGGCGTGCCCTCTCCGCTAGGCTGTCGGCCTGGGAACGTTGGATCCAATTTACCGAGCCGGGCGAGGGGTGCCAAGTCGCGGCGGACCGGACGGCGGCGGGCGTGGTACAAACAGGGTGGACGCGAGCGCACGGGAGGCGGCATGGATGCGATCTACCTCGATCATGCGGCGACGACTCCGATCCGGCCGGAGGTCCGGGAAGCGATGGCGCCGTACGAGCACGAGCAGTTCGGCAACCCATCGAGCGTGCACCGGTGGGGACAGCGAGCGCGGGCGGCGTTGGAGGAGGCACGGGAGCGCCTGGCTGCGGTGCTGGGTGCGGCGCGGCGGGAGATCGTCTTCACGGGCAGCGGGACGGAGGCGGCGAACCTGGCGGTGTTGGGGCGCTGGCTCGTGGCGCGTCGGAACGGCGCTGCGGCGGTGGCGTGCTCGGCGGTCGAGCACAAGGCGGTGCTGGAGGCGGTGAGTGCGGCGGCGCGCGATGGTGCCACGGCGCTGATCCTCGCCGTGGACGAGGATGGGCGGCTGGATCTCGGCGCGCTGGAGGAGGCGCTGCGGAGCCGGCCGTGCGTGGTGTCCGTGATGTGGGGGAACAACGAGGTGGGCGTGCTCCAGCCGGTGGAGGAGGTGGCTGCGCGGTGCCGGGAGGCGGGCGTGGTGATGCACACGGACGCGGTCCAAGCGCTGGGCCGGGTCCCCGTCCGGGTGGACCGGGTGCCGTGCGACCTGCTCTCGGTGAACGCCCACAAGATCGGCGGGCCCAAGGGCATCGGTGCCCTCTACATCCGGTCCGGGGTGGAGCTGGAGCCGCTGCTGCACGGCGGCGGCCAGGAGAACGGCCTCCGTCCGGGGACGCAGAACGTCGCCGCTGCGGTGGGGATGGCGGTGGCGGCCGAACTGGCGGTGAAGGAGCAGGCGGCGGAGGCGGAGCGTCTGGCGCGGCTGCGGGACAGGCTCGAGCGCGCGATCGTGGAGGCGCTGCCGGGCACGGTGGTGAACGGCGGGGGTGCGCCCCGGCTCCCGCACATCCTGAACGTGTCCGTCCCGGGGGTGGACCAGGAGACGGTTCTGGTGGCGCTGGATCTGGAGGGTGTGGCCGCGTCCAGCGGTTCGGCGTGCACGAGCGGCGCGGTCGAGCTCAGCCACGTCCTGGCGGCGATGGGCCGCAGCGCGGCGGAGCGGGCCGCGTCGGTGCGATTCTCCCTGGGCAGGACGACGACGGAGGCGGAGATCGACGAGGCGGCGCGGCGCGTCGTCGCGGTACTGAGCCGCATGCGCGCCGCGGCGTGAGCCGGGGCCGGGAAGGAAGACGATGGCAGCGGTGGCAGCGAAGCCCATGACCATCATGGTCGCCATGTCGGGGGGGGTGGACTCCTCCGTCGCGGCGGCGCTCCTGGTCGAGCAGGGGCACCGGGTCATCGGGGCGACGATCAAGACGTTCTGCTACTCCGGCACGGCCGGCCCCAGCCGCACGTGTTGCGGGCTCGATGGGATCCAGGATGCCCGCCGCGTGTGCGACCGCCTCGGCATCCCGCATTACGTCTTCGACATGGAGGAGTCGTTCACGCGGGACGTGATCGACGACTTCGTGGCCGAGTACGCGGCGGGGCGCACGCCCAACCCGTGCGTGCGGTGCAACTCGAGCACGAAGATCCCGGACCTACTGCGCCGCGGGCGGATGCTGGGCGCGGACGCCGTGGCGACGGGACATTACGCCCGCATCGAGCGGACGGCGGACGGGACGTGGGTCTTGCGGCGCGCCGCGGACGCGCAGAAGGACCAGACCTACTTCCTGTGGGGCGTGCCGCGCGACGTGCTCCCGCACCTCCGCTTCCCGCTCGCGGAGCTGACCAAGGCGGAGGTCCGGGCCCGTGCCCGGGCGCTGGGGCTCGTGACCGCGGACAAGCCCGAGTCGCAGGAGATCTGCTTCGTGCCGGAAGGGGACTACGCGGCGTTCCTGGCCAGCCGGTTGGGCGCAGACCATCCCGCCCTGACGCCGGGGCCGCTGGTCACGTCCGACGGAACGGTGATCGGCCAGCACCAGGGCTACGCCCGGTACACGGTCGGCCAGCGGAGGGGCCTGGGAGGCGGCTTCCCGCGCCCGCTGTACGTGTTGAGCGTTCGGCCCTCCACCCGGGAGGTCGTGGTCGGCACGGCCGCGGAACTGGAGCGCGACGACGTCGTCCTCGGCGACCTCAACTGGCTGGCCGACCCGCCCGTGGCGGGCGAGCGCGTGGGCGTGCAGGTGAGACACCGCGCGCCGGTGATCCCGGCGCGGGTGGTGAGGGTGGACGAGGAGCGGATCGAGCTGCGGCTGGAGCGACCCGAGCGTGCCGTCACGCCCGGGCAGTCGGGAGTCATCTTCCGTGGCGATGTGCTCGTCGGAGGGGGCCGGATCCGCTGAGCCGCCGGGCGGCGTTTCGCCGCTCGTTCAATAGCGCAGCCCGGCCGCCTTGGCGAACTCCCGCATCAGCCGCTCTTCTTCCGCTCCGAGCTTCTCCGGCACCACGACCTTCACCTGCACGTACTGGTCTCCCCGGCGGCCACCCTTCTCGATCCCCTGCCCCGGGATCCGGAACCGTGTGCCGGACTGCGTGCCGGGTGGGATCTTCAACACGACCTTTTTCCCGTCCACCGTCCGGACCCGCACCTTGGTCCCGAGGGTGGCCTGTGCCACGTTGAGCGGGATCGTGCAGTGGACGTCCAGGCCCTCCCGCCGGAAGAAATGGTGCGGCTTCACGCGGAAGGTGATCAGCAGGTCGCCCGGCGGACCGCCACCGGGCCCCCTCTCACCCTGCCCGGAAAGGCGCAGCTTCGAGCCGGTATCCACGCCCGCCGGCACGGACACGATGATCTGCCGCTGCTCGCGGACCTGGCCGGTGCCCCGGCACACGCCGCACGGCTCGCTGGGCACCTGGCCGCGCCCGTAGCACACCGGACACGGCCGCTGCACCGCGAAGCCGCCGTGGCCGAACGTGATGGACCCGGTCCCCCCGCACTCGCCGCACGTCACCGGCCGCGTGCCCGGCGCGTTGCCCGTACCGCCGCAGGTCGCGCACTCCTCGGTGATGGGCACCGTGATGGGCAGCCGCCCGCCCCGCGCCGCCATGGTGAACGGGATCTCGACGACGTACTCGACATCCCGGCCGCGCTCCGGCGCGGCGCGTCCCCGGCCCCGCGCACGCCTGCCGAAGTCGAAGATCGCGCTGAACAGGTCCCCGAGGCCGCCCAGGTCGCCCAGGTCCTCGGCCGTCATGCGGAACCCGCCGGCCGTGCCGCCCGTGCCGGGCCGACCGAAGCCGAAACCGGCGAACGGGCCCATCTTCCGGAGCTGGTCGTACTGCTTCCGCTTTTCCGGGTCGGAGAGGACCGAGTACGCCTCCCCGATCTCCTTGAAGCGCTCCGCCGCCCGCGGGTCGTTCCGGTTCGCGTCCGGATGGTACTGCTTGGCGAGTTTGCGGTACGCCCGCTTGATCTCCTCGAGCGTCGCCGTCTCCGGCACGCCGAGGATCTGGTAATAATCCTTGCCCGTCGTCGCCGCTGGCATTCCCGTCTGTACCTGGATCCTGCCGAGAAATCCTACCCGACCGCCACAGGGCGGATCCGGGGCACGGGGCGCCGCCCGCCCCGCCGGACGGCCCCCGCGACGTCGGGATCGCGGGCGCCAGCGCCCGGGATCCCGACCGCGCCGCTCAGGCTTCGTACTTCTTCACCCGGACGCGGGCAGGGCGGATGAGGTGCCCTTTGAACCGGTACCCCTTCTGGAAGACGTCCACCACCACTTCGTCTTCTTCCGGGCTCTCCGCGGGCAACATCATGAGCGCCTCCATCGTCTCCGGATTGAAGAACTCGCCCCGCGGATCGATCGGCTCCAATCCCATCGATTCCAGCGCATGGCGCATCTTCTTCTCCACGAGCTGGATCCCTTCGAGCAACGACGCCGCGGTCGCGGTCGCCACGTCCAGCTCCGAGACGCGCTGGAGATCGTCCAGCACCTCCAGGAGGCGCTTCGCGAGTTCACCCTGCGCCCTGCCCCACAGCTCGGTCCGCTCCCGTTCGACACGCTTGCGGTAGTTGTCGAACTCCGCGGCGAGCCGCAGATGCCGATCGTTCAGCGCCTCCAGCTCGGCCTGGAGCTTGGCGAGCTGCTCCACGGCACCGTTCAGGTCCGCCGCCGATGCGGCCTGCGCCGCCTGTTCCGCAGCACTCGTCGCCGCGTCCGCTCCGGACACCGCGGCCCCGGCTTCGGCCTCGGACGCCGCACCCGGCGCTGCCGCCTCGGACGCCGCGCCGGTGCCGGTTCCCCCCGTCTCGGCTGCAGCCGACTCGGGTGGTGTCACTCCCGCACCCGACTGCTCCGCCTGACCCCGTTCCTGATCCGTCATGATCTCCTGGGTGAGTGCTCCAACGATGAAGCGCACCCCTCACGGGCGCGCCATGGTGTGCTCGGCCGACCCCCGGAGTGCAAGGCCGGTACCGGCGCCGACTGCCGTTTCGGCAGCAAACTGCGCGATCCGGTCCGTCAGCCACGCCATCACGGCCGCGAGCAGCGGCTCGGCGGCCGTGCCGGCGAGGCGGTCTGGACGACCTCCCTTCCAGCGCCGCACCTCCAGCGCCGGGTGGTCGAGCGTGGACAGGAGCGCCGCGGGGCGCTCCGGGTCCGCGCCGCGGTCGTCGTCGGGCAGCAGGACGAGGAGGGGGGTCGAGATGCGGCCGCGCCGCCGGACGACCTGCGCGGCGGCGGCGGCTGCCTCGCGGTAGAACCGCGGCGTGAAGCAGTCGTGGGCGAGCGGGTCATCCGCGGGCGGCGCCCCTGCAGCGGGGCTCCGGAGCCCGCGAGCCCTGCCGATGCCGGCCTTGAGGCGGAGGCTGGGCAGGACGCGCCCGAGGGTGCGCGCGAGCGACGCGGCCGCGGGCAGGAGCGGCGGTCCGACGAGCCACGGAGCGACGACCACCGCGCCGTCCACGGGCGAGTGGAACTCCTGGAGGTAGCGCAGCACCACGAGCCCCCCGAGTCCGGCGCCGAACAGGAAGAGCGGGCTCCCCGGTCCGGCCAGGGCCCGCGTTTCGCAGCGGAGCCGATCCAGGTCCTGGAGGAAGGTCTCGAAGCGCGCCACGTGGCCCCTGCGTCCGTCCGAGCGGCCGTGGCCCCTGAGGTCCGGGGCGAGGGCGGCGACGCCGAGGTTCGCCAGACGCTCGCCGAGCGGCGCGTACAGGCCGCCGTGCTCGCCGAGGTCGTGCACGAGCATCGCTGCGGCCAGCGGCTCGGCGGGCTCCCAGCTCCTGTAGTGCAGGCGCAGGCCGTCGACGCCTTCGAGGTAGCCGTGGTGTCGCGCCGGCGTCGGCGCCGGGGCGCTCATCCGGCCTCCCCGCCGCGCAGCAGCGTGTACAGCATCGCCAGCGCGGACTGGGCGGCGCGTTCCCGGATCTCTTCCCGATCCCCGCCGAACCGGAAGCGCCGCACGTCCCGGCGATCGCCGACTGCTGCGGCGATCCAGACGGTGCCCACCGGCTTGGTCTCCGTTCCGCCCCCGGGTCCGGCGATGCCGGTGATCGCGATCCCCGCGTCCGCGCCGGTTGCCTCGAGCACGCCCTCGACCATCTCCCGGGCGGTCTCTTCGCTCACCGCGCCGTGGGCGGCGAGGGTTTCGGGCCGGACGCGGAGGAAGGCCTCCTTGGCGGCGTTCGCGTAGGCGACCACGCCGCCGTAGAGGTAATCGGACGCGCCCGGCCTGTCGGTCAGCCGCTTGGCCACGAGCCCCCCGGTGCAGCTCTCGGCCAGCGCGAGCGTCAGGCCCCGGGCGGTCATCTCCCGCGCCACGGCATCCACCAGGTCCTCGTCGTCGCGGCCGTAGATGTAGCGGCCGACCCGCTCCCGCAGCGCCGCTTCCGCAGCGTCCAGCGCGCGCACGGCCTCGGCCTCGTCCAGCGCTCCCCAGCTCGTCAGTCGGATGTCCACGCCGGTCGGAGCCGGCAGGAACGCTACCGTGATCGGGGCGAAACCAGCGATGAGGTCGTCGACCTGCTGGGCGAGGCTCGCCTCAGGGATGCCCGTGGTCCGGAGACGCCGGTGCACGATGGGGCGGCCGCGAGCCGGCCAGCGCTCCTGGAGGAACGGGAGCACGTGCTCCAGCATCAATGCGCGCATCTCGTAGGGCACCCCGGGAAGCAGGATGGCGAGCCGGCCTCTCGCGTCTTCGAGCGCCAGGCCCGGCGCCGTCCCACGCGAATTCGGGAAGACGGTCGCCCCACGCGGCACCTCCGCCTGGGACCGGTTGATGGGCGCCATCTGGACGCCGCGCTCGCGGAAACGCCGGTCGAGCTCCTCCAGCAGCGCCTCGTCCAAGACCAGCTCCCGGCCGAACAGCTCCGCGACGACCGGCTTCGTCAGGTCGTCCCGCGTCGGCCCCAGTCCGCCGGTGCACAGCACGACCCCGGTCCGTTCCAGCGCCTCCGCCACGGCGTCCCGGATGGCGTCCGCCTCATCACCCACCGTCGCACGCCGGCGGACGCGGATCCCCGCTCCCGCCAGCACACGGCCGAGCCACGCGCTGTTGTGGTCGACGGTCTCGCCCAGCAACAGCTCGTCGCCGATGGTGACGATCTCCACCGCGGGTGCGGCGGCATCATCCAGCCGAACGGCCGGCATCAGATGGCCTCCCGGATGAGCAGGCGCCAGCGCCAGAGGTAGACGGCGAGCGAGTAGAGCGTCAGGCTCACCGCGAGGACGAGCGTCGTCGCGACCACCACCCCGTGGAACGTCTGCCACGCCCCCCACAGCGGGCCGGACCACTGCGCGTCCACCGCCGCGGTCCGGATCGCGTACCAGGCGAGCGTGGAGCCGATGAAGATGTTCTGGAGGAGCGCCTTCTGCTTTCCCGCACGGCCGGCGGCCAGGACGACGCCGCGACGCGCCGCGACCATCCGCAGGACGGTGACCAGGACCTCTCGCCCGAAGATGACCAGCAGGATCCACAACGGGAGGCTGCCGAGCAGAGGCAGCGGCCCCGGGTCGGGACGGCGCGACAGGATGTAAAACGGCACGAAGGTCGCCGCCAGCAAGAGCTTGTCGGCGAGCGGATCCACCAGCTTGCCGAAGTCGGTGATCCAGCCGTGCTTGCGCGCCAGGTAGCCGTCCCAGACGTCCGACAGGGCGGCGATCAGGAACAGCACGAACGCGAGCGCACGCGCCCCGAACCCCGGCCAGAAGATGAGGAAGAAGATGGCGGGAGCGAGCAAGACGCGCAGGACCGTCAGCGCATTCGGCAGAGCGCTGCGCTGCCACAGCCCCATGGGCGCCTCACCCGAGGGACTTGAGGACGAGCTTGCTCACCGACTTGAGCGTATCGAACACGCCGATCCCCTTCACCGCGACCGCCTCGAAGTCGGGTAACCCGTCCGGGTTGAGTTCAGCGCGCAACTCTTCCACAGGAACGATGTTGGGCAGGTCGCGCTTGTTGTACTGGATCACGATCGGCAACTGCTGCGGATCGTATCCGTAGTCCGCCAGGTTCTCGTACAGGTTCTGGAGCGCCGCGATGTTGGCGTCCATCCGTTCCACCTGCGAATCCGCGACGAAGACGACGCCGTCCACCCCCTTGAGGATGAGCTTCCGGCTCGCGTTGTAGTAGACCTGGCCGGGCACCGTGTAGAGGTGGAACCGGGTGTTGAAGCCGCGGATCGTGCCGAGGTCCACGGGGAGGAAGTCGAAGAAGAGCGTGCGCTCCGTCTCGGTGGCCAGCGAAATGAGCTTCCCCCGTGTCTCGGGCTTCACCTTGTTGTAGATGTACTCGAGATTCGTCGTCTTCCCGCCGAGCCCTGGCCCGTAGTACACGAGCTTGCAGTTGATCTCCCGGCTCGCGTAGTTGATCATCGACATATGGCCAGATCCCCTAGTCGGCGAAGAGGCGATCGATCTCGGACTCCGCTTCGGAGACCCAACCGGGGTCGAGCGGCCCACGCGTCCGGGCGCCGTCCCGCGCCAGCTCGGCGAACAATCCGGCCAGTTCGGGTACGACGGTACGGGCCTTCAAGCGAACCATTCCCAGAGTCGTGCGACCATCGAAGAGCGCGACGAGGATCGCGCGCCCTCCCACGTCCGAGAGATACATTGAGCGGTGCTCGCCGTGGTGGCAGAGCGCCGACACGTCTTCCTCACCCAGCAACACCGCGAGCTGGTCGCCGGCGGCGAAGTCCGCCGCCACGAGCGTCGCGAACGCCGTGCCGTCGAAGTCCGTCTCGCCGACGGATCCCAACAGCCGTCCCGTCCGGTCCACCAGCAGCGCAGCGCGCAAGCCGGCCTCGTCCATGTACCACGTGATGAGCTGCTCCAGGCGCTGCTGCTCCTGCGGCCCGAGGAACGGGACCGGATCGCGGTGCATCATCCGACGACTCGCTCGGAAGGTGCGACACTGCGCCGGACCTCGTCCTCCATCCGCTGCAGGATCTGGAGCGCACGGCGGCGGAGCAGGGGTCGCGGCTCCCAGGCGATGAAGTCCCGCAGCAGCTGGATGACGTCCACGGTGGCTTCGTGCCGCGCCAGGTAACCCAGGGCCGCCAGGCGTCGAAGCGGGTGCGAACTGAAGAGGTCGCGGCGATGGCGCGACATCTGGTCTCGGACCAGCAGCGTGCCGAGGATGGCCGCGGCGGCCACTCCCAGGAGGATGAGCCCTGCCGTGCGTGCAACCCGGTTCGACATGATTGCGGCTCCTGCTACATCTCGCGGCGCCCCGCGAGCGCCTGTGCGATCGTCACACCGTCCGCGTATTCCAGATCCCCGCCCACGGGCAGCCCCCGCGCCAGGCGAGTGACGCGGATCCCCAGCGGCTGGATCAGCTTCTGGAGATACACGGCGGTCGCCTCACCTTCCACGCTCGGGTTCGTGGCCAGGATCACCTCCCGGACCCTGGACCCGTTCCCTAGCCGCGCCATGAGGGACGCCACGTTGAGCTCGTCGGGGCCGATCCCCTCCAGCGGAGAGAGCCGGCCCGCCAGTACGTGGTAGAGGCCGTTGTACTCGCCCGTCCGTTCGATCGCCGCGATGTCCGACGCCTCCTCGACGACGCAGATGAGCGTCGGATCGCGACGAGGATTCGAGCAGTACTCGCACGGATCCGACTCGGTCAGGTTGCCGCACTGTGAGCACGCGCGGATGCGGTCTGCGACCGCATCGAGCGCGCGTGCCAGGCGCCGGATCTCGTCCGGCGGACGCTTGAGAAGGTAGTAAGTCAGCCGGAGTGCGGTCTTGCGACCGATGCCCGGCAGGCGAGCGAACTCGCTGGCGAGATCCTCAATTGCCGCCAACCGGTTCCTCCCCCCTGCCCGCGGCGGCCATCACGGCAGGTTCGGCAACTGGAACGGCAGCGGAATGCCGCCCGTGAGCTTCCGGAGTTCCTCTTCGTAGACCTGCTGCGCCCGCTTCTGCGCCTCCGAGACCGCGGCGAGGACGAGGTCCTCGAGCATCTCGACGTCGTTCGGATCCACGATCGTCGGATCGATGCGAACCTCGCGGATCAAGCCGCGGCCGTCGGCGGTCACCGTGACCATACCGCCGCCACTGGACACGGTGAACGTGCGGTTCCGCAGCTCGGTCTGTAGCTGGGAGAGACGGGCCTGGACCTGCTGGCCCACCTGGAGAATCTGTTGGAGGTTCGTCATGGAACCGTGATCCCTAGACCGCGAGATAGGGTCCCAAAAAATCTAGGCGCGCCGTCCGCAGGCGCGCAAGCGGGAGCCGTCCCCGGGCGTATTAGTCCCGGAGCTCCAGCTCCCATTCTCTTACCGCCCTGCCGAGGACGGGTTCCTCCCGCGCCAGCCGGGCGAGCTGCTCCTCCTTGACGCGTTCGGGGGTCAGGCGCTCGGCAGGTGTGGGTGCGCTGGCCGCACGGACTTCCAGCTCCACGGGCCGACCGAGGGACTCGCCGAGCCGTTCGGCCAGACGCTCTCGCAAGGCCCGGTCGGACGTGAGCCGGTCCAGCCCCGGCCCCGGGGGCAGTTCAACGACGACGTGTCGTTGTTCGACGGCGACCACGCGGGCGGCCCGGAGGAAGACCTTCAACCCCCTGATCCCGTCGCCGCTGTCGGCGATGCGGCGCAGGTGTGCTTCGACCGTCTCGACGTCGGCCGCCGCTGGCGCCGTGGGTGTCGGAGGTGCCGGAGCCGGCTGTCGCTCGGGTGCGCTCGCGGCCGGCGAGGCGGCCCTCACCGGCGCGGGACCAGGGGCCGGCGGCGCGGCCGGAGCGGGACGGGCGGCCGGACGCAGGGGCTCGACGGCGGCAGCGCCGCGCGGCGGGAGCGCTGCGGCGTCGCCTACCCCGGCCGCGGCGCGGAGCACTTCTTCCAGCTCCACCGTGCGATCCAGGTGGGTGAAGCGGAGCAGCAGGGCTTCCAGCTGGATCCGTGGGTTGCCACTCTTGCGGAACCTCCCTTCCGTATCCAGCTCGGCGACCTGTGCGAGCATGCGGAGCAGGTCGCCGACGGCGAAGTTCTCGGCGACCTCTGCGAACTGCGGCTTGAGGTCCTCCCGCACGTCTGCGGCGGCCGGTCCCTCGAGGCGACACACCAGCAGCGCGCGCAGCGCATCGGCCAGGCCGCGGTAGAAGTCGGCGAAGTCGTAGCCCTCGTCCACGAGGCGCGCCACGAAGTGGAACACGCCCGCGTGCCTGCGCTCGGCGATCAAGCGGAACAGCTCGAGGTAGAGCTCCTCGCCCACGAGGCCGAGGACGCGGCGCACGTCCGCCGCGGTCAGGCGACGGCCTGCCAGGGCGAGGACCTGGTCCAGCAGCGAGAGGGCGTCCCGCATGCCGCCGTCGGCGCGACGCGCCAGCAGGTAGAGGGCCTCCTCCTCCGCCTCCAGCCCTTCGGCCGCCAGGACCTCGCGGAGCCGCTGGACGATGCCGGCCACGCTGATGCGCCGGAAATCGAAGCGCTGGCAGCGGGAGAGGATCGGTGGAGCCGCTTGCTGGATCTTCTGTGGCTCCGTCGTCGCGAACACGAAGATGACCCGCGGCGGCGGCTCCTCGAGGATCTTGAGGAGCGCGTTCCACGCCTCCCGGGTCAGCATGTGGGCCTCGTCGATGATGTAGACCTTGTAGCGCCGCTCGTCCGTCGGCGCGTACATGGCCCGCTCGCGCAGCTCGCGCGCGTCGTCCACGCCGCGGTTCGACGCCGCGTCGATTTCCACCACGTCGAGCGACGTCTGACCTGCCCAGATGCGCACGCACGACTCGCACTCGCCGCACGGCTCGCCGTCCTCGCTCCGGAAATCGCAGTTGAGTGCCATGGCCAGCACGCGCGCCGCCGTGGTCTTGCCGACGCCGCGCGGGCCAGTGAACAGGTAGGCGTGCGCCGTGCGCCCTCGCGCGACCGCCGCCTTCAGCGTCTCGGAGACGTGCTCCTGCATGGCCATCTCGCCGAACCGCCGGGGCCGGTAGAGACGGGCCAGTGCTTTCCTGCTCATTGCACTCTCTTGCGATTCCCGGAGAGGTGGGCAACGTTGGAGGGCGGCGGAGGGCCCCGCCCCACCCCGTCTACCCGCGCGGCGCCGCCGGGTGCCGGCTGCCGGACGCAAGACGCCCCAGGCGAGCCGTAGCGACGTCCGCTGCACTTACCGCTGCTACCTGCGGGGTCCTGACGGGGTTCGTGAGCTCGCGTCCTACGGGCCTGGGGCGCTCCTGGAAAGCTAGCGGCGGCCGGGGCGCGAGTCAAGGCGGAACCGGCGAGCGTTTCACCTTGCCCTGCAACGACATGAACGACTGGTCCCAGCGCATCCTCGAAGACGACGACCGCATCCGCGCGCTCCTCGAGCGCACCCGCACCATCGCGGTCCTGGGCATCAAACCGGAGACGCGCGCCGACCGGCCGGCCCACGCCGTGCCGCGCCGGCTCCAGGCCGCGGGATACCGCATCATCCCGGTGCCCGTCTACTATCCCGAGGTCACCGAGATTCTGGGCGAACGGGTTTACCGGCGCGTGGCAGACATCCCGGAGCCCGTCGACATCGTCGAGGTGTTCCGGAAGCCGGACGACATCCCGCCACACCTCCCTGACATCATCGCCAAGAAGCCCCACGCCGTGTGGTTCCAGCTCGGCATCCGCAACGACGCCGCGGCGGAAGAGCTGGCCCGCGCCGGCATCCTGGTCGTGCAGGACCGTTGCCTCATCGTCGAGCACCTGCGGCTGATCGGTACGGAACGAAGGGGGTGACGGTGGCAGGGCTGGATTTCAAACGGGCGGCAGACCTGTTCATGGGCACGGAAGAGGAGCTGGCGCTCGCGCTGGGCATTACGGTGGAGGAGATCCGGCGGTTCCGCCGCGTGCCCGAGGAGGCGCCGCGCGAGTTGCTGGCTCGCCTGGGACGTACGCTCGTCGAACGGGGCCGCGGCATGACCCGCGTCGGTGAGATGCTGCAGGAGCAGGCGGGCGAGTGAGCCCGGCTCACGGCCGCCACGCGTCCTCGACGTGCTGGAAGCGGGGCGGCTTCCCTTTCTCCCACACCACGGCGACGGTGTCGAACCGGTACGTGTCGCCGGGCCTCCCGAACCGCGCCACCCATGCCCGCGCCACCGTCTCGATCTCGCGCCGCTTGGCGGCGGTCACCGCTTCCAGCGGATGGCCGAACGCCGGGCCGGCGCGCGCCTTGACCTCGACGAACGCGACGACGCCGCCTCTGCGCGCGATGAGGTCGATCTCCTTGCGGCGATAGCGGAAGTTGCGCGCCAGGATGCGCCAGCCCGCCGCCTCCAGCAGCTCGGCGGCGAGGGCCTCGCTTCGGCGTCCGAGCTCGTGTCCCGCGCCCATGCCATGAACATCGGCGCGGGCCGCGGCAACGCCATAGCGGGGGGAGTCGCTGCGCTAGGCGGATGGGACGAGCCCCACTTCCTTCGCCGAGAGCGCAGGCACCAGGTCGCGGCCGATCGCCCCAGCGATCAGCCGGAGTTGCGCGACGAGGTCCTCGAACTGCTCGGGCGTCAGCGACTGCGCGCCATCGGAGAGCGCCCGGTCCGGGTCGGGATGGACCTCCACGATCACACCGTCCGCTCCTGCAGCGATCGCGGCGCGCGCCATCGGCGTCACCTTGCTGCGGACGCCCGTGCCGTGGCTCGGGTCCGCGATGATGGGCAGGTGCGAGAGCGACTTCACGACCGGGATGGCGGTGAGGTCGAGGAGGTTGCGGGTGTGTTCGTCGAAGCCGCGCACGCCGCGCTCGCACAGAATGACCTGGTCGTTCCCCTCCGCGAGGATGTACTCGGCGCTGAGCAGCAGCTCCTTGATCGTCGCGGCCGGGCCGCGCTTGAGGAGGACCGGCTTGCCCGTCCGGCCCACCCGCCGCAGCAGCGGGTAGTTCTGCATGTTCCGGGCGCCGATCTGGATGATGTCCGCGTACTCGGCCACCAGGTCCACCGTGTCGGGCTCGAGCGCCTCGGTGACGATCGCGAGCCCGGTCTCTTCCCGGGCGCGGGCGAGCAGCTCGAGGCCCTTGACGCCGAGCCCCTGGAAGGAGTACGGCGAGGTCCGGGGCTTGAACGCGCCTCCCCGCAGGACCGTGGCGCCGGCCGCGCGCAGCCGCCGGGCGATGGTGAGGATCTGCTCCTCGGACTCGACGGCGCACGGTCCCGCCATCAGCACGATGTCCTTGCCGCCGATGACCGTACCGTTGGTCAACTCGATGACGGTGGGCTCGGGCCGCCACTCGCGCGAGACCTGCTTATACGGCTGGGTGACGTGGATCACCTGGAGCACGCCGGGCAGCGACTCCAGGCGGCTGCTGTCCACGCGGCCGTCGTTGCCGATCAGCCCGACGGCCGTGCGCTGACGGCCGGGGATCGGCCTGGCCTGGTAGCCCATCTCCTCGATCACCTCGACGACCCGGCGGACATCCTCCTCGGTCGCCGTGTGCGCCATCACGATCAGCATGGTCGCCCCGACTCCGTGGCGAGACTCATTTTCGGCGGTCGGGCCAAATTACGCGACCGCCCAACAGGCGTCCAGGGATCGCCCGCCGCCGGGAACTCACCCCTCCGGCAGCGAGATGCGTAGCCCGTCATAGGCGACGGTCGTCGAGCCGGTCCAGCCGGCGGCGCGGACCAGGGCGGCCACATCGAGCCCGTCGAGCTGCGGGTAGAGGTGTGTCAAGACGAGGTGACCGGGCTCCGCGCCCTGCGCGAGGGCGGCCACCCTGGCGGGGGTCAGGTGCCCGTCCATGGCCAGGTCGTCCGGAAGCGAGCACTCGGCGATCAGGACGTCCACCCCGCGGAAGAACTCCTCCTGCCCCTCGTCCACGCCCGTGTCCCCGGTATAGCCGACGGAGCGCGCGCCGACCTCCACGCGATAGGCGACGGACTCCTCCGTATGGGGCGTCTCGCGGGCGACGATGCGCGCGCCGCCACCCAGCTCCAGCGCAGTTCCGGGGGCCACCTCGCGCACGTGGACGGCGAAGCCTGGATCGAGGATGTACGGGCCGAACGCCGCAGCCAGTCGTTCGATCCACGCGGCGCCGCCCGGCGGCAGGAGCAGCGTCAGCTCCTCCTTGCGCGGCGTCGGCAGCGTGTACTTCAGCGAAAAGAGCAGCATCGGGAGGTCGCCGACGTGGTCGGTGTGGAAATGGCTCACCGCGATGTGGGTGATGCGGTGCCACGCCACGCCCACCGCCGCCATGCGGTGCACCGCGCCGGGCCCGCAGTCGAGCAGGAGCGAGATGTTGCCGGCACGGATGTGGTGCGCGGCGCTCACACGCCACGGATGCGGCGCTGCCGTCCCGGATCCGACGATGGTCAGTCTCACGATCTCCTCACGAGCGGTCCGGTAGGGACACGATCCGCCGCGTGATTACCTGCTCAGCGGCGGACAACCGGACGATGCGGGCACCGCGAGGCATCGGTCGGCCGTTGTCGTCCTGGCCGTCCCACGGCGTCCGCACGCACGGGGGCTCCCCCCGGCCTTCCCGGCCGTACAGCCCCGTGGCCAGGACGACGGGGCAGAGTCCGGTCGGGAATGAGACAGCGGCCGAGGTGGCCGCGCAAGTCGTGGATGGTCCGTTCGACCGGCGACGGCTCGTGGAGCTCGAACCAGAGGCGCGTGGGGCTCCGCCCCGGCTCCGGACGCGGGACCGGGTTCGGGAAGTCCTGTGCGGAGCAGCGTCCCCGGCGGGAGTACCCGGCTGGTGACCACGAACGACGCCCCGCTCTCGGCGGTGTCCGCGACGACCAGGGGTGGGCGCGCGATCCCGCGCCACAGGTACGGGTGGTGGCAGGCGCGGGGCACCGCCAGCGTGACCGTGCCCGTGCACAGGTTCGGGACCTCGAGCACGACCTCCGCGCCGCGGGCGGAGAGGATCTGCACGTCGGAGGGGGCGAGCCGCTGAGCGGTGGGGCCGGGACCGCCCACCACCGGAACCGCGGACGCGCCGTCTCGATGGACATGGGACCGGGGCCCGCGAGGGTGTCGAGGCGCACCCACTCGGGAACGCTGGAGGGGCCGTTCGGAGCGCTCGCGGACTCGAAGCCGTCGTGGCGACGCGCCACGACGCGCCCCCGGAATTGGGCGCTGGAGGCGGACGCGCGCTCGAGCCCGAGGGCGCTGCCGGCCACGACGCCGTCCCCGGTGCCGTACGCGCGTGAATCCGGGATCGTCGGCCAGCTCCAGCCCGTAGACGAGGTGCCCGGCGAGGGGATTCGCGCGACCGACCGTCCACTCGCCACGCGGACCGAGGGTCTGGAGCACGCCCGCCTCCCCGACCCTGGCAAGCGGCGGCGGGTGGACGCCCTCCGGGAACAGGATCGCGAGACGCCGCCGCGGCAGGCCGTCCCCCAACGCTCCTCCGGGCGCGTGGGCGTTCCTACCGGGCTCCATCAGCGCGCCGAGCGCCGCCGCGGCGTCCGCTCCGCCCGGCAAATCCCGGAGCGACTGCATCACGATCGCCGCTGCGCCGCCCGGAAGCGTCGCCGCGGCGTGTGCCCCGTTCGTGAACTGGTCCCGGCCCGTCCCGGCGAACGACGTTGCCCGCAAGCGCTGGCCCCGCCCGACCACCTCCGGCTCGGTCCGGCCTTCGGCCGCGGGACCGCGGCCTGGGAACCCCGGCGGCTGGCCCGGCGAATCCACGGCGCCGAGCCAGCGACTGGCGTCCTGGTCGGCCGGCGGGCCGGCCGCCACGAGGGGGGCCAACGCGAAGAGGACACGGCTCGGCCTCCCCGGCGCGCCGAGCCGATGGCGCGGCTCACGCCGGCGATCCGGCTCCGGCCAGGACTTCATCCAACCGAACCCCGACGATCGAGCTCACACCCGGCTCCTCCATCGTCACGCCGTAGATCCAGTCCGCGGCTTCCATCGTGCGCGGGTTGTGCGTGATGACGATGAACTGGGTTTCGCTCTTGAACTGCTGGAGCATCGCCAGGAAGCGCCCGATGTTGGCTTCGTCCAGTGGCGCGTCCACCTCGTCCAGCACACAGAACGGGCTCGGCTTGACCAGGTAGATGGCGAACAGCAGCGAGAGCGCGGTGAGCGCGCGTTCGCCGCCGCTCAGCAGGTGGATCCGCTGGGTCCGCTTGCCACGCGGGGAAGCCGAGACCTCGATGGGCGACTCGAGCGGGTCGTCCGGGTCGGCCAGCCAGATGTCACACTCGCCGCCCTGGAACAGCGTCTCGAAGGTCCGGCGGAAGTTCGCGCGGATCTGCTCGAACGTCTCCATGAAGAGCTGCCGCGCGGTGCGGTTGATCTGACGGATCGCTGCCTGGAGGTCGTCGCGAGCCCGGACCAGGTCGTCGCGCTGCGCCGTGAGGAACTCGAGCCGCTTGCTCTCCTCCTCGTACTCCTCCATCGCGAGCATGTTGACCGGGCCGAGACGGTCGAGATCGGCGGTGACGGCCTGGAGCTCTGCGCGGAGCGCATCGGGCTCACCCTCGACGGGCTCCGCCTCCTGCTGGAGCTGGGCGAACGGCCGCCCCCACTCGGCCTCCAAGCGCTCGCGGATGCGGCGGCTCGCCCCCTCCTGCTCCGTGCGCAGCAGGTCCAGGCGGTGCCGCTCTTCAGCGAGCTCCTCGGCGGCCCTGCGCAGTTCCTTGGTCCGCGCCTCGAGCTCCTCGGCCGCGGCCATGGCCTGCTCCGCCTGCTGGTCGAGGCCGCGGAGCTCGGCCTCCAGCTCGTCGCGCGCCGCGAACAGGCGCTCGAGCTCGGCTGCGGCGGCGGCGCGGAGGTCGTCGAGCTGCACGATGGCCTCGCGGTGGTCGACCTCTTCGCGGTCCAGCGCGGCCAGTCGCATCCGGGCGTGCTCCAGGGCTTCGTTCGTCGCGGCGAAGCGGCGCTCCAGCGCCGCGAGGGCGCCCTCCGCCTGGGCGTGGACGACGCGGAACTCGGCCTCCTCGTCCCGCGCCGCGTCGAAGGCGGCCTGACGCTCCGCTGCGAGCCGGCTCAGCTCGCGCACAGCCTCGTGCTTCGCGGCCAGCTCCTGCTCCACCCGGGCCCGCTCCTGCCGGGCCGCTTCCGCCGCGGCCCGCGACTCGGCCGCCGCCTGCCGGAGGACCTCCCTCTGGCGCAGGATGCCTTCCCGCAAGCGCTCGGCCCGGCGGCGCTGGGCGGTCCGCGCCTGCTCGTCCGCGTGGGTGCGCCGCAGCTCCAGCTCCACGGCCTGGATCCGGGCGTCCACATCGCGGTACGCGGCTTCCGCCGCGGCGACGCGTTCCCGGGCGGCCTCCCGCTCCGAGGCCCGCGCCTCGCGCTCCCGTTCGGCTTCCGCCAGCTCGGCCCGCAGGCGCTCGATCCGCTCGGCTCTGCCGAGCAGGACCGGCTCCGCCGGCGGCTGACCCGCGAACTCGACCGCATCCAACAACTGCTCGACCAACGCGATCCGCTCGCGGGCCAGCATCGCGACAGCCCCGGGCTCGAGCTCGGCGGAGCGTTCCTGGAGCCACCGCCGCACGGCGTCCACCGCCGAGGGGTCGCTCACCACCAGCACTTGGAGCAGCGACCCGAGTGTGCCCTCGATCAACGCGGCGCGCTCGTCGCTGGCGCGGAGGAACTCGGCCAGCGGGCCCAGCACGCCGGCCAGCTCCCCGCGGGCGCCCAGCACCGCCGCGGCGACCGGCCCAAGCCCCGCAGCGTCCCGTTCGAGCGCCTCCTCCGCCGCGAGCCGCACCGCGATCCGGTTCGCGCGATCCTCCGCCTCGATCAGCGCCTGGCGTGCACGGGACTCTTCAAGCCGCGCCGCTTCCAGCCGCTCCGCGCACGCACGGCGTTCGGCTTCCAGCGCATCGCGTGCCGCGGCCAGCTCCTGCGCCCGCTGCGTGAACAGGTCCCCCTGCTCTTCCAGCCGGGACAGCTCGGCGCCGACGTCCTCCTGCTCCGTCTTCAGCCGCTCGAGCCGGGCGTCCGCCTCGGCCGCACGCGCCTCCGCCGCGGCAGCGGCCGACTCGAGCTGCGCCAGCCGCCGGCGGAGCTCTTCATCCTCCGTGCGCGCGCTCTCCTCGGCCCGCCGGCTCTCGGCCAGCGCCTCCCGGAGCCCACGCAACCGCTCCTGCATCTCTTGGAGGCGAGCCCGCAGCCCGGCCAGTTCTTCCGCGGCCCGGGCGCGTTCCGCCTCCAGCGCGGCGCGCTCTGTTTCCAGGCTGGCGCTCCGCTGCTTGAGCTCTTCCCGTTCCGCGGCGATCTGCTCCAGCCGGCGCTCCGCGTGCAGGCGCCGCTCCTCGGCGATCGCCAGCTCGCGCTCGCGCTCGGCGATCCGCCGGGTCGTCTCCTCCAGCCGGCCCGCCGCGGCCGCCCGGGCGCGCGCCGCATCCGCGGCCTCCAGCCGCAGCCGTTCGAGGTCGGCCTCGGCCGCGGCGAGCGCCGCCCGCGCCGCCGGCTCGTCCTTGCCCAGCTCCTCCAGGCGGCGCGTCGTCGTCTCGAGGACCGCCCGCACCTCCTCCAGCTCGAAGCCGGCCACGGCCACTTCCAGCGCGAGACGGCGCGCCCGCAGCTCGCGATACCGCTGCGCCCGCCGCTTCTGCCGCGCCAGGCTGCGGACCTTGCTCTCGACCTCCGCAACGAGGTCCTGGAGACGCGCCAGGTCCGCCTCCGCCGCTTCCAAACGCCGCTGTGCGGCCTTCCGCCTGTCCTTGTAGCGGCCAATGCCTGCCGCTTCCTCGAAGAGCTGCCGCCGCTCCTCCGCCCGGTCGGACAGGATCGCGTCCACCTGCCGCTGCTCGATCACCGAGTAGGAGTTGGCGCCCAGCCCCGTGTCACGGAACAGGTCCAGGATGTCCTTCAGGCGGCACGCCGTGCGGTTCAGCTCGTACTCACTGCCACCCTCGCGGAAGACGATGCGCCGGATCTCGACCTCGTCGTGCGGGATCGGCAGCTTGCGGTCGTCGTTGGAGAAGACGAGCGAGACCTCGGCCCGATGGACGGCGCGGCGCTCCGCGGTGCCCTGGAAGATCGCCTCTTCCATCTTCGAGCCGCGGATCGCCGAGGCCCGCTGCTCACCCAGCACCCAGCGGATGGCGTCGCTGATGTTGGACTTCCCGCAGCCGTTCGGGCCGACGATCGCGGTGATGCCTTCGTGGAACCGGAGCTCCGTCGGGTCGGCGAACGACTTGAACCCGTGGAGCGACAGCCGCTTCAACTTCATAGAGCCGGACGTCCCTTCCGCTCGACGAGCTGCGGCTCGTAGCCGGCGCGGCGCAGCATGTCCTCCAGCACCCGGGCCTCACCCGGGGTCCGATAGGCGCCCGCGTACAGCCGGTAGCGCGACGGCCCGTGTTCGTAAGGGATCTCGACGACGTACGTGGGGATGCCCTCGGCGGCGAGCTCGTCGCCCCGGGCGCGCGCCGCGTTGCGCGTGTCGAAGTCGCCGAGGTAGAACGCCCACCGGGTCGGCGCCAGGGCCCACGCCTCGGCCGAGGCCTTGTGGCCCGCCTCCACGAGCCGCTGCATGAGTGCCTGCGCCGTGGCGAGGTCCGCGGCCGGCCCGGCCATGACCCGGTAGTAGAGGACGCCCGCGACGTTCGCCGGCACGACGTAGAACTCCATCCCGGGCTCGGCCCGGCGCAGGGCGGCCACGCGCTCCGCCGCGGCCCGCGGATCCTCGTGCGCCTCGATCTGCACCGAGTACGGGACCGGCGTCTCGATCGGCCGGGGCACGATCTCCGGTTCTGGGGGCGGCGGCGCCGGCGGCTCGGGCGTCGCCTCGAACCGCGCGACGGGCTCGAGCGGCTCGACGGCCGACCGGCCGCCGAGGCTCCGGTACGCGACCCACGCCGCGAACCCGGCCAGCACGACCAGCGCGCCCACCGCGACCCAGACCAGCGCCTGGCGCAGGAGCGGCGGCTCGTCCCGCTCCTCGTCTCCGCCCCGCGAGACCTCCGCCAGCAGCACGGCCAGCGGATCCGGCTCCTCGCCTTCGGCGCCCGCACGGCCCGCAGCCGGCCGCACGGTCGCCATCACCGCGCACTCCGGCGGCAGCCCCGCCATCACCGCTTCCGCTTCGCCCGGCGCGCCGAGGATCGCCGCCGCGCCGAAGCGGCGGGCCAACTCCTCCAATCCCGTCACCCCCGCCGGCACCAGCGCAACCGGCAGCGTGTCGCTGTTCGCGAACTCGCGCAGCACGTGATCCCAGCGCGGATGCGTCAGGATCTCGGCCGGATCCGGGACGTACGCGCCCGCGGGCACGAACGCAAACGACCGGTCCGGCAGCTGACGCGCCAGCCGCTTCAGCGGCACGCCGAAGAGGAACGCGTCCGCAACGCCCTCCACGTTCTCGACGCCGAGGAGCCCGTGCACCTCAGGGTCGGTCAGGCAGAGGTCCAGCAAGACCACACGCCGCCCGCGCGCGGTCAGCCCCGCCGCCACCGCGACGGCCGTGCGGGCCGCCCAGCCCGAGGCCAGCGCCTGCGGCCCCGCGATCAGGAGCAGAGACCTGAGCTTCTGGGGCGGCAAGGCCGCGAGCGTTTCCAGCGACGCGGGAAACTCGTCCGCGCCCGGATCAAAGGCCACAGCCGTGGGCCATCCAACCTGGCTCATGGGACTCTGGTGCGGTAAGGTCTTGCGTGATCGGCGCACGAAGGGGCCACCGCCCGGACCCGCCGCAGCGTCGGTCACAGCCCCCGTCTGATGAACGGTCCAATGATAAGGGCACGCCGGCCCGAACGCAAAAGCCCCGGCCGAACGGCCGGGGCCCTGATCGTTTCCGCTGCGATTCCCCTCAGAAAGACGGGCCGAACGACACCGAGAACCGCCCGCTCCGGTCCGGCCGGTTCAGCGGGAACGCGTAGTCGAGCCGCAGCACCGTGTAGAAGATGTTGAAGCGGAGCCCGAAACCGTAACTGAACAGCGGCTCCCGCACCAGGAACGGATCCTGCCCCGGCTTGCGGTCCCAGACCACGGTCACATCCCGCCACGCGCCCAGCCGGCAGTCGTCGGGTTGCGTGAGGTCCTGCTGGAGGCAGACCCGGTTGTCCCACGCCATGCCGCCGTCGAAGAACGCCACCGCGTCCACCGGCGGGAAGTTGCCCAGGAAGCCGATCTGGAGCTCCGTGATGATGGGGAAGCGCAGCTCGAGGTTCATGATCGCGGCGCTGGAGCCGATCAGCTGGTCGCGGACCGGGCACCTCGAGACCGATCCGGCCGCCAGCTCCCGGCACTCGTCGCTGTCCACGTCGAACGAATTGCCGTCGTAGCCGCGCAGGAAGTAGGGTCCGCCCCAGTAGACGGCGAACCAGTCGGCGTCCTGGCCCGTGCGCACGAGGCCGATCAGGCGCGACGCGAACACGACCCGCCGCTTCCAGTTCCAGTAGTTGCGGAAATCCAGCAGGAACTCGCTGAACGTGTACTCACCGAGCGTGCGCGACGCCTGGAGCCGGTAGCGGCGACCGTAGATCGGCCCTGTCGCGCCGAACAACGAGTTGTCGAACACCAGCGCCGCGACGGGCTGCACGAAGGCGGCGTCGAAGAGGCGGAAGTCCTCGTCCACGCGGCTCCCGGTCCGCGCCGTGTAGCCACGGACCAGCCGATCCCGCGTGATGGACGTGCCGCTCACCCCGAGCTCGAGGCGGCGGAACGTGCTGAACGGGTAGGCGATCATCGCCTGCGCCGTGCGGATCACGTCGCGGTCGAAGACGTCCACCCACGCCGGCTCCTGCTGCCCGTCCCGCTCAATGCCAAGAAGGCCGCCGGTGACGTAGCGATAGAACGGCACCTGCTCCATCGCCACACCGAAGTTGGCGCGCGTGCGCAGGAAGCTGTAGCCGGCGAAGAAGGTGGCGTCGGAGAACGAGCCGTTCACGTTGCCGGCCAGCAGGATGTTGTGATTGCCCAGCATGTCCGACAACGCGATGTAGCTCCCGCCGTAGATGCCGTTGCCGTAGTAGCCGCCGACCTGCGCGCCGATGGTCGGGCGCCCCACGATGTCCGGCGTGAACTTGACCGCGTAATCGCGGATCTCGAAGTCGCTGGTGTCGGGCAGGGCGAGGTCGGCGCTGTCCAGCAGCGCGATCACCGACACGGGCCCCTCCGTGACCGGCGTGTCCGGCAGGTGGGCGCTCGGCCGGAACTGGTCGCCGTCCCGGTAATAGGAGGCGATGAACCCGCGGGTCCGCGAGCTGTCCGGCTCCGCCGACCGCTCCTCCGCCGACGGCGCGGCCGGCGCGGCGATGTTGCCCGCCACCGGCGCCGGCGCCGCCTCGGCCGGCAGGTCGGCGACCGCGACGCGCTCCAGGCCGCGTGGGTCCTCCACGGCGTAGATGTTGTATCCGGCCTGCTCGAAGTACAGGAACAGCAGCCGCCCGTCCTTCGACCAGGAGAGCACCGGGCTCAACTGCGTGATGCCGATCACGCCGCTGAGCACGTCCGTGATCCGGTAAAACCCCTTGGTGTCCAGATCGAAGAGGTAGAGGTTGTTCGTCCCCGTCCGGTCGCTCACCCAAACCAGCGACCGGCCGTCCGGCGACCAGACCGGGTTCAGGTTCTTGCCCACGTCCTGGTGCGGCAGCAGCTCGATCTCCCCCGACTCCAGGTGATACAACGCGACGCGGAGGTTGCCGTAGCGCAGCCGGTCGAAATCCGTCTGCTCACCCCGATCCGTGCTGAAGGCGATGACCGAGCCGTCCGGCGACCACGCCGGCAACAGGTCGGCGTAACGATCGTTCGTCAGCCGCTGGAGATTGCCGTCCAGGTCCGTGATGAAGAGGTCGCTGATGCCGCCGTCCAGACCGGTGAAGACCAGGCGGGTCCCGTCCGGCGACCAGCTCGGGTTGGTGATGCCGTTGAGGTCGAACCGCAGCTTCTTCCTGATCGTCTTGCGCTCGACATCCATGATGTAGAGCGCGTCTTGCCCGCCGATCTGCGCGGCGAAGGCGAGATATCGGCCGTCGGGCGAGAAGGCTGCCGACGACGTCAGGTAGCGCAGCGACTCGAAGTCCGGATCACGCGCAGCCTCGATCAGCTTGCGCTTGATCTCTCCCGTGCGCGCGTCCGCCAGCCAGAGGTCGAAGAAGAAGCCGTCCCGCTGCGAGAGGAACGCCATCTTCTGGCCGTCCGGCGAGATGGCCGGGGCGAGGAACCAGGGATCGTCCAGCTTCTCGTGGTGCGTCAGGCGGCGCGCGAAGTGGTCCGGACGCTGGAACTCGGCCACCTGGGGCAGGTACGTCTGCCGGACCGCCGCCATCCATTCGTCGTTCAGCTCCTGGAGCGTGATCCCGAGCGTGGACTGGAAGGCGCGCTCGATGCCGACCCGCGGCGCCTTCTGGAGCAGCACGCCCACGACCTCGTCGCCCCATTTCGAGCCGATGTACGCCCAGAGAGACTGGCCGAAGCGGTACGACAGATAGTCGTCCCGCCGGTTCATCTCGTCGATGCTGCGCAGGTAACCTGCGAGAGCGGCGTCGCGGAGCCACGCGGCGGTCAGCGCATCGATGCGGCCCAGGGAGAGGTACTCGGCCATGCCCTCCATGAACCACAGCGGCAGGCGCGTCGCGAACGGGCTCGCCTCCGAGATCACGCCACGGCGGAAGATGATGTCGTACTGGAACGCGTGCACGAGCTCGTGCGTCAGCACGTGCTCGAAGTCCGCGTACGAGCCGGTGAACGGGAGGATGACGCGGTTCTTGAGGGACTCCGTGACGCCCCCGGTGCCCTCATCGATGAAGAACGGCAGCGTGTTCGTCTGCTGGAAGTCCGTGTGGGATGCGTACAGGATGATGGGCTTGCGCTCACGGAACTCGTGCTGGAGGATGCGCGAGAGCCTTGCGTAGGCCCGCTCCACCATCCGCGCCGCGTCCAGCGCCGCCTCGCGCTCCTGGTCGTAGAAGTAGATGTCGAAGTGCGCGGTCTTGATGACTTTGAAATCGAAGGCGCGGTACTGGACCTTGTTCCGTCCGAAGTACTGCGCGGACGCGGGGCTGGCGCCGACCAACGCTGCCGCGGCCAGGGCCGCGACGGCGACCAGGAGTCGTTGGGTCATGACCTGCTCCCCCTTCAGGCCTCCAGGACGTGCACGGGCGCATCGCCCCAGAGGCGCTCGAGCTGATAGAACTCGCGAGCGGCCGGGTGGAACACGTGAATGACGAAATCGATGTAGTCGATCAGCACCCAGCGGCCGCCGCGGAGGCCTTCCACGTGGTCGGGGCGCACACCCTCGCGGTCCAGCTCCTCGATGATGTGCTCCGCGATGGCCTTGACGTGGAGATCCGAGGTGCCGTGGACGATGAGGAAGTAGTCGGTTGCGTCCGAGAGGCGCCGAAGGTCGAGGATGACCGGCTCGCGCGCCTTCCGGTCGATGGCTGCCTCGGCGGCCCGGGCGAGTGCGGCGGGCAGCTCCAACGCCGTGGGCGCAGCGGCTCCGGACATGCGGTCTCCGGGCTGATCGCGGTCCGTTCTCGTCATTCCCAATAAGTCCGGCCGTCCGGAGGAGGTTCCCGGCGCGAGCCGGAGCAAAGGTTCCCCGGCCACGGTCGTGGCGAGCGCGGACCGTGCATCATCCAGGCCAGCCAACCGGCGGGCCCGAGCTGCCCTGGGCGCCGTTGGCCGCCCGGAGTCCTCAGCCGCCCGCTGTCCTCATCGAGAGAAACGCGCGGGTCGGCGCCTTCCGGACACCCCGGCCCCAGCCCTGCCCCGCGCCCCAGCCCCCGGGTGAGCAGGCCCGGCAGGGTGCCGGCTCGCTCCGCGGGGACGGCTGGGGCAAGATCAAGCCGCTCCGGCCCGCAGCCGGGCGGCCGCGCCGGGAAGGCGCCGAAGGCGCGCCGCGCACGCCTAACCGCGTGGCTCCAGCCCTAGGAACCCCGCTCGAGCGGGAAGGGTCACAACCCCGGGCGTCACTCCTCCTTGATGACCCAGACCTTGATCTCGGGGCGCACTTCGCTGTGCAGGTCGATGGGGACCGAGTAGACGCCGAGGCTCTTGATCGGCTCCTCGAGCATGACGTCACGCCGGTCCACCTGGAAGTCGAGACCCTGCTCGTTCAGCCGGTCCGCGATGTCCGCCGCCGTGATCGAACCGAACAGCTTGGACTCCTCGCCCGCCCGCACCTTGAACGTGAGCGAGATGCCCTCGAGCGCCGCGGCACGCCGCCGCGCCTCCAGGTACGCACGGCGAGCACGCTGCTCGGCCCGACGCTTCTCCTCCTCGAGCTGGCGGAGGTTCGCCTCCGTCGCCTCGTACGCGAAGCCGCGCGGCAGCAGGTAGTTGCGCGCGTACCCCGGCTTCACGGACACGATCTCACCTGCGCTCCCGAGGTTCGGAACGTCCTGTCGCAGGATGATTTTCACGCTCTTCATGGTCCCGTCTCTCCGGATCCTGGACCACGCGACGATGCTCGGCCGCGCAGGTCCAGCCACGTATCGGTCAGACCCACCACGAACATGGCGGCCATGACCAGCGGATAAAGGAACATCAGGGCGAGCGCCGCCAGCAGCGCACTCGCCAGCCCGGGCGTCCCCGCCAGGGAGAGCGCGACGGCGACGCCCCGCAGCACGTACAGCGCCCCCATGAACGCGACGAGGTTCGCGCCCGCCCGCTCGACGGCACCGCCGTCGGCCACGAGGATCAGGACGATGCCGGCGATCAGCAGCCAGACCAGCTCGTCGCGGAACCGAAACTCGCGCAGCGGCCCCAACGGCCCGGGCTCCCCCCTCGCGACCCGCCCGAAGACGAACCACGCGGCGGCGAGTCCGGCCAGCGTGGCCAGGGCCAGCAGCGCGGGGAACAACACCGCCTGCAGCTCCGCGAGGCGGTACATCATGTCGGTCGCCTGGGGCCACCACGGCCGCTGGCCGAACGCCGCGCCGCCCACCGCCACCGCGTCGCTGACGCCGGACCACAGAGCGCTGCGAACCGCCCAATCGAACGTGCGCCAGGCGTCCGGCACCACGCCGAACAGGACCGCCGCGCTGGCCGCCGCCCCCGCCAGCGCCGCCAGACCGCGGTCCAGGAACGTCGCCCGCGGCAGCGCCAGAACGGCCACGAGGAACCAGGCCCCAACCAGCAGCGCCCAGCCGCGCCCCCCCAGCCACAGCCCCTGCCGAGCGCCGCCGTGGAACACCAGGGCGCCGAGGGCGAGCCCCAAGACGACGTGCCGGGGCTGGACCGGCGGAGCGCCGACCAGCAGAACGGCGAGCGGGACGAAGATCAGCGGCGCCGGCCCGACCACCGACAACCCGGCACACGCGAGCGCCAGGAACGCGGCCGTGCCCCAACCCGGCGCCCGGCCCGCCATCACCTCGCTAGTCCTCGTACCCTCGAATGAACGGGAGCAGGGCGATGAACCGGGCGCGCTTGATCGCCGTCCCGATCTGCCGCTGATGCCGCGCGCACATCCCCGTCATCCGCCGCGGCATGATCTTCCCCCGCTCCGTGATGAAGCGGGAGAGCGTCTTCTCATCCTTGTAGTTGACCAGCCGGATGCCGGACTCGCACAGCGGGCAGGCCTTGCGCTGACGTCGCATCGTCACTCCTCCTCTTCCTCCTCATCGCGCACCCGCGGCTCGCGCGTCGCCACGGACATCGGCGCCGTCGGCTCGCCCTCGTGCAGGACGATGAGGTAGCGCAGGACGTCCTCGTCCAGCTTCAGCGCACGCTCGAACTCCGGCAGCGACTCCGGGGCCGTGCGGAACTGTGCGACGACGTAATAACCGTTGGGCTTCTTGCGGATCGGGTAGGCGAGCTGCCGCTTCCCCCAGTGGTCGACCGCCGTGATCTCGCCACGGCCGTCGCCGGCCACCAGCCCGTGGAAGCGGTCCAACTTCTCGGCGATGGCCTCCTCGGTCACCGCCGAATCGAAGATGTAGACGACCTCGTAGTCCCTCACGAATCCCTCCTGTGGACTGGGCGGCCCCGTCCCGAACGGGGCGGAGCAGGAGTTTGTAGAGCACTGAAAAGTAGCGACGACGGCGCCAGACGTCCACCCCTTCCAGCGCGTCGCCGCGTCGGCGACCTCCTCACCCCTCCCGTTCCGCTCCGGGCGCACGACCGGGCCCGCGGCGAACTCCACACGTGTACCGCGGCCGGCGCGGGTCCAGCGCGCCGGCCGTCACACGTTGAACCGGAAGAGCATGATGTCGCCGTCCTGGACGACGTAGTCGCGCCCCTCGCTCCGGACCAGCCCGCGCTCGCGGGCGGCCTTGAGCGAGCCAGCCTCGACGAAGTCCGCCCAGCTCAGCGTCTCGGCCCGGATGAAGCCGCGCTCGAAATCGGAGTGGATCTCTCCGGCGGCCTCGGGCGCACGGGTGCCCTCGCGGATCGTCCAGGCCCGGACCTCCTTCTCGCCCGCCGTGAAGAAGCTGATGAGCCCCAGCAGACGGTAGCCCTCCCGGATGAGCCGCTCCAGGCCGCTCCGCTCCAGGCCCAGCTCGGCGAGGAACGCGGCCCGCTCCTGCGGGTCCAGCTCGCTCAGCTCGGCCTCGATCCGTGCGCACACCGGGATGAGGCTGGCCGGCTCGCCGTCCGCCTCGATCGCCGCCCGCAGCGCGGCGACGTAGGCGTTGTCCCCCGACGGGAGGTCGGACTCCGCCACGTTGGCCACGTACAGGACCCGCTTGGCCGTCAGCAGGTTGTAGGATCGGAGGAGGCGCGCTTCCTCCTCGCTTGCGGGCTCGACCGCCCGGGCCGGGGCACCCGCGGACAGCGCGTCCTTGAGCCGCCCGAGGAGCGCGGCCTCGACCTGGGCCTCGCGGACGCCCGAGCGGGCCGCTTTCTCCACCTTCTCGAGCCGGCGCTCCACGGTCTGCAGATCCGCCAGCGCGAGCTCGAGGTTGATCACGGCGCGGTCCCGGACCGGGTCCACGGCGCCTTCCACGTGACCGACGTCCGGGTCATCGAAGCAACGGACCACGTGGACAATGGCGTCCACCTCCCGGATGTTGGCGAGGAACTGGTTCCCCAGCCCTTCACCCTTCGACGCCCCCTTCACCAGCCCGGCGATGTCCACGAACGTCACGGTCGCGGGCGTCCGCGCCCGGGGCTGGATCCGCTCGACGAGCAGGTCCAGCCGCGGGTCGGGCACCTCCACCACGCCGACGTTCGGCTCCACCGTGCAGAACGGGTAGTTCTCTGCGGGCGCGCCCACCGCGGTGAGGGCGTTGAACAACGTGGACTTCCCCACGTTGGGGAGTCCGACGATCCCCAGCTTCAGGTTCGGCATCGGCTCTCCAGCACGCGCGTCCCGGCGGGACGATTCACTCTAAATTATTGTGTTCCAATGTGCTCATCCACCCCACCCGAAGCCCGTGACCGCCGGGACCGGGCCCGCGGGACGGGGGCCCGGACCGCGACACGGACGTTCACGGGCTCTGGGGGAAGAAGCGGCCGGAGGGGCGGAGGGTGCAGGGCACCCGTAGCGGCCGGCGGGGTCGGGCAGGCCGGACGGGGCGGCCGGCAGCGCCGGCCGCCCCGTCACTCCGCTCTTGGACTCCGCTCAGCCGAACAGCGCCGCCAGGATCTGGCGCGCGCCGTCGATCAACGCCTGTACAGGCGCCGCGGCCTCGTCCGCGTGGATCCGCGAGAACCACGGCGCCAGCACGAGGGCCACGATGCTCATCAGCTTGATGAGGATGTTCATGGACGGCCCGGCGGTGTCCTTGAGCGGGTCGCCCACCGTATCACCCACGACGGCCGCGCGGTGGGACTCGGAGCCCTTGCCGCCGTAGGCGCCGCTCTCGATGTACTTCTTGGCGTTGTCCCAGGCGCCGCCCGAGTTGGCCATGAAGAGCGCCAGCAGGACGCCGGTGACCGTGGCGCCGGCGAGCAGGCCGCCGAGCGCGTGGACGCTCATGTAACCGACGATGACGGGCACCGCCACCGCGACGAGGCCGGGCGCGATCATCTCCCGCAGCGCGGCGCGGGTGGAGATGTCCACGCACCGGGCGCTGTCCGGCCGGCCGGTGCCCTCCATGAGGCCGGGGATCTCACGGAACTGGCGCCGTACCTCGGCCACCATGCCGGCCGCCGCGCGCCCCACGGCCGTCATCGTCAGGGCGGCGATGAAGAACGGCAGCACGCCGCCGACGAGCATCCCGATGACGACCTCGGGGTTGATGATGTTGAGGCCGACCTCCTGCAGGCCCACGGCGCTCGCGTACGCGCTGAAGAGGGCGAGGGCGGTGAGCGCCGCGGAGCCGATGGCGAAGCCCTTGCCGATCGCGGCGGTGGTGTTGCCGATGGCGTCCAGGCTGTCGGTGATGCGGCGGACCTCCGGGCCGAGGCCGCTCATCTCGGAGATGCCGCCGGCGTTGTCCGCGATGGGGCCGTACGCATCGACCGACATGGTGACGCCCACCGTGGCGAGCATGCCGACCGCCGCGATGCCGATCCCGTACAGGCCGGCGAAGTAGTACGCGACCCAGATCCCGAGCGCGATCAGGAGGACCGGCACGGCGGCCGACTCCATGCCGACCGCGAGACCGGTGATGATGTTGGTCGCAGAGCCCGTCTGGCTGGCGTCCGCGATGCGCCGGATCGGCCGGGCCGCCGTGTAGTACTCCGTCGCCCAACCGATCAGGATGCCGATGGCGGCGCCCACGACAATGGCCCAGAACGGCCCCGTCGCGGGGTAAGCCCGGGAGGTGGCCGGGTCGAAGATCTCGAAGCCGAGCGCGCGCACCACGAAGTACATGATGACCACGAACAACCCGGCCGCGACGAACGTCACGGTGCGCAGGGCGCTGGCGGGGTTCATCCGCTCGAACACCTTCATCAGCCCGATGCCGAGCATGGAGCTGACGAGCCCGACCATGATGGTGATGACGGGCAGCGCCACCGCCTCGAGCCGGTTCGCCGCGTAGAGCGCACTGCTGGCGCCGATGGCGATCGTCGCGATCACGCTGCCGACGTAGCTCTCGAAGATGTCGGCGCCCATGCCCGCGACATCGCCCACGTTGTCGCCGACGTTGTCCGCGATCGTCGCCGGGTTGCGCGGGTCGTCCTCAGGGATCCCCGCCTCGACCTTGCCCACCAGGTCCGCGCCCACGTCCGCCGCCTTGGTGTAGATCCCGCCGCCCACGCGGGCGAAGAGGGCGATGGAGCTCGCCCCCATGGCGTAGCCGCTGATGATCTCGGAGAAGCGGATGAAGTCCGCGTCGCTGATGCCCGTGGCGCCCAGGAAGAAGTACCAGACCCCGATGCCGAGCAGCCCCAGCGCCGCCACCGAGAGCCCCATCACCGCGCCGCCGAAGAACGCGACGCGGAGCGCCATTCCCTGCCCCGCATCCTTGGCCGCCGCGGACGTGCGCACGTTGGCCCGCGTGGCCGCGGTCATGCCGAAGAACCCGGCGAGGATCGAGCTGATCGCGCCGGTAACGAAGGCCGCCGCGACCATACCGCCGACCGCCAGCCAGAGGAGCGCGGCCACGACCACGAGGAACACGGCGAGGACCGAGTACTCCCGCCGCAAGAACGCCATCGCGCCCTCGTGGATGCGGCTCGCGAGCTCCTGCATGGTTTCGTTGCCCGCGGGCTGACTCTTCACGTACAGGTAGAGCACCAGGGCGCCGACCAGCCCGAGCAACCCGACCAGCGGCGACCACTCGGCCCAACTCGCGAGTTCCGTCACGGACACCTCCATGGGCGTGTATTCTCGTTCAAGCTAGCGATTGTAGCGCCGCGCCGCCTGCTCGACGCCTTCCCGCACCCAGACTCCGACCGCCTCGGACAACTCGGGTAGGAGCTGGACGATCCGCTCTTCTTCCTCGGGTGGGAACGGAGACAACACGTAATCCGCCAGGTCCACGCCTGGAGGCGGCGCGCCGACGCCGATGCGCAGACGCGCGTAGTCCCGCGTCCCCAGCACCGCTTCCACCGACTTCAGGCCGTTGTGACCGCCGGAGCTGCCCCGGGCGCGGAACCGCACGCGACCGACCTCGAGCGCCACGTCATCCACGATGACCAGCAGGTCCCGCTCGACCACGAACCCCTCGGCGGCGAGGAACGGCAAGAGCGCCTCGCCGCTCCGGTTGACGTACGTCAGGGGCTTGACGAGCCGGACGTCGTGCCCGCCGAAGACGCCGGCGGCGATCTCCGCGTCCCCGATGGGCCGGAACGGGCCCAGCCGCCAGTCCGCCGCGATCCGGTCCAGGACCCACCAGCCCAGGTTGTGCCGGGTGGCCGCGTACTCCGGCCCCGGGTTGCCCAGCCCGCAGACGACCTTCACGGCGTGTCATCCGCCGGGCGAGCGGCGCTACTCGCCGCTCCCCTCGGCCGCGCGCTTGCGGATCAGCTCGGGCTCGACCTCGCCGCCCGGGCCCGCCGGCGCCTCGGCCTCGGTCTCCAGCGCAGCGACCGTGGGCGCGAGGACCGTGCAGACCACGCGCTCACCCTCCGTCTCGATCTCGACGCCCTCCGGCACCCGCAGATCCGAGACGTGGAGCGAGTCCCCGATCTCCAGAGCGGAGATGTCGGCCTCGATCGCCTCCGGGATCTGGTCCGGCAGACAGCGGACCGCGATGTCGTGCAGCGTCTGCTGGAGGATGCCGCCCGCACGCACGCCCGCGGCCGTGCCGACCAGACGCACCGGCACCTCGAGGTGCACCCGCTCGCCGGCGTGGATCTGGTAGAAGTCCACGTGCAGGATCTCCGGCCGGTACGGATGCCTCTGCACCTCGCGGACGAGGGCGCGCACGGGGCCGCGCTCGCCTTCGATGTTCAGGGAAATGATCGTGTTCTCGACCTGAATGCGGGAGAACAGCCGCGCCACCTCCTGCGCATCTACCGCCAGGGAGCGCGTCGTCTCGCCGTGGCCGTAGATCACGGCGGGGATCTTGCCCTGCCGCCTCAGGCGCCGGGCCGGGCCCTTGCCGTGCTCGTGGCGCAGCGTGGCGTTCAACGTCGCGGTCGTCACCATCCGTGGATCTCCTTCAGTCGAAGAGCTGACTCACCGACTCGTTCGAGTGCGTGTAGCGGATGGCCCGCGCCAGCAGCTCCGCGATCGAGAGGATGGTCAGCTTGGGGAACCTCTTCTCGTCCGGCACAACGAGCGTGTTCGTGACCACGACCTCGACGACCGGCGCCTCTTGGAGGCGTTGCACGGCGGGGCCGGACAGCAGCGCGTGGGTCGCGCACGCGTAGATCTCGGCAGCGCCCTGGTCGAGCAGCGCGTGGATCACGCTCTCCAGCGTCCCTGCCGTGTCGACCATGTCGTCCGTGATCAGGCAGGGCCTGCCTTTGACATCGCCGACCACGGTGAGGACCTCGGCCACGTTGTGGGCCGGCCGCCGCTTGTCGATGATCGCGAAGCTCGCGCCCAGCCGACGCGCGAAGCCGCGTGCCATCTTGGCCGCGCCGACATCCGGCGCGACGACCACCAGGTCGGAGAGCCCCTTCGCGCGGAAGTAGCCGGTCAGGACGGGTGCTGCGTACAGGTGATCCACCGGCACGTCGAAGAAGCCCTGGAGCTGGTGGGCGTGGAAGTCCATGCCGAGCACGCGGTCCGCACCGGCCGCCTGGATCAGGTTGGCGACCAGCTTGGCGCCGATGGCGACGCGCGGCTGGTCCTTGCGGTCCTGGCGCGCGTACCCGTAGTACGGCATGACCACGGTGATCCGCGCGGCCGATGCGCGCCGCGCCGCGTCGACCAGGAGCAGCAGCTCCATGAGGTTGTCGGCTGGCGGCGGCGTCGGCTGAATGATGAAGACGTCCCGACCACGGGCGTTCTGGTTGATCCTGACGAAGATCTCGCCATCGGCGAAGCGCTTGATGGTCACATCGCCGAGTGGCAACCCCATGTGCTCCGCGATCTCCTCGGCCAGTGGCCGGTTGGCGGTGCCGGAGAGGAGGAGGAGCGGGCCCCGGAACTCGTGGTCGGGCATTCCTTTGCCGCGTCGGATGTTTTCAGCTCAGCCGAACGGAAACAGCCTTTCAAGTTAGACGGAGCGACGCGGGGCTGTCAACGGGCGCGGCGAGGCCGGGCGTCCGCTCCGGGGTGTCCCGACCGGTGCGGCGGCAGCGGCCGTGTCGTCGGAGTCCGAGAGCAACCGACAGGCGGGCCTCACGCGCCGTCGTCGGAACCCGACTCACGGGAGCGGATGGGCGCGAGGGCCGTGGGGAGATGGGCCTCGGCGAGGCGGGCCATGGCGCGCTGGTAGACGGCCTGGGCGCGGGGTCCGGTGAGGCGGAGCGCGTTGTTGTACTCCTCGACGGCCCGCTCGAGGGGCATATGGGGCTCCAGGAGCGCCGCGAAGGTGATGGCGTTGTCCACGTGCGTGGCGATGATGCCCTCTTCCGCCCGGGCGAGGGCGAGCCGGATCCAGCCCTCGGTCTCGTCGTGCCGCCGGTGTCGCTCCTTGAGATCGCGCATCAGCACATCGGGCCGGAAGCGGCGCCAGCCCTCGGCGGGGCCCTCCGCCTCGGCACCGTCCCGCGAGGCCCGCCCTTCGCCGGTCGTGGCGAAGATCTGGAGCGTGGGGCGCGAGTCGTCGGGCCTTTGGGCGTCCTCGAGCGCGACCAGGACGCGGTTGCGCACCGCGGCTGCCATGGTCTCGGAGACCTCCATCTCGCGCAGGTAGCGCTCGACGGCTTCGTCGAACGGCATGCGATCGGCGAGGAGCGCGATGAGCTGGAGGGCGTGCGAGGTGTGCGCCTCGACGAGCGCCTCCCAGGCGGTGGCGCTGGCGACCTCGAGGCGACGTCGCACCGTTTCCGGGAGACGGCGTGGGGTGCGCGGCCCCGGAGCGGGCATGTGGACTCCTTCTGCGTGGTCCGTGAGCTCCGGGGGGAGGATTCGAACCTCCACCAAGGGATCCAAAGTCCCCCGTCCTGCCGTTAGACGACCCCGGAATTATACCGAAAATCTAACAGGGGGCCGATGGCCGATCAACCGAGCGCGTGCCGTGATGGCTCTTCGGCCGTGAGGGTTTCGATGAGCCGCACGTGTGGGAACGCCCGGGCGAGCACGGCGGCGGCGGCGGCCCGCTGCTCGACCGAGTCGAAGATCCCGAAGACCGCGGAGCCGCTCCCGGTCAGGCGCGCCAGCCGGGCGCCGGCGTGGGCGAGGGTGTCGCGTAGGGCGGCGAGCAACGGGTGGCGCGGGAAGAGCACGGCCTCGAAATCGTTGACCGCGCCCGCGGCGAGGCCCTCCCATGAGCCCGCTTCGGCGAGCCGGAGGACGCGGGGCACGGGGCCCGCCGCAGGGCACTCCCGGTCCAGCGCGCGGTACGCCTCCGCCGTGGCGATCCCGAAGGGCGGCACGGCCAGCAGGACGGGCGCGGGCGGCAGCGGCGGCAACGGGAGGATCCGTTCGCCCCGGCCCCAGACGAGCGCCAGGGCGGCGCCGCTGAGGAAGAACGGCACGTCGCTGCCGAGCCCGGCGCCGAGCCGCAGGAGCATGGCGGCATCGAGCGGGTGGCCGTGGACCTCGTTCAGGGCGAGGAGCGTGGCCGCGGCGTCGCTCGAGCCGCCGCCCAGCCCGGCGCCGGCGGGCACCCGTTTGGTGAGCCGGATCTCCACGCCGGCGCGCAGGCCGGCGGCTTGGTAGAACGCCGCGGCGGCGCGGTACGCCAGGTTGCGCTCTGGCGGGCCCAGGTCCGCGCCCCGGACGTCCAGCCGGATGCCGGTTCCGCCGACGACCAGCTCGAGCTCATCGGCCAGCGACAGCGCACAGAACACGCTCTCGATCTGGTGGTACCCGCTGGCCTCCCGGGCCAGGATCTCGAGCCGGAGATTGATCTTGGCCGGCGCCAGTGCGCGCATCAGGGTCCTGCCGTCCCCCCGGCGTTCGGGAGTGGGTCTGCCGCGCCGCCGCCGTAGCCGGACGGATCCGACGCTTCGTCGCAGCCCTGGGCCTCACCCGCCACGTCGCGCTCCACGGCCTGCTCCACGACGTCCTCGCTCTGCTTCACTTCGCGGAGGGAGAAGCCGAGGCGCCAGGCGAAGTAGAGCCCGATCACGGTGACCGGAATGAAGCTCCCGATGTGGAAACCGATGGCGAAGCCCAGCGCCTTGTTGGCCTCCACGCCCCAGAGACCGACGAGCCCGATCCGGACCGCGGCCTCGTAAGGCCCGAAGAAGCCGGGCGCGGACGGCGCGGCCACCAGGATGGCGATGAGCGACTGGAGGAAGAGGGCGCCGCCGAACCCGACCGGAATGTCGAACGCCCGGAAGGCGAGCCAGAACGACAGCGCGTTGAGCAGCCAGAGGCCGATGGACCAGAGGCAGACGCGCAGGATGAGGGAGGGCGTGCGGAGCACGGCCAGGCCGGCGAGGAAGGCCTCGAGCGCGTCCACGACGGGGCGCCTCAGCCCGCGCGGCAGCACGCGCGCGATGGTGCGCTCGAAGATGCCGACCGCCTGCCGCGGCCAGATCACCATCGCGAGCAGCGCGACGCCGGCAGCGGCGAACGGCACCATGAAGAGCCGGATGAGCCTGCCGATCTCCACGCCGTCCACGGTCGCGGTACCGGGGAAGCCCGGCAGCGCGATGGAGATGAGGAGGAACGCGACGATGGTCAGCCCGTCGAAGAGCCGCTCCACCGCCACGGTGCCGAACGACGCCGCCACCGGGATCGGCTGCATGCGCGAGAGGGCGAACGCGCGGGCGAACTCGCCGATGCGCACCGGGAGGATGTTGTTGGTCATGAAGCCGATCGTGGTCGCCGCGAACCTGGGGTAGAGCGGCGAGTCGGGCAACATCGGCTGGAGCAGCGGCTTCCAGCGCCAGGCGCGGACCAGGAAGACCGCCGTCGCGGCGAAGACGGCGGCGGAGAACCAAAGCGGCTGCGCGCTGCCGATCTCGCGCAGCACCTCGTGGAGGTCGACGCCGCGGAGCGCGAAGGCGAGCAGTGCGACGCTGATCGCGATACCCAGCAGCGCCTTCCAGCCGAAGGCGCCGCTCCGCCGGGAGCCGCTCACGAGAGGCCCAGCCGAATCAGATCGAACAACTCGTCGACCGTCTCGCGAGCGGCCGCGTCCGTGCCGGCGAGGCGCTCGATGGCGGGGCGTAGCTCGAGCGCTCGCCTCAGCGCCGCCTCGCCCCGGTAGAGCAGATCCTCGATCGGGACGACGTCTGCAGCGTCCTGCTCGCCGGCGGAGAGCGCCGTCGCGGCGGGGGGGCGATCCGGCGCCGGGGCCTCCGGCCGCGCGGGCTCGGTGGACCCGGCGGGGGGCACGGGACGACCCGGGACCTCGCTGGTGACGAGGCGCCGGAGCTCCGCGACGAGCCCGTCCACCGGATCCTCCCGGTCCAGCGCGTCGAGGAGCCGCTCGGCGCCGGCGGTCGCGGCGGAGAAGCCGAAGGTGGCCGCAAGGTCGCGCAGCGCCGTGACGGTGTCGCGCAGCTCGCGCTGGGCTGCGCGGGAGCGGTCGCCGGTCCACTGGGGCCGTTCGCCCACCATCCGCTCGATGCGGTCCACCAACGCGCCCGCCTCGGACCGGAAGAAGTTCACGACCTCGATCGGGAGCTCCTCGTGCGCCGGCGCCCCGTCGAGCGCCGCCACATCGCCGGGCGCGTGGGCCACGCCGAGCGCGGATGCCTCGCCAGGCACGGGAACAGCCCCCGGATCGAGCGGGGCCGCTGCGGGCTCCGTGGACCAGGGTGACGTCCCGGGACCGGGCAGCCCGGTGACCTCGAGCCCCTTCCTCTCCCAGCGCTCGATCGCCGCGGCCGCGCGCTCGTCGAGCTGCGCATCGGTGCCGTCGGCCTCGACGAGCGCGGTCAGGTCCTGGAGAGTCCGTTCCACTTCGCCACGCAGGTCTTCCCCCCAGGCCAGGGCGCCCTGCACCAGGGCGCGGCCAGCGAGCTCGAGAGCGCGCGCGACCGCCTGCACCCGCGGCTCGCGGGCCATCTGCGCGCTGCCGCGCAGGACGCGCGAGACGCGGTGGAGTTCGGCCGCGTCCACGATCGAGTCGTCGGCTGTCCGGAGCACCGCGTGCAGTTGCTTGAGGCAGTCGCGGGCCTCGCTGAGGAAGAACTCGCGTGGGGTGGGCATGGAGTCCTCTCACGGACCGGACGTGGCGCCGCGCAGCCGCGCCTCGGAGATCAACTGGCGCATCTCGCGCACGGCCGCGGTCATTCCCACGAGCACGGCGCGGCTGACGATGCTGTGGCCAATGTTCAGCTCCTCGATCTCCGGAATGGCGGCGACGGGCGAGACGTTCTCGTACGTCAGGCCGTGGCCCGCATGGATGTCCAGGCCGAGGGAACGGCCGAACGCCGCGGCCCTGCGGAGGCGCTCGAGCTGCTCGCGCACGGGCCCGGGTCCAGCCGTCCGGCGCCGCGCCCACGCCTCTGCATAGGCGCCGGTATGCAGCTCGACGGCCACGGTCCCGATCTCCGCCGCCGCGCGCAGCGCCTCTTCGTCCGGGTCAATGAACAGAGAGGTGCGGAGCCCCGCTGCGGCGAGGCGTTCGACGGCAGCGGCCACCCGCGCGCGGTCCTCGGGTCGTACGAGGGAGAGCCCGCCCTCCGTGGTGATCTCTTCCCTGCGCTCGGGCACCAGCGTGACGGCCATGGGACGGAGCTCGAGCGCAACGGCGAGCACGTTCTCCTCTGTCGCCAGCTCGAGGTTCACGCCCGTGCGCACCGTTTCCACGAGCAGGCGGACGTCGCGCTCCTGGATGTGCCGGCGGTCCTCCCGCAAGTGCACGGTGATCCCATCCGCTCCACCGAGCTCGGCGAGAACGGCGGCGCGAACGGGATCTGGCTCATCCGTGCGGCGTGCCTGGCGCACGGTCGCGACGTGGTCGACGTTGACGTGCAGGCGCATCAATCGACGGCGAGAAGCGATTCGAGCTCGGCGGCCCGGTCCGGGTCGAGGCCGGCGAGACGGGCCAGTCGGAGGGTCTCGCGACCCAATGCAGAATATAGCGAGCGGTCGGACGGGGACAACCGTCCCAGGTGGAGGCGCACGGCGTCCACGTCGCCGCGGACGATGGGCCCGGTGAGTGCGGCGGGGAAGCCCAGGTGCTCGAGGTCGTCCACCGTGCTGCGGAGCAGCGGCAGCGTGGCCGCCACTGCGTCCTCTTCCGGGATGCCCGCCTGGCGGAGCAACCGGACGGCCACGGCGGCGACCGTCACGACGTAGTTCGACGCGAAGACGGCGGCGGCGTGGTAGAGCGGCCGCAGGTTCGGCGGGATGACGAGGTCCCGGCCTCCCAGCGCCCGGACCAGGCGGCGGCCGGCCGCGATGGCGGCGGGCTCGCCCGCGAGTGCGAACGCAGCACCGATCAACCGGTCGCCGCCGGACCACGGGTCCGCGACGGTTTGGAACGGGCTCATGGAGCCCACCGCGTAGCCGGCGAAGTGGAGGGGCGCGAGGACGTCCGTGGACAGCGCGCCGGACAGGTGGAGGGCGGCGCAGCCGACGGGCGCGCGTCCGACCATGGCGAGGTCGTAGGCGACCTCGGGCAGCGCGTGGTCCGGGACCGCGAGGACGACGATCGTCGTCCCTTCCTCGATCGGCCCGATCCCCGGCCGGTAGAGGCCCCCCGGATGGTCGGGGTCGAAGAGCGGGTGCGGCGGCGGCTCGAGCGCTCGGCCGTAGAACACCAGACGCTCCGCCGCCTGACATTGAACGAGCGCCGCCCCGAGCGCGAGGCCCATGCGGCCGGGCCCGATGATCGCGATGCGTTCGCTCAAGGCGATTCGAACACGAGGATGCCGGCGCGCCGCTGCAGCCGCCCGAGGACCGGGAGTGGCAGACGCGCCACGACGTCGATCACCGAATCGTGCTCTTCGCGCCGGAGGACCTCTCCCTCGCGGTAGACGGCCGCGAGCGCCTCGCCGTCCACCACAGGGATGCGCAGCCGCACCCGCGGATGCGAGGCCCGGTACTCCTCGGCGAGCCGCTCCCGCAGCTCATCCATGCCTCCCGGCTCGACCGTCGAGCCGAAGAGCGCGGGCTGCGGGACGATCGCGCTCACCCGCACCCGGAGCGCCGCTTCCTCCTCGTGCGTCAGGCGGTCCACCTTGTTGAACAGGAGGAGCGTCGGCCGGTCGTCCGCACCGAGATCCGCGAGCACCTCCTCCACCACGCTCTTCTGCTCTTCCCAGCGCGGGTGCGAGGCATCGATCACGTGCAGCAACAGGTCGGCCTCGAGCGCCGCCTCCAACGTGGCGCGGAAGGATGCCACGAGGTGGTGGGGCAGCTTGCGGATGAAGCCGACGGTATCGGTGAGGAGGACCCGCACGCCATCTTCCAGCTCGACCGCGCGGGTGGCGGGGTCCAGCGTCGCGAACAGGCGGTCCTCGACGAGCACGTTCGCGCCCGAAAGGGCGCGCAGGACGGAGGACTTGCCGGCGTTGGTGTAGCCGACGAGCGCGACGCGGAACTCCTTCGCGCGCGCCTTGCGCTGGGTGGCGCGCTGCCGTGCAACGACCGCGAGCTTGCTCCGCAGATCGCGGATCCGCCTGCTGATGATGCGTCGGTCGGTCTCGAGCTGCGTCTCACCCGGGCCGCGCAGGCCGATGCCGCCCCGGATCCGCGAGAGGTGCGTCCACATGCGCCGCAGCCGCGGCAGCATGTACTCGAGCTGCGCGAGCTCGACCTGCATCTTCGCCTCGGCCGTACGCGCACGGGTCGCGAAGATGTCGAGGATGAGCTCCGAGCGGTCCATCACCCGCGTGCCGAGCAGCGTTTCCAGGTTCTTGCCCTGGGCCGGCGTGAGCTGCTCGTCGAAGATGACCAGCGTCGCGCCGGTCTCGAGCACGCGCTCGCGGAGCTCGAGGGCCTTGCCCTCGCCGATGTAATACTTGGGATGGGGTGCGTCGAGCCGCTGCCGCAGCGTGCCGACCACGACGGCGCCGGCCGTGTCCGCCAGCCTGGCCAGCTCTTCGAGATGCTCGGCCGCGACCTCGGGCTCGATGTCCTTGCTGGGCGCTCCCACGAGCAGGGCGCGCTCGCGGGGCACCTCGAGAGAGATCGTGCGGGAGATGGCGGGTGTCCCTCCTTCCCCTCCTGGTTCACTCCATGTCTCGATACCCGGCGCAGGAGCGCCCGTGCCGGCGGATCACTGCGCCCGCAGCACGGCCACGGTGCCGCTGTGACGATACGGCACCTCCGTACGCAGGGGCCTGCTCAACGCGACGGCGCCGCTGACGCGGTAGCTCAGCGTGCCCCGATCCAGGATCGAACGCAGGGCGGCGCCAGCGCCGGTGTAGGTGAACTCGACCGGGATCTCCACGATCGAGCTGTCCCGGGCACCCACCCGGACGCTCTCGCCGAAGCGGCCCTCGGCGAGGTCCACCCACTCGCCGTCGCCACCGGTGGTCGGGTCGCGCAGCTCGAGGTTGTACGTAAGGCCGGTCGCCTCGAGCGGGAAGTCGTTCGGGTTCACGACGCTGAGCTGGACGTACACCAGGCCGCCGCGCAGCCCCAGGCCGCCGAGCCGGACACCGACGAGATGGACGTCGGGCCGCGACACTCGCGGCGCGCAAGCCGTCAAGAGCATCCCGACGAGTACCGCCACCGTGGCTGCGACCGCCATCCTCCGCATGTTGTCACCCACCGTTGCGCCTGGATCCGTGACACGCCGCCGGCGCGCGGGCAGCGTGCTCCGCCCCGGCCGGCGTGCCGGGGCCGTCTCGCCGAACCGATTCTGACCCGCACCGGGCTTGCCGTGTTCCCGAAGTGCGATGCCCCGTGCCGGGCGTCGGGGCGGCCAGGTCGAGCGCGAGCGGCGAGAGCGCGCTGCGATCCCTCTTGCCGCACGCCTGTACGCCCGCGGCCGCGGGAGCCCTCGGCGCGGGGGCTCATTCGTCGCTACCACCGCCCGCATCGGCTCCCCGTTCCTGACGCTCGCGCAGGCGCGCCCAGAACGCCATGCGCTCGGCGATCTCCGGTTCACGGCCGGAACGGCCGGGCCTGTAGAAGCGCCGCCCCCGCAGCTCTTCCGGCAGGTACTCCTGCGGCGCGTACGCCTCGGGATAGTCGTGCGCGTAGCGGTAGTCCTTCCCGTACCCCAGTTCGCGCATGAGCTCCGTGGGCGCGTTCCTCAGATGGAGGGGCACCGGCGCGCCGGGGGTCTCTCGTGCCGCGGCGAGGGCCGCCTGCAGGGCGCGGTAACCGGTGTTGGACTTCGGCGCGGTGGCCAGGTAGATCGTCATGTCAGCGAGGGCGAGGTAACCCTCCGGCGGCCCGAGCATGTGGAACGCATCCCGAGCGGCAACGGCGTACTGGAGCGCGAAGGGGTCGGCGAGCCCGATGTCCTCGGCGGCCATCGCGATCGCACGCCGGAACAGCACCATCGGGTCCTCGCCCGCCTCGATCATGCGGGCCATCCAATACAGCGCACCGTCGGGGTCGCTGCCGCGCAGCGCCTTGTGGTACGCGGAGAGCATGTTGTAGTGCTCTTCGCCCGCCTTGTCGTAGCGCGAGAAGCGGTGCTGGAGCGCCTCGCGCACCACGTCGCGCGTGATCCTGCCGCCCCGCCCCGCCAGCGTGGCCGCCGCCTCGAGCGCGTTGAGTGCGCGGCGCGCGTCGCCGTCTGCGGCGGCCGCGAGCAGGGCCAGCGCATTGTCGTCCACCTCGAGCCCCCAGTCCCCGAGGCCCCGTTCGGCGTCCATCAGTGCGCGGCGGAGGATGACCTCGAGGTGCTGGGGCTGGAGCGGAGCGAGCACGAAGACCCGTGCACGGCTGAGCAGCGGGCCGATCACCTCGAACGACGGGTTCTCGGTGGTCGCCCCGATGAGCGAGATCGTGCCGGCCTCGACGTGCGGCAGGAAGGCGTCCTGCTGCGCCTTGTTGAAGCGGTGGATCTCGTCGCAGAAGAGGATGGTGCGGCGCCCGGTCGCGCGCAGACGCGCTTCCGCTTCGCGGATCACCTCCCGCACGCGGGCGACACCCTCCGTCACGGCGCTGAACGGCACGAACGCCGCCCGCGTGCGCTCCGCGATGATGCGCGCGATGGTCGTCTTCCCGCTGCCCGGCGGTCCCCACAGGATCACGCTGCCCGGGACGTCCTTCTCGATCAGCTCCCGCAGCGCGCGGCCGGGCGCGAGCAGGTGCTCCTGCCCGACGAACTCGTCCAGCGAGCGGGGCCGCATGCGGGCGGCGAGCGGCGCGCCGGGGGACAGTCCGGCGTCGGCCGGATCGGGGTCGGGCGGCGCCGCCGGCGGCTCGTGGCCGGCGAACAGATCGGGCTGCTTCACGTGTGCGCTCCCGGCAACAACGTCCGGATGATGTAGAACGCGATCACACCTAGGAATACCCCGCCGGGGATCCGCCAGCCCGGGACGCGTTGGGACTCGGGGATGAGGTTGGATGCCGCGACGTAGATGGTCACGCCGGCGGCAATGGCCAGGCCGTAGCTCGCGAGGAGGGTGGACGCGGGCGTGGCGACGGCGCCGAGCACGGTGAACAGGCTCACGACGGCGACGGCGGCGACTGTCTGCGCGGTCGAGTTCCCGCTCGCCAGCATGATGCTCGCCAAGGAAACGCCGGTCGGGACCTTGTGGAGGATGACGGCGGTGAAGATGAGGAGGCCGAGATCGCGGCTGGAGAGGAAGCCGCTGGCGATGGCCACGCCGTCGAAGAAGGCGTGGGGCACGAGGCCGATCAACGCCCACACGCCGACGCCGCGCGAAACCATCGCCTCGTGGTGCGTCTCCTCGCCGAAGTGGAAGTGCGGGGTGAGCGTGTGCTGGGTCAGGTGAACGGCCAGGTAGCCCGCGAGGACGGCGGTGAGGCCACCCGCGGTCTCCATCGCACCGGGCAGCATCTCGAGCAGCGCCACGGCGAGCATGAAGCCGGCGCCGAAGGCGACCAGCACGTTCAGGGCGCCGGTCCGCCCCCGGACGCCGGCGGTGACGAGGATGCCGCCCAGCAGGTTGGTGAGCCCGGCGAGAGCAGCGTAGAGCGCGGGCTGGATCAATGGACGAACTCCCGGCGCACGATCTCGAGCAGCGCCTCGCGTGTGTTGAGTTCGGGCCGGTCCGTGACGCGCTCGAGCAGGTCGCGGAGGATCTGCCCGTAGCGGGGCCCCGGCTCGATGCCGAGCGCGCGCAGGTCGGTGCCGCCGATGGCGAGGTCCACCACGGCCAGGGGCGGCCGGGCCCGCAGGACGGCGCGCGCGCGGCGCATTCCGGCCACGAAATCCGCGGCGGCGCCGGCCGGTGCCCGGGCGCGGGAGGGTGGATCCGCGCCGATGGCCGCGGCCGTGGATCGGGGGGCGGTGCCGAAGCGTGCGCGCCAGAACGCGGCCTCGAGGCGCACGTGGTCGCGGAGCAGATCGGCCCCGATACGGCGGAGCCAGCGCCGGATCGCCGGGTCGCCATCCGCGAGGGGAACGGCGTCGCCGTGGGCGCCGACCAGCCGGGCCACGCGCTCCGTGTCCGCGTTGGACGCCCGGAGCCGGCGCATGATCGCGGCGGCGGTCCGGGCGCGCTCCTCGGACTCGGCGCCGCCGGGGGCGTCCCCCGAGCCTCGGCGGGCCGCGGCGACGAACAGCGCGGCGGCACGCAGCAGCGGCCGGGTGCGCGGGAGCGTGTCCACCGCCAGGAGGCTCTCGGTCCACACGTCGTGCCGCGCGCCGGGGGCGTGCACGCCGATCGCGGCGTCCAGCTCCGGGTAGAGCACGCGCAGTGCGCCGGAGGCCGCGTACAGCGAGAGCGCCGCGGAGGCCCTCCAGGTCTTGCCCAGGATCTTCCAGAGCTCCTCGCGCACCCGCTCGGCGGACAGGCGGGTGAGGTGCGGCGTGGCGGCGACGAGCGCCTCCCAGGTCGCGGGCTCGATCGCGAGGCGGAAGTGGCCGGCGAAGCGCAATGCGCGTAGCACCCGCAGGTAGTCTTCTGCGAAGCGCTCCGCCGGGTCGCCGACGGTGCGGAGCCAGCCGGCGCGGAGGTCATCCAGCCCGGAGAACGGGTCGAGGAGCTCGCCGCGGAGCGGATGCCACGCGATGGCGTTGCACGTGAAGTCGCGCCGCGCGAGGTCCTCGATGATGGAGTCCGCGAACTCGACCACGGCGTGCCGGCCCGTGGTTTCGACATCGCGGCGAAATGTCGTCACCTCGTACAGCACGCGGTCCCGTCCGAGCACGCCGACGGTGCCGTGCTCGATGCCGATCGGCACGGTGCGGCGGAACAGGCGGCGCACGTCCCTCGGCCGGGCGCGGGTGGCGAGGTCCCAGTCCCCGGGCGCGAGGCCCAGCAAGGCATCCCGCACGGCGCCGCCCACCGCCCACGTCTCGTAACCCGCTTCTTCGAGCCGGCGGGCGATCTCGCGGACCGCCTCGGGCGGGTGCAGGTCCATGGCCTGAGCGTCAGGTGGTTGCGGCTCGCGCGGGCCCACGGCCCGCGTCGGTGCCGGCCACGGGTCCCGGCGTCGTCGGCGCAGGAGGGCACGTCCCCTTCCGCGCCTCAGCCACAGAGCACCGAGCCGCCATTGACATTCAGGACTTCTCCGGTGATGTGACGGGCGAGGCCAGAGCACAGGAAGACGATGGGCCCGGCCACGTCTTCGGCGGTGGCCACGCGACCCAGCGGGATGCCGGCGGCGATGCGCTCGCGCCCGCCGTCCGCGAACGGCACCGCGCACATCTCGGTGTCGATCCAGCCGGGCGCCACGCAGTTCACCGTGATGTCACGCGGCGCGAGCTCGATTGCCACGCTCTTCACGAAGGAGATGATCGCGCCCTTGGTGGCCGCGTAGTCCGCGTGGCCGGCCTCGCCTCTCTGCCCTGCCGTCGAACTGACCAGCACGATACGGCCGCCGCGCTCCATGACGCGCGCGGCAGCCCGCGTCGTGAAGAAGATCGAGTCGAGGTTGACCGCCAGCGTGCGATGCCACTGCCCGTCCTCCATGCGCTCGACGGGTGTCTCCTCCGGCGGCCAGATGCCGGCGTTGCCGACCAGGATGTCCAGCCCGCCGAACTCGGCCACCGCACGGGCGATCAGGCGCTCTGCCGCAGCGACATCGGAGAGGTCGCCCCGCTCCGCCCAGGCGCGGACGCCGAGCCGCCGGAGGTCCGCCACCGTGGCCTCTGCGGCGTCGACGCGGGAGACGTACGAGATGCCGACATCGGCGCCCGCCCGCGCGAGCATCAGCGCCGTCGCGCGGCCCACGCCGCGGGAGCCACCCGTGACGACGGCCCGCTTGCCAGTCAGATCGATCGGAAGCACCGCGGCTCCTCCCTTCCCTGCCTCAATACCCGCCCCCCGGCTCCGTGGCGAGCCGGCTCTCCACGATCTCGCAGATCGCGTGGCCGACGGCGAGGTGGATCTCCTGCGCGTGGGCGACGCTGTCCGTCGGCACGACGAGCGCACGGTCCACCAGTTCGCGCAGCGCCCCCCCGCCACGGGCAAGCATGGCGACGGTGTGGATCTGCGCGGCGGCAGCGGCACGCGCCGCTTCCAGCAGGTTCCTCGACTCGCCGGAGGTCGAGTGCAGAAACAGCACATCACCCGGCCTCCCGAGCGCGCGGAGCTGACGGGCGAACACGTGCTCGAAGCCGAAGTCGTTCGCCGCAGCGGTGAGCACGGACGTGTCCGTGGTGAGCGCGATCGCGGAGAACGGCAGACGGGAGCGGCGGAAGCGGACCACGTACTCGGCCGCGAGGTGCTGCGCGTCCGCGGCCGAGCCGCCGTTGCCGCAGAACATCAGCTTGCCGCCGCCGACCAGCGCGCGTACGACCAGCTCGGCGATCTCCGCGATCTCGCCCGCCATCTCGCGGGCCACGCGTCCGGCCAGCTCGGCCAGCCCCTCGAGGTGGGCGGCCGCCTCGGAAACGGGCGGACTCTTCATCTGTCGGTCGCCAGGAGTCGGGCGAAGTGCTCGGGCGAGGCGATGCGGTCCAGGACGGTGCCCACATCGGGCCCCGCCTCTGCCGCCGCCTCGCAGGCGTAGGTCAGCAGCGCATCTGCGGCAAGGAGATCCCACGCCGCCGCGCGGTCCCGGCCACGCTCCACGGCCCGGCGCAGGCACGCGAACGCAGCGCTGGCCAGAGCCGCCGGGATGTCGGTTTCGGCACAACGCGAGAGCGCTTCGGCCATCCGTGCGAACAGCGGCTCCGGTGCACGGGGCTCGCGTCGCTCCAGCCAGGCCAGCGCGTGCAGCGAATCCGCGGGTCCGGTCATGTCATGCCCCGGCGATCAGCGTCCGCACGATCTCGGGCGCCCGCGCGAGCGCATCCTTCACCTTCGCCGGATCGCCCACGCCACCCTGCGCCATGTGCGGCCTGCCGCCGCCCGAGCCGCCGGTCAGCGAGGCCACCTCGCGGACGACGCGATCGGCGCGCACGCCCCGCGAGATCAGGTCATCGGTGGAGACCGCCAGCAGCGAGATCCGGTCAGCCATCCGCGCGGCCAGCACGGCCACGCCGCTCCCCAGCCGCTCGCGCAGCCGGTCGCCCAACGCACGCAGCTCATCCGGCGTTGCGATGTCCACCTCGCCCGCCACGACCCGCGTGTTGTCCACCGGGACCGCACGCTCCACCAGCTCGCTCACCCGGTCCACCGTGCCCTGCGCGAGCGCACGCTGCAGCCGGCGCTCGAGCTCGCGGTTCTCCTCGAGGAGCTGCTCGATCCGCCGGAGCAACGCATCCGGCGACGTCCGCAGGAGCGCGGCGGCCCGGCGCAGCGTCTCCTCGTGTTCGACGGCTCGCGCATAGGCCGCCGGACCGGTGACCGCTTCGATGCGCCGCACGCCGGCGGCCACGCTCGTCTCGCTCACGATGCGGAACAGCCCGATCTCACCGGTATGGCGAACATGCGTGCCGCCGCACAGCTCCGCGCTCACGCCCGGGACGGAGATCACCCGCACGACATCGCCGTACTTCTCGCCGAACAGCGCCATGGCGCCGCGCTCCACGGCTTCGCGGTAGCCCATGTAATCCACGCACACGTCCTGGTCGGCGAAGATCGCGCGGTTGACCTCTTCCTCCACCTGTCGGATCTCCTCCGGCGTCAGGGGCCGCGGATGCGAGAAGTCGAAGCGCAGCCGGTCCGGCGCCACCAACGACCCGCGCTGCACGACGTGCGTGCCGAGCACCTTGCGCAGCGCGGCGTGCAGCAGGTGCGTGGCCGTGTGGTTGCGCTCCGTGTCGTGCCGCGTGGGCTGCTCGACGACGGCGCGCACCCGCAGCGGGACGCGGCCGCCAGGAAACTCGCCCTCAACGGCGCCCAGCACGGCCACACGGCCCGCCACGCGGCGCACGTCGTCCACGCTCATGCGCCAGCCAGGACCCTCGACCACCCCGCGGTCGCTGACCTGCCCACCGCCCTCGACGTAGAACGGGTTCTCCCGGAGCTGGAGCGCGAGACGGCCGTCTTCGCGGCGGTACGCGATGACGTCGGTCTCGACCGTCGTCGTCTCGTAGCCGACGAAGCGCTGCTCCGCCTCCGGCACCAGCTCTTCCCACCCGGCGGCGAGCGCCGAGGCGTCCGCGCTCTCAGCCATCCGAGCCTGGTGCGCCACCCGGGAACGCTCGCGCTGCTCCTCCAGGGCGCGCTCGAACCCGGCCAGGTCCACGGCGTACCCCCGCTCGCGCGCCATCAACTCGATCAGATCCAACGGGTAGCCGAACGTGTCGTAGAGGCGGAACGCGTCGATGCCCTGGATCACCGGACGCGGGCGCAGCCCGGCGTCGATCGCGCCGCGCTCCTCGTCAGAGAGTTCGGGCGCGATCTCGTCGAACCGCTCCATGCCCGCATCGATGGTCTGGAGGAAACGCTCCTCCTCCAGCCGCGTGGTCTCGAGGAGATGGTCGTGCCGCTCGCGCAACTCGGGGTACGCGTCGCCCATACGGGCCACGACCTCGTCCACCACATCCACCAGCGTCGGCTCACGGCGCCCCAGCAGCCACGCGTGACGGACCGCCCGGCGGAGGATGCGCCGCAGGACGTAGCCGCGCCCCTCGTTGGAGGGGAACACGCCGTCCGCGAGCAGGAACGCGACGGCGCGCGCGTGGTCCGCCAGCACGCGGAACGACACCGCGCTCGGCGCGGCGGGATCGAACCGCTTGCCGACCGTCTCCGCGGCGCGCTGGATCAGCGGCACGAAGAGGTCGGTCTCGTAGTTCGAGTAGACGCCCTGGAGCACCACCGCCAGCCGCTCGAGGCCCGCCCCGGTGTCGATGGAGGGCGCGGGCAGCGGCTCGAGCTCGCCGTCGGCGCGGCGGTCGTACTGCATGAAGACGAGGTTCCACAGCTCGAGGAACTCGCCCTGTTCGCCGCAGGCGATGAACTCCTCGAGGCTGAGGTCCTTGCCGCGCCGGTCCGCGGGCCGGAGGTCGAAGTGGATCTCCGAGCACGGGCCGCACGGCCCGGTGTCGCCCATCTGCCAGAAGTTGTCCTTGTCGCCGAGGCGGAAGATGCGCTGCGGCGGCAGGCCGGCGACCTCCTCCCAGAGCCTCGCGGCCTCGTCGTCCGAGTAGTGCACGGTGGCCCAGAGCCGCTCGCGCGGCAGCCCGTACTCCTCCGTGAGCAGTTCCCAGGCGAACGCGATCGCCTCGCGTTTGAAGTAGTCGCCGAAGGAGAAGTTGCCGAGCATCTCGAAGAAGGTGTGGTGTCGCGCGGTGACGCCCACCTCTTCGAGGTCGTTGTGCTTGCCGCTCACGCGCAGGCACTTCTGCGCCGTCGTCGCGCGCCGGAACGGCAGCTTCTCCTCGCCCAGGAACACGCGCTTGAACTGGACCATCCCCGCGTTGGTGAACAGCAGGGTCGGGTCGTCCGCGGGGACGAGGCTCGAGCTCGGCACGATGCGGTGGTCGTGACGAGCGAAGTAGTCGAGGAAGCGCTGTCGGATCTCTGATGAGTTCATGGGCACCGTAGAGGACGGCCGTTCGCCGCTCACCGGGCGGCGGCGTCGGCGTTGGTTCGCTGAAACGTTTCAATATAGGGCGATCCGGGGCCGAGGCGAAGGGCCGGCGCGTGTGTTCCTGGGGTCAGGAAACCCGGGCCCGGGGCGTCGGGCAGGGACGGTGCGGGACAGCGCGGGCGTGGCGATCGTGGAGAACCCTGCCGTGGGCGTCTGGCGGCCGGGCGAGGCGTGGCGGGTGGTGGAGGAGCTGAGGATCGGCGTGGCCGAGGGCGAGCCCGAGTACCAGTTCGGCAACATCGTCGGGATCGACGCGGACTCGGATGGCCGAATCTACGTCTTGGACCAGGAGGCGCAGCAGATCCGCGTCTTCGACGCACAGGGCACGCTCCTGCGAACGATCGGCCGCGCCGGTTCGGGTCCCGGCGAGCCCAGCCGGGGGGACACCGTGCTCGTCCCGGACCTCTTCCTCCAGCGCGTGGACTGGTTCGCGGCCGGCGGGGAGGAGAGCGGCAGCTTCCCGCTCCCCATGGCCGAGGGCATCCCGTCGGGATGGGGGATGACGCCGGACGGGCGCGTAGTGCATCAGCTCTTGCGCTTGCCCTTCCCTGGCCAGCCCCAGAGCGAGTTCTCGACGTTGGCGCCGATCATCGCTCGCGGCACGGGCGGGTCCAGCGAAACGCTCGCCGTCCTCCGTGCCGGCGGGACGATCCGGGTGCAGGGCGGCGCGATGCGGATCCGCATGTTCGAGCCGGAGCCCGTGTGGGACGTCGCGGCCGACGGCTCGCTCCTCACGGCCATGAACACGGATTACAGCATCGAGGTCCGGCGCCCCGGTGGCACGCTGGTACAGGTGATCCGCAAGCCGTTCGAGCGCGCCCCCCTCACGGCAGAGGACACGGAAGCCTTCCTGGAGCTGTTCCGCGACACGTGGAAGCGAGCAGGGATACCGCCGGAAGGGATCATGGCCGCCGAGCGGAGCCTCAGCTTCGCCGACCGCTATCCCGCGCTCGCCCGCCTCAGGTCGGGGCCCGGCAATACGATCTGGGTTCGGCGGGTCAAGACGGCGGCGATGGCGAAGGAGCCCGGAGCGGGCTTCGACATGCAGGATCCCGGGGCCCCGCGTTGGGACGTGTTCGACGCGGATGGCAGGTACCTCGGCGTTGTCGAGTTCCCGGCCAACTTCGCCTTCATGACGTTCGATGGCGACGTCGTCTACGGCGTGCTGCGCGACGAGGACGACGTGCAGTACGTGGCGCGGCTGAGGGTGGCGCGCGATCGCGCGGCCGCGTGATGGTGTGGGTGGTGCCGAACGCGACGAGGCCCCGGCGCTCTGCCGGGGCCTCGCCGCGTTCGACGGCCTCGCCCGCTCACTCGTCGTAGGCGACGGGGCCGTCGTCGGCGGTGGCGGGGATGCTCCTCATTCCGAGCTCGGCGCGGATCTTCGCCTCGATCTCGGCGGCGAGCTCCGGATTCTCGCGCAGGAAGGCCTTGGCGTTCTCCCTGCCCTGGCCGAGGCGGACGTCGCCGTAGGAGAACCAGGCGCCGGACTTCTCGATGATGCGGTACTCGACGCCCAGGTCCACCAGCAGGCCGGTATGGCTGATGCCCTCGTTGTACATGATGTCGAACTCGGCCTGGCGGAACGGCGGCGCGCACTTGTTCTTCACCACCTTGACGCGCGTGCGGTTGCCCACCAGCTCCTGGCCGTCCTTGATCGCGCCGACGCGGCGGATGTCCAGCCGGACGCTCGCGTAGAACTTCAGCGCGCGGCCACCCGTCGTCGTCTCCGGGTTGCCGAACATGACGCCGATCTTCTCGCGGATCTGGTTGGTGAAGATGACCGCCGTACGCGAGCGGCTGACGGCGCCGGTCAGCTTGCGCAGCGCCTGGCTCATGAGCCGGGCCTGGAGGCCGACGTGCGAGTCGCCCATCTCTCCCTCGATCTCGGCCCGCGGCACGAGGGCGGCGACGGAGTCGATGACGACGACATCCACCGCGCCGCTGCGGATCAGGACTTCGGCGATCTCCAGGGCCTGCTCGCCGGTGTCCGGCTGGCTGACCAGCAGGTTGTCCACGTCCACGCCGAGCTTGCGCGCGTACTCGATGTCCAGGGCGTGCTCCGCGTCGATGAACGCCGCGATGCCGCCCTGCTTCTGCGCGTTCGCGATGACGTGGAGGCAGAGTGTGGTCTTCCCGCTGGACTCCGGGCCGAAGATCTCACTGATCCGGCCGCGCGGGATCCCGCCGATCCCGATGGCCGCGTCGAGGTTGATGGCGCCGGTCGAGATGGCCTCGACCTGGACGCGCGCGCCGTCCACTCCCATGCGCATGATCGAGCCCTTGCCGTGGGCGCGCTCGATCTGTGCGATGGCGATGTTCAGCGCCTTCCGCTTCTCATCCGTGAGCTCGAGCGTTGGCATCTCCCCGCCTGTTCCGATGCATTCACAGCGCGTTGTAGGTGAATGCCTGTGATACCCCTCGGCCAGGGGCGCGTTTCGCGCGCTGCGGCCCTAAGATGCAACGTTCTGCGGGGATCACAAGAGCACGATGGGACGGCCGCATGGGGGCTCGGGACACGCCCTGACGGTGGGCTGGCGCCGGAGCCCGAGCCGGCGGCGGCGCGGCGTCGGGCCGGGGACCTGTTTCGGGCCGGGCGCGCCCCTCAGGCGGGGCCCGCGGCGGCCCCGGCCGTTCCCGGCGCTGGCAGCCGGCGGCCGCAGTCCGCGCAATAGCGGCTGCCCGGCGGGTTGGCGAACGTGCAGTGTTCGCAGACGGTGCCTGCCCGGAGCGCCTCGCGGTAGCGGGCGATCTCGGCCTCGAGGAGACCGTCGTCCCGCGCGCCCCCTGCGCCCGACGCCGCCCGGGCCGCGCGCCCCCGGGCGACGAACGGCGGCAGGACGGCGGCCACGGCCACCGCGGCCATCAGCACGGCGATCAGGACCTCCATCACGTGGGGGAATCTAGCGAGGGCGGCGGTCGGGCGCCACCGGCCGGCGCCGGATCATGGCCAGGATGCGGAGCACCTCGGCGCAGCTCCAGGCCTGGGCGAAGCAGCCACCCGGGGCGTGCGGCGGGTCACCGCCCACCACCTCCGCGATGTGGCCGAGGCCGTACTCGCCGATGTGGGCGATCACGGGTTCGAGCAACGCCCGCACCCGCTCGCGGGTGCTGGGACGGAGGCCGTGGACCCGCAGGTAAGCCGTGGCGAAGGGACCGAGCAGCCACGGCCACGCCGTGCCGGAGTGGTAGGCCGCGTCCCGCTCGCGCTGCGGCCCGCGATAGATGCCGACGTACCCCGGCGCGGAGGGCGCGAGCGTCCGCACGCCGAGCGGGACCAGCAGGTCGCGCTCCACCGCCTCCACGACCCCGCGCATCTGCTCGGGGGTGAGCGGCGAATGCGGCAGAGACACGGCGAAGAGCTGGTTCGGCCGCAGCGAGGGGTCGGGCCGCCCGTCGTCCCCGATCACGTCGAACAGGCACCGCGCTTCGGGATTCCAGAAGACGCGGAACCCGGAGCGGGCGCGGCGCGCGAGCTCCTCGTACTCCCGGGGGTCGTCGCCCCAGACGCGCGAGAGGCCGGCCGCCCGCCGGAGCGCGTTGTACCACAGCGCGTTGATCTCGACGGCGCGGCCGGTGCGCGGCGTGACGACCCAGCCGTCCACCTTGGCGTCCATCCAGGTGAGCTGCACGCCCTCCACGCCCTGCCGCACGAGTCCGTCCGGCTCGAGCCGGATGCCGAAGCGCGTGCCGGTGCGGTACGCGTGCATGGTGGTGTGGACGGCCTGGCGGAACGCGCGGGTGTCGCCGCCGGCCTCGTGCAGCGCCGCCACCGCCTCCACGAACCAGAGCGAGGCGTCGGCCGCGTTGTAGTGATCCACCGGGATCTCGCCGCCGTCGTCGGGGAAGCGGTTGGGGATGAGGCCGTCCCGCTGGTGGGCCGCGAACGTGCGCAGCACCGCTTCCGCCTCCTCGATGCGGCCGAGGGCGAGGCAGAGGCCGGGGATCGAGATCATCGCGTCCCGGCCCCAGTCGGCGAACCAGGGGTAGCCGGCGATGATGGTGCGGGCGTCGTCGCGCTCGACGAGGAACGCCTCCGCCGCGAGGGCGAGGCGCGCGCCGAGGGTGGCGAGCGCGGCGTCGTCGCCCCCCAGATCGCGCCCCCGCTCCGCGGCAGCCGCGCGGCGCCGCCGCTCCGCACCGGCCCACTCGTCCGCCGGGGCAGGGTCCATCGGCCTCGTGGCGCAGACCAGCCGCCACGGCCGGTCCGGCACGAGCCGGACGCGGAGCACGCCGGGCTGGAACAGGTCCTCGGCGTCGTCCAACCCGCGCTCCGTCTCGCGCGGGTAGAGCGTCCGGTAGTACCAGCGCGGGTCGGGGTGCCACTCGCCGCCGTCGTGGCTCAGCACGAGCGGCGGGATCAGCGGGTACGGGCGGTAAGTGATGCGGCCGGGTTCCACCTCCGCAGCCTGCGCCACGTGCTCGTTCGCCTGCACCAGCGCGTGGTAGCCGCGTCCGGCCACCAGCGGCCGCAGCTCGAGGAGCGCTTCGCCTCCGCTCACGCAGTACGTGACGACGACGGCGCCCGCGTCCCGCGCGGCGAACAGAGACTTCGTCAGCGTGAGCGAGCCCAGCCGGTACTGCCAGACGGGCCACGGGTCGAGTCGGAACGACGCGAGCCACCGGTGCCCCGTGGGATGCACCACGCCGGGATAGTAGTTGGTCGCGAGTTCGTAGCGTTCGCCTGCGGCGGTGATGACGACCTCCTCGAGCCGCGACAGCAACACGACCCGGTCGGCCGGCGGGCGCCGGGCAACGACCAGCACGCCGTGGTAGCGGCGCGTGTTCGCGCCGACCGCCGTGCCCGATGCGAAGCCGCCGCGGCCATCCACCTCGAGCCACTCGAGGGAGGCGCCGTCCGCGAGATCGTGCAACCGAGCCGCAGGGATGACGAGCGGTGGAGGCAGGGACATCGTCGAACGACGCTCAGCGTGTGTTGGCGGCGACGGCGACCCCGGCGGCGATCCCGATCACGTCCCACGCCAGGTCCCGGGCGCTGAACGGGCCGCCGCGGCGGCGGTCGCGCCACTCCTTCCACACCCCGGCCACGCCCGCGATGGCGGCCGCACCGATCATCGCCGGTTCCCGCCCGAGCTGCGCGGTCCGCAACGCGCCGTAGGCGAGGTTGAAGCCGCCGAAGGAGGCGGTGAAGTGGAGCAGCTTGTCCTGGGCGAACCAGCGGTCCTCCGCCTGGAGCCGTAGGCCGGCGGACCGGGCGCCGGGAGCGCGATCGGCCGGCAGCGCGGCCGGCAGCGGCCCGGCCGTGTCGGCCACACCGGCCTGCGCCGGCGGGACGGGACCTGGGCCGGCGAGCGCGAGCCAGGAGAGGGCGGCAGCAGCGGCGAGCTGGATCATGGCCCGGGTGCCGGACGTGGGGTCGCGACAGCGCCGCCGCCGCGGCTCCGGCGCGCGGCTTCCAGCGCCGCGGCGACGGCCTCCGCCGGCGAAGCGGCGCAGGGCAGTGGGAGCGCGGCGGTCAGAGCCGGCTCGAGCAGGACGACGGGGATGCCGATCTTGCGTGCGAGCGCGACTTCGGAGAGCGTGCCCCACTCGCCGCCGATCGCGATCACCGCCTCTGCCGCGCGCACGACCAGCACGTTCCGCCCCTCACCCATGGCCGTGGGGAGCGGCAGCGAGATCCATGGGTTCGCCTCGGCCGCCGAGTCGCCGGGAAGGATGCCCAGCGTCAGGCCGCCCACGCTCGCCGCTCCGCGCGCCGCGGCCTCCATCACGCCGCCCAGCCCGCCGCAGACGAGCACGGCGCCGGCGGCGGCGATGGCGCGGCCGGTCTCTTCCGCCGCGGCGAGCTGCGCGGCGTTCGCCGACGCGGCGCCACCACCGCACACGGCGATGCGCAGCGGCCGGGCGACGGCTTCAGCCGCCATGGGCGACCTCCGTCGCGGCGCGGGTCGCCTGCAACGCCCGCCGCCAGCCCGCGAGCAGCGCGGCCCGGGCTTCGGCGGACATGGCGGGAGCGAAGCGCGCCAGCTCGCCGCGTGAGGCGAGGAACGTCTCCGCATCCGGCCAGACGCCCGCGGCCAGGCCGGCGAGGCCTGCGGCACCGAGGGCGGTGGCCTCCACGGTGTGCGCGCGCAGGACGGGAATCCCCAGGACGTCCGCCTGGAACTGCATCAGCCAGTCGTTCTGCGCCGCGCCGCCGTCCACGGCCAGCTCGCGCGCATCCACACCCGAGTCGGCGACCATCGCGTCCAGCACGTCGTACGTCGAGTAGGCCATCGCTTCGAGGGCGGCGCGGGCGAGATGCGCGCGGCCGGCGCCGCGGGTGAGTCCGATGATGGTGCCGCGCGCCTCGGCGTTCCAGTGCGGCGCGCCCAGGCCCACGAACGCGGGAACGAAGTAGACGCCGTCGTTGGAGGCGATGGAGCGCGCGAGGGCCTCCGTCTCCGCCGCGTTCTCGATGATCCCGAGGGCATCCCGCAGCCATTGCACGGCGGCGCCTGCGACGAAGATGGCGCCTTCCAGGGCGTACGCGGGCTCGCCGCGGGGGCCGCACGCCACCGTCGTCAACAGCCCCCGCGTCGAGGCGATGCGCTCGGTCCCGGTGTGGAGCAGCAGGAACGCGCCTGTGCCGTACGTGTTCTTCGCCAGCCCGGGCGCCCAGCAACCCTGGCCGAACAGCGCCGCCTGCTGGTCGCCGGCCACACCGGTGATCGGGATCGGGGCGCCGAAGAACGCGGGGTCGGTCTCGCCGAAACTGCCGCTCGAGGGCCGGACCTCCGGGAGCACGGCGCGCGGCACGCCGAACAAGGACAGGAGGTCGTCGTCCCAGTCCAGCCGCCCGATGCCGTAGAGCAGCGTGCGGGACGCGTTGGTCGGGTCCGTGGCGTGCACCCGGCCGCCCGTGAGCTTCCAGACCAGCCACGTATCGACGGTGCCCGCCGCGAGGTCGCCCGCCTCCGCGCGGCGTCTAAGCTCGGGGCGGTGTTCGAACAACCAGGTCAGCTTGGTGGCCGAGAAGTACGGGTCGAGCACCAGGCCGGTGCGCTCACGCACCCACGGCTCGTGTCCGGCTTCGCGCAGCTCCCGGCACAGCGGCGCCGTGCGCCGGTCCTGCCACACGATGGCCCGTGTGAGCGGCTCCCCCGTCGCGCGGTCCCACACCACGACGGTCTCGCGCTGGTTGGTGATGCCGATGGCGACGGGCGTGACCCCCGCCGCGGCGATGGCTTCGCGGGCGGCGCGGAGCGTGACGGCCCAGATCTCCTCTGCGTCGTGCTCCACCCAGCCGGGCCGCGGGTAATGCTGGGTGAACTCGGAGTAGGCGCGGCCGAGGACGGCGCCTTCACGGCTCAACACCAGGCACGTCGTCCCGGTCGTCCCCTGGTCGATGGCCAGCACGGCAGACACGGCTCACCTCTCCTGCAGCACGTGCCCCGGCTCGGGGTGCGGGGCCGCATCCGCCCCGGCGAGCGCACGGCGGATCGACTCGGCATACGGAGGCCGGAGGACGCCCCGGTCCGTGATGATCGCGGTCACCAGCTCGGCCGGCGTGACATCGAACGCGGGCGCGTAGACCGGCATCGCTCCGCGAGCGGTGAGCCGGCCGAAGCCGCGGCGCACCTCGTCCGGGTCCCGTTCCTCGATCGGGATGTCCCGTCCCGTGGGCGTGGCGAGATCCACTGTGCTGGCCGGCGCCGCGACGTAGAACGGGATGCCGTGGTGGCGCGCGAGGACGGCCAGCGCGTACGTGCCGATCTTGTTGGCGACGTCGCCGTTCGCCGCGATGCGGTCCGCACCCACGATCACGAGCCGCACCCTGCCCTGCTGCATCAGGAATGCGGCGACCGAGTCCACCACCAGGGTCGAGGGCACGCCGGCGCGGAGCAATTCCCAGGCCGTGATGCGGGCGCCCTGGAGCAGCGGACGGGTCTCGTCCACGTAAACATGGACGCTCCGGCCGGCCGCGTGTGCGAGGTAGATGGGCGCGAGTGCGGTGCCCATGCCGGAGGTCGCCAGCGCGCCGGCGTTGCAATGGGTGAGCACGCCGATGGGCCCGTCCGGCAGCAGCGCGAGGCCGTGCTCGCCGATGCGGCGGCACATGGCGCGATCCTCTTCCAGGATCGCGCTGGCCTCTGCGCGCAGCGCCCGCACGACCGCATCGTTCGGCGCGCCGGGCAACTCCGCGGCGCGGCGTGCCATGCGCTCCAGCGCCCAGAAGAGGTTCACGGCGGTGGGCCGGGTCGAGGCGAGGAGGCGGCGGGCCTGCTCCAGCCGCGCACGGAACTCCGACCCGGGCAGATCCGTCCAGCGTTCCATCTCGACGGCGAGGGCGAGGGCGGCGGCCACACCGATGGCCGGCGCCCCGCGCACCCGCAGGGTGCGGATCGCCTCCGCGGCCTCTTCCGCCGATGCGATCCGTAGCCGCACCTCGGCGTCCGGCAGCCGCGTCTGGTCCAGGATGTCCACGGCGCGGCCGTCCTCGGACCAGCGGACGGCTTCGGGGTGACTCACGTCTCCAGTGGCTCGAGGCCGCGGAAGTTGTAGCGCCAGCCGAGGGCGCGGAGAAGGGAGATCATCCGTGAGACCGGGAGCCCCATCACGGCGAAGAAATCTCCCTCGATCAGGTCCACGAGGGCGGCACCGAGTCCTTGGATGGCGTAGGCGCCCGCCTTGTCCAGCGGCTCGCCCGTCGCCACGTACTCTTCCGCGGTGACCCGGTCGAAGTGCCGGAAGCGCACGACCGCACCCTCCACCGAGCTCTCCATGCGGTTGCCCGGCGCGGCGATCGCGATCCCGGTCTCGACCCGGTGCTCCCTGCCGCGGAGCCGCATGAGCATCTCGACCGCTTCCGCCGCGTCCCGCGGCTTGCCCAGCAGCTCCCCATCCACCACGACGATCGTATCACACGCGATGACCAGCGCGTCCGGGCGGAGCGCCGCCACCCGCTGCGCCTTTTCCCGCGCCAAGCGCTCGACGTGCAGCGCCGGCGGCTCGCCCTCGCGCCAGGTCTCGTCGATGTTCGGCTCGATGACTTCGAACGTAAGCCCGAGCATGGCGAGGAGCTGGGCCCGCCTCGGCGAGCCCGACGCCAGGACCAGCGGCGGCACGCGCGCGGGCGCGTCGTGCTCGGCCGCCTCCATCGTCTGCTCCTCGGGCAATCCCGTCGCCTGCGTGCTCACCGTTCGAGGATCAGCGTCACAGGTCCGTCGTTCACCAGTTCCACTTCCATCATGGCGCCGAACTCCCCGGTCTCGACCGGACCGGGGGCGCGCTCCCGGAGGAGCTGGACGAACCGCTCGTAGAGGGGAACGGCGACGTCCGGCGGCGCCGCCTCGATGAAGCTCGGCCGACGGCCCTTCCGGGCATCGCCGTACAGCGTGAACTGGCTGACCACGAGCAGCCCACCGCCCACCTCCTCCAGCCCCAGGTTCATCTTCCCTTCCGCATCCGGGAACAACCTCAGGCCGACCACCTTCTCGGCCATCCAGCGGAGTTTCTCTTCCGTATCGTCCGCGCGCAAGCCCACCAGCAGCAAGAAGCCGCGCCCGATCCGGCCGGCCGTCCTGCCGCCGATCCGGACCTCAGCGCGGCTCACGCGCTGCAGCACGACCCGCATCGGCTCACTCCACGGTCACAGACTTGGCCAGGTTCCTCGGCTGATCCACGTTGCAGCCGCGCATGACCGCAATATGGTACGCCAGGAGCTGGAGCGGAACCGTCGCGAGGATGGGGGTCAACGGGTCGATCGTCTCCGGGATGGTGATGAGGTGGTCGACCTTGTTGCGCAGCTCGTCGTTCCCTTCCGTCACCACGGCGATGATCCGCCCGCCGCGCGCCTTCACCTCCTCCACGTTCGACACGATCTTGCTGTAGACCGCGTCGTTCGGCGCGATGACGACGACGGGCATGTTCTCGTCGATCAGCGCGATGGGGCCGTGCTTCATCTCCGCGGCCGGGTAGCCCTCCGCGTGGATGTAGCTGATCTCCTTGAGCTTGAGCGCCCCCTCCAGCGCGGCCGGGAAGTTGTAGCCGCGGCCGAGGTACAGGAAGTTCGTGCTGTCCTTGTACAGCGCCGCGAGCTCCCGGATCGGGTCGTTCAAGCCGAGCAGTCGCTCGACCTGCTCGGGGAGCTTCCGCAACGCCGCGATGATCTCCCGCGCCTCGATCAGCGAGAGCGTCCCGCGCAGCCGCGCCATCAGCACGGTGAACATCACCAGGACCGCGACCTGGCTGGTGAACGCCTTGGTCGAGGCGACGCCGATCTCCGGACCCGCATGCAGATAGATGCCCCCATCCGCCTCACGGGCGATGGTCGAGCCCACCACGTTCACGATCCCCAGCACGGTCGCGCCGCGCTGCCGCGCCTCCCTGAGCGCCGCGAGCGTGTCGGCCGTCTCACCGGATTGACTGATCACGATCGCCAGCGAATCCGGCCCGATGACCGGGTTCCGGTACCGGAACTCGGAGGCGTACTCGACCTCGACCGGGATGCGCGCGATCTCCTCCAGCAGGTATTCGCCGATCAGGCCTGCATGCCACGACGTGCCACACCCGATCAGCGTGATGTTCTTCACCGCTTTCAGCTCGTCCGGCGTGAGGTTCAACCCGCCGAAGCGGACCATCCCCTCCTCTTCGAGCAGCCGGCCGCGCATGGCGTTGCGCAGCGTCTCCGGCTGCTCGAAGATCTCCTTGAGCATGAAGTGCGGGTGTCCGCCCTTCTCGATCGCCGCCAGGTCCCAGTCGACGTGGATCACCTCTTTCGTGACGGCGCCGCCCTGGAGCGAGGCGGTGCGGTAGCCGTTACGCGTCAATACCGCCATCTCGCCGTCGTCCAGGTAGATCACCCGGCGCGTGTGCTGGACCACCGCCGCCGCATCACTCGCGACGAAGTTCTCCCCGTTCTCGCCGATCCCGAGCAGCAGCGGGCTGCCGCGCCGCGCCACGACGATCTTGTCCGGCTCGTGGGTCGAGACGATGGCGATCCCGTAGGTCCCCTGGACCTGGCGCAGCGCTGCGCGGACCGCGTCCTCCAGTGACCCGGCGTACGCCTCCTCGAGCATGTGGGCGATGACCTCGGTGTCCGTCTCGGTGCGCAGGGTGTGGCCCAGGGCTTCCAGCTTCTGCCGCAGCGTGCCGGCGTTCTCGATGATGCCGTTGTGCACCACGGCGAAATGGCCGTGGCAGTCCACGTGGGGATGTGCGTTCTGTGTCGTCGGTGCGCCGTGGGTCGCCCACCGCGTGTGTGCGATCCCGCAAGTGCCGACCGGCTGGCCGCCGTTCCTCAGCAGCTTCTCGAGCTCGGCGATCTTGCCGGCCGCCTTGCGCGTCTCCAGGCGGCCGTCCACCAGGACTGCGAGGCCAGCCGAGTCGTACCCCCGGTATTCCAGACGGTGGAGCCCCTCGATGAGCAGGGGGGCAGCCGGCCGGTGCCCGACGTATCCGACGATTCCGCACATTGGCACGCTCCGCGATTCCGGTGGGTGGTCCAGTGGGGAGGGGGCAGACCCGGGTGGTGCCCCGGGCGCCCCGCGCCAGAATCCGGCATGGCACCTATCGTGCCGCGGCGTCGGGGGCTGTGCCTACGGGTGGGGCCGGCCGTGCCGGTAGGGGGGTGGATGCTCCGGAGCGCGCTGGTCCGCCGCCGCCGCCCGGCTCCCATGGACCGCCGCCGCCTCCGGGCCGGCCGGATCAACGACGGGCTAACCGGCCGAGGCGACCGGCGCCCGCCCTCGCCCCCGGCTGCGGAGAACGGGGGCTGCGCGTTGCGAGATGCTTACCCTCCCGCCCCCGCCGCCTCGGCCGGTGCCGGGCCCGCCCGGCCGGCGCCCCGAGCCAGTGCGGCGCGCGCCCGGTCCACCAGCGCACGCGCTTCCGCTTCCCCCGGCGCTTCGGCGATGATCCGCAGGATCGGCTCCGTGCCGGAGGGCCGGAGGTGCAGCCAGCGGCCCTCTGCCGGCCAGGCCAGCCACAGGCCGTCCTGTCGGTCGACCTGGGGCGCAGCGAGCTCTTCCGCGAGGATCCGGTACGTCTCCTCCAGCGGCCCCGCGTCCCGCGGCAGCTTCTCCTTCACGATCACGTAGGGACACTCCTGCCCCACGTGTCCCTCGAGCGCCACGCCCGTCTCCAGCAGGAGCTGGAGCACCAGCGCCGCCGCGACCGCGGCATCCCGAGTCAGGTGCACGTCCGGCAGGATGACACCGCCGTTCCCTTCTCCACCGATCACCGCGCCCTCCGCCTGCATGCGCCGGGCGACGTTGATCTCCCCCACCGGCGCGCGGTGGAACGGGACGCCGGCGCGGGCGGCGACGTCCTCGACCACGCGGCTGGTGGAGAGGTTCGTGACCACCGGGCCGGGCCGGTGGCGCAGGACGAGCTTCGCGGCGAGGGCGAGGGTGAAGTCCTCGCCGATGGCGCGGCCGCGCTCGCTGACCAGGGCGAGCCGGTCGCCGTCCGGGTCGGTGGCGAGGCCGAGGTCCGCGCCGCTCTCCCGCACGAGCCGCTCGAGCTCGCCGAGGTTCTCCGCCACCGGCTCGGGCGGCCGGTGGAATCGGCCGTCCGGCTCGAGGTTGATTCCCACCACCTCGCAGCCGAGGGCCTCGAGGAGTCGGGGGAGCAGCACGGCGCCCGCGCCCCGGATGCAGTCCAGCGCGACGCGGAAGCGGCGATGCCGCAGCGCCGGGACGTCCAGGTAGGGGATGCGGAGGATGGCGTCGATGTGACGCTGGACGGCGCCGTCGTCACACGTGCGACCGCCCACACCATCCCACGAGCACCAGGGCAACGGCCGGTCGTTGACGAATGCCCGCATCCGCGGTCCTTCCTCGGCGTCGAGGAACATTCCCGCGCGCGAGCACAGCTTGAGCGCGTTCCACTCGACGGGGTTGTGGCTCGCCGTGACGACGATGCCGCCGTCGGCGCCGTGGTGCCGGATCGAGAACAGCGCCGTCGGCGTGGGCACGAGGCCGAGGTCCACGACGTCGCAGCCCACCGCCTGGAGCGCGGCGGTCGCCGCGGCGGCGAACATGGGGCCGGAGGTGCGGGCATCGCGCGCGATGACGACGAGCGGCCGCGGTCGCCCGCTCTCCTCCCGCAGGTAGGCGCCGAAGGCGGCGGCGAAGCGCGAGACGACCTCGGGTGTCAGCTCCACGCCGACGCGGCCGCGGATGCCGGACACACTCACCATCAAGCCGGGAGGGATCTCGAACGCCATGGGTCGGGTGTGGTCGTGGGAACGAAAAAAGCGGCCTGCCCGTCGAACGCCTCGCGCGGCCGCCTTCTCGTCTCAACTTAGAGGAGCGGGCCTGGATGTCAACCCGCAGGTGCGACGAGCCCTGCCGCCCGGGAGCCGCATCGCGAGCGCGACGCGGCTGCCGCGCGGCTACAGGGAGTCCGCCAAGAGCCGCGTCACGCCATCGGGGTTGTCCGCGTTCAGCCAGTGGCCGCCCGCGAGCCGGTGAAGGTGCACGCGTCCCGTGCGGAGGCCGATCTGCTCGATACGCGCGCACGTGTCCTCGGCCAGGAGGCTCGAGTCCATGGCCTTCACCACGTGGACGTGCACGGCGCCGGGCGGATCCTCCAGCACGCCCCACAGGTCCGTACGGAAGAAGTCGCGGAGCAGCGCCTCGATGCCGTCGAGATCGAGCCGCCAGCGGTACTCGCCGTCCGTGGCCACGAGGTTGGACGTCACCCACTGCGCGACGCCGGCCTCGAAGCCCTCCGCCTCGATCGCCCGCACCGCCGCGTCCCGCGTCGGGAAGCTGGCCGGGACGCGGCGCAGCGCCTCCAGCATCCGCCACGCGCTGCCGCCGGGAACGCCCGGCGCGGGTGTGGAGTCGATGAGCCAGGTCTGCGCGAGGTCGGCGCCGTAGTCACGCGTGTAGAGGAGCGCGACCTTGCCGCCGAAGGAGTGGCCGAGGACGGCGCGGACGGGGATGCCCAGCGCATCCACGAGCGCGCGCACATCCGCCGCGGCCGCATCCAGCGTGTGCGGCGGTGCGAACGCCTGCGAGCCGCCGTGTAGCCGTAGATCCACGAGCACGGCCCCCCACTCCGGGCGCGCGTGGACCAAGCGACGCGCGATCGAGCGCCAGTTGCGGCCGGCGCCGAACACCCCGTGCAGGAACAGGATCCAGCGCTCCGGGCTCGCGCCCGGCACGATGACGCGATCGTGAGCGAGCAGCACTGCGTTCACGTTCTCCTCCTCCAGGACCCGCCCCGGCATCGTGCCGGGTCCACGGCAGGCGGCACGATGCCGGACCTCGCGCCGCGCGGCAAGGGCGCGCCGTTGCCGCCCCCATCGAGCGTGGCTAGTTTCGCCCCGGACGAGACATCACGGAGAGTGGAGCGACCATGGCGGAACGCAAGCCCGGCTTCGGCACGCTCGCGGTGCATGCGGGACAGGAACCGGATCCCACGACGGGCGCGATCATGCCGCCCGTCTACCAGACCTCGACGTACGTCCAGGACGCCCTCGGCGAGCCGCGGCGGGGTTACGAGTACGCGCGCGTCCAGAACCCGACGCGCGAGGCGATGGAAGCGAACATCGCGGCGCTGGAAGGCGCCCGCCACGGTATCGCGTTCGCCAGCGGGCTGGCCGCGATCGAGGCGATCCTCAAGCGCCTCTCCGCCGGCGACCACGTGGTGAGCGAGGAGAACCTGTACGGTGGGACCCACCGCATGTTCACGCAGGTGCTGGCGCGGCTCGGCATCCAGTTCACCTTCGTGGACACCGCCGACCCGCAACAGGTCCGTGACGCGCTGCGGCCGGAGACGCGCATGGTGTACATCGAGACGCCGACGAACCCGATGATGCGTGTGGCGGACATCGCGGCCATCGCCGCCATCGCCCACGAGGCGGGCGTCATCCTCGTCGTGGACAACACGTTCGCGTCGCCGTACAACCAGCGGCCGCTGGAGCTGGGCGCAGATGTCGTGGTGCACTCGAGCACCAAGTACCTGAACGGCCACTCGGATGTGATCGGCGGCATCGCCGTCACCAACGATGACGCCATCGCCGCGGAGCTGCGGTTCATGCAGAAGGCGACGGGCGGCGTTCCGGGGCCGTGGGACTCGTGGCTCGTGCTGCGCGGGACCAAGACGCTGCACCTGCGCATGGAGGCCCACAACCGCAACGGGCAACGGGTGGCGGAGTACCTGGAACAGCACCCGGCGGTGGAGCGGGTCTACTACCCCGGCTTGCCGTCCCACCCGCAGCACGAGCTGGCGCGCCGGCAGATGCGGGGCTTCACCGGCATGGTCAGCATCGAGCTGGGTTCCCTCGAGCGCGCGCGACGGGTGGTGGAGCGCACGCGCATCTTCGCGCTGGCCGAGAGTCTCGGCGGTGTGGAGAGCCTGATCGGCCACCCCGCCACGATGACGCACGCATCGATCCCCGCCGAGCGGCGCAAGGCGATGGGCGTGACCGACGGCCTGGTCCGGCTGTCCGTCGGCATCGAGGATCCGGAGGACCTGATCGCGGACCTGGAGCAGGCCCTGGCCGGGTTGTGAGCCGGCCGACGGGTTGAAACACGCCGCCGCGCCCGACGTACTGAGGGCGTCACCCGATGGAGGCGGGGCCCGCGCACGGCGGGGCCCACCGGAACCTGCCGACCGGGAGAGTCGCCATGGCAGACACCACGGAAACCCCGCGCGTCCGCCGCTTGCTGCGGGACATCGACCCTTCCACGTGGGAGCACCCCGCGGACCGGGCAGCGCTCCAGGCGCTGCGCAGGGTCCCCGCCTTCGACGAGGTCCTGCGCAAGGTGTTCGGCCTGTTCGGCGAGCGGCCGATCCGGCTCGCCTTCCAGGCGAACGCCGTGCGCGTCAGCGAGCGGCAGTTCCCCGCCGTCCACCGGCTGTACGGCGACGTCCTCGAAACGCTCGACGCGCCGGAGCGCTACCCGCTCTACGTGTCGCAGACGCCCATCGTCAACGCCGGCGCCTACGGGATGGACCGGCCGTTCATCATCCTCAACTCGGGCTCGCTCCGTCTGCTCGACGAGGACGAGCTGCGTTTCCTGCTGGGCCACGAGCTCGGCCACGTCCTGTCCGGCCACGTGCTCTACCGCACGATGACCGTGATCCTGATCCAGCTCGCGATGCTCGGCTTCCCTGCGATCGGGATCGCCGCGCGCGCCGTGCTCGTGGCGCTCCTGGAGTGGGGTCGCAAGGCGGAGCTCTCCGCGGACCGCGCCGGCGTGCTCGCGGCCCAGGACCCCGAGGCGGCGATGCGGACCATGATGAAGCTGGCGGGCGGCGGCACCAAGGAGGAGACCGACCTGGGCGAGTTCCTGGCCCAGGCGGACGAGTACCGCGAGGGCGGCGACGTCGTGGACGCGGTCTTCAGGGTGCTCAACCTGATGGCCGCCACCCACCCGTTCCACGTGCTCCGCGCCGCGGAGCTCCGCGACTGGGTCGAGCAGGGAGAGTACGACCGCGTGCTGCGCGGCGAATACCGGCGGAGGACCGACGAGCCGCCGCCCTGGCGGGAGGACCTGGCCGCCGCCGCCCGCGCCTACGCGGAGGAGGCCGGCTCGCTCTTCGAGCAGTTCAGCGACGCGGCCCGCCGTGTCCGGGAAGCGGTGCTGGAGGGGTTCAAGAAGGTGTGATCGCACCCCGGCCGCGCGGCGATCGTGGACCGGAAGCCGCGCGGCCGCTTTCCTCGGGTGTCGGCCCCGCCTCCGGCCGCCGCGGACCGGCGTCCGGCCCCGCAACCCGCCCCCGACGGTTCCTTCCCGCCCGCCGGGGCCGCGGCCGGCGAGCCCGGGTGCGCCCGGCCCTTCCCCTCCCGGCTTCCCGCGCCTAGCTTCTTCCCACCCGAACGCACACCGAACCCAGACAACCCAGGGCTCATGAAGATCCTCATCGTCGGCAACGGCGGCCGCGAGCACGCGCTCCTCTGGAAGCTGCGCCAGGACGCTCCGGACGCCCGGTTCTTCATCACCCACGGCAACGGGGGCACGGACGCCCTCGCCACCGCCATCCCCATCGACCCCAGGGACACCCAGGCCCTCGCCGGGTGGGCCGAGCAGAACGCCGTCGACCTGACGGTGGTCGGCCCGGAGGCGCCGCTCGCCGCCGGCCTCGCGGACGCGTTCACCCGCCGCGGCCTGGCCGTCTTCGGCCCCAGTCGCGCCGCCACGCAGATCGAGGCGTCGAAGGCCTACGCCAAGCGGCTCATGCAGCGGGCAGGAGTGCCCACCGCCGGGTACGCCACGTTCACGGACCTGGCCGCGGCGGAGGCGTACATCCGCGAACGCGGCGCCCCCATCGTCGTCAAGGCCTCGGGCCTCGCCGCGGGCAAGGGCGCCGTGGTGTGCGACGACGTGGACTCCGCCCTCGCCGCCGTCCGCGCGATGCTCGCGGACGCCGTGTTCGGCGAGGCGGGGCGTGAAGTCGTCGTCGAGGAGAAGATGGACGGCGAGGAGGCCTCGGTGTTCGCGCTCACGGATGGCGAGAACGCGCTGCTGCTGCTCCCCGCGCAGGACCACAAGCGCGTGGGCGAAGGCGACACCGGGCCGAACACCGGCGGCATGGGCGCGTACGCGCCCGCCTCGATCGTGGATGGGGCCACGGTGCAGCGCATCCGCGACGAGATCTTCACTCCCATCCTCGCCGCGCTGCGCGAGGAGGGGCACCCCTTCCGGGGTCTGCTGTATGCAGGGCTGATGATCACGGCGGAAGGGCCCAAGGTCATCGAGTTCAACGCGCGCTTCGGCGATCCGGAGACCCAGGCCGTGCTGCCGTTGCTCGAATCGTCGCTGCTGGAGCCGATGCTCGCGATCGCGCGAGGCGAGACCATCGCCGGCGCGACGCTCACCTGGCGGCCGGGCGCGGCGCTCACCACGGTGCTCGCCGCCGCCGGCTACCCGGGCGCATACGAGAAGGGCAAGGAGATCCGCATCCCGGCGTGGGTGGATGGGGCGGAGGGCACCATCGTCTTCCACGCCGGCACGCGGCGCGAGGACGGGCGGCTGGTGACGTGGGGCGGGCGCGTGCTCGCGGTGACCGGCATCGGACGCACGCTGGCGGAGGCCGCCGAGCGCAGCCGGGCGGCGGCCGCGGCCATCGAGTTCGAGGGCAAGCACTACCGCCGCGACATCGGCTGGCGGGAGCTGGAGCGCAGTGCCTGAGCTGCCGGAAGCCGAGACGATCGCCCGGGACCTGCGCGGGCGCGTCGTCGGCAAGACGGTGACGCGTGTCGAGGTCGCGAAGCCGGACGTCCTGGCGCCCGGACTCACCGCCCGACGGCTGGGTGCCGGGCTGCGCGGCCACGCGATCCGCGACGTGGGTCGCCGCGGGAAGAACGTGGTGCTCCGCTTCGATGACGGCCGCGTCCTGGTGGTGAACCTCGGCATGACCGGCCGGCTCGTCTTCAGCGGCGCGCCGCGGGCGGCCGAGCTGCGTCACGTCGCCGCGCGTCTCTTTCTCGACGACGGCCACGCCATCCTCTACGACGACATCCGCCGCTTCGGCCGCATGGCACTGCTGTCCGCCGCGGAGTGGGAGGAGGCGCAGGAGCGTCTCGGCATCGAGCCGCTCTCGGATGAGTTGACCGCGGAGCGGCTGTACGCGCTCACCCGCGGGTCGCGGGTCGCCATCCGCAACTGGCTGCTGGACCAGACCAAGCTGGCGGGCGTGGGCAACATCTACGCGAACGAAGCGCTGTTCCGCGCCGGCATCCGCCCCACGCGCCGTGCGGGCACGCTGACCCGCCGGGAGACTGCGGCGCTGCGCGATGCGCTGCGCGACGTGCTGACCGAGGCGATCGCCGCGCGTGGCACCACCGTGAGCGACTACCGGGACAGCGCGGGCGAGCCGGGCGGGTTCGGGCCGCGACTCCGCGTCTACGACCGTGAGGGCGAGCCCTGCCCCGTGTGCGGCACGCCCATCAAGCGGGTCGCGATCGGCGGGCGTTCCGCGTTCTACTGCCCGCGGTGCCAGACATGAGGGAGCGCGGCCGCGAGGACGAGCGCGAGTAGCAGTACGGCGACGACGGGGATGCAGACGTCGTCGCCCCGTCCCCGGGCTTCACCCCATGACGAGCAGGATCAGCAGGGCGCGCTTGGAAGAGCTGCGGCAGCACGTGCGGGCGAACGCCGAGAACCGGCCCGGCGTCTACCGCATGCTCGGGCCCTCGGGCGAGGTGTTGTATGTGGGCAAGTCGGTGCGTGTGCGCACGCGACTGCTCTCCTACTTCCGCGCGCCGCGCGGCGAGAAGGCCGCCGAGATCCTCGCCCACGCGCACCACGTCGAATGGGACTACACGCCCAGCGAGTTCGCCGCGGTGCTGCGCGAGCTCGAACAGATCCGGCGCTGGCGGCCGCTCTACAACGTCCAGTACAAGCGGGACACCGCGTACGCCTTCGTGCGCATCACGCCCGGGCCGGCGCCGAAGCTCACGCTCGTGGGGCAGGTCACGGACGAGCGCGGCGTCTACTTCGGCCCGTTCCGCGGCCGGCAGCGTCTGCGCGACGCGCTGCGCGAGCTGTCCGACCTGCTCGAGTTGCGGGACTGCCCGTCCTCGGTCCCGATGCGCTTCGCGGACCAGATGGAGCTCTTCGCAGTGGACGAGTCGCCGCGCTGCCTGCGCGGCGAGATCCGGCGGTGTCTGGCCCCGTGCGTCGGACGTTGCACCCGCGCCGCGTACCAGGCGCGGGTGACCATGGCGCGTCGTTTCCTGGAGGGCGACGCGGACAAGCCGCTCGCCATCCTGCGCGAGCGCATGCGGATCGCTGCCGAGCGGCTCCAGTTCGAGTATGCCGCAGAGCTGCGCGACCGCGCCGCGCGTCTGGAGCAGGTGCGGGACGAACTCGTGGCGCTCCGCGGCGCCATTGATTCGCTCTCCTTCGCCTACCCTGTGCCCGGATACGGGGGCGACGACCGCGTCTACCTGATCCGCAGCGGCAGCGTGCGTGCCGAGCTCCCTCAACCGCGCACGGAGGCGGAACGGGAGGCGCTGGCGGCCCGGGCCGCCGAGGTCTACTCGGCGCCCGAGCCGCCCGGGCTCAGCGTCTCGGCGAGCCAGGTCCCCGAGATCCTGCTGGTGGCGCGCTGGTTCCGCCTGCACCCCGAGGAGCGCGAGCGGACGGTGCCGGTGGAGGAGCTGCTGGCGTCGAGACGGCTGGCGTAGTGGCGCGGACCGCCCCTACCCCACCACCACCCGCATCACCAGCCGCATCGGGCTGTCCACCACCACGGCCGCCAACCCGATCATCAGCACCGCGCCGAGGAACGCCGGCGGCAGCAGGAAGACGAGCGCGAACGGGCCCGCGATCGAGAACGCGCGGCGACTCCACCCCCGCACCGCGCGGCTGCCGAGCCACAGCCCCGCCGCCACCGTGACCATGGCCACGAGCGTGAACGCCGGCTCCTGCGTCGGCTTGAACAGGAAGAACGCGCCCGCGAGCACGAGCGCCGCGCCGGTGATGAGCAACCGCTCGACGGGGGTGATGAGGCGCGCGAGCAGCAGCGCGACCAGCAGCAGCGCCAGCAGCGCGAAGGTGGTGAACGAGTAGAGCGAGCCGAGAATGGTCTCATCCATGGGACGCCCCCGGGGAGAGAACGGGTCGGGTGTCACCATGCAATCTGTCGCAAGCGGCGGGGACACCTTGGAAGAAGCGTGCCTCGGCGCTCGGTTCACAACGGGAGCACGGAGACCTCGGCCCCGGCCGTCGACAGCGTGAGAACCGCCACGCTCGGCCCGAGGCCGAAGCGGGAAGGGCCCGCGGCACCCGGATTCGCCACCAGGACACCCTCCACGCGCTCCACTCTCGCCCGGTGCGTGTGACCGTAGACGATCACGTCGAAGCCCGGGTACTCGGCGACGAGCCCGAGCGCCGTGGGCGAGCCGAGCTGATGCCCGTGGACCACAAGGATGCGGCGGCCCTGCAACTCGACCTCGGCGGTCTCCGGCAGACGCGAGCGCAGCTCGAAGCCGTCGGTGTTGCCCCAGACCGCGGTCACGGGAGCCATCGCCTCCAGTTCGATCAGGACGTCCAGCGTGCCGACGTCGCCGGCGTGCAGAATGTGCTGGACGTCCCCGAAGCGATCGAAGACCTCGGGCCGCAACCGGCCGTGGGTGTCGCTGATGAGTCCGACCTTCACGCGTCCACCGCCGGTTCGCCGCTCTGCCAGCGGGGTCCGATGTCGTGTTCCACGCCCACGTGGGAGAGTGCCCGCGCGACGACGAAGTCCACCAGGTCGCCGATGGTGGTCGGACGGTGATAGAAGCCCGGCGACGCGGGCAGGATCAGCGCGCCGGCGCGGGCGAGGCGCAGCATGTTCTCGAGGTGGATGATCGAGTAGGGCGTCTCGCGCGGCACGAGGACGAGCGGGCGCCGCTCCTTGAGCGTGACGTCCGCCGCGCGCTCGATCAGCGAGCGTGTGGTGCCCTGGGCGACGCTGGCGAGGGTGCCCATGGAGCACGGGCAGATGAGCATGCCGCGGGACGGCGCGGAGCCGGAGGCCGGCGTGGCGCCGCGGTCGTCGTCATCGTACAGCACGACGCGGGACCAGTCGCCCGTCCGCGCGCGGAGGTCCGCCTCTCCCGCGATGTCGGCCTCCTCGCGCAGCAGCCGCCAGCCGGTCGAGGAGATGATCAGCCGCACCGGCACGCCGACGCGGTTCATCACCTCGAGGGCGCGTACGGCGTAGACCGCGCCGGACGCGCCGGTGATGGCGAGGGTGACGGGCGGGCCGTGGGACCGCTCGGCGCCGTCGCGCCCTGCCCCGGCACCTCCTTGTCCGACCGTCGCCCTCATGACACCGTGCTCACCAGCCGGTCCACGAGTGTCAGCACGAAGAAGCTCGTGGAGACGCCGACGTTGGTGTGGAAGAACGCGCGGTCGATGCGCCTCGGGTCCAGCGCGGCGGCATCCACGCCGCGCAGCGACGCGTGCGCGAAGTGCAGCAGCACCGCCATCACGCCCACGCCGCCGAGGTACGCCCAGCCCACCGGGAAGGTGCGGAGCGCCCAGGGCAGGAAGAACAACCCGACGGCGGCCAGGTGGAGCAGCCGGGCCACGCGCAGGGCGCCTTGCGTGCCGAGCCGCGCCGGGATCGAGTGCAGCCCGTGCGCCCGGTCGAATTCCTCGTCCTGGAGCGCGTAGATGATGTCGAACCCCGCGACCCAGCACATCACCGCGGCGGCGAGCAGCGGCAAGCCGTACCACGGCGCCGGCCACGCGCCCGCCACCGCCAGGTACGCGCCGGCGGGCGCGATGCCGAGCGAGAGCCCGAGCACGAGGTGCGCCGCCACGGTGAACCGCTTGGTCCACGAGTAGAAGCACACCCACGCGAGCGCCACCGGCGCGAGCATGCCGCACAACGGATTGAGCTGCCACGCGGCGAAGATGAACAGGACGGCGGCCGCGATCACCGCGACCCACGCCTCGCGCAGGGTCATGCGGCCGCTGGGGAGCTCCCGCAGCCGCGTGCGCGGGTTCAGGGCATCGTGCTCCCGGTCCACGATGCGGTTGAAGCCCATTGCGGTGAAGCGCGCGGCGGTGAACGCGATGACGATCCACAGCGCGGCGCGCAGACTCAGCCCGCCCGGGTGCTCGTACGTCGCCAGCACCGCGCCCACGCCCGCGAACGGGAGCGCGAACAGCGTGTGCGGCAGCTTGACGAAGCTCGCGTACTTCGCGAACCACGAGTCGCCGGCGAAGGTCTGGCCCTCCCGGCCAGGCGCCGGAGCCCCCTTCACCGCTCGATCCCCAACCTGGGCCACAGCTCGTCCACCTTCTTCTTCACCGCCTCGTCCATCTCGATCAGGTCCGGCCACGGGCGGGTGAAGCCCTCTTCCGGCCACTTGCGCGTGCCGTCAATGCCCATCTTGGACCCGAACCCGGGGCCGCGCGAAGCGTGGTCCAGGTCGTCCGCGGGGCCGAAGGTGAAGCGCACGTCCCGCTCGGGATCGATGTTGTTCAGCGCGTACCACCACGCTTCCTGCGGGTTGCGCACGTCGATGAAGTGGTCCACGACGACGATCACCTTGGCGAGGCTCATGAGCCCCTGGCCCCAGAGACCGTTCATCACCTTGAACGCGTGCCCCGGATACTCCTTGCGGATGCTGACGAAGACGAGGTTGTGGAAGATGCCCTCCGGGGGCATGTGGTAGTCCACGATCTCGGGCATCGTCAGGCGCAGCAGCGGCAGGAAGATCCGCTCCGTGGCGCCGCCCATGTAGTAGTCCTCCATGGGCGGGCGGCCCACGATGGTGGCCGGGTAGATGGCCCCCCTGCGCATCGTGATGGTCGTGACGTGGAAGACCGGGAAGTAGTCCGGGGGCGTGTAGAAGCCCGTGTGGTCACCGAACGGGCCTTCGAGGCCGAACGGCTCCGACGGATCCACGTAGCCCTCGAGCACGATCTCCGCTTCTGCGGGGATCCGCAGGTCCGAGGTCTTGGCCGTGGCGGTGAGGAGCGGCTCGCGCCGCAGGAACCCGCTCAGCAGGTACTCGTCGATGCCCGGCGGCAACGGGGCCGTGGGCGTGTACATCGTGGCCGGGTCCGCGCCCAGCGCCACCACGACCGGCATGCGCTCGCCGCGCTCCCGGTACTTGCGGAAGTGCGCCGCTCCGCCCTTGTGCCGCTGCCAGTGCATCATGGTGGTCCGCGGGCCCGTGACCTGCATGCGGTAGCAGCCCACGTTCTGCACGCCCGTCTCCGGGTCGCGCGTGATCACCATGGGCAAGGTGATGAACGGGCCGGCGTCCCGCGGCCAGCAGGTCAGGATGGGGAGCCGCCGGAGGTCCACGTCGTCGCCCTGGAGCACGATCTCCTGGCAGGGCGGGTCTCCGCGGTAGGGGCGCGGCGGGACCTTGGCGAGCCCGGCGAAGCGGGGCAGCAGCTGCACCTTCGCCCAGAAGCCCTCGGGGATCTCCGGTTGCAGCAGCTCCGCGATGCGGTCGGCGTGCTCGGAAACGTCGTCGACGCCGAGCGCCATCGCCATGCGCTTCCAGGAACCGAAGAGGTTGATGGCGACGGGGATGTCGCTGATGGAGCCGTCGTCCAGCACCGGCTTCTCGAAGAGCAGCGCCTTGCCGCCGCCCGGGCTCTTCATGACACGGTCCGCGATTTCGGTCATCTCGAGCCGCACGGCGACGGGCTCGCGGACGCGCACCAGCTCGCCGTGCCGTTCCAGGTCGTGAAGGAACTCGCTCAGGTTCTTGGCAGCCATGGGGCGGGAATGTACGCGCCGGAGGCGCGTTCAACAACGCGGCGCGGCACGGCTCAGCTCTCCGCGGCCGCGAGCTCCTCCCGCTCCTTCCGGACGGCCGCGATCACCCGCTCCGCGCGCCGCTTGGCCTCGGCCAGCGGGGAGACGCCCTGCCGCTCGGCGACCTCCAGGATCTCCCGGACCGCGTCGCCGATCATGAGGACGCGGCGCTCCACCTGCTCGCGGCTCCACCGGAGCATCTCGAGGGCGCCGTGGGCGATGGCGCCGCCCGCGTTGATCACGAAGTCCGGCACGTAGACGATCCCGCGTTCGCGGAGCCGCTCCGCGTCTTCGTCGGTCTCGAGCTGGTTGTTGGCCGAGCCGGCCACGATGCGGCAGCGGAGCCGCGGGATCGTGCGCGCGTTGAGCGTCGCTCCGACGGCGCACGGCGCGTAGACGTCGCACTCCGTGTCGTAGACGTCGTCGGGCGCGACGACCTCGCCCTCGACCTCCTCGGCGACGCGACGGGCACGATCCTCGTCCGTGTCCGCGACGAGCACACGCGCGCCGCCGTCGTAGAGCCGCTGGGCGAGGGGCAGGCCCACGCCGCCCACGCCCTGCACGAGGATGGTGACCCCGTCCAGGTCCTGGCGGCCGAGGACGTCGCGGACGGCGACGCGGATGCCGGCGTAGACGCCCAGGGCGGTCCAGGGCCCCGGGTCGCCGACGCCGCCGTGGTCCAGGGTGCGGCCGAAGACCCGGGACGTGGCGCGGCCGATGACGTTCATGTCCTCGGGCGTGGTGCCCAGGTCCACGCCGGCGTAGTAGGCGCCGCCCAGGCCCTCGATCATCTGTCCGAAGCGCACGAGCAGGCCCTCGCGCTCCGGGCCTTCCAGCCGCCGGGGCACCGCGAGCACGGACTTGCCGCCGCCGAACGGGAAATCGATGGCGGCCCACTTGTAGGTCATCGCCCGGGCGAGCCGGAGGGCGTCCTGGAGGCCGTCCTCGGGTGTGGGATAGACCCGCATGCGGCAGCCGCCCATGGCCGTGCCGAGGGTGCGGTCGTGGATCGCGATGAAGATCCAGGTGCCGGTCGGGTGGTCGTACCGCACGACCACGCACTCTCCGTCCCACTGGCGAAGGAGGTCGTTCATCATGGCGGCCGTCCGGTTCCGGGGCGTCCGCGGAGCGTGGAGGGACGGGGCGAAGATGCCGCCCCGGCGGCCGGCCCGCAATCCCGCCGTCGCCCCGGACGCGGTTGCCCGTGACGCGGGCGCCGCCTATCCTTTGCCGCCGTCACGAACCTCCCTCGGGTCCGAGGTCTGATGGCGACGACGATCTCCACCTCCCCGGCGTCCGGCCGGCTCCGGATCCTGGCCGGCTTCCTGTTCGCGCTGGGCGCCGGCACGCTGTGGGGTACGACCGGGCCGCTCAGCACGGCGCTCTACAGCGAAGGCGCCGAGCTGACGGCGGTCGGGTTCTGGCGCATTCTGCTGGCGACGGCGGGCTTCCTCGTCTACGGGCTGTTCGCGCCGGGTCTGTTCCGCATCGACCGGCAGGGGCTCGTGCTGGTCGGCCTGCTGGGCGGCGCCCTGGTCGCGCTGTTCGAGGTGGCGTACCAGTTCGCGATCCAGGGCGTCGGGGTGGCCGGCGCGGCGACGCTGCTCTACACGGCGCCGATCATGGTGGCCGTGCTGGCGTGGCCGCTGCTCGGCGAGCGCCTGACGCTGACGCGGCTGGCGCTGGCCGTCGTCGTGCTGGTCGGGGTTGCGCTCACGGTCTCGGGCCAGGTCACGGCGGGGGAAGCCGAGGCGGCCGGGGGCGCGAGCCGCGCGGCGGGGATCGTGGGCGGGCTCCTCTCGGCGGCCGGCTTCGCGGGGAGCACGCTGCTCGCCCGCTGGGCGGTGCCCCGCTACGGCGCCGTACGGGTGCTCTTCTACGAGATCGCCGGGGGGACGGCCATCCTGGGGGTGGTCCTGCCGCTGGTCGGCGAGCCCCCCGTTCCGCCCGGGACGCTGCCCGGTTGGATCTACATCGCGAGTCTCGGCCTGGGCGCGGTGCTGGGCGCCAACTTCTGCTACTTCGCGGCCGTGCGGCGGATCGACGCGGCGCCGACGGCGGTGGCGGCGAGCATCGAGCCCGTGGTCGGCGCGCTGCTCGCCCTGGTGCTCTTCCAGCAGTACCTCACCGTCAGTGGCTGGCTGGGCCTCTTCCTGGTGGTCGGCGGCGTGGCCGCCGGCTACTGGCGGGAGGCCGGGTCGGGCTCACCCGAGCGGGCGGCGGCTGCGGCCGCTCCGCCGGGCTGACACCCGCTGGCCCGGGCCGTGCACCACCGTCCGCCGGGGCGGGTGGACGGAGGGCCGCCCGCGGATGAGGAGGCTGGGACGGATGACGGGCGGGAGTGGACAGGCTGTGGGCTTGCCGGACGTGCCGCGGCCGAGCCCCGATGGGGCGAGCGGTCGGGGGATCGGCAGCAGCGTCGCCGCGGGCGCCGCAGCAGGGCTCTTGGCCAGCGTGGTCCAGGTCGTCGTCGGCAAGACCGAGCAATGGCTCTTCCTTCCCAGGGGCGAGACCCCGGACTTCGCGCCTCGCCTCGTGGACCGCGCGTTCCAGCGCGTATCCGGGCGGGCATCGGCGCCCGTGAAATGGGCGCTGGGGACGGTCTTCCACCTCTGCTACGGGGCGTTGTGGGGGGCGACCTACGGCGCCGTCCAGCGGCGGCTGCGGCTCCACCCGCTGCTCGCCGGGGCAGCCCTGGGCCTGCTCATCTACGGGATCACGTTCCCTCGCTGGGGCGCGGCCGTGCGTCTGGGCGTGGAGCGCCCGCCGCACGCCCGGACGCGGCGGATGACCGCCGTGGCCGCCTCGGTCGCCATGACCTACGGCCTGGCCGTGGGCGCCTTCTACCGCCGGCTCGCCGGCCGTTGAGGCCAGCGGCGATGCGGCGCCCGGCGACGCCACGCACCCAACCCGCCGGCAGCGGGCCGGGAACCGCCTCACCGTATCCTTGCCGGGCGTGCGCTACGACGCGGTCGTGATCGGTTCCGGGCCCAACGGCCTCGCCGCGGCCATCACCCTCGCGCTGGCCGGCCGGTCCGTCCTCGTGCTGGAAGGCGCGGGAACGCCGGGGGGGGGGCTGCGGAGTGAGGAGCTGACGCTGCCCGGGTGTGTGCATGACGTCTGCGCCAGCGTCCACCCGTTCGCCGTCGGCTCGCCGTTCTTCCGCAGCCTACCGCTCGAGGAGCACGGGCTGGAATGGGTCCACCCGGAGATCCCGTTCGCGCACCCGCTGGAGGCCGAGCGGATCGCGGTGGCGTACCGGTCGCTGGACGAGACCGCGGAGCGGTTGGGCGCCGACGGCCGTGCGTACCGCCGCCTGCTCGCCCCGATCGTCCAGGGGTGGGAGCCGCTCTCCCGCGAAGTGCTCGGGCCGGTCCTGCACCTCCCTTCCCACCCACTCCGCCTCGCCCGGTTCGGCATCCCGGCGCTCTGCTCGGCCGCCGCCCTGGCCCGGCGCCGGTTCCGCACCGCCGAGGCGCGCGCCCTGTTCGCGGGCGCGGGGAGCCACTCGATCCTCCCGCTGGACCGACCCGGCTCCGCGGCGTTCGCGCTCCTGCTCGCCGGCAGCGCCCACGCCTGCGGCTGGCCGTTCGCCCGCGGCGGCTCCCGCGCCCTCGCCAGCGCCCTCGTCTCGCTGCTCCGGTCCCTCGGCGGCGAGATCCGCACCGGCGTGTACGTCCGCTCGCTGGACGAGCTGCCGTCCGTCCGCGCCGTCCTGTGCGACGTCACGCCCCGCCAGTTCCTCGCCCTGGCCGGCGACCGGCTCCCGGAGCGCTACCGCCGCCGCCTCGCACGCTTCCGCTACGGCCCCGGCGCCTTCAAGCTGGACTGGACGCTGCGCGGGCCCATCCCCTGGCTGGCGGAGGAGGCGCGCCGGGCAGGAACACTCCACATCGGAGGGACGCTGGACGACGTCGCCGCCGCCGAGGCCGCGCCGTGGGAAGGGCGCATCGCGGACCGGCCGTTCCTCATCCTCGCGCAGCCCAGCGTCTTCGATCCGACCCGCGCGCCGGCCGGGCTCCACACCGCCTGGGCCTACTGCCACGTCCCCAACGGCTCGACCGAAGACGCCACCGAGCGCATCGAAGCGCAGGTCGAGCGCTTCGCCCCGGGGTTCCGGGACCTCATCGTCGCCCGCCACCGGCTCGCGCCCGCCGACTTCGAGCGGCACAACCCCAATCTGGTCGGCGGCGACCTCGCCGCCGGCGCCATGACCCTGGACCAGCTCGTCTTCCGCCCCGTCCCGTCCCTCCACCCCTACGACACGCCGCTCCCCGGCGTCTTCCTCTGCTCCGCCTCGACGCCGCCCGGCGGCGGGGTCCACGGCATGTGCGGCTACCGGGCGGCGCGCCGAGCGCTGGAGACGGTCCTCGGGCGATGAGCGTGCCTCCCGAGACGGCCCTCACGGGGTGGGCCCGAGGCGTGCGGTGAGCACGCGGCCTCGGAGGCCATCCGGACACGGTGAGCGCAACGCCTGGACAGGCGGCTCCTCAGAGGAGCGCGCGTGACCGGCCGCAGGCCGACCGCGCGCCCGCCTCCACCCTCGTCCCCGCTGCCTCTCGACCCGCTACGCCGACCGCTCCGCGAGGTGGAGGGCCACGATCCCGCCGGTCCAGGTCTCCCAGCGCACGGCCGTGAAGCCGGCCCGCTCGATCCGCGCGGCCAACTCCGTCGGCGCGGGAAACTCGAGGACCGACGCGGGCAGGTAGCTGTACGCGCTGCCGTGGCGGGAGACCACCCGCCCGATCCACGGCAGGATGTGACGGAAATAGGCGAGGTAGATCGCCCGGAACGGCTGCCAGGAGGGCGTCGTGAACTCGAGGACGGCCAGGCGACCGCCGGGCCGGAGCACCCGGGCGAACTCCCGCAGCCCGGCGTCCATGTCGGCGAGGTTCCGAACCCCGAACGCGATCATCGCACCGTCGAACACGCCGTCCGGGAACGGCAGCCGGAGCGCGTCGCCGCACACGGGTCGCACCGGCTCGCCGCGGAGCTTGGCCGCTCCTCGCTCGAGCATCGGCAGCGAGAAGTCCGCGGCGATGATGCGGCCGGCGAACCCGCGCCGGCGGGCCAGCGCGAGGGAGAGGTCCAGGGTGCCGGCGCAGGCATCCAGGTAGACCCCACCCGGCGGCCGGCCGGCGAGGAGCCGCGCTACGGTGCGGCGTCGCCAGAGCCGGTCGACGTTGAGGCTGAGCAGGTGGTTCAGCAGGTCGTACCGGGGCGCGATCGCCCCGAACATGCCCCGGACCGCTGCGGCCCGCTCCCGCGTCGGCGCCGAGGCGGGCATCTGGCCGGTCGACATCGCGCAACGCACTCCCGTGTGGTAAACTGGAAGCGCCCAAGCTACCTGCGGGCGACCCGCCCATCAAGCCGCCCCGCCCCCGAATGAAACCCGGCCGCCCACCGGGGCGTAAGGGGCGGAGCACAACACGTGGTCGCGCCGCCCGGAGACGTGGACTACAGGAATCTCACCGACCAGGAGGTCGTCGCCCGCGCCCGCGAGGGCCGTGAAGCGGCGTATCGAGAGCTGATCGGACGTTACGAGCGGCCGGTGTTCTCCCTCATTTATCGGCTGGTCCGCGACCGAGAGCAGGCCGAGGACCTCGCGCAGGAGACCTTCATCAAGGTCCTGAACGCCCTCGACCGCTACGACCCGTCGTACAAGTTCAGCTCGTGGATCTTCAAGATCGCGCACAACACGGCGCTGGACCGGCTCCGCAAGAAGGAGCCGGAAACCCTGTCGCTGGAGGGGTCGCCGCACGCGCGGGATCCGTCCGAGGCGCAGGCGAGCGCGCTGACCGCCGTGGCCACGGATGAGGACCCCGAGGCCTACACGGCCAGTCGGGAGCTGGGGCGGCACATCGAGGCGGCGATCGCCGCACTCCGGCCCGAGTACCGGACGGCGATCCTCCTGTGGCACGTGGAAGGGCACGCGTACGAGGAGATCGCGGAGATCATGGGTATCCCCCTGGGTACGGTGAAGACGTACATCCACCGAGCGCGCAACGAGTTGCGCCAACGGCTGGCGCACTTGAGGGTGTGAAACCGCAGCGTCGCCCCGGACGTACGGAGGTTCGGGGCGCGCGGCGCCGGGCTGCACAGCCGCGGCCGGCGCCGTCCCCGATCGGTAACGCGGCTGGTCATGGAGTGACCGCGTGAGCGAGCCACCACTGCACCCCTCGCCGGAACGCCTGGAGGCGCTGGTCGAGGGCGACCTACCGGAAGCAGAGCGTAGCGCCATTGAAGCGCACGTGGCAGCGTGCGTGCGCTGTCAGGCCGAAGTCGAGGAGTGGCGGACGGTGTTCGCCGTCCTCGCATCGCTGCCCCGCCTGGCGCCCTCGCCGGGCTTCGCGGACCGGGTGCTGGCGCGGGTCAGGATCGAGCGGCCGTGGACGGCCCGCATCGCTGCGCTGCTGGCGCGGCTCGCGCCGCGGACGACGGCCGGGTGGGCCCTGCTCACCGCCTGCCTCACGCTGCCCGCGGCGGCCGCCACCGCCTTGATCGCCTGGATCCTGACCCGGCCAGGGCTGAACGCCGAGACGCTGATGACCGTGATGGCGTTCCTCCGCGAGCGTGCCGCGGATCTCCTGCTCTCGTTCGCAGGTCACGCGGCGACCACGGCCATGGAGAGCACCCTCGCCGCGTGGATCGCGAGGTTGATCGAGCGGATCCTGGCCGCCGCGCCCGCGCAGTTGGGCGCCGCGGCGGCCGTGTTCACGGCCCTCACCCTGGCCTCGGTCTGGGTGCTGTACCGTCACCTGTTTCGGCCTTCGAACCGGAAAGTCCACCATGCGTCCTTCCTCTTTTGACACGACGTCGCGGCGCGCTGCGCGCCTGGTCCTGGCGGCGCTGCTGGCCGGCGGCGCGGTCGCGGCGGCTGGCCCCGCCCAGGCGCAGCCCCGGGGCCGGGAGAGCGGCGTGGTGTCGAGCCAGATCTCGATCTCGCGCAACGAAGCGACCCTGGTGCTGGAGCTGGCGCGCGGCGACTCGCTCGCCGTGGTGCTCCGTGAGGGGCGCATCCACCTGAACGGCCGGGAGATCGGCACGTACAGCCGCGGCGATGCGCTGGACCGCGCATGGCGAGAGCTGCTCAACCGTGCCATCGAGGCCGACGGCGCGGAACTCGAGCGGCTGCTGGTGGAATGGGAGGCCCCGGCCGGGGGCGAGGCGGGCGCACGGCTGGACCGGCTGCTGGAGGAGGCGGTCAGGGGTGGCGCGACGGGGGCGCTGGCGCAGGCGTCGGGCGGGTCCGGCGACACGGTCTCGATCCTGGAGGCGCGTATCGAGGAGCTGCAGCAGACGATCGCGGAGCTGCAGAGCCGCCTCGCGTCGGAGACCGATCGCGACCGGCAGCGGATCGAGCGGGAGGCGGCCCGGGACATGGCGCACCGCCAGCGGGCCCGTACGCAGCGTGGCTTCTTCCACTGGGTTCGCAGCGGCCTCTCGAATCTGTTCTCGCTGCTGGTGACCTACGTGGTGCTGGTCGCGCTCGGGTTCGCGGCGGTCTTCTTCGGGCGCCGCTACCTCGAGGGCGTGGCCGACACGGCGCGGCACGCCACGCTGCGCTCGGGCCTCGTGGGCCTGGCCACCCTCTTCTTGCTCGTGCCGGCGTTCATCCTAGGTGCGCTCGCGCTCGCCATCTCCGTCGTCGGCATCCCCGCGCTCATCGTGTGGGTGCCGCTCTTCCCCGCCGCTGCGGGCGCGGCCCTGGTGTTCGGCTATCTTGGCGTGGCGCACGCAGCGGGCGAGTCGCTCGCGGAGCGCCGGTTCGAGGGCACCGACTGGTTCAGGCGGGCGAATTCGTACTACTACGTGCTCACCGGCGTCGGCCTGCTGCTCGCCCTGTTCGCCGCGAGCTTCGTGTTCGAAATGGCCGGCCCGTGGCTGGGCTTCATCCGCGGGATCCTGCTGTTCCTCGCCGTTGTGTTGACCGTGGCCGTGGCCGCCATCGGGCTCGGCGCCGTGCTGGTCTCGCGCGCGGGGACTCGGCCGGTGGCGCCATCGGCGTTGGAGGACGGCACGGCGCCCCCGCCACCCGTCGAGGAGGAGATCGATGTCTAGCCGAGCGCTCGTCCTGGCGTGCGCAGCGCTGCTGCTCGGGGCCCCGCCCGCACTCCGGGCACAGGAGTGGACCACCGTAACGACGAGCCGCGCCTTCCGGGGTGAGCGGGAGCTCCGGGTGGACATCCAGTTCGGCGCGGGCCGCCTCTTCCTCCGGCCGGGGTCCGCCGGCTCCCTGTACCGGGCGAAGGTTCGCTACGACGCGGACCTCTTCCTACCCCTGACGGAGTACACCGACGGCCGGCTGCGCCTCGGCCTGCAGTCGAAGTCGAAGTCAGGGTTCAAGGTGCGCGGCCGCAGGAGCGCGGGAGAGCTGGACGTCGTCCTCGGCCCGGACGCCCCGCTCTCGATCGACCTGGAGTTCGGCGCCGCGCAGGCGGACATCGAGCTGGGCGGGCTGCGCGTCCGGCGCGCCGAGATCTCGACCGGTGCGAGTGAGACGACGCTCCGGTTCTCGCGGCCGAACCCCGAGCGGCTGTCCGAGCTGGAGATCGAGGTCGGGGCGGCGGCGCTGCGTGCGGAAGGGCTCGGCAACGCGAACATCGAGCGGCTCGTGGTGGACGGCGGGCTGGGCGACGTCGTGCTCGACTTCTCCGGCGAATGGCGCGGCAACACCACGGCGGACATCGACATGGGGATCGGCTCGCTGACCCTGATCGTGCCCAAGGGCGTCGGGCTGCACGTCGTGAAGGACGGCTTCCTCGCGCCGTTCGACTCGGAGGGGCTCGTGAAGCGGGGCTCCGGGTACTACTCTCTGGACTGGGACACGGCGCCGCACCGGCTCACGGTTCGGATCGACGCAGCGTTCGGTTCCATCGACGTGCGCTGGATCGAGCCGTCCGTGACGGCATCGCGGTCCTGAGGCGGACGCCGCGTCTTTTCAGCGCGCCGGGACGTCTCCGGCGCCTGGTTCTTGCATCTCAGCCGTGGAGGCCCACACATGCTCGCATCGTTGATCACGTTCTTCCTCATCGGCCTCGTTGCCCTGGTGGTCCTGGGCGTCGTGCTCGCCATCGTGGGCGCCGTGTTCTCCGCGGTGCTGGGCCTGGCCGGCTTCGTCCTCTTCAAGGTCGTTCCGGTGGTCCTGCTGGGTTACGTGATCGTGCGGTTCCTGGCGCCCAAGGAGAAGCGGCTCGCGCAAATGGAGAGGAAGCTCCTGGAGACCGACTGACGCGCCGTGCGGCTGGTCCTGGAAGGCGAACGCCGACTCCACCTCCAGATCGTCGGGGCCGGGCTCGACATCCGATCGGTCGAGCCCGGCCTGAGCTTTTCGCCCCTGCACATGCTGGCGGCCTCGCTGGCCACCTGCACCGCGGCGGTGGTGATCGGCTGGGCGCAGCGTGCGGGGCTGCCTTGGGCCGATCTCTCGATCGAGGTCGAGTGGGAGTACGTGGACGACCCCTATCGCGTGGGGCGCTACGACGTGACGCTGCGCTGGCCCGGCCTGCCGCCGGGCCGGGAAGGCGCGGCGCTCCGGGTCGCGCAGCACTGCACCGTGGAGAACACGCTCCGCCACCCGCCGACCATTGACATGCGCGTGGTCACGTGAACGCCGGTGAGGGTACGGCGGCCCGCATCACGCGCCCGGTTCCACCCGCACGCTCGCCCCTCGGCCGACCCCCAGTCGCTCGGCCGCGCTCCCATCCCGGACGGAGACCTCGAGCATGCCCGCGGACCCGACGAGCGCCGCGAGGGCGCCCGGCGCGACGTCGGCGTACGTCCGAACGAGCGGCGCGGCCGACCCGCCGGCGACCCGGATCCGCGCGCCCGGCGCCAGCCACTCGCCCGGCACGTTGGTGATCAGGTTGCCGAACCGGTCCACGTGGATCACTTCACCGGCGATGTGGTCCGGGCCACGATGGGGCCGCGGCAACGGGAGGCGGACGGGATCCGCGACCTCCGGCCCGAGATCCGCGAGCACCTCGCGGAACCGTGAGGGCCCCGCGCCCGCCCGGCGCGCCAGCTCCGCCGCGACCGGCGCGAAGACATCCCGGCCGTGGAACGTGGCGGAGACGGGGGTGCGGAACAGCCTGGCGGCTTCGATGGCCACCACCGCCGCGTCGCCCGCCTCCGCCAGCACCCACGTGAGGACCCCGTTGTCCGGCGCGACGAACAGCCGGCCATCTACCTCGGCCGCCAGCGCACGCCGCTCGCTCCCCACGCCGGGGTCCACCACGACCACGTGCACCGTGCCCGGCGGGTAGAGGTTCCAGTAACGGGAGAGGGTCCACGCTGCGGCGGCCACGTCGCCGGGCGGGACGTCGTGGGACGCGTCGTCGACCACGACACCCGGCGCACGCGCCGCGATCACGCCCTTCATCGCGGCGACGTAACCGTCCGCGGTGCCGAAGTCGGTCAGCAGGGTGATCCGGGTCACGGCCTTCGGTTTTCCGGAACGGGAGCCGTTGTCCCGGGACGTGGGCTCCATCCACGCGACGGCGCGCTCGGCGAGCTCCCGGCTCAGCCGCCCGCGTCGCGCCAGCGGATCGCCTCCGCAAGCGCGTCCAGCAGCGGGCCGGCGTCCCCCGGCACTGCGGCGGAAACGGGCACGGCGCCCCGCTCGACGAGCGAGACGCCGTAGCGGCGGAAGACCTCGAGCGTCTCCGGGAACTCCCGCACGACGACGTGCGTGAGCATCGCGCCAAGCTCGGCGCGGGTCGGGAGGGTCATGGACGCCCGGCGAGCGCCCCCTCGAGGGTGGCGGCCAGCTGGTCCGCGATCTCGCGGAACGCGCGGCCCGCGGGGGAGTCGGGCGCCGAGATCACCGTCGGCCGGCCAGTGTCCCCCGCCTCCCGGACCTGGACGTCCAGCGGGACCTCGCCGAGGAACGGCACGCGCATGTCCTCCGCGAGCCGCCGCCCGCCACCCCGGCCGAAGATGTCCGCGTGACCGCCGCAGTGCGGACAGACGAAGCCGCTCATGTTCTCCACGATGCCGAGCACCGGCGTGCGAACCCGCTCGAACATGCGGACCGCGCGGCGCACGTCGCCCGTCGCCACGTCCTGCGGCGTCGTCACCAGCACCGCTCCGGCGATCTCGATGGTCTGGACCAGCGAGAGCTGCGCGTCTCCCGTCCCGGGCGGCATGTCCACGACCAGGTAGTCCAGCTCGCCCCAGTCCACCTGCTCCAGGAACTGGCGCAGGATCCCCGCGATGAGCGGCCCCCGCATGATGGCCGGCTGGTCGTCCTCCAGGAGGAACCCCAGACTCATCAGGCGCACGCCGTGCGCCTCGAGCGGGACGATCTTCTCCTGACCGCGCTCACCCGTGACCGCCGGCCGCCGCCGCTCGCCGAACATGAGCGGGATGTCCGGGCCGTAAATGTCCGCATCCAGCAGGCCCACCCGGCGCCCGCGCGCCGCCAGCGCAACCGCCAGGTTCGCCGCCACCGTGGACTTCCCCACCCCGCCCTTGCCGGAGCTCACCGCGAACACGTGCTCGATCCCGGCCACCAGCTTCGGGTCCGGTGTAGGGGCGGGCACCGAGTGCGGCCGCAGCGGACGGCCGCCGTGCATCCGCGCGGCCTGCTGCCGCTGCGCCTGGAGCGCGTCGGGCAGCTTGACGTCGATCTTGGCGCGCGCCACCCCCTCCACGGCCTCCACCGCCGCACGCGCCTCCCGCACCAGCGTGCCCGGGTCCTCCGGCCTCAGCACGAACTGGAACCGGACCTTGCCCTCGTCGTCCACCTCCAGCCCGGTCACCTGGCCGCCGCTCAACACATCCACGCCCGTCGCGGGGTGCTTCACCTTCGCCAGCGCCTCCCGCACCCGGCCGAGCAGCGCCTCTCGATCAATCGCCATCTCCGCCTCCCTTTCGTGCGGACGGCCGGCACCCCGCGGGCGCCGGCCGTCCGGAGGGGCCGGTGTGCACGCGCTCAGAGCGCGTGCACCGCCTTGACGTCCGGAACCGCCATCATGATCCGACGCTCGATCCCCCGCTTCAGCGTCATCAGGGAGATCGGACAGGAGCCGCACGCGCCCATCAGCCGCAGATGGACGATGCCGTCTTCCTCATCGTAGTCGATGAGCTCGACATCCCCGCCATCGGCGTGCAGCGCCGGCCGGATCGTGCCGAGGACCTCTTCGATCTTCTCGCGTGCCGTCATCGGTTCCCTGCTCCCAGAGACAGGCCACGACGTCGCGGCCCCGGGCCGCCCCTCGGGGTCACCCGGCCCGCCGTGACCGTGTCGGTTCAATCTACCCGTGGCCTCTACCCCCGGTCAACCGCCGGCGTTCCGGGCGGGAAACCCGCGCCGCATCAGGAGTTCAGGGCTCGCCCCCCGGGCGGCATCCCCACCTCACGCCGGGGCACCGAGCCGCCGCAGCCAGATCCAGTGGACCACGAAGAGCCCCGCGGCCACCACCGCCAGCAGGCCGCTGGTCACGAGCTCCCGCCTCGCCTGGAACCGGACCGACCGGAGGTGCTCTTGCCGCGCCTCCTCGAACGCGGCCCGCAGCGCCGCCGTGTCCCCGGGCTCGGGCGCCGGCGCCTCGCCCGCCACGGGCGCCAACCCGCGCCGCTGCTGCAGCTCCAGGCGGTAGGCCTCGAACGAGGCCAGGCGTGGGTCCGCGTAGTAGCGCCCGCTGTACTGCGGGTCGGACAGGTCCAGCGCCGCGCCCACCGCCGAGTTGAGCGAGACGAGGAACGTCACCACGGCGATGAGACAGACCAAATACCCGTAGACCTGACTGATGCGTGCCTTGTCCACCACGCCTCCCGGTTCGCGGCCTCGCGGCACCTGCGCCGCCCCGGCCCGCCCCTCCTCGCGGCTCCGCCGCACGATAGGCCGCGACGAGGGGCAGGACAAGCCCCCGTGCGCCACGCCCCACGACGGCGCCGCGGCGCCGCGGCGATGCCGGCACGCCATGTCGCCGCAGCGATGCCCGCCCGCAACCTTGCGAACCCCCTCCGGACGGGAGAAGTTTGCCGCGTCGCCGGCCGGACGGGACGTCCGGCCCAACCCCGGTGAGGAGGAGATCATGCTGGACCTGGATACGCTGCGCAGCGAGATCGCGGCCTTCAACGCACGCGGGCAGACCGGCCCGGACCCCGTCGCGCGCCTGTATCGTGAGCGCCGCAAGCAGTGGTCCCTGTTCACGCCGCGCCTCTCCGACGCAGAGATCGAGGCGCTGCGGCCGTACATCTTCTGCTACGAGCGGCTGCCGGAGACGCCGGACGACAAGCCGATCCCGCTCCGCAACTTCATTGGCGGCGAGTGGCGGCCGGCCGCGCGCTCCGTGGTCATGCACGCGCAGTTCGACCGCCGCATCCCCCTCTGCGAGCTGCCCGCATCGGACGAGCACGACGTCGCCGCGGCGCTCGCCGTCGCCGAGGACTACTGGGCCTCGCTCGAATGGGCCGACGAGGTCGTCTCCTACCGCAAGTGGGTGGTCCAGAATTTCTCGCGCATCCTGGAATACTTCATGGAGGAGTGCCTCGCCGAGATCCGCCACCAGATCCCCAAGACCCGGCTCGAGGCGGAGAAGGACTTCTGGGAGGCGAAGCGCGCGTCGGACCACCTGGCGGGCAGCGTCGAGAAGGCGATGCAGGGCGAGCTGCTGCCCTCGCTGATCAGCGGCCACACCTACTGGAAGAACGATTTCCTCCCCGCCGGGATCTGCGCCATCATCACGCCGATGAACTTCATCTACGGCATCCCGGCCATCCAGATCGTGGGCTGCTACCTCTCGGGCTCGCCGTTCATCTTCAAGGGTCACCCGTTCGCGGCGATCACGAACACCACGCTCACGCGCATGCTCATCGCCGCCGGCGCCGATCCGCGCGCGTTCCAGAAGATCGAAGGCTTCGGCAAGGACATCGCGTCGCTGGCCTCGGATCCGCGGGTGAAGGTGGTGAGCGTGACGGGCTCGGACGAGACGGCGCGGAAGATCCAGGAGGCCCGGGGTCTCGGGAAGGTGGTGTTCGAGGGCGGCGGCGTGAACTGGGCGTGGGTCGACCGCGGCTTCGACGAATCCGAGTTGCGGCGCATCGCCGAGCGGCTGACCTACTCGAAGCTCGGCTTCTCGTCCCACAAGTGCTCGACGCTGCACGGCATCGTCGGGCCGCAGGAGGTGATCGAGCCGCTCACCCGTCTGATGAACGAGGAGTTCGACCGCTGGGTGGTGAAGGATCCGCGCAAGGCGGCGCCGGAGGAGACGCGCGTCATCGGTCCCCTGATGGTGCACAAGGCGCAGACGACCACGAACATCCAGGAGGCGGCGCGGAAGGCGGGCGTGCCGATCATCCGTGAGGGCGGCAAGGTCCTCGAGGGCCAGGGCGTGGATGACGACTACGTGCGGAACGCGGAGGTCGTGCGGCCGGTCATCCTGGGCCCGATCACGCCCGAGACGACGATCACGTGCGACTGGGACGGCAAGGGCGAGCGCACGTTCCGCCTCGCCACGACGGAGTTCTTCCAGCCGATCCTGTGCACGATGCACATGTCGAACTTCGACGACTTCCTGCGCTTCTCACTGCTGGTCAACCCGTACGACCTGATCGTTTCGGTCTGGACGAAGGACGACGCGGTGATCCAGCGGGCGCGTGCGGTGCTGGGCGGCATGCTGAAGGAGAACGACGGCACGGACAGCGCGCTCGAGTGGGAGGCGTTCGGCGCGAGCGGCGTGGGGCCCAGCGGGAACACGGGCGTGGGTGAGCCGATCTCGACGATCCTCATGTTCTGCCGGCGGCAGAAGGGTCGGCACCTGGTGTTCGACCCGTACAGCCCACAGCGCGCGTGAGGCGCCGGGGGCGGCCGCGCCTCCCCGGTCGTCTGGATTGCGGGCGGGGGCGTTCGCGGCGCGGATCGTCGTCCGCCGCGAGCTCCCCCGCCCGCTTTGCAACTACCTCGAATTCGCCCTCGCCCGCCGCACCGCCTCCACGATCCGCGGCCCGTGTTCTCGCCCGTTCTCGATGAAGATCTTGTTTGCGTCCTTACCGGCGGCGAGGACGCCGGCGACGAAGACGCCGGGCACATCGGTTTCCATGGTCTCCGGGTCGTGCGCCGGGATGCCGGTCTCCTCGTCCACGGTCACGCCCAGCGAACGGAGCAGCCGTGTATCCGGCGTGAAGCCCGTCATGGCGAACACCCAATCGTTGGGGATCTCTGTCCGCTCGCCCGTCTCCTCCGACACCAGCACGACGCTGCGCTCCCGGATCTCCGCGACGCGGGTGCGCCAGTAGACGGCGATCTCCCCGTTCTGCAGCCGGTTCGTGATGTCCGGCACGATCCACGGCTTGACCCCGCGATCCAAGCCGTTGGCGAAATGCACGAGCGTGACCCGAGCGCCGGTGCGGTACAGGTCGAGCGCCGCCTCCACCGCCGAGTTGCCGCCGCCCACGACCAGGCAGTCCTGGTCGTAGTAGGGGTGCGCTTCCCGGTAGTAGTGGGTGACCTTCGGGAGGTCCTCGCCCGGCACGCCCAGCAGGTTCGGCGAGTCGAAGTAGCCGGTCGCGAACACGACGTACGCCGCCCGGTGCTCGGCTTCGCCTCCGCCCAACCGCCGCGTGCGCAGCCGGAACGCGCCCGCCCTGCCCTCGACGGCGATGACCTCCTCGTACTGGCGGACGTCCAGCCGGAAGTAACGGACGATGGCGCGGTAGTACGCGAGCGCCTCGCGCCGCGTCGGCCGCGGGGCGGTCGAGACGAACGGCACGCCGCCCAGCTCCAGCCTGTCCGCCGTGCTGAAGAACGTCATGTCGGTCGGGAAGCCGGCGATGGAGTGGGTGATGCACCCCCGGTCGAAGAGCACACACCCGACGCCCGCCTGGCTCGCCGCCACGCCGACGCCCAGCCCGCACGGGCCGGCGCCGATCACCGCGATCTCGTGTTCGTGCGTCAATTCCGATCCGCCGCAGAAGGTTCGAGCCGCAACACACCCACACGGCGCGCGCGGGCGCGCTCCCGGTCCAGTGGGATGAGCCAGAGGCCGCCGTGCCGCCACCACTCGAACTGGTCCCGGTAGTGACGGCTGAACGGGATGCCGGACTGGCCGGTCGGGAGGATGAACCCGCCGCTCCCGTCCACGTCCGCCATGTCCACCACGTGGCGCTGACTCGCGCCGTAGCTGGTGGTGAACGGGATGGTGGTCCCCTCGTACGGCGCGACGTTCACCGTGTGGGGCGATCCGCGATGCGGAACCTGGCCCACGTCCAGCCGAAGGAGCCGCTGCAGCGCGGCGCTCGTCCCCAGAGCGTGCGTCGCGCGAACCCGGTGCAGCTCGCCCCACGCGCGCCCGGCCACCATCGAGTCGGCTTCGAGCATCGCCGCCACGGCCAGCGAGTCGTACGCCGCGCGCGCATCCGGTTCGTCTACCCACGGGAGCGCCCGCTGTTCGAGGATCTCGTAGGCGAGCCCCCGCGGGATCGCCGACGCGGTCTCCCCGCCGTACAGCGCTGCGCCGGCCGCTCGCCGGAGACGCTCGAACCACGTCAGGAAGAGTGCGGCGCCGCGGGAGTCCTCTCGCGCCTCCAGGTCCCATTCGGCGAGCAGGCGCGCCTGCCCGGGTAGCCCGGCCCGTTCCGCGGCGGCGACGGCGCGGTCCCGGTACCGCGCCGCCATCGCGTCCCGCACATCGAGCTGCATCCGGTGCACGGCGTCGGCGTCCAGGTCCGCGCCCTGGAGGATCATCTCCCGGATCCTGTACGCCCGGAAACCCGCGGGCCAGTCCGATGTGATCAGGTCGCCGATCTCGCCGGCGACCTGCCGGTTGTTCGCCGTGACCACATAGCCCTGGGGCGGGTCGAGCACGCGCGGGTGCAGCTCGAACGGCAGCTCACCGGTCCAGTCCCACTCGCCCGTCCAGCCCGGGACGGGCGTGAGGGGCGGCGGCCGCCGATCCACGCCCCGCAACGGCACGCGCCCGCCCATGACGTAGCCGAAGCGGCCGGCCGTGTCCGCGAACACCACGTTCTGGTGCGGGTCGTCGAAGTCCTGGACGGCCCGGAGCACGTCATCCGCCCCTGTTGCGAGGTTGAGGGCGAGGATCGCGTGGGCGGTGCGGGACGGGTCGTGACCCGCCCAGCGCAACGCGACCAGCTCGCCGCCCAGTGCGGACACCACCGGCGTGAGCACCGGGCCATGCCGTGTCCAGCGCACGTGCATGACCGTCACGCTGTCACGCCCGCGCACGCGCAGCGTCTCTGGGTGCACCTGGAACGGCAGGCTGCCGTCGGGCGTGAGGTAGCGTGTGCTGTCGGCGGGGTCCACACGTTCGATGAAGAAGTCCGCGTCGTCCACCATGGCGTTGGTGTAGCCCCAAGCCACGGCGCGGTTGTGTCCTGCGATGATGAACGGCGCGCCGGGGAGCGTCATCCCGACGACATCCAGCGCCGGCTCCTCCGCGTGAAGCGCCATGAGGTACCACAGGCTCGGCGCCCGCAACGACAGGTGCATGTCGTTGGCGAGGATCGGCTTGCCGGACCGCGTGCGCTGCCCGCCGATGACTCATGCATTGGAGGCGTGCGCGACGCTCGCTGCCTCGAGCAGCCAGGCGGCCGTGACCGGCGGCTCCGGCGGCTCCGGCCCCTCGATGATCGTCGGCGCCCACGCCGGGTCGCTCGACCGGAGGAGCCGCGCCTTCTCCTCCCCCAACCTCCGCAGCGCGGCCGTCGCCGCCACGCTCGCCTGGTATGCGGAGAGGTCGTAGGACATGAGCTTGATCATCGCCGCCACGTGCCGCGACGTCCACGGTTCCGGACGGAAGCGCAGCACGAGGAACTCCGGAGGCAGCGCACCCCGGCGCGCGCGGATCCACGCGTTCACGCCGGCCGCGTAGCGTTCGAACAGGCGCCGCTCCCGCGGCGTCAGCGCCTGCTCCTCGGCCGCTGCCGCCCGCCACAGACCGAGCACGCGCAGGAAGCGGTCGCTCTCCTCCAGCTCCGGGCCGAGGATCTCCGCGAGCCGCCCCTCCACGACACGCCGGAACAGCTCCATCTGCCAGAGCCGTTCACGCGCGTGCAGGAACCCCTGCGCGAAGACCAGGTCCTCCAGCGAAGACGCCCACACGTGGGGCACGGCAAGGGAGTCGTACCACACCTCGACCGGGCGCTCGAGCCCCTCCAGCACGATGGTGCCCTCGTACTCCGGCCGTGCCGTGAGGGCGTACCCGATGAGGCCGGCAACAATGAGGACCGCCGCGGCCAACGCGGCGGCGCTGCCGAGCAGGATTCGCTTCATGCGGACCGAACGGGCGTCGAAGACCCAGGACGTCCGGACGTGCGGATGCCAGAACGCGAACGGGTACGCGCACGTCCATGAGCACGTACCCGTGTCCGCGAGCGCAGTCGGCCCTCAGGCCGCGTCACGCCACCGCTCCACCAGCTCCGCATAGCGGGTGAGCAGCGCCTGCGCCCGCTCTTCCGACTCGCTCTCGACCGTGATGACGAAGTACGGCTTGTCCGAGTGCGGGATGATCAGCACCCACTCGCGATCGCTCTTGCAGACCTTGACGCCGTCCACGAGCTGCCGCTCCTCGTCCTCGGTCTCCTCGATCAGCCGCCGCATGACCGCGCCCTTCCGACCCCACGGGCACGCGATGCGCGCAGTACGCATGTGGATCGGCGGGTAGCGGTCCGCGACCTCGCCCAGGCGGACGCCGGAGCGCGCCATCGCCTCCAGGAGCTTGACCGCCGCGAACATCCCATCGTAGGCGGGGATGAATGCCGGGAAGATGAACTCGCCGCGCACTCCCGCCACCAGGTCCGCCTCCGCGGCAGACGCCATCATCGCGTGGTGCTCGGTCTTGGTCCAGATCAGCTCGGCACCTGCCTCGCGGATGATGTTCGCCGTGACCACCGGGCTGGTGACGGGGATCGCGACCCGCCGGACTCCGAGGTACTCCAGCGCGAGCCCGACGAACACGACCTGGGCGCGCTCCGGGGAAAGCGGCCGTCCCGTGTCGTCCACGAGGTGGATCACCTCGCCGCCCGGGTCGATCCAGAGGCCCAGTTCGGCGTTGATCGAGCGCACGATCCCGCCGAGCCGGTTCAAGGCCTCGCGGAACTCCTCCTCGCTGCGGGACAGACGGCCCGGCGCCTCGTAGGCGTCCAGACTCACGGTTTCGGTCTGCAGCAACCCCAGCAGCCCCGGGAAGACCTGCACCGTGGTGCCGTACGCGTAGTCCACGACGAGGGTGAAGCGACGGTCCGCGATCAGCGCGCGATCCACCTCGGAGAGGAAGTGCTCCCGATAGCCCTCGACCACGCGGGTCGGATAGTTCAGGCCGCCCGTCCCGTCCGGACCCGCGCGTGGGAAGTCCTCGCGCGCGAAGAGCCGCTCGATGGACTGCGTCTTGCCCGGCGGCAGGTCCCGCCCGTCGCCATCGAAGAACAGGATGTCCACGACCTTGGAGTCGAACGGCGAGCGGCGCACGTGGATGCCGCCGTTCTCCCGGCCGTAGTTGACGGCGTGGCGAACGACGGGGATCGGCATTTCGCGCAGATCCTCGACGTTCACGCCCACCGACATCAGGCCGGTGATGATGGCGCGGTTGATCATCCGCGAAGCGGCATCCGAGTCGCGCGAGGCGACGACGTAGGCCCCCTGCCCCAGCATCGCGCCGTACGCGCCGCCCAGGCGCGCCGCGATCTCCGGAGTGACCTCCGCGTTCGGGATTCCACTCACGCGCGCGCCGTGGAACAGCGTCCGCTCCCACGCTTCGCCCCAGATGAGCGAGTGGGTGAGCGTCGCCCGCTCGTCCACCACCTTGTCCGGCCACACCTTCACGTTCGGCCCGACAACGGCGAACGCGCCGACCTCCGCACGATCCGAGAGGATCGTCTTCTCACGGATCAACGCCCCCTCGCCCACGCGCACGCCGGCGCCGCACACCGTCTCGGTCATCTGCACGCCTTGGCCGATCCGGCAGCCCTCCCACAAGACCACGTTGCGGAGCTCCACCCCCTCCCCGATTTCGCCGCCGGCGCCAACCACCACGTTCTCGAGCACGGCGCCGCGACCCACCCGCACGCCGCGCCCGAGCAACACGGTGCCGCTGAAGCGGACATCCCGCGCGACGGCCGCACCGAATTCGCCCCACAGCGTCGCTGTCTCGAGGTCGCGCCGCTGGCCCGGCAGCGCGATCTGCACGCGCCCCGCCAGCACGTCCTCGTGCGCGCGGCGGTACTCGTCGAGGTTGCCGATGTCCCGCCAGTAGCCCTGCGCCACGTGGCCATACAGCGCCGCCCCCTCCCGCAGCATCTGCGGGAACAGGTCGCGGGCGAAGTCCATGTTCGTCCTCGGCGGCACCCGCTCGAGCGCCTCCGGCTCCAGGACGTAGATTCCCGTGTTGATCGTGTCGCTGAACACCTCGCCCCACGTGGGCTTCTCGAGGAAGCGCTCGATCCGGCCGGTCTCGTTGTCCACGATCACGATGCCGAAGGCGAGCGGGTTCTCCATCGAAGTCAACGTGATCGTGGCCTCCGCCCCCCGGGCCTCGTGCTCCTCGATCAGCCGGGTGAGGTCGAAATCCGTCAGCACATCGCCGCTGATCACCAGCACACGGTCGCCTTCGAGCAGGTCGCTCGCGTAACGCACCGCGCCCGCCGTGCCGTAGTCCGCGTCCGCCGTGACGTACCGCATGCGGACGCCGAAGGCGGAGCCGTCGCCGAAGTACTCGGTGATGTGCTCCGGTTGGAAATAGAGCAGCGCGATGAGATCGGTGATCCCGTGCCGTTTCAGCAGATTGACGATGTGCTCCATGATGGGCCGATTCGCGATCGGCACCATCGGCTTGGGACGGTGGATGGTCAGCGGCTTCAGGCGCGTACCGAAGCCACCGGCCATGATCACGCCTTTCATATCGACATGGCCCTCGTCGTGACGGAGCTGGCGGTCTGAGTGTGCCGGGAACCGTCCGGGCAATCACCGTGCCGGGCTAAGCTACTCGCCGCCGAGAGACGCTGCAACTCGCCTCCCCTTGACGCCGGCGCCGTGCCTCGCGCATCCTGAGGCGAATCCCCGGCCAACCCTGGATCCCGTCGATGAAACACATCCGGACGAAAGAGGCGGCAGAAGCGGCCCTGCTCGAGCTGCCCTCCGTTCTCGGCGCCCATGTGCGGGAAGACATCTACGGCCACCCGCGTGAGGTCCATCTGCTGGTCGCGCCGGGGCCCGACGTCCGCCACCTCGCGCGCGACGTCCGCGATCTGCTCGAGGAACGGCTCGGTGTCCCGGTGGATCAGCGTGTGATCAGCATCGCCCAGCTCGCGGATGTCGGGGCGGCGAAGACGGCCGAGGTGCCGGAGACACGGCGAGCGGGGGCGACGCCGTCACAGGCCGGGGCCGAGACGGAGCCCCGGCTGACGTTCCAAGGGCTCCAGACATCGCTCGCGAGCGGGAAGGTGCGCGTCCAGGTCCGGTTGGGGTTGGACGAGCAGCAGTTCAGCGGCGAAGGTTCGGAGCTGGACTCCGCCCAGGGGCGTATGCGCGCCGCCGCCACCGCGGTCCTCCGGGCGTTGACGAACGCCTGTCGCGGCTCGATCCGTTGGGAGCTGGACGGCGCCGCGGTGGTGCGCGCCCTCGAGCACGACTACGTTCTGGTCGCCGTCCTCGCCACCTCGCCCCGGTTCGGCCGCCAGCCGCTGCTGCTCGCCGGTGCGCATCCGGTGGAGGACGGCCTCGAGGCTGCGGCCGCCCTCGCCGTGCTCAAGGCCACCAACCGTGTGCTGGCGCGTGCGTTGGATGGCGAGGCCGCCTGAGAGCCGCTCGTGCCGGAGCGAGCGGCGCGAGCCGTCACGGCGCCGGCGCCACCAGACCGCTCAACGCGTAGTAGACTCCCGACGACTCCTGCTTCACCGCGAGCCGGCGTTCGACCAGCCGGTCCAACACGACTCCGGCCTCGCGCGGCGATGCGCCGAGCGCTCCCGCCACACCCGCCGCATCCGCGCGGACCAGCGTTTCCAGTACCGCCCACGCCTCCCGCTCCGCCGGCGACGCGGTCCCGAGCAGGACGGGCCCGACGTCGCACACATCCGCCGCGAGCGCGAGCCCGTGGCGCTCGAGCACGGCTTCCAACGCATCCCTGTGCCGGTCCGCGACGCCGCGCGCAATGAAGTACGCCTCGGCCGGCCGATCGGGCTGCTGGTAGCGCATCAGGAGCTTGGCAACGGTCTCGTCCGCGCAACTGTAGTCGAGCACGACCACCTGCGTGAAGTCCAGGATGGAGACGCAGATCGCGCCCAGCTCCGCGATCTGGCTCTCGATCCCGATGCGCAGGGCCCGGCCCGTGGGGCGCGTCACGAGGTGAGAATAGAGGCTCGCGACGGACCGACGGACCAGCTCGGAGAGGTCGAAGCGCAGCGGGACGACGCGCTCGGAGCCGTTCATCGCGCGCCTCCCCGCCGCTGGATCGAGCCGGCGGCCGCGGGGGTTCCCGCCGGCGCCACGCGCGCCGGCAGCTCGATGAAGATCTGGGCGCCGGGGAACGGCGGCAGGTTCTCCTCGAGCGGCGGCGCGTCGTCGTAGTCCGGGACGTCCGCGATGCGCGCCGTGCCGCTGCGGATGGATACCTTGCCGCCCCAGCGCCCGACGTTGCGGCGGATCTGCTGGAGCCCTTGACCGCGGCCGGGGTCGTGGAAGCGTGTGAGCCCGTGGATGAACGCAGCCTCGAGCGCGGTGGCATCGCTCCACCGGTCGCCGTACCGCGTGGCGTGGGTGCTGGCCAGCGAGGCCTTGAAGCCCATCCCGACGTCCATGACGGCAATGCGGACCACGCGGCGGTCGAGCTGCCGCGTCTTGCTGTACGTCTGTGCGGCGACCCAACCATCCGCGCCGGCGTGCTCGATGATGTTCTGGCAGACCTCGGACAGGATCACGCTGAACTGCATGGCCTCCGAACGCGGATAGCCGAGCTGTCCAGCGAGCAGGACGGTCGCTCGCTCGTGCACCCGGTCCACCACCTGGTGGACATCCGCGTGCGAGCGCACCGGGGTGATCTCGAGCAGGACCTCCGAGCCCTTCTCCAGGCCGCGTGCGCCCCGCCCCCGCCGCAGCGCCCCGTGCAGCTCGTAGATCTCCGCCGCCTGGTCCAGGAAGCCCATGCGGTCCAGGTAGCTCTGCACCTCGGCGGCAGCCGGGAGCTGGAGGAGCGGTCGCTCGCCCGAGCGGCCCGCGACGCTCCCGACGGCGAGTAGCCCCAGCATGCCATAGGGGTCGAGCCACCGCGTCCGTCTCGCGTCCACGAGCACGCGACCGCCGCCGCTGGCCACCAGCGCGTTGACGAGCGTGTCGAAACCGCGCTCATCCAGCTCCCGTGGTACCTCGATCAGATTCACGTTGCGATCCGTCCCTGCAGGAAGAGGTGGAGTCCCGTGGCGCCGCGGTGCTCGACGTTGCGCGCGGCAGCGGCGTTCGCCGCGGCGATCGCCTCCTCGAGCGACAGCCCTGCGAGCAGGCCCAGGAAGCAGGTCGCGCCCCAGACATCGCCGCAGCCCGTGGGGTCGCCCTCCCGGGCCCCGCCGACCTGCGCCACGCGCTCGCTGCGGACGGCGCCCGGCGCGGCGAGCGGGCGCTGGGGCGCCAGGCCGGGCCCGTACCAGCTCAGCGGCTGCGGACGGAACGAAGGCGAGGCGACATACGCCGCGCCGCGATCGCCCAGCGTGACGAGCAGGAGACGCAGGTCTTCGCCGACGACTTCCGCCGCGAAGCGCCACGGGTCGCCCCACGCGTGCGCGAGCAACTCCAGCTCCATCTCGTTGACCTGCGCGATGTCGAAGCAACGCAGCCAATCGCGCCACGCGGCCAGCGGCTGCGGCACGCGGTACCCCGCCGGGTCCACCGCGAGCAGCAACGAGTGCAGATCGGCGTAGATCGGGCCGCGGAAGGCGAGCCGCACGCGCCTCGCCGTCTCGAGGTCGAGCTCGAAGCCAGAGATGAAGTTGATGTATAACGCGTCCAGCCCCTCGAGGAGCGGCGCGAGCTCGTTGAAGGTCCACGGCGGCACGCCGCCCGACAACCGCTCGGTGCGCCGCTCGCGGTCCTGGTACCGCAGCTCGACCCGGTTGTTGGGTTCCGGCACCACCCGGATCCCGTGCTCCAGGTCGAAGCCCGGCAACGTGCGCAGGAACCGCCACGCCTGCTCCTCGAGATCCTGTCCGATCTTGATGATCGGCACGACCGTCCAGCCATCCGGCCGTGCGGCGGCGAGCGCGGCGAGGGCGTACGAGATGCCCCCCCACTCCTCGACCGGCGCCGCGCGACCGTCGCGCGCGTAGATCCGATCCCACACCATCGTGCCGATCACGCCCAGCCGAGGCATGACTCTGCCGTGCTCACTCCTCGCGCGCCGCTGCGGACGCGGCCGGGGCCCCGACCCGGGCCGTGCCCCACCGCGCGTCAGATCTTCCCGTATACCTCGCGCTTGAATACCCCCGCCGCGCCGATCACGCCCGCGGTGCCCGGCAACTGGCCGGACACGATCTGGCACGCCGCCTCCGCGCTCCGGAACGCGCGCCGGCGCACCTCGGCGCGCAGCGGGACGAAGAGGTGGTCGCCCGCACGGGTCACGCCCCCGGCGATCACCACCATCTCCGGGTTCAGGATGTTGATGATGTTCGCGACGCCGGCGCCGAGGAACTTGGCGGTCTCCTTCATCACCTCGTTGGCATACGGGTCACCGAGCACCACGGCCTCGTAGACCGTCGCCGCGGTGATGTCCTCGAGCCGGCCGTTGACCAGGTCGGGCAGCATCGTCTCCGCGCCCGCCTCGATCCCCTCGATCGCACGCAGCGCAATGGCCGGACCGGAGGCGTACGCTTCGAGGCAGCCGTAGTTGCCGCACTTGCACTTGCGGCCGGTCGAGTCGATGGTCATGTGGCCGATCTCGCCCGCCGCGTCGCTCACGCCGTGGTAGATCTCCCCGTTCAACACGATGCCGCCGCCGATCCCCGTCCCGAGCGTGAGGCCGACGAGCGTGTTCACGCCCCGCCCCGCGCCCAACCACCACTCGCCGTAAGTGGCGCAGTTCGCATCGTTGTCCAGCGTGGCCGGCAGCCCCACCGCGTTGGAGATCAGGTCCCGCAGCGGGAAGTTGCGCCAGCCCAGGTTCGGCGTGTTGATCACCACTCCCGACTTGCGGTCCAGAGGTCCGGGCGATCCGATCCCGACGCCGCAGAAGTCCTCGCGCGAGCCGCCGTACTGCGCTATGACCTCCGCGATCGCCTCCTCGATCATCGACGTGATCCGGTCCACGACGAACTTGGCGCCTCGTGCCGCTTCCGTCGGCGCGGTCCGCAACGCCAGCACCTCGCCGCCGGAGAACGGCAGCACACCCACGACGATGTTCGTTCCACCCAGGTCCACGCCGATGATCCAGCGCTTGCCATCCGGGGCTCGATCCATGGTTCCTCCCTCTCCTCGGGCGGCGTCGCTCACCGTTCCGCGATGCTCGCCCTCAACTCATCCAGCCCGCGCCGCGCGCGCGTCTCCCCCGTCCGCCGGATCCGGGCAAGGATCTCACGGTTCCGGCGGATCACCGCCTCATCCCGATAGGGTCGCTCGTGGTGCAGGTGCATGCACACGGCGCGGTGCCGGGCCTGTACACCCTTGATCCCGTAGTTCTCGAGCCGGTACCCGATCCCGCGGTCGAGCCCGCCGTAGCCCATCTCTTGCTCGAATCCGTTCACCGCCTCGATCGCGGCGCGCCAGGTCGATGCGTTGTTGCCCTGGAAAACCGCCCGCGTCGGCGTCAGCAGATCGAACAGCGCGCCGAGCCGGTGAGACCGCACCAACCGCAGCGCGCGCCGGCCGGGTCGCCAGCCCCGCGCCCGGAGCCAGCGCAGGTCCGTGACGGCGCCGGTCCGGATCGCCTCCTCATCCACCGCCCGTGAGACTTCCGGCGGCAGCTTCAGGTAGCCGCCGGCGATGAAGCGACCGGGCGCTGCCAGCCGCATGTGCGTCTCGACCAGGTCCTTGCGCGGGACGCAGTCGCCATCCGTGAACAGCAGGTAGTCGCCCGACGCCGCGAGGATCGCGCGGTTGAGAATCTCGCACTTGCGGAACCCTCGATCCTCGTGCCACACGTGCCGGATGTCGAGCCCGAGCTCACGCCGAGCCCGCTCGATCACCTCCGCGGTCTCCGGCCCCGACCCGTCGTCCGCGATGATGATCTCGAAGTCCCGGCGCGTCTGCACCGAGTAGCCGTAGAGCACCAGCTCCAGGTACCTGGGCTGGTTGTACGTCGTAATGATGACGGAGAACCGCATGAGGGCCTTCAGGTCCGGGCCGTGCCCGCCGGCAGGCGGAGGAGCCCGGGCGCACGCTCCTCTTCGCCTCCGAGAACCGGCGTCGGCTCGTACCCGTGCTCCCGCGGCAGAGCATTGCACGCCCGGCGCACCGGGGCACCGTGCGTGGAGAGCAGGATGGCGGGCCGCGCACGACGCAACACGCCCGCGGCGCCTCGCGAGCCCGCGAGCTCGGCCCGTTCGATGTCGTCCTTCCTCACATCGGGCATTGGCCCGTCCGCATCGACAGAGTCGTCCCGCCGCATCGTACGCACGTCCACCGTCCCCGAACCCCCGGGCCGGCCGTGCCGCTGGCGGCGCAGGCCATGAGCCGCCCCGTTCCCGCCTCGTGCGAGACCGCGGCGGCCTCGACCCGCACGTTCGCGCGGCCGTGCCGCGCGACCTGCCCGCGCGACGGCCGGTTGCGACGGCATCGAAGCATCGTGTCCCGTCGTGGCCGCGCCGCGACGCGCGACCCGCGTCGGGTCGCTTGCCTTGGACGCTGCCGGCATTATACTAACGCGGCCCGGCCGCGGCGCGCCACCACGGGCGCCTGCCGGGCCGATGCTGGACCCGAGGTCGGAACCACGAGCACGAGGCATGGAGGAAGACCGGTGGCCCCCGGGCGCCGGCCCTGCCCGGGGCCGCCGCATGGGAATCGCGGTGATCGGCCGCTCCCGTCGGTGGGACGGCGAACGGTGGACCCACCGTGCCCTCCTCCGCGCCGGCCACGTCGCCACCCTCGTGGACGACCGCAGGGCGTTCCGCGCGCTCGACCGCCGGGGAGCCGGCGCCTGGGTCCGGGCGCGCATCGAGGCTTTCGGGCCCGCCCGCTCGATCGTCGCCAGGGCGATCGGGGTCCCGGCGGATGTCCCCCGCGAGCCGTGCGCGGCCGTCCCATCCCTCATGTGGTCCCGCGACCTCCGCATCCCACCGGACCCTGCCACGCTCGAGCGCGCCGCCTGCGTGGACACCACGTTCCTCACGGCGGGCGGCCACGCGCCGCTGCTCGAGGCCGTCGGCGCGCGTCGCGCCTCGTGCCTTCCCGATGGCGTTGAGCCGATGGTGGACCGGCCGGCCGCGCCGCACCCGGAGTACGCGTGCGACATCGCGTTCATCGGCGCCACGGGTGAGGAGGACCGCGTGGCGTTCCCAGGCCGCGTGGCCCGCAGCTTCCGCGTGCGCACCTGGGGCAACGGCCGGGAGTCGGTCGGCGGCGAGCCCGGCTGGATGGGCAGGCCCGCTTACGGCATCGAGCGCTACGTGGCGGACGACGCGGCTCGGGATCGCGTCCGCGCCGCCGGCCGTGCGTTGGTCCTCGCACACCCCCCCCTCGACCACCGCATCCGCAGCCTCGTGACCGGCGCTCCGTTCCAGAACCCGCTGGTGGAGCCGGCCGCATGAGCAGCCACGGCGCCGGCCGGCCGACCGTCCTGATCTTCCGCAAGGAGCTGCTGCCCTGGTCCGAGACGTTCATCGCGGCGCAGGGCGGCGCGCTCCAGCGCTACCGACCCGTTTTCGTGGGCTATCGGCTGGTGCAAGCCGGCCCCGATTACCTCGCCGGGCACGAGCGGGTGCTGCTCGCGGATCACACCTTCAGCGAGGGGCTCGGCAAGGCCGCGATCAAAGCTCTGCGTCGGACGCCCCCGCGGTGGCGGCGTGCGCTGGCCGCCCACCGCCCCGCACTGCTGCACGCGCATTTCGGCACCAACGCGCTGGACGCCATCCCCATCGCGCGCGCGCTGGGTGTGCCGCTCGTCGTGACGTACCACGGGATGGACATCGCCACCCGGCCGCGGAACGCGCTCGACCGCTGGCGCCGCCAGCGCGTGTTCCGCGCCGCACACCGGGTGATCGCCGTCTCGGAGTTCATTGCCGCGCGCCTGCAGGAGGCCGGCTGCCCGGAGGACCGCATCATCGTGCACCACATCGGCGTGGACACCCGCCGCTTCACGCCGGGCGACCCCGCCCAGCGCGCGAACGCGCAGATCCTATTCGTCGGACGGCTGGTGGCAAAGAAGGGGCTCACCCACCTGCTGCGGGCGATGCCGCGGGTGCAGCAGGCGGTGCCGGAGGCCGAGCTCGTCGTGGCGGGCGACGGGCCGCTCCGCCCGCGGCACGAGGCCGAGGCCGCGCGCCTCGGCGCCCGCTGCCGCTTCGTCGGCGTGCAGACGCCGGACGAGGTGCGCGCCTGGATGCAGCGCTCCGCCGTCCTGTGCGCGCCCAGCGTGGTCACGCCGACCGGCAACGCCGAGGGGCTTCCGATCACCATCCTCGAAGCGCAGGCAGCGGGCCTGCCCGTCGTCGCCTTCCCCTCGGGCGGCAGCGCCGAAGGCATCATCGATGGGGAAACGGGCTGGATCGTGCCGCCGGGCGATGAAGCCACGCTGGCCGAACGGCTGGTGGCGCTCCTCACCGACGACGAGCTGCGCGCACGCTTCTCCACCGTCGCCCGCGCCCACGCGGTGGAGCGCTTCGACCTCCGCCGCCAGACCGCACTGTTGGAGGAGATCTACGACGACGTCCTCCGGGCCGCCGGCGCGTGAGCGTCCGCCCGGCGTCCGAGGCTCACCGCGCCGCCGGTAGCGGCTCCAGCTCCGCGATCCCGAGCCGCGCGCGCGTCTCGCGGTTCTCCCGGATCCGACGCCGGATCTCGTCGTTGCGGCGCACCCCCTCCGGGTCGCGCCACGGCCGCTCGTGATGGAGGTGGACCGCCAGCGTGCGGTAGCGGATCCGCTTGGGCCGGATCCCGAGGTTCTCCAGTCGGTCCCCGAGCGCCGCGTCCTGCCCACCGTAGCCCATCTCCATGTCGAAGCCGTTGACGGCCAGCAGGTGCTCGCGCCAGGTCGAGGAGTTGTTGCCGCGCCAGCGCGGCGGCGTGGGCGTGAGGCGGTCGAGCAGGGTCGCCCACGGCCGGAACGTGGTGAACCGGAGCGCGTGGCGGCCGGGGCGGAACCCCTGCGCACGCAGCCACCGTAGATTCGTCGCGCGGCCGGCCTGAACGTCCGCCACCGTGATGCGCTCACTCACATCGGGCGGCAGCTTCACGTAGCCGCCCGCCAGGAAGCATCCGGGCTCCGCGAGCTCGGCGTGCACCTGCACGAAGTCGCGGCGCGGGATGGTGTCTCCGTCCGAGAAAATGAGGTACTCCCGGTCCGTGGCGAGGATCGCGCGGTTGAGGATCTCGCTCTTGCGGAAGCCTCGATCCTCGTGCCAGACGTGGACGATGTCCAGTCCGGTCTCGGCGCGCATCCGCTCGATCAATTCACGCGTCTCCGGACCGGAGCCGTCATCCGCGATGACGACCTGGAAGTCCCGGTACGTCTGCGTCGCGTACCCCCACAGCACCAGCTCGAGCGCGCGCGGCCAGTTGTAGGTGGCCAGGATGACGGCGATCTCCATGGTCAGTCGCCCACCTGGAGCACCGCCAGGAACGCCTCCTGCGGGATCTCCACCGTCCCCACCTGCTTCATCCGCCGCTTCCCTTCCTTCTGCTTCTCGAGCAGCTTGCGCTTGCGGGTGATGTCGCCGCCGTAGCACTTCGCCGTCACGTTCTTCCGCAACGGCTTGATCGTCTCCCGCGCGATCACCCTGCTGCCGATCGCCGCCTGGATCGCGACCTCGAAGAGCTGCCGCGGGATCAGCTCCTTCAGCTTCTCCGCCATCGCGCGGCCGTACTCGTACGCCTTGTCGCGGTGGATGATCACGCTGAAGGCGTCCACGGGGTCGCCGTTGATCAGCATGTCCAGCTTGACGAGGTCGTTCGGCCGGTATTCCAGGAACTCCCAGTCCAGCGACGCGTAGCCCTTGGTCGACCCCTTCAGCCGGTCATAGAAGTCCAGGACGATCTCGGCCAGCGGGAGCTCGTAAATGAACTCGACGCGCGTCGGGTCCAGATAGGTCATGGACCGGTACTCGCCGCGCCGCTCGTGGCACAGCTTCTGGACGTTGCCAATGAACTCCGCCGGGCACACGATGCGCGCGCGGACGTACGGCTCCTCGATCCGCTCGATGCGGCTGCGGTCCGGCATCGCCGACGGGTTCTCCACTGCGATGCGCTCGCCGTTCGTGAGCACCACGTGGTACTCCACGTTGGGCACCGTGGTGATCAGGTTCAGCGAGAACTCGCGCTCGAGCCGCTCCTGCACGATCTCCATGTGCAGCAGCCCGAGGAAGCCGCAACGGAAGCCGAAGCCGAGCGCCGTGGACGTCTCCGGCTCGTAGAAGAGGCTCGCGTCGCTCAGCTTGAGCTTCTCGAGCGCGTCCCGGAGCTCCTCGTACTGCTCGGAGTCCGTGGGGTAGAGCCCGCTGAACACCATCGGCTTGACCTCACGGTAGCCCGGCAGAAGCTCCGCCGCGCGGTTGTCCGCATCGAGGATCGTGTCGCCGACCTTGGTGTCCGAGACGCGCTTGATCCCGGCCAGCACGTAGCCGACCTGACCCGGCCCGAGCTCCGGCTGGGGCACCCGGTCGATCCGGATGTAGCCGACCTCGTCCACCTCGTAGACGGCGTCCGAGGCGCCGAACGCGATACGCATCCCGGGGCGCAGCACGCCATCCACGACACGCACGTACGGGACCGCGCCCTGGTACTTGTCGTAGGTCGAGTCGAAGATCAGCGCACGCAGCGGTGCATCCCGACGGCCCTGCGGCGGCGGCACGCGGCGCACGATCGTTTCCAGCAGCTCGTCAATGCCCGTGCCTTCCTTGGCCGAGACCAGGAGTACGTCCGCCGGGTCCACGCCCAGCAGGTCCACGAGCTCTGCACGCCGCCGCTCCGGCTCCGCGCCCGGTAGGTCGATCTTGTTCAGCACCGGGATGATCTCGAGCCCCGCGTCCAAGGCGAGGAACAGGTTCGAGAGCGTCTGTGCCTGGACGCCCTGGCTCGCGTCCACCACCAGCACCGCTCCCTCGCACGCCGCGAGCGAGCGCGAGACCTCGTACGTGAAGTCCACGTGCCCCGGCGTGTCGATCAGGTTCAGCTCGTACACCTCGCCGTCTGCGGCGCGGTACTGCATGCGCACCGGGTGCAGCTTGATGGTGATGCCGCGCTCCCGCTCGAGCTCGTTGGTGTCGAGCACCTGGTCCTTCATTTCGCGCTGGGCCAGCGTGCCGGTCCGCTCGAGCAGGCGATCGGCGAGCGTGGACTTGCCGTGGTCGATGTGGGCGATGATGCAGAAGTTGCGAATCCGATCTAGGCGCACGCGTCCGGAATCCCTGTCATCTCGTCCTGCGATCTCGCCTGGAATCTAACCCCGCGGATGGGCGGAATCAATCAGCGATCCCTCGTTTTTCCGGGCTTTTTCGAGGCGATGAATTGACCGCGGATGGCTCCGTCACTATCTTCTTGGACGCGCATTCCTCCCCGGGTTCCCATCGCATTCCGTCTGACTCGCCTTTCCTCGCGTTGTGGGAGACCCGGTGATGCCCTATCCGCGAATTCCCGTCTTTCTCCCGTTGTTCGCGCTGGTCTGGTTCACGGTCGCCCCGGCGGCGGCGCAGGTCGCGACCACGCCGCGCGCGGCAGGGTTCGCCGGCGCGTTCGTCGCGCTGGCCCGGGGGCACGAGGCGGCGGACTGGAACCCGGCGAATCTGGGGTTGCCGGGTCAGCCGCCGTGGTCGGTCGCGGTGCCGAACCTCGCGCTGATGGGGGCGGCGGGGGGGCCGCCGCTGGGCGAGCTGCGGATGCTCTTGCGGTCCGACCTGAGCGAATCCGACCGGCGGGCGTTCCTGGACCTGGTGCCGAACGCGGGGCTGGACTTCCGGGGCGATGTCCACGTGCCGTGGTTCGGGGCCAGCGTCGGGCGCCTGGCGTTCGGTGTCTCGAGCACGGCGCTGGTGGACGTCCACGCGACGCGGGGCATGGTGGACATGTACATGGAGGCCCGGCAAGAGGGTCGGCTGGACGTGGAGCGGATCGGGGACTACCGGGTCGACGGCACCGCGTTCCGCGGCGCCGTGCTGAGCCGGGCGGTGGTCGCCTACGGCCATCCGGTGTCGTTCCTGTCTGTGCCCGCGAGCGTCGGCGTGGCGGCCCGGGCCGTGGTGGGGCACGGCCTCCGGGAGGGCAGGATCTACGATCCCGTTCTGGACCTGGAGAACCTGGATGTGAAGATCACCATGCTCGCCATGGGCGGCCCGACGGGCTACGGATTCGGCTTCGACGTAGGCCTCGCGGCCCAGCCGCTACGCGGCCTGACCGTGGGCCTCTCCGTCGAGAACCTCGTCCAGACCATGACGTGGCGGGGCCGGCTCGAGGTCCGGGGCGGCGAATTCACGGACGCCGAGCTCGCGGACATGGAGCCCGCCGATTTCGCCGACCGGTTCGAGCCGCGCCCCTACGTTCCCGAACTCGGTCCGCCCGAAGCGGATGCGCTCGCCAACACGATCCTCCAGGGCGCCATGCCGCCGCGGATCGTCCGGCTGGGCACGGCCTACGAGTTCGGCGGGACGGCGGTCGGCGTCACGTTCAGCCAGACGGCGGGCAGCGGCCGGCTCCACGCGGGCTGGCCGATGTACCTGGCCGCGGGCGCGGAACAGCGGCTGTGGCCGTCCCTGCGCGTACGCGGCGGCGTCGCCACGTCCCTGTCCGGCGCGACCGCCGTCGCCATCGGTTCGAGCGTCTCGATGGGCGCGGCCCAGCTCACGCTCGCGGCGGTCCGCGCCAGCGGGGGCGAGGCTGACGCCGCTCCGGGACTCGACGTTGGCATCGGCTTCCCCGACAGGCTGGCGCAGACCACCGGTTACACGCTCCTCGTCGGCCTCGACGTCCGCAAGGCCCCGCCCCCGCCCCGCCGGAACCGACGCTCCTGACAACGCAGCGGGCGGGCCCGACCAGGGACCCGCCCGCTGGACGCGACAGCCATCGTCGCCCGACCCTGCCCGTACGGCGGCCGGGCCAGAGGCGCCTACGCGTCCGCGTCCGGCGACGCCAGCCGCGTGTGGAGCGCGATCAGGATCGCCGCGGCGACCGCCATCCCGACGGCCAGCATGAGCGCGCCGGTGTTCCGTGCGGCGAGCCAGTGGCCGAAGAAGTACGCCACCGACACCGCTGCGATCGCGCCACAAAGCAGGATGAACCGGCTCATTCGTTCACGCCTCCCCTCTCGTTCGGGTCCAGCCCATCAACGTCTGCGCCCACTCGTCAGCGCGCGGACCTCGGCGAGCCCCTGCTCCGTCCACTGCGGCGGCTCCGGGTCGCTCGCGATCCGGTGACCCAGGTAGAACACGAGCCGCGCAACCCGGGCTGCCTTGTCCGCGTCGATCTTCTCCGCGTGGTCGGACGCCCGGTGGTAATCCTCGTGCAGCCCCGCGAAGAAGAAGATCGCCGGGATCTCCTTCGCCGCGAAGTTGAAGTGGTCGCTGCGGAAGAAGAGCCGCTCCTCGGGCCACAGGTCGGGCGCCACGGTCAAACGTACATCATCCGCGTACGTGCGCGCGACCTCCTGGGTGAGCGGGCCGAGGCTCGAATAGTCCAGCCCGATCGCCACGATGGAGTCGGGCGAGTTGCGCCCGATCATGTCCATGTTGATGTTCGCGACGATGCTCCCGATCGGCACCGGCGGGTCGTCGGTGAACGCCCGGGACCCGAGCAGTCCCTTCTCCTCTCCGCTCACGGCCAGGAAGATGAGGGAGCGCGCGGGCCGCTCTTCGAGCGCTGCGAACGCCTGCGCCACCTCCAGCAGCGCCGCGGTCCCCGAGGCGTTGTCGTCTGCGCCGTTGTAGATCGAATCGCCCGAGGCGTCCGGCGCGCCGATCCCCACGTGGTCCATGTGCGCGCTGAAGACCACGTACGTGTCGCGCAGCACGGGGTCGCTGCCCCGCAGCAGCGCCACGACGTTGGGCGCCCGGATCCCCGGGTCGTGGACCGGGACCCGCCCGGCCACCGTCGCGCCGCCATCCGCGGCGAGTGCTTCCGCGAGCGTGCGCCCCGAGGCGCCGAACGCACGCTCTGCCGCCTCCCGCGTCACGTAGAACGCGGGCACGCCGGCCGGCGCACCCCGGACCCGGGCGAAGGCGCGCGCCAGCTGCCGCACGTCATCCGGCCCCAGGGCGGGGTCCAGGACGAACACGATGGCCGCGGCGCCTCTGTTCTCCGCGGCGCTGTGCGCCGCCCGGAGGTTGCCGGCCCACTCGCGGCCGGGCGTGCCCTCCAGCTCGGTCACCACGACCCGGCCGCGCAGCGCCTCGTCCCCGCGCTCCGACGCCAGACTGGTCAGCGCGCGGTACACCGCCCCCCCGCTGACCTCCGCCCGCGCGCCCGGCGCCGCGGCGAACTCGCTGCCGAAGGCCAGCGTCTCGCGCTTCCCGCCCCGCTCCACCGCCAGCTCGACCTGCGCCGTGTCCACCATCCGGATGTTGAGCGGGTAGCGGTGGATGAAGCCTTCGCCGCCCGGCACCGGCTCCAGTCCCGCCGCCGCGAACTCGCGAGCCAGGTACTCCGCAGCCAGCTCCAGGCCGGGGCTCGGCGTGTCCCGCCCTCCCAGCTCGTCGCTCGCCAGGTACGCGATCCGCGACCGCATGTCCTCGGCCGTGATCGTCGCCGCCGCGGCAGCGAGATCCTTCGCCCGCGTCGCGGTCTGGGCGCCGGCCGGCGGCGCAGCCCCCTGCCCCGTGCAGGCCATCACCACCAGCAGCAGCGCCAGCAACCGTACGTTCATCGCCGTCTCTCCCCGCTCACGGTTCGTTGCGGCCCGCCCCTTGCGCCGGCGAGCCGGCTCGGGCGGGCGAGCCACGCCCAAGATAGCGCGCCGCGGGCCGCGGCACCACGGGCGGCGATCCTCGAGCGCTCCCCGGTGTAGTGAGCCCAGACCCGCAGCGCCCGCGTGCCCCGCGATGTCGCGGCGCCCGGGAGCGTGATTGACCCCGGCGCACAGCGCCGCTAAGTTGTTGTGTTTTATGAGCGGAAACCCGGTCAAACCCATCGGACGGCAGCGCCGCCCGGATCTCCTGGACCCCCGCGAGCTGGCCGCGCTCGGCGGCCTCGAATTCGTCGCGCGCAACGTGGTCGAGGGGTTCCTGGCCGGGTTACACCGCTCGCCGCACCGCGGTTTCTCCGTCGAGTTCGCCGAGCACCGGATGTACCAGCCCGGCGACGACCTGCGCTACATCGACTGGCGCATGTACGGTCGCTCGGACCGGTTCTACATCAAGCAGTTCGAGGAGGAGACGAACCTCCGCGCGTACCTGCTCGTGGACGCGAGTGCGTCGATGGCGTGGTCCTCGGCACCGGGCCAGCTCCCGAGCAAGCTGTGGTACGCGAAGCTGCTCGCGGCGAGTCTCGCTCTGCTGCTGCTGCGTCAGGGGGACTCGGTGGGGCTGGTCGCCTTCGACGAGCGGATCCGCGCCCACATCACGCCGCGGGGCGGTCGTCGGCACTGGCAGGAGGTGCTGGAAGCCCTCGTGCCCCTGGAGGCGAGCGGCCGCACGGAGGCCGGGACGGCGCTCCGCGACATCGCCGGCCGCCTGCGCCGGCGCGGGCTGGTCATCCTCTTCTCGGATTTGCTGGTGGACCCGGATTCGACCCGGCTCGCGCTCCGCTTCCTGCGGCACCGCGGCCACGAGGTGCTGGTGTTCCATCTGCTGGACCCCGGGGAGCGGGAGCTGCCCGCGGTGGGGGACGCGCGCTTCGTGGATCCGGAGACGGGCGACGAGGTCCCCGTCAGTGTGGCGGACCTGCGTGCCGAATACCGGGCAGCCGTGGAGCGTGCGCTCGAGGAGTGGCGCCAGGCGCTCGAGCCCCACGGCGTGGATTACACCCTGATCGAGACGGACCAGGCGATGGCGCGCGCGCTGCGCGCCTATCTCCGCAAGCGTGAACGGCTGGGCTGATGGGATTCCTGAGCCCGTTGCTGCTGCTACTGGGCCTCACCGCCGCGGTGCCCCTGCTTCTGCACCTGTTCCAGCGTCAACAGGGCCCGCGGGTGGTGTTTCCCGCACTGCGCTACCTGCGCCGCGCGGAGAAGGAGCACGCGCGCCGCATCAAGCTGCGGCAGCTCCTGCTGCTCGCGCTGCGCGTGGCAATGCTGCTCTTGCTGGCGCTCGCCGCCGCCCGGCCGTTCTTCCGCCACGGCGGTGGTGGCCACGAGCCGACGGCGGTGGTGATCATCTTGGACAACTCGCTCAGCACCGGTCTGGTGATGGGCGAGCGGCGGGTGCTGGACGCGTTGAAGGACCGCGCGCTGGAGACGCTCGAGCGCGCCGGCCCGGACGACCGGTTCTGGCTGATCCGCGCGGCGACGCCGTGGGAGGCGGCGGTGCCGGACGATGCCGCAGCCACGGCGCAGCGGGTCCGCGAAACGGAGGTGGCCTCCGCGGCCGCCGACCTCAACGGCGCCCTCGCCCGCGCACGGGCCCTCCTCGCCGCCGGCGCCGAGGGGCGTGCGGCGGAGATCCATGTGCTGACGGACCTCCAGGCTTCGGCGTTCCCGGGCACCGCGCCCGCGGCGGGAACGGATGCGCCGCCCGTCATGGTTTGGGCGCCGGGAGGCGAGCCGCCGGCCAACGCCGCCATCGCGGCCGTCGAGATCGGGGGTGGGCTGGCGCCCCGTGCCGGCGAGCGCTCCATGATCAGCGTGGAGATCGCGGGCAGCCGGGCGGAGGAGGACTCGGTCGTCGTCCGACTGGCGCTGGATGGGCGCATGACGGCCGCCGACCACGCGGCCGTGCCCGGGACCGCCCAGATCCCGCTGCCCGCGCGGAGCGCCGGCATCGTGTCGGGGTGGGTCGAGATCGACCCGGACGCGCTGCGCGGCGATGACCGGCGCTACTTCGTCCTGCGCGTCGAGCCGCCGCCCGTGGTCCGCACGACCCAGCCGCTGCCGTTCGTGGACGAAGCGCTGGCGGTGCTGGCGAACGCCGGCCGGATCCGGCTCGAGGGCCGGGGCGCGGGGTCGGGCGCCGCGGACATCGTGATCGCGCCGGCCGCGATCGGAGCGGACGCGGTGCGCAGCGAGCGCACCGTCGTGGTCCTGCCGCCGACGTCGCCGCTGGAGCTCCCGGCGGTGAACAACCGGCTCGCGCAGGCGGGCATCCCGTGGCGCTACGCGCGGGTCGAGGGCGCGGGCGAGGCCCGGTTCGCGCCCGTCGAGGAGGGCGACGAGCTGCTCCGGGCCCTCGAGGACGTGCGCCTCCAGCAGGTGTACCGGCTCGAGCGGACCGGCCCGACGCCCTCGGCCGGCGGGGACGGGGCCGCACCCGCGGCGCTGGACTCGACGCTGCTCCGCCTGCGGGACGGCTCGACGTGGGCCGTGCGGGGCGAGCTCCCCGGCACCAAAGGCCGCTACGTGCTCCTCGCCTCGCCGCTGACCCTGGAGGCGAGCACGCTCCCCTCCTCCGCCGCCATGCTGCCGCTGCTCGACCGGATGCTGGGCGCGTGGGCCGCGGCGGAGCCGGCGCGCAGCCACGTGGCCCCGGGAGAGCCGGTGGTGCTGCCGTCCCTGGCCGACGCCGTGGAGCGGCCGGACGGCGTCCGCGACCCCGTCGAAGGCGGGTCTCGCTACCGAGCGCCCGCGCAGCCAGGCGTCTACCGCGTCCTGGCCGGAGACCGGCTGGTGGACGCCTTCGCCGTGAACCCGCCGGCGATCGAGTCGGACCTGGCGAGGCTCGACCGCCGGCAGCTCACCGCGATGCTCGATGGCTGGCGGGTCCGCGTCACGGATGATGCCGACGACTGGCTGCGCCTGATCTACCACCGGCGCCTCGGCCGTGAGGTCTGGCGCCCGCTCTTGCTGCTCGCCCTGGCGCTCCTGCTCGTCGAGGGGCTCGTGGCCGCTGCCGGCCGGGCCCGCGCCGCGCGTCCCGCCGGGCAAGCCGCGACCAGGCCCGTGCCGCGGGGCGACGAGAAGGTCCCGGCCGGACACGCCGCGCCCGCGGCCGCGGGGACCGCCGTCTCCGACCACCGTCGTTCCGGCGCGAACTGACCGTGGCCCACCCGATCCTGCTCGACGCGATGCGGCGCCAGCCCGCCTACCGGCGGCTCGCTGCGGACTTGCCGGGGCCCGGGCGTGCGGTGGCCCTGTCCGGCCTGCCGGGCTCCTCCCCTGCCCTGCTCGTCGCCACTCTGGCCGCGGACATGCCCAACCGGGTCTGGGTGGTCGTGGCTCCCAGTCCGCCCGACGCGGAGGCGGCGGAAGCAGATCTCACCGCGTTGCTCGGCACCGGCCGCACGGCGCTCTATCCCCAGCGGGAGACGCTGCCGTACGAGCCCGAGGAGCCGCACCTCGAGATCAGCGGCATGCGCGTCGAAACGCTGGAAGCGCTGCTGGCCGGGCGCGCACGGATCCTGGTGACGACGCTGCGGGCGCTCCAGGAGCGCGCGCCGATCCCGAGCGGCCTCGCCGAGATCCGGCTCACCCTCGCGGTGGGCGAGTCCGTTCCACCCCTCGAGCTGGCGTCACGGCTCGAGCGGCTGGGCTTCACCCGTGTGCCGCTGGTCGAGGGCGTGGGCGAGTACGCACTGCGCGGCGGGATCGTCGACCTCTTCGGCTTCGGCTCCCCAGACCCGGTGCGCATCGAGTTCTGGGGCGACGAGGTGGTTTCCATCCGCCGGTTCGACATCCTGGACCAGCGTTCGACCGGCGAGGTCGATCGCGTCGAGGTCCTGCCGGTGGACCTCCGCTCCGCCCAGGTCGGGGAGGACGCTCCCGTCGTCCGCCGCTCCTTGCTCGACGTCCTGCCGCGGGACGCCATCGTGGTGGAGCTGGACCCCGAGGCCGCGCAGCGCGAGTTCGGCCGCACGTGGAACGAGGTCCTGCACCTCCATCGCGCGGCCCGCCAAGCCGGCGACGATCCCGAGCCGCCCGACGCGCTGTTCCTGCCGCCGGACGATGCGGCTCGACGCCTCGCCGGCTTCGGCCGCCTGCGGATCAACGCCGGCGACGGCGACCTGCGCTTCGACATCCGCCCGGCCGAACCCATCGACCGGGACATGGAGCGTCTCTCCGCCCTGCTCCGCGCCGGCGCCGCCCGGGGCGAGGACACGCTCATCCTGTGCGACAACACCGGCCAGCTCGAGCGCCTGGAGGAGCTGCTCGGCGGGAACGGCGGCCTGCCGCCGCGCACCACCCTCGCGCTCGAGACCATCGCTGCCGGGTTCGTGCTCGAAGGCGCGGATCCGCCGGTCCGGGTGTTGACCGACCACGAGATCTTCCGCCGTACGCGGTACGTGCGCCGCGGCCGCCGGTTCCGCGGCGCCGTCGCCCTCGAGAGCCTGTCCCAGCTCAAGCCCGGCGACTACGTCGTGCACCTGGACCACGGCATCGGCCGCTTCCTCGGCCTGGAGCGGGTCCGGATCGCCGTTCCCGGCGGCATCGGCGAAGAATCCGAGATCGAGGCGCTCGCCATCGAATACGCCGGCGGCGAGATCCTGCGCGTCCCGGTCTACCGCCTGGACCTCATCGAACGCTGGGTTCCCGATCGCGACGACGCCGAGCCGCCCCGCCTGCACAAGATCGGCGGCAAGGCGTGGAAGACGCTGCGCAGCAAGACCGAGCGCGCCATCCAGCGGATGGCCCTGGAACTCCTCGAGCTCTACGCCGCGCGCCAGCTCGCCGAGCGGCCGCCGTACTCGCCGGACACGCGCTGGCAGAAGGAGATGGAGTCCAGCTTCATGTACGAGGACACGCCGGACCAGCGCCAGGCGACCGCGGATGTGAAGCGCGACATGGAGTCGCGTCACCCCATGGACAGGCTCCTCTGCGGCGACGTCGGCTTCGGCAAGACCGAGGTCGCCATCCGTGCGGCGTTCAAGGCCGTGCAGGACGGCCGGCAGGTGGCGGTCCTCGCCCCCACCACGGTCCTGGTCGAGCAGCATCTCGCCACGTTCCGCCAGCGCCTGGCGGCGTACCCCGTGCGCATCGAGGCGCTCTCCCGCTTCCGCACCGAGAGCGAGCAGCGTCGCATCCTCGCCGCGTTGGCCGAAGGGCAGATCGACATCGTCATCGGCACTCACCGGCTCCTCGAGCCGGACGTGGTGTTCAAGAACCTCGGCCTGCTCATCGTCGACGAGGAGCAGCGCTTCGGCGTCAAGCAGAAGGAGCGCTTCAAGGAGCTGAAGCACACCCTCGACGTGCTCTCGCTCACGGCCACGCCGATCCCGCGCACGCTGTACCTGTCTCTCGCCGGGCTGCGTGACCTCTCGCTGATCCAGACGCCGCCGCGCGACCGGATGCCCGTCATCACCCACGTCATGCCATGGGTGGACGAGATCATCCAGGATGCGCTGCGGCGCGAGCTGGACCGCGGCGGCCAGGTCTTCTTCGTGCACAACCGGATCCAGACCATTCACGCCGTGGCCGAGCGCGTCCGCTCGCTGGTGCCGGATGCGACCGTGGCCGTGGCACACGGCCGGCTCCCGTCCGCGGAGCTTGAGGCGACGATGCGTCGCTTCCTCTCCCGCGAGGTGGACATCCTGGTCACGACCGCGATCATCGAGAACGGGCTCGACGTGCCGACGGCCAACACGCTCATCGTGGATCGCGCGGACCAGTTCGGTCTCGCCCAGCTCTACCAGCTCCGCGGGCGCGTGGGCCGCTCGCACCACCGCGCGTACTGCTACCTGCTGCTGCCGGACGACGCCGACCCCGAAGCGGAGCGCCGGCTCCGCATCCTGGAGCACTTCACGGAACTGGGGAGCGGGTACGCCATTGCGCTGAAGGACCTGGAGCTGAGGGGCGCAGGCAACATCCTCGGCGCGGAGCAGTCGGGCTTCGTCCACGCCGTCGGCCTGGAGACCTACACCCGTCTGCTCGAGGACACGGTGCGTCGTCTGCGCGAGCAGCCGCGCGAGACGTTCCCCGCGCCGGAGGTCTCCCTGGAGGGCGCCGCGTACCTTCCGGATGCATACGTACCGGACTCCGCCCAGAAGCTGCACCTGTACCGTCGGCTGTCGCGCATGGAGCGGCCCGAGGAGGTGGAGGGGCTCCGCGCCGAGCTGCGCGACCGCTTCGGCCCGCCGCCGGAGGAGGTGGAGCGGCTGCTCGCCGGCGCCGCGTTGCGCCTCCTGGGCGCCCGGCTGGGCGTGGAGCGCATCCTGGTGCGCGGCGGGGAGGCCCGCGTCAACTTCCGGCCGGAGGCGGTGCCCCGACTCGCCGTGCTCCAGACGGCGTTCCACGACCAGCAGCTCGAGGTCGAGGTCCGGCGGGCCGTGCCGCTCTCGATCGTGCTCCGCCGCACCGACGGCCGGCCGCTGGTCGAGACGCTGACCCGTGCGCTCCAGGCGCTGGACACGGAGCGTGCCCGGGCGGCGTGACCGGCGCAGGGGGCCGGGTGGCGGTCGGGTCGCGCCGTCGCTCCGGAACGGCCGTTGCGGCCCCGGGTAGCCAAGTGGACTGGATTCCGATTACTGTATCTGGGCTCCACCCCGAACAGCCGCCCACGTCGGCGGCGCTCCACAGAGGAGAGGCAATGTCGAGATTCGTCGCGCCCATCGTCTTGATCGCGACTCTGGTCGTCGCGGGCTGTGATGGCTTGGGTCAGGCCATGACCGCCCACACCGACGTCGTCGCACGCGCTGCCGGCCACGAGTTGACCGTCGACGAGGCGGCGAGCCTCCTTCGCCTGAACCCCAGGCTCCCGGCGCAGCCAGAGGTGGTCGAGGCGCTCGCCAACCTCTGGATCGATTACATCCTGCTCGCCAAGGTGGCCTACGAGGACTCGACACTGCGGTCCGTCGACGTCACGCCGCTGATCCAGCGCGACATCGACCAGACGATCGTGCTGAAGCTGCGGGACCAGGTGATCCAGGTGGACACCGCGTTGACGGACGAGGAGCTGCGGGCCATCTACGAGCGGGAGCAGCCCGGCCTCCAGGTCCGCGCACGCCACATCCTGCTGCGCGTTCCGCCGGACGCCACGCCGGCGCAGCGGGACAGCGTCCTGGCCCTCGCCCGCGACCTCCAGCAGCGGGCGGCGTCCGGCGCGGACTTCGCCGCTCTCGCGTCCGAGTACAGCCAGGACCCGGGCAGCGCACGGCAGGGTGGCGACCTCGGCCTCTTCGGCCGCGGCCAGATGGTGCCGCCGTTCGAGGAAGCCGCCTTCGCGCTCCAGGTCGGTGAGGTGAGCGACGTCGTCGAGACGCCGTTCGGCTTCCACATCATCAAGGTCGAGGAGCGGCACCTCCCGGACTTCGAGCAGATCAAGGATCGCTTCCGCGAGTACGCGAAGTCCACGATCCTGCTCGAGGCCGAGGAAGCGTACGTCAAGAACCTCGTCGAGCCGCTGCGCATCGAGGTCCATGACGACGCGTACGAGGTGACCCGCGAGCTGGCGCGCAAACCGGAGATGAAGCTGAGCCCCCGGGCCGCGGCGCGGACGCTCGTGTCCTACAAGGGCGGTGCGCTGACGGCGGGCGAGCTCCAGCAGTTCATGCGCCGCTTCGACGCGAACCAGCGCGGCGCCATCCTGCAGTTCCCGGATGAGCGGCTCGCCGAGATGCTGCGCACGCTCGCCCAGGAAGAGATCCTGATCCAGGAGGCGCGCCGCAACGGGCACGATCTGACGCCCGCCGAGCGGGACTCGCTCGAGTCGATGGGCTTCAGGCGCCTTGCGGCGATGGCCGCCGCGGCGGGCTTCCGCACCATCGAGCTGCGAGAGGGCGAGACCGAGGCCCAGGCGATCAAGCGGGTGACCAACGAGCTCCTGGAGGGCATCGTCAAGGGCGAGCGCTCGGTCCTGCCGCTCGGCCCGCTGGGCTACGCCATGCGGGAGCAGTACGGCGGCACGACCTTCGAGCGCGCGTATCCGCGCGTCGTGGCCATGGTCGAGGCCACCCGGCCGATGGACATGAGCCAGTTCCAGCCGCCCCAGCCTCCGGTGCAGCCGGACGGCCAGCCGTCGGCCAGCGAGGGGCAGTGAGCCCAGGAACATCCGTACCGGGGGCGGCATACTAACCGGAGGCCGGCGCGGGGCGCCGGCCTCTCCCGTTTCGCGGACTCGAAATGAACCGAACACACCGTCGCCGCGCCACGATCCCGCTCCTCCTCACGGCCCTGTTCGCCTCCGCGACGGCGACGCAGGCGCAGAACGCGCGGCAGCCCGAGCTCGTGGACCGCGTCGTCGCCGTGGTCGGCGACAGCGTGGTCCTGCTCAGCGAGGTGGATGAAGAGATCATCATGCGCCTCGCCAGCCTCGGGCAGCCGCCGCCGGAGGACCCGGCGCAGTTCGATCGCATGCGGCGCCAGGTCCTGGACAACAGGATCAGTACGCTGCTCTTCGTGCAGGCGGCGCAGCGGGACTCGGTCCAGGTGCCGGACGACGAGGTACAGCGGTACGTGGACGCGGAGATCGCCCAGCGGCAGCGTGCCATGGGCGGCGAGGCCGCGCTGATGCGGGCGCTGGCCCAGCAGCGCCTGACGCTCGCCGAGTACCGCGACATCCTCGCGCGGGACATCCGGCGCGAGATGATGGTGCAGCGCTACGTCGCAGTCCTCCAGCGGCAGCGCCGTCCACCGCCGGTGACCGAGGACGAGGTGCGCGCCTTCTTCGAGGCCAACAAGGCGAACTTCGGCCGGCGCCCGGAAACGCTCACCTTCGAGCAGGTCGTGGTCGCGCCGCGCGCCAGCGACTCGGCCCGCGCGGTCGCCCGTGAGCGCGCGCTCGAGATCCTGGACGAGCTGCGGCGCGGCGGCGACTTCGAGGCCCTGGCCCGCCGGCATTCCGATGATCCGGGGACCAAGGACCAGGGTGGGAACCTGGGCTGGTTCCGGCGGGGCGACATGGTCCCCGCGTTCGACTCGGCCGCCTTCTCCCTGCCGCCGGGGCAATTGAGCGGGGTGGTCGAGACGAACTACGGGTTCCACATCATCCGGGTGGACAGGGTGCGCGGCTCGGAGCGGCAGGCGCGGCACATCCTGATCCGGCCCGAGCTGACCGATGCAGACATCGCCCGGGCGCCGGAGCTCGCGGCGCAGGTGGCCGAGCGCGCCCGCGCCGGGGAGTCGATGGAGGAGCTGGCCACCCGGTTCGGCGACCCCGAAGAGCAGCGCCTGGTGGAAGAGATCCCGCGGGACCAGCTCCCGGCACCCTACGACAGGGAGCTGGCCGGGGCGCGGCCGGGCGACGTCATCGGCCCGTTCCGGCTGCCCGGCGGCGCGGGGACGCCGGAGAAGTGGGCCGTCGTCAAGATCGTGGAAGTCGTGCCCGAGGGAGAGTACTCCCTGGACGACCCGCGCGTCCACGCCCGGATCCGCGAGCAGCTCCAGCAGCAGAAGCTGCTCGACGAAGTGCTCTCGGAGCTGCGCCGGCGTACGCACGTCGAGGTCCGGCTCTAGGCGGGAGGCGCGGCCCTTGGGGCGACGACGGGTACGGCTGGCCGTGACGCTCGGCGATTGTCGCGGCATCGGGCCCGAGATCGCCGTGAAGGCCGCGCGCGCGCTCGCGTCGGAGCCCGACCGGCCTCACCTCGTCTTCGTCGGCCCGTCCGGGACCGGCGCAGAGTCGGCCGCGGACGAGTTCGTGGCCACCGGGCGGTGGGAGATCGGCGCCACGCCTGCCGTGGCGGGCGCGCTGGCGGGTCAGGCGATCGAGCGAGCGGCGAGCATGGCCCTCGAGGGCGCCGTGGATGGTGTGGTCACGGCGCCGATCGACAAGGCGGCCCTCAACGCGGGCGGGTACACCTTCCCCGGCCACACCGAGATGCTGGCGGGGCTGGCCGGCGTCCGGGACGTGGTCATGATGCTGACTGCGGAGACCACCCTCCGGGGGGGCCCGCTCCGGGTCGCGCTGGCCACCACGCACCTACCCCTCTCCCAGGTGCCCGCGGCCCTTTCCGTGGAAACCATCGTGAGGACGGCGCGGATCACCCACGCGGGTCTGCGCGACGGCTGGGGCATGGCCCGTCCGCGCATTGCGCTCTGCGCCGTGAACCCGCACGCTTCCGACGGCGGCCTGTTCGGCGATGAGGAGGCGCGGATCCTGGAGCCGGCGCGGGAGCGGTTGCACGCGGAGGGCGTTGACGCCCACGGCCCCATCCCGGCGGACACGGTGTTCGTCCGCGCCACGGCGGGCGAGTTCGACGCGGTGATCGCCCCGTACCACGACGTCGGGATGGCGGCGTTCAAGACGGCGGCGTTCGGCCATGGCGTCAACGTGACCCTCGGCCTCCCGTTCGTGCGGACCTCGCCGGACCACGGGACGGCACTCGACATCGCTGGCCAGGATCGCGCCGATCCCTCATCCATGATCGAGGCGATCCGCCTCGCCGCCCGCCTCGCGGCGGGCAGGGCGGGCGGAGGGCTCGCGCCGTGAAGCGGCGAGAAGGCGCCGGTTCCGCGGCCATGCGAACGGACACCCGCCGCGTCCGACGGGAACGGGCTCGACGCGAGCGCAGGAGAACGGCCCGCCGCCGTGCGGCGGGCTCGCCATGGAAGGGCAAGACGACGTGATCCGGTTCGTACACGTCCACAAGGAGTATCCGCGGGTGGGGCTCGCGCTGAACGATGTTTCGTTCGAGCTCCAAAAGGGCGAGTTCTGCTTCCTGACGGGACACAGCGGCGCCGGCAAGTCCACGATCCTCCGCCTGATCCACATGGCGGACCGGCCCACGAGCGGCGAGGTCATCGTCGGCGGCTACTCCTCGCAGAGCATCCGCCGGCGCGAGATCGCGATCCTGCGCCGCAAGGTCAGCTTCATCTTCCAGGACTTCCGCCTGCTGCCGGACCGCACCGCGGCGGAGAACGTGGCGTTCGCGCTGGAGGTGACGGGCGCCCACCGCTCCGTCATCCACTCGAAGGTCGGCCGGCTACTGGCGCAGGTCGGGCTCTCCACCAAGGCGGGCGCCTACCCCAACGAGCTCTCCGGCGGCGAACGCCAGCGCGTGGCCATCGCCCGCGCCCTCGCCAACGACCCCATCGTTCTCCTGGCCGACGAGCCGACCGGCAACCTGGACGAGCGCGCGACACGCGGCGTCTTCGAGTTGCTGCGCGACCTCAACGCCGCGGGCATGGCCGTGCTGTTCGCGACACACGACCTCGATCTCGTGCGCTCGAACCCGCACATCCGCGTCCTCGAGCTGGAGCACGGCCGGCTGATCCGCGACTCCGCGAAGGAGGGGGCCTGAGCATGCTGCCCTATGCGCTGCGGGAGGCGCTCAACTCGTTCCGGCGGGCGCCGCTGCTCGTCGGGCTCTCCGCCGGCATGATCGCGCTCTCTCTCTTCGTGGTCGGTCTGTTCGGCATTGCGGCGTACAACGTCAACCGGGTGCTGCAGCGGGTCGAGGAGCGGGTCGAGATCGTCGCGTACCTGCGGGACAACGCGCGGGCCAACGCCATCGAGCTGGTACGCAACGAGATCGCCATGTACCCGGAGGTGCTCGACGTCGTCTACGTCTCCCGCGAACAGGCCCTTGAGATCGCCCGGCAGGAGCTCGGCCAGCTCCACGCGATGGTGGTGGAGCTCGATGTCAACCCGCTGCCCGCCTCCCTCGCCGTGCGACTCCACCCCGGCCTCCGGGATGCGCGGGCCGTGCGCGACGTCGCCGACCGGATCGCCGCCTACCCGATCGTCGAAGAGGTGGTGTACGGCCAGGACTGGCTCGACAAGGTCTTCCTGCTGCGCCGCATCGCCGGCGCCGCGGCCGCGGTCCTGGGCGGCGCGTTCGCCGTCGTCGCGGCGCTCATCATCGGCGCCGCCGTGCGCATGGCCATCTTCGCGCGGCGCGACGAGATCACCATCATGCGCCTCGTCGGCGCCACCGAGTCGTTCGTCCAGGGGCCGTTCCTCATCGAGGGCCTGATGACGGGTCTGCTCGGCGGCCTCGTCGCGCTCCCCGCGTTGTACATGACGTACCGCACGCTGTCCGATTCCGTCTTCGAGCTGGAGTGGCTGCCGGACCTGTGGATCGTGGGCGGGATCGTGGGCGGCGGCCTCGTGGGTCTGCTCGCCAGTCTGCTGGCCGTGCATCGTCACTTGCGCGCGCTATGAGCTGGCGGCACGCGCTCCCCATCCTGCTCACCGCGATCACCGCGGCCGCGCCGGGCCCCGCTGCCGCGCAGGACTCCCTGCGGGCGCAGATCCGCGCGAGCCAGGACCGGCTCGAGCAGATCCGTGCGGAGCGCGCCCAGCTCCAGGCCGAGATGGAACGGCTGCGCTCGCAGGTGCACGACGTGGCCAGCGAGCTGGTCAACATCGAGCGTCAGGTCGCAGCCTCCACGCGCGCCCTGCGCGAGCTGGACTTCCAGGCCGCGGCGCTGGACAGCACCATCGCGGCCACCACGCGCGAACTGCTGATGACGAGGGACCGACTGCAGGAGCGCACCGTGCTGCTGCACGCGCGGCTCCGGTCCATCTACAAGCGAGGCCCGCTGCACACCGTGCGCGTCCTGCTCAGCGCGCAGAGCTTCAGCGACCTGCTCAACCGATACAAGTACCTGCACCTCATCGCTGCGTACGACCGCCGGCTCGTGGACCACGTCCGCAGGCTCGAGCAGAAGCTCGTGGTGCAGGAGCGCGAGCTGCGGCAGGACCAGGAGGAGCTGGAGCGGCTGCGCCGCGAGAAGGCGGAGGAGCTGGCCCACCTGCGAGAGCTCGAGGCGCGTCACGAGGCCGCGCTGCGCCGCTACCGCGCGCAGGCGCGCCAGACGGAGGACCGCCTCGCCCAACTCGAGCGCGACGAGGCGCGCCTCACCGACCTCATCGCGGAGCTCGAGCGTCGCCGGCTCGATGCCGAACGCCGCCGCGCCGTTGCGGGTGCGGCGCCTGCCGCGGAGGGGACCATCACCACGGCGGACCTCGGCAAGCTGGACTGGCCCGTCGAGGGCAAACTGGTGTACCGCTTCGGCCCGGAGCGCCGGCCCAACGGCGTGGTCCTCCGGTGGAACGGCATCGGCATCGCCGCGCCCGTGGGGACCCCCGTCCGGGCCGTCGAGGCCGGGACCGTGGTGCTGGCCGGGCCGCTCGAGGGCTACGGCCCCACCGTCATGCTCAGCCACGGGGGCGGCTACTACACGCTCTACCTCTATCTCCAGTCGGTCAGCGTGAGGGAAGGAGACCTGGTCACCGCCGGCCAGGTGATCGGCACCGTGGGCGGGGAGCGGACGCCCGAGGGGCCCCACATCGAGTTCCAGGTCCGCGTTCCCGTGGCAGGCGGCAGACCCGAGCCCATGGACCCGCTGGAATGGCTGCGAAGCAGGCCCGGCCGCTGAACGGCCTGCCCGCCCTCCGCGGGCACGAGGCGGCTCGCCGGCTCCTCGCCGAGGCCGCGCTGCGCGGGGAGCTGCCCGGCTCCCTCCTCCTCCACGGTCCGGCGGGCATCGGCAAGCAGCGGCTCGGCCTCTGGCTGGGCCAGCTCCTCCTCTGCGAAGCGCCGACGGGCGAGGAGCCCTGCGGCGCCTGCCAGCACTGCCGGTTCGCGGTCCGGCTGGAGCACCCGGACCTCCAGTGGTTCTTCCCGCTGCCGCGGCCGAAGGGCGCCTCGGGGCCGGACAAGCTCGCGACTGCGCTCGAGGAGGCGCGCGCCGACGAGCTGGCGGAACGCGCCAGGACCGGCCTCTGGATCACCACGCCGGATGAACCCGTCGGCCTCTACCTGGCGCAGATCAGGACCCTCGCCCGCATGGCCGTCACCCGGCCCGCCCTCGGCCGCCGCAAGGTCTTCCTGATCGGCCAGGCGGAACACCTGGTCGCCCAGGACGCGAGCCCCGAGGCGGCGAACGCCCTGCTCAAGCTGCTCGAGGAGCCGCCGCCGGACGTCACGCTCGTCCTCACCGCCGCCGACCCGGAAGACCTGCTGCCGACCATTCGCTCGCGGCTGCTCCCGATCGCGCTGCGACCGTTGCCGGACGCCGAGGTCGCCGCCTTCCTCACCGAGGTGACCGGCACGCCGCCCCGGGAGGCGGCCAGGATCGCCACCCTCGCCCAGGGCTCGATCGGCCGCGCCCTCGGCTTCCTCCCGCAGGACGGCGCCGAGGGCCCGCTCGAGGCCATCCGCCAGCGCGCCCGCGCCCTGTTGGAGGCCGCCGTGGCGCCGGGGCCCGCCCCCCGCTACGCCGCCGCCCACGCCGCCTCCCCCGCCGGCGCCCGCGGCGGCTTCTCCGACGTGCTCGAGGCGCTCGCGGGCTGGCTGCGGGATCTGGCCAGCTACGCGGCCGGCGCGGAGGAGCACCTCATCAACCCCGACGCCCGGGACTTCCTCGCCGACCTGGCACGTCGCGTCCACGACCCGGCCGGCACCGCCCCGGCCGCCATCCGGTTGGTGGACCAGGCCGTCGCCCTGGCCAGCGGCAACGTCAACCCCCAGTTGATCCTTGCCTGGCTGCTCACGGGCCTGCACCGTACCCTCACGGGGCACTAGACCGCCCCCTCGCAGGCGCGTCGGGGCACGACCGCACCCGGACGACGAGACCGCGGCAATGGACCAGAGGCTCACCCACCAGGACGAAGCCGGACGCCCCCGAATGGTGGACGTCTCCGACAAGGAGCCGACCCTCCGCACCGCCGTCGCCGAGGGCTTCCTCCGCACCAGCCCGGCAACCATCGAGGCCCTGCGCGCTGGCCGCACCCCGAAGGGCGATCCCCTCGTCGTCGCCAGGATCGCCGGGATCCAGGCCGCCAAGCGCACCGCGGACCTGCTGCCCCTCTGCCACCCGCTCCCGCTGTCCTCGATTGAGGTCGACGTGGACATCGCCCCGGACGGCTCCGGCCTGCACGCCACCGCCACCGTTCGGGTCCACGCCCGCACGGGCGTCGAAATGGAGGCGCTGACCGCCGTGACCGTCTCCCTCCTCGCTGCGTACGACATGCTCAAGGCCGTTGACCGGACCCTGCGGATCGAGGGTGTGCGGCTCCTCCGGAAAACCGGCGGCCGGTCCGGGGACTGGGAGGCGCCCGGCCCGGCCCGCGGCGGGGCCGAAACGCCCGCCTAGAGCCGCGGCGGGGCCGAAGCGCCCCCGGATGGCGACGGGACCGAGGATGGATGAATAGTATCGGTTTAATTTGCCTTACTATTTCTCTCTATAATCCCTGCTTCTTGGTTCGTCGTTCTTCGATGGGCCGGGCCTGGCACGTGGGTTGCAACTGGAGGCCCGGCGTCTCGCATCACAACCGCAGACGCACTACCTTTCAACGGATCTGACAACAGGAGACGGAATCCATGCCATCTGCCGTCTGGCAATGGGAGTCGGCGCGACGGCGCGCCTTGCGGTCCGCGCGGGCCGTGTTGCCGCCGCCCACCGGTCTGCCGTCGCCTCTCCGGCAGTGGGAAGAGGAGCACATCGGGCGCTGGAGGCGCAGGGCCGGCGAGCTCCTGACCCGGGCGGTCCGGCCGGCGCGCAGCGCGCTGGTCGCCCTCGTGGCGTTCGTCTTCGGGATACAGGTCGCGTCGGGACAGAACCCGATCCTGGCCCGCCTGGACCTCGAGGAGCGGCTCGCGGCGACGCAGCAGGCCCTCGAGGCGAGCCAGGGAGAGCTGGAGCTCGCCCGCCTCGAGCTCGACCGCCTGAACGCCATCATCGACAATTCGGCGAAGTACCGCATCCCGGCCGACCTCTCGGCGGCGATCTACGACATCGCCCTCTCCGAGGGGCTGGACCCCGACCTGGCCTACCGGCTCGTGCGCGTCGAGAGCGGCTTCGTGCGGACCGCGGTGAGCCCGATGGGCGCCGTAGGACTCACGCAGGTGATGCCATCCACGGCCGAGGAGCTGTCGCCCGGCATCGCGTACCACGAGCTGTTCGAGCGCGACACGAACCTGCGCCTCGGCTTCCGTTACCTGCGTCAGTTGTTGGAGAAGTACAACGGTGACCTGCATCTCGCACTGACCGCCTACAACCGCGGCCCGGGGACCGTGGACCGGGTGACGCAGGCGGGGGGCGATCCTTACAACGGCTACGCGAGGGCGGTCCTGGGGCTGCCCTGAGGGCCGGGCGTCGACAGCCGTCGCCGAGAACCGACGCACCGCGGGGCCTCCACTCGTGCTGTGGCGGCCCCGCGCGCGTATCAAGCGGGCTCCGGGCCTTCCACGGGGGAGATCTCGTCGTCGGTCACACCGACGATCTCGCCGTCCCCGAATTCGACGAGGTACCCTCGGCGTCCGTCGGCGCTGTTCTCGGGGCCCCACGCGCCGACCACCTCCCCGACCTGGCCGGCGTAGCGCCGGGACTGCTCGTAGCGTGGGCGCGTCACCCGGATCCAGTGCATGGCTGCCGCTCCTCCCGTCCGGTGCCTCCACTCGCGTCGCGGTGAGACCATCGCAGGAGGCGCGCCAGGACGGACCATCACGGCGACACGCGGAGCCGCTGGCCCGGAAGGATCCGGTCGCTGCGGCCCAGCCCGTTCCAGGCCCGGAGCTGGCTCACGGTGACCCCGTAGCGCCGCGCCAGCGCCCAGAGCGTGTCGCCGGGACGGACCCGGTGGACGCGCGTCGCGGCCGCGCTGGCCTGCACCCGCCGGCTCGCCGGGACCCGCAGCCGCTGCCCCACCCGGAGCCGCCGCGGATCGATCCAGCCGTTCGCGGCGCGCAGCGCCTCCACCGTCGTCCCGTAGCGGAGTGCGATATGGCTCAGCGTCTCGCCCCGCCGCACCGTGTGGTGGACCATGGCCAGCCGCTCGCTCGGCGCCATGCGCGAGAAGTTGCGTGCGAAGACCTCCCGCCGGCCTTTCGGGATCCGGAGCGTCCACGTGCGGCCGGGTGGCGTCATGTCCCGCACCAGGTGCGGGTTGAGGTCCCGGATCACGTCCACGCCGACTTCCGCGGCCCTCGCCGCCGCCGCCAGCGAGACGCCCCCCGGCACGCGGACGGTCTCGAACTCCAGCGGGGCGTGGTAGCGCAAGTTCCTGAAGCCGTACTTCTCCGGCTCCTTGGCGATGTGGGCCGCCGCCAGCATCAGCGGCACGTAGTCCCGCGTCTCCCGCGGCAGGTACTGGTCGATCTTCCAGAACAGAGAGTCGTGGCCCCGGGCCCCGCCGACCCGCTCCCGCAGGATCCGCTCGACCCGGTTCTCCCCCGTGTTGTACGCGGCCGCCGCCAGGTACCAGCTCCCGAACCGGCGGTAGAGGTCCTGCAGGTAGTCCAGCGCCGCCCGGGTCGCCGCGATCGGATCCCGGCGCTCGTCCACATAGGGCGAGACCTCCAGGCCGTAGCGGCGCCCCGTCTCCGCGATGAACTGCCAGATCCCCACCGCCTGAGCCCGGGAGCGGGCGCGGGGGGAGAACCCGCTCTCGATCAACGCCAGATAGACCAGGTCCTGCGGCATGTTCCGCGCACGCAGCTCGCGGCGGATCATCGGCGCGTAGCGTCCGGAGCGCTCCAGCCACAGGCGGGTCCTGTCGTGGTTCCGCGTCCGCAGGAACCGGATCCAGTACTCGACCCGCTCGTTGCGCGTGACCGTCAGGTCCCACTGGGGTTCTGCGTCCACTTCCGGCGCCGCCGCGGCCCCGGACAGGAGCTCTTCCACGGGCGGCACCTCCGGTTGCGTGTCCTCCGCTCGCCGCATCACGTCGCCGGCGGCCAGGGCGAGCAGGGCGACGAGGAGCCCTGCGGCGAGCATCCAGGCGTACTGGTGAGCAGGCATGGCTTCGGGTGGATCGGTTGTCTTCGGGTCGCGCCGCGCGGCGCGAGGACGGCCGGCTATACGCCGCCCCGAAAACATATGTTCCCGGGCGGGCGCGAGAAAAGGCCCCGCCCGGCTCGGGCGGGGCCCGCCACGACACGGCCGCATCCCGGGTGAGGGCGTCGTCCGGGCGCGGTCGCCGGCCTCCGCCGCGTCAGTCCGCTACACCCCGGAGGAACAGCCCCAGCAGCCGGTTGAGGCCGTTCAACACCGCGGCGGCCGCGGCGTGGAGTGGATCGCTCCCCACGGTGGCCGTTCCGACGTAACGCGCCGGCGGCGGGCCGGCCCGGTAGAAGGCAACCGTCATGAGCTCCTCGTCGAACACCCGGAGCGCCTTGACGCCGGAGAGGCGGAGACCGAGGGCTTGCCCGGTGATCAACTCGAGGGCCTCGACGGTGGCCAGGGCGGCCGTCCGGAGCTCCACCTGGCTGCCGGGCTCACCGGCGACTTCCGCGGTGGTGGGACGGCCCTCCCACTCCAGGGTGACCCGGACGCGGACGACGGTTTCGCTCTCGGGGACGCGCTCGACCGCCGCGAGCCGCACGCGGCGTCCGCGTTCCCCGCCCGCCTCGATGGCGATGCGGACGTGAATCCGGTCGGGGTCGAGGCCGAGAGAGTCGAGCGTGGTCCGGGCGGTTTCGGTGATGCGCTCCGGTTCCGCCCCGGTCCTGCACAGCACCCAGAGGCCTTCCTCCTCGTCGTCGAAGAGGACGCGGGTCACGTCGTCCAGAGCCTCGATCTGTTGGCGCAGGACCTGGCGTGTGCTGGCGTGCGTGACGCTGCTCGAGAGCACGGTTCTGGGTTCCCAGTGGTTCGAGGCCGAGCGGGCGGCCGGGGTGGCCTCGGAGACAGCACAGCCGGTCAAGAATATTCCGGGGAGCGGCGAGGGCTGTCAAGCAACGCGGCAGGCTCCTGCGGGCGACATCGCCGGGGATGGTTGGTCCACGCCGGGCGAGCTCAGAACTTCAGCAGCGCCGCGATCCCGCCGAGATCCGCGAGCGCGGGTGCGGGGACGAACTGGATGGGCACGTCCTGCTCCTCGGCGAGCCGGACGGCGGCGTCCACGAGGTCCACGCCGTCGCGCAACGGGCCGGCACAGTAGGGGCACGCTCCGCTGGTGGCGAGATAGTAGCCGCAGCGCGTGCAACGGCTGCCGCGTCGCTCGATGTCCCGGGCCACCACCAAGCGGGCGACCTTCCCTTCCTGGAGCTCCTCGAGCGTGGCAGGGAAGCCGGCGACCGCGAGGTGCCGCTGGCGGACCCGGTCGTGCACCAGCTCGGCCGCCTCCCGTTCGCGCTGCTCGCGCTGCGCCTCGAACCAGGGGCCGAGCCGCTGCACCACCTCGGTCGGCGAAGCGTCGATCGGCGCGTTCCCCATGTGCACCACCTTGGCCTGGAGCGCCGCTGGGAGGAACTCGAGGAAGCGCTTCACGTTCTCGTCCGTGCCGAGGAGGATGAGGTCGTCCGGCCGGTAGCGGCGGTCGAACTCGGCGACCTCGAGGGCGAACTCTCGGAAGAAGTGCCGCACCTCTTCCGCCTTACGGCGCTGGAAATCCGGCTGGGAGTAGCCGCCCGCCTGCACATCGTGGGGCACGGGGTACGGCTCCGTCTCGACCTCGTGCTGGTGCAGCACCTCGCCCATGGAGACGCTCATCATCCTCAGGTGCTCCCGATCCACAAGCACGACGCCGTGGTGCGGGTGCGTCTCGATGATCTCTGCGAGCGGCGTGATGCAGGGGGCGTCGCCGATCACGATCCGGTTGCGCACGGGGACGGGGAACTGGAGGGCGTCGAACCAGGATCCGCCCAATTCGGTGAAGATGGCGACCCCCTTGTTCTCCTCCCGGTACTCATCGCCGAGCCACCGCTCGACGCGGTCGAGGGCGGCTTCGATCGCCTCGCGGTCGTAGCCCGGGCCATCGCCGGCGAGCTCCGGGATGCGGGTGCGCTGCTGGTTGAGGAAGATCTGGTGGGTCCGCTTGTTGTCCGCGTTGACGGACATCTCCAGGAAAGCGGACAGGACCGGCGGCCCCTCGGCGGGCCGGTGCAGGAGCCGCTGGACGTCGTTCCTCGAGATCATGCGGACCCCTCTCCGTGGCTGCGTGCTGGACGCCTCCGGGGGTTGCAAGGGTCGTGCCCGGCCCCGGCGGGAGGGCGGCCGGGGCCAGGCCGATCTCGCCCGCGGGCGACGGCCCCTCCTACAGGTGGTAGTTCGGCGCCTCGCGGGTGATGACCACGTCGTGCGGGTGCGACTCGCGGAGCCCGGCGTTGCTGATGCGGATGAAGCGGGTGCGGGTCCGCAGCGCCTCGAGGTCGCGGCAGCCGCAGTAGCCCATGCCGCTCCGCAGACCGCCGACGAGCTGGAAGATCACATCGGCGACCGGGCCCTTGTAGGGGACCCGCCCCTCGATCCCCTCCGGCACCAGCTTGCGGGCGTCTTTCACGTCGCCCTGGAAGTAGCGGTCGGCCGAGCCCTGCTCCATTGCGGAGAGCGAGCCCATCCCGCGCACGGTCTTGTAGCGCCGGCCCTCGAGGAGGAAGCTCTCGCCCGGGCTCTCCTCCGTTCCCGCCAGGAGCGAACCGATCATGACGGCGCTCGCCCCGGCGGCCAGGGCCTTCACGATGTCGCCCGAGTACTTGATGCCGCCGTCCGCGATCACGGGCACCGCGCCGTCCACGCCGCGCACCGCCTCCATGATGGCCGTGAGCTGCGGCACGCCGACGCCGGTCACCACCCGGGTCGTGCAGATGCTGCCCGGCCCGATCCCGACCTTCACCGCGTCTGCGCCGCGCTCGACCAGCGCCCGCGCGCCTTCCGCCGTGGCCACGTTGCCGGCGATGATCTGCGCCTCCGGGAACTTCTCGCGCAGCCGGGAGAGCGTGTCCAGCACGCCTTGCGAGTGGCCGTGCGCCGTGTCGATCACCAGCACGTCGCATCCGGCGGCGATCAGCTCGGCCGCACGCTCGAAGTCCCGGCTCGACGTGCCGACCGCCGCGCCGACCCGCAGCCGGCCGTGCTCGTCCTTGCACGCGTTGGGGTACTGCCGGCGCTTGAAGATGTCCTTGACCGTGATCAGGCCGCGCAGCCTGCCCTGCTCGTCCACCACCGGCAGCTTCTCGATCCGGTGGCGCTGGAGGATCTTCTCCGCCTCGTCCAGCGACGTGCCCACGGGCGCCACGACCAGGCCTTCCTTGGTCATCACCTCGTGGATCGGCCGGTCCAGCTCCTTCTCGAACTGGAGGTCGCGGTTGGTGATGATCCCGACCAGCTTCCCCTCCGCGTCCACGATCGGCACGCCGCTGATCGAGAACTGCTCCATCAGGGCAAGGGCGTCCCGCAGCGGCCGCTCGGGCGTCAGGGTGATCGGGTTCAGGATCATGCCGCTCTCCGACCGCTTGACCCGGTCCACCTCCGCCACCTGACGCTCGATGGACATGTTCTTGTGCACGATGCCGATGCCGCCCTCCCGCGCGATCGCGATCGCCATGCGCGACTCGGTCACCGTGTCCATGGCCGCCGACACCAGCGGGATGGAGAGCTGGATCTTGCGCGTCAACCACGTGCGCACGTCCGTCTCCCGCGGGTGCACTTCAGAATGCTCCGGCAGGAGCAAAACGTCGTCGAAGGTCAGGCCCTCGCCGACGATGCGTGGGCTGCGATCCGGATCGATCATCGCTCGTCCCGTCCCCAGATGCGCGAGGCCCGCGGTCGATCGGCGCCCCCGAGGGCGCCGCGACTCGCGGGCCGTATGCGGTTCGTTCCGTAGCAGTCCGATGTCGCCATGACGAAGTATAGGGGCAGCGAGAACCTCCTGTCAAGGCTACGGAAGTGATTGCGGCGCTGGCGATTACCCAGCCTCTCGCCCCGCCGCTCCGAGGCGGGCTACCACAGGGTGCCGGACGCTACGCCCGCCGCCCCACCAGGCGCACGAGGCGGCGACGGATCCGGCCCGGGAGCACGGAGCCGAGCTGGTGCAGGCCGCCGACCAGGAGATGGAGCACGGCCGGGTCGGCGTCCCAGTGCTGGCGGAGCACACGGGGGCCGGCGTGCTCCAGGAGACGGTCCAGCGCCGCCCCGAGGAGGAAGAGGTCGTCCACGTACCCGACGCCGGCGAGGAAGTCCGGCAGGAGGTCGGCCGGGAGGAGGATGTAGGCGACGACGAGGCCGAGGAGCGCCTTGTCGAGCCGCGGCACCCGCGGGTCGCGGAGCAGCCGGTAGAGCAGCCGCAGGAAGTCGGGGAGGTAGAGCACGAGGGCCGCGGCGATGCGCAGGGCGCCACGGCGCCGCCGCCGGAGGAAGGCCATCGCCTACTCCCCCGGCGGCGCGGGTGTCGCGCCGCGCCCCGTCGCCCGGGAGTTCCCCGCCGCTTCCGGCCGGCCGGCCGCCCCCGTCGCGCCTCCGCCGAGCAGTTCACGCCCCGTCTGTGCGATGCCGTCGAGCACGCGACTGGCCGCACCGAGCAGCGTCATCGCCCCGCCCATGATCCGGGGCGAGATGGCACGGGCGCGCATCCGGTCTTCCACGCGCTCGGCGAACCGCTGCAGGCCACCCGGCTCGGCCGCCGCCCCCGGAGCGTACTTGGACTCCAGGAACTCGATGAAGTCCAGGACCTGGTAGAGCTGCTCGTCGGGAAGTGCTTCGAGCTTCCGCCAGAGACGCTTGCGCATGATGTCGTGCATGGACCTCGCCTCCGGGCCGCGCCGGCGAGGCGCGGTGCACCCGTCGAATGTCGGCCCCGACCCGCCATCCGGTCGGGTCGTGTGGACTACGCCACACCCGCCCCTCCGGTTTCGCCCCGTCCCGGCGTCAACGCATTCACGTTGACACGACGCAACGCCCCGGCCTACGTTTCCGCCGGTCCCCCTTCCTTGCGATGCGGACAGTCGACCGGTCGTCGCACATCGGGAGTCGCAATGGCTTTTCTACCGCTCAGGCCCGTGGACCTGCCGGCCGCGACGAGCGCGGCGTACGAGCGCTGGGTCGGCGCGATCGCCGAGGAACTCTCCGACCCGAACTGCGACCGGAACGAGCTGTGCCGGCGCATCCTCACGGACATCTACTACCCCCAATACCGCGACGCGGACCCGCGGGAGCTGCCGGAGCCGACGCGCATCGCGCTCCTCCAGATGGATCCCCGCAACGTCACCCTCGAGCCCGAGTACTACGCGGAGGTCGATCCCGAGCGCTACTACCGGGTCAAGCCGCTGATCTGGCTCTGGGAAATGTTCGACAAGAGCCCGCTCGGCGAGAACGTGGACCTGGGTGTGCGCTTCCGCCGTGTGCTGGCCAAGCACATCTTCGCCCGCTGCGGCAGGAACTTCAAGTGCTTTCACTTCGTCAAGTTCTCCTTCGGCTACCGGCTCGAGGTGGGGGACGACGTCGTCGTCCACCGGCACGTGCTCCTCGACGACCGCGGCGGGATCGTGCTCGGAGACCGCGTCTCCATCGCGGATTACGCCAACATCTACAGCCACACCCACTCGCTGGCCGACCCCCGGGACGTGGAAACGCCGCGCACCGTGCTCGGGGCGGGCGTACGCGTCACGTACCACGCGACCGTGCTCGCCGGGGTCTACATGGCGGATGACTCGATGCTCGGCGCGATGGCCGTCGCGACGAAGGACGTGCCGTCCGGGCAGGTCGCGCTCGGCATCCCGGCAGTGCCGAAGCTGCACAAGCCGCCCATGGAGGAGCGGCCGCGCCATCCCCCGACGAGGGACCCGCTCGCCACGGAGTGAGCGCCCGCGGCGCGCCTCACGCGCCCGCCAGGCGCGCCAGCGCGGTGAGGGCCTCGTCGTTCCCTACGACCAGCAGCGTGTCCGATTCCTTGAGCAGGTAGTCGGCCGGCGGCACGACGTGCAGCTCATCCGTCAATACATCGTGGATCGCGACGACGGCCACGCCGTAGCGTTTGGGGAGCTCGAGCTCGAGGAGCGTACGACCCGCGAATTCGTCCGGAGTGGGCAGTTCCTGGAGGCTGTAGCCCGGGGCGATCGGGAGGTAGTTCAGGAGCCGCAGGGAGAGCCGCGTCGCCAGCCGGAACGCGGTTTCCCGTTCCGGCCGGACGATCTCGGTCACGCCGATCTTCTCGAGGATCTTCGCGTGCTCGGCGGTGGTCGCCTTCACATAGATCTCGCCGACTCCGACGTCCTGGAGCGCGAGCACCGCCAGGACGCTGGTGGCCAGGTCCGTGCCCACGCTCACGACCGCCGCATCCGCCCCGGCCGCGCCGACGCGGTCCAGCGCTCGAGCATCGGTGGCGTCCACCACTTCAGCGCGCGTCGCCACGCCGCGCATGCGCTCCACCTTGTCGGGGTCCACGTCGAGCGCGATCACGTCCTGCCCCTGGGCGTGGAGCATCTCGACAACGCCGGAGCCGAAGTTGCCCAGACCGACCACCACGAACCGACGGACTGCCATCTCCTCCCGCGACGGGAACGGCACCGCGGCCGGCACGGCGCACTCCGCCCGCCGTCCGCGGCGCGTGACGACCGTAACATGCGCCAGGCGGCCTCATCCCGCCAGCGCCTCAGGCACGGCACACGGTTGCTCGGTCCGCCTCGCCGCTGCATGTTCCGCCCCGGCTCTCTCCCGGCGGCGCAGCCGGGACGAGTCCAAGGGTTCCCCTTCGTGGAGATTCCGGGAGGTGACAAGTTGTCCAGGATCGCACGGGCCGCCGCGGCGAGCGCGGCCATGACGATGATGCTGCTGGCGGCGCCGGGACCGGCAGCCGCCCAGCTCGGCGCGGTCGAGGCGCTGCTGCGCAACGCGACCGACCTCAGCTTCTACTTCAACACCGGCGGCTTCATGCCGTCGTCCGACGCCCTCACCACCGGCGACTGGGGCCTCGCGGGCTTCGGTGTCGAGTTGCTGTTCGAGGTGGGCCGGGTGCACGCCCGCTCCGCCTCCCCCACGGCAACCGTCGCGGCCGGCGACGACGCACGGCGATGGACCGAGATGCGGATCGTACGCAAGGGCGAGAAGGTGGACACCACGTACGTCTACGAGGACGAGGTCCTGTGGACGTTCGAGCTCGGCGTGGGGTACGGACAGGTGACCGGCTTCCGCTCGCGCGATGCCGGACTCGACCTGCGGGGCGCGGTCCGTGACCTGCCCGCCGTGTCGCTGTACGCCAACTACGAGCCGCTCGGCGCCTACGCCGGCCTGCGGTCCGGCTTCATGCGGACGCAAGGGCTACAGGTCTACGCGGACGATGGCACCCCCATCAGCGGCACGGCCGAATCGTTCCTCGCCGGCATGGCGCTCGGCAAGTCGCTGCACATCGGGTCCATGACGCTCTTCCTCGAGACCGCGTACTGGCTGCGCCACTTCCCGAGCGTCCAGTGGAGCAGCGACGCGCCGCTGCCACCGGGGACCCCGCGCGCCCTGACGTTGAGCGGGTGGTCGATCGGCACCGGCATCCAGTTCGGTGTCGGGAGCCGGTGAAGCAGCGGACGGTGTGACGGCGCCGCCGCGGCGCCGTTGCCGGGCCTCGCGTCAGCGGGCCGCAGCCCGACCCATGCGCCACACTGAACCGCAACGGCGAACGGGCCGGCGGGCGCTGAGACCGCTCGCCGGCGCCCGGCCGTTCCGATCACAGACACACGAAGGGGCGGCAAGAACCGCCGCCCCTCCAGGGTGGGCCGTGGGTCTACGGCTCAGGCCTCCTTTGCCTCGTACTCGGCTTTCAGCCGCGCGACGACGGCCGGGTCCGCCAGCGTGGTCGTGTCCCCCAACGCGCGGCCCTCGGCCAGGTCCCGCAGCAGCCGCCGCATGATCTTGCCCGAGCGCGTCTTCGGCAGATCCGCGGCGAACAGGATGTCGTCCGGCCGCGCGATCGCCCCGATCTTCCGCGCCACGTGAGCGCGCAGCTCGTTCTTGAGCTCCTCGCTCGGCTGCACGCCTTCCTTGAGCGTGACGAAGGCGGCGATCGCCTGCCCCTTCACCTCGTCCGTGCGGCCCACCACCGCCGCTTCCGCCACCGACGGGTGGTCCACCAGCGCGCTCTCGACCTCCATGGTGCCGATCCGGTGGCCCGCGACGTTCAGCACGTCGTCCACCCGGCCGAGAATCGTGAAGTAGCCGTCGTCATCCAGCTTCGCGCCGTCGCCTGGGAAGTAGATCCCCGGCCAGCGCGACCAGTACTGGTTCCGGTAGCGCTCATCGTCGCCGTAGACGGTCCGAAGCATCCCCGGCCATGGACGGGTGATGGCGAGGTAGCCCGCACGGACGGACTCGCCCTTGTCGTTCAGCACGTCCGCGGAGATGCCGGGGAACGGGACCGTCGCGCTGCCCGGCTTCGTCACGGTGATCCCGGGCAACGGCGTGATCATGATCCCACCCGTCTCCGTCTGCCACCACGTGTCCACGATCGGGCACCGGCCTCCGCCGATGTGCTCGTGGTACCACATCCAGGCCTCGGGGTTGATGGGCTCGCCCACCGTGCCCAGCAGCCGCAACGTGGAGAGGTCGTACTTCGCCGGCCACTCGGTCCCCCAGCGCATGAACGCACGGATCGCCGTCGGCGCCGTGTAGAAGATCGTCACGCCGTACTTCTCCACGACCTGCCAGAACCGCCCACGGTCCGGCCAGTCGGGCGCGCCCTCGTACATCACCACCGTCGCGCCGCACGAGAGCGGGCCGTACACGATGTAGCTGTGTCCCGTCACCCAGCCGACGTCCGCCGTACACCAGTAGACGTCGTCTTCCTTCAGGTCGAAGACCAGCTTCGTGGTGGCGTACACGTGGGTCATGTACCCACCCGTCGTGTGCACCACGCCCTTCGGCTTCCCGGTCGTGCCCGACGTGTAGAGGATGTAGAGCAGGTCCTCCGCGTCCATGGCCTCCGGCGGACAATCCGCCGAGGCGGTCTCCATGAGCTCGTGGTACCAGAAGTCCCGGCCGGTCACCAGCTCGACCGGAACCTCGAGCCCCGCGCCGCGCCGGACGACCACGCACCGCTCGACCGACGGCGCCTCCTTGAGCGCCTCGTCCGCATTCGCCTTCAACGGCACCACCCGCCCACGGCGGAACCCGCCGTCCGCGGTCACCAGCACCTTCGCCTGGGCGTCGTTGATCCGGTCACGCAGACTCTCCGCCGAGAAGCCGCCGAACACCACCGAATGCGGCGCCCCGATCCGCGCGCACGCCAGCATGGCGATCACCGCCTCGGGGATCATCGGCAGGTAGATCGCCACACGGTCCCCTCGCCGCACGCCCAGGCCGCGGAGCACGTTCGCGAACTTGGACACCTCCCGGTGCAGGTCCCAGTACGTCAGCACCCGCGTGTCCCCCGGCTCGCCCTCCCACACCAGCGCCGCCTTGTTCCGCCGTGGCCCCTTCAGGTGCCGGTCCAGGCAGTTGTATGCCGCGTTCAGCTTCCCCCCCAGGAACCACTTCGCGTGCGGGGGCGTCCACTCCAGCACCTTCTGCCACGGCTCGAACCAGTCCAGCTCCCGCGCGAAGCCCTCCCAGAACCCCTCCGGGTCCGCCGCCGCCCGCTCGTAGATGCTGGGGTCCGAAGCGTTCGCCGCCTCGCGGAACGCCGCCGGGGGCGGAAACCGCCGCTCCTCCTGCAACAACGCTTCCAGGGCCTGCTCACCAAGCGCCATGTCCAATCTCCTCCGTGAGGGGTCGTGCGCCGCCATGATACGGCGTCGGCCGCCGTTCGAGCAACGCCCCCGCACACCCTCCGCCGCCCGGGCTTGACACCAGCCGAGAATTCGGGCAGTCTAAAAATACGATTCGGGTTACTGAAAACCTGACGCCGCCGACCCCACGACGGCGGTCCCCCGGCTCACCGGGCGGAACACGCCGGACCCAGCGACGGCAGGAGGCAGACATGGCTCCGGAACGCCCACGAGGGGACGACCCCGGCACCTTTCCCAGCCCCACGACCGCCGACGCACGGGAGACCACGATGAGCCGCCGAGACCTGCTGCGCACCGGACTGGCGGGGGCGGCAGGGCTCGCGGTGGCCGGGAGCGCGCTGGGGCTGAGCGGCACGGGCGCGCGGGCGAGCCAGGACGACGCATCGGCGCACGGGCCGCACGAGGCGCTCGCCACCGTCGGCGACGTGCAGAGGGACCTGTTCGACCCCACCGCGTTCCTCACCCACTTCGACACGGGGCGCGTGTCGCGGCTCCCTTCAGGGCAGGTGCTCCGGGAGTACGACCTGGTGGCCGTGGACCGCGAGATCGAGGTCGCACCCGGAGTCTACTTCCCGGCATGGACGTTCAACGGCCAGGTGCCGGGGCCCACGATCCGTTGCACCGAGGGCGACCGCGTGCGGGTCCGCTTCATCAACGCCAGCTCCCATCCGCACACGATCCACTTCCACGGCATCCACCCGGCGGACATGGACGGCGTGTTCGAGATCGTGGAGCCGGGGCAGCACTACGTGTACGAGTTCGATGCCGAGCCGTTCGGGCTGCACCTCTACCACTGCCACACGGCCCCGCTCAAGCGGCACATCCACAAGGGTCTCTACGGGGTGTTCCTGATCGACCCCAGGCAGGGCCGGCCGCCGGCACGCGAGATGGTGATGGTGATGAACGCGTTCGACACGAACTTCGACAACGAGAACGAGGTGTACGCGGTCAACACCGTCGCCTTCCATTATCAGCGGCACCCCATCCCGATCCGGCTGGGCGAGTTGAACCGCATCTACCTGGTCAACGTCACGGAGTTCGACCTCATCAACTCGTTCCACCTCCACGGGAACTTCTTCCGCCTCTACCGGACGGGAACGGACCTGGAGCGTTACGAGTGGACGGACACGGTGATGCTCTGTCAGGGCGAGCGCGCGGTGCTCGAGTTCACGTACCGGCATCCGGGGCCGTTCATGTTCCACGCGCACCAGAGCGAGTTCGCGGAATCGGGCTGGATGGGGATCTTCGATGTCCGGGAGGACCTCGATGTCTGACGCGCCCGTTCGGGTCGTGGCCGGACGCGGCGAGCGGCGCGCGGCCACGCTCCCGACATGGGTGAAGGGCATCGCACCGCTCGTCCTGCTCGCGGCGGCCGTGGTCGCGTTCCTGCGGGTCGGCCCGGCGGGCGTCTTCCAGCGAGCGTTCCCCCCGGTCGAAGAGCTCACCATCGAACGCATCACGCTACCGCGGCCCGGCGAGATCGTGGTGAACGTGGTGAACGGCGGGCCCGAGGCGGTGACGATCGCCCAGGTCCTGGTGGACGACGCCGCCTGGGTCCACACGCTGGACGGCGACCGGCGCATCGGCCGCCTGGAGCGCCGCACGGTGACGATCCCCTACCCATGGGTCGAAGGCGAGCCCCACACGATCACACTGCTGACGAGCACGGGGCTGACCTTCGGCGGCACCGTCCCGGTGGCGACACAGACACCCTCGGTGGATGCGCGCTACCTGTCCACCTTCGCCTTGCTCGGCATCTACGCCGGCGTGGTGCCCGTCTTCCTCGGCCTGCTCTGGCTGCCGTTCCTGCGATCCATCCCGGAGCGTTGGGTGCACTTCTTCCTCAGCTTCACGGTGGGGCTCCTGGTGTTCCTGGGCGCGGATGCCCTCGCGGAGGCGATGCAGGTCGCGGCCCGCGTCCCGGCGGCGTTCCAGGGCGTCGCCGTGGTGCTCATCGGAGTGCTCGCGACGCCGGTGCTCCTGGCGGCGCTCGGCCAGCGGCGCAGCGAGCGAGGCCGGGAGCGCACGCCGCTCTACGTGGCGACGCTGATCGCCGCGGCGATCGGGTTGCACAACCTGGGCGAAGGCCTCGCCATCGGGGCGTCGTACGCGACCGGCGAGATCGCGCTGGGGACGTTCCTCGTCATCGGCTTCCTGATCCACAACAGCACCGAGGGCCTCGGCATCGTCGCGCCGATCGCCTCGCAGCGCACGGGCGCCGGCCGGCTGGTGGGCCTCGGCCTCCTGGCCGGCGCGCCCACGGTCGTGGGTGCCTGGCTCGGCGCGTTCGCGTACTCGAGTCTCCTCATCACCCTGTTCTTCGCCATCGGCGCGGGCGCGATCGTCCAGGTCGTCCACGAGATCTGGCGGCTGCTGGGGACGCGTGGGCGCCTGACCGAGCCCCTCAACGCGGCGGGCCTGGTGCTGGGGCTCGCCACCATGTACGCGACCGGGCTGCTGGTCGCCGCGTGACCCGGCGCCGGCGATGCGTGGCTGCAGGCGTGAGCCGGACGAGCCCCGCACTGCGGCTCCGCAGCCGCGGCCGGCGCTGCCGCTGTCCCGGGCTGCGGAGCGGCGTCGCGGCGTCGAGGAGCCCGCAGCCGTCCTGGTCGGGACGCCGGGGTCTTGCCACGCGGCGGCGGGGTTCGGTATATTGTGAGATTAACCGCGGCCCGGGGCAGCCGCGGTGGGATCCCGCCTCACAGTCGCCCCGCTCGTTGGCTCGCACGATGGTGAAGGCGCCAATGGCTAATCGGATGACGAAGAAGCAGATCGAGCACATCGAGCAGCGCTTGCTGCGCGAGCGTGAGCGCGCTCGTCGCTCGCTGGGGCAGTTCGACCAGCTCGCGAAGGTCTCGGCGGAGCAGGCGGACTCCGACCTGTACTCCTACTCGGACCACATCGCCGACCTCGGCACGGACGCGATGGAGCGCGAGAAGATGCTGCTCTTCGCCAGCAAGGAGGGGCGCTACCTTTACCGTATCGAGGAGGCGTTGCGGCGGCTGTACAAGGATCCGGAGAACTTCGGGCTCTGCCACAACTGTGGGAAGCCCATCAGCTTCGAGCGCCTGGACGCGCTGCCGCACGCGCGCTACTGCATCGACTGCAAGCTGAAGGAGGAGGCGGACGCCGCGTGAGCGGTGCCCCGTGACGCAGAGCGCCCCGCGGCTCGGCACGGAGCCGCGGGGCGCTCTGTTTTTCCGGCGGGGGTGCAGGACCGCGACGGCCACGCCCCACGCACCGCCCGCGCTGCCGGGGCCGCAGGCGTCGGTCGCGGACCGCCCCGGTGAGCCCCCTGCGGAGCGCGGCCCCTGCTCGAGGACCGTGCACCGCCACCCGTCGGGCTCACCCGGCCGGCGGCTCCGCCAGCAGCCCGGGCAGCTCACGAACGAACGCGGAGCGCGCCAGCACGCGGGTGGCCCCGGCGGCCCGGGCGGCCTCGATCGCCTCCCGGCTCACATGAGGGCCGAACGCGATGATCGGCACCGCTGCCGTCTCCGGCGCGGCCCGCAGCCGTCGAATCGCGTCGGCGGGATCCCCGGCGCGGGCCTGGAGGTCGATCAGCACCAGGCGCGGGCTCGTCTCTCTCGCCCGGGCCAGGAGTTCCTCCGCCGACCGGACGAGGTGCACGGTGGCGCCGATTGCGGCCGCCGTGGCGCGGATGCGCGAGGCGAAGAGGAGGTCGGCGGCGAGGGCGAGGACGGGGCCCGACTCGCCGGCGCGCTGCGGGGAAGACGTCGTATCTGTCATCGGGACAGAGGGATGCGCGGTTTTCCGGAGCGAGAATCGCTATTGACACCCTTGCTCGGCCGTCTCTATGTTAGTAACCCGGACGGGCAACCGCGAGCCAGCTCCCTTCCGGAGTAGCGATGAGAAGTGCGTTGCAGGATGTGAAGCGGGCCGGTGCGCCGGACATGCGCCCTGAAGTCGTGTTGCGGGAGGCGCTGGAGGCGAACGGTCAGCGGTTCACCGAGCAGCGGGCGGCCGTGTACCGGTACCTCGCCAGCACGGACACGCACCCGACCGCGGACGAGGTCTTCACGGCGGTGCGGGCCGAGATCCCGGATATTTCGCTGGCGACGGTCTACAAGGCGCTGGAGACGCTCGTCGGCTGCGGGCTGGCGGTGAAGCTCACCTACGGCGACGGCTCTGCGCGCTATGACAGTCGCACGGACCCGCACCACCACGCGCGGTGCCTCTCGTGCGGCGCGGTGATGGATGTGCCGGGCCGGCTGGCCCCGGATGCGCTGGCCGGGCTGGGTCCCGTGGACGGCTTCGACGTGCAGGGTTACCGGCTCGAGCTGGTCGGGCGGTGCGCGGAGTGCGCCGCCTGAGCCGCCGTCTTCCCTTCCCTGACCCTCACCCGACGACGACGTCCTCGGAGGCGTAGCGGAGGTGGAGACGCCGCCGCGCGGCGGCGATCGCCATTGACGCCACGAGGGTGAACGGCCCCACGCGTCCCACGAACATCAGTGCGACGAGGAGCAGCTTGCCTGCCGAGCTGAGCTCGGGGGTCACGCCCATCGAGAGGCCCACGATGTTGAACGCGCTGACGGTCTCGAAGGTGAGCGCCCAGAACCGTTCCGGCGCGGCGGCGTAGGGGATGCCGCCCAGCTCGGTCACCTGGAGCAGCAGCACCGCGGTGGCGGTGAGGGCGATGACAAGGACGGCGAGGCCGATGGCGCGCTGGATGGTGCCCTCGGGGATGGTGCGGCCGAAGGCGTCTGCATGGACGCGGCCGCGCAGGCGGGCGACGGCGAGGGCGACGAGCAGCGCGACGGTAGTGGTCTTGATGCCGCCGGCGGTAGAGCCGGGTGAGCCGCCGATGATCATCAACGTGAGCGTCAGGAAGAGCGACGCCGTGCTGAGCGTGTTGTAATCCAGGGCGTGGTAGCCCCCGGACCGTGGCATCACACTCAGGAACAGCGCCTCGAACGGCCGCTCGTACCACGGGAACGGGGCGAGCGCGTTGCGCCACTCGAAGACGAGGAACAGCGTCGCGCCGCCGGCCAGCAACGCCGCGCTCGTGACGAGCACGAGTTTGCTGTGCAGCGAGAGCCGGGGCCGGGGCGAGCGCCGGACCTGCATGCTCAGCTCCTCCAAGACGATGAAGCCGAGCCCGCCCGCGACCACAAGGGTGCTGAGGATGACGAGCGTCACCGGGTCGCCCGCGAACCGGGTCATGCCGCCCGGGAGCACGGAGAAGCCCGCATTGCAGAACGCGGCGACGGCGTGGAAGACGGCGGGCCACGCCGCGCCGGCCGCGCCGAGTTCGGGGGCCCATGCGAGCCAGAGCGCCACGGCGCCGGCCGCCTCGATGAGGAGTGCGTAGCGGACGATGCTGCGCAGCAGCCGGACGCGATCGATCTGGACCGGTACGGCCTCCGCTCCGCTGACGACCGCTTCACTGCGGAGCGTGATGCGCCGGCCGAGGACGAGGATGATGAGCGTGGTGAAGGTGAGGATGCCGAGCCCGCCGAGCTGGACGAGGAGCAGGAGCACGGCCTGGCCCGCGGGTGTGAGCTCGGTCGCGACGTCCACCACCGTGAGGCCGGTGACGCAGATGGCGCTCGTGGCCATGAAGACGGCATCGATGATGGAGAGTCGCTCGCCGGCATAGAGCCCCGGGAGCAGGAGCAGCAGCGCACTGCCCAGTAGGACGAGGCCGAGGAAGCTGCTGACGAAGAGCTGTGCCGCGGTGAGACGACGCCAGAGCGAGAGGGAGCGGCGCGTCTCGCGTTCGAGCGCTTCGAGGATGTCAGCGGCGCGGGGCATTCAGGCCGAGGAACGTTCGGATCTGGTCCTCGAGCGCCTCGATGTCCGCGCCGGTGTTCTTGCAGGGTCCTTCCGGCAGGGAGAGCGTGGTGCCCAGCACGGGAAGGCGGCCTGCCACGTCGCGAACGCCGCTCACGAGGTCTCGCTCGCACGCGACGGCGACGACGGCCCGCGGCTGCTTGAGGGAGATCATCTCGCGGGCGTAACGCCCCCGGGACGCGACGAAGAGCGGTACGCCGTAGCGGGCCGAGAGCTCCATCGCCCGCTGCATGCTCTCCTTGTCGAGGCAGCGCGGCAGCAGCACGAGGAGCTCGTCGGGGCGGACGCCGGGGCGTGCGCGTGCGGCCGCGAGGGCGTTGTAGACTCGGAGGCCGGCGTTCCCGGCCCGATCCCGCGAGATGCGGAACCAGCGTCCGGTGCGCTCCGCGATCGGCAGTGCGCGGGCGAGGAGTCCCTGCTCGGCGAGCTTGCGGGGGAGCACGTTCCGGCCGAGGCGGAGCGAGACGGCCAGCGCGGCGACCCACGCGGCGTAGCCGAGGACGGCGAGGACGAGGATCCAGCCGAGGATGGAGGGGAGTGGCGCCCAGAGCTGGGAGAGGCGCGGTGCGGTGAGCCAGAGCACCGCGGCGGCCGCCAGCACCCTCACGCCGAACCACGCCGTCAGCAGACGGAAGAACAATCCGGGCGGTTCACGGTAGACGCCGTTGCCGGGCAGGGGCTGCCCGTCCCAGTCGTCCCACTCGTGACCCAGGCGCCGATCCGAGCGGAGGTGGAGGATCTGGGGCGCTGCCGGCTCGCAGCCGCGATGGGCGTCGGTGGTGATCCGGACCTCGTCCACGTCAGGGACGATAGACACCGCCGTGGGGCCCGTCAAGCGGGCCGACGGGCGCCTGCCGGCTCGTCACGGAGCATTCGCTTGACTCTCGCGCGGAGCGCGGCCTAATGTCCGCGCTCCAGCGCATCCCCACTACGGAGTGAGTCACCGGCATGGCGACGAAGGAGGAGGTCCTCGAGCGGCTGCGCGCGGAGAACGTGCGCTCGCTGCGGCTCCAATTCACCGACATCACCGGGGTCATCAAGAGCGTCGAAGTCCCGGCGAGCCAGTTCGACAAGGCGTTGGAGGGCCAACTGGTTTTCGACGGTTCCTCGATCGAGGGCTTCGTGCGCATCGAGGAGTCGGACATGGTCCTCAAGCCGGATCTGTCGACGTTCGCCGTCTACCCGTGGACGGACGGAGACGCCCGCGTGGCTCGCCTGATCTGCGACGTCTACACGGCCGACGGCAGGCCCTTCGAGGGCGACCCCCGGCACGTGCTGCGGCGGCAGATCGAGGCGGCCGCCGCCATGGGTTATCGCATGATGGCGGCCGCGGAGGCGGAGTTCTTCCTGTTCTACCGCACACCGGAGGGAGCGCCGACACTGCGGCCGCACGACGCCGGCGGGTACTTCGACCTGACGCCCGTGGACCTGGGCGAGATCACTCGGCGCGAAGTGGTGGACACGCTGGAGCGGATGGGGATCGAGGTGGAGGCGAGCCATCACGAGGTCGCGCCCGGCCAGCACGAGATCGACTTCCGTCATGCCGATGCGCTGGTCACCGCGGACAACCTCTCCACCTTCCGGTTCGTCGTGCGCACCATCGCGCTCCGGCACGGTCTGCACGCCACGTTCATGCCCAAGCCGATCTTCGGCCAGCACGGCTCGGGTCTGCACACGCACCAGTCGCTCTTCAAGGGTGAGGAGAACGCGTTCTACGATCCGAAGGCGCCCGACCAGATGTCGCGTGTCATGCGCTGGTACGTGGGCGGTCTGCTGGAGCACGCGCGGAGCTTCTGCCTCGTCACCAATCCCCTGGTGAACAGCTACAAGCGACTGGTCCCCGGCCACGAAGCGCCGGTGCACGTGGCATGGGCGCACCGCAACCGTTCGCCGCTCGTGCGCGTCCCGGCGCGCCGCGGCACGGCCACGCGCGTCGAGCTGCGCATGCCCGATCCGGCGGCCAACCCGTACCTCGCGCTGGCCGTGCAACTCGCGGCGGGGCTCGATGGGATCCGTCGGCGCATCGAGCCGCCGGAGCCGGTGGAGAAGAACATCTTCACGCTCTCGGTGCGCGACCGGCGCCGTTACCGGATCCAGGAGCTGCCCCGGGACCTGGGCGAGGCGCTGGACGAGTTCCGGCGGAGCGCGCTCATGCGGGAGGTGCTGGGCGAGCACGTGTTCCAGCACCTCATCGCGGCGAAGGAACAGGAGTGGCAGGAGTACAGCACCTACGTGCACGGCTGGGAGATCGACCGCTACCTCGCCAGCTACTGAGCGGGGACGGAGTGCGGCGCGTAGGGGAAGCGGAGGCGAACGTGAGTGCCGGCCGGCGTGGGGAGGTACTCGACCTGCCCGCCCAGCTCGCCGCGTACCACCGCGTCCAGGATCGAGCGCCCGCTCCCGGTCATGTACGGAACGCCGGCGGGCATACCGACTCGATCGTCCCGGACATCGAGCCAGTACTCATCGCCGCACCGCGCGAGCCGGATGGAGACGGTCCCGACCCGCTCGTCCGGGAACGCGTGGCGGAGTGAGTTCGTGATGAGTTCGTTGAGCGCGAGGGCGACGGATACGGCCGCGCCTTCATCGAGCACCGCGTGATCGCACTCCACTTCGAGCCGGATCCGGCCGTTCGCCTTGTACGCGTTGCGCAGCCGCTGCGCGAGCCGCTCCACGATCTCCTTGGACGGCACGCCGCGATACTTCTGGTGCCGCAGGACGTCGTGGACCATGAGGAAGGCGTGGAGCCGGTTCTCGAGCGCGATGATGACGGCCTGTGCCGTGCCGTCGGGCGCGCGCTGACGCGCCATTGCGACGAGCCCCGTGATCTTGGCCAGGTTGTTCCGCACGCGGTGGTCGAGCTCTTTGAGGAGCTGCTGACGCTCCTCGGCATCGCGGCTGGCCTGCTGATAGAGTGCGTAGTTCTGTTCGGCCAGGGCGCGGAGCTGCTCCGCCGCATCGCGGAGCGCGCGTTCGGCCCGGTGCACCCTCAGGCGGGATTCGATCCGTGCGGTCAGCTCGGCGACGTGGAACGGCTTTGCCACGTAATCGTCCGCTCCGGCGTCGAAGGTCCGGACGACGTCGTCCGGCGCCGTGCGGGCCGTGACCATGATCACGGGGAGGAGCTGATCGTATCGCTGCTTGATCTCGCGACAGATGTCCCACCCATCGCGCCCGGGAAGCATCGCGTCGAGGAGGACGAGGTCTGCCTCCGGCAGATGGGTGAAGACCTCTTCGCCGCGAGCGACGCAGATGACGCGGAAGCCCTGCGCCTCCAGTAGGTCCCTCAGCATTTGGCGAGCCAGCGGCTCGTCATCCACCACGAGGATGGTCGCACACCTCGGGTAGGCCCCCGCCGCGGTGAAGGCGGGTTCGGTGAGCGGCAGCGGACCGGAGGGAGCGCGGTCCGCTGTGGGTCCCTGCCACGGATAGCGTTGTGTGCTGCCCACGTCTCTTTACTCTACCCGCGAGCGGTGCGACCGCAAGGGGCCTACTCCTTCTGGAGCAACGGTGCCGCGAGCAGGATCTTCCGCGCGAGCTCGACCATCGGCGTGTTCTTGTCCTGACTGGTCTTCTGGAGGAAGCGGTAGGCCTCGCGCTCGGTGAGCCCCCGCGTCTCCATGAGCAGCCCCTTGGCGCGCTCGATGAGCTTGCGCTCCTCGAGTTTGATCTCGAGCTGGTCGCGTTGCCGCCGCGCCTCGAGCCACTCTTCGAAGCGGGCGCGTGCGACGGCGATGGCCGGCGCCAGATCGTCGGGGTCCACCGGCTTGACCAGGTAGTGGAAGACCGGCGAGCGGGTCGCTTCCTCGACCGTCCGTTCGTCGCTGTACGCGGAGAGGATGATGATCGGGATCGGCCGTTCGGCTGCGATCTGCTGGGCGGCTTCCGGGCCGGTCATGCCGGGCATGCGGATGTCGAGGAACGCGATGTCGGGCTTGCTTTCCCGTGCGAGCTCGACGGCCTCCCGGCCGCTGGTCGCCATGGCGACGACCTGGTGGCCCAGGGTCTCGAGCTGGCTGGTGAGGGCGAGGTTGTGGAGGGCCTCATCATCGGCGATCAGGACGCGAAGCGACTCGGCCATTGCGGCAAGCTCCTTCCGGCGAAGAGGTGGACCTGCGATCGCGTGACCGCGGTGGTGTCGCCGCCGGTCATGCGTACCCCCGAAAACAGAACAGGCGCCCTGCCCCGGCAGAGGGGAGGCGCGCCATGACCTCGAATTGCGGCCGACGTCGGCAGGCTTGAACGCGGCGCATCATAGTGTATGCCCGGCAGCGTTTGCGCAAGAGGCTCGCCGACGCCCCGCCGGGGCCGGACCGTCCGCGGGGCCGCGCCAGATCCATGCCCATCCGGGGCGGTGGTGGCGCGCGGCGGGGTGCGGCCGCGGCCGGGTGAGCGGACGCGAGATCCATCACCCCTCCAGCACGACGAACGCGGCGGCCACGTCGTCGGTGTGGGAGAGAGACAGGTGGATGCGCCGGACGCCGCGCCCGGCGGCGAACCGGGCGGCGCGGCCGTGGAGCCGGATGCCGGGGCGGCCGGACGGCTCGCGGAGGACCTCGACCTCGGTCCAGCCGCCGCCCTCCCGGCCGTAGCCGGTCCCGATCGCCTTGAAGAACGCCTCCTTGGCGGCGAAGCGCGCGGCGAGCGAGCGTTCGGGCACGGCGAGCCGGAGGCAGTAGGCGAGCTCGTCGGGCGTGAACAGCCGGCGGAGTCCGCGCTCGCCGCGGCGCTCCCTGAACCGTCCCATGCGGGCGACCGGGACGAGGTCGATGCCGGTGCCGAGGACCATGGGTGAAAGATAGGGCCGCGCTGTCGCCAAGGCGAATACGGACGGCGGGGAACCCCGCCCGGCTTCATGGAGTAACCAGTCGGGGCCACGGCCGTACCGGCCGACCGCACGGGCGGTCCCGGGACACGGAACCCGCAGCGGCCCCGCTCTTGCACCCTCGCTCTCCCCGGCAGCCACCACGGGGAGGCACGGGCCACCCCGTGGCCCTGCGCAGTGCGACTCGACCCGATCCATGCGGCGGATCTTTCCGTTCATCACGGTGCTCGCGCTGGCGGCGTTGCCCTACACGGCTGTCCGCGGCCGCGCTGCCTTCGCCACGGAATCGGTCGCGGCGCCCACGCCCGTCGTGGCGGTCGCCCCGCAGCAGTCCGCGTCCGCGGGGACCACGGCGAGCGCGCACGTCGCGCTGGACCCCGAGGTCGTCTCCCTCCGCACGAACCTTCAGCGGTTGATCGATGCGACGGGCTGGCGCAACGCGCAGTGGAGCGTGCTGGTCGTCTCGCTCGACCGCGGGGACACGCTGTTCGCCCTCGCCCCGGACCTCACGCTCGCTCCGGCATCCAACATGAAGCTGCTGACGTCTGCGGCGGGGCTCTATTATCTCGGCCCGGAGTTCCGCTACGCGACGTTCCTGATGACGGATGGCAACGTTGCGGGCGGCGTGCTCGACGGCGACCTCATCATCTACGGCACGGGCGATCCCACGCTGTCGGACCGGTTCTACCCGTCCAAGACGGCGGTGTGGGAAGCGCTGGCGGACACGCTCCTCGCGCAGGGAATCACCGAGATCCGCGGGGACGTTGTGGGAGACGCCTCCTACTTCGGCGGCACGTCCGTCGGCGTGGGGTGGCAGGAGAGCTACATGAACGCATCCTACGCCGCGCCGGTGAGCGCGCTCTCCTTCAACGACAACATCGTGACGCTGCGGATCCTGCCCGGGGAGCAGCCGAACTGGCGGCCGCGCGTGCAGCTCATCCCGGGCGGCGAGGGGATCGGGATCGTCAACCAAGCGACGACGCGCGCGGGCGGGAGACCGATGATCCAGGTGGATCGCGCCAGCTACCACGGGCCGATCGTACTGCGCGGAGCGATCCCCCCGGGCCATCCGGGGATGTGGCGCGCGGTGCCCGTTGCGGATCCGGCGCGCTACACCGCGGCGGTGGTGCGCGAGGTGCTGGAGAAGCGCGGCATTCACGTGACGGGCGGCATCCGTGCAGTGCAGCGGGAGACCGAGTCCCCCCTCACCGGCCGCTCGGTGTTCGCGCCCGCGTTCGACGGCAACGCCGCACTGACCGTCCTCGCGGTGCACCAGTCGCCGCCGCTGCTGGACATCCTGGAAGTCGTCAACAAGAAGAGTCACAACCTCTACGCCGAGCTCGTGCTGCGGACGGTGGGACGCGTCGCCGTCGGCGAGGGGACGGTGGAGGGCGGCGCGCGGGCGGTCCACCACATGCTCGAGCGGGAGACGGGCGCGTCGTATCCGGACCTCGCCATCTACGACGGCTCAGGGCTCTCGCCGCTCAACCGCGTGAGCGCCGGGCACTTGATCCGGCTGCTCACCTTCGTGGCGAACTCGCCGATGGCGGAGCCGTTCCTCGCGACGTTGCCGGAAGCCGGCGCACAGGACGGGCTGCGGCGGATGTACCGCACACCTGCCGAGCGGAACCTGCGTGCGAAGACGGGGACGATCGACCGCGTCTCGGCGCTGTCCGGCTACGTGCGCTCGGCGGATGGAGAGCGACTCGCGTTCTCGATCATCAGCAACGACGTGCCGTCCACGTGGAGAGCGAAGCGGGTCGAAGACGCGATCGGCGCGCGGCTCGCCGCGTTCCGCCGCTCGTCCGGCGGGCGCGTCGTCGTCACCCCTGTGGCGGCTCAGACGGCAACGCCCGCGGCGCCGGCCGCCCTGGATTCGGCGGCGGCCGCCTCGGCCTCGGACGCACGGCGTACCTACAGGATCCGGCGAGGCGATACACTGGAAGGGATCGCGAAGCGGCTCGGGCTCGACGTCCGCGCGCTGCTCGACGCGAACCCCGGCATCGACCCACGGCGGCTGATGCCCGGTCAGGTCATTCGCCTGCCTTGACGTCAGTCGGGCAACACGCGGCGCGCTGAGCGGAAGCACTCGCGCAGCCGCACCTCCCTCTCGTCCCGCCCGTTCAGGTCGTACTCGGCGACGCCGCCCGCCGCCAACGCGGAGTGAATGATGCGCGAACCGCCGAGGGAGAGGGCGACGTGCGTGATCCGCTCGCCGTTCTCCGCGAAGAAGAGCAGGTCGCCCGGCCGCAGCGCGGCGAATTCCGGGCCCGGATCCACGGGCACCCCCATCCGCGCCTGCATGTCCGAGTCCCGGGGCAGGGCTACGCCGTGCAGCCGGAACACCGCCTGGACGTAGCCGGAGCAATCGGCGCCGGCCGGCGTGACGCCGGCCCAGAGGTACGGCGTCCCCGCCCAGCGGCGCGCCGTACGCACCACGCTCTCCCCGTCCTGCGGGAACCGGGCCGGGAGCCGCTCCACCTCCACCAGCTCCCCTCTCCCGGCCATGCCCGCGCGGCCATCGGGCAGCCGCAGCCGGCCATCCGGCTCACGGACCAGACGGGCGCCCCAGGGCAGCCAGCCGAGAACGGCGCTGTCCTCGCCGAGCAGCTCCACGCCCAGGGAAACCACCGGCTCGCCCCCGTCGCCCCGCTCCCAGGCGCGCGCCCGCTCCTCTCCGCAGAGGCACACGTACCCCTGGTGCAGCCACCCGATGTAGCCGTCCTCGCCGCGGACGCGCAGCCACGGCCCGCGCCGGGCGAGGACCTCGACGCGCTGTCCCAGCACGTACTGCGATGAGGGCGTGCAGGAGATCCTCGGCTCGGGCATGAGCGGCGCGACGGCCGCGCTCACCAGACCGAACCCTTCGGCCGGCGATCCGGGGGCCGGGAGTCGGACGGTCCGGTCGGTCACGGCGCCGAACGCCGCCAGGCGCGCGATCAGCTCCTCGACCGCCGCGGGGTCCGTCGCCTCGCCGACCAGCACGTACCCGCCGGGCCCGGGTTCGACGCGGACGTCGAAGACGGCGGTGCGCGGGTCGAGCCCACGCTGCGCGCGCACGTCCTCGACCGCGCGACTCAGCGCGTCCATGGCCCCTCATGGACGGTCGGCCGTCGCCCGGCGCTCAGGCGCGCCGCACTGCGGCGACGAGCCGACGCAGCCGCAGCAGACGCAGCGACTGCGGCGTGTGCTCGATGAGCGGCAGGAACTGATGGCAGGAGCGGCAGTCGAGGTCGTAGCCCCTCGCGCCGGACGGGAGCACCGCCAGGAGGCGGCTCGTCGGCCGCGCCTCCAGCAGGCCGGCGCAGCGGGGACAACGCAGCGGCGCGCCGGCCGCGAGCCGCGCCCGGATCGCCCGCTGGTCGCGCCGATCGAACGACCGCCACGCCGTGGCACCAACGCGAGGTCGCATCAAGGCCCCTCCTGCGTCCTGCGGACCGTACGTGGCCCCGTCGGTGCAAGGTGTGTTCCCGGCGGCCGGGTCGGTTGACGGCGCGTGCGGACGCGGTCGCGTGCGGCGCCGCGCCAGGCGGGCAGGCAGGATCGGGTCTCACGGCTGGCCGGCGCCGACCGGGGCCTTCCTGCCCGCACGGGCGAGCACGGCGGAGAGCCGCCGGCGCAGCTCCGTGAGGGACATGCTGTTGATCGTGCGCGCCGCGGTTTCCCGCGTCTGCCACCTCACCTCGGGCATCGGCAGCACGGGGCCGTCCCCGTCGGCCGGCCGAAAGACCAGATACCAACGACCGTGGTGGCGCGGCGTGGCCTCCTCCATCGCATCGGCCAGCCACTCCCGGCCGGCCGCATCCTGGAACGAACGCATGGCTCTCCCGGCTCAGCTCTCTTTCGGTGTCGACTTGCGGAACAGGTCGGCGATGCGCGCCTCGTCCGCATCCATGAGTTCGGCGTACGCGGCATCGTACCCCGCGGCCTGTAGGAGTGCCTGCCGGACCGGCTGGGTGCCGCCGGGCCCGGCCGGCACGAACAGGGCGTAGAGCGCGCCCCAGGACTCGCGGCCCAGGACGACGTCCCAGGCCCGGCCTTCGTCGTCTACGAATCTACGCACTGGCACCCCTCCTGCGCGCCCCCTTGCGGGGCCGTCCGCGCTGCCGCAGGCTTGATCGCCCTTCCGAGAGAGGAATACCCGCATGAGCCAGACATTGATCGATCGGCTGGAAGAGGGGATCCTCCAGATCGTGGCGTTCCTGCCGCAGCTCGCCGCGGCGCTCGGGATCCTGCTCGCCGGCTACGCCATAGCGAAGATGGTCGAGCGCGGCGCGGAGAAGGCGCTGCGGCGGATCAGCTTCGACCGGTGGATGCGCGAGGGAGGCGTGATCGAGGCGCTGGAGCGCGCCGGCACCACCCTGGACCCCTCGACGGCGCTCGCGAAGCTGGTCTTTTGGACCGTCATGCTGCTGGTGATCCTGCTCTCCGCGAACGCGCTCGGCCTGATGGTGGTGAGCAGCCTGTTCGCCGAGCTGCTCGCCTACATCCCCAGCGTCATCGCCGCGGTCATCATCCTGATCCTGGGCATCGTCCTGGGAGAGTTCGTCAAGGACCTGGTGCTCGCTTCCGCCGGAGCGCTGCCGGGTGGTCCCACGCTGGCCCGGGCCGCGAAGGCCGCGGTGATCGTGCTGACCATCTTCATGGCGCTCGAGCAGCTCGGGATCGCGCAGGACATCGTGCTCGTGGCGTTCATCGCGGTGGTGGGCGCGGCGGCCCTGGCGACCGGCATTGCGTTCGGCCTGGGCGCGCGCGACGTCGCGGCCGCGATCACGCGCGAGTGGTACGAGCGGGTACGCCAGCGCCCGGGCGTGAGACGCGACGTTCACCCTCATCCGTCCTCTGGCGGCGCGGAGGGTGAGACGCCGCCGCACCCGGAGCCGGACGGCGGGCCGGCCGCCATGGGCTGAGGCGCGGCGCGCCCGGTACCGCCGCCGCCCGGACCGGGCGCGTTCCTCGCCGTCACCCCCGGAACCGCCCGCCGTTGACCTGCGCCGGCTACAGCCCGATGATGTTGTAGCCGCAATCCACGTACAGCACCTCGCCCGTCACACCGGCGCCCAGGTCGCTGCACAGGAACAGCGCGGCCCGGGCGATGTCCTCCTGCGTGACGTTGCGGCGCAGCGGCGCCTTCTCCGGCACGAGGCCGAGGATGTTCTTGAAGCCGCGCACCGCCGAGGCGGCGAGCGTCTTCACGGGGCCCGCGCTGATGGCGTTGACGCGGATGCCCTCCGGCCCGAGGTCCGCGGCGAGGTAGCGTACGCTCGCCTCGAGGGCGGCCTTGGCTACCCCCATCACGTTGTAGCCGGGCACGACCTTCTCCGCGCCGTAGTACGTCAGCGTGAGGACGTTGCCCCCCCGAGCGGCGAGCAACGGCGCGGCCTCGCGTGTCAGGAGGACCAGCGAGTACGCACTGATCTCCAAGGCCGTGAGGAACCCCTCGCGGCTGGTGTCGAGGTAGCGGCCCTCGAGGTCTTCGCGGTTGGCGAACGCAATGGCGTGGACCAGGACGTCCAGGCCGTCCCAGGTGTTGCGGATCTCGCGGAAGGTCGCGGCGACCTGGTCGTGGTCGCGGACATCCAGCGGCAGCACGAACGAAGCGCCGACGCTCTCCGCGAGGGGCCGGACGCGCTTCTCGAGCGCCTCGCCGGCGTACGTGAAGCCGAGCTCCGCACCGTGCTCGTGCATGGCCTGGCTGATGCCCCACGCGATGCTGCGCTCGTTCGCGACGCCGCACACGAGGACGCGCTTGCCCTCGAACAGTCTGCCGGAAGCTGCCATCGTCGGATCTCGTGGGTTGGAGGTCGAACGTGAGCCGCGAAGTTAGGGCCGTGGGCCCGTCGCCCGCAACGGAGGGCGGTGCGGCCTTGCGGGCGGGGTGGCGGTCCGCGGATCTTGCGCGGCTCGTGCGGGCCGCGCCCGACGCGCGCGCCGGCGGCTGTGGAGCGGCGCGGCGAGTCGGGGCATCGTCGATGGTGGGCATGGAAGCACGGAACGAGATGACGGCCACGGGCCGACCGGCTAGCGCGGCAGCGCCGATGCTCCGGAGCACGGACGTCGTGCTGCTGCTGATGGTGCTGATCTGGGCGGTGAACTTCTCGGTGATCAAGGCGGCGCTGGCGACGCTGTCGCCGCTGGCGTTCAACGCGCTGCGCTTCCCGCTGGCGGCTCTGGTGGTGGTGGCGGCGCTGTGGCGGCAGGGTGCGTTGCGGCTGCCGCGCCCCGAGCATCGCCTCCGCATCGTGGGGCTGGGTGTGATCGCGAACGTGGTCTACCAGCTCCTCTTCATCTTCGGCATGGACCGCACACGTGCCGGCAACGCGAGCCTCCTCCTGGCGGGCACGCCGATCGTCACGGCGTTGTTCTCGGCGTGGGCGGGGCACGAGCGGCTGAGCGGGCGCGTGTGGCTGGGCGTGTGCGGCGCCGTGCTGGGCATGGTGCTGATCGTGGCCGGCGGCGCCGGCGAGATGGGCTTCGGCGGCGAGACGCTGGGCGGCGACCTGATCCTGATCGCCGCGTCCGTGGCCTGGTCCGTGTACACGGTGGGCGCGCGGGACGTGATCGCCGAGTACGGGCCGACGGCGGTGACGGCGTGGACGCTGTGCATCGGCTCGCTGGGCCTCGTCCTGCTGGGGGTTCCCGATCTCATCCGGCTGGACTGGGGCGCGGTGCCCGGGGCGGCGTGGGCCGGGGTGGTGTACTCCGGCGCGTTGGGCATCGGCCTCGCCTACCTGATCTGGAACACGGCCGTGGATCGGATCGGCAACACGCGGACGGCCACGTACTCGAACCTCGTACCGGCCGTCGCCCTGTTGGTGGCGTGGGCGGCGCTGGGCGAACAGCCGCAGCTGTTCCAGATCGTGGGAGCCGCCGTGATCATCGGCGGCATCTCGCTGGCCCGTTCCTCCGTCGGGCAGTCGGTGGATTGAGCCCGGCTCGGCCCGACCGCGTTCCGGCCCCGAGCCGGTGCGCCGCCGGCGTCGGCGGGCGCCCGCGGCCGCGGGGAACGACTCTTGCGCCCGGGGCCGGAGGCAGGCGGCTGGGAGGTGCCGAATGGAGCTGCTGTGGCGTGGGACGCTGGCGTTCGGGCTGGTCCACGCGCCGATCCGACTCTACCAGGCCGTCCGGAAGCGGCCGATCGAGTTCCGGCTGCTGCACGAGCCGGATCGCGCGCCGATCCGGTACCTCAAGGTGTGCAGCGAGGAAGGGCGCGAGGTACCCGCGGGGGAGATCGTTCGCGGCTACGCGACGGATGACGGCTGGCTGGTCGTGGAGGACGAGGAGCTGAGCCGCGCGGCGCCCACGCTCACGCGGTCGATCGCGGTGAGGGAGTTCGTCGACCTCCGGGACATCGACCCCATCTACTTCCGCAAGCCGTATTACGTGGCGCCGGATGAGGGAGGCGAGGACCTGTACGTCCTCCTGCGGGAGGCGCTGCGGCGGAGCGGCAAGGTCGGCATCGCCCAGTTCGTGCTCATGCACCGGGAGCACCTGGCAGCCGTGCGCGTCCACGGAGACGCGCTGGTCGTGCAGACCCTGTACTTCCCCGAGGAGCTGATCCCGGAGCGGGAGCTCGCGCTGCCGACGGAGACGCGGTTGCGCGAGGGGGACATCCGCATGGGCGTCGAGCTCGTCGGGCGCATGTCCGGCGATTTCGTCCCGGAGCGGTACCGCAACGAATACCGCGACCGCGTGCTCGAGATCCTGCGCCAGAAGGCGGAGGGGCACCTGCCGCCCGAGCTGGAGCGTCCCGCGCCGCCGCCACCCCGCCCCACGCCGGTCCTGGACCTGACGCGCCGTCTCCGCGAGAGTCTGGAGCGCGCAGCCGAGGCCCGTCGCCGCGCCGCCTGACGCCGGGGCGGCCGGCCGGCGCCCCGGGCGCTTGAAGCTCCATGAGCGGGCCCGCACATTGGCGCGCTTTGCGAGGCCCGATGCATCCGAGCGCGAACGAACCGGACCGGGACGGGACCACGCGCGGCGAGCGGCTGCGCGCGATCAGGGAATACGGCCTCACGGCGGGCACGCTGGGCTCCACCGCTGCCCAGACCGTGATGGTGGCGCTGCTGCCGGTGCTGCTGGCCGAGTATGCGCCCTCGGCCGTGTGGATCGGCTTCGTCATCGGCGCGGAAGGCGTTTTCGCGGTGCTGGTCCCGTACTGGATCGGGCACTACAGCGACGCCCTGCCCGCCGGCCTCGCCCGCCGCTTCGGGCGCCGCACCTTCTTCCTCCTCCTGACGGCGCCGCTCCTCGCCCTCGCGCTCGGCGTGGCCCCCTTCCTCGAGGGTTACTGGTCGCTCGCCGGCATCTCGTTCGTCTTCTTCGCCGCCCTGCACGGCTACCTGACGCCGCTCTGGGCGCTCATGGTGGACGCCGTGCCGGACCAGCGGCGGGGCCGCGTGCACGGCGTGCGGGGCGCGCTGCACGCCGCCGGACTCGGCTACGGCCTCGTCGCCGGCGGCCTGCTCTTCGGTCTGTGGCCCGCCCTGCCCTTCCTCCTGGCCGCAGCCCTGGTGCTCGCGACCACCTGGCTCACGTACCGCGCAGCGCCGAGCACGGCGCGGGACCGGGAACTCCCCGAGGAGCCCGCCGGCGGAGGCGCCCTGCGCATCTGGACCGAGCTGCGGGAGAGGCCGGCGGTGCGGCGGCTGCTCCTGGCCAACGCGCTGTGGAGCGGTGCGGTGGACGGGATCCGGCCCTACGTCTTCCTCTTCGCCGTCACCGTTCTGGGCATCACGGTGGCCGAGGCATCGCTGGTGCTCGTGGTCCTGGTGGCCGGGCTCGGGCTCGGCGCCGTCGCGATCGGACACCTCGGAGACCGCTACGGCCGCGCATGGCTGCTCCAGGCCGGCTCCCTCGTCACGGGGCTCGCCATGCTGGCGGGCGTCGTGGTCCGGGACGTCCCCGGCGCTGTGGCCCTCCTGCTCGCCTCCGGCGTCGGCGCCGCGACCCTGGTCGCCCTGCCCTACCCCCTCTTCGCCGGGATCGCGGGCGAACGATCCATCGGCCGCTACACGGGCCTCTACGTCCTCACCCTGGGCCTCGGCCGGATCATGGCGCCGCTCATCGTCGGCGCGGGGATCGACCTCGGCGCCCGCCTCTACCCGGCCACGCACGGTTATCCGCTGATGTGGCCCGTGGCCGGCAGTCTTGCGCTGGCCGGCTCCGCCATGCTGCGCCGGTCCATCGCCGCCGCGCGCCAGGAACGCGGACGGTCTGGCGCAAGACTTTGATCAGCGGCAATTTACGGACGTCCATCAGGGACGCATTCCCGACAATCGGATCTGTCTGGACGCGATGACGACCACAACCGCCGAGCCGTCTCGACGCACACGGCCCGCTCCGCCGCCGCCGCTCCGGCCGGAGAAGCGGCTGGACCCCGAGATCTTCCAGCTCCCGGTCGAGAAGATGCGCAGCGGCTACTACTCGGACAAATACTTCGTGCGAGCCCGCGAGGTGCTCCTCGCCGACGGCCACAACCCCACGGTGACCGTGCAGGTCTTCACCAAGAAGCACGCGTGGCTGGGCGGCGTGGACGAGGCCATCGCCATCCTGAAACTGTGCCTCACCGAGGGGTTCCGCTGGGAAGACCTGGAGGTCTACGCGCTGCGCGACGGCGACGAGGTCGAGCCTTGGGAGCCGGTCATGCACATCACCGGCCCCTACGCTGCGTTCGCGCACCTCGAAACGCTCTACCTCGGCGTGCTCGGTCGCCGGACCAAGGTCGCCACCAACACACGCAAGGTCGTCGAGGCCGCATGGCCCAAGACCGTCATGTTCTTCCCCGCCCGCCACGACCACTGGCTCGTCCAGACCGGCGACGGCTACGCCGCCCACATCGCGGGAGCCATCGGCGTGTCCACGGACGCGCAGGCCTCGTGGTGGGGATCCGAGGGCGTCGGCACCGTCCCCCACGCCCTCATCGCCTGCTACGGCGGGGACACCGTCCGCGCGACCCTCGCGTTCGCCCGGACGATGCCCGAGGACGTGAAGGTCATCAGCCTCGTGGACTTCGACAACGACTGCGTCGGCACCTCCCTCGCCGTCGCACGCGCCCTCGGCCCGCGGCTCTACGGCGTCCGGCTGGACACCTCCGAGACCCTCGTGGACCGCTCCATCATCCCCCAGATGGGCAGGTTCGACCCCCGCGGCGTCAACCCGCAGCTCGTGTGGAACGTACGGCGCGCACTCGACGACGCCGGTTTCGACCACGTGAAGATCGTCGTCTCCGGCGGGTTCGACGCCGAGAAGATCCGCTACTTCGAGGAGCTCGGCGTGCCCGTGGACTCCTACGGCGTCGGCTCCTCGCTCTTCAAGGACCGCTACGACTTCACCGCCGACGTGGTCCTCGTGGACGGCAAGCCGGTGGCCAAGGCCGGCCGTGGGTACCAGCCGAACCCCCGCCTCGAACGGGTGACCTGAGCCCCGCCGTCGCCCGTCGCCGCGGCGCCCGGTGGCCGGCGACGCGTCGCCCGGGACGCGTCGCCGGCCGACCGGAACGGACCCGGGCCCGGACGGGTACCATAATTTGTTGATAGACAAGTACTTACACCGTCAACTCCGTGCCGTTGGACCGGTTCGGCCCCGCCGGTCGCAGCCACGGCACGGCGCGACAGCGATTCACGAGCAGGCAGTTGAGACAGCGTAGATCCCTCCTGGACCCGCGCCGCGGCCTCGCGGTGCTGGCGCTGGTGGGGCTCCTGGGCGGCTGGATGCCGGCGGGCCGGGAGACACCGCCCGCGGGCGCCGTGACGGACCACGTGATCGTGATCTCGATCGACGGGCTCAGGCCGGATGCGATCGAGCGCTTCGGCGCGAAGCGGTTGCAGCGCATGCTGCGCGAGGGCGCGTGGTCGCTCGAGGCGCAGACGATCTATCCGAGCAAGACGTTGCCGTCGCACACCTCGATGCTGACCGGCGTGCCGCCGGAGGTGCACGGCGTCACGTGGAACAGTGATGAGACCGACGTGCGCGGCGTCGTGGAGGTGACGACGGTGTTCGAGGCGGCGAAGCAGGCAGGGCTGAGCACGGCGGCGTTCTTCAGCAAGTCGAAGTTCCATCACCTGCAGAAGCCAGGCACGCTGGACCACACGCAGGCCCCGGATGGCTGGGTGCACCTGCTGGCCTCGCAGACGGTGGAAGACGTCGTCCGGTACCTGAAGTTCGAGCGGCCGAACCTGCTGTTCGTGCACATTGCCGAGCCGGACTACGCCGGCCACACGGTGGGGTGGATGAGCGGCATCTACGGGTGGGCGGTGCGGCGCGCCGATGCGGCCGTGGGCGAGGTCCTGGCCGCGGCGGATCGGGCGTACGGCCGCGGCAACTACACGGTGGTGGTGACGGCGGACCACGGCGGCCACGGCCGGGACCACGGCAGCGCGGACCCGCGGGACATGACGATCCCGTGGATCGCGTGGGGCAAGGGCGTGCGGCCCGGTCAGCTCCCCCCGGGGATCCGAACCATGGACACGGCCGCCACCGCGCTGTGGCTGCTGGGCGTGCCGATCCCCGAGGGTTGGACGGGCAAGCCCGTGGCGGCGGCGTTCGACGACGCCGCGCGGCGCGCGGCGGAGACCACGCTCACCTCGGACGGCGTGAGCGGGGCGGCGCCTAGCGCACCCGCAGGATGGTGAGCTGCGGGCCCGGCTCGGAGAACGGAGCTCCCCGTTTCCCGGCGAAGTTGAGGTTCAACGGCGGGGCCGAGCCGGGCGCCACGAGGAGCAGGTAGTCCATGCTCGCGGCGGGCAGCGTGTCCGACGCGACGAAGTCCTGCATGAGCAGCGGCACGGGCTCGAGCGGGTAGCTGGCACCGAACCGCTGGAATTCCTGGCGTAGATCCACGTTCGCGTAGGTGAAGCGCGGCTCGAGGGTGACGCCCTGGAGCTCGGGCGCGCTGTGGGCCCAGAGCGCCACGGACCAGTCGGCGAGGAGAGAGCTCCAGCTCCGGCCCGTCGCCGCCGTGACGTTGTCCACGCCGCTGCGCGTGGTCTGCGTGAGGGTCCGGAGCAGATCCGCGCCGCCGTAGTGGCCGCTGACGTACTTGAGGAAGAGCCACTGCGCCCCGCGCTCCTCGAGCGAGCCGGGCGGATCGTCGCCGATCAGACTCGCTCCGCCGGGGTCCGCCAGGAACCGGCTCGCGCGCTGGAGGTTGGGGATCGAGAACACGTCGGCGTCGCTCTCCTGCCCCCGCTCCCGCAGCGCCGCGGCGACGATGTCTTCGGCGCTGTGGGCGAGCGCCTCGGACAGCCACTGCACCTCCGTTCCCACCCTGCGCAGCAAGAACCGCTGGTTGAAGTGGATCATGTGCTGGAACTCGTGCGCCAGCACCGGTGGGACGACGCGGAGCACGTCCGATGTCGCGCGGCGGTCGCCGAAGTCCCCGTTCGGGTCCGGCACCAGGCTGTAGAAGATCTCCGCGCGGTTGCTGTTGGGTTCGGTGGTGAGGTCCAGGCCGTAGAAGAAGCCGGCGATGAAACCGTTCGACCCGCGCGGCGTCATCTCGTTCACGACGGGCGTGAAGAGGATGGTGATCCGGCCATCCCCGTCCACGTCCGACGGCTCGCCGAACGTCGAGACCACGGCCTCGTAGATCGGGTCGTCGAACAACCGGCCGAGCGCCGCGAAGTCCGTCGCGGTGAACCCGCCCGCGGGTGCGCGGACGTCCTGATAGAAGACTGCGCGCCCGCTGACGTGCATCACCTCGGCCGTCACGCGCGTGAAGCCGTCATCCTTGTTGATGACCCGGAACTGCCGTCGGTCGCCGACCTTGGGGGCGGCTCCGGCGCCGAGCGCCCGGAGCTCGCCCCGGGCCGGCAGCGCAGCCGCGGGTGAGAGCCGGCGCTCGCGGGCTCGCAGTTCGGCATCCCACAGGGCGCCGAACTCGCCGGGCCCGCCAGTCGCGAACGCGACGCTGTGCGTGGGCGTCGGGTCGAGCGGCGGCGCCGTGAGCGGGCCGGTGAGCGCCGCGAGCTGGAAGGGGAGGTCACGGTCCGGGTCGTCGTGGGCGTTCTGCGCGATCAGCAGATACCGCGCCGACGCCGGCCCCGCCGGCAACCGGATGCAGGCCAGCTCGCCCGGGCTGGTGAGCGTTGCGGCGCGCCCGCGCTCGAGGACGAGAGGGCTCTCCGGCTCGGCCTCCACCCGGAGCGGGGCGGGCAGGCTGCGCACGGGCCCGAGTTCGACGGTCACCGACACCGAGCGCTGGGGGATGCAGCCCGGGACCACGACCTCCAGCTCCGTGGAGGATCCATCCAGAACGGTGCCGCGGAAGTTGCCGAACAGCACCACGTGGTCCTCGGGCACGGGGCCGAAGTTGCGGCCGGTGATGCGGACCACATCGCCTGCCGGGACGGGATCGGGCGTGATGGCGAGGATCTCGGGCCGGTGCACCGCGTAGACCTCGAACCCTGCAGGGCCGTCGACGGCTCCTGGCACCCACGCCTCCACGCGGTACGAGCCCGGCTCCGGCCCCAGCCGCAGGTACGCGGATGCGATGCCGGCTGAGTCCGTCTGCGACGTCGCCGGCTCGATCCTCGCGCCGCTGCCCTGCACCACCCGCCAGCTCACGCTCACCCTGCCGAGGGGCTCGCCGTTGCTGCGCCGGGTCACGACGACGCGCAGGGGCGTCTCCAGTACGGTGCCCACGAGGCCATAACGTGGGGCTTCACCGTGGATGGCGATGGACCGTCCGCCCTGCGGGCCGGACGGATCGCCGCACACGGTGAGCGCGAGCACTGCCGCGATCGCGACCGGAATGCGGAGCTCCCGCCTGTCTCGTCTCATCGACGCATCCCTGTCTCGTCTGTCCTCGGCGCTCGTGCGACAGCGGGCCCGCACGCTGGGCCTCGGGCCCACGGCCGGGGCGTCAATCCGCGTCGCCGGCGCGCCGGAGTTCGAGCAGTTCCAGGATGGGCGCCTCCGTGAGGGGGGAGTGCGCGTTCCGCACGCGGGCGCGAACGCGGATGCGGCAGAGCGGCTGGATCCGTTCGACCTCGGGGACGAGCTCGGCTGGGACCGCCACGTAGACGAATCCGCCCTCCCCGGCCGGCCCGCGGGTCAGCATGAAGGGCTCGCCGGGGCCGAAGTCCGTGCGGATCGGCTCCGCGCGCTGGAGCGCGATGAACTGGAGCTCCCACTCGACGACCTTGCCGGTGAACGCGCCGGGGTCCTCGGCGAGCGCGGCGGCGGTGATGTCGGAGAGCACGTCCCCCGCCGCCGCGGCGCCGATGGCGGCCGCGGGCACCCAGCCCTCGAGCCGGACCCGGACCCAATCGCCCTCCCGCGGGCCGAGCGCGACGACCGCCCCCGGCCGGATCCTCGCCAGGGTGTCCCCGCCGGGCCGAACGACCACGGCGGCGCCGGAGGGGCCGATGTGGACCGTGCCCGCGGCGGCCGGCGCCGACTCCTCCTGGGGCAGCGTGTCCGGTGGGGTTGAGGCCGGCGCCTCCGGCGGGGACGGCTCCCGCGCGTGCTGGGAGGCGGCTCCCGCCTCGGCGGCGGCGACGGCGCTCGCACGGACCCAGCCGGTGCGGCGAACCCGGACCCAATTGCCCTCACGCTCGACCTGGGTGAGCCGCATGCCCGTCCGGACGATCGCCAGAAGGTCGCCGTTGGGCGAGGCGCGCAGGTTCTCCGTGGGCCGCGCCGAGACCACGAGGTCGTGGGGACCGTTGCGCTCGGCACGGACCGACGCATGCCAGATCCAGCCTTCAAGCGTCACCTCCTGCCAGGCGCCCTGGCGCCTGCCGAGGATGAGCGGCGTGCCCTGCTGGATCGTCGCGAGGATGGCGCCGTCCGGCGCCGCGCGCAGCTCTTCACCGCCCCTGGTGACCGTTCCCGCCTGTGCGAACGCTGCGGCGGGCCAAAGGAGAAGCGAGACGAAGCCGAGAAGGCGAAGCATCCGGGGAACCGCCTGGAGGCCATACGGTTATTCTGTGGCCTGGGAACCTAGGACCACGGTGTGGGGGTGTCAATTCGCGCACGGCCGCCCGCTTGCGTGTGCGCCGGGGCGCGTCTACCTTGGCGCGCCGTTCGCGTACCCTTCCTGAACCATCCGGGATCGCATGACTTCCAAGCAACGACTCCGCCGGATGCTGGCCACGGTCTCCGCGGTCGCGCTCCTCGCGACACCCGCGGCGGGCCAGACGATCCGCTCACCGTACCGGCACCTGGAACATTCGCAGGCCGGTGGCCTGTTCGTGGGGTACGTCGTCACCGATCGCGGGTCGCTGGAGCTCGGGCCCGGCTCGGCTCCGGTCTTCGGCGCGCGCTACGGGATCCGGCTCAGTGGGCCGTTCACGGTGGAAGGCGAGGCCGCGTTCGTGCCGACCTCCCGACGCGTGGTGGACCTGGAGACCGACGAGGAGGGCGACACCCACATGCCGGTCCGCCTCCGCAATGCGGACATCTCGCTGCTGGTGCTGTCGGGGGCGCTCCGGTTCAACCTCACCGGCCCCCGGACGTACCGGAACGTGCAGCCCTACCTCCTCGCGGGTGCCGGCGCCGCTATCAGCGTAGCCGACGAGAAGACGCCGGACCTCGACCCGGACGTGCGCTTCGGCTTCGGCACGAGTTTCGCCGGTCAACTGGGCGGCGGCATCGAGTGGTTCGCGATGCCCCGGCTGTCGCTCCGGCTGGACGGGCGACTGCTGTTCTGGGAGCTGGACAACCCGCGCGCGTTCACCTCGATCGGGGACGTGTCCAGCGAGGAGTGGGTCCAGAACTTCTATTTCTCCGTGGGGGCGGCCATTCACTTCTGAGTCACGCTGGCCCGCGGCCGGCTCGTGCGGCGCCCCTCCGGAGAGCGGATGCGAGGGGAGGCGCACATGCCCGACCGCGGCGGAGACTACGAAGACCTCTATTCCATCGGCGACCTCGACGATGAGGAGCTGTACGACCTGATCGTCCAGGAACTCTCCGAGTACCCGGAACTGGACCCGGATCGACTCGACATCCAGGTGACGGACGGGTTCATCACGGTTGCCGGCCGGGTCGGGTCGGAGGCCGAGCTGCAGGCCATCGAGCAGGTGATCGGCGACGTGCTCGGCATCGCCAACTACTCGAACGAGGTGGTGGTGGACGAGCTGGTGCGCGCCGAGCAGAGCGAGGCGGCCGATGAAGCCGTCGCGGAAGACCAGGAGGTGGAGGCGCAGCTGGGAGAGGAAGGCGCGCTGACCGATACCGAAGCGGATCACCTGATCGAGGACCTCCCCGGCCACCTCTACGGTACGCACAACGTGCAGGCGGCGATCTCGCGGGGGGAAGCGTACGAGCCCCCGGATCGGCCGGTCCAGGAAGGTAGCTGGTCCGAGGAGAATCGTTGACGGAATTGGGGAACCCGGTCCTGCACGAGCAAGAGCAAGAAAGGGTCGACGCAGCGACGCACGCTGGGCGGTTCCCGGACTACAAGCCGATCTCGGCCTACGGGATCATCGGGGACATGCGCACATGCGCTCTGGTCGGGCTGGACGGCTCGATCGACTGGTGCTGCTTCCCGCGCTTCGACTCAGCGAGTCTCTTCGCTGCGATCCTGGACCACAAGAAGGGCGGCCGCTTCCGCATCGCGCCCACGGCCCCGTACACTTCGTCGCAGCGTTACCTGCCAGCGACGAACATTCTGGTCACGACGTTCCACACGGATGCGGGCGGCGTGGTGGAGGTCACCGACTTCATGCCATCGCTCGAGCGCGGGCAGGAACTCTCGGCCTACCACGAGATCCACCGCCGTATCCGCTGCACGCGTGGCCAGGTCGAGGTGGAGATCCTCTTCGAGCCGCGCTTCGACTACGCGCTCTCGCCCGTCTACCTGATGAGGCGGCGTCACGGCGTGCTGGCGACGGACCGCGAGGACGAGGCCGTGGCGCTGTCGTCGCTCGAAGACCTGTGGTGGGAGTTGTCGGACGGAACCGCGCGGGCGCGCCTCCGGCTGAGCGCCGGCGAGACGACGTGGGTGGTGCTCCGCTACGACGACGATGAGGTCCACCCCATCGGCAGCTACGACTCCCAGGCCAAGCTGGACGCCACCGCCGCGTTCTGGGACGAGTGGGTCAGCCGCATCCGCTACTCCGGCCCGTACCGGGCCGAGGTGGAACGCAGCGCCCTCGTCCTGAAACTGCTGTTCTACGCGCCCACCGGCGCCGTCGTGGCGGCACCGACGACATCGCTGCCGGAGGAGATCGGCGGGGTCCGCAACTGGGATTACCGGTACACGTGGCTGCGTGACGCGGCGTTCACGCTCTACGCGCTGCACGCTCTCGGCCAGTACGACGAAGCGGACCGCTTCATGGGGTATCTGAAGCGGGTGTGCCGGAAATCCGCGGACCACCTCCAGATCATGTACGGGATCGCGGGGGAACGGGACCTGGCGGAGCGGGAGCTCGATCATCTCGAGGGGTACCGTGGCTCGCGGCCGGTGCGCATCGGGAACGGCGCGTACGACCAGCTCCAGATCGACGTGTACGGCGAGGTCCTGGAGGCGGCGTTCCTGTGGCACCAGCACAACCGCATGACGGAGGGGATGTGGTCCCTCCTCGCGAGCCTCGCCGACTGGGTGGCGGACAACTGGCATCGCAAGGACACGAGCATTTGGGAGGTGCGCGCCGGCGTCCAGCACTACGTGTTCAGCAAGGTGATGGCCTGGGTCGCGCTGGACCGCGCGATCCGGATGGCCGAGGAGCTGGGGCTGCCGGGCGACATCGACCGGTGGCGGCGCGAGCGCGACGCGATCCACGCGGAGGTGATGGAGAAGGGGTGGGACGAGACGCGCCGCTCGTTCGTCCAGTACTACGGCAGCACGGCGCTGGACGCGGCGAACCTGCTGATCCCGATCGTCGGCTTCCTGCCGCCGGACCATCCGCGGGTGCGGGCGACGATCGAGGCGACGATCCGCGAGCTCACGAGCGAGGACCGGGAGCTGGTCTACCGCTACATCAACCCGGACGGTCTGCCCGGCGGCGAAGGGGTCTTCTCGATCTGCACCTTCTGGCTGGCGGACGCGCTGATCCTGTCCGGTGACGTGGAGCGTGGCGAGCGCATCTTCCGGCGGATGCTGCGACACGCGAACCATCTGGGGCTGTACAGCGAGGAGATCGACCCGCACACGGGGGACTTCCTCGGCAACTTCCCGCAAGCGTTCACCCACATTGCGCTGATCAACACGGCTCAGCTCCTCGAGTGGGCGCACGGCCGGACCTGAGGCCGCGCCCCCCGGCCGGACGTCCCGGCCGTGCCCGGCTCCGTCCACCGAACCACGTCGTGCGGAGCGTCGTCGGCGGATCGGGCGTGCGGAGTGGCCCGGCATGCGGCTGTTCCTGGCCGGGCCGCCGGCGGCGCGTTCTGCGATCGTCAGGCAGCCCGGCCCGAGACGCTGTGCGTCGAGCCGGCCGTCGGCCGACTTGCGTCGTTCCTTGGGATCGGCGATAATCGTCGCGCCCGGGCCGCCCTGTATGAGACAGAATGCGCGGTGGCGGGCGAGCCCGTCATTGTTTCAACGGAGGGATGATCATGCGTAGGCGGCGGCGAATGGCAGGCGCGGTCCTCGCGCTGGTGATGGTCGCGGTGCCACTCCCCGCGCAGCAACCGGGGACGGTGGAACTGGGGCCCTTCGGCCGCTTCACGCGTTTGGACCGGCGGGGCGCGTTCGATGACGTTCTGAGCATCAGCGGGCGGTTGGGGCTCTTCATCCTGCCCCAGGTCTCCCTGGAGGCCGACATCTCCCGGGGACAGGTGGAAGACCGGGATGGCGTGGAGTCCAATTTCACGCCCTTCCACGCGCGTCTCCTGTACAACCGTCCGATCGGCGGCCGCACCGATCTGCTGGTCGGGGCGGGGTATGCCTGGTACGACTACGGGCGGACGAACCAGCGGCCGGCCGACGAGCACGGCATCGGCGGGCTCCTGGGGTTGCGGTTCTGGCTGGGCGACCACGCGGCGCTCCGGCTGGACGGCACCGTGGACCATATGCCGGCGCAATGGGCCGGCAACCGGGGCACGGCCGTGCGCCGCCCGGATGGTACGGCGGTCGTGACGTTCAAGAGCCAGACGCATTTCGGCGTCCAGGCCGGGTTGAGCCTGCTGTGGAACCTGTGGCAGCGGCGCGGGGAACCGCCGGTCGCGACGACGGTGGCGCCGCCCCCGCCGCAACCCGAGACGCCGGCGACGCCCCAGCCGAGCGAGCGTGCGGCTGAGCCGCCTGCGGAGCCCACTCCGGCGGACCGTACCGCGGAGGAGACCGCGCGGGCGCGGGCGATCATCGAGGAGGTCGTCCACTTCGACTTCGACCGCTCGGACATCCGCCCGGACGCGGCGGCCATTCTGGAGCGGAAGGCCCGGGTCCTGAAGGCGAACCCGAACCTGGTGGTGCGGATCGAGGGCCACACGGACGAGCGTGGCTCCACGGAGTACAACCTGGCGCTCGGCCAGCGGCGCGCCGAGTCGGTGAAGGCGCACCTCGTGTCCCTGGGCGTCCCCGCCTCGCAGCTCGAGACGTTGAGCCTGGGCGAGAGCCAGCCGGTGGACCCGGCCAGCAACGAGGAGGCGTGGGCCAAGAACCGTCGCGCCGAGTTCCGCGTGGTCCGCGGCGGCGAGGCGCTGCGGCTGCCGCAGCAGTGACCGCGCCCCGGCTCTGGCCGAGGCAGCGCACGCCACGGCTCCGCGCCCGAGGAGCGTAGGTCCGTGGTCCGAGCGGGCGTCCGGAGGGTCGGGCGCCCGCTCGGCTGTTGTTCGGTGCCGAGGGGGCGCAAACCGTCCCGGAGGCCGGAGCGAGGAGGCGCGGCAGGCCCCCGCGGACGGGTTCGCGATCCGCGCGTCGCACGCGCCCCGGACCGGCCCGGATGCTGCGGCCGTGCCGTGCGCCGCAGCGCCGATCAGCCGGCGCTCCGGCGTCCTCCCTCCCGGCGGCGCTCGCTTCCCGCGGTCTGCGGGAGCGCCATCTCGTCACGTGGGACGTCCGTGCGCACGGTCAAGTTGTTGATGACGCCGCGTACGCCAGGGCTCTCCCAGGCATCGTCCCACGCGTAGCGCGCCTGCATGAAGTCCTCCACCTCTCCGGTGAGGGTCACCACGCCGTCCTCCACATCGACAGCGATGCGGTCCGGATCGATCCAGGTGTCCTCCTCCAGGTTCGCGATCACCGCCTCGCGGATCTCGTCGTCGCTCATGCGGCGCTCGGCTTCGTCCATCCGGTCCAGGTCGTGGCCGGTGCCGGGCCACCGGTCCGGCGGCGTGGGGCCGTAGCGCACATCCGGGTACCGCTCCAGGTACTCCGGCCCCGCGTACGCACGCTGATCGTATTCGCTGCCGTACCGTGCGGCGCGGAAGCGGCGCGTGCTCCGCGGCTCGGGCTCGAACTCGGCATCCATGTACTCCCGGTCGTAGCCCGTGAAGGTGGCCCAGGCCTCGTCGCCGAGCCAGCGTGACCGGGACGTGCCAGGGCCCTCCTCGGCGGGCCACAGCCGCCGCCGACCGCTGCGCCAAACCGGCTCGCCGTACCGGTAGCCGTAGCGGCGCCCGCCCGACTCGCGGTGCCTGCGGTACTCGTAGCCGTAGCCGCCGGTGTAGCCCGGCCCGCCACCCCACCAGGGTTCGTAGCGCTCGCCGCCGGCCTCGTACTCGCGGTCGTAGCGCCAGTCCGGCGGCGGCATGCGGCGGCGCAGCGGCCGCCGGCCGGCGCCCTCCGGCGGGACGCCGGGGCGCCGCCAGCGACCGCGGGACATCTCCCAGCCGTACTCGGCCATGGTCGGATCCTCCTTGCTCGGCGTGGTCGGCCGGAACAGCGCGGACGCGGACGGAGTTGCAACAACCTTGCCGCGAGGCCCGCGGCGCCGAGGGCGCCCGCTGATCGCCTTTCAGCATCCCGGAATCTCCCTTATCTTTGCCCGGACAGGTCACCTACCCCGGAGGCGGGAATGCGGCCCGTTGGGCAGCGGTCGCTGACCGAACGCATGAAGGGCGCGGCGCTCCTCGACATCGAGGCGTACGAAGAGGTGGAGGCGGACACCAGCGCCACGGCTCAGGCGGCGATCGTGGTGGGGATCGTCGCGTTGGCGACGGCGATCGGCAGCGCACCCGCGGGCCCCTCCGGATTCCTGGTCGGCCTGATCGAGACGTACGTGCGGTGGCTGCTGTGGTCCGGATTGACGTATCTGATCGGGGACAAGCTGCTGGGCGGCACCGCCACCTGGGGTGAGCTGCTACGGACCCTCGGTTTCGCTCACGTGCCGCGCGCGCTCCTGGTCCTGGCCGTCCTTCCCGGACTCGGGTGGGTGCTGGAGCTGGCCGTCGCGGTCTGGGTGCTGGCCGCGGCGATCGTCGCGCTCCGCCAGGCCCTGGATTTCTCGACCACGAGAGCCGTCGTCACCGCGGTGCTCGGCTGGTTGGGGATCGAGCTCCTCGACCACATCCCCCACGGCATGTTCGGTCTGGTCGGGTGACGCATGCCTGGAACGCTCTCATCGGTGGATCGCGCGATGACCCGGGTCGCTCCGGTGGACGAGGCCCCGTTCTGGATCGAGGTGAACGGCAGCCGCGTCGCCTGGTGGTCCTGCTCGCCCGAGCGGCTCGAAGCGCTGGCCGTGGGCTGGCTTCGGGCCGAGGGCTTCATCGTGCGCGCCGAGGACCTCGTCTCGATCGAACCGATCGCCGATGCGGCGGGGAGCTTCGGGGTCCGCGCATCGGTGGACCCCGGCCGGGCAAGGGAAGCGGAGCGCCATCGCCGGGCACGGGCCGAGAGCGGCATCGGCGCGCTCTATTACGTGCAGCATGCGCCGGAGCTACTGCACGGCCAGGCGCGCACGCTCCCGCTTCCCTCCCCTGACGCCATTGCGGCCCTGTTCCGGGAGTTGTCCGCGCCGAACGATGCGGGGCGTGGCGCGGCGGGCGTCCACACGGCCGCGCTCACGGATGGTCAGGCGTTGTGTCAGCGCGCCGAGGATGTGGACGGCCACAACGCCGTGGACAAAGCGATCGGCGCCGCGTTGCTCGCCGGTGAGGACCTCGGCCGCATGGGGCTCGTGCTGAGCGCGCGGGTGACTGGCGAGATCGCCCTCAAGGCCGCGCGGTGCGGCGTCGCGTGGATCGCCAGCGGCTCGGTCCCTACCACGCTCGCGTTGCGCATCGCCGCCGCGGCGGGATTCCCGATCGTGGCGCGTGCTGCGGACAGGGACGCCCACGTGTACTGGCCGCCTGCTACGGAGCCCCGGCCGTGAACGCGCTGCCGCCGTTCGGCGCGATCCTCGCCGGCGGGCGCAACGTGCGCTACGGCGGCCCCAAGGCGCTGGCGGCGGTGGGCGGGGTCCGAATCATCGACCGCGTCATCCGCGCGCTGCGGGCCGTAACGCCGGACATCGTCCTGATCACGAACGATCCGGACGTGTTCGCACCGGTCGGCCTGGCGATGCGGGCCGACGCGCGGCCGGGGCTCGGCGCGCTCGGCGGCATCCACACCGCCCTGCTCTGGGCCCGGGAGGCGAGCCGGCCCGGCGTCCTCGCCGTCGCGTGCGACATGCCGTTCCTCGGTCCACGGCTGCTCGCCCGGCTCGTCGAGGGCGCGGCGCGGGGCGCGGATGTCGTCGTCCCCGAGAGCGACGGGCCGCGCGGCGTCGAACCGCTGTGCGCGTATTACTCCACGCGCTGCATCGCCGCGATCGAACGGCGGATCGAGCGTGGCGACGTCCACGTGATTGGGTTCTACGACGACGTCGTGGTCGAGCGTATCCCGCTCGACGACGTCCGCACGTACGGTGACCCGCAGGTGCTGTTCCTCAACGTGAACACGCCTGAGGAACGCGAGCGGGCGGAGGCGCTCGCCCGTGGGTGAACGGCATCGGCGGCAAGCGGACTGGCTGTCCGTCCGCGAGGCGCTCGAGCGCGTCCTCGGCGCGGTCGCACCGCTGGGAGCGGAACGGATCCCGGTGGCCGAGGCCGCGGGTCGTACGCTGGCCGAGGATATCGTTTCGCCGCTCGACCACCCGCCGTGGGACAACAGCGCCATGGATGGCTACGCCGTGCGCGCGGCCGACGTTCGTGGCGCGAGCCGCGACGCGCCCGTCGTCCTCGAGGTCATCGAGTCGGTGCCCGCGGGTGCGTTCCCCGGCCGCCGGGTCGGCCCCGGCCAGGCGATCCGGGTGATGACCGGAGCGCCCGTGCCCGAGGGCGCTGACTCCGTCGTGCGGGTCGAGGACACCGAGACGCTTCCGGGCGCGCCGGAACGCGTCGCCGTTTTCGACGACCGCGATGCCGGCCGCAACATCCGCCGCCGTGCCGAAGACCTGCGGGCGGGCACGGTGGTGCTGAGGGCCGGGCGCGTGCTCCGCCCCGGCGAGGTCGGGGTCCTCGCCGCCGTGGGACGGTCGGAGGTCGCCGTCGCCCGACGGCCGAGGGTCGGCATCCTTTCCACGGGGAACGAGCTCGCCGGGGCGGAGGCGTTCGAAGACGTGCGCGCCGGCCGTCGCATCGCAGATTCCAACGGCTACGCGCTCGCCGCCGCCGTCGCCACCGCCGGCGGCGTGCCGGTCCGGCTCGGCATCGCCCGGGACGACGAGGCGAGTCTCCGGGCGTACTTCGAAGCCGCGGAGGGGCTCGATGCTCTGATCACCAGCGCGGGCGTGAGCGTCGGCGAACACGACCTGGTGCGCGACGTTCTCACGGCTCTCGGCTTCGAGCTCGACTTCTGGCGCGTGCGCATGCGGCCCGGCAGCCCGTTCTCCTTCGGTCGCCTGGGTCGGACCCCGGTGTTCGGACTGCCCGGCAACCCGGTCTCGGCGCTGGTGACCTTCGAGGTGTTCGTCCGCCCGGCGCTCCGCCGGATGGCTGGACGCCGGGACGTGCACAGCCGCACCATCCGGGTGCGTCTCGGGGAACGGGTCGAGTCCAAGGCGGGGCTCGTCCACTTCCTCCGCGCGCGGCTGGAGCTCGACGGACCGGCTGGCTACGTTGCACGGCTGACCGGCGCCCAGGGCTCCGGCATCCTGTCCTCGATGGCCGAAGCGGACGCGCTCCTGGTCATCCCGGAGGACGTGGAGCGGCTCGCGGAAGGCGAGGACGTGGTGGCGATCCCGCTCCTGCCGGGGGATGCCGGGCAGGAGACGTCCGGACTGCCGGCGTGAGGGTATGGACCACTCGACGAGGGAACCGTGACGGCGGGCGTTCCGCCGGAGGGAGAGACGAATTGGCCGAACAGGTGATCCCGGCACGGCATCAGCCGGCGCTCCCGCTGGACCGGCTGATCCTCGCGGAGCAGCCGGATGAGGAGAGCGTGCCCATGGACGTCGTGTTCGTGGGCGGCGGTCCTGCGGGCCTCGCGGGCGCGATCGAGCTCGCGCGGTTGGTCAAGCGGGACAACGAGGCGGGCGGGGGGCTGGGCGACATCGAGATCGGGGTGTTGGAGAAGGCGGACGGGCTGGGCGAGCACTGTCTGTCCGGCGCGGTGGTGAACCCTGCGCCGTTCCGGGAGCTGTTCCCGGAGCTGGAGGAGACGGACTTCCCGTTCCGCACGCGTGTCGAGCGTGACGCGGTGTACTGGCTCCCGAACGGCAGCCATGCGGTGCGGATCCCCACGCCACCGACCATGCGCAACCACGGCTTCTACGTGGCGTCCATCTGTGAGGTGGTGCGGTGGCTCGGGGAGAAGGCCGAGGAGCTGGGCGTCAACATCTTCACCGGCTTCCCGGCCGCCGCGCTGCTCGTGGATGGCCAGCGGGTGATCGGCGTCCGCACGACGCCGTCCGGGCTCGACCGGAACGGCGAGCCGACGAGCGCCTACACGCCGCCGACGGACATCGTGGCGCGCGTGACGGCGCTTGCCGAGGGGACCCGGGGCATGCTCTCGCAGGCGTACCTCCAGTGGCAGGGCATCACATCGGAGAACCCGCAGATCTACGCCCTGGGCGTCAAGGAGCTCTGGGAGACCCGGGTGCCGCTGGACACGGTGGTGCACACGCTCGGCTGGCCGCTGCCCACGGACGCCTTCGGCGGGACGTTCCTCTATCCGCTGGAGCCGAACGTGCTGGCGCTCGGCCTCGTCGTGGGCCTCGATTACCACCAGACCGGCCTGGACCCGCACGGCCTGCTCCAGCAGCTCAAGCTGCACCCGCTCTTCCGCCGCTACCTCGACGGGGGCGAGATGGTGGAGTGGGGCGCGAAGACGATCCCGGAGGGGGGCTATTACGCGCTGCCGTCACGGCGCTACGGCGACGGCGTGGTGATCCTGGGAGACAGTGCGGGGTTCGTGGACGTGCCGTCGCTGAAGGGGATCCACTACGCGGTGCAGTCGGGGATCTTCGCCGCGCGCGCCATCTTCGCGGCGCTCAAAGCGGGCGATGTCTCCGCCGCCCGGCTTGCCGCGTACGACCGTATGGTGGAAGACAGCTTCATCATGCGCGACCTCTATCAGCGCCGTAACATGCGGCTCGCCTTCCGGTCGGGCTTGTTCATGGGTGGCGCGAAAGCCGCGCTCATGACGCTGACCGGAGGGCGGTTCCCGGGCAGTCGGATCGCCACCCCGAGCGATGCCGCGGTTCCCCGCCAGCCCGGCGGCGTGACGCACTTCGTGCCTGACGGCAAGCTCACGTTCCGGAAGGTGGACGCGGTCTACAAGTCCGGCAACGCCACCCGGGACACGATCCCTTCGCACCTGATCGTGGGCGAGGACGTGCCGCCCGAGGTCGCCGAGCTGTACGAACACCTGTGCCCGGCCGGCGTGTACGAGCGGCAGGATGGCCGGTTGATCGTCAACGCGCCGAACTGCATCGACTGCAAGGCCACGGATGTGTTGGGTCCGCGGTGGACGCCGCGCGAGGGGGGCAGCGGCCCGCGCTACCGGCGCATGTGAGGCGACGTGAGGTGAGGGCGGCGAGGAGGTGAGCGTTCCCGGTATGCGGTCTCTCATCGCGTTGTCGGGAACGCCCGCTTCACGGCTCAGTGGTGGTGATGTCCGTGCCCGCCCGCCGTGGCGCTGCCTTCCCCGCGTCCCGCGTGTCCGTACGACGTGTCCTGGATCAGTTCCCAATCCAGCAGATAGTCCGGGTGCCGGCGGTCCACGCCGGGCCAGGTCTCGTTGCGGGCCGGGATCATGACGCCGCCGAGGGTGCCCATGGCGCCGTCGGGGATCGTCTCACCGGTCGGGTTGTCGTACACCGCGGTGAGGCGGTAGACGTGGTCCTTGCGGAGCGGGATGCCGAGCCGTCCGAGGAACATGCGCATCGGCATGCCGATGACGTTGCCGTCCTCGTCCAGGATCGGGGCGGCCTCCCACAGGACCTTGCCTGCCGTCACGTCCTCGAAACGCAACGCCACGCCGTACTTGTGCAGGTGCCCGCCCACGCCGATGATCCGGCCGGACACGGCGGGCCTTCCCTCCCAGCTCTTCTCCGACCGGCCGGGCGGCAGGTCGTAGGCGTGCTTGCTCGCGGGCGGCATCACGTCGAGGTAGAACGGGAACACCGGGATCGGCGGCAGCCACGTCCCGCGCGGCGTGAACGGCATCCGCGTCACCACCCGTACGCCCTCGTACGACTCGGACGTCGGATTGTGCATCATCGCCGTGACCAGCAGCCGCTCGCCCTGGCGCACCGGCAGGCCGAACAGCCGCGGCAGCTTCACGGGTCCGGTTTCGTGGCCCGCCGCGCCCACGCGCTGCATGATCTCGCTGAACAGCTCCCGCCGGTCCGTCGCGATGATGTTGATGTGGTGCAGGACGAGCTGCGGGACGCGCCTGCCGTGCGCGTCCGTGATCTCGACCCGGTAGCCGTGGAGCCAGCCGTCCGCCGGCAGCGTGCCGACCACTCCGCCGATCTGGACGATGTCCTCGTGTGATGCCCCGGCGGGCAAGTCGATCGGCCCGTAGGCGATCACCAGCTCGCCCCGCTCCCGGTCCCACCGGAGGTCCAGGGCGTTGGGATCCACGGGCAGCGGCGCATGGAGGTCGGGCTCGGCGGCTTCCGGCGTGCCCACCAGGACCATGAGTCCGAGGCCCAGCAGGATCACCGCCGCCACGGCCACTGCCAAGAGGCGCCGTCTCGTCATCGTTCCCCTGTCTCGTCTCACGCGTCTCGACGCGCTCCAGCCCCGCGGTCCATCACGAACGGCACGGGGCTCAATCTTCGCTGCGCAACTTCCGGATCTCGTCCGTCAGGCGGGGCACGATCTCGAGCGCGTCGCCCACGATCCCGTAGTCGGCGATCTTGAAGATCGGTGCATCCGGGTCCTTGTTGATGGCGACGATCGTGCCGGCCGTGCGCATGCCTGCGATGTGCTGGATCGCCCCGCTGATGCCCACCGCGATGTAGAGCTGCGGTGAGACCGTCTTGCCCGTCTGACCGACCTGCTCCGAGTGGGGCCGCCAGCCCGCGTCCACCACCGCGCGCGATGCGCCCAACGTGCAGCGCGGGCCGATCGCCTCGCACAGCGCCTCGAGCAGGCCCCAGTTCTCGGGGCCGCGCATGCCCCGACCGCCGGCCACGACCACGGCGGCCTCGGACACGTCCGGCCGCTCTCCGGCGGCGGCGACGACCTCGCGCACGCGCACGCGCCACGTGCTCGGGTCGAGCGCTGCATCGAGACGCTCCACCGTGGCCTCCCGCGGGCTCTCCGCCGGACGGAACACGTTCGGACGCAACGAGACGAGCCGCGGCTCGCCGTCCAGCGCGACACGCGCGAACGCTTTGCCCGCGTACACCGGGCGCGTCACGACCAGGTCTCCGTTCTCAATGCTCAGCGCGGTCGCGTCCGTCGCGAGTGGCACGTCGAGTTTGGCGGCGACCCGCGGCGCCAGGTCCTTGCCCTGCGCGCTCGCCGGGAACAGCACGGCGAAGTAGCCGCCGTCCCCCACGGCAGCCGCGACCGCCTGCGCGTAACCGTCCGGGTTGTACAGCCCGAACGCCTCGTGCTCCACCACCCGCACGCGGTCCGCGCCCCAGCGCCCCAGCTCGGCGGCGCGGTCCGCGATGCCCGCAGGCCCAAGCACCAGAGCGTGGACCTCCGCGCCCAGCGCATCGGCCAGCCCCCGCGCGGCGGAGACCACCTCCTGCGAGACCCGGCGGAGCGCCCCCTCACGCTGCTCCGCGATCGCCAGAATGTTCTTCATCACAGTACCTTCGCTTCTTCCCTCAGGAGACGCACCAGCTCGGGCACCGCTTCCGGCCCTTCACCCACAATGCGCCCCGGCGGCCGCTCCGGCGGATAGCTCAGCTCGATCACGCGGACCCGCTCGCCGCCGACCTGCGCTTCCTTCTCCTCCAGCGGCTTCTTCTTCGCCGCCATGATCCCCTTCAGCGACGGGTAGCGCGGCTCGTGCTTGCCCTTCGTGACCGTGACCACCGCGGGCAGCGGCGCCTCCACGACCTCGTAGCCACCCTCGATCTCGCGGTGGCAGATGACCTGCCCGTCTTTCACCTCGAGCTCCGCCGCCACCGTGATGCACGGCAGCCCCAGCAGCTCGGCGACCATGGGTCCCACCTGCTGCTGGTCGTCGTCGACGGCCTTCATGCCGAACAGGATCAGGTCCGCGCCCGCGTCCTTCAGCTCCGCGGCGAGCGTCCGGGCAGTGGCGAGCCCGTCCACGCCCGCCGCCCCCTTCAACAGCACCGCGCGATCCGCCCCCATCGCCAGCGCGGAGCGCAACTGCTCCGCCGCGGCGGCATCCCCCAGCGTCAGTGCTGTGACCTCGCCGGTCCCCGCCGCCTCCTTGAGCCGCAACGCCGCCTCGAGGGCGTACTCGTCGTACGGGCTCACGATGTACTTCAGCCCGGCCGGGTCGATCCCCTTCCGGTCATCCGCGATCCGGATGCGCGCCTCGGTCTCGGGCACGCGCTTCACGCAAACGATGATCTTCAAGCTCGTTCCCTCCTGGAGGGCGGGCAAGGAAAACGCGCGGCCAATCTAGAGAGCGCGTGATCCTCTGTCCATATGGCGCAGGCGCCGATTGCCGGTGCGTCAGCGTCGGCGCGGAAACGCCTGCTGGCGTGCGGGGCCCCGGCACCGGCGGCACGGCTGGACGGTTCAACGGCGCCGGGCCGTTCGCCGCCGCGTACGTCGCGGCCGGCCCGGTGCCGCGTACGACAACGCCCTGGCCGGCCCCCTGCCGCCAGCCGCCGCGGGTCGCGGGAGCGCGGGTCGCCGCTCTCGACCCGCGGCGGGAACGGAGATTGCCCCGATTGCGATGATGCCGCAAGCCCCGCGGCGGTGCGCGTGGGGAGCGGCCAGGGGCCTGGAACTGGACGAGGAGGCGGCATGGCCAGGGAGCACAGCGAACGGGAGCTCGAGCGCCTGCGGGAGGAGCTGCGTCGCAAGGGCAAGCCGGATCGGATCGGACGACCCTACGAGACCGACCGTGCACTGGTGGAGGAAGGCGAGCGCAAGCGGCCGGGCACCAATCTGGACCTGGGCGAGGAGCGGAGCGAGGAGCAGCTCCGGGAGATGGAGCGCTGGCGCCGGGAGTAGCCGTTCACGGATCGAGCGGCAGCACCCAGATGTCGTACTTCGCCTGGGCGTCCTCCGGGCCGAGGCGCCGGGCGAAGGCGAGCAGCCGGCCGTCCGGCGACCACGATGGCCGGAACAGCGCCGTCTTCGACTCGTTGAACGCCCGCTGGCCGGGATAGTACGGCGCCTCGATCCGCTGCGGCTCCTCTCGCAAGTGGAACACAGGGCCGGCGAACTCGATGCGGAGCACCGGGTCGTTCTCCAGCGGCTGGGAATCGTCCAGGTCGCGCACACGCAGCACGGCCCAGCGCAGCCACACGACGGGCTCCGTCACCGGCCCGGTGAGCGGGCACACGGGGACACCGCCGCAGAGAGACAAGCCGGCCGTCGGCCCCATCTCGACGAAGGCGACGCGCCGGCCGTCGGGCGAGGGGACCGGCGTTCGCAGGGGGAGCACCGTGTCCGGGAGGACCTGCGCGCGGGGCACCAGGAGCGTCGCGTGGCCGCCCTCCCGCGGCGCGGCGACCATCACGAAATCGGATCGCGGGAACGGCGCGTAGCCCGCGGCCTCGTAGAACACCGCCTCGCCGTCCGGGGACCAGGCCGGGGCGCGGTCGTCTCCCGGATTGTACGTGAGCCGCCACGGCGGCGGCCCCTCGAACGGGTCGTGGTCCTGGGCCTCGAACGGCGGCGTCGCGTCCCGGCAGGCGAGCGCGGCGCCGAGTGCGGCGAGCAGCGCCGTGCCGCGGCGCACCCTGACCCGGAGCCGTCCGCGCGCGCTCAAAACGCCACCTCCACGCCCACTCGGATCTGCCGCGGCTCCCCGAAGAAGAGCGACGGATCGAAGCGGTCGAGGGCCGCCGCGAAACGGGCGGTGGCGTACTCCTCGGCCGAGATCATGCGGTCCCCGTCCAGGTCTGCGTAGCGGCTGTAGAACGGCGACTCCCACGGGATCGGCTCGCCACCCGGCATCGGCTCGGCCGCGATCTCCCGGAGCCGCGCGAGCTCCGGCGCGAGGCTCGCCGTCTCACGACGCAGCCCGACGATGTTGTGCCGGCCGAGCACGTTGCGGCCGTCCGCGATGACGCGCCACGCGCACCGGTCGCAGCCCGGCAGCGTCCCCAGCTCCCGGCTGACCCGGGCGTCCAGGCCCGCGGTCCAGGGCAAGTACGCGAACTCGTTGAACGAGCCGCCGGCGAGGCGACGGTCCAGCGGGTAGCCGCTGTTGATCCGGCCGCGCAGCGCCGCGCTCCAGCGCGTTTCCACACGGCCGGCGGCGCGCCCGGCGTAGACGGCCAGGTCCATCGAGTGCCGCCGGTCGAAGGCGAGCGGGAACTCGACGCGAACGTTGCTCGTGTCCGCGAGCGGGTCGCTCAGCGCCGTCGACGTCACGCCCGTGGCCTTTTGGAGCGCGTAGCCGCCGCGCAGCAGCAGCCCGCGCCACTGCGCGCGAACCGAGAGCTCCAGGCCGTTGACGTTGCCGAAGTCGCCGAGCTCGAAGCGGCCGATCACGCCGCCTTCCTGCGCGACGCTGCCGGACACGAGTTCGTGGAGCCGTTTGCGGAACAGCGTGGCGGCCACGCCGGTGTTCTCGCCGATCGAGTGACTGACGCCGATCTCGTACGCCGTCCCGCGCTCGAAGCCGAGGTCCGGGTTGCCCTGCCGGTGGATGTCGGTGCGGAGCGAGTCGCCGAGCGTGGTGTCCATGAAGTAACGGAAGTCCGGCGGCTGCGCCACCCAGCCGAAGTTGGCGCGGAACGAGGTCTGCGCCGTCACCGGCAACGCGACGCCGAGGCGTGGCATGATGCTGTGCTTCCACCCCGGCGTGAGGACTCTGGGTCCTCCTCCATCGGGGTCGTGCGTCAGGTCGAGCCCCGAGCGGAACGCCTCCACCCGCACGCCGGCCCGAGCGTGCAGATCCCCGGTGACCACCTGTACCTCCGCGAAGCCGCTGAGCGTCGCGGGGTCGAACTCGTTGTAGATCGGCGCGACGCCCGCCTCGTGGGCGCGCACGCGTTCCAGCGCCCGGATGCCGTACAGCCGCGCCATCAGACCTCCCCGCACCGCAACGCCGCCTGCGGAGAAGGCCTCCCCCACCAGATCGGCACCCACCATCCGGGTGCTCGTCCAGTTGGCGATGGGGGGCGTTCCCCGTGTGAAGAACAGGCCGTAGCCGCCCGGGCCGAACGGCGATCCGGCCTCGCCGCCCGGCGCACTGTAGCCGGGCACCGGGTCGGTCCAGGTCGCGCCTTGTCGCAGCATCACGTCTTCGCCCAGGAACCGGAACCGCCCCGGCCCGAACCCGGCGACCTCGAAGCGGCCGTCCACGCTGGAGCGGTCCAGCACGCCGAGGTAGCGGTCCAGGCGCATGAACGCGGCCCGCGCCGTCACGCGGTACGCCCTGCCCTGCCGGTGGCGCGTCAAGTCGAGGGCGAGCGTGCCGAGCGTGCCGGTGGTGCGCTGGCCGAGCTGATGGCGCGGGTTGTACTTGAACTCCTGCGTATACAGCTCGCGCTGGAGGCGGTTGCGCAACACGGACGCGGTGAGGATCGCGCCCCCGGAGAGCGGGCGGTCCAGGCGGATGAAGCCGATCAGCTTGTCGCCTCGCTGATGGGGCAGGCGCGGCGCGGTGTAGGGGCAGTAGAGGTGGCGCGTGAGGGGGTCGTCCCGGAGCGCCCGGATCTGCACGGCGAGCGAGTCGCCCACGTCCTCTGGCCGCAGGCAGGTGAGCCCGCGCGCGCGGGGTTCCGCGTCCAGCATCCCTTGGAGCAGCAGGTCCGCGAAGAGGGTGGTGCCCGTCCCGAGCGCCCGGAGCGGCCCGCCGGCCGAGGCCGACAGACCCGTGAAGCCCCGGAACAGGCCGTCCGGCGCCCAGTGGTCGGTGAGCAGGGAGGCGCGCCCTTCCCAGCGCTCCGTGCTGCCGCGACGTGTCACCAGGTTGACCACACCGGACAGCGCCGAGCCGTACTCCGCGCCGAAGCCGCTGGTCACGACCTCGACCTCTTCAAGGGAGGTGGGTGAGAACTCGAGGCCGAAGCCGTGCATGGACCCTTCGAGCTGGTTCTTCAGCTCGATGCCGTCCACGACGTAGGCCTCCTGGCCCACACGGCCGCCGCGAAAGTGACCGTCCGAGACGCCGGGCGCGAGCTCGATGGCGTCCTGGAGGCGGTCCAGCGGCAGCTCACGCAGCTCACGGCCGACCACCACGTCGCGCGTGACGGCGACCTCCGGCTCGACCCGGCGGACCTGCTCGGCCGAGACGGTGACGCCGGGCAGGGCGACCGCCGTCTCCTCCACCTCGATCTCCAGTTCGGTGGGCCGGCCGGCACGCACGACCACTCTCTCGAGCACCACGGGCCGGTAGCCCAAGCGCTCCACGCGCAGGGACCACTCTCCCGTCGGCACCGCGGCCAGGACGAAGCGGCCGTCCTCCGCCGTGAGCGTCCGCCGCCCGAGCGGCTGGATGGTGACCTCGGCGCCGGCGACGGGCTGCGCCGTACCCGCGACGACGACGCGGCCCGAGACCGTGCCGGCCGTCTGCGCCGCCGCCTTGCCCGCGGTCACGACCGCTGTCGCGGCCATCAGCGCGGCCACGGCCGCAGCCGCCGGCACGATCGTCCAAACGCGGCGCAAGCGCCGCGCGACCGCCCCTGGACCGGAGCCCCGCGTTCCACCCTCCATTGGATGCCGTTCTCCGTGTCCAACGCTTTCCGTAGAGGTCTTCCTGTGAGAACGCGCGAAGGGGCGGGTCTGTGTCGGGGGAGGCGCGGTCAGGACCGCGGGTGGGCCGCGACGCGGGGGGCCGCCGCCGGTGCTGCCGCCAGCTCGCGGTACAGCGCCTCGTACTGCCGCGCCATGCGTTCGGGAGAATAGCGCTCAGCGGCGCGGGCGCGTGCGGCCTCGGCGAGGGCACGGCGCCGGCCTTCGGCGTCCATGAGTCCGCGGATCGCCGCGGCGAGGGCGGCGGCATCGCCGGGTGGATAGAACTCGCCGCAACCCTCCCAGAGTTCGCGGTAGGTCGGGATGTCGGCGAGGACGAGGGCACACCCGGCCAGGGCCGCCTCGAGCGGCGCCAAGCCGAACGGCTCGTAGCGGGACGTGGCGGCGTAGACCGCGGCGCGGGCCAGCAGGCGCCGCAGGTCCGACGGCCCGAGGACGCCGACCCAGCGGACGCCCGGCGCCCGGACAGGGAACCGTTCCAGGCCGGACGGCGAGGTTTCGGGCCCCGCCAGCACCACCTGGACGTCGCCGCCGAGCACCGCCGCCGCGCCGAGCAGGTCGGTCATTCCCTTCCCTTCGTCCCAGAGCCGCCCGGCCGCCACCACCATCCGTTCGCGGCGAGACCTGCGGCGGAAACGGAAGCGGGCGGCGGAACGCGCGTTGTGGATCACGCGGACGCCGCGGACGCCGTAATGCTCGGCGAGCTGCTCCGCCATCCATCGGGAGGGAGCCACCACCACCCGGGCGCCGGACAGACCCGCACGCACCCAATCCCGGTACCGGCGGTGCCAGCCGTCGTCCGGCGGATCCCGCCGGCGCGCCGCCCGCCACCAGCTCACCACATCGCTGTGCGCGACGACCAACTTCGGCGCGCCCAGCTCGAACGCGCCGTAGAAGAACTGGTTCAGATGAACGACGTCCGGCCGCCGCGCCGCGATCACCTCACGCAGGCGGTCCAGCGACTCCGTCAGACCCGGCTCCGGGTCCGGGTACCACTCCAGCGGCGCGCCTAGCGCGATGAAGTCCAGATCCGGGCGAGACCCCAGCCACTCCCGCTGTACGGGTCCGGGCTCCGGGCCAAGTGCCACGAGCGTCGCCTCGTGTCCCAGCGCCGCCAGCGCGTCCACCAGCTCTTCCGTGTACGCCCACACGCCGCCGGCGCTGTCCGTCGTGACGAGTACGCGCATTGCGCCTCCCCTCCCGCTTCCGGCAGGCCCCGCGCCGGGGTTTCAAGTTGTGTACCACGTCGCCCCCGGCCCTGCCGCGCGGCCGCGTGGCGCAGCGCCCAACCTCGGAGTTGCCGCTCGTATCAACCTGCCGCCCCGGGTGAACGGGGTTCGGCGCCGGGCGCCTTCGCCGATCCTCCGAGGCTCCCGCCCGGGCGGTGAAGGCAGCACGACGCGGGGCGCCGCTGGCGAGGCGGGCGGCCGGATGCCGTCGTCCCGGCCCGGATACGACAAAGCCCCGGCAGCTCCGTGCCGGGGCTTCAACGCATCTATCTCTCACGGCTCCACCCCGATCGGGATCCCCGGTTCCGCCACCTCACGCTCCGGGTCGTACGGCTTCGGAAGCCAATCCGGCGAATCGGACCGGTCCGGCCCCACCACGTCCGGCTCTTCCTCGGGCTCGTACGGCGGCTCCTCTGCCGGCGCTCCCGGTCGAGGCAAGGGCTTGTCCCGGTTCGGTCCGGGTACGGTTGCCATGCCTCGCCTCCCTTCGTTCCGGCTCGCACTCCCTGATGCGGCCGGAACAGAGAAAGGCGCAGAAGACGTGCCACGAACGACTTAACGGCCCCCGCCGCGTCAGCCGGTCACCTCGCGCAGGAGACGCAGCACGTTCAGTCCCAGGATCTTGGCGACGTCCTCCTCCGAATGGCCCCGCGCGAGCAAGCCCTCGGTGATCCGCGGCATGTCCGCCACGTCCCGAACGCCCGCCGGCAACGCCGCCACCCCGTCGAAGTCGCTGCCCAGCGCCACGTGGTCCACGCCGGCCACCCGCACGAGATGGTCCACGTGGTCCAGCAGCCGATCCAGCGGCACCGGCTCCAGCGCGTCCAGCCGGGAGCGCAGCCATGCATGGGCCTCCCGGCGTGCACGGTCCCGGTCGCCGTGCACGGCGTACGCGGCATCCACACGCTGCTCCATCTCCTTCATCAGCGCATCGAACCGCGCGCCGTAGCGCTCGTCGAGGAAGCCCGGGAAGAAGTTGACGCCGATCACGCCGCCCCGGCGCGCGATGGCCCGCGCGAGCTCGTCCGTCAGGTTGCGGGGGAGCCGGGCCAGCGCCCGTGCGCACGAGTGGCTCGCCAGGATCGGCGCTTCGGAGACCTCGAGCACCTGCTCGACCGTCGTGTCCGCGGCGTGCGAGACGTCGACCAGGATCCCGAGTCGGTTCATCTCCCGGACGACCTCGCGGCCGAACTCGGTCAGACCGCCGTGGCGCGGCGGCGAGCAGCACGCATCCGCCCAGTCGTTGGCGTTGTTCCAGGTCAGCGTCACGTAGCGGACGCCCGCGGCATGGAAGCGCGCGAGCATCTCGAGCGAGTTCTCGAGCGCATGTCCGCCCTCCAATCCGATCAGCAAGGCGACATCGCCGCTCTCGCGCGCCGCCTCGATCTCCGCTGCGCTGGTGGCGAGCCGCGTGCCCGGCGTGCGCGCGGCGACGTCGCGTATGGCTTCCACGAGCCGCAGGGCGTGTGCGCCGGCCGCGCCCGGCTGCGAGGCCAGCTCCGCGGGGACCCACGCGATCATGAACTCCGCGTCCACGCCGCCCTCCCGCATGCGCGGCAGGTCTACGTGCCCGTCCTCGTGCCGCACGCCGAAGTCGTACGAGGGGTCGAGGAAGAACTCGGAGGGCGTGTCCGCGTGGAGGTCCACCACGAGTGCATCCCGGTGGAGTCTCTCTGCGCGCGGCGAGACGCGAGAATCGTTCAACGGGAAACCCATGGGTTGCCTCGGATGAAGAAGCGCAGCGGCCAGTCCGCGGCCCGCGTCACACCAATGCGCGGCGCGGCCTCGACCTCGGCGGGGTGCACCGGCTCGCCCGCGGCCAGCACGAGGGGCGGATCCTGGAGCGGGTGGCCGTTCAGCGACCCGTCGATCGCCAGCGCCTCGGCGAGGCGTGCGGGCCCGGCGGTCAGCTCGCGTTCCGGGCGCACGCCAGCGTTCCCAGCGGGAGCCCGCCCCCGCCGGCGTCGCCGCCGCATCACCTCGATGCCGTGCAGCGGCTCGAGGGCGCGGATCAGGACAGCCGCGGGGTACCCCTCCTCGCCGGTCACCGCGTTGAGGCACCAGTGCAGCCCGTAGATCCGGTAGACGTAGGCGATGCCGGGCGGGCCGAACATGGCCGCGTTGCGCGCCGTGCGGCCGATCCGCTCGGCGGCGTGCGACGCCGGGTCGTGCGGGCCGAGATACGCCTCGGTCTCGACGATGCGCCCCGACACGAGGGCGCCGCCCACGGTCGAAACCAGGACGGCGCCCAGGAGATCGCGCGCCACCTCGTCGGCGGCGCGGGCATAGAAGTCCGGCGGGAGCGGCCGGAGCGCGGGACGCCCGCTCAAGCGCCGCCAGCGGCCACGGCGTCGTTCGCCGTGCTCTTGCCCCGCCGGCCGGCACGGCGCCCGCCGCGACGGCCGCGCGCGCGCTTCCTGGCCCCTGCCGGTGCCGCGGCTTCCCCGGCCGCGGCGGGTTCCGCGACCGTCACCGTGGTCTCCGCGGCCTCCGCCGGGGCGGCTGCCGCCGGCTCGGCCGTCGCCGCCGTCCTCGCGACAGCGGCGCTGGCCTCCGCCTGCCACGCCGCGATCAGCCGCTCGGCGCGCCGACCGCCCAACACCTCACGGATGCGGTCCGGCGCGTCCCGCAGCGTCGGGAACACGTTCTCGGCGCCCAGCGCTTCGATCAGCGCCTCCGCCGTCTTCCGACCCACGCCCTTGTAGGAGCTGAGCCGCGCGATAACGGCCGCGGGATCGGTCGGGAACGACTCCCCCGCCGGCGCCGCACTGACGACCGCGGCCTCCGCGGTCGGCGCCGTTCCCGCAGCGGGCTCCCCGGCAGCCGTCGGCGCTGGCGCCTCCTGGCGTGCCTTCCGCGCGCCACGGCGGCTGCGCGAGGACCGCTGCTCCGCCCTCGGCTCGGCGCGCTCGGGCGACGACGCCTCCGCCGCCTTCCGCGCCTCGGCCGCAGCGTCCGCCGCAGGCGCCGACTCCTCCGGCGGCGTCGCGCCGTTCCGCTCCTCCACCAGCGGAACGGTCTGGCCGGCGAGCACCGGCGGCGGAGCGGCCAGCACCAGGCTACGCCCGCGGGTGCCGCGACGGAACCGCAGCACGCCCGGCACCGGCACGGTGCTCACGGGCGTCCGGACCGCCTGCGCGGCCGCAGGCGTCTCGACGGCTGTGGCCTCCGGCTCGCCAGCCGCCGCGGGCTCCTCCTTCACGGCCGCGACGGGCTCGGCACTCGCCGCTTCACGCCTGCCGGCCGGCGCCTCCTTCTGCTTCGCCGACTCCCGCCGGCTCCGGGACGCCGCGCGGTCCGCGTCGCGCTCGCCACGGGCGGTCGGCTCGGCGGCGCCGCTCACCGTAGCAGCGACCCGGCCACGGGACGATGGCGCCACCTCGTAGCCACCGTTGTCCGTCTTGCGCAGGTCCACGATCTCCATGTCGTGGGCCTGACGCAGGAACCGGCTGAACTTGCTGAAGCCCAGCGCCGACTCGTCCCAACCCGGCTGGAGCTCGAGCATCCGACGCTTCACATCCGAGTCGCGCACCGCCTCGCCGGGACGCCGCACCAGCCCCTCGACCGCGCGCCGGAGCAGCTCATACGCCGCGCGCAACGCCTCCGCCGGATCCTGCGCTTCGGCGGCCGGAACCGAGGGAGCCGGCGCGGCCGCCTGCGACGCAGCGGCAACCGGCGCTTGATCGGCCGCCACACGCTCGGCCCGCTCGCGGCGGGACGGCCTCTCCTCGCGCTCACGCTCGCGCTGCGCCGCGCGCTCCTCCCGGTCGCGACGCCCGCGACGCGAGCCCTCCTCGCGCCGCGCCCGCGGCGCGGCCTGCTCCTCCTCCTCGGGGGCCGGCTCTTCGACCTCGGTGTCGGCCGGAGCGACCTCGTACTGCCCGTTCTCGAGCTTGCGCAGCCGCAGGCAGCCGCGGTTCGCGGCCTCGATCAGGAACTTGCTGAACTTGCTGTAGCCCAGCGTACGCTCGTCGAAGCTCGGATCCAGCTCAATCATCACCTGCTTGAGCCGATCCGAACGCATCACGTCGCCTCGCTCCGCCATCTGCCGCACCGCCCGGTCCACCAGGACCCACGGATCCTCGCTCGCGGACGGCACGTCCTCGCCCGCCCGGACCAGGCCGGAGAGCGCGGAGTACGAGTAGTACTCATCACAGTTCTGCACCAGCAGGTCCGAGCTGGACTCCCGGATGCCCACCCCGATGACGTACTTGCCGTACTCCTTCAACTTCAGCACGAGGCTGCTGAAGTCGCTGTCGCCGGAGATCAGGATGAACGTCCCGATCTCGGGCCGGGTGAACACCAGCTCGAGCGCGTCGATGGCGAGACGGATGTCCGTCGCGTTCTTCTTCGAGCTGCCGTGGGCGGGAGCGAAGATCAGATCGACCGATGCTTCGCTGAGCGGGACAATGTACTGGGGATAGCGTCGCCAGTCCGCGTACGCACGCTGGACCGTGACTTTCCCCTTGATGATGTCGCTGTTGAGTAGCTTCTTGAGTTCCTTCGACAGGTCGCTGCGGATCCCCATCGTCACGTTGTCGAAGTCGATGAGGAGCGCAGCGTTCGGCGCATTCTGCGCCGGCGTGGCCAGGTGCCCCTGATGCGGGGCCCGGGCGAACTGAGCAGCCATTTGCCTCGCGTGGTTCACGTTCACACTTGCGAGGCCCCTCCCCGTCGCGCGGGACCTTCGGCGGTCCCGCCGAACGGCGGAGGAGTCTCGCGACCACCCATACGAGTCCGCCTCGCGAGCGCCCGAGCCGGACAGCGGGCCGCTGGCGAGGCGGGATCCTGCATCAGGTGCGTCGGCTGGACTCGGCCGCGCTCATCATGCGCGCGAGCTCGACGCGCCTCACCTTGCCGCTCCCCGTCAGCGGCAACGCATCGAGGAAGCGGACTTTGTCCGGGACCTTGTATTCCGCGAGCGCGCCCCGGCACCACTCCTTGAGTTCCTCCCCGGTGACGATCGCGCCCTCGACCGGCACCACGCACGCGCACACCGCTTCGCCCAACACTTCGTCCGGCACGCCGACCACGGCCACGTCCAGCACCGCGGGGTGCGCCTGCAGTCTGTCCTCCACCTCCCGCGGGTAGACGTTGAACCCGCCGCGGATGATCAGCTCCTTCCGTCGACCGACGATGTGGATGTACCCCTCGTCGTCGATCATTCCCAGGTCGCCGGTCAGGAAGAAGCCCTCCCGGTCGATGACCTGCGAGGTCTCGCCGGGCTGCCGGTAGTACCCACGCATCACGCCCGGTCCGCGCACCGCGATCTCGCCGAGACTCTCGACGGGCAACGGCGTCCCGTCCACGTCCACGATCCGGACCTCGGTTCCCGGCAGCGGCCGGCCGACGGTGAAAATCTGCTTCTCCATCGGGTCGTCCGCCCGTGTGATCGAGACGGTGGACGCCGTTTCCGTCAGGGAGTACGCGACCTGGAGCCCCGGACACAACTCCTTGCGGATGCGCCGCACCAGCTCGTCCCCGATGGGCGCGCCGGCCACGATGCCGGCCCGCAGCGAGGACAGGTCGTGGCGCCGCAGCCCCGGCTCGCGCAGCTCCTGGATGAAGACCGTCGGCACGCCGTAGTGGACCGTCACGCGGTGCCGCTCGATCAACTCGAGCGCTCCTGCGGGGTCGAACTGCTCCTGGAGCACCAGCGATGCGCCGGCCATCATCGTGCCGAGCAAGCCGGGCCCCAGGCCGAAGACGTGGAAGATCGTCGTCACGCCGAACACCACGTCATCGGGGCCGAGTCCGATCGCCTCGACGGTCTGGGCGGCCGTATGCAGCAGGTTGCGGTGCGTCAGCGCCACCCCCTTCGGCTTCCCCATCGTACCGGAGGTGTAGAGGATGGCGAAGACGTCTTCCTCCGGGTCGATGACCGGCGCCGGGAACTCACGACCCTGCCCGCTCGAGAGCAGGTCCTCGAACTGATAGATCCGGTCGTCGTACCAGAGGTCTTCCTCCCCCACCGTCACCACGTACTGCAGATCGGGGAGCGTGGCGAGGAAGCCCTCGAAGAGCTGGAGGTAGTCCGTCCCGTTGAAGTTCTCCGCACAGACTACAACGGCCGCTTCCGAGTGGCGCAGCATGTACTGCAACTCGGGCACGGTGTAGTGCGGATTCAGCGGAACGATGACCGCGCCCAGCTTTGCCGCCGCGAAGGTCGAGATGACGAACTCGGGCCAGTTGGGCAGGTCCAGCGCGATGCGGTCGCCCCGTTCGATCCCCAACTCGTGCAGTGCCGCCGCCAGAGCCGCGGCACGCTCCTCCACCTGCCCGTACGTGAGCCGGCGGCCGCCGTAGATCAGGAAGGTGCGGTCCGGATCCTCCGCGGCCCGCAGCTCCAACGCCTGGGCCACCGACCGGCCACCGAAGCGCTCCGCGAGCGCCATTCCGCCTCCGTCGGGATTCACTCCTCGCCGTCCGCCCGGAACTCGGTGCGGACTTCCGTTCCCGGCCGCCACAAACATAGCCGGGTCCCCGGACGGCGTCAAACCATAGTCCCGTAACTACATACCCCCGAGCCGGAAGGGCGTTGCGCGGGCCAGCGACGCCAGCGCCTGCGCCGCAACGGTGTCCGGAACCGGGTGGGTCCAGGCGCCGTCGGCCGTGCGCGCCGCCTCACCTACCCGGGCCACCAGGGAGTACCGGACCTGCCCGGCACGCACCTTCTTGTCGTGGCGGCTCCGGGCCAGCACGGCGTCCGGCGCGGCCCACTCCGGCCACGCCGTCGGCACCCCGAGGGCGCCGAGCGCTTCCCGGATCGCCGAAGCAGTGCCGGGCGCCGTCACGCCCACGGCCTCGCCGATCGTCGCCTCGGCCACCATGCCCGCCGCGACCGCGTACCCGTGCGACAACTCGTAGCCGCTCAGCGCCTCGAGCGCATGCCCGATGGTGTGGCCGAAGTTCAGCGTGGCGCGGCGCCCCGCCTCCCGGGGGTCCTCTGCCACCACCTCCGCCTTGATCTCCACCGAGCGGGCGACCAGCGCGCCGAGCACGGCGGCGTCGCGGCGCAGGATCGCCGCCGCGTCACGGACCGTTCGCTCCAGGTACGCGGCGTCCGCGATCACGCCGTGCTTGACGGCCTCCACCAGGCCTGCGCGCAGCTCGGCCTCGGGCAACGAGGCCAGGACATCCGGGTCCGCCACGACCAGCCGGGGCTGGTGGAATGCGCCCACCAGGTTCTTGCCCGCAGGCGTGTCCACGCCCGTCTTGCCGCCCACCGAGGCGTCCACCATGGCGAGCAGCGTCGTCGGCACCTGGACGAAATCAATGCCCCGCAGGTACGTCGCCGCGACGAAGCCCGCCACATCGCCCGTCACGCCCCCGCCCAGGGCGATGATGCACCCGTCGCGGCCCACGCCGAGCCGGACCAGCGCATCGCACAGCTCCGCCCACGTCGCCACCGTCTTGCGCGCCTCGCCCGCCGCGAACGGGACCAGATCCGCGCGGGCACCCGCTCGCGCGAGGGCTGTGCACACGACGTCGCCGTAGAGGCGCGCCACGCGCTCGTCCGCCAGCACCGCGTAGCGCGCCGCCGGGGCGGCCGCGGTCACCAACATCCCCAGGCGTGACAGGGCGCCTGGCTCCACGACCACGTCGTACCGCGTCGGCGGCGTTCCCGGCACCGCGATGGGGATCGTTGCCACGGGTGGCGGCCTCAGCGACGGAAGATCAGGTTCAGCAGCAGGGTCAGGATCAGACTCAGGAGCAGCATGAGCCCAAGCGGCACGTAGACCCGCACGGGCCCGCGCTCCCAGACAATGTCGCCGGGCAGCCGGCGCAGGCCGAAGTGGTCGACCAGCAGCAACACCACCCCGAGCACCAGGAGGACGACGCCGGCGACGATCGCGACGCGTGCGAGCACACCGAGGTTCATGCCGCCCCCCTCTGCGTACGTCGCCGGTCCAGCCCTATACCCAGCAGCGTCTCGCTCGCCAACCAGCGGACCACCACGCCCAGATCGCCGGAGTCGCGATACACCTTCCGCATCCGGTCCGCCCCGTTGCCTCGCTCGAGCAACGCATCGATGCGCTCGAGCGCCGCACCATCGCCGAGGGAATCGAGGACAGGCGCGACGTGGTCCACGAGCTCGCGAATCGCCTCCCGCACCGGCACGCGCGCGCCCGCCGCATCCGGCGCGACGAGCCACGCATCCAGCCCATCCCTCGCGGCTCGCCACTCGTTCTCCGCGAGCAGTGCGTGGGCAGCGCCGGGCGAAAAGCCGGACGGCGCCCACGCCGGCAGCCGCCCCAGCGCCGCCGCCACCACGAGGGCGCGCGTCAGAGCGGCAACCGCCGCCGCGTCCTCGACGCGCGGGCACGTGTCCGTCACCCGGAACTCGAGGGTGGAGTAGATCGCGTGCGGGCGTACGCTCCAGTAGATGCTCCGCTCATCCGGGATCGCCCGCGCCCGGAGCAGCACGTCCACGTACCGGCGGTACTCCTCCGTGGACTCCAGCAGCGGCGGCACGCCGTTGCCCGGCCAGCGCCGCCACAGGATCAGACGGTACGATGCGTACCCCGTCTCCTCGCCCTCGTAGAACGGCGAACTGCAACACAGGGCGATGAGGTGAGGAATGTACCCGCGGACGGCGTTGAGCAGCGGGATCCGGTCCAACCGCTCCGGCACGGCCACATGGATGTGCATCCCGAAGTTGTGCTCGTCCCGCGCGATCCGGCCGAACTCCCGTTCGATCCGCACGTACCGCGGCTCGCGGCTGCGTTCGTGGCCCTCCCACCGACTGAACGGGTGCACGCCCGCCGCCACGATCCGCAGGTCGTGCGCGGCCGCGGTCGCAGCCACCTGGAGGCGCAGGCGCTTGAGCTCCTGCTCCACCGCCTCCATTGACGTACAGACACGTGTGCCGACCTCGAGCGTCGTCTCCTGGAGCTCGCCCCGGATCTCCGCGCTCCAGTCGAACGCGAGCACGTCCCGGGCGCGGCTGCGCAACTCGCCCGCCTCCTCGTCGACGAGCTGGTACTCCTCCTCCACCCCCACCGTGAACGCCTCCCGCAGCCCGCTCGCTCGCCCCATGTCTCCCATCCCGTCCGGCGGACATCCTACGGGCAACTCGGACGCTACAGCAAGCAAGGCGCCACGGCCGTGCACTCTCCGGCGGGCCGGTCACCGGCTCGCCTCCGAGAGCGCCTCGACCGGCGGCACCGGAACGGCCTCGAGCGGCACCCCCCTTTCCGCATCGACCACCCGCACCACCGGCCGCCCCGCCACCTCGAGCCGCTCCACCCGGCCGTGCCGGCGCTCCGCCCGCCGCTCCAGGATCCGCCGATACGCATCCGCGAAGCGGCCCGCCGCATCCGCGTCGTCCCACACGGTATACCAGACGAGCGCACGCCCGCCGCCCGGGCCCTCGAGCAGACGGTAACGGTCGCCGTCCCAGCCCCGGGCGGCCTGCTCCGCCCCGGCACCCAGGTGCTCGCTCAGCAGGATGGACAGCTCGAGCTCCCCCAACGTGTTCTCGTAGAGCGTCCGCCAGCCGCCGGCATCGCCTACCGAGGCCTCGCCCAGGACGATCTCGGTCGGTTCATCGCGCGTGCGGATGAACCGCTCGTCGGCGTGCAGGACCTGCTCGGTGGACTGCGGCAACAGCGTATCGAGCGGCGCAGGCGTCCGTCCCGCCCCGGCCGCACGCCAGAGCGCCTGCACGAAGCTGGCGCCCTCCACGTACGGGAACAACATCGTCTCACGGAGGATGCGGGGCGCCGAGCGGAACACCGGGAACTGGTCGTTCTCCGCCTCCAGAGCCGGCCGGAGCTGCTCCCCGAGGTCGGGGAGCATGGTCGGGTCGATCAGCCGCCCCGTCTGCCGCTCCGCGAGGAGCGCCATCATGACCAGCGTGGCGTGCCCCTCCAGCGCCGCCTGCGCCGCGGTCTGGCGGTCGTTGCCCCGCTCCCGCGCGACCAGCGCGTCGAGATCCGCGTGCTGGTCCTGGAGCGCGTGCACCAGCTCGTGCGCCAGGACCGGCTCCAGCGCCGACCGCGGCACGCCGGCCACCAGGTACAGCGTCTTCGTGGGAGGGTCGTAGTAGCCCAGCACCTGCTCGGTGAGCAGGTCGAGCAGCAGGGCGCGCAGATCGAGGGTGTCCGGGAGGAGCCCGAGGGCTCGGTAGGCGCCTTCCACCCCCTCCAGCTCCCCGGGCGGGAACTCCTCCTCGATCCGGGCGGCCACGTACTCCCGGAGCTCCGCCCGGTCGCGCAGCGCGAGCTTCACCGGCGCGCGCGCCTCCAGGCCCGACAACGCCTCGACGCGGGGGAGCAGCGCATCCACCGATTCGCGGAGCCGCGCCTCGGCCGCCTCCCGGCTCCGGTCACGGCACCCGCCGACCAGCAGCGGCACCACCAGCAACGCGACCCGGACGACGCCGGAGAGCGAACGCATGGCGGCCCTCACTCCTCGTCCGGCTCGGAGTCGAACAGCCGCGCGCCGGGGAAGACCGGCTCCGCGCGCTCGAGGGTCGCGGCCGCCGCCGCGTGTTCACGGATCGTGCGCCCGGTCCGCGGATGCACCAGCTCCGGCGCCAGCTCGGCGAGCGGCTTCAGCACGAAGGCCCGCTCCAGCATTCGCGGATGGGGGATGGTGAGCTCCGGCAGCTCGAGGTTGAGGTCGTCGTAGAGGAGGATGTCGATGTCGATGACCCGCGGCGCGTTGCGAAAGGAGCGCTGGCGCCCCATCGCCCGTTCGATCTCCTGCACCATGCGGAGCAACGCGCGCGGTTCCTCCTCCGTCCCCACCCGCACCACGAGGTTCAAGAAATCCGGCTGAGCGCGAAAGCCCACCGGCTCGGATTCGTACACGGAGGAGACCGCCTCGATCCGCACGTGCTCCGCCAGCCGGCGCAGCGCCTCGCGCAGGTTCGACTCCCGGTCGCCCAGGTTCGTCCCGAGCCCGAGATAGACGGCAGGCATCCGACGGGCCTTCAGGGGCCGCTCAGACCCGCCCGTAGCGGTCCTCGAGCCGGACCACGTCGTCCAGGTCGGGCGTGGACGCTTCGAGGATGTCCACGTCCGTGATGGCCTCCATACGGTGGACCGTGCCGGGCGTGATCCGGTAGCTCTCTCCCTCGCGCAACGGGATCTCTTCGAGCTGCTGCGCCGAGGGCCCCGCCCAGAACCGCATCTCGCCCCGGAGCAGGTGGATCGTCTCGTCCTTGCGGACGTGGTACTGCAGCGAGAGGGCGTGACCGGCCTTCACGTGCAGGATCTTCCCCACGTAACGGTCCGTGTGTGCCCAGATGAGTTCGTGGCCCCAAGGCTTCTCCACACGCGTCGGCCTCACGGCAGCACCTCCGCGGTCGGTGAACCACGCCGCGCGCTGCGGGCCAGGCGCGGCGGCGCTACGACACTACTAGCGCCGGAGCCCCCCGCCGGCAAGCCGGCTCCGTACGAAAAACGGAACCGGCCCCGCGGGTGCGGGGCCGGTCGTCCGCCGCGGAGCGCGGCGAGCCCGAGCAGCGCTCGAGCCCGGCGTCACTCATTCCCCGGACGCTGCTGGAGGAGCGGGTCCGGCACCGGCCCGGCGAGAATGATCGTCGGGGCCGGCACCTTCCCCGGGCTCGCCTTCGGCTCGAGCGTGACGCGGATCGTGTTGAAGTCGTAGAACTTGCCGCCGATCGAGGACTCGCTGACGGTCACCGCCGCACGCACGATCCCGTCGGCCGTGACGCCCGGCAACCCGCTGTCCACGTCGGCGTCGAACAGCGACTTCGACCCTGGCGGCGGGCTCGTGAGCGGGCCGAGGTACGCCAGCGCCCCCGTGCTCTCGTTCACCAGCCAGGCGGCGTAGTAGTAGCCCACCGGCGGGCGGCTGAGCTGCTCCGCCACGATGCGCAGGTTCCCGCCGTGGAAATCGGCCTTCGCGGTGCCGCGCGGCTCGTAGATGTACGGCAGGGCGTCCAGCCGGAAGGTGCCGAACGCGATCGTCCCCGGGAGGAACGCGTCGTCGAAGTAATTCGAATCCGTTCCCCTCTTGTCCGCGAACTGACGCCACAACGGGATCTCCGCGGACGGCCGGCCCGCGCCCGGCCCGTTCTCGATCGAGACCAGCAGATGCGTGTAACGGTGGATGGAATCGCCGTTCAGCAACGCATCGCTGGTGCGGAAGGTGTGGCGGAACACGCCGCCCCCGCCGGCACCGGGCACCGCGGCCGTGCCGTTCGCGGTGGTCACCGTCTCGTACTCGATGACCACGTCGCCGGCATCCGTGACCCGGCGGACCTCCTCTTCGACGACCCAGTTCCCCGGTGCGGGGACAACCTCACCCGTGAGGTTGTTGTACAGCCACGCGTGGTAGACCTTGCTCCCCAGGTCACCCAGGTGATACACCTGGAGCGTCAGGCTGTCCGGCGCTCCGGCGAACCCCGGCCCGGCCAGGAGCTGCTCCGTCGTCGCGCGCGCGGTCGGGAACGGCGCCATCGCGTTGTTCACGATGCCGGAACCGTCCACGGTGAGATCGGGCGCGACCTGCCGTCTCACGAGCGGCCTGTCGAGCAGCACGTTGCCGTCCGCGTCCATCTCGTACCAGACGATGTAGTTGAACTGCGGCGCGCGGAACGGCTTGTTGACGTTCGGCGCGATCGGCGTCTTGTCGGTCTGGTTGATCGCCAGGCCGCTCGCGTACCACAGCCCGGAGCAGATGTTGAGGTCCAGCAAGACGGATCCGTCGTCCTCCGCGATCGTCGACCCCAGGAACAACGGATTGGCGCTGTCCTGTACTTCCGAGAGGTCCCGGCACGGGCCGGAGAAGTTGTCTCCGAGCTCGACCGAGCCGCGCGGGTTCGGGTCGACCAGGACCAGGCTGTCCGGGAGCGTGATCGTCCCGTTGAGCAGTATCTCGACGTGATCCAGCTCCCCTCGCGGAACGACCGCGTACCGCGCGAGCGCCGCGACGTACCGGGTCCCGGGAACGCCGACCACGGTCCCGTCGAACCAGAAGTTGAACTCGCCATCGTCCATCCACGCGTCAGGGCCACCGATGTAGGCCGCTCCGCCGCCGCTCGCTTCTACCGCCGTCAGCGCCGGGAGCCGGGGATCCTGCGCGCGCGTGTGGAGGGCGATGCCCCAGTAGTTCCCGTTCGGCGTTCCCGTTTGATGCCCGTACAGCCCAGAGGCCGAGGTCGTCGCTCGGCCGAAGGCGTCGGGCACGCTGAGATCGTAATCGATCACCTTGTAACGGTCGAGGGTCAGCGTGCCGTTCGGCAGCCCCGTCGCCTGGGCGACGTCCACGGGCGACTGGAAGATCGGGTCGCCCTCGACTTCGTAGAGCTTTTCCCTCTCGCTGCAGGCGGCGATCAACGCGGCCCCGGCCACCGCCAGGACCCCCGTGCGCGCCACTGTCCTCTTCATCGTTCGCATCCTTCCGCCTCGGAACGGGTCCATTGCGTTCACGCTTCGCCTAATTGCCGCCCGGCACGAAGGTGAGGCCGACCGAGACGCGCAGGTTGTGGAACTTGTCCTTCGGCTCGGGGACGCCCTCGAGGAACTCCGGCCAGGTGGTGTCCTGGTGCGGAGCCGAGACCGGATTCAACACGTTCCGATCGTAGTCGGTGAAGAAGTAGTCCCGGACGGTGAGCTGCAGACCCGCGTTCTCCGACAGCGCGTAACCCAGCACGCCGCCCACCACGAACCCGGTGCCGCCGTACGTCTTGCTGCGGCGCATGACCTGCGGGTCCATGAAGATCGTGTAACGGCCCACGCCCGCCATGAGGGACGCCTCCATGCGGCCCACCGGCACCGTGAGCCACCCGGCGACGCCGACGTTGGCCAGCGTGACCTGCTGCGAAACGCGGTACGTGAACGTGGTGTCCGCGAACTCGTGCCGCGCGCGCGGGAAGTACTTCCCGTTCGTCTTCGGCCGGGAGAGGTCCCCGAAGAACCCGACACGGATGTTCGGGTTCAGGTGGTACGCCACGTCCACGCCTGCCGCCGCGTCGTTGTCGAAGCCGGACGCCTTGTCGAATACCAGATAGCCGGCGTGCGGCGCGACCGTGAAGCCGCGCTCCGGAGACTGCGCACCCGCGTTCGCCGCCGGCAACCCCAGGAGCAGGGCCGTCATCAACACGAGCGGACGGCGCCAATCGGTTCCAAGCATTTTCTCGCTCCCTTGCGCAGGGCCGAGGCCGCGCCGCGCCGAGCGGTGCGGCGCGGCCTCCGGCTCATTCGTTCAGGATCCGTCAGAAGGCCACTTCGACCGAGATGACCTGGGTGTTGTTCAGGTCCCCGTGGTCCCGGTACGAGTAATCGATGCCGATCATGCGCGAGCCGCCGAGCGGGATGCGCAGGCCGGCGCCCCCGCCGAGGCCGAAGGTGAAGCTGTCGCGATGCTCGGCCCGGGCCTCGTTCAGCCACTGCTTGCCCGCGCGCAGGAAGAGAATGTCCCTGAACGAGTACTCGAACCCGATGCTCGTCTGGATGGCCGTGTCGATCGCGTCCGAGATGTCCGTCAACACGACGAAGCGGTGATCCGGGTTCGGGGCCAGCAGCGCCGTCGCGCTCCCGACCAGGTCCATCATGATGCCGAACCGGAACTGCGTGGGCAGCGGGGCCTCCTGCGTCTTGAGGAGCACGTCCTGACGGCGCCGGTTGCCGAACAGATCCTCAGTCCTGCCCGGCGAGAGCCGGTCCTCGATCAACTGCCCCTCCATGCGCCCGCTGCTGCCGATGTTGACGAGCGCGGCGCCGAGGGTGATCCCGTAGAGCCCCGCGTTGAACAGGGTGCTCAGGTCCGCGCCCACGTAGGACGCGTTCGCGCCCGTGATCCCCTCGGTCACGAACTTCCCCGCCACACCGACCGACAGGCGGTCCGTGATGCGACGGGCGTAATGCAGCCCGATCGCCGTGGCGGTCCACTCGAACTCGCCGCCGTACTGGGGATCACCGCCGAGGGGGTACGCCTCGGTAGTGCGGGTCATCTTCCCGGACGACAACGAGATCACGCTCACGCCGATCGTGCCGAGGTTGGTCGGCAACAACGCACCCGCGAACTGGTGCGTCACGCCCGAGCCCTCGAACAGCTCGGTGTGCGAGAAGCCCGCGGCGAACGTCTCCGTGAGGGCCGTGGCCGCGGTGTTCCAGTAGAGCGCGGTCGGGCCCATGGCCCGGGCGGTGTACGAACCGCCCAGGGCCTGCGCCTGCGCACCCACGCCGATCTCCAGGAAGTTGGCGCCGCGTGTGCCGGTCCGCGTGATCGGCTCATCGCGCCGGTTCTCCAGCGGCGTGCCGGTCCCCTGCGCCAGCAGCTCGCCGGCCGTGGCCAGCACCAGGGCGAACGCGAGCCAGCCTGTACGTGTCCTCATGATAGCCCCCAGTCAGCGGAAATCACTGTGCCTTCGCCTGGATGACCACGAACTTGCCGATCTTCTTCTGGCCGCCGGCCTCGACCACGAACAGGTACAGACCGGACGCCAGGTCGTTGCCCTCGCGCGTGCGGAGGTTGTACGCCAGGTCACCGCTGGCGCGCGGCCGGGCATGCGTCGTGTGATCCAGCGAGACCAGGTCGTCCTGCGTCCACCGGATCTCCTGGACGAACGCGCCCGAAACCGTGTAGATCCGCAGCACGCCCTCGGGGGGCATGTTCACGAAGTAGATCCGGCCCTCCGTCGACTGCGTCGTCTGCTCGAACGTGGACCGGCCGATGTACGGGTTCGGCACGACCATGATGTCATCCAGGGCACCCTTCGCCAGCTTGACGTCGGCACCCTTGACCGCCGGCTTGATCTCCAGCCGGTACTCGCTGGCCGAGGTGAACGGCACGTAGTACCGGACCACCTGGCGCAGCCCCGCCCGCGGCGACACGTACGCGCTCGAACCCGGACCCGCCACCGGGTTGCACGAGGGCCGCGGGTCGACGCACTGGATCGCCGCCGGCCCCCACGTCACCACCGGGCCGCTGCCCGCGTCTTCGATGAAGTAGAGCTTGTCGCCGGGGATCCAGACGTCGCCGGGGACGGTCACCCCGCTCTGGACCGTGCCGACGCCCTGACCGAGGGTGATCTCGTTGGCACGCGCGACACGGAGCTCCACGCCCTCCGGCGCCAGACCCTGCGCCAGCGCGTCCAGCTCGGCGCGCACCTCGCGCTTCAGCATCACGACCTTGACGTCGCGGTCGAAGCTCGCGTTGCGCACCGTGAACGGCAGCTTGACGGCGACCAGGTCATCCACCGAGAGCCGCTCGGCCCGCGCCCGCGCCGATTGATTGAATGCGCTCGAGCTGTACTCCTGGACGACGACGCCGCGGACAAGGTCCACGACCTCCTGCGAGACCTCGCCGGTCTGCGCCACCTGCCGCGCGTTGAGCGAGGCCGAGATCGCCTGACTCGTCGCCGACGGGCTCCCGAAGTCGATCCGCACCGGCGCCTGCGGGCCGTAGGCGCGGTCCTTCCACTCGATGTGGTACTCACCGGAGGCCACGCCAGCCGACGCCCGGCGGACCGAAGCGTTCCGATCCCACACCACGCTCGGCGCCGCGCTCTGCGACAGCGTGTCGCCGGCGGCCACGTCCACGTAGAACGTGCTGTTGAACTGGCCGCCCAGCGTGGCGTCCACGGACAGCGTGAAGTTCGGGAAGTCGCTCCGCGCGATGAACGTGCCCGGCGTCGCCGCATCGCCCGTCAGCTCGGTCGAAACCAGCAGCGGCGCGCCGTCGCTCCGGACCACGACGATGCCCAGCCGCCGCAGGTTCGTGGTCGTCGTCTCGCCGGACGTCGTCGTGGTGACGGCGGTATCGCCCGCCGCGTAATGGATCGTCACGATGTCCCGGTTCGGGTGGGTGAACGTCTCCGTCCCGGAGACGCGCTCGACCTCGACGACGACGCCGTCCGGTCCCTGCCGGATCGTGAACGCATCGCCGAAGACCACGCGGTACGTGGCCGCGGACTCCGGTTCACCGGCCACGCGAGCGGAGATCGGATGGTACGGCACGCGGGCCGGCCCGACCTGCCCGTCCTCCGGGAACGTGGCGGTCGCGCGTTCGCCGCCCGCGACCAGGCTGATCGGCACGTAGACGCTCGCCACGTTCGGGTCGCTCGTGGACGCGGAGAGCGGCGCGAGCAGCTTCGGCGCGATCTGGACCACCGTCACGACCGTGTCGCCGTCCGCGTCGACGTTCAGCACCGGCCACTCGGCGCCCCGGGAGAGCGTCGAGATCGAGTAGAGGTACGTCACGCCGGGCCGGACGTTGGTGTCCGTCCAGATGTTCGGCAGCGACCCATCCGCGCCGGCGGTGATGATCTGCGCCGGACGCCACCCGTTGCCGACCGGGTTGCCCCGCTCGTCCACGGCTTCGTCCCCGGCGCAGTCCTGGTCATCCGTCCAGGACGTCCCGCCGTTGCAGGACTTGTAGATGTAGATCGCCTCGAGGTTGTTGAACGCCCGGGCCAGCACGCTGTCCGCCAGCCACGGGTTCAGGTCCCGCAGCGTGGCCAGCGCGGTCCCCGGGGTCGCGTCCACCAGCTTCTTGTAATAGTCGATCAGGAAGGGATCGACCCAGTTCTCGGCACCGTCGTTGAGGAACAGCGTCACCTGTGCGGTGTTGATGTCGCCCGCGGTGACGTTGGTCGCGACGATGGCGAGCGGCTCGTTCCGGTGGACCCGCCCGTCCGGCAGGTTCACGACGCCCGCCGCGGTCGCCGGCGGCTGCGGGCTCAGCCAGAAGTTCATGTACAGGTCGATGACGGACTTCTGGAGATCCTCGATCCCGATCGAGTCCGGGGCGCCCATGACGGCGATCACCACGCCCGTGGACTGGCCGGCCTTGAGCGGGAACGGGCCGATCCCGACGACCTGCACGTTGGCGTACCGGTTGTTCAGCCCGCCGGGCAGCGTGTCCGACCAGGTCACCGCGCACGCCTCCTGGGGCGGCAGGTTGACGCCCGAGCAGCTGTCGAGGTACAGCGTGTCAGGGCCCGTCGGCGCGCCCGGCGGCCGGTTGCTGTACGTCCAGTCCCCCGGCACGTAGCGGTTGAAGCCCGTCCGGGACGGGAAGTCCTTGCTGTGGAACGTCCGCCAGTACTCCGTCGCGCTCAGCGAGGCCGGCGCACGGCCGTCCAGCACGTTCACCTCCGTGGAGGAGAGCATGCCGAACCGCCGGCGGTCGCGGCCGGTCAGCAGCGTCGTCGCGGCGCAGCCGCCGTAGCCGCAGATGTGGCCGTGGTTGAACGTGATCGTGTCACCCGCCGCGGGATGCGTCGGGTCGTAGAACGGCGAGCCGGGCGTGGTGAACAGCTTGTTCCTCAGGTCGCCGATCGGGGACTTGAGGATGATCATTTGGGTGGCGCCCCAGTAGAACCCGCGGTCGCCGCTCGTCAGGCACGACGACACCCCCGAAACGACCCGCGCGCCGTTGCAGCCCGGGTGCACCCCGTTGTTCACCCAGCGGACAGAGCCGTTCTGCGGCTCGTAGTACGTGGCCGTTTCCTGGATGGTGTTCGACGGCTGCGGCGAGAAGCCGATGTAGAGCGAGTCGTAGTCGATGCCGACGCCGTAGACCTTCTCGGACGCGTTCGTGATCTTCGCCTGCCAGAAGACGGCGTTCGCGACCGACGGGAGCGTGAACGAGAAGGCGTCGAAGTCGATCTCCAGACCCAACGGGTAGCCTTCCTTGACCGGCTTGCCGCTGCCGTTGGGGATGACGCTGCCGTAGTCGGCGAGCCGCTCCGCGTAGAAGTCGCTGATGCGGCCGTACGTCTGGAAGCTGCCGATGAAGCCCGGCGTGTGCAGGTCCTCCGGCACCGCCCACCAGTCGAACCGGAAGTCGTGCCCGGCGCGGTTGAAGTACTCGGCCCAGCCCTCGGCCGTGATCAGCGGGCTGCCCTGCCAGCCGCCGCTCGGCCAGGTCTCGGGGCAGTTGCTCCCGGCCAGCAGCGTCACGCCCGCATCGAGCTGTCCACCCAGAGTGGCGCTGTGGTCCCGGCAGCTCCCATCCAAGGTGCTCGCCACGCCGGAGAACAGCGCGCCCAGCGTGCCGTCCGCGGCGGCGAAGTTCTGCATCCCCGAGAGGAGGATGCCGTTCATCGCGGCCGAGTAGCCGTCCTCGTTGGCGATGTTCTGGAGGCTCGGGATGACGTCGCGGTACTTCACCCACGTGCTCCGCGGCGTGCCGGCCATGAACGTGATCTCGAAGAAGTTGTGCCGCCACCCGCCGCGATGCAGCAGGTACCCCAGGTAACCCGGGTCGTAGTTGTAATCGCCCGGGCCGGCGTTCGACATGAAATAGTTGAACGTCCCGGCCATGCGCATGCCGCTGAACGCGACGTCGTTCATCGCCCGCAGCCGGAACGGCGAACGCCGGGCGCGCAGGTCCAGGTCCGGCGTGTTGGGGTCACCGCCGGCCGAGACGAAATCCACCCTTTGGACCGGGTACCCACGGTACGTTTCCTGGGCCGCGACATCGCGCGCTGCCGCCGCGAGGACGCCCGCCGTCACCACGAACACGAGCCCCCGCACTGCGGCGCGTGTCCCGGTCGAACGGATGTAGCGATTCATCATGGTCTCCCAGATTCCAATGGCCTCGCCGTTGGCGCGGGACCGGGCGACGGCGCCTACGTGCGCCCCCCGGTCCCCGCCCCCAGATCCGGCTCAGAAGTTGATGGTCACGCCCGCGTTGATGCTGCGGCGCTGGCCGATGTAGTACGGCCGATCGAAGAAGGTCGAGTTCGCACCCTCGCCGACCGTGTTGCCGTGCCGCTCGCGGCTCTGGTCCACCGTCCCTGCGATGCAGTTGCCCGAGGAGACGTAGACCTGGACGCAGTTGATGCGGTCGGTCAGGTTGACGACGCGCGCGAACACACCGTAGCGGAGGTTGCCCACCTCCCACTCCTTCCGCGCCAGCAGGTCCAGCTGGAACGTCGCGGGCGCGCGCGCCGAGTTCCGGGCGAGCTGGGCGTTCTCGCCGATCCCCGTGAACGTCGTGGTCGGCGTGTACGGGAACCCGCTCGCCGCCCGGATGGTGACGGCCGCCATCGTGTGCCGCAGCCAGTTCCCGAACGGAATGTCCGGCGTCTCCCGCCCGACCTGGAAACGCAGCACGCCGTTGAAGACGTGCGGCCGGTCGATCGGCGACGGGAACTCGATCCGCGCCTGCGGATCGCCCTCCTCGATCACACCCTGCGCCTCACGCTCGGGTGCGGCCGCGTTCGTCGTGGCCCGCGAGAACGTGTAGTTCAGGTCGAACCCCCAGTACCCAGAGAGGCGACGCTGCACGCCGATCTCGAAGCCCCGCACCGTCTGGAAGTCCTTGTTCACCAGGACCCAGTAGCGCGGGATGTTGGTGCCGTACGTGGCACCCGGATCGGTGACGTTGCGGCCACCCTCCTGGAGGCCCGTCAGACCGAACTGGTCCTTCGTGAAGAACACCGTCTGGAACGAGTACTCGTCGTTGATCGCGGCCTGGAACCCGATCTCGTAGGCGTCGGTGCGCTCCACCAGGAGATGCGGGTTCCCGATCCAGTCGATCGTGTACGACGTGGAGAAGATGCGCGGGCCGCCCGGCACACCCTCCAACGGCGTGCCGATCCCCGTGCCCTGGTAGATGTTGTTGAGCAGCGGGTTCTGCGAGTAGCGGCCGAAATTGAAGAAGAAGTTGGACGTCTCGGTCACCGGGAACGAGAGCTGGATCCGCGGCGAGAACTGCTTCCGCAGCGACGACTCGCCGAAGTCGTCATGGCTCGCGATCCGCGCGGCCTCCGCCAGGACGTCCCGGTTGTCCGGATGCGAGCAGTACTCCCACGTCCACGACGGATCGGCCGACATCTGGACCACCCGCGTGCCCGTGCCGGACTCGTTGGGCACCCGGACCCGCACGTTCTGGAACGCCAGCGGGTTCTCGCACACGTCACGCGCCGTGGTGCCGTTGGTCGGATCGAGCGGGTCCGCGAAGAAGAGGCCGCCCGCCCGACCATAGTCGAAGCGGAAGCCCAGGCGCACCGTCACGAAGTCGTACTCGATCTCGTCCTGCACGTAGAACGCGGCGTTCCAGGGCTTCGCCGTGTAGTCGGTCGGCACCGCGATCACGTCGTTGGTGCCGCGGTTGCGGACCTCGTGGTAGTCCAGGTCGTGGCGCTCGTAGTAGACGCCGGCCTGGATGTTGTGGTGGTCCGTGATCTGGGACTCGACGTCCGCCCGCGCCACCAGGGTCCGGAGCTTCTCACCCCCGTAGAACTCGTCCGTCCCCGCCGCCGGGTGGAACGCCGTGATCCCCGGCGCGACGAACCGGCCCGTGAAGTTGGTGTCCGCGAACCGGTCCTCGAGGCAGACGCCGTCCAGGTAGTTGCAGGTCAGGCGCTCCTGGTCGAAGAGCCCGGCCGCGAGCGTGTAGCGGGTCCGGTTCAGCGTGTGGTCCCACTTGAGCGTGTAGAGGCGCCGGTCCAGCCGGATGGACGAGCGCGCGATGAACTCGTAACGGCCGTAGCCCTGCGGCGTCTGCCCCGCCGTGCCGTAGTACGCGTCGCAGACGTCGCGGTCCACGCCGAGCTTGACGCACTCGTCCGACGGGTTGAAGCCCGTCAGCAGGTAGGCGAAGTCGAACGGCATGCGCTGCCGGTAGTAGTCGAGCACCGAGAAGCTCAACTTGGCCGTGGGCGACGCCTCGAACGTCAGCTTGGCGAACAGGTCACCCTCGCTGTCGTAGCCGTCCGCCCTCCAGCCCGCGATGACATCCAGCGGGTGCGGCGTGTTGAGGCCCTGCGGCGGCCGGTCCGGCCGGAAGACGTCGTTGTCGTACTCGTGCACCTGGTCGGCCGAGTACTTGTTGCGCCCCGCGATGACGAAGCGCAGCCGCTCGCCCGTCCCCGGGACGGGGCCGCTCAGGTGGCCTTCGAACAGACTGTAGCCCAGCAGCTCGTCGTGACGGTTGCCCAGGGCCCCGCCCAGCGACGAGGTCTGGTACTCGAACGAGCCCTCGAGCTCCCGCGACCCCTCCTTGGTCGCGACGTTCACGATCCCCGAGAGGGCGTTGCCGTACTGGGGCTCGAGGCCGCCGCGCTGGTACTCGATCTGCTGGACGTACTTCCGGTTGATCGTGATCGCCGGGCCGCCGAACACGAAGTTGTTGACCGGGATGCCGTCGATCAGGGTGAGCGTCTCGCCCACCCGGCCGCCACGGATCTGGAGCGGCTCAATGGGATTCCGGCGCGTGTCCGTGAACGCGATGATGTCCGTGTTCTGCGGGACCTGGAGGAAACCCTGCTTCAACGCCAGAGCGCCCTCGACGCTGGTCACGGGCAGGGTGTTGACCTCCGCCGTGGTGAGCGTGCTCGAGCTCCCCGCCGCGGACGTCTCGATCAGCGGGACGCGCTCCACCTCGACGACGACCGGCGAGACGGCCAGCGCCTCGCTGGTCATCTCGAAGTCGACCGTGCGCGTCACGTCGATCGTGATCGAGATGTTCTCCTTGCGCACCGTCGCGTAGCCGATGATCTGCGCCGTGACGGTGTACGTCCCGGGCGGGATGTTGATCATGAAGTAACGACCGTTCTCGCCCGTGAGCGTGCTCCGTCTCAACTCCTCGATGGTCACCTGGACGCCGGCCAGGGGCTCGCCCGTCTGCTGGTCCGTCACGAGTCCGGTCAACTTGCCGGTTTGAGCGTGGACCGGCGGGGCGAAGGCGCCGAACGCCAGCAGTAACGCGGCGACCGCGCCGGCCAGGACGTAGCGTTGCGTCACGGTTCCCTCCTTGAGGAGATACGGATGACGGACCGGCGATCCGAGCCCCGGGCGCCGATGCGCGGACGTGGCGCCCGGGCACACGGGTCCTTCGTATACCAACGACGAAGAATTGGAAAGCGAACAGACGTCCGAACGAAAAGCACGCAATTCGCGCTCTCTGAACGAGTTTCGGAACAAGGCGCCTCGTGATCGCCTCTCCCGGCGTCAGGAATGTTGGTGAGTGGCCTCGAAAGCGGCTCTCCTGAGGCTTGGTCGGATTGGCACCTACACTTACGCCCAGACCGAACTCCTGTCAAGAGGCAAGTGGACGCCCCGGGCCGAGCCACGGCGCCGATCCGATCCAAACACAATGACGGCTGCAGCCACTCGGGCGGCAGCGTTGTTCCCGACCTCGGTTCAGCCTTAGAACGCGCGACCCTTCCGTTTTGTGACGGGGGATGGGCGGCTGTCGGTCCTGGAGAGGGCCGCCCGAGCGGCCCTCTCCAGGACCCGAGGAGGGGTGTGCCCGGTCAGGCTCGAGCGGGCGGCGCGGCGCCCCGCGCGAGCGCCGCCGCACCGCGGGCCGCGTCCACGGTGCTGTCGAGCAAGCGGAGCGGGAGCTCGAGGGCCCGGAGCGCCGCGGCGGTCGCCTCGCGGAGCGGGCCGCCGGGCGCGAGGAGACCGCCGGTGAGGGCGACGGGGGCCGGCTCGGCCCACGGGCCCAGCCGCCGGTAGAGGGCGCGGGCGTGGGCGGCGAGCTCCTCAGCAGCGGCGCGCAGGATGCCGGCGGCGACCGCGTCGCCCGCCGCCGCGGTGGTGGCGACGTGGGGGGTGAGCGCGGCGATGTCTGCCTTGGTCGCGGCTGCGGCCCAGGCAATGAGCCCCTCCGGCGCATCCACGCCCGCGTGCCGCAACACGGGTTCCCGTAGCGCGGTCCCGGGAGCGCGGCCGTCGTGGGCCCGGACCACGGCGCGCAGGGCGGCGAGTCCCACGGCGTAACCACTGCCCTCATCGCCGAGCACGTGCCCCCAGCCGCCGACGCGGGCGGTGCGTCCGTCCTCGGCGCGGCCCCACGCGATGGAGCCGGTGCCGGCGATGATGAGCAGGCCGGGCCCGGCGGCGAAGGCGTCGTGGAAGGCGGCCTCGATGTCGCCGACGACGCGGATCTCCCGGGCCACCGCGTGGCGGGCGAGCGCCTCCCGGATGGCGCGACGTTCGGCCTCGCGCCCCGCACCGGCGAGCGCACAGCAGAGCGCGGCGGCGGGTGCGGCGGCGCCGGCCGCCTCCAGCGTGCGGCGGGCGAGCTCTGCGAGCGTCCCCGCCCGGGCGCCGGGGTCCGCCGGGTTCACGATCCCGGCACCGCCGCGGACGCGCGCGAGCTCTCGTCCGGCGGCGTCCGTCGCCACGACCGTGGTGTTGGTGCCGCCTCCGTCGAGGCCGAGGTACACCGCGTCGGGGCCCGGACAGGGGCGAGGGCGAGGACCGGGGCTCATCTCGATCGTGGATCGCCGCCCGCGACCACCTCGAGCTGCCGACGTGCGCCGCGGCCGCCCCGCAAGGCAGCGCTCGCAGAGCCGACGGCGACCGTGATGGCGGAGCCGATCAACGAGAACCAGAGCGTGTCGACCACCTTGGGCATGAGGCCGAACTGCTGGGCCGCCCAGAGCGCGGTCATGACGACGATGGCGACCGCCATGCCGGCGATCGCGTCACGCTGCCCGGCGCGCCGCGAAACGACGGCGAGCAGGAACGCGCCGAGCAGGCCGCCGTAGGTGAAGGACGCGATCTGGAGCGCGATGACCACGATCGGCGTGCCCTGCGACGCGAACTGGAACAGGATCCCGCCGCCGATGATGATCGCCGCCCACAGGACCGTGAAGCGCCTGCCGACGCGCATCAGGTGTTCTTGATCATCCCCGCGGCCGGAGAGCGGCGCGTACAGGTCGTGTGTCGTGGCGGATGCCAGCGAATTGAGCGAGGACGAGACCGTGGACATCATCGCGGCCAGGATCCCGGCGATGATCAAGCCCGAGAGCCCGGGCGGGAGCTGCTCGATGATGAACGTCGGGAAGATCGCGTCCGGCGTGTCGAAGGCCCGGCCCTGGTAGAACGCATAGAGGCCGGCGCCGACCAGCAGGAACAGGGCGAACTGCCCGATCACCAGGATGCCGCTGCCGACGAGCGCGCGGCGCGCGTCGGCCAGTGAGGGCGCGGCGAGCAGGCGCTGGACGATCAGGTGGTCCACGCCGTGCGACGCCATGGAGAGGAACGCGCCGCCCACGAGGCCGGTCCAGAACCACTGGGCGCTGGCGAAGCCTCCCCAGCCCCCCTCGAAGTGGAAGATCCGGAACTTGTCGAGCGGCTCGACCGCCGCCGCGATCGCCTCCCACCCGCCGAGCCGCCCGAGCAACACGGCGAGGGCCGCGATCCCGCCGAACAGGTAGATCCCCATCTGGATGACGTCCACCCAGACCACTGCGCGCAACCCGCCGTAGTAGGTGTAGACCAGCGTGAAGATCCCCGTGATGACGATCGATTGCCAGTAGGGCAGTCCCGTCAGGAGGGAGATGGGGATCGCGGCGGCGAACACGCGCACGCTGTCGGCGAAGGCGCGGGTCACCAGGAAGATGATGGACGCGAAGCGGCGGGCGCCCAGGCCGAAGCGGCCCTCGAGCACGGCGTAGGCCGTTTCGAGCTCACCCCGGAAGTAACCGGGCAGCAGGACCGCCGCGATCGCGATGCGCCCGACCAGGTAGCCCAGGGTGAGCTGGAGCATCCACAGGTCGGACACGTACGCGGTGCCCGGCACGCTGATGAAGGTGAGGGCGCTGGTCTCCGTCGCGACGACGGAGAAGCAGACCGCCCACCAGGCGATGGCCCGGCCGCCCAAGAAGTAGTCCTGCGCCCCCTTCTGGGAGCGGCCGAGCCAGGTCCCGAACGCGGTGACGCCGAGCAGGTAGGCGACGATGACGGCGGCGTCGAGCGCAGTGATGGACATGCCGGCCTACTCGACGGCGAGCACGGGCGACATCTCGGGCTCGGCGGCCGGCGCCGGGATGCTACGCCGCTGGGCCGACGGGCGGATCACCACGAACGCCTCCATCGCGTGGAACTCCGGCAGGCCGAGGCGATCCATGTCCCGGGCCGTGGCGGTGTTGCGCGCCTCCACGCGCTGCCAGAACTCCCGCTCGTCGTACGGCCCCGGGAACGGCGCGACGTCCTTCTGCGACTGGTGCTTGAAGATCGCGAGGATCTTGCGTCGCAACTCTTCGCGCGAGAGCGGCACCAGCACATCGGCCTCGTGGACGGCCCACTCCTGCCAGGCGCCGCGGTAGAGCCAGACCTCGGGCTGCGGCCCCTGGTACCGCTGCAGCGCCAGCTCGATGGCCTGCTTGCACATCCGGTGCGTGCCGTGCGGATCGGACAGGTCGCCGGCCACGTAAATGACCTCGGGCTTCACCTCCTCGAACAGCTCGAGGATGATCCGGATGTCCGCCTCGCCGATCGGGTCCTTGCGCACCTTGCCGGTCTGGTAGAACGGCAGGTTCAGGAAGCGGCAGGCGCTGCGCGCGATTCCCAGCGACTCGACGGCGCTGACCGCCTCGGCCTCACGGATCTCGCGCTTGATGTCCTGCACCTCGCGGATGTCGACCTCGCCCGGCTTCTTCCGCGCGAGCGCGCTCTCGATGCGGGCGATCAACTCGTCCAGCGCCCCGTTCTGGATGCCGGCGACCTCGCGGTGGAAGCGCGAAATGAAGTCGAGGTACCGCCGCACCTCGTGGTCGAAGACGGCGATGTTGCCGGACGTCATGTAGGCGACCACGAGATGGTTCTCGTTCTCGTGCAGCTTCCGCAGCGTGCCGCCCATGCTGATCACGTCATCGTCCGGGTGCGGGCTGAAGACGATGATCCGGCGCCCGTGCGGGAGCCGCGGGTTGTCACAGATCTTGGCCGCGAGGCGCGCGAACACGGTCTTGTTCAGCACGTCCACCGAGGGGTAGGACGCGAGCAGGGAGCTGAGGTGGTTCTCCCGATAGTCCGTGCTGGACAGCTTGAGGATCGGCGTCTTGGTCTCCTCGGAGAGCCAGATGACCGCGCGCTCGGTGAGTTCGGGCGTCCACTCGACCTCCCGGACCAGCCAGGGCGTACGGACCCGCGTGAGCTCGCTGGCCGCGGCGCTGTCCACGTAGAAGGTCGTGTTCGGATGCGTCTGGAGGTACGTGGCGGCGACGTCGGGAGAAATGTCGCCCTCGACGGCGCGGCGGATGATGGACGCCTTGTGTTCGCCGGTGGCGATGAGCGCGATCTCACGGGCCTCGAGGATCGTGGCGACGCCCATGGTGATCGCCTCGCGCGGCACGTTCTCCTCGCCAAAGAAGTCGGCGGCGGCGTCCTTGCGGGTGATGGTGTCCAGCGTCACCAGGCGGGTCCGGGAATCGATGCCGGAGCCCGGCTCGTTGAACCCGATGTGGCCGCTCTTGCCGATCCCGAGGATCTGGAAGTCGATCCCGCCGGCCCGTTCGATGGCGGCCTCGTACTCCCGGCAGTAGGCTTCCACCTGGTCGCGCGGGATGTCGCCGCGAGGGATGTGGACGTTCTCCGGCTTGACGTTCACGTGCTCGAAGAAGTTCTCCCACATGTACCGGTGGAAGCTGTGGATGCTATCCGGTTGCATGGGGTAGTACTCATCGAGATTGAACGTGATGACGTTGGAGAAGTCGAGGCCCTCCTCGCGGTGCAGGCGGATCAGTTCGCGGTATATGCCGATCGGCGTGGAGCCCGTCGCGAGCCCGAGGACGGCGTACTCGCCGGCGGCGCGCTTGGTGCGGATGAGCGTCGCGATGCGATCCGCGATGAGGCGCGCGATGTCCTCGTGCTCCTCGACGATCACCACAGGAACACGTTCGGTGTGTTGAGCCATGTTCGCTGTCCGATGGTCCAGGTTGTAGGGTAGCGCGTGATCCCACACGCGCAGCGGAGATCTACTGGCGTACTTCATCGCTTCTCGCCCCCTCGCGCTTCCTCACCGGCATGTCGGTGATCGCATGAATGACCGCGTCGTGCACGGCCCTGCGCAGGGCGGCGTGTTTCGTGTTGTCGCGCGTCGGATTGATCCGGTTCGTGAGGAGCACGACGAACAAGTCGTACTCCGGGTCGATCCAGACGCTGGTGCCCGTGAAGCCCGTGTGTCCGTAGGCGCGCGGGCTGAACGGATCGCTCGGGCCGGGCTTGTCCCAGCCGAGCGCTCGGCCGGAGCCCTCGGCGCGACGCGTGAAGAGCGCGATGGTCGCGGAATCCACCACACGTACCCCGCCGTACTCTCCTCCGTTCAACATCATCTGCGCGAAGACGGCCAGGTCGCGCGCCGAGGAGAAGAGCCCGGCGTGACCGGCGACGCCGCCGAGGGCGTACGCGTTCTCATCGTGGACGACGCCGTGGACGTGTGTGTGACGGAAAACGGTGTCCACCTCGGTCGGCGCCACTCTGGCGAGGATCGGCGGACTGCCGTCCGTTCCGGGCCCCGCTTCGCCGTACGCCGCGACGGCGGGGACGGGATCCGCCCACGAACGAGGGTTGTATCCCGTGTCCCGCATGCCGAGCGGGTCGAACACCCGCTCATCGAGGAACCCGTCCAGCGTCTGGCCGGTCACCTCCTCGATGATGAACCCCAACACCATGATGCCGAGGTCGCTGTACACGGTCCGGCTGCCCGGGGCGTGATCGAGGCCCATGGCGCCGATCCGGCGCGCGTAGGCGTCCCGGCCGCGCAGCTGGCGCCAGAGCGGGGCGTAGGCCGGCAGCCCGGACGAGTGGGTCAGCAGGTGGCGGACCGTGACTCGCTCCTTGTCCCCCTTGCCGCGCCACTCGGGCAGGTAGTGCGCGACCGGCGCGTCGAGGTCGAGTCTGCCCTCCTCGACGAGGATCATCGCCGCGGTCGTGGTGCCGATGACCTTCGAGAGCGAGGCCAGGTCGTAGATCGTGGAATCGGTGACGGGACCGAACCCGCTCCGCCAGTCGAGCCGGCCATAGCCGCCCAGGCGGACCAGCCGGCCGTGGCGGCCGATGGCCAGGGCCGCGCCGGGCGTCGCGCCGGCGAGGATCGCGTCGTTGATGAGCGAGTCGACGCGGGCGAGTCTGGCCGGGTCCAGGCCGACCTCCTCCGGTGCGGCCAGCGTCAGGCGCCCCCCGCCCCGCCGCGTCACGGCCGGAGCCGGGGCGGCCGCGTCCGTCCGCGGCTGCGCGCCGCCCACCTGGTGCGGCGCCGGCGCAGCGCACGCGACCACCAGGATCGCCGCGCAGACGCTGGGGCGCACGGGGAGGCCGGGAGCGGTCATGGCGCGCTCCGGGACGCCTTCACGGGCTCGATCGTCAGACCGGTTCCGAGCTCGTGGTACGGCGGGATCGAGATCGGCAGCTTGCCCGTGATCGGTGCCTCGCCGGTCAGCGCCCGGGCGGCCGCCTCCTGGAGCACATCCTGCGCTCCCCACGCGAGCACGTACGTGCCCACGTTCGGGAACTGCGAGAGGACGTACGGGTTGCCGAACGTGGTCACGACCGTGGGCCGGCGCTCCGCGACGCGGGCGACGAACTCCGCCACGTGCGGCGCAATGGCGATGTCGCCCTTCCACGCCACGACGCGGATGAAGGGCGAGAAGAGGACGACGTCCACCTCGTCCGCGGCCGCGAGGAGCGAATCGAGCTGCGCGGGCGTCGTACGGGCGTCGATGGAGACCGCGCGCGTCCCCGGCAGCAGTCTGGCCAGACTGCGCTGGAACGTGCGGCCGGCAAGGGGATCGTAGTCGTCCGTGTAGACGATGCTGAGCGCGCGGCGGATCCGGTCCCGGGTGAGCGGGAGCAGCCCGTCGCGGTCCCGGGCGGCGGTGATGGAGCGGGCCGCGATCTCGGCGGCCACGGCGTAGTGCTCACGCGAGCCCACGACATCCGCGACGCGGTCCAGGTCCACGGTGCGCCGCTCGTGCAGCCGCAGGGCCGCCTTCGCCCGGAGCAGGCGACGGACCGAGCGATCGATCCGCTCCTCCGGGATCTCGCCGCGCTCGACCGCGGCGACCACCGCGTCAATGGCGGTCCGGATGTCCGGCGGCATGAGCAGCACGTCCGCGCCGGCCTTGACGGCCATCACTGCCGCCTGCGCGTTGCCGTAGCCCCGCACGATGCCGCCCATGCTCAGCGCATCGGTGACGATGAGGCCCTGGAAGCCGAGCTCCTCGCGCAGCAGCCCCTCGAGGATCCGAGGCGAGAGCGTGGCCGGGACCGAGTCACCGGTGAGTGCCGGGAAGGCGATGTGGGCGCTCATGACGGCGGCCACGCCCGCGGCGATCGCCGCGCGGAACGGCGGCAGCTCGACGGAGTCCACCCGGGCGCGATCCACGGTGATGACGGGCAGCTCGATGTGCGAGTCCACGCCCGTGTCGCCGTGGCCGGGGAAGTGCTTGGCGGTGGCCAGCGTGCCGTGCTGCTGGAGCCCCCGGACGTGTGCCGCGGCCAGGCGCGAGACGCTGGCCGGGTCCTCGCCGTAGCTCCGGGTGTTGATGATCGGGTTGGCCGGGTTGTTGTTGACGTCCACCACCGGCGCGTAGATCATGTGGACGCCGACGGCCCGCGCCTCGAGCGCCGTGATCCGGCCCAGCTCGAAGGCGAGGCGTTCGTCGCCCGTGGCGCCGAGGGCCATGAGCGGCGGGAACTGCGTGCCGCCGCCGAGCACCATGCCGTAGGGCAGGACGACGCCGCCGTTGAGGCGCATGCCGGGCCCGTTCTCCATGTCCGCGGCGATGAGGAGCGGCAGGTCGGCCTGCTCCTGGAGCATGTTCAGCTTGGCAGCCACCTCGAGCGGCGCGCCGATGGAGATGATGATGCCGCCGACGCCGTAGTCGACGACCCATTGGCGGAGGCTGTCGTAGGCGTCGCTGTTCCGGGCCAGGTACTCGCCGCCCAGCCACGGCATGACCATCTGACCGACCTTTTGCCGGAGCGTCAGGCGTTGCAGCTGTTGCTCGACCCATGCGTCCGCGCTCGCGTCGGGGCTGGGGGTCTCCGTGCGGAACGGCGCGCAGGCAGCCAGCGCGATGAGGGAGATCAGCGCCAGGAATCGGTGGGTCATATCGTTCACCGGGTTGCGGCCGAGGCTCTCGGTCATCACAGTTGACGGCGGTCCCGGCCCACGCCCGGGAGAGGCCGGGGTTGGAACACGATGACAGGATCGATCCGGAATGGGGAAAGCTAAGGACTGGCGGGAAACGGCGCAACGTCTGGCGCTGGTCGTGGCCGTGTGGGCCGCGGCCGCGTGTGGAAGCGAGGCGGGCACCGAGGCCGGGGCTGTGGCCGGGGAGCGGGCGGGTGTGGAGCCGGCGCAGGCGGTCCGGCTCGGGATCGACGTCCTGATGGACCAGGGCGCGAGCGTGCTGGAAGGCAAGCGTGTGGGCCTCATCACCAACCATACTGGCCGGGACGCGCAGGGCCGCAGCACCATCGACCTGCTACACGAGCACCCGCGGGTCGAGCTTGTGGCGCTGTTCAGCCCGGAGCACGGGATCCGGGGCACGGCGCGCCCGGGTGAGCGGGTGTCGAGCGGGCGGGACGAGGAAACGGGGCTGCCGATCCACTCGCTCTACGGCGAAACACGCGAGCCCACCGCCGAGATGCTCGAGGGGCTGGATGTCCTGGTCTTCGATATCCAGGACGTCGGCGCCCGCTACTACACGTACGTGTGGACCATGGCCCTCGCGATGCGGGCGGCGGCGCGGCACGGCCTGCAGTTCGTGGTGCTGGATCGGCCGAACCCGATCGGGGGCGAGCTGGTGCAGGGCACGGTGCTGGAGCCGGCGCAAGCGTCGTTCGTCGGGCTCTACCCGGTCCCGATGCGGCACGGTCTCACGGCGGGCGAGCTGGCTCGGCTGGTGAACGAGGAGTACGGGATCGGCGCGGACCTGGTGGTGGTGCCGATGGAGGGGTGGCGGCGGTCGCAGTGGTTCGACGAGACCGGCCTGCCGTGGACGCCGCCCTCGCCCAACATGCCCGACCTCGAGAGTGCGACCCACTACCCCGGCACCTGCCTGTTCGAGGGCACGAACCTCTCCGTGGGGCGTGGGACCGACGCGGCGTTCCAGCAGATCGGCGCGCCCTGGCTGGACCACGAGACGCTGGCCCGACGGCTCGACGAGTACGGCTTCCCGGGTGTCCGCTTCGAGGCGGTGACGTTCACGCCGGAGAACCCCGGCGACGGCCGCTACGGCGGGGAGTCGGTGAAGGGGGTGCGTTTCGTGACGACCGACCGGGCGGTCTACGACCCGACGGTGGCGGCCGTCGCGGCGCTGGTCGAGATCCGGCGGCTGCACCCGGACCGGCTGGAATGGGTGCGGAGCCACTTCGACCGGCTGGCCGGCACCCCCCGTCTCCGGGAGCAGATCATGGCCGGTGCGGGCGTCGAGGAGATCACCGCGCCGTGGGCCGGGCCGCTCGCGGAGTTCCGGCAGCTCCGGGAGCGGTACCTCCTGTACCGGTAGGCGAGCGGGACGGCGTCACCAGCCGTATTCGTAGTCCCACGCGCCGGGGCGCGGGCGAGGCGGGCCGGGGCGAGGGCGTGGGCGGCGGTCCCGGGCGCGGCGGCCAGGGCGGCCCCCCGCTTCCCTGCCCCACCCCCGCGGCGGCGGGGCGAGCGGACGCGTGAAGCCGATGGGCCCACGGCCCGAGCGGCGCCGGTGCTCGATGGTGCGCTCCGAGTACTCGTACGAGTCCGGCGGGCCGCCGCTGTAGCGGCCGTAGCGCTCCCTGAGGTCGTGGATGCCCATCCGCTCCTCGCGCTCCATCCGCTCGAGATAGTCCCGGAAGAACTCCCGCTCGTAACGGGACGGCCCGCCCCACGGCCGACGCGTCATTCCGCCCCTCCTCCTGTACGACCCCGCTCTCGGTTCGGGGGTGCAAGAAGCATGCGGCGGCTTGCCTCGGCCCCTCCTCAGGGGCCATCATGCGCCCGCGGGGGACAACGCCAACACAACCGGAGTGCAGCAGAGCGATGAGGAAGACGGTCCTGCTCGCCGGCATTGCCGTGGCCTGGTCCTGCGCCGGCCCGGGTGGACAGGTGCAGCCGCCGAGCCCGCCGGCCGGAGCGGGCGCGGCACGGGTGCAGCCCGGCGACCCCGAGGCCACGTTCGCACGCCTGGAAACGGAGCTCCGCGCTCGCATCGCGCAGGAGGCGCCCGCGGAGGTCGCCGTCGCGCTGGTGGACCTCGCCACCGGCCTGCGCCTCGGCATCGGGGACACCGTGACCATGCACGCGGCCAGCACCATGAAGGTCCCGGTGCTGCTCGAGCTGATCCGGCAGGTGGAGGCGGGGCGGCTCTCGCTGGACGCGCGCATCCCCGTCGTCAACGAGTTCCGCAGCATTGCCGACGGCAGCACGTACGCCCTCTCCCCCGAGGATGACAGCGACACGGAGCTGTACGACGCGGTGGGGCAAGAGCGGCCCATTCGGGAGCTGGCGCGGCGCATGATCGTCCGGTCGTCCAACCTGGCGACCAACAACCTCATCTCCTACGTCACGCCGGACAGCATCGCGCGGACCCTCGCTCGCCTGGGCGCGCCGGGGATGCGCGTGCTGCGCGGCGTGGAGGACGGGCCGGCGTACGCCCGCGGGATGAACAACACGACGACCGCTGCGGCGCTCGCGCGGGTGCTCGAGGCGATCGCGCGCTGCGAGGAGGTGAGTCGCGCCGGCTGTGAGGAGATGATCGACATCCTCGCCGCGCAGGAATTCAACGAGATGATCCCGGCCGGCCTGCCGCCCGGAACGCGGGTCGCCCACAAGACGGGCTGGATCACCCGCATCCACCACGACGGCGGCATCGTCTTCCCGCCGGGCCGCGAGCCGTACGTGCTGGTCGTGCTGACCCGCGGGTTCGACGACAAGGAGCGCAGCGCGCGCGTCGGCGCGGACATCTCGCGCGCGGTGTGGGAGGCGCTGACGGCGACGGCCGTCCCGCGAGCGCGGGCGGACGCGGCGGCCTCGCCCGCCGCCGCCGCACGGGCCGGCGCCGGGCCGCGGGAATCCGAGCCCCCGACCACGATCTCGCAAACCGTCGCCGAGCTGCTGGCGCTGCACGAGCGGCACCGGCTCCCGGCGTTCGCGGAGCGGGAGTTCACCCACGCCGAGTACTGGGGCGCCGTGGGGCCCGTGATCGACCGCGCGCCGAACCTCACCCGCGAGGAGGTCGGCCGGTCGGCGGAAGGGCGGCCTCTCTACCTGGTGCGGTTCGGCAGCGGGCCGACCACGGTCCTGCTGTGGTCGCAGATGCACGGGGATGAGTCCACGGCGTCCATGGCGCTCGCCGACATCTTCTCCTTCTTCGCCGCCGCGCCTTCGGACCCGCGCGTCCGGCAGCTCGAGGAGCGGCTGACCGTCCTGTTCATCCCCATGCTGAACCCGGACGGCGCGGAGCGCTTCCAGCGCCGCAATGCACAGGGCATCGACGTGAACCGCGACGCTCGCACGCTGGCCACGCCGGAAGGCCGTACGCTCAAGGCGGTGCGCGACCGCTACCGCCCCGCCTTCGGCTTCAACCTGCACGACCAGAACGTGCGCACCCGCGTGGGCACGACGGACCGCCTGGCCGCCATCGCACTGCTCGCGCCGCCGCCGGACGGCACCCGCCGGGAGACCGACGTGCTGCGCCGCGCGAAGCTCGTCGCAGCCGCGATCCGCAACGCGATCGAGCCGCTGGTCCCCGGCCACATCGCGCGCTACGACGACACGTTCAATCCCCGCGCCTTCGGCGATCTGATGCAGAGCTGGGGCACGAGCACGGTGCTGATCGAGTCCGGCGGATGGCGGGATGACCCGGAGAAGCAGTACCTGCGCAAGGTCAACTTCGTCGCGATCCTCAGCGCCCTCGAGGCGATCGCCACGGGCGCGTACGAGCGCGTGGACATCGCCGCCTACGAGTCGCTGCTGGAGAACGGCCGCGCGGTGAACGACGTGCTCGTCCTGGGCGGCACGGTGGTGATCCCCGGTCTGCCTCCCTACCGCGCGGACCTCGCCATCAACTACGACGAGCCGCTCGAGCGCAGGGGCGGCCGCATCATCGACATCGGCGACCTCGCGGAGCTGACCGCCCGCGACACGATCGACGCCACGGGCCTGTTCATCCACCCCGCGGCATCCGCACTGGAGTCGGCGCCGGGCGGCGGACGGTGGATCCGCGTCGGCGCGCCGGCGTCGTTCACCCTGCGACGGGGGGTGGAGGAAGAGAGCGAGGCGGTGCGGGTGGTGGAGGACGGGGTGGTGCGGTGAGGGCTTCCGGGGGCAGCCACCATACTGCATTCGAATGCGAAATCCAACGCAATTGGCGATCCCGCCCGCCCGACTGAACCCGGATCCCCGAGGAGCGGGCCGCGTGTGCCGTCGCGCCAGCCCCGGCCAGCGCTGAACTGTCCGGCGCGAAGCGGGCCATGGATTCCCTGTCGGCGAGGAGAGTTCCGAGCCCGGCAGGGAATCCTACGCAGGGCCCCAGGATCACTCCATCGCTCGGTCGGCCCAGCGCTGCGGAGCCTGCACCGCCGAGGTCTGTTTCCCCTGCCCTCCTCGCGCCCGCCCCAGGCCCGATGCCCCCTCAACCCTCCAGCACCGTCGGCAAGGTCGCCTGCTGGGCCTCCGGGTGCACGATCACGTCCTCGCCAGCGGGGAGGCGCACCTCCACCGGCTGATCGCGGACGGCCCGGCGGAAGCCCTTCCCTTCGAGCACCCGGTGCACGTAGATCCGCCGAACCACCACCATCACGGTCGCCAGCACGGGCACGGCGACGAGCACGCCGATCACATCGAGGAGGTGGGCCATGATCAGCACGCTGAGCATGGTCAGCACGGGCGGCAGCTGGACCTGGCGCTCCATGATCATCGGCGCGATCAGGTTCGCCTCGACGAGATGGACGATGATGCCGAGCCCGATGACGAGCAGGGCGGTCACCGGCCCCTGGGGACCGAGCACGAAGAGCGCCGGCAGCAGCGTGGAGATGAGCGTGCCGAAGAACGGAATGATCGCCACCACGCCGGTGAAGACCCCGAAGGCGAGGGCGTAGGGCACGTCGAGGGCCTCGAGGCCGACCCAGGTGAGCAGGCCGAGGGAGAACATCGCCAGGAGCTGACCCACGATCCAGGCGCGCAGCGTGTGAGCGAGGTCGGACAGCAGGTCGCGGACCAGTTCCCGGTGGACGGGCGGCGCGAGAGCGATGAACCCTTCGCGGTACAGCGCGGGCCGGAGCGCCATGTAGACGCCCATCACGAAGACGCTGACCACGTGGATCAGGAACTGGACCCCGCTGAAGACGTAGGGCACCATCCCCCGGAAGTAGCCGCCGATCTCCTGGAGGATGTTGCCGACGTAGCTCTGTCCCTCCTGGAGCGGGCCGAGGAGCTGGATGGCGAGGGGCGAGCGCTCGGCGAGTGCGAGGAGCCACGCCTCCCACCTCTCGAGCTCGCGCGGCAGCGCCTGGAGGAGCTCCTGGGTCTGTTCCGTGACGGGCGGGACGATCAGGTACGCGACGCCGACGAGGCCGAGCGCGGTGACGAGGACGGCCAGGAAGAGGCCGATGCCTCGCGGCAGGCGCAGGCGGCGCTGCAGCGTGTCCGTGATGGCGCCGAGGTACAGCGAGAACAGGACGGAGATGAAGAGGAGCAGCAGCACCTCCGCCACGCTGTAGAGGAACAGCAGCAGCAGGACGGCGAAGATCGAGCCGGCGACGACGGTGGAGGTGCTGCGGCTCATCGAGGGGTCAGGCCCGATCCTCCAGCTCCGCGTCCTTGATCAGGCCGTCCTCCTCGTCGACGTGTGCCGGCTTGAGCTGGTTGGCGCCGGTCGCCACGCTGTTCCCGGAGTCGCCACTGGGCAGCGCGGCCGCAGGGGGCGCGGAGGGGGCGGCCAGCCCGAGCCGCTGCTTGAGCGCGAACAGACGCTGGTCCACGTCCGCGACCTCGAGGCGGGCGAACTCGCGCTCGAGCGTGTCGCCGGTGAGCGTCTCGCTGACCTCGGCGGCGGCGAGGGCGCGGCGCTCCTCCTCCTCGATCCGTTCGGCCATGCGGTCGAACGCCTCGAAGGCGGAGCGGTCGGAGAGGCCCGCCATGGTCTCGTGGATCCGCTTCTGCGCCTGCGCGCGCTTCTGCTTGGCGATCAGGAGGTTCTTCTTGCGCTTGGCCTCCTCGATCTTGTCGTTGAGCTCGCGCAGCGCGTTCTTCAGCTTCTCCGTCTCGGCCGCCTGGCGCCGCCAGGTCTCCTCCAGTGCGGCAGCCCGCTCGGCGTACTCCTGCTGCCGCAGCAGCGCCTGACGGGCGAGGTCGTCTCGGCCCTCCCGAACGGCGAGGATGGCACGGCGCTCCCATTCCTCGGCCTGCCTGCGCTCCTCCTCGACTTGCGCCTTGAGCTTGCGCTCATCCGCGATCGCGACGGCGACCTCCTGCTTCGCGCGGGCGAGCTGCTCGCGCATGTCGAGGATCACCTGGTTGAGGACCTTCTCCGGGTTCTCACCGCGCGAGATCGCGTCGTTGAGGTTGGAGCGAATGAGCAGGGACAGTCGTTGCAGGATGCCCATGGCGCTAGCCCTCGTGTGCAACCGGGACGAGCTCGGCGAGCCCCGGGAGATGGGTCGTCGCAGCGAAAACGAGACTCTCGAACGAGTTGCGGAGCTCGGGGAAATCGAGCGTCTCCACGTCGAGCGCGTCGGAGAGGATGAGGTCGTTCCCCTCGATGCCGTAGCTGCCGTGCACGATGTCCGTCGCGTTGAGCTCGAGCAGCCGGCGGTAGAGCGGAGCGAAGCGCACGTCGTCCGCATCCGGGGGCAGGTCCATGACCTTCAGGCGGAGGATGGCCACCGGGGGCGCGTAGTGGACGACGACGGGGGTCGGGCTGTCTTCGCTCCGGAGTGCCCACATGCCGTCGGCCACCTCCTCGACTTCCACGCCAAGGCGGATCAGGTAGCTCTCGAAGTCCTCTCGCGTCACCATAGGTTCCCTCCGGAGACGACACGCGCTCACCGCTCTCGATGCAGGTACGCGCGTGCGCGGACGCGTGTTTCATTCCACCAAGGGCATGGCGGGCGCGTCCGCGCGGCGCCCACGCGTCCCGGACCGGGGACGGCTCACCCGACCGCCGCCATGCCCAGCACCTCGGCCAGGAAGCGGCCCGTGTGGGAGACCGGCGCCGCCGCGATCGCCTCCGGCGGACCCTCGGCGACCACCTCTCCCCCGCCTTCACCCCCCTCGGGGCCGAGGTCGATGATCCAGTCGGCGGTCTTGATCACGTCCAGGTTGTGCTCGATCACGATCACGGTGTTGCCCCGGTCCACGAGCCGGTGGAGGACCTGGAGGAGCAGCCGGACATCTTCAAAATGGAGCCCCGTCGTCGGTTCGTCGAGTAGGTACAACGTTCGGCCGGTGTCCCGCCGGGACAGTTCCGCCGCCAGCTTGACCCGCTGGGCCTCGCCGCCGGACAGCGTGGTGGCGGACTGCCCCAGGTGAATGTAGCCCAACCCGACGTCGGCCAGCGTCTGGAGCCGCTGACGGATCGAGGGGACCTGCTCGAAGAACTCGAGCGCCTCGTCCACCGTCATGTCCAGCACATCGGCGATGTTCCGGCCCTTGTAGAAGACCTCGAGCGTCTCGCGGTTGTAGCGCTTGCCGCGGCAGACATCGCAGGTCACGTAGACGTCGGGCAGGAAGTGCATCTCGATCTTCACGACCCCGTCACCCTGGCACGCCTCACAGCGGCCGCCCTTCACGTTGAAGGAGAAGCGGCCCGGCGAGTAGCCACGGATCTTCGATTCCGGCAGCCCGGCGAAGAGCGCACGGATGGGCGTGAAGACGCCCGTGTAGGTCGCCGGGTTCGAGCGCGGCGTGCGGCCGATGGGTGACTGGTCGATGTCGATGACCTTGTCGAGGTGCTCGAGGCCGTCGATGCCGTCGTGCTCGCCGGGCAACACCCGGGCACGGTAGAAGTGCCGCGCCAGCGCCCGGTAGAGGATGTCGTTGACGAGCGTGCTCTTTCCCGACCCGCTGACGCCGGTGACGCAGATGAACGTGCCGAGCGGGAAGCGCACCGTGATGTTCTTCAGGTTGTGCTGGCGCGCGCCCCGCACGACGAGCTCGCGGCCCGGCTCCGGCCGACGCCGCGCGGGCGGACACGGGATCTCGCGGTCCCCGCGCAGGTACGCCGCCGTGAGCGACTCCTTGCTGGCGAGGACTTTCTCCAGCGGCCCCGCGGCCACGACGCGGCCGCCGTGTCGCCCCGCGCCGGGGCCGAGGTCCACGATGTAGTCGGCGCGCAGGATCGTGTCCCGGTCGTGCTCGACCACGATGACCGTGTTGCCCAGGTCCCGGAGCTGCTCGAGGGTGGCGAGCAGGCGCTCGTTGTCTCGCTGGTGCAGGCCGATGGAGGGCTCGTCCAGGATGTAGAGCACGCCGACCAGCCGGCTGCCGATCTGCGTGGCCAAGCGGATGCGCTGCGCCTCGCCGCCGGACAGCGTCTCCGCGCTGCGGCCCAGCGTGAGGTACTCGAGGCCGACATCGCGGAGGAAACGGAGCCGGTCCAATACCTCCTTGAGGATCGGCCCCGCGATGGCCGCCGGCAAGGCATCCGACGCCTCGGCGCCGTCGCCGGACGCCGCGCCCGCATCGGCCAGCGGCAGCGCGGAGAAGAACTCGAGCGCCTCGGCCACGCTCATCCGTACGACATCGCCGAGGGAGCGGCCGGCGACGGTGACGGCGAGGCTCTCGGGGCGCAGACGCGTCCCATCGCACGCCGTGCACGGCAGCGTGGTCATGAACTCCTCGAGCTGCTGCCGCACCGCATCCGAGGTGGTCTCCGCGTACCGCCGCTCGATGTTGGCGAGGATGCCCTCCCAGGGCTCGGTGTAGTAGCCCTGCGTGCCCCCCGCTCGGTACGGGAAGCGGATCTTGCGCGAGCCGGAGCCGTAGAGCAACGCGCGACGCACGGACTCCGGCAGCTCGCCCCACGGCGTGTTCGGGTCGAACCCGTAGTGGGCGGCGAGGCCGGGGATCACCGAACGGCGGAGGTGCCCGGTCGGCTCGCCCCACGGCAGGATCACGCCCTCGAGGATCGAGATGCTCGGGTCGCCGACGACGAGCTCCGGGCTGGCCTTCCGCCGCGTCCCGAGCCCGCCGCATTCCGGGCACGCGCCGTACGGCGAATTGAAGGAGAACTGCCGCGGCTCGAGCTCTGGGATGCTCGTGCCGCAGTAGACACACGCGTAGCGTTCGCTGAAGAGGAACACCTCGGGCTGCCGGGGCGCCGGGGCGCCACGCGACGGGCTCGTCCCGTGTCGCACGACCTCGACGATGCCCGACGCCAGCCGCAGGGCGGTCTCCACGGAGTCGGCGAGGCGCGGGCGGTCGGCCTCGCGGACCACGAGCCGGTCCACGATCACCGAGATCTCGTGGTTCTCGTACCGGTTCAGCTTCGGCGGCTGCTCGAGGTCGTACACCTCGCCGTCGACCCGCACGCGCACGAACCCCTTGCGGCGGACGTCCTCGAACAGGTCGCGGAACTCGCCCTTGCGGCCCCGGACGAGCGGCGCGGCGATCTCGATGCGCTCGCCCTCCGGCCACGCCATGATCCGATCCACGATCTGCGTTGCCGACTGCGGACGCACGGGCCTGCCGCACGAAGGGCAGTGCGGTGTGCCGCACCGCGCCCACAGCAGGCGGAGATAGTCGTAGATCTCGGTGATGGTCCCGACGGTGGAGCGCGGGTTGCGGCCGGCGGTCTTCTGCTCGATGGAGATCGCGGGCGACAGGCCCTCGATCACGTCCACATCCGGCTTCTCCATCACGCCGAGGAACTGGCGCGCGTAGGCGGACAGCGACTCGACGTAGCGGCGCTGGCCCTCGGCGTAGATGGTGTCGAAGGCGAGCGACGACTTGCCGGAACCCGACAGCCCCGTGATCACGACGAGGCGGTTACGCGGGATCTCGACGTCTATGTTCTTCAGATTGTGCTCGCGGGCGCCGCGGACAATCAGCGTTTCGTCACGCATAGATCGTGGCTGAAGACCGGGAGTCCACCCGGGGAGGACCGGGCGGGCTCTGGCTATACCCCCGAGCGTTCGCCGGGCTCCGCTGCGCCAGGCGTCGCACCCGCGGAACGGGCGCGGGGCCCCGGGCCTGCGGCCCTCGGCTCCGCCGCCGCTTCGCGGCGGCTGGGGTCCGCTGCACTGGAGGTCGTTGCCGGCGGCGGCGCAGTCGCCGCTGGGCTCGGAGTCGTGGTCTACGGCGGTACGGACGAGGGAGACGGCGGGTCGTTTGTGAGGGCGCGCGGCCCCGGCTCTCAGCTCACGCGCCCCAGGTACTTCCCTTCCGACGGATCCACCTTGACGACGTCGCCCTCGTTGATGAACGCGGGCACTTGGATCGTCACACCGTTCTCGAGCTTCGCGGGCTTCATCACGGCCGTCTTCGTATCGCCTCGCACGCCGGGCTCGGTCTCGACGACCCTCAGTTCGAGGGACGAGGGCAGTTGCACGCCGATCGGGCGGCCGTTGTAGAACTCGGCGAGCAGGACGAGCTCGGGCGTGAGCCACTGCGCGGCATCGCCCAGCGTCTCCTCATCGAGCACGAGCATGTCGTAGTTGGCCTGGTTCATGAAGTGGTAGTGCAGGCCGTCGTTGTAGAGGTACTGGAGCTCGTGCGTCTCGAGCGCTGCCGTCTCGATCTGGTCGGCGGCGCGGAAGCGGTGCTCGAAGAGCTGGCCCGTGCGCAGGTTCCGCAGCTTGGTCTGGACGAACGCGCGCAGGTTCCCGGGCGTGTGGTGGTGGAAGTCGATGACGCGGCACGGGTCGCCGTTCATGACGACCACGGTTCCCCGTCGGATCTGCGTGGCGGGGATCGGCATAGTCGGACTCTCCCGTGCGTCGGTGTTCGGAAGCGGTTCAGCCCTCAAAGATCGCAAGAGGGCTCGATCGGGTCAACCCTTCCGGGTCGCTTCGACGTCGCGTGGGACGAGGACCTGGATGGCGGCGGGGAGTACGCGGGCGTGGACGGGCGTGCTGCCGGCGGGGTCGCCGTCGATCTGGACGGGGACGGCGGGCTCGGCGCTGATGGAGACCTCGCGGGCCTGGAGGTGGATGAGGCGGTCGTCGCCGCTGAAGCGGTGGCGTGCGGCGTTCCAGAGGACGGCGGCGAAGTCGGCGAGGTTGCGGGGTGCGAGGATGACGATGTCGATGAGGCCGTCCTGCCAGGAGCGGGAGGGCTGGGGGGCGAGGGAGAGGGAGACGGGGAGGAAGGCGGTGAACAGCTCGCCGACGTTGGCGAGCATGACGCTGACGGCGCGGACCTGGAACTCGCGGCCGTCGGCGACGATGTGGAAGTCGGCGGGCGCGGCGCCGAGCGCCTCTTTGGCGGCGGCGTAGATGTAGGCGCCGAAGCCCCAGCGCTCTTTGAGGGAGCGTGTGGCGGAGGCCATGACGGCGGCGTCGAGGCCTGCGCCGGCGACGAGGGCGAAGGCGCGGCCGTCGATGGTGCCGAGGTCGATGTGGACGGGCTGGCCTGCGATGGCCACGTCCACGGCGCCCTCGAGCTCCAGGGGGATGTGCAGGTTCTGGGCGACCTGGTTGGCGGTGCCGCGCGGGATGATGGCGAGCGGCACGCCGGTGCCGACGAGGCCGGTGGCGGCCTCGGCGATGGTGCCGTCGCCGCCGACGACGCAGACGGCGCGGTAGCCGAGGCGGGCCGCGTCGCGGGCCAGCTCGGTGGCGTGGCCGGGGTGGGCGGTCTCGGCGAGGTCGAACGGTGCGAGACGCGCCGCGAAGGCGCCGCCGATCAGGCGGCGGAGGCGCACCGGGTCATCGTGGCCCGCGGCGGGGTTGAGGATGACGAAGGTGCGGCCGGCGCCCGCGCTGGCCGCACCCCGGGTCTCGTGGAGTGGTGGGGTCACGCTCGTGGCCCCGCCGCGCCGATCAGGCGCTGAGCCGGTGGAACGAGGGGTCCGCGGCGAGCGCCTCGAGGCGGGCGATGCGCTGCTCCGTCGGCGGGTGCGTGCTGAAGAGCCGGAGCAAGCCGAGGTCGCGCTGGCCCGCGAGCGGGTTGACGATGGCGAGCTGCGCCGCCGCCGGGTTGACCTCCATCGGGATGCGGCGCGCGTACGCCTCCAGGCGCCTGAGCGCGCCCGCGAGGGCCAGCGGCTTGCCCGAGATGAGCGCCGCCGTCCGGTCCGCCTGGAACTCGTTCTGGCGGCTGATGGCGAACTGGATGATCATGGCCGCGATAGGGGCGACGATGGCCATGGCGAGCAGCGCGAGCGGGTTGCTGCCCTCGTCGTCGCTACGGCCGATGCCGCCGAAGATCGCTCCCCACCGGACGATGTCGCCGATCATGGCGATGGCGCCGGCCATGGTCGCGGCGAGCGTGCCGACGAGCATGTGCCGGTGCTTGATGTGGGCCAGCTCGTGGGCGATGACGCCTTCCAGCTCCTCCTTGCTCACGAGGCGCAGAATGCCGGCCGTGCAGCAGACGACGGCGTTGTTGGCGTTGCGGCCGGTGGCGAACGCGTTGGGCTGCTCGGACGGCGCGATCGCGACCGTGGGCATGGGCAGGCCCGCGCGACGGCGCAGCCGGTCCACCATCTCGTAGAGCTCGGGCGCCTCCTCGGGCCCGACGACCCGGGCGCCGTACATGCGCAGCACGATGCGGTCACTGAACCAGTACATGCCGAAGTTCATGACCGCGGCCAGGATGAAGAACGTGGCGGCTCCGCTCTGCCCCCCGATGGCACCGCCCAGTACGACCAGCAGGGCGGTGAGCCCCGCCATGAGCATGAAAACCTTGACGCGTTCCATGCGCTCCCCTCCAGGTCCGGTTACCGCCGAAAACATACCCCTTCGGGCGCGTGGCGGTCCAGCCCGGAGCGCGAGAGCGGGGCCCGTCGCCGTCGCTGGGCGAGCCCGGTGGCGATCGTCACCGGGGTCTACGCCTTCGGTCGGGCGGTCGGGTCGCCGGGGCTGGCCAGCGGTGCGGAAGACGCGGACGTGGTGCGGGAGCCCGCGCTGGTGATGCCGGTCACGGCGCCGTTCCCGGGCCCGATGCCGACACCGGAGAACGGAGGTCAGCGGCGCGAGCGCCCCTCGACGCGCGGCGCCGCCCCGGGACCCGCCTCCGGGCGGGCTTCAGTACCCCCACTCGCGGAAGAGGAAGAAGCCGTAGATCCGGCTGACGGTGGGGCTCTGGTCGAAGCTGAACGACGGCTGCCTCGCGAAGCGGTCCTCGGAGAAGAGTTCGGCGGTCCAGGTGGGGGCGATCCGCCACTCGAGCCGGATGCCGGGCAGCTTCGTGGTCTCCCCCGCGAGCCGCCGCGTGAACGCGATGAACAGGTTCTCCCGCAGATACTGGCCCAGCTCGACCTGGGTGCCGGCGAACAGGTCGGCGAGCCCGGAGCTGCCGGCCAGCCCCTGCGGCGCGCCCTCCGCCGTGAGGCTGAGGTAGTCGATGCCGACGTTTTGGGCGAACACCTCGAGCCCGCTGGCCGCGTACCCCCAGACGGTCGGTGCGATGGCCTGGAGGCCGATCTGCCCGGCGGCGGCGCCGAGCGCGGTCTGCTCGCTCGCCGCGAGGGCGTAGGTCGGCCTGCCGAAGATCAGGTAGCTGAGCAGGTCCGATTCCGCGATGGGCGGATCGGCGTCGCTGCTCAGCGCGACCCGCGGGTTCAGCAGCGTGCCCGTGACGCGCGCCTGGATGAGCAGCGGGTCGGTCCGCGTGCGCACCGGGTACTGCGCCGTGATGTCCAGGTTCGGGTCAATGCCCGGCGTGCCGACGAACTCGACGGTCCCCTCCCGGACCTGGAAGCGGCGGACGACGGGCCCGCTGGCCAGCAGGTACGTGCCGCGCACGACGTCCAGCGTCCCGGTCAGGCGGAGGTCCTCGGCGCTGCGGTCCATCTCCACGTCCAGCTCCCCGGAGACCTCCACGTTCATCGTCTCGCTGCGCAGCCAGAAGTCGCGGCCGACGCGGACGGTGCCGGTCACGACCATGTTGCGCAGGAACGGGTGCGCGCTGGCCGGCAGGATCTGCCGGACCGAGACGCGGGTGGTGTCGATCACCTCGTAGAGCAGCGGCCCGCCGAGCTGCACGACGTTGTACTGCCGCCAGAGCTCGTCGAGGTAGAGCGCGCCGCCGTCGACCTCGAACGAGCCGGCGACGACCGGCCGGGTGTACTGGCCGGTGAGGCGCAGCTCGCCGGTGCCGGTGACCTCGACGTCACGGCGCTCCGCGGCGCGGAAGCGGTCCAGACGGATGGCGAGGTCGAAGCGCGGGTCGTTCAGCGGCCGGAACGTGATCAGCCCGCGGACGGCTGCGCGGCCGGGGTCGCTCCGGAACCCGACGTCGACGCCCAGCACGCTGTCGTTCAGGACGCGGAAGGTGCCCTGCACGTCACGATACCGGACGCCCATGGGCTCCCAGAACGCGCTCGCGCCCCTCAACGTGAACTCGCCCCCGAGCGTGGGGTTGCGGGTGGTGCCGCCGAACGTGAGCGTGCCGTCCATGCGGCCGCGCACGTCCCGGAACGCGTCGAAGAAGGAGAGCGGCAGCCCGGCCGGCACGCTGTCGGCGTGGAACGAGAAGCGGAGCGGCTCGTCCAGGCGCCGCTGCTCGACGTGGGCGAACGAGAGGTCCACGGGTATGGTGCCGGAGCCGACGAAGATGGAGCGTCCTCCGTCCACGGCGCTGAGCAGCGCCGTCAGCCGGCGGTCGCGGTAGCCGAGGTCGGCGGCGATGCTGTCGAGCCGGACGTCCTGGTAGCGGAAGCCGCCCAGCGTGAAGCGGGCGTCCATGACGGGGTTGCGTGCGGTGCCGCCGACGCGGACCCAGCCTCCCAGCAGGCCGTCGGTGGCGGGCTCGGGGCCGGCGGCGCCGAGGAAGTCGGCGATGCGGACGTTGCGCAGGTCCACGCGGAAATCGGCCGAGGCGGGCCCGACATCGGCGGAATCCCGGGCTCGGCCGGCCGGCTTCCATGGCAGCCGACCCTCGATGCCGATGCGCCCCTCTGCGTCCGGCTGGTGGAGGCGCAACCCGGCGACGGCGAGGCCTTGCTCATCCAGTCGCAGCGTGGCGGCGGTGTCGAGCACCCAGGTCGTGCCGTGGGTCGCGAAGCCGAGCTCGTGGAGATCGGCCTCGAAGCCGCCGCCGACGCGGCGGAACGCCGCGGCAGCGGAGAACGTCTGCTCGCCGGGCGCGCTCGCCTCCGCCCGCAGCTCGCCCGTGCCCCCTGCCCTGTAGCTCGCGCGCAGCGCGGCGGTGGTGAGCAACCGGTCGCCGTACGCGAGCGAGTCCACATCGGCCCGGGCCTCGATGCGGACGCTGTCGCTCCGGACGCCGGTCGCGGCGAACCGGAGCACGGCGTTCGCGGCACCGGCGCCGTGGAGCCGCGCCTCCACGAACCGCGCCTCGCCCGTGGCGTCGAAGCCGGCGATGGAGCCGACCACGTCGGCGGCGAGCTGCATCCGTCCGCCGATGCGCGACGGCGCGGGTTCGACCAGAGCAGCGCCGAGAGAGTCGGGGAGGAGCACGCGGTCCAGCGCGCTCAGGGAATCGGACCGGAGGGCCACACGGATGGTGCCGCTCCGCTCCGGAACGAGCCCGAAGTCACCCTCCGCTTCCAAGCTGCCCGCGCTCGTGCGGATCCGCAGGCTGTCCACGCGGGCGAGCCCGTCCTCGAACTGGAGCGCCACCACGCTACGATGGATCGGCACGCCGTCGAAGCGGGCGCGCTCGAGGTCGATGCGCGCCGCCGCCCGCATCGTCGCGAGGTCGCTCCCCGCCCCGTCCAAGCGGAACTCGGCGTCCGCGGTGGTCTCGGGCAGGCCGTGCACAACGCGATCGAGCCGGAACGCGCTGACCCGGCCGGTCACGTCGTAGGCGGGTCTGGCGCCGCCGACGTCGAGGCGGCCTTCGACATCGACCCGGCCGCCGGGCGTCTCGAGCTCGCCCTGGACCGACAGGTCGTCCAGCGAGCCCGAGACCGAGAACGTGCCCCGCGCCTCTCCCCGCAGCCGGCGCAAGGACGGGTTCGCTGCCGCGAGGGCATCCAGCGCCAGCGGCCGGGCCTCGAGCGTGGCCTCGAGCTCGCGCCGGTCGCCGGCCACCAGGACGCGGCCGCGGCCCTCGAGCAGGGAGGTCGGATGGTCCGGCACGGAATGCTCGATCCGGCCGGCGAACGTGATGCCGCGGTCCAGGCGCCCCGTCGCCTCGATGTCGCCGGAGATCGAGCCGGCGAGCCCCGTGTTCACGCCGAGAGCGGCGAGCAGGGCCAGGTCGAGGTCGGCGATGCGGGCGCGCATGCCCCGGAACACCAGCTCCTCGCCGATGTTCACGATCCCCGCCCAGCGGATGGCGGACGTGGACCGGACCGGTGCGGTGGCGTAAAGCCGGAGGTCGCCGCTGGTCTGGAGCGCGGAGATCGGGCCCTCGACCTCGACGGTGCCGACGAGCAGCCCCTCGAGCGGGAGGTCGCCGGGCAGCACGTCGGCGAGCACCTCGAGGTTCAGCGGGGAGGCGCGCAGATCGACGCGCGTGAAGTAGAGGGTATCGCCCGTGACGATGCCGAACGTGCCGGCGACCTCCGTGCCCGGCGCCCGAAGGTGCGCGTCCTCGACGAGCCAGAGCGTGCCGCGGGGGTCCAGCGTCTGGATGCGGATGCGGGCCTTCCCGCCCCCCTCCTCCGGGAAGTTCGGGTACAGCCACCGGAGGTCGCGGAACGCGATCCGATCGCCTTGGATGTCGAGGTCGAAGACGTCGCGCTCGGCGCGATCGATGAACCGGCCGGCACCCGTGGCCCGACTGCCGGGGAGACGGAGGTCGCGGGCATCGATGGAGATCACCGAGTCCCGTTGCGTGACGGTGCCGCGGAAGTGGCGCAGCTCGAACGGCTCCTCGTACATGAAGCCGCGGGTCTCGAGGGACGCGACCTCGAAGAGGCGCCCCTCCTCGATCGGCGAGCTCCACAACACGCGGGGCAGCTCGGCGTTCACGTCCTCGAACCGCACCACACGCACCAGGCCGGTGCCGTGGTCGCCCACCCGCGGCGCCCGCTCCAGGATGAGCCGCACCGTGTCCTCCGGCTCGACGGCCTCGCCCGGCTGCGGCTCCCAAGGCCAGCGGATGACGATCGTGCCGCCGACGACGCGCGCGTTCTCGATGAGGATGTACGGGGCCGGCCCCCCGCCGTCCTCCTCCGGCGTCGGGTCCGCGAACGTGTGCTGGTAGTTCCACGCGGTGTCGCCCGGGAGGCGCTCGATGACGACCACGGGCGAGTAGAGGACGACGTCGCGGAAGACCCAGCGGCCGGCGAGGAGGTCGAGCAGGTCGTAGCGGACGCGAACGCTGTCCGCACGGAGGAACGGGCGGCCGCCCGGCGCTTCGACGGCGAAGTCCTCGATGACGGCGCCACCCAACAGCCGCCCCGGGCGAACGGCGCCGATCCGCAGCTCGCCCTGGATCCGTTCCTCGACCCTGCTGACGAGGAAGGCGCGCACCCGCTCCGCCCCGAAGCGCGTTTCGCTCAGGAGGTAGACGGCGACGACGGCGGCGACGACGCCGAGCAGGATCCCGGCGGCCACGGCGGAGCCGATGCGGAGCGCGCGCGCCATCGTCAGAACGCCTGCCCGATGGAGAGGTGGAGCTGGAAGCGGTGCAGGAACTCGCCCCTCGGGTTCGGATCCCACTCGATCGGCCGGTCGAGCAGCCGGAGCCGGGACGTGTTGCGGAGCCGCGAGGGGTCGACGGGGCCGTCGCCGCTGATGGGCACGCAACCGGCGGCAGTCTGCTCACAGACGTCGGTGGTGATGACGCGCACCGACTCGGTGCGGCCCGGGTTGTAGCCCAGGTCCACCCGGATCGGGCCGATGGGCGTGAAGTAGCGGACGCCGAAGCCCGGGGTCCAGACCAGCCTGCCGCGCCCGAAGTCCTCGGCGCGGCTCCACGCCTGGCCGAAGTCCACGAACGCGGCGCCGCGCAGCCGCTCGCCGAACAGGGGGAAGCGCAGCTCGGCGCTGCCCTCGAGCACGGCGGCCCCGCCGGTCGGCCGGGGCTCGAACGCGTCCGGGTAGCGCGCCTGGTCGAGCCGACCCGCATCGCAGGAGCCGTCGTTGATCGCTGCGGGGGTACACCCCGCCCCGCCCAGGGAGTCGGGCAGTGCCAGGAAGCGCCTCGCGTCTACCGTCACCACTTTGGGCCCCAGCCGGTTCTGCGCGTACCCCCGCACGCTGGACGGCCCCCCGGAGAAGAAACGCCGCTGGGGATGCAGCCCCAGGCCGGCGCCGGGCTCGTCGATGGAACGGGCCCAGGCCGGCCGGAGCCGCCCCGCGAGCACCACGTCGTCGGCGATCTCCCAGTAGCCGCTCCACTCCGCCGCGAGACGGCTATACGCGAAATCCGAGCCCGTGAGGGCCGCCGCATACTCGAGGTCCACCCGCAGGATGTAGCCGTGGGTGGGCGCGAACAGCGCGTTGCTCTCGTCCCGGGCGTAGGACAGCGCTACCGGCGCCAGCCAGTGCGGATCGCGCAGGATCTGGATGTCGCGATCCGCGCACGCCACCAGGCTCACGCAGAAGAACAGGTCCTGCGCGGCGTTGAGCCGGGTCAGCTCGGGGCGGTACGCGAGGGTGAGGCTCGAACGCGAGTCCAGTCGCCGGGTGATACTGACGTAGCCGCCGAGGGCGGTGCGAACGAAGACCTCGGGGAGGCTGCGCCGCTCGATGAAGACCCCGCTGCTGAACGTGTTGAGGGCGCCGAAAAACCAGGGCTGGACGAAGTCCACGGCCAGGGAGCCCGCGACCTTGCCGTAGATGCCCTCGCCCGTGTCCCAGCAAGGGAAGGCGCCCAGCTCCTCGGCGAAGACGTTGACCACGTTGCCCCGCACCTCGAGCCGGCGCGCACCCCCGAAGAAGTTGCGACTGGTCCAGCGCGCCTCGGCGTTGGCGCAGTCGGCCGTGTTGATCCCTGCGCCGACGCGGACCCGATGCGTGTCCCCTTCGTTCACCTGGACGACGACCGGCACGATGCTGTCCGGCTCGTGGTCCAGCACCGCGGTGATCTGGGCGTGGCGCAGGATGTCCAGCCCGAAGAGGTTCCGCTGACTCCGCAGCAACTCGTTGCGGCGGTACAGGTCGCCGGGCGCGAAGGTGAGCATGCGCCGGATCACGGTGGGCGAGACCTTTTCCGCGCCATGGACCTCGATCTCGCCGAAGCGCGCCTGCGTGCCCGGGTAGACCTCGTACACGATGCTCGCCTCGCGGACAGAGTCCGTGCGGATGTCGGCGGAGCGCAGCACCTCGGCACGGGCGTAGCCGCGGTTCACCAGCCGGTTGATGAGCGTGTCGCGCGCGGCCTCGACGGCCAGCAAGTTGAACGGCTCGCCCACCCGCAGCGGCAGGTTGCGCAGCGCGTTGGGCGGCAGGACCTCTTCCGCGCCCACGATCTCGAAGGAGGCGAGCCGGACCGGCTCCCCTTCCTGGATGTTGAAGACGACGACGGCGCGTCCGCCTTCGAAGACGGTGTCCGGGTCCACGACGACCTCGCGGTAGCCGCGCTCCCAGTAGAACAGGGTGAGGCCCACCGAGTCCTGACGCAGGACCGTGTCGTCGAGGTAGCGGCGGTCGCGGGCGAAGCCCAACCAGCAAGCGACGAACAGCACGGGGCTCCTGCACCGCGACGCGCTGGTCCGGATGGCCGCGCGCAGCAAGCTGTGCGGGAACGTGTTCGCGCCGACGAACCGGATCTCCTTGATCTCGAGGCTGTCTGCCCGCTGGGGCTGCGCCCCGGCCGGCGCTGCGCCGAACCCGCAGGCGCCGGCGAGGGCGATGGCGAGCAGGACCCGGCGGAGGGCGGACATCTTCACGCTCCCTCCGCCGGCAGGTCCGGCACGGCCGGGGCGAAGTACCGGCGCCCGTTGCGAGGAAAGATGTGCCGGCTCACGGGCGCGAAGCCAGCCACGTCCTCGAAGTACATGTAGTGGGTGATCTGGATCGTCCCGGCGTCGATCTGGATCAGGTTCAGCGAGTTCTTCTCGCGCTCGCGTGCGCGCCCACGGCGTGACGTGGTCGTGCCGCACTGTACGATGATGACGCCGTGTTCGCGGTCCTTGCCCGGGTAGACGTCCAGCGAGTTGCCGATGTAGGCCCGGTGCAGGTGCCCGCCGAGGATCAGCTCGACCCGCAACGCGGTGAACACGTCCAGCGCGCGCTTGGCGCGGGGCATGACCTGGCCGCCCTCGTAGTCGGGCGCAGGCGCGAAGTGGTGGTGCGCGACGACGATGCGCGCCTCCGACGGCGGCACCGCCCTCAGCGCGTCCGCGCAGAAGTCGAGCTGCGCAGGGTCGATGCGGCCGTTGGTGATGGCGCGCAGCGGCGCGGTCGAGTTGAGGGCGACGATGACGGCGCCCTCGAGCCGGTGCACGCTGTCCAGCTCGGGCGAGATGTACTCGCGGTAGAGCCGGTACGGCTGGAAGAGGCGCTCGAAGACGCGGTAGAGCGGCACGTCGTGGTTGCCGGGGACGACGATCCGGGGCACCGCCGGCAAGCGCTGCAGGAAGGCGGCCGCCGCGGCGAACTGGGCGCGCTTGGCCCGCTGGGTGAAGTCGCCGCTGATCACGATGGCGTCGGGCGCAAGCTCATGGGCGGCCCGCAGGAACGCCTCGCCCACCCTCGGCAGGTAGTGGGGGCCGAAGTGGAGGTCCGAAGCGTGGAGCAGGGTCAGCACGGCCGCCTCCGTCAGCGCCCGGTCATGCCGGGGAACGGCAGGTCGGCCCGCGCCGCGAGGTCCAAACCGGCGCGCTCGCCGCGCAGGTAGTGGAAGAGCCCGGCGCGGGCGATCATGGCGCCGTTGTCCGTGGACAGGCGCGGCGAGGGGAAGAACAGCTCGGCGTCGGGCCCGAGGGCGTTGGCGAGGGCGGCGCGGAGCGCGCGGCTGGCGGCGACGCCGCCGCCCACGAGGACGCGGCGGCAGCCGTAGAGCTCGGCGGCGCGCACGGTCTTGGCGACGAGCACGTCCACCACCGCGGCCTGGAATGAGGCGGCGAGGTTGGCGCGCTCCGCCTCGAGCTCGCCGCGCGCCTCCAGCTCGCGGACGCGGTTGAGCACCGCGGTCTTCAGCCCGCTGAACGAGAAGTCGAACTCTTCCCGCTCGCCGGGGCGTGGCGCGGGGCCGAGCATCGGGCGTGGGAACGGGTGGGCGGTCGGATCCCCTTCGCGGGCGAGCCGCTCGATGGCCGGCCCGCCCGGGAAGCCCAGCCCGAGGATGCGCGCGACCTTGTCGAACGCCTCGCCCGCCGCGTCATCCCGCGTCTCGCCGAGCAGCTCGTAGCGCCCCCATTCGGGCGCCCAGAGCAGCAGCGTGTGGCCGCCCGAGACGATCAGCGCGACGAACGGGGGCTGGGCGGCCGGGTTCTCCAGCGCCACCGCGAAGAGGTGCGCCTCCAGGTGGTGGACGCCGACGATCGGCCGGCCGCAGGCGTACGCGGCCGCCTTGGCCCAGGTGAGTCCGACGAGCAGCGCGCCGATGAGGCCCGGGCCGGCGGTGGCGGCGAAGACGTCGATGTCCTCGAGCCGCACGCCCGCCTCCGCGAGTGCGGCGTCCACGACGTCGTCCAGCGCGCGGAGATGCGCGCGTGAGGCGAGCTCCGGCACCACGCCGCCGTAGAGCCGGTGGACGTCCTGCGAGAGGATGACGTGGCCAAGCAGCTCGTTCTCGCCGCGCAGGACGGCGGCGGACGTCTCGTCGCAGGACGTCTCGATGCCGAGCACCAGTGGAGCCGATGCGGACACGGCTACTCCCCCCAACGGCTCTGCATGGCGTTGGCCGCGCTGGTCACGGTGTCCGCCGCGGTGTCCGGCGGCACGGGCACGATGGGCACCGTGAGCGTGATCTGCTCCGGCGAGACGGCGAGGCCGGAGAGGGCGGCGGTGTCCACGGACACCGTGATCGCCGTCGGCCCAGTGAACCCGGAAATGTCCACGGTCGGAAGGCGCACGACCTCGAGCTCCGCGAGCCGGCTGGCGGGCCCGCTCACGGTGATCGCCGGCGGGTCCACGCGGATGGGCCCGTCCAGCCGGTAGCCGGCGAGCGGCTCCCCGCGGGTCGCCGCGACCACGGGGAGCAGCCGCGTGGTCACGCGCTCGAAGGACAGCCGGACCGTGCTGGGCCGGATGTCCTCAGCGCGCACGCGCTCGCCGTCGTCCCCGACCTGGACCCAGCGGGGCTGGAGCAGGTGCACTTCCGCGCTGTCCTTGACCTCATCCACCGGGATCACGATGCGCGGCCGCTCCACGGCGAGGCGGAGCAGGTCCCGGACGGGACCGGAGAACACGACGCTGACCGTGCCGGGCGCGGGCGGCGCGGCGGGGGCCCAGCGCGCGTCGCGGAGCGCCACTTCGACCGGAACGTCCGGGATCGTCACGCGGACCGGCGCCTCCGCCTTCACGACGCTCCACAGCAGCAGCGCGAGCCCGAGGGCGGTGAGCTTGAGGGTCCAGTTGCGTGTGATCAGTTCGGTGACGCGCCTTGCCACGGCTCAACGCTCCAGAAGCTCGCGGATCTGCGTGGAGTGGGGCGGCTGGTCCCACGCCACGGCACCACGGTCCTGGCGCACGATGCGGCCGTCCCTGTCGATGACGAACGTCGTGGGCAGGCCCGTGATCCGGTACGCCTTTTCGATCTCGCGCTCGGCGTCGAGCCAGATCGGGAACGTGAGGCCGAGCTCTTCCACGAACGTCGCGACCCAGTCCTCGAGGCCCTGGGCCGCGCCGTGGGGCAGCGCGGGCGCGGCATCCACGTTGACGCCGACGACGGCGAGACCGTGGGGCGCGAGCGCGCGGTGCAGCCGCTCGAGCGCGGGCAGCTCCCGTACGCAAGGCGCGCACCACGTCGCCCACACGTTGAGCACGACGACGCGGCCGCGCAGCTCCTCCAGCGACACGGCCCGGCCATCGAGCGTGCGGCCCTCGAACGCGGGCGCACGGGCGCCGGTCTCGAGGGGCCCGAATCGTCCGCGCTCCGTCCACCCGATCGCGACCAGGATCGTGATCGCGATGAGCACGCAGCCCAGGAACAGCCGGTTGCAGGTCCGCTCGCACATCCGTGGGACGACGGTGGACGCCTCTCGTTCGCAGCGACTAATAGCGGCTGTCGCGCCGATTGTTCCGTGTGTTCCCGTCCATGGTGGAGGACGCGGAGGGACGCACTCACCAGGCCTGCGGGAGCGTGTCCGGCGCCAGCGTGTCCGGCGGCACGAGATCGGGCAGGAGGGTGTCGTCCGGCAGGGCGGGCGGGCCGCTGGACACGAGGAGCGTGAGCGGCGCAGGCACGATGACCTCGGTGCCCGGGGCCGGCTCGATCCCGATCACCGTGCCGACGGGCGACTCGCTCTCCTCCCACCGCTGTTCCACCTCGAACCCCGCCACGACGACGAGCGCTGCGGCGCGCTCGGCGAGCAGGCCCCTCACGTCCGGCACCCGTGCGCGGGGCGGGCCGGAGCTGACGCCCAGAGAGACCCTGCCGCCCGGCCGCAGCCGCTGGCCGGCCAGGGGGGTCTGCGCGATCACGACGCCGGCCGGCCGATCCGGGTGAGGCAGCTCGATCACCTCGGCCACCTCGAGCCCACGGTCGCGGAGCTCGCGGCGCGCCTCATCCGCGGAGCGGCCGATGAGCGACGGCACGGCGACTCCCGCATCCGTCTCGGGCGGCGGCGGGAAAAGGACCCGGGCAGCGACGGCGTAGCCGGTGCCGAACGCCGCCAGCGCCACCAGGAGGGCCGCGCCGAGCCAGCGCGCGACGGCACCGCGGGGCGTGCCTCCCCGCGGAGCGCTGCCTGCGCTGCGGCCGCTGCGCCGGCGGATCGAGTCCCCCATCCGCCAGCTCATGCCCGACGCTCCAAGCGCGCGGCGAAGGCGCCGTCCACGCCGGTCCGCTGCGGAAGCACGGTGAGGCAGCCCCGCGCGTCCAGCAGCGCGGGGTCGAAGCCGGCCGGCGGCCGGATCACGTACTCGGGATGACGCTCCAGGAACCAGTCCACCTGTGCCTCGTTCTCCTCCGGCTCGAGGGAGCAGGTCGAGTAGATGAGCAGGCCGCCGGGCCGCGGCAGCGCGGCCGCCGCCTCCAGCAGCTCGCGCTGGAGCGCGGTGAGCGCCGCGAGGTCCTCGGGCCGCAGGCGCCAGCGCGCATCCGGGTGCCGACGGAAGGTGCCGGTGCCCGTGCAGGGGACGTCGAGCAGCACGGCATCGGCGGCGCCGTCGCGCAGCGGAGGCCGGCGAGCATCGGCCACCAGGAGGCCCAGCCGCGACGCGCCGAGGCGCTGCGCGTTCTCCCGAACCTTACCCATCCGGCTGAAGGATGCGTCCGCGGCCACGGTGTACCGCGCCTCCACCGCGAGCGCCAGCGCCTTGCCGCCGGGCGCCGCGGCGAGGTCCGCGACCAGGCCGCCGGGCGGGACGGCGGCGTACCGGACCACGAGCGCCGCGGCCGGGTCCTGCACCACGGCCGGCACGGCGGCCAGCGCGTCCGACACGCTGGCCGGCGGCACAAGCCGAACCGAGTCGGGCGCGAACGCCACCGGCTCCGCGGCGATCCCGGCCGCTGCCAGCCGGCGCAGCGCCTCGGCCACGGGGACGCCGATCGGCCGGAGGTACAGCTCCGGCCGCCGGTTGTTCGCCTCCACGAGCCGCCGCGTCTCCTCAGCGCCCCAACGCCCGATCCAGCGCTCGACCAGCCAGCGCGGATGCGAACCCCACGTGGCGAGGAAGCCCGCCGGGTCGCTCTCCTCGTCCGGCCAGTCTGGCGGCGCGCCGCGTGCGAGCCAGGCGCGCAACACCCCGTTCACGAGCCGGTCCGCGCCCCGCCCGCCGACGCGGCGCGCCTGCTCCACCGCCTGCGACACGGCGGCGTAATCCGGCACGGCGTCCATCTCGAGGAGCTGGTACGCCGCGAGCCGGAGCGTGTCCAGCACGTCGGGCTCGAGCTTTGCCAGCCCGCGGCGCACGAGCGGCGCCAGCATGTGGTCGATCCGGCCGCGCAGGCGTAGCGTGCCGTAGACCAGCTCCTGGGTCCAGGCACGCTCGCGCGGATCGAGGCGGGCGACGGCGTCGGCGAGGGCGCGGTCGGCGAGCGCTCCCCGCCGGACGGCGCGCAGGACGTCCAGCGCCGCGCGGCGGCCCGGCGTGACGCCCCTCAAGTGCTGCTCGCGCCGCCGCCGTCCAACATGCCGGTCAGGGGCGAGGACGGCACGGCGACCTCGCGGCGGGGCATGCGTCCGGCGAGGTAGGCGAGGCGGCCGGCCTCGACGGCGAGGCGCATGGCGCGCGCCATGGCGACGGAGTCACGGGCCTCCGCGATCGCGGTGTTCATCAGCACCCCATCCACGCCCTGCTCCATCGTGATGCAGGCGTCCGACGCCGTGCCGACGCCGGCGTCCACGATCACCGGAACCGAGAGGCGGCGCTTGATCTCCCGGATGTAGTACGGGTTCACGAGCCCGAGGCCGCTGCCGATCGGGCTGGCGAGCGGCATGACCGCGGCGCAGCCGGCGTCTTCGAGACGGAGCGCCGTGACCACGTCCTCGTTGGTGTAGGCTAGCACCTTGAACCCCTCGGCGACCAGGATGCGCGCCGCCTCGATCGTGGCGGTCACGTCGGGCAGCAGCGTCCGCTGGTCCCCGATCACCTCGAGCTTCACCCAATCGTTCAGCCCGGCCGCGCGGGCCAGCCGCGCGTAGCGCACCGCCTCCTCCACCGTGTAGCAGCCCGCCGTGTTGGGGAGGATGAAGATCCGCTCGGGATCCAGGTGATAGAGGATCCCCTCCTCCTTGGTCCGGTCGAGGTCCACGCGGCGCACCGCGACCGTCACCATCTCCGCGCCGGACGCCTCGATCGCACGCACCATCGTCTCGTTGTCCCGGTACTTGCCGGTGCCCACGATCAGGCGCGAACGGAATGCCCGGCCCGCGATGACGAGCGGATCGTCCCGGACCGCTGGCATCGTCGTCGTCGTCATGACCCGCCCCCTACGAAATGGACGATCTCGAACACGTCGCCCGGCTCGACCGGCGTCTCGGCGAGACGGGCGCGCTCGAGGATCTCACGATTGTGCTCGACCACGACCAGGCCCGGATGCAGGCCCAGCTCCGCGAGCAAACCCGCGACGGTCAACCCGGCGGGCACACGCCGCGGCTCGCCGTTCAACGTGATCTCGATCTGATCCCCGGTTGCCTGCATGGGTCTTCGACTCCAGGCGCTCAGCCGCTCACGCCGAGCGCGGCGATGTAGTCTGCGGCGGCAGCCACCGGGTCGGCGGCGTGCCACACGCCACCCAGCACGGCGACGCCGTAGGCGCCGGCCGCGAGGACCTCACGGACCCGCTCGGGCGTGATACCCCCGATCCCGATGACCGGCACCTCCGCGGGTGCCAGGGCGGCGACCGTCTCCCGCACCCGCTCGACCCCCGCGGGTTCCCGCTCCGGGTGCGACGCCGTGCGGTAGAGCGTGCCCACCAGAATGAAGTCCGCGCCGTCCGCGGCCGCCTGGGCCGCCTCCTCCGCGCCGTGTGCCGAGTAGCCGATCCACGCGTCGGCGCCCAGCAGGGCGCGCGCCGCCGCGATGGGCAGCGAGCGCCGGCCGAGCTGCACGCCGTCGGCGCCGGCGGCCAGCGCGACATCCACACGGTCGTTGACCAGCAACTCGGCGCCCGCCCCGTCCGCGCCGAACGCCAGGTCCCGGGCGAGCTCGAACAGCTCGGCGCCCGACACCCCGTGGCCCCGCAGGTGGAGCGCGAGCGCCGACCCGTGCGCCGCGAGCACGGCCTGGGCGCGCTCACGGAAATCGGCAGCGCGGAGCACCGCGTCATCCGTGACCAGGTGCAGGCGCGCGAGCATCAGTCGAACCGGTCTCCGGGAGCGACGGCGCGGCCGCGCAGCCACTCGGCCGAGGTCATGCGGCGCCGGCCGGCCGGCTTCACCTCGCGCACCCACACCGCCCCACGGCCGCACGCGACGAGCAGGCTCTGCGCCGGGTCGTACGCCCGCGCTTCGAGCACGGTTCCGGGCGCGGCGTCGTGCACGTGGTCCGGAACGGGGAGCGGGCGGTACACCTTGATCTCCTGGCCGCGGAGCATGGTCCAGGCGCCGGGTTGCTCGTCCAGCCCACGCATCCACCGCGCCACGCTCACGGCGTCGAGGGACCAATCGATGCGCGCGTCCGCGCGCGTGATGCGCGGCGCGTAGGTCGCGGCGCCGTGGTCCTGCTCCACCTCCTCGAGTTCGCCCGCCTCGAGCAGCACCAGCGCCTCGATCAGCGCGGCGGCGCCCACTTCACTGAGGCGCGCCGCCAGGTCCGACGCGGTCTCGTCCGGCCCGATCGGCTCCTCGACTTGGAGCAGGATCGGCCCGGCATCCATCTCCTCGACCATGCGCATGACCGTCACGCCCGTTCGCTCGTGGCCGCGGATGATCGCCCAGTTGATCGGCGCGGCGCCACGCAGCTCCGGCAGCAGCGACGCGTGCACGTTGATCGAGCCGCGCGCCGGTACATCCAGGATGTCGCGCTTGAGGATCTGGCCGTAGGCGACGACGACCGAGATCTCCGGCCGCAGCGCCGCGATCTGCCGGCGGAACTCCTCCCCCCGCGCCTTCTCCGGCTGCAGCACGAGCAGCCCCTCGGCCTGCGCCACGGTCTTCACCGGCGGCGCGTGGAGCGTCCGGCCCCGACCCGCGGGCCGGTCCGGCTGCGTCACCACGCCCACCACCTCGTGCCCCTCGCCCAGCAGCGCCCGCAGCGAAGGGATCGCGAACTCGGGAGTGCCCCAGAAGAGGATCCTCATGCGCCTGTGCCGTGGACCGCGCACGCCCTCGCGGCCCGTCGAACAGCCGAACGGCCACGCCGCCCCCGGACCGTCACGGCTTCACCTTCTGCCATTTCTTCAGGAGGAGCTGCCGCTTCAACGGGCTGAGACGGTCGATGAACAGGATGCCGTCCAGGTGATCCACCTCGTGCTGGAGAACACGCGCGAGCAGCCCCTCCGCCTCGATGCGGCGGACGTTGCCGTCCCGGTCCAGACCCTCGACCACGACGCGCGCCGGGCGCTCGACGATCTCCCTGAGGCCCGGAATGCTGAGGCAGCCCTCTTCCTCCCGGGCGAGCTCCTCGCTGCGCTCGACGATCTCCGGGTTGACCAGCGCGAACGGCGGCGTGTTCCGCTCGCGGATGTCCACGACGATGACGCGGCGGCTGACGCCCACCTGCGGCGCGGCGAGTCCCACCCCGTCGGCCGCGTACATGGTGTCCATCATGTCATCCATGAGGCGCCGCAGCTCGTCGTCGATCTCGGTCACCGGCTCGGCCTTCTGGCGCAACACCGGGTCTCCCAGCAGGCGGATCGGAAGCTCGGCCATCCCGGCTCAGCTCTCGGGTTTCTGGGTGAAGACGCGCGCGATCTTCGGCCGTGCGACGACGATGCGCGTGTTCTCGGCCGTCTTGATGGTGACGCGGTCGTCCTTCAGGTGCACGACCTCGCCGATGATGCCGCCGTCGGTCATGACCTCGTCACCGCGCTTGAGCGCGTTCAGCATCTCCTGGTGCCGCTGCTGCGCCTTGCGCTGCGGCCGAATGATGAGCAGCCAGAAGATCAGGATGAAAGCGCCCCACATGAACAGCATCGGCGCGAGCCCTGCGCCGCCTTGCTGGGGCGCTGCGAGTGCAAGGATGCTCCACATCACGTCGTCCCTCCCTCCTCGTGTTCGGCGCGCGCGCGGCGATAGCGCGCGAGCCAGTCTTCGCTCCAGGCGGCGAACTCGCCCGCCTCGATCGCCGCTCGCGCGCGCTCGACCAGCCGCAGCAGGAAGCGCACGTTGTGCAGCGACAGCAGCCGGAGCCCGAGCACCTCGCCCGCGACGAACAGGTGCCGGAGGTACGCGCGGCTGAACGTCCGGCAGGTGTAGCAGTCGCACGCCGGGTCCAGCGGCCCGGGGTCCGCGCGGAACCGGCCGGCGCGGATGTTGACCTGCCCCTCGTCCTCGACCCACGCCGTGCCGTTGCGCCCGTTGCGGGTCGGCGCGACGCAGTCGAACAAGTCCACGCCGCGGCGGATCGCCTCGAGCAGGTCGTCCGGGTAGCCGACGCCCATGAGGTAGCGCGGCCACTCCCGCGGAACCTCCGGCTCGACGACCTCCAGCATCGCGTACATCAGCGGCTTCGGCTCGCCCACCGAGAGCCCGCCGATGGCGATGCCGCGCCAGTCTCCGATCTCGCGGATGCGGCGGATCCCGTCCCGTCGCAGGTCGGCGAACGTCGAGCCCTGGAGGATCGGCAGCAGCGTCTGCGCCGGGCCGTCGTCCTCCGCCACCAACGCCTCGAAGCGCGCACGGCAACGGGCGAGCCAGGCGAGGGTCCGCTCGTGCGCCTCCACCGCGAGTTTGCGGTCCGCCTGGCCCGGCGGCACGTGATCGAACGCCATGATCACGTCGGCCCCCAGCGCGCGCTGGATGTCGATCACCCGCTCGGGGGTGAAGAGGTGGCGCGAGCCGTCGATGTGGCTCTGGAAGACGACGCCGTCCTCGCGCACCTCGTTGATGTCCGCCAGGCTGAAGACCTGGAATCCGCCGGAGTCCGTCAGGATCGGTCGGTCCCACCGCATGAAGCGGTGCAGTCCGCCGAGCTGGCGCACCAGCTCGTGCCCGGGCCTGAGGAAGAGGTGGTACGTGTTGGCGAGGATCATGTCCGCGCCAGCCGCCTGGACCTCTTCCGGCGTCAGCGTCTTGACCGTGGCCTGCGTGCCGACCGGCATGAACGCCGGCGTGCGCACCACGCCGTGCGGCAGCCGCAGCGTACCGGTGCGCGCGGCGCCCTCGGTGGCGGTGATGCGGAACTCAAACATCGGTCACGGTCGAGGCCGAGGACGAGTCCGTGCACGAGTAAGAGTACGGGGTCCTGGGTGGCCTGTCTCCCGCCCCTGCCCTGGCCCGGGCCCTCTCACACCACCGCCATCGCATCGCCATACGAGTAGAACCGGTAACGCTCGCGCACCGCCTCGCGGTACGCGGCCATCACGTTGTCGTAGCCCCCGAACGCGGCCACCAGCATGAGGAGCGTCGAGCGCGGCAGGTGGAAGTTCGTGATCAGCCGGTCCACCCCCCGGAACCGGTACGGCGGCCGGATGAACAGGTCCGTCCAGCCCTCCCCCGGGTGGATGACGCCGCGCTCGTCCGCCACCGTCTCGAGCGCGCGGACCACCGTGGTCCCGACAGCCCAGATCGCGCCGCCCCGCGCCCGCGTCTCGTTCAGCACTTCGGCCGCCGCGGCGGGGACCTCGTACCGCTCCGCATGCATGCGGTGCTGGGCCGGGTCCTCGACCTCGACCGGCCGGAACGTGCCAACGCCGACGTGCAGCACCAGCCGCACGGTGCGCACGCCGGCGGACTCCAGCGCCTCCAGCAGTGCGGGCGTAAAATGCAGCCCGGCCGTGGGCGCGGCAACCGACCCCTCCGCGCGCGCGTAGACCGTCTGGTAGCGCTCCGCGTCTTCCGCGTCCGGCTCCCGCTCGATGTAGGGCGGCAGCGGCGTCCGGCCGTAGCGCGCGATGGCTTCCCGCTCGGGCAACGGCGTGCGTAGCCGCACGATGCGCGTGCCGTCGGCCGTGCCGTCCAGGATCTCGACCTGCAGCTCTTCCGCCACCTCCACCACCCGCCCCGGCTTGAGCTTGCCGCCGGGCCGGACCAGCGCCTCCCACACACCGCCGTCCAGGGGGCGGAGCAGCAGGATCTCCGCGGCGGCACCCGTCGGCTTGCGGCCGACGAGCCGCGCCGGGAACACCCGGGTCTCGTTCAGGACCAGGGCGTCCCCCGCAGGGATGAGCGTCGCCAGGTCGCGGAAGATGCGATGCTCGATGCGGCCGGTCGTGCGCTCGAGCACGAGGAGCCGGCTCGCATCCCGCTCGGGGGCGGGGCGGCTCGCGATCAACTCCGGCGGCAGCCGGTAATCGAACGCCGATGTCGGGTAGCCGCGCGCGGTCTCAATCCGGGTCATGGACCAACCGGCCCTGCTCGATCAGCGCCCGCACGGTGCGGACGCGGTCCACCATGACGAGCAGGCCGCGGCGACCGTCCGGCCCGATCCGCTCCGCGGCGACGTACTCGAGCACGCGGCGCTCGATGGGGTGCGTGCCCTCGGCCTCGCGGTTCTGGAAGCGGTGACACAGCGAGCCGAGGTCGATGGAGAACCGACGCTCCAGTCCGCGCAGCGCGCGCAGCCGCTCCAGCAGGTCCACCGCGCCCGCCTCGCGCAGCGCGAAGGCCATCCGGCGGTGCGAGTTGCCGTGCTGCTCGAAGCGCGCGGCGAGCAAGCGGCAGTCCATCTCATCGAGCTGCAGGACCTCCATCACCGCGCCTCGAACAGGCTGACCTGCGACTCGAGCTCCGCCCGCCGCGCCGGCGGCAGCTCGTACCCGAACCGCTCATAGGCGCGCGGCGTGGCGACGCGGCCGCGCGGCGTACGCAACAGCAGGCCGTTCTGGATCAGGAACGGCTCGTACACCTCCTCCAGCGTGTTCGCGTCCTCGCCCACGGCGACCGCGAGCGAGTTCAGGCCGACGGGGCCGCCGCCCAGCTCGATGAGGGTCTTCAGGATGCGGGCATCCATCTCGTCCAGCCCGTACTCGTCCACGTCCAGCATCTGGAGCGCCTCGCTCGCGACTTCCTTCGTGATCACGCCGTTCGCCCGGACCTGTGCGTAGTCCCGCACACGGCGGAGCAGCCGGTTCGCGACGCGAGGCGTACCACGCGAGCGCTTCGCGATCTCCTCCGCGCCCTCCGGGCTGCACTCGATCTCGAGGATCTCAGCGCTGCGCTCGACGATGATGCGCAGGTCCTCCGGCGGATAGTAGTTCAGCCGCTGCACGATGCCGAAGCGGGCGCGCATCGGCGGCGTGAGCAGGCCGAACCGGGTCGTGGCGCCCACCAGCGTGAAGCGCTCGATCGGCACCGTGATGGTCTGCGCCTTCGGCCCCTCGGAGAGCCGGATGTCGATCCGGTAGTCCTCCATCGCCGGATAGAGGAACTCCTCGATGATCGGGCGGAGCCGGTGGATCTCATCGATGAAGAGGATGTCCCCCTCGCGGAGGTTCGTCAGGATCCCGACGAGGTCGCCCGGCTTCTCCAGGACGGGGCCGGAGGTGACCTTGATGTTCACGCCCAGCTCCCGTGCGATGAGCATGGCGAGCGTGGTCTTGCCCAGCCCCGGCGGGCCGTGGAACAGCGTGTGGTCGAGCGGCTCTCGCCGCGCGAGGGCGGCATCGATGGCGATGCGGAGGCTCTCCTTGACCTTCGGCTGGCCGATGAACTCCTCCAGCCGCCGTGGCCGCAGCGACAGCTCGACCGCGCTCTCCTCACTCAGGACTTCCGGCGTGGTGATCTCCGAACGCATGTGCTAGCCTGTGGAACGTTGGGGCCTCGTACGGGCTCGGGGCATGGTACCCCGGAGAGCGCCGGGGGCTCCGGGCTCCGCCACGCCGCCCGCCGGGGGCCGGCCCCGGGCTCGGCGGCGCCCACCGCGCAGCTGGGCTCCGGCCCTTCGGGCGTGGGCTCGACGGCGCTGGCCGCCGGGCCGCCGCGGCGCCGCCCCGGCGCGGGCGGGCCCGGGCTCCACGGCAGCTTTGCGATCGCCGGGCTCCGCTCTGCCGGGCTCCGCCGCGGCGTTCGCCGGGGCCGGGCGGCGCTGCGCTGGAGGCCGCGCCGCCCCCAGGAGCCCCGCTCCCGGGGTCGGCCGTGCTGCGCGTCGCGCCGCGAACCACGTCCATCCCGCCCGTGTACAACAGCCGACCATGACCGAGGAGGGGACATGGACCAGCGCAGCATCCGGCGTGGGACGCGGCGCCCGGTCACCGGCCTGGTGGTGCTGGGCTTCTCTGCCATCGCTCTCGCCGCCTGCGGCGGCAAGAAAGTCACCCGCATCGACCCCGCGGCCGTGACCGACCTGTCGGGCCGGTGGAACGACACCGACTCCCGGCTCGTGGCCAACGCCCTGATCGAGCAGAGCCTCTCGGCGCCCTGGGTGCGCGAGTACGCGGAAGCCCACGGCGGCGAGCCGCCCACGGTCATCGTGGGCGAGTTCCGCAACCGCACGCTGGAGCACATTGCGGTCGCGACGTTCGTCCGCGACCTCGAGCGCGCGTTCGTCAACAGCGGCGCGGTGCGCGTAGTGGCCAGCGCGGACGAGCGGGCCGGCCTCCGTGCGGAGCGCGAGGACCAGCAGCAGCACGCGCGCGCGGACACGCGGGCCAAGCTCGGCCAGGAGCTGGGCGCCCGCTACATGCTCCAGGGCGAGATCCACGCGATCGAGGACGAGGAAGGCCGTGAACGGGTCGTCTACTACCAGGTGGACGCCACGCTCATCGACCTCGAGACCAACGTCAAGGCGTGGGTCGGGCAGCACAAGATCAAGAAGGTGATCGAGAGGCCGCGGTTCCGGCTCTGACCGCCGATGGCCGTCCCTTCCCTGCCCTTCTCGGGGTGAGCGGGGCGCCGGTCCTTCGCCGGACCGTCGCCCCGCTCCACTTTCGCGGCTCCCGCGTCGACTCCCGCCGTCACCGCACCAGGATCAGCGGCGCCAGCAGGAACGCCGCCGCGGTCGCCAGCACGATCATGACGAGGTTCAGCCAGAACCCTGCCCTCGCCATCTGGGGGATGGTGACGCGGCCACTGCCGTAGACGATGGCGTTGGGTGGCGTGGCGACGGGCATCATGAACGCGCAGCTCGCGCCGAGCGCCACGGGCACGGCGAGCAGCAGCGGGTCGGCGCCGATGCCGACGGCGAGGGCGGCCGCGACGGGGAGGAAGGCGGCGCTGACGGCCGTGTTGCTGGTCAGCTCCGTGAGGAAGACGATGACGGTGTTGACGGTCAACACGACCAGCAACGGCGGCCAGGCGGCCACGACGGCCAGGGCCTCGCCGATCCAGGTCGCCAGGCCGGTCTGCTCGATGGCGTCCGCGAGGGAGAGCCCCCCGCCGAACAGCAGGAGCACGCCCCAGGGCACGTGCCGGGCATCCTCCCAGCCGAGGAGCGGCGTGCGGTCGCGCCAGTGGGACGGGATGACGAAGAGCAAGAGCGCGCCGCCGATGGCGATCCCGGCATCGGAGAGACCGGGGACGATGTCGTCGAGGAGCGGCCGCGTCACCCAGGCAGCGGCGGTGAGCGCGGTGATGGCGCCGACGAGGAGCTCGGCGCGGGAGAGCGGCCCGAGGCGTCGCAGCTCGTCCCGGATGAGATCCGCTCCGCCGGCCGCGGCGTCCCCCGGGACCGGATAGAGGATGCGAGTCAGGAGCAGCCAGGCCAGCGGGACGGCGACCAGGACGAGGGGGACGCCGAGCAGCATCCACTCGACGAAGCCGATCCGCACGCCGTACGCCTCGTCCATGAACCCCGCGAGGAGCGCGTTGGGCGGCGTGCCGATCAGCGTGCCCATGCCGCCGATGCTGGCGGCGTACGCGAGGCCGAGGAGCAGCGCGGCTCCGAAGTTGGCGCCCACACGGCTTCGGCTCTCGACGAGGCCGAGCACCGACAGCGCCATGGGCAGCAGCATCACGACCGTCGCGGTGTTGCTCACCCACATACTGATGAACGCGGTGGCGGCCATGAACCCGCCGATGAGCCGGCGCGGGCTCGCGCCCACCAGCGCGATGATCGTGAGCGCCATGCGCCGGTGCAGCCCGCAGCGCTGGAGCGCCGCGGCGATGAGGAACCCGCCCAGGAAGAGGAAGATCACCGGGTTCGCGTAAGGCGCGGCGGCCGCGCTCACGGACCCGACGCCGAGCAGCGGGAAGAGCAGGAGCGGCACGAGCGCAGTGGCGGGGATGGGGATCGCCTCCGTGATCCACCACACCGCCATGAGGAGGCCCACGGCCGCGGTCCGCCAGCCGGCGGGCGTCATGCCGGCGGGCGGCGGCAGCAGCAAGAGCGCCGCGAACAGCAGGGGGCCGACGATGAGCCCGACCCTCGAGCGAGCGCCGCCACCGGCCTCGAAGCCTCCCGTACCCTGGGTCTCGCCGGTTCGCCCGTTCATGCCGTTCTCCCTCGTTCGAGTCCCCCAGCCCGCGCCGTCCCGAGGCGCCGCCTCGGGCCCGGCGGGGGCCTGGCGAGGTCTGGTCGCCTCGACCGGTTCCCTTGGACCACCGCCCCGTCGCACCGTACATTGCCGCGGCATTCGACGCAATGCAGCGAGGTCTGGCCGGCGTGCCGCGGCGACCGGAACCGGCGTTCAGGCGCGCCGGCCGCCTCCGGTCACCCTCAGCCCCTGGACGGACCCCGATGCAGCCCCACGTTGCCCACATCTCCGCTCCCACTCGTGCCGACGTTCTCCCCGCCCCGGCGCGGGCCGGCTGCGGCGCTCGCCGTCTGCGCCCCGCGTCTGCGCGCGGACGGGTCCGCGCCCTCGCGCCCGCGCTCTCCGCCCTCGCCGTCACGCTGGCCGCGTGTGCAGGAGCCCCGCCCCCACGCGGAGAGCCGATCCTCGGCGCAGAGGTGGACACCGCGCGCCACCGGATCCGCATCAATCAGCTCGGCTACCTGCCGGATGCCCCGAAGGTGGCCGTGCTGTGCGCGCTGGAGCCGCGCACGTTCGAAACGTTCCACGTGGTGGATCACCACACCGGCCACACGGTGCTGGGCCCGCTCCCGGTGAAGGCCGGCGGCCCGTTCGGGCCGTGCGTGGAGGCCTACCGGCTGGATTTCACGGAGCTGCGCGAGGAAGGCGAGTACCGGCTGGTGGCCGGCAGCGCCGTCTCGCCGCGGCTGCGCATCGGCCGCGACGTCTACCGCGGCGCGGCCGACGTCCTGCTCGCGTACCTGCGTCAGCAGCGCTCCGGGTTCAACCCGTTCTTCCGGGATTCGGTGCACCACCGGACGGACGGCATCCTGGTGGATCACCCCACGCGTGAGGGCGAGTTCATCCCGGTCGCGGGCGGGTGGGCCGACGCCGCGGATTACCTCCAGTACGTGACGACGTCCGCGAACGCGACGTTCCTCCTGATGCAGGCGTGGCGCGACCACCCGGAGGCGTTCGGCGACGAGTACGACGCCCGCGGGCTGCCCGGTGCCAACGGGATCCCGGACGTGCTGGACGAGGCGCGGCACGGCCTGGAGTGGCTGGTTCGCATGTATCCCGAAGACGACCTGATGCTGAACCAGCTCGCGGACGACCGCGACCATTCGTACCTCGACCTGCCGACGACCGATTCGTCCGACTACGGCTGGGGCAAGGGTTCGTACCGGCCGGTCTACCCGTGCACGGGCAAGCCGCAAGGCTTGTTCGGGAACAAGAACCGCTCGAACGGCATGGCGTCCACCGCAGGCAAGTACGCGGCGGCGTTCGCGCTGGGCGCCGTCATCTGGGCGGAGCGCGACCCCGAGTTCGCCGCGGTGCTGCGGCGCAAGGCGATCGCGGCCTACGAGCTGGGCCTGCGCTACCCGGGCGTGTGTCAGACCGCGCCCGGCGTCTCGCCGTACTTTTACGAGGAAGACAACTGGACGGACGACATGGAGCTGGGCGCCGCGATGCTCCACGCGCTCACGGGCGAGGAGCGGTACCTGCGCGATGCGATGGGCTTTGCGCGCCGCGAGCCCGTCACGCCGTGGATGGGCCAGGACACCGCGAACCACTACCAGTGGTACCCGTGGCACAACAACGGGCACTACGAGACGTGGCGCCAGCTCCCGGACGGCCACGAGCGGCAACTGCTGGCCACGTTCTACCGCTGGGGGCTGCGGAACGTGGTGGAGCGGGCCGACAACGGGTTCCGCGTCGGCATCCCGTTCATCTGGTGCTCGAACAACCTGATGGCGTCCTTCGCGACGCAGGCGCTGCACTACCGGCGCATGACGGGCGACACGTCGTTCATCGAGTACGAGTTCGCCGCCCTCGACTGGCTCTTCGGCACGAACCCGTGGGGCGTGTCCATGGTCATCGGGCTGCCGGAGGACGGCACGTGGCCCCGCGACCCGCACTCCGTCGTCGCGATGCATTACGGGCCGTTGAGCCAGCGCGGCGGGCTGGTGGACGGGCCGGTCTACCGCTCGATCTTCGAGAGTCTGCGCGGCGTGCGGCTACGGGACGAGGACGAGTACGCCGCGTTCAACACGGGGCACATCGTCTACCACGACGACATGGGCGACTACTCGACCAACGAGCCGATCATGGACGGCACCGCCAACCTCGCCTACCTGCTATCGGCGCTGGCCCTGGGGAGCGCCGCCGTTCACTCGGCGCCGTGACCGATGTAGAGGTAGGCCACCTTGCTACGGGCCCGGGGAGCCCCATCGGACGCCATGATGAGGAGCTCCTCGGCGCCGCGGCGCAGGGCGATCAGTCCTTCGGCGCGCTCGGCGGCGATGACCCAGCCCGGCCGGTTCTCGGGTCGGCGGTAGAACTCCATGACCTGCGGGATGCCGAGCCTGGTCTCGACGACCCAGTAGCGCTGGTTCTCCCTGTTCGTCAGCCGCGTCCAGAGGCCGCGTCCCGTGGTGTCGGGCGGCTCTTCCGCCAGCAGCCTGGACCGCGCGGCGTCCATGGCCTCCACGGCAGCGCTCAGCGCGAGCGCGGCCATCAATTCGCTGCCCGGCGGATGGTGGGCGATGCGCACGATCTGTGGGACGGGCGTGATGACCCGCGTGAGTCCCAAGGCCGTGCGCTTGCCCTGCCAGCCGGAGTAGGCGGTCACGCAGAAGAAGCAGACCATGAGCACGAACGCCGCCCTGCCGAACCGCCGCACCGCGGGCGGCCGGGCAAGGAAGGCGGCGTAGAACGAGACCGCGCAGCCCAGGGTGATGCCGGCCAGCGGCAGGGCATGGATGATCAGTGCGTCGGTCGCGGCCAGGATGAGCAACACGAGTACGACCGCGCCGGTGACCGCCACCAGTGGCCAGCAGGCAGCGAGATCGGGCGACGGATCCTTCCGGGAAGACACGCGTCCTTCGTGATGCGTCATACGGCCTTCGAACGGCGCCGTCCGGGGCCGGGCCGGGTGATGTTCCGGGGGGTGCCCCAAAGATAACAGGAGCCGGGCGGCAGACCAACCCGCCACCAGACACCGCCACTGAGCCGTCCACCGGCCCCGCGGCGCCCTGGTGCGGCGTGCTCCAGCCTTGACCGCCCTGGCGGCGGGGGCGTACACTGCTGACGCGACGCTTCGACCATCCGGATCCGCGCGGCCCGGCCGGGTCGGCGAGCGCGTCCGGGACGCGAGCCGACCGGGCGCCGTGTAGGGATCGTTCGCCTTCTCTAGAAGCGAAGCGGGCGCTGCCGCGGGCGCGCCGTTCAGCGAATCGTCAATAAGAGTCGAAGTAGACCCGCCGGGAGAGCGCGGTGCTCCCCCGGCGGGATCTTTTTTCGTTCCCCGAGCCGGAGAGGAGGTGCGGATGGTCCCCAGGTGCTTCGAACGAGCGTGCACGTGCTCCATCGCGGCGGCGGTGCTGGCCGTCCTGCCGGAGGTCGCCGGGGCGCAGGCGACCGGTACCGTTCGGGCGCGCGTGGTCGAGGCAGCCACCGCACGGCCGATCGCCACCGCCCAGGTCGCGCTGGTCGGGACCAACCGGACGGCGCTGGCGAACGCGGCCGGTGAGGTGCTGCTGCTGAACGTGCCGGCCGGCACGCACGTGGTGCGCGTGACCATGATCGGGTATGCGGCCGCCGAGCGGGAGGTCCGGGTCGCGGCCGGCGAGGTCACGCAGGTCACCATCCAACTGGAGGCCACGGCGTTCGACCTCGATGAGATCGTGGTGACAGGGACGGCGGGCGCGACGTCGAGACGGACGCTGGGCAACTCGATCACGAGGCTGGACGCCGCGACGCTCACCGAGCAGACGGCCATCACGAGTCTGACCGAGCTAATGCAGGCGAAGTCTCCGGGCGTGCAGATCCTCACGAACTCCGGGACGCTCGGCGCGGCGGCGGACATCCGGATCCGCGGCGCCGGCTCGCTGACGCACACGAAGCCGGTCGTCTACGTGGACGGCGTGCGCTACAACATCGAGGATCTGGGCGCGTTCACGCCGTCCGGCGCAGGGACGACGTCGTACACCGGACAGGTCACGTCGGCGTTCGACTTCATCAACCCGAACGACATCGAGTCGATCGAGATCGTGAAGGGACCGGCGGCGGCCACGCTGTACGGCGCGGAAGCGGCGAACGGCGTGATCCAGATCATCACGAAGAAGGGCCGGCGGGGCGAGCAGGCGATGCGCTGGGACATCCGGGCCGAGGTGGCACAGAACCGGTGGGGCGTGGACATCCCGGACAACTACACGACGTGTGACCAGGCGAAGATCGACGAGCGGGATGCGGCGGGCAACCCGGTCTGGCCGGGTTGTCAGGGCGTGGCGCCCGGGACGATCCTGCGGCAGAACCCGTTGCGTGAAGACCCGGCGGCGCTCCGCAACGGCGCAGTGACCAAGCTCTCCATCTCGACCCGGGGCGGCGGCGAGCGGTACTCGTTCTACTTCTCCGGCGACCTCCTGGACCAGAGCGGCATCTTCTACAACAACTACAGCGACCGGAAATCTCTCCGCGCGAACTTCTCGCTCTTCCCCAACGACTGGTTCGACCTGACCGTGACCTCGTCCTACGCGCGCAGCGATCTACGGCTGCCCGTGGGCGACGAGTCGGCGCAGGGGATGCTGCTGAGTGCGTTCCGGGGCAGGCCGGGCCGGGTGACCACCGACCCGCGCAACGAGGGGTGGGCCACGACACGCCCGGAGCAGGCCAACACGTACAACAACACGACGCGCTCCGACCGCCTCACGCTGGGCGCCACGATCAACGTCCTGCCGTTCCCATGGTTCAGGAACCGGCTCACGGTGGGGCTGGACTTCACGTCGAGTCTGGCGCAGATCCTCTCGCCGCCGGGCTCGACGGACGCCGAATTCGCGGGCGTGCCCACGGCCGGCCTCGTCGCGCAGCGCGTGCCGCGGCACTACGTGTACACCGTCGACTACACCGGCAACATCGAACGGGCGCTGACGCCGGACTTGGTCTCCACGACGTCCGTCGGGTTCCAGGCGACGTCGCAGAAATACGAAGTGCTGAGCGCGACGGGAACCGGGCTCGGTGCGCCGGACATCACGCTCATCAGCGCCGCGGCGACGACGGTGGGCGGCAACGGCTACAGCGAGAGCAAGTCGGTGGGCCTGTTCATCCAGGAGCAGATCGGCTGGAAGAACCGGCTCTTCCTGACCGGTGCGATCCGCGCGGACGACAACTCGTCGTTCGGTGAGTCGTTCGACTGGATCTACTACCCCAAGGCGCAGCTCTCGTGGGTGGCGTCCGAAGAGCCGGTGCTGCGCGCCTTCTTCGACCGCGTGCGCGTCGACGACCTCAAGCTCCGCACGGCGTGGGGCCATGCAGGCCAGGCGCCCGCCCCGTTCTCGGCCACGCAGACCTACACGGTGAACAGGGCCGTGCGGCCCGACGGGAGCGTGGTCTCCGCGCTCCAGGCGCAGAGCCTGGGCAACCCGGATCTCGTGGCCGAGCGCGGCGTGGAGTTCGAGGTGGGGTTCGATGCCGGCCTGTTGAACGACCGCGTCGGTGTCGAGTTCACGTACTACAACAAGCGGATGCGGGACGTCATCATCGCCCAGGGCGCGCCGGGCTCGAGTGGATTCGCCGGCACGTTCTTCGGCGGGACCCAGGCGATCCTGCGTAACCTGGGCGAGACGCTGAACACCGGCGTGGAGCTGGCGGTCTACGCGACGCCGATCCAGACGCCCCGGCTCGCGTGGGACCTGAACCTGACGCTCGCCACGAACTCGAACGAGCTGGTCAAGTTCGGCGACGACCGCACCGAGATCGTCCTCAGCGGCCAGTCCTACGGCTCGGTGCAGCGCCACCGCGAGGGCTATCCGATCGGCGGCTACTGGTTCCGCGTGCCCGTGCGGGATGCCGACGGAAAGCCGGTCATCTACGAGCACACCAACGGCGCGCGTTACCTGGTGGTCACCGACAGCATCCAGTACATCGGCACGCCGACGCCGACGCGCGAGATCAGTCTGGCGAGCACGTTCACGCTGTTCCGTGATTTCCGGCTGTTCGTCCTGTTCGACCACAAGGGTGGCCACCACCTGTTCAACTACAAGGAGTTCAACCGCTGCGCGATCAACCAGAACTGCCAGCGGGTGAACGATCCGCGCCGGCAGGACGATCCGGAGGTGGAGGCTGCGCGGCTCACGACCTCCATCACGGAGAGCGATGCGGCCGCGGGCCTCGCGGTGAACGCCGGCCAGCCGCTCGGTCTGTGGATCGAGAAGGCCGACTTCATCAAGCTCCGGGACGTCTCGCTGACGTACACGTTGCCGGCCGAGTTCGCGCAGCGGTTCCGGGCGAGTTCCGCGAGGATCACGCTGGCCGGGCACAACCTGGCCATGTGGACCGACTACAGCGGGCTGGATCCCGAGGTGAGCGGCTACGGGAACCGGCAGTTCGCGCGGGCCGACGTCTACCCCGTGCCGATGCTGCGGCGCTGGTCCCTGGCGGTGGACTTCAGCTTCTAATGGGGGTGACGATGAAATCGATGACAGCCGGCATCCGCCGCCGCAGGAGCAGGGGCGCGTTCGCCGTGGCCGTCGCCGTCGCCGCCACGCTGGCCGCCTGTGCCGACTGGCTCGAGGTGACGAACCCGGGCGCGATCGAGAATCCGGCGCTGGAGGACCCGGCCTATCTCCAGCTCATGTACGATGGGGTGATCGGCGACTTCCAACCCGCGTATGCCTGGACCGCGCTCTTCGGCGCCGGCTTCGCGGACGAGCTGCGCATCCACCACGCGTTCGGCGAGAACCAGGAGATCGACCAGCGCCGGATCACGGAGAACAACGCCACGTATGCGCTGGCGGTCTTCAACGGCCTGCACCGGGCGCGCTTCCTGGCGGACAGCGTTGCCGGGCGCTACCGCAACCTCCTGGGCGACACCGTCGCCAACGACCTCCGGTACGCAAAGATCCTCGGCTTCGCCGGCTACACGTGGGTGCTGCTGGCCGAGAACCTCTGCGAGACCCGGATCAACGCGCAGGGGGCTCCGCTCCGGCCGGACGAGCTGTTCGCGGCGGCGCTCCAGCGGTTCGAGGCGGCGATGGCGGCGGCCCAGGTCGCCCGGGAGGCGGCCGAGAAAATCGAAGATGCGGCGCTCCGCGCCCAGACCGTCGCCGGGGCGGACTCGGCGCTGAACATGGCGCGCGTCGGTGCGGCGCGCGCGGCGCTCGGTCTCGGCGACGCGCAGGGGGCCATCACGTACGCCCGGGCGGTGACGCCCCCGTACGTCTCCCGCGAAGACCAGGGCTTCCGCTTCGACGTCCATTACCGGGAGGGCAGCTCGTCCGCGGACACGAGGCGGCACGGCAACCCGTTCTGGGAGTTCATGGGTGGAGGGGAGCCGTCCTGGTTCAGCATTTCGGGGACGGGCTTCGAGGACCTGAACGACCCGCGGGTCCCCCACGGGCTGCCGCGGACCGTCTCGGGCGGCGGGCAGTTCATCGTGCCCAACTCGCCGCCTTCGTTCAGCACGCACGATGGCACGATCGAGGGGGCGCCGTTCGCTGCCACCTCCAGCATCCGGCTCGCCTCGGCGATCGAGGCCCGCTACATCATCGCGGAGGCGGAGGGCAACACGCCCCAGAACGTGGCGTTCCTGAACGAGCAGCGCGCCGTGGGCGGCCAGCCGCCGTTGGAGTCGCCGGCCGAGGCCGAGTACTTCGCTGCATTGAGGGAGCAGAGGGCGCGCGAGTTCTTCCTGGACGGCCACCGGGTCGGCGACCTGCGCCGGTACGAGGCGCAGCACGGCGTGGATCTGTGGCCCAGCGGGCCCATGTACGGCGGGACGGTCACCTTCGGCGACCAGAAGTGCTTCCCGACGCCGGTGAGCGAGTTGTTCTAGGGCGCCGGGCGTTCGGACCCGGCCCGGGGCCGGCGCCCGGGGGCCTGGCGGGAGGGTGCTGCCGGGCCGGCCGGACGCTGTCGGCAGCCGCCCGGCGCGCCGGCGGCGCCCACAGGGCCCCGCTGGGGCCGGATCGCTGGCCCTGATCGCGTCGTCCGCACCGCGTGGTCGCCAGGGTCTGCCGGCCGGGCGCTTGACTCCCGGACGCCCCCGCGGCAGTGTAGGGTACGGGGGAAAGGGGGGCCGGGAGGACAGCGATCACTCCAGCGCAGGAGAGCTGCAGTGAGCGTCTACTACCGGTGCAAGGCCTGCGGCGGGGAGCATCCGCCGCCGGTTTCCTACGCGGAGAAGCTGTACTTCGACGCGGCAGCGACGCTGGAACTCCAGTTCGAGTGCCCCGAGACGGGTCGGGAGGGGTTGTACAACCGGACCGATATGGTCTGGCGGGAGGACACCGAGCCGGAAGAGGCGCAGCCGTCCATGAGCGGCTGAGGGACGGCGGCAGCCCGGTCGATCCGGGCTGCCGCCGTCCTGCTTCGCGGGCCGATGCGCCGGCGTGTCGCGAGCGGCCGCGCGCCGGGTCGGGGCTGCTGTATGCCCGGCGCTGAAGAGCCGCCGCGCCGGCGCCGGCCGGGGCGCGTACGGGATCGCCTCCTCGCGACGACCGTCCCCCGCCCTGCGGCCGGGACGGCCATGGCTATGCCGCGTCCGTGCGCGGCGGTCTTGTCCAGTCTCTTGCCGGGCCGCAAGTTGCCGAAAACGAGCTGCGGTAGGGCGCGGCGGTGAGCCGCGTGCCGGTCCAACGGATCGCAGTGAGGGCGCCGATGTCCTCGGAAGAGCTGCTGCAGGCACTGGCCTACCTGCCGGATGACGCGGTGCTCACGGTGTCCGTCCGCAAGGCGGACCTGTTGGCCGCGTTGGAGGCGCGGGCGGGCGGCCCGCGCGTGCTCTCGACATCGCAAGCGGCGCAGTTCCTGGGTTACACGGCGCAGCGGTGGCGGCGCTGGGCGGCGGCCGGCCTGATCGAGGGGGCGTGGCAGGACGAGGGCGGGCGGTGGCGGCTGCCGCGGGCTGCGTGCGAGGCGCACCTCGAGCGGCTCCGCCGCGAGGGCTCGTCACCGGAGAGACGGGCGCGGCGGCGCGCGCAGCGGAGGGCGGCGCTGACCGGCCAGCTCGAGATCGAAACAGTGCTCTGAGCGCCGTCCCTCTCCGGGAACTTTTCCCACCGCGGTACGGTCACACACCTGCCGGCCCCGCGGCAGGTCCTCCCACCACGGGCACCGGTGCGGCACCGCTGCGCATTGCGCGACCCATGCGGGTCGGCGAGGCGTGGCACGAGGCGGGGTTTTGCCATGAGGATACGAGTCTTTACGTTGGTCGTCGCGCTGGCGGCCGCGGCGTGCGCGCCGAAGCGCGTCAGAGAGGAGCCGATCCTCCGGAACGGGGAGCGAGTCCCTGAGCCGGACGCGGCGGTCGAGGCGGTGCGGCAGGAGGCGGGGGCGCGACGTGCCGCGATGGCTGCGCGGCGGGGTGAGCTCGTCGCGGACGCGCTGGCCACGTGCACGGGCGCGATCTGCGATGCGCTGGCGCGGGGCGAGGTGACGCTGGAGATGACCGAGGCGCAGGTCCTCGCCGCCACGGGCACCACGGACGAGGCATGGCAGATCCGGCGCAACGGACGGATCGCCGTGATGGTGCCGCGGTCGCTGCTCGCCGCGCCACGGGATGCGGTGGGCGAGCTGGCCATGGTCCAGCTCCGGGACGGAGCGGTGGCCTCCTACGCCTACCGCGAGGCGCAGGGGCTGCGGGTGGTCCGCCGGCCGTCGGATGCCACGACGGCGGGCCGGGCGAACGCGCTCGCCGAGATGCTGGTCCGCGAGGGGGATGATCTCGTGGCGCGCGGCGACCTGGATGCGGCGCTGGATCGGTACGACCGGGCGCAGGTCCTCCAGCCGGACAACGTGGAGCTGGAGTACCGGATCGCCACGGTGCTGGACAAGCAGCTCCGGCCGATCGAGGCGTCGATCCGCTACCGGCTCTTCCTCCATCGCCTCGAGCTGGAGGAGATCGAGGCGGTGGGCGATGCGTACGCGAAGCTCGCGGACGCGATCGCGCGTGCCCGTGAGCGGATCATCGTGCTGGAGAAGCAGGCGCGCTGACACGATGCTCCGCCGCTGGTCGGCCGCGCTGCTGCTGGCGCTCGCGCTCGGCGGCTGCGCGGGGCTGTTCAGCTCGTTCGACGTCGCGCCGAGCGGGCTGCGCACGAGCGACGACCGCCTTCGCCGCATGCTGGCCAGCGGACGCGCCGGCGCTGCGCTGGAGCAGCTCGCTCCGGAAGGCGAGGCGGATCCCGGGGACGCGTTGCTGCGGGCGCTGTACGCGGGGATCGTCGCGCACTACGCGGGCGAGTACGAGCTGAGCAACGCCGCGTTCGAGCTGGCGGTGGAGCTCTCGGAGGACCGCCGCACCACGAGCGTCTCACGCAGTGCCCTCTCACTGGTCGCGAGCGACCGCGCCCTCCCCTTCCAGCCCTCTCCCTCCGAGCGGCTGCTGATTCCCTACTATGCGGCGCTGAATTACCTGGAGCTGGGCGACACCGAGGGTGCCGCCGTGGAGGCGCGGCGCCTGAGCGCGCTGCTCGAACGCTACCGCACGGACGATCGCGCGGACCGCTGGCTGCACGGGCTGCTGCGCGCCTTCGCGGGTGCGGTGTTCGAGGCGGCGGGCGAGCGCAACGATGCGGACGTCGCGTACCGTAATGCCCGTGCGCTCGGCGTGGACTCGATCCTGGCGCCCACCGAGGGCGTGCGGCCGGCCCCGGATTCGCTCGGCGACGTCGTCGTACTCATCGAGCGGGGGTTCGTCGCGCACCGGGTCGAGCAGAGTCTCGCCGTCCTGTTGCTGCCGGAGGAGATCGAGCTGTTCGAGGACGGCGACGCCGAAGAACGGGCCGCGCTCGCCGCACAGATCGCGGCGCGGGTCCTGGCGCACGCGGCGGAGGTCCTCCCGGAGCCGGGCCGCCGGTCGGCGACGCTGTTCGTGACGCCGCCGGAGGGCTACACGCCGCCCCGGCCGCGGCGGCCGACGAGCGAGGAGTGCGAGCGTGCGGCTACGGGAGACGCGACCAAGGGCGGGAGCGGCGGGTCGTCCCGGAGTGGGACCGGCGCCGGCACGGCCCGGAGCGGCGAGGAGGCGATGCGGTGCGAGCGACGCCGGGAACGCACCCCGTACCTGCTGCGCATCGCGTGGCCGGTGTACCTTCGTCCCCCCGCGCCCGCGGCGCCGCTCGCGGTGACGCTGCCCGACGGGCGGGTCGAGCTGGCCCGCGCGTCGGCAGACATCTCCGAGGCGGTGATCCGCGACTTCCAGGCGGAGCGCACCGCGCTGGTGGCGCGGACGATCGCACGGGGCGTGACGAAGCTGCTCGTGTCCCGCGGGCTGGAGTCGGAGCTGGGCGAGAAGGGCGAGACGGCCGGGCGGATCGCCGGTGTCCTGGGCAACGTGGGGACCGCACTGCTGGAGCAGGCGGACACGCGGAGCTGGCACCTGCTGCCGGGCAGCATCGGCATGACGCGCCTCCGGCTACCCGCCGGCACCCACGCGCTCTCCGTCCCGGACGGACGCGGCTCCTCGGTGGACATCGGGCAGGTGGAGGTCCGGCCCGGGCGGGTGACGTTCGTGTCGGCGCGGTTGTTCCGGTGAGGTCCGCCCCCGCCTAGGAGACGCGTATCGCGACGCTTCACTTGCTGAGCACCGCCAGCGCCGCCTTGATCAGGTCCGTGCCCTCCAACCGGCCGTCCTTTTCGAGCGCGCGCCGCACCGCCGTGACAGCCTGTGCGGGCGTGTAGCCGAGGGCGATCAGCGCGCTGGTGGCCTCGTCCGCCGCGCGGCTCTGCGGGACCGGGCCGGTCGCGGCGAGGGCGAGGTCGTCGAGCTTGCCCTGGAGCTCGACGACGATGCGCTCCGCCTTCTTCGCGCCCACACCGGGCACCTGGCGTAGCGCGCTGGTGTCGCGCTCGGCGATGGCGCGGACGAGGCGGTCGGGCGAGAGGGTGGACAGCATGGCCAGCGCGAGCCGCGGGCCGATGCCGGACGCGGTGAGCAGCCGCCCAAAGACCGCCCGCTCGCGGTCGTCGAGGAAACCGAACAGCTCGACCGCATCCTCGCGCACCACCTGCACGGTGCGCAGCTCGACCTCCTGCCCCTCCCGCGGCAGCCGCTCGTAGACGGTGAGCGGGATGCTGATCTCGTAGGCGACGCCGCCCGGCGTCATCACCTCGGCGACCTCGGGCCGGCTGCGCAGGAGCGTGCCACGCACCCGGCTGATCATGGTTCCCTCCCCAGCGCCCTGGCGTGGAAGCGCATGGGCTGCGGCGCCTTGCGCAGCGTATTCGCGAAACAGTGGCACAGCGCGACGGCCACCGCGTCCGCCGCGTCCGCCGGCCTGGGGACGGCCTTCAACCGCAGCAGCCGCTGGACCATGTACTGGACCTGCTCCTTGGTCGCACGTCCGGTCCCGACAATGGCGTTCTTGATCTCGGCAGGGGAGTATTCGACGACGGGCAGATCGCGCAGCGCGGCAGCGAGCAGGATCGCGCCGCGCGTGTGGCCGAGCACGACCGTGGTGCGCACGTTGCGCCCGTAGAAGACGCCTTCGACGGCGACGATGTCCGGCGGGTGGCGGGCGATCACGTCGCCGATCCCCTCGTAGATGTCGCGCAGCCGGCGCGGCAGCGGCTCGCGCGGGTGCGTGCGGATGACGCCGCACTCGAGCAACGAAACGGCGCCGTCCCCCGCACGGGCGACGACGCCATACCCCGTCGTGGCCGTCCCCGGATCCACTCCGAGGACGATGGTCAAGACGCCGCCTCCGCGAGCGCCGCTTCGTCGATGTCCGCGTTGCTGTGGACCTTCTGGACGTCATCGGCGTCCTCCAGCGCGTCCAGGAGCTTGAGGAGCCGCTGGGCGTCCGCCCCCGTCACGCGGACCGACGTCTTGGGCACCATCGCCAGCTCGGCCTGCTCGAACTCGATGCCCTTCTCGCGCAACGCCTGCTGCACGCTGTGGAAGCTCGCCACGTCCGTGGTGATGACGTACGTGTCGTCCTCGCGCTGAAGGTCCTCCGCGCCGGCCTCGAGCGCCGCCATCATCGTGGCTTCCTCGTCGTAGCGGGTGGCGTCCACGTAGATCTGGCCCTTGCGGTCGAACTGCCACGCCACGGAGCCGGCCTGCCCGAGCGACCCGCCGTGCTTGGAGAGGATGTGGCGGACCTCCGCGACCGTGCGGTTCGCGTTGTCCGTCAGAGTCTCGATGTACAACGCGACGCCGCCGGGTCCGTAGCCCTCGTACGTGACGGCCTCGTAGTTGACGCCCTCGAGCTCACCCGTGCCGCGCTTGATGGCGCGCTCGATGTTCTCCGCGGGCATGTTCGCGGCTTTGGCGGTCTCCACCGCGAGCCGCAGCCGCGGGTTGAAGTCCGGGTCACCGCCGCCCTCGCGGGCCGCGACGGTGATCTCGCGGATGAGCTTGGTGAACATCTGGCCGCGCTTCGCGTCGTTCGCGGCCTTCTTACGCTTGATCTGCGCCCACTTGCTGTGCCCGGCCAAGGCGCACCGCCTCCTGATGAGTCCAAAGCCGTTCGCGACAACGGCTTACGTCGTTTTTCCCTTTGCTCTCCCGAAAATATAACGGCGGCGGCGGGCTGAATCAACGAAAAGCACGGCTGTTTCCCCCGCACTGGCCCGGGGCGGAGGCGGGGGTCAGCGGAGGAGGAGCGACGTGACGCCGATGGCGAGGATCGCCACGCCCGCCGCCGTCTTCACCAGCGCAGCGAACGCCCGGCCGAGGACGACGCCCCAGCCCACGCGCGCCGCGTGGCCGGGTCGGCGTGTCTCCCAGAGCACGACGGCGGCAGCGCCGGCGAACGAGCCGAGCACGCCCGCGATCACGGGGCCCACGACCGGGACCGGCACGCCGACGAAGACGCCGGCCATGCCTCCGAGGATCGCGCCCCAGAAGGCCCGGTCGCTGCCGCCGTAGCGCTCGCTGAACCGCTTGACGATCAGGAACTCGAGCAGCTCCGCGACGGCGGCGAGCGCGGTCAGGGCCGCCAGCACACCCCACCCGACCTCGCCCAGCCACGCCGCGCCGGCGAGTACCAGGATCATGATCCACAGGCCGGGCACGCCCAGCGGGATGAGGACCAGCGCGACGATCATCACCGCGATCGCCGTTCCGATCAACAGGGTGCGCTCCATGGTGCCTCCGTGGGCGGGCTGTGGCGGGCGGTCGTGATGCTGCGCCGGTCCGCCGCCCGGTCGTCGCGCTCGATGCCCGTCGCGGCCGTGCCTGGGCTCGTGGCGACGTCGCCGCTGTCCGCCCGCCGCGCGCCGTTCGGCGGCGCGGACGATCAACCCGCCGCCGACGCCGTCTGAGCGCCGCTCTCCGGCCACAGGCCAGCTCCGGGCCGCCGGGCGCCCACGGCTCCGGGTGCGCGTCGCCACAGCACGTTCCGCACGCGCAGCGCGAGCAGCGAGGCGACGACGGCGAGGGAGAGCGACATTCCCGCCCACACGCCCACAGGGCCGAGCGGCGTGTGGAAGCCGAGCAGGTAGGCGGCCGGCAACCCCACGCCCCAGTAGCCGACGCCCGCCAGGAGCATGGGCACCGCCGTGTCCGCCGCGCCGCGCAGCACGCAGAGGCCGGCGACCTGCGCGCCGTCGAAGACCTGGAACGCGGCGGCGAACAGGAGTAGCGTGGCGCCGAGCCGCAAGACGTCGCCTTCCCCCGTGTAGAGCCCGACGAGCAGCGCGGGGAAGCCGAGGAACACGAGTCCGCACATCGCCATGAAGCCGACCGCCAGCCCGTAGGTGGCGAGCGCGGCGCGGCGCGCGGCCGCGGGTCGGCGCGCGCCGATGTGCTGCCCGACGCGGATCTGGCCGGCGAGGCTCGCGCCGAGCGCGACCATGAAGGTCGTCGAGGCCAGGTTCATCGCGATCTGGTGTGCGGCCAGGGAGACCGCGCCCAGCCAGCCCATCATGATGGAGGCGCCGAAGGAGAAGAGGCCGATCTCCAGGACGAGCTGGCCGCTGATGGGCGCGCCGACCACCAGGATCCTGCGGAGCAGGGCCGGCCGGGGCGCGAGCGTGCCGAGGCCCCGCACCCGGGCCACGTCGCCGCTGAGGACCAGATACGCGCCCGCGGCGAACGCCATGGACCAGCGGACCAGCGTCGTCGCCCAGCCCGTGCCCACGGCGCCCATGGCGGGGATGACGCCGCCGAGGCCGTGGATGAACGCGTAGTTGGCCAGCCCGTTGAGCACGAGGCCGCCGAGCGTGATGGCGGTGGGCGGCGTCGGCCGGCCCATGCCTTCCACGTACTGGCGGAACGCCATGAACAGCAGCCAGCCGGGCACGCCGGGGGCGAGTGCGCGCATGTACGCGCCGGCCAGGGCGGCGATGTCCGGCGCCTGGCCGAGCAGCCGGGCGACCCGCTCGCCCTCGAGCGACACGAGCACGACCGGCACGCTCGCCACCAGGGCCACCCATACACCCTGGACCAACCAAAGGACGCAGTCCCTGGACCGTCCCGCGCCGAACGCCTGGCTGACCAGCGGGCCCGTCCCGAGCACGAGGCCCATGGACATGACCATGGCGAAGAAGTGGATCGCCCCACCCACGCCGACGGCCGCGAGCGGTGTCGGCCCGAGCGGCCCGACCATGAGGGTGTCCGTGGTGGTCATGCCCACGACGCCGAGCTGGCTCAGCACGATCGGGCCGGCCAGCCGGAGGATGCGCCGGGCCTCGCGCCGGACCCGCCAGAGGCGGCGGACTCCCCGGCCAGCCTCCCCGCCGCGCGGCCCCGGCCCGGGCGGGCGGGGCGCGGCGCCGTGGGCGGGTTTCCGCACCGCCGTTGGATGCCCATCCTGCATCGTGCTGTCTTCCTCCTTCCGCGGCCCGACCCGACACGCGGTGCGCGGTCGCCGGGCGGGAGCACCAGACCGGCCCGGGCGGCGCCGCTCGGGCCGGCGGTTCCCACAGCGCTCCGGATCGACCGAAGGATGACAGAATAGAATACGCGCGAGCCCCGCGGCGGCTCCACGTGCCGGGGACCGGGACCCGGCCCGGCCCGCCCGCATGGACGCGCGAGGCGGGATCCACTACCTTGCCGCGCTTTGCTCGGAGGTGATGAAAGGTGATGACGCCCGAACGAACGTCCCAGCGCGCGCCGGACGGCGGCGACGCGCCGTTCACGTTCCACGAGACCCCGGTCCTGCCGGCCGGGTTCCTTTGCGCCGCCCGGAGCTGTGGCCTCAAGCCCGATGGCCAGCCCGACCTGGCGCTCTTCTACTCGGCGGTGCCCGCCCAGGCCGCGGCCGTGTTCACCCGCAACCTGGTGCCCGGCGCCCCGATCATCGTGGGCCGGGAGATCATCAAGAAGCGCCGGCTGCGGGGCATCGTCGTCAACAGCAAGGTCAGCAACGTGGGCACCGGCGAGGAAGGCATAGAGAACGCCCGGCGTATGGGCGCCGCGGCGGCGCGGGAGCTCGGCGTGCCCGTGGACGAGGTCCTGATGAGCTCGACCGGCGTGATCGGCGTGCGGCTCCCGATCGAGCGCATCGAGGCAACGCTCGTGGGGATGGCCGCGGAGCTCCAGTCCGACCCGCTGGTGGCCGCGCGCGCGATCATGACGACCGACCGGGTGCCCAAGGCGCTCTCCCTCTCCGTGGGCAACGCCACGCTGAGCGCAGTGGGCAAGGGCGCCGGCATGATCGCGCCCAACATGGCGACGATGCTGGTCTACATCTTCACGGACGCGGAGCTGCCGCCGGGCGCGGCCGACCCGCTGCTCCGCGCCGCCGTGGCCGACTCGTTCAACATGCTGTCCGTGGACACGGACACGAGCACGTCCGACACGTGCGTGCTGATGGCGAACGGGCTGGCGGGGCCGGTGGACGAGCAGGCGTTCGCCGCGGCTCTGAAGGCGCTGTGCATCCGCATGGCCGAGATGCTGGCGCGGGACGGCGAGGGCGCCTCGAAGCTGGTGCGCGCGACGGTCGAAGGCGCGCGCAACGTGGAGGAGGCGCGGCGCATGGCCCGCTCCATCGTCGAGTCCCCGCTGGTGAAGACCATGGCGTACGGCGCCGACCCGAACGTGGGCCGCATCCTCATGGCGCTGGGCAAGTGCTTCGAGTGTGAGATCGACCCGGCGCGTCTCGAGATCCGGATCGGCGACGCGCTGGTGTTCGCCAACGGCCGGCGGCTGGATTTCGAGGACGCCGCGGTCCGCGCGATCCTGTCCGGCGACCCGGTGGACATCCGTGTGGACCTCCGGCTCGGCGACGGCCGCGCCACCGCCTTCGGCTGCGACCTCACGCCGGGCTACATCGAGGAGAACGCGGCCTACTACTCATCTTGATCCTGGACCGTCCCAACGGAGGGAGAGAGCGTGTCGGTTCATTCCAGGCGAGCCGTGGCTGTCGCGTTCGGGCTGCTGACGCTGCTGCCGGCGGCGCTCGGCGCCCAGGCGCCCGTGACGTACGAGGTGCGGTTCCCGAACGCGGTGCACCACGAAGCGGAGATCACGGTCACGTTCGCGGACCTGCCGCCGGGCCCGCTCGAGGTGCGCATGAGCCGCTCTTCGCCCGGCCGCTACGCGCTGCACGAATTCGCGAAGAACGTCTACTCCGTGAGCGCGGAGGACGGGCGCGGGCGGGCGCTCACGATCGCGCGGCCGGACCCGTACGGCTGGACGGTCGCGGGGCACGACGGCACGGTTCGGTTCCGGTACACGCTGTTCGCAGACCGCGCGGACGGGACGTACAGCGCGATCGATCTGACCCATGCGCACCTCAACATGCCGGCGACGTTCGTGTGGGCGCGCGGGCTGGAGGAGCGGCCGATCCGCATCACGTTCCACCCGCCGGCCGGCTCGGGCTGGAAGGCGGCGACGCAGCTCGTGCCGACGGACGACCCGATGACGTTCACTGCTCCGAACCTACAATACTTCCTGGACAGCCCGACGGAGCTGAGCGCCTTCACGCTGCGGGAGTGGACCATCACGTCCGGTGGGCGGACGCAGACGATCCGGCTCGCGGTGCATCACGCCGGCACCGAGGAGGACGTGGACCGCTACACGGAAATGGCGCAGAAGGTGGTGGCGGAGCAGATCGCCGTGTTCGGCGAGGCGCCGGCGTTCGACTACGGCACGTACACCTTCATCGCGGACTACCTGCCGTACGCGTCGGGCGACGGGATGGAGCACCGGAACTCGACGATCCTCACGTCCTCGGGCTCCATCGCCGCCAATGCGGCCGGGCTGCTGGGGACCCTCTCGCACGAGTTCTTCCACGCCTGGAACATGGAGCGGCTGCGCTCGCGCATGCTGGAGCCGTTCGACTTCGAGCGGGCCAACATGTCGGACGAGCTGTGGTTCGGCGAAGGGTTCACCAGCTACTACGACGACCTGACGATCAAGCGCGCCGGGCTGATGGACCTGGACGAGTACGCCCGCAGCATCGGCGCGGTGCTGAACGCCGTGATCAATTCGCCGGGCCGGCGCTACCACAGCCCGGTGGAGATGAGCCGCCTGGCGCCGTTCGTCGATGCGGCGGTGTCGCTGGACCCGACGAATCGGGCGAACACGTTCCTCTCGTACTACACGTGGGGCACGGCGATCGGGCTGGGGCTGGATCTCACGCTGCGGACGCGGTTCCGGGGCATCACCCTGGACGACTACATGCGCGCGCTGTGGCAGCGCTACGGCCAGCCCGAGATCCCGTACACCATAGCGGACCTGGAGCGAGCCCTGGCGGAGGTGACGGGGGACTCCGCGTTCGCGGCGGATTTCTTCGACCGCTACATCCGTGGGCGCGACGTGCCGGACTACGAGGCGCTGCTGGCGCACGCCGGCCTGCTGCTGCGCAAGGCGAACCCTGGCCGACCCACACTGGGCCAGGCGCAGATCCGCTACGACGGCGGCCAGGCGTACCTGGTCTCCGGCACGCTGGTCGGGACGCCGCTATACGAGGCCGGGCTCGACCGCGGCGACCGGATCATTTCGCTGGCCGGCAGGCCCGTGCGCTCGGATGACGACGTGAACGCGGTGCTCGCGGCGCACGCGCCCGGCGATGTGGTGGAGATCCGCTACGAGCAGCGCGGGCGGGAGGTCACGGCGACGCTGCGGCTGGCGGAGGATCCCCGGCTCGAGGTCGTGACCTACGAGCGGGCGGGCCGGCCGGTCACCGCCGAGATCCGGCGCTTCCGGGAGGCGTGGCTCGGCTCGAAGGCGGGGGCGAGCTGAAGCCCTGGAGCAGCGAGGCCCGTACTCCCGGCGACAGGCGCCGTTCGTACGGGCCGGAGGAGGAGGTCCCGTGGCCGGCGCGCGAGGGTCACGCGCCGGTCACGGCATGGAGGCGGGTCAGTTCCCTGCCTGCAGCCGCTGGAAGTAGCTCGCCGCGTCGCCGAAGTCCACCGGGTCCACGTCGAAGTACTGCGAGCGCGCGAACCGGCCGGTGGTCGGGAAGTAGGGCGGCGGCGCGCTCACGCCGCACTGGTCGTACGAGTAGCGCTTGAGGTAGCCGGTGCCACCCGTGGTGCCGACCGGGCCGCGGGTCCGCTGCACGATCCCGCCCGTCAGGTAGAGGCAGCCGCGGCCCCAGCTCGTCCCTTCGCACGGCTCGTCGACCTTCGACCCTCCGTCATAGCCCTCCACCCAGAATCGGTTCAGCGCCAGCACGAAGGCGTGGATCCACTCGTCCTTCGAGTCGTCGTAGGTGGTGTAGCTCGCGGTCGACTTCGCCTTCCACGGCGCGTTGAGCGGCGTGTTCGAGATCACGATGTCGTTGCGACTGAACAGACCCAGGATGTCCTCGCAGGTGCCCTGACTCGGGTTGGTGACGTACTCGATGTCGTCTGCGATAATGATGTTCCCCGTGGCAGCGAGCGTGACCCGCCCACGCACCGTGCCGCTGATCGCGACGTCGCCATCCACGAAGATGACTCCCTTGAAGTCCGGGTTGAGCGCGCGGGTGATCGGGAACAGGAAGTCCTTGATCTCCGGATACCTGTTCGCCACCCTGGGGTCGATCGGCCCGTTCCACCTGAGCCAGCGGCCCTTGCCGTCGTTTTCCCTGAAGGCGCCGAACAACGTCGAATCGCCGCCCAGGAAGCAACGCGGATTGCGGGCCTTGTTGAGCGCGTCTTCCCAGGTGTGGCCGTAGTTGTGGAGGGTGTGCTCCCGCGCGCTGACGAACGTCCTGGGGTTGGTGCCGTGGAAGTCCCCGCACGTCTCCGCGTTCTTCATGTCGTTCTCCGGCACGGCCCCGACCACCCAATTGAAATCGTTCGACACGTAGACGCGGATGAAGCCCTCGTCCGCGTCCCGGGTGTCGCCGTCGCCGTTCAGGTCGAGGGCCACGAACTCGATGCGCATCTTGGCGCGGCCGGTCGGGTTGGGGCCGCCGGGTGCGGTGAACGCCGTGCCGCCCGCCTGCGCCTGCACCCGGAGCCGGTCGAACTCGGCGGTCTGGGGCATCTCGATCCGGGGGACCCCCTCGCGGACGCCTTCGAGGAAGGTGCCGTAGCTCCTCCTGAACTGGCCGTAGTTCGCCACGACGCCCGCGGTGGTGACCTCTTTGTGGAACGTGGCGCGCGACTCGTAGATCTTGATGTCGTCGTTCGAGTGGACGGGGCCGTAGATCTGGTCCCCGCCGCCGAACGCGATGTCCGAGGGCTCGATGTCCGTGAAGTACGCGTACTTGGAGAAGCTCTCCTGCATGATCTGCGACCGGCGCACCGCGATGCCGCGGCCCGCGTCGCGTGCGACGGAGACGATGGCGCCGTAGACGCCGTACTGGCCGCTCGTGATGCCGACGGGGCCGGCGTAGACCACGCGCGTGACGCCGGGGATCGGGTTGCCGAATCCATCGGTCGCCTGCGCGCTGTCCAGCACGACGAAGCCGTCGTCCGGATAGAGCGAGGGGTTCGCGTTGAGCCGGGCGCGGCCGAACTCGAGCCCGTCGTCGGCCACGGTCTCGAGCATGTCCTGCCGTTCGTGCGCGTTGGTGATCAGCCGGGAGTTGGTGCCGAGCACCATGGCCGCGCCGGTCAGCGAGGCCACGGCGAGGGTCACCAGGAGCAAGACGGCGAATGCGAAGCCGCCCTCGTCTCTGACGATGCGAAGCATGGTCATGGGACTCGACTCCCTTCAGGGTAGGGTGATGGGCCCCACGGGACCGACGGTGACGGGCGAGGACAGCGTGGGCGTGCAGTCCTGCGCCGCCACGGCGTATTCGTAGGTCGCGCCGGGTTCGACGTCCTCGTCGATCTGGACGTAGAGGTCGACCCCGCCGGGAACGCTCCGGTACGGGTCCCCCCATTCCGGTTCCCCGACCTTGCGCCGCCACACCACGTAGCGGATCACGTCCTGCTCACCGGCGAACTCGTCCACGGCCGGTGTCCAGGTGAGCTCCACAGCCGGCGCGCCGCCGTTGTCGATGACGGCGGCGGTGACGATGGAGCCGAAGATGGGCTCGCTGCCGCAGATCTTGAGCTGGGCCAGGCCCGCGTTGCGCAGCCACACGATCCGGCTCACCGAGTGGACGGCCGGGCTCGCACCTGGCCGGTCCTCGGCCGCGCCGATGCTGATGCGCACGCCGCGGATGCTGTCGATCACCGCCGCGGGACCGACATCGGCAGGCGAACCGTGCACGAGCGCACTGTGCGCGAGCGGCAGCGCGTTCGGCAGGACGCTGTCCACCCGGATGCCGGAGCTCGTGGACACGAGCCGGAAGTACTGGAAGAACGGGCGGCCATCCGGAGAGCGGACCAGGTTCCGCGCCACCACCTCGGGCGGCCGGTCGTTCACCTGCCGCATCAGCACGTAGTCGTCCGGGCGCGGGGTGGTGACGTCCGGCTGGAAGTAGAAGATGATCAGCTCGGCCGGGCTGTTCGAGCCGTCCGGCAGCGTGTAGGTCGTGCGGGGGTAGGTGAAGCTGCTCCGCGGGATGGTGATCTGGTTCGCTGGCGTCAGGGCCATGACGGACCCGGGCGGCGCGTCCGGGTCGTAGTACACGGCGGACGGGTCGCCCACCAGGTTGGTCGCGTAGTCCGCGTTGAACGCCACCACCTCGCTGTCCGCATAGACCAGGAACGGCTGACCGGCCGGGACACTGGTCCCGATGGTCCGCAGGTCGCGCGTCAGGATACTGGCGGCGTACTGGAGGTTCTGGGTCGCGCCGACGCGGTCGGCGCCGCGGGCCATTCCGCGGCTCTGAGCGCCCAGGAGCTGCAGGCCGGCGCCGAGCACGATCGCGAAGATCGCGATCGCGACCATCAGCTCGATGATCGTGAAGCCTCTCCGGTTCATGGCGCGGCGATGGTGATGGTGCGACGGAGGGGCGACCTCAGCCCCGGCCCTTCCACCGTGACGACCACGCGCTGGTAATCGACCGGCTGGCCGTTGGGCTCCTGGTCCCTCACGCGCGTGATCGACGTCGTGCGCCGGTAGCCGGGATAGCCCGGGATGTTCGTCTCGACCCCCTCGTACCTGGACTTGAGCCTGTCGTAGTCCGGATCCATGGCCACTTCGCGGATCCGGCTCTGGACCAGCTCCACCGCGGTGAGCCGGCCCCCGCTCTGGTCCGCAGCCCGGACCAGGGTCGTCGTCGCAGCGGAGAACCCGAGGACGACGAACGCCAGCACGGTCAGCGCGACGACGACCTCGATCAGCGAGAATCCATCCTCTCGCATTCAGAAACCCCTCTTCCACGCTTTGCCGTCGTAGAGGTACCAGCTCGCGCGGCCCGTGGCCCGCTCGACCTCCACGGCCCGTGCGTCGCTCGCCTCCGGGGCGCCCACCGCCGTCAGGTACAACCCTCCCGTCTCGCTCGCGCTGCCGTTGCGGTGGAACGTGACGTACGGCGTGCCGAAGCGCTGCCGGAACGTCACGGGTCCGAGCCCCATCGGCAGCGGCGGCGCCGGGCCGCGGCCGAACACGACGCCCTCCGGCAACGCGAAGTACGTCACGGGCTCGTCCGCCTGCACCAGGCCATCGTTGTTCCTGTCCTCGTGGATGCGCAGGCGGCGAGCCCCGACCTCGAACGAGACGATGACGTCGTGCTGCTGGAGCACCGCTCGGTACTGCGCCCGGGCCAGCGTGGAGGCGACCTCGCGCACCGCCTCGTTCATGCGGAAGCGCTTGACATCGACGTGGGGCATCGCGATCCCGACCAGGATGCCGATCACCGTCAGGATGATCAGCGCCTCGATGAGCGAGAAGCCCATGCGACCTCCGAGCGGGCGGGAGGAGGCATGGCCGGACGCCTGGTGTCGTTGCACGGACCCCATCAGCGCTTCTCTGTCGCAGTTCTGTCGTCACGCGCGTGGACGCGTGGTTGCGGTTGGGTACTGCTCTCCAGTCAAGGCGCGTGCCGGGCCCCGGCCAATCACAGCGTATGTTACGGCCGTACAATCACATACATTGACGCAGGCCGGGCACCTGCACCGCCCCGGCCGCGCCTCGCCCGTGAGCAACCTTTTCGGAGAACGCATAGAAAAGTGCAGATTGCAAGGCCCGCAGGGATCGCAGACCGTCTCACCCGGATGCTCCGACAGCGAGCGCGGGGGCGAGACATTCTGCTGCCGCACCGAGCTTCGTGCGCGTCGTCCAGCCGGGCGAACGCGGGTGGGGGAGTCGGCCGGGCGGCGCTACGCGTCTGGCGGCCTGAGCGCGGTGGCCGCACGGCCCGTCGCCACGGGCAGGGCGGGCTCGCCGGGCGGCGTCAGGCGTCGAACAACGCGAGCTGGGGGCCCACTCGTGGACGGCGGAACGCGGCGGTGGAGAGTTCCGGCTGGCGTGTGTCGAGCCCGGCCTTGCGTGCGGCCGCGTGGAACAGTGCGCGCAACTGCGCCGCGTACTCGCCCTGGCCGCGCATGCGTGCGTGGAACCGGCTCTCGTTGAGCTTGCCGCCCCGCATCTCGCGCAGCCGTCCGAGCACCTTCTCCTTCCGCTCCGGGAAGTGCCGCTCGAGCCACGCCACGAACAGATCCTTCACCGCGTACGGCAGCCGCAGCATGGTGTAGCCGGCGAAGCGCGCGCCTGCGCTCGCCGCGGCCTCCAGGATCGCCGGCATTTCGTGGTCGTTCAGCCCGGGGATCAGCGGCGCGACCATCACGCCCACAGGGACGCCCGCCTTCGCGAGGGTCTCGATCGCGGCGAGGCGGCGGGCCGGGATGGATGTCCGGGGCTCCATCACCCGCTGGAGCTCCGGGTCGAGGGTCGTCACGGAGATGTTGACCGACGCGGCGTCGTAGCGCGCCAGCTCCTGGAGCAGATCCACGTCCCGCGTCACCAGATGGTTCTTGGTGACGATCCCCACCGGGTTGCGGAACTCCACCAACACCTCCAGACACCGCCGCGTCAACCGGAGCTTCCGCTCGATCGGCTGATAGGCGTCCGTGACGCCGCACAGCGCCAGCACCTGGGGCCTCCAGCGCGGGGAGGACAGTTCGCGCCGCAGCAGTGCGGGCGCGTCCTCCTTCACGAAGATCCGCGTCTCGAAGTCCAGCCCTGCCGAGAGGCCGAGGTACTCGTGCGTCGGCCGCGCATAGCAGTAGATGCAGCCGTGCGAGCAGCCGCGGTAGGGGTTGATGGAGGTCTCGAACCCTACGTCCGGGCTCTCGTTGCGTGCGATGATGCTGCGGCTGCCGTCTCGGTAGTAGACCGTCTCCGGCGCGGGCGCGTCCTCTGCCGAGCCGAACGTCTCCGGGTCCGGCTCGAAGGCGAGCCGCTCGAAGCGGTTGGGCGGGTTCTCGGCCGCGCCGCGGCCCTTGATGATCGGGAGGCGTCGCATCGGCGGTGGAGGATATGCGAAGAAACACCGAACGTCAAGGGCGTTCCGGTCAGGGCACCTGCTCCCGGCCGCCTGCCAGCAGTCGCGCACCCGGACGGGCGCCACCCCCACGGGGTGGGCCTGCAACGGCCGGCTCCGCCGCCGCGCGCGATGCCGCCTCCAGCGGTGCTAAAATCCCGTACGAGTGCTACCGATACTTGAGGGAAGCAGCATCTCCTCTCTGCCGTGGATGTTGCCACTCGATGGGTACCAGGGCCTGTCCGGGCAGCGAGACGTGGCTGGTGGGGTCCTCGTGGGCATGGAGTTCCGCCACGCCGATCTGGACACGACGCTGGTGCTCGATCTCCGTCTCGAGAAAGCCGGCAAGACCTGGCGCGTCGTCGCCCTGGAAAAGCTGGTGGACTACGCACTCGGCCTGGAGGCAGTGCAAGAGCTCCGGCTCGCAGAGGTGAACCGACCCACGATCGAGCGGCTCTCGAAGGACATCGCGATTGGTGGGTTGCAGCGCCGGGCCGACGCCGAGCTCTGGTCCATGAGTGAAACCGTCGAGCTCGGACTGCCGGTCACGAACCGCAGCGGCCGGCCGATGTCCGCGGTCGCCCTGAAGGCGACCTACACGGCTGGCGGCGAGGAGAAAACGATGGTGTTCGAGACGCACCCCGCGACTGGGATCGGGCCCGGCGAAACGGCCTTGGCAGTGTATCGCCACACCGACCGCATGATGTTCGCGAGCCCGGAAGATCGTGTGCTCGCTCGCGCCGACGCGGCGTCCCTCTTCCTCGACGTCATCCCTGTCCATGCGGTGTTCCGGGATGGAGAAAAGGCCGACACCGTCCGTGTCTACAGCTCGTGGGACGCGTACGCGCGAGGAGTAGCGGCTAGACGCCACCACGGGCGATCGCTCCCTTGCGACTGTGCCGTCCACGATCTGCCGTTCTCTCATCCGAGAAAGGAGAGTCCAACCATGCTGAGCGCCCTCTTCGACTTCTTGTTCTCGCAGTTCGTCACCACGAGGCTGATCCGGGTCCTGTACGGACTCGCGCTCGTCGTTGCGGCACTGTTCGCACTCGCTATCGGCGTCGGGATCATGCACGACACCGAGGGATTCTCCGGCACGGTGGCGGGATTGGCCGCGATCCCGATCATCTTCCTGGTCAGCGCGCTCTACTCCCGGGTCGTCCTCGAGCTCACCATCGTCCTCTTCCGCATCGCGGAGCACACACAGACCCTGGCCTCCCGCAGCTAGCCGGCAGCCCGCTGCGCTCCGCGCCCGGCGCAGTTCGCGCCGGCGGTATCCGTCCCGCCGGCCCTCGCAGCCGCCCGGCCGCCCTCACTCGCTCGCGCCCGGCAGCGCCGTGCCGGTCACGCGCTTCACCACGTCGCCCGCGTTGAAGCGGTGGCCGGGTTCGACCTGGTTGAGCCGTGCCAGGAGATCGATGGAGGCCGGTCCCGGGTAGCGCTGCGCGAACTCCTGGAGGGTCATCGGGCGGTCGAGGGTGACGATCTCCAGGCGTTGCGGCTGCACGGAGAGCGCGGCCTGGTCCGTGAGCCGGGCGAAGCTGCCGACGGCCTGACGGACGGCGGCGTCGTACGCGGACCAGCGGGACTCGATGGCGTAGGCGAGGACGTTGTAGACGCGGCCGCCGTGGGCGATGAACGCCGCGATGCCGCGGACCGGGCCGCTCTGCGTCGTCGCCGCGAAGATTCCCGTCACGGCGTCCAGGCCGTTGATCCGCTGGCTGCGGGGCGAGCCGGCCATGCCCTGGGCGCTGAAGAACCGCCGCGCCGCGGCTTCGGGTGTGGACTCCTCCGCCAGCGTGATCTGGACGACCGCGTCCTGGTTGGGGCTCACGGCGACGACGGCGCTCTTCTGGTTGCTGGTGCTCCAGCCCGCGGGGAAGGAGAAGCGGAAGGCGAGCTCCGGGTGCAGGAACTCGTTGCCGCGGAAGAAGCCCTCTCGCGGGTTGTCGCCGAAGACGAGGCCGTTGAGCCGACGCAGGAAGCTCTCCCGCTCGACGCGGCCGCTCTGCGAGTCGGGCGGCAGCGCGGCCACCTGGCGCTCGATGCGGTCGCGGCGGTTGCCCGGGTCGGGGTGCGTGGAGAGCCACTCGGGCACGCGGCCTCCGCCCTCCGCGCTGCTGACGCTCTCGAGCATCGCGAAGACGTCCGCCATTTCCCTGGGGTCGTACCCGCCGCGGCGCATGTAGCGCAGCCCGAGGTCGTCGGACTGCCGCTCGTCGTCACGCGAATACTTGAGGAACAGCACGCTCAAGCCGGCGTTGGCGAGGCCGGCGACGCTCTCCAGCTCTGGCCTCAGCAGAACGCCGACGGCGAGCCCGAGCTGCGCGAGCTGTTGCGTGCTCATCCGGCTGACGGAGTGGCGCGCCGTGACGTGGCCGATCTCGTGCCCCAGCACGGAGGCCAGCTCGGCCTCGGAGCCGAGGTAGGCGAGGATGCCGCGGGTGACGTAGATGTAGCCGCCGGGCAAGGCGAAGGCGTTGACGACCGGGTCGTCGAGCACGCGGAACGTCCACGGCAGGTGCGGCCGCTCGGAGGTCGCGGCGAGGCGGGACCCGAGCTCCTGCACGTAGCGCTGGAGCGCCGTGTCCGGGTAGAGGCCGAGCGAGGCGACGATCTGCGCGTCGTACTCGCGACCCATCTGGATCTCCTGCGCCTCGCTGATCAGCGAGAACTGTCGCTGCCCCGTGGCGGGGTTGCGGACGCAGGCCGCGAAGAGGAGCGTCGTGGCCAGCAGGAGAGCGCCGAGCGTGTACGCGGGCCGCATGCCACCTCCCTCCCTTCTCCGGGAACAAACTGCGAATTGGTAACATACTAAGGCCGACCCAGGGAGAGTACCCCGCACGGCGTGCCGGGGATCGTCGCGCGGGGACCGCATCTCACGACACGGAACGCCATGTCGGTTCGAGGACGGACTGGTCGGGGTGGACGGCGCGTGGCCGTGGCCGTGCTCGTTGTCCAGCTCCTGCTGACGGCGGCGCTGCCGCTGGCGGATGCGGGGCTCGAGGCGAGTGCGCCGCGTTCCGGCGTCGTGGTGAGCGAGGCGGGCAGTGGCGCGCCTGGCCAGCGACCGCACGACCACATGGCCTGCCAGTTCTGCCGGCTGCTGGGTCAGGACGCCCTCATGGCGGCCGGCGCCGTGCGAGCGGCCGTGGGGGGCGAGCCGACGCCGCCTCCGGCTCCCTCGACGCTCGAAGCCCTCGCCCCGACCACGCCGGCGTTCCCCCTCGGCTCCCGCGCACCGCCTCGAGTCTGACCAAGCCAACGCGAGAGACCTCGGACCTCCGGGCGCCGTCCGGCGTGGCCCCGGCCCGCGGACGGCCGTCCTGATTGGGCCGGTCGGGACGCGCTTCCCGCCGGCGCGTGGTGATGGGGCAACGGACTCATGGCAAGTCGGGATTCATGATTGTGCGCATTACGGGCTTCATCACGTTTTTCGTTCTCTCCGCAGTGGCCGGCGCGGCATCGCCGCGCAACGCGCTCGCACAGGCCCCGGCGCAGGCGACCGCCGAGATCGTGGGCGTCGTGCGTGACAGGGCGAGCGGCGCGCCGCTGCCTGCGGCGCGGGTGCGGCTCGTGGAGACGCACCGGGAGGAGCTCGCACACGCGGACGGCTCGTTCCGCTTCTCCCAACTCACGCCCGGGACGTACACCGTGGAAGTCGAGCACCTCGGCTACGCACGTTCGAGGCAGCGGGTCGAGGTCCGCCCAGGCGAGTCCCACCGGCTGGAGATCGCTCTCACCGCACAGGCCATCGAGTTGAGCGGCTTCGTCGTGACCGGGACCGTGGGGCCGCGAGCGGGCGAGGACGTGCTCAGCCCCGTTTCCGTCCTTCGGGGCGCCGAGCTGGACCGCGAGTTGGGCGGGACCGTCGCCGCCACGCTGGACCGTGAGCCGGGCATTGCGGTCACGTCCGTGGGTCCGGCGACCGCGCGGCCGGTGATCCGCGGCCTGGGCGGCGACCGCATCCTCGTGCTCGAGGACGGTGTGCGGCCGGGCGACATGTCGTCGACGTCGGGCGACCACGCGGTGGCGATCGACCCGCTCACCGCCCGTCGGTTCGAAGTGGTGCGCGGGCCCATGTCGCTGCTGTACGGGAGCAGCGCGCTCGGCGGTGTCGTCAACGTGGTGCGCGAGGAGATCCCGGCATCGTTGCCGGGGCACCCCCACGGCACGCTCACAGTGCACGGCTCCTCGGTGAACGAGGGGTTGAGTGGCGGGGGCTTCGTGACGACGGCGCTCGGCCCGTTCGCGGTGCGTGCCGAGGCCAGCGCACGGACCGCCGGCGACATCCGCACGCCGGCCGGGCCGCTGCAGAACACCGGGTTGCGGACCTACAGCGGATCGGTCGGCGGCGCGTGGATCGGCGCCCGGAGCCACGCGGGCCTGTCCTACCGCTTCTACCGCAACGAGTACGGCATCCCGGGGATCGGCGTGCACGAGCACGACCACAACCACGAGGGCGAGGACGATCACGCTCACGACCACGGGCACGTGCACGCCGTGGACATCGAGATGACCCGCCACACGCTGCGGGGCGAGGCGGCGATCCACCTGGAGGGAGGACCGTTCTCCGAGATCAAGCTGACGGGCGCGGCCAGCGATTACCGGCACGTGGAGCTCGAGGAGGACGGTCCCACGGGGACGGAATTCGAGCAGAGGCTGTACAGCGCGGAGGTCGTGGCGAGGCACGGCGAGCTCGGCCCGTTCACGCGGGGTGCCGTCGGCGTCCGTGCGCAGTACCGTGACATCGCCACTGGCGGCTCGCTCCGCACGCCCTCGACGTACGATTACGCCTTCGCCGCATTCTTCGTGGAGGAGCTGGGCACCGGCCCGCTCAGGGCGCAGCTCGGCGCACGTTACGATTGGGCGCGCTACGTGCCGCGCGACACGGCGGCGTTCGTGCTGGCCGGGGGCGAGCGGATCCCGGTCCGGCCGCGGACGTTCGGCTCGTTCTCCGGTTCGCTCGGCCTGCTGTATCTCCTGTCCGACGCCGTGCGGGTGGGTGTGAGTGCCAGCCGTGCCTACCGGACGCCGGACTTCAACGAGCTGTACACCAACGGCCCGCACCTCGCCGCCAACTCGTACGACGTGGGCGATCCGCGCCTCGAGCACGAGACCGGCTTCGGGCTGGACGCGTTCCTGCGGGTGAACGGCGACCGGGTGCACGGCGAGTTCGCCGTGTTCCGCAACCAGCTCGACGACTACATCTTCCCTTCGAGCCGCGGCCGCGCCGAGCTGGGCGGGGAGAGCGGCCGGCCGCTCTTCCAGTACACGAACGAGAACGCGCGCTTCGTCGGCGCGGAGGGCGACATCGAGGTCGCAGTGACGCCCGCGGTCGTTCTCCACGGGAGCGCTTCGTATGTCCGTGCCCGGTTCACGTCGCCGCGGGCCCCGATCCCCGTCATCACCGAGACGGACACCACGTTCGTCCCGGCGTCCACGAACCCGCCGTTCATCCCGCCGCTGCGCGGGCGGGTCGGGGTGCGCTACGAGCAGCCCGCGTATTTCGTGGGCGCCGACCTCCGCTGGGCCGCGCGCCAGGACCGGGTGGGCGACTTCGAGGAGCCCACGGACGGCTACGCGGTGGCGGACGTCTCGGCGGGAGTCCGGCTCGTGCGAGGCGGGCGGCTCCACACGCTCACGGTCCGCGTCGAGAACATCGCGAACACCGAGTACCGTGACCACCTCTCGCGGGTGAAGGACCTCATGCCCGAGCCGGGCAGGAACCTGAGCGTGGTCTACCGGATGACGTTCTGAGGAGTGCGTTCACGCGTTCGTGCACGCTGGCGGGAGGGGAACCCATGGGCAGAAGCGCCATGCCGTATCGCGTGACGCTGGTGGGTGCGCTGGCCCTGCTCGCGTTGGGCGCGGGTTGCAACGAATCGGCTGCGCCGGATGATACGGTGGACGTGCATACCATCCGGCTCGTCGTCGGCGAGCAGGTCGTGACCATCGAGCAGGGCGGCGTGGTGGCGGAGCCGCTCGTGATCGGGTCCGGCGACACAGGCCTCATGGCGCAGTTCCTCGATCGGTCCGGCGAGCTCACTCCGGTCTCGCCCGCGGAATACCGGATCGAGATCGTCCCGGACGACGAAGGGGTGGTCACGTTCACCCGGACGACGGCGTTCGCGGGCAGACTCACGGGGGTGGCGCCGGGGAGCGCGCGGCTCGCCGTGTGCCTGCTCCACGTTCCGAGCGATCAATGCGAGGTCGGCAGCCGGACGGAGGCGGTCCTGCCGGTGACGGTCGACGCCCTCGGCGGCGGCGACGGCGTTGGCGGCGACGGCGACCCGGTCGAGCCGGGCACGGGAGAGGGCGAGTAGTTTCGCCATCGCTGGTCCTGGGCGCGGGGCGCCGGGTGCATCGCACCTGCGCGCCCCGTTTGGTATCTTGCGTCGGACGACTCGTCGGCGGACCACAGGAGGACAGGAAGGAGGGGAGCAGCGATGACGATCCGCGCGGTGAACCCGGCCACGGGCGAAACCATCGGGGAGTATCAGGAGACGCCGCCGGAGGAGGTGGACCGCATCCTCCACGCGGCGGATGCGGCGTTCCAGGCGTGGCGCAGGACGAGCGTGGAGGAGCGCGCCGCGCTGCTGCGGGAAGCGGCGACGTTGCTGCGGGAGCGGGCGGCGGAGTATGCGCGGCTGATGGCGCTGGAGATGGGCAAGCCGATCACCGCTGGCCGCGCCGAGGTGGAGAAGTGCGCGCTGGCGTGCGACTACTACGCGGAGAACGGCCCGCGCTTCCTCGAACCGGAGAGGGTCGAGACGGACGCGCGCCGCAGCTTCGTGGCGTTCCGGCCCCTCGGCGTGGTCCTCGCCATCATGCCCTGGAACTTCCCCTTCTGGCAGGTCTTCCGGTTCGCCGCGCCGGCGCTCGTGGCGGGGAACGTGGGTCAAGTCCCATTCTGTCTGTAAAAAGTGGTCTGGCTCATGCGGTGGCCTTCTCCCTCTGCGACAGGTCAGCGAGGCGCTGGTCCGCCTGCTGTAGTCGCTTGCGGGTCTCAAGGTAGTTCTCCAA